>Ga0209274_10000015_pt1 | contig 199156 bp, 186 predicted proteins | sample HubBroMetageREF1_FD_188343 | JGI IMG/M metagenome (GOLD analysis project Ga0209274, IMG submission 188343) | Reference soil microbial communities from the Hubbard Brook experimental Forest, New Hampshire, USA - Hubbard Brook CCASE Soil... | ecosystem: Environmental > Terrestrial > Soil >...
CCAGTGGGAGTCGTGCAAGGTGCCGCTGTCGGCCTATAGCCTGACTGATCTCACGATCCTGAAGTTCTCGATTTCCGACCAGACCGGGCTGTCGAGCAATCACTACTATCTCGACAACGTGGGCTTCTCAGCGGACTGATGTCCGGATGAATTCCTGAGGCTCAAAGGCGCTGCACGGACGCAGCGCCGATCAGGGACGCTCGCGCTCCGTGCGCTGCCAATCGTTCGATTTGCGCCGCCGCAGCAGCAGGCGCAGCTTCCACAGCAGGAATCCCGGTGCGCGCGCGAGATCGAGCAGTCCGATCAAGCCGATGCCGCTGAGCTGCCAGCCGCGCAGCACGTAGCACGCCAGGCTCGCGGCGCAGGCCGTGCCCACCCAGAGCCAGACCGCCATGCCGGGGACCCACGGCGCTGCCGCCGCCGCCAATGCCATGAGCGCGAAGATGATGAGCGCGACATAGGAGATGGGCAGCACCAGAAGATCGAATGCCAGATCGAGGCACAGGGCGCTGCGCCGGCGCAGCGTTGCCCGGAGCAACGGTCCGGTCTTGGTCCGCATGAGCTGGAAGCGCCCGCTCTCCCAGCGCTGGCGTTGGGTACGGGCGCTCTGCTCGTTCGACACCATTTCCGCATTGCAATCCGCTTCATCGGCATAGGCGACACGCACGCCGGCGAGGCCCAGATCGATGCCGTATTCGAGATCCTCGGTGAGCGAGTACGCCCGATACGGGACGGCCCGCAGCAGCTCGTGGGTGACGCACCAGCCCGTGCCGCGGATGCCGCAGGACACCCCCAGACGCTCGCGCGCCCGCGAACGCACCACGTGCACCGCGCCCTTGGCGATGGTGATGAGCCGCGTGCGCCACGAGGCCATGGGATTCAGAACCCCGTAATGGACCTGTACCGCCCGCGCACCGCCCTCCATGCGGGCCGCGATCGCCTCGAGCAGGTTCTCGGACGCCTCGGCGTCGGCGTCGATGATCACCACCGCCTCGGCGAAGCCGGCGTCGCGGCTCGCTTGGAAGGCGAAGTCCAGCGCGTAGCCCTTGCCCCGCCGGTCGGGATTCTGGCGCTCGATCACAGTGGCGCCCGCCTCATGCGCACACTCTGCCGTGGAATCGGTGCAATTGTCCGCGCAGACCACGATTCGAAATCGATCCGCCGGCCAATTCACCTTGCGCAGGCTCGCGACGGTGCGTGCAATCACGGCCGCTTCGTTGTGCGCGGGTACGATGAAATCGAAACGCAGCAGCCTGGATTTCAGCCGCGGCACGGGCAGTTCCTGCGACAGCACGGTGACCAGCAGGAGATAGCCGCTCGACAGCGCCGCCGGTAAGGCCAGGATCAGCAGCGGCGCTTGAATGAGCAGGGGAAACATGGCGCTCGCACTATAAGCGAATCTGCGAAAAGGCGCCGGTTCGCATCGCCAATCGGGTCCTAGGCCCCGCGGCTACTGCGCGAATCTCGAGAGCAGCTTGACATATGCCGCCTGATAATAAATCGCCGGTTCGGTGATCACCCACGAGCTTTCCGGCCACGCGGCATTCCAGTCTCTGTAGGACTTTTGCGGCGGCTGTGCCGCCGGCGGCACGAGCGCGGCGGGTACGCCGTCCTTCACCGCGTGGGCGTTCGGTCCGCCGGGCACGTAACCGGGTGCGGGACCGCAAGCCGAGCTGCGCGCATCGCTCCACTTCGTGCCGTGCCAATACCAGGTGTGGTAGATCTCGTTCGCCGACTGCGTCGCCCCGTAGCGCGACATGTTGCTGAGATAGACCATCGCCAAGGGATTCACTCCGTGAAAGTAGTGCAGGATCTCGAGCGCGCGGGTTTCATAACTCGCCGCATGGGCCTTGTCGAGATCGTAGCGGACGACGTCCATGTTGGTGTTGCCGTATTGGGCCCGCGGATTGTTGCTGCCCCAGTGGTACTGCTGATCGAGCATGAAGGCGCGATACAGGTCGTCCTTGCCGTTGAAGCCGTAGATAGGGGAGTCCGATTTCGCGTCATTCAGTTTGTCGGCGCGTATCGTCTTGGCCAAACCGGCATGGGCGTGCGGCAGCGTGGTGTAGAACAGCAGAGCCTCGCCTTGCTCCGGCCTGTATCGCGACCAGCCGTCTTGGGCGTACGGGGTGAGTTCCCGGTAGTGGCGCCCGACGTAGTCGTCGTAGGCGGTATCCTCCGTGATCGCAAAGAGGTAGACGGCGGCGACCACGGCGGCGGCGTTCTGGTCGGCCTCGCTCCAATCGGCGACGGCGGAGTGAACCACACCGTCGTCGCAGTGCGTCTGCTTGGGCGCGACGCTGTGGTAGTTGTTCCAGGCGGCGATCGCCCGGGCTTTGAGCTCCGCGCTCTCCCGCGCAAGTGCGCCGACGCCGCCGAAGACGTACGCCGCGTGCGCGAACATGCCCGCCGCCGCGATGGTGCTCGAAGTGCAGCTCGGCACGTAGTAGCGGGGACTGTGATCCGAACTCGGCGGCGCGGCGGGGACATAGACGATGTCGCCCACCTTCAGGGCGGCGCTGCCGTCGGGGTACTGCATCTTCTTGAGCCAGTCGGTTTCCCACTTCACCTCATCGATCAGATCCGGAATGCCGTTGCCGGACTCCGGGATCCCGAAATCGTCGGTGAAGACGCCGGGGTTCTCCTGATACGCCGTCAGTAGTTGGTGTACGGCCGAGGCGGCGAAGGTGACGTACTTGTCGGTGTCGCCGGCATCGAACCAGCCGCCGCTGAGATCCCGGACCTTGGCCGGATTGGTCCGGTCGGTCACGTCGTGGGCTTCCGAATCCTGGTTCGGACCCAAGTAGGCCGGTTCGTCTTCCCAGCAGGAGTCGACGAACGGCGGATGCTTGGCAAAACCGCTGCGCTGAAAGAAGTACATTCGGACCGCCGCCCGAAGGATGTTCTGGTAGACGCGCTGACCGATCTGAAAGTCCGCGGAGCGGGCGTTGCGCTGCGAGTCGAACACGAAATAAGTGCCGGGTGCGGTGACGGACGAGAAATCGAGCCACCAGCCGCGGTCGCCCGACGATGCCTCCACCGCGCCGCCGTTCCAGACCACCGGCGCGCCGCTCCATACCACGCGGCCGTCGTCCGCGCTGCGCAGCTGGTAGATCGGCCCCGGCGCGAACCGGTCGCCGCTGTCGTAGCCGCTCTGCGGGTCGCGGATGACCGCGACTTTCGGATCGCCCGGCCGGTAGCCGAATTGGTCGACCAGGATGTGGTGGTCGAATCGCACTTGCCCGCTCGCAGCGGGCGGATCCGGCCGACCCGCGGATTGCGCGGAGACGGCGCCCGAACAGGCGGCCGCGAGCGCCAACAGCGGCGCAAGCGCAGCGCCCACTGCAATCTTCATCGCGGGTGTCATTGAGGTTCAGTCTACGCCGGACGGGGAAACGCCAGCAACCGTGTCGCAGTTCGCGATGTGCCTGCGCGAAGGGCTTATCTTCGCGGCGCCCGTGGTATCGTTCGCAGTCGATAGCCGAGTCAAGTGAGCGATGTTCAGAAAATACCTAACGAAGCACACCTCGTCGCTGCGCATGTTCAGCGGAGCCATCGCCATTCAGGCCATGCTCTCTGCATCCGCCTTCATCGTGGGGTTGCTGTTGGTCCGACGCACCAGCGATGCGGAGTACGGCTACTACGTTCTGATCATCACCACCGTGGGGCTGGTCACCAGCCTGCAGAGCTCCTTCATCGGACCGCCGATGATCATCCGCATGACGCGGGCGGAGCGCCCGGAGCGGGCAAATCTGATCGGCGGGCTCGACCGCGATCAGACCCGCATCCTGCCCTACCTCACGCTCGCGCCGCTCATCATGGGAGTGGTATTAAAGATTCAAGGCAGCCTGGATTTTCCGATCGCGATGACCCTGCTCGCCGGCACGGCGGCCACCATCACCTCCCTGCGGCGCAATTTTCTGCGCTCGGTGCTGTTCGCCTTTCGCCGCCCGAACGATGTGCTCGGCGCCGACACCGTCTATTGCGCGCTGCTGATAATCGGGGCGTATGCGGCGACCCTCACGCCGCTGCCCGCCGCGACCGCCGCATTGACCTTGGCGTTCGCCTGCGTACTGGGCAGCCGATTCCTGTCCAAGAAGCTCTGGAATCACGAGCCCTGGAATCCGGATGCGCCCCTCGGGATGCTGCGCGAAATTGCGCCCCTCGGGGCGTGGTCCGCTTTCGGCAGCGCGGTGCACTGGGTGTTCAGCCAGGGCTACAACTATCTGGTGGCAGGCACCCTCGGTGTGACCGCCGTGGCGGCGCTGGCCGCGACGCGGCTCCTGGTCATGCCCGTCAATCTGCTCTCCACGGGCGTCGCCAATTTGTTGTTTCCCATGACCACGGGGTGGATGCACAAATTCACTCCGCCGAAGGTGTTCCTCCGCCTCACATTGGCCTCGACCGGGCTTGCGGGGTTGGCGGCGTGCTACTTGCTGATCATGTGGCTGGCGCGGGGATGGATCTTCGACAGCATTCTGAAGAAGCATTTGCCCGACAGCGATTGGCTGCTGGAACTGTGGTGCGTCATCTCGCTTGTCATGCTGATTCGCGATCAGCTCCTGCACTACCTGGTGGCGCGCGCGCGGTTTCGTCTCACTTCGACCGTGACGCTGGTGAGCGCGATCATCTCGATCTCCTGCAGCCTGATCGCGATGCACATCATGGGGATGGCCGGAGCTTTGGTGGGTCTTCTCGTCGGGGAGCTGTGCAACGTCGCAGGCATCATCGTATTCTCCATACGCGACATGCGGATGCCGGCGCCTGCCTAGAATTTCTGCCCGTGCATGAAGCGTTTGATCCTGCGCACCGTGCGCTTCAGCGGCGAGAGCGACTGCATCTCGCGATCCTCCCGCGCCGTCTGCTTCTCGAGGTTCCAGGAATAATCGCGCTTGAGCAGCCGGCGCTTGCCGGTCTTCACGCCGTAGCCCAATACATAGGCGCGCCGCGGCTGGTCCCCGCTGTTGACGCCGGCTCCGTGAATGGTGCGCGAATGATGGATCACTGCGCTGCCCGCGCGCATCGGCACCGCGACGCAGTGCGTCAGGTCGGGCGCTGAAACCATTTCCAGGCCATGGATCCGCGGGTCGTTGTTGGGGCTGCGGTGCGGAAAGAGAGGCCCCAAGTTGCTGCCGCGGATGTAGCGCATGCAGCCGCTCTCGACGGTGACATCCTGCAGCGGCATCCAAATCGAAATCGACTCGAGGATTCGGGAACCCTTGTGGCTGAACGAATCGTCCTGATGCCAGGGCGTCGGCGCGCCCTTGGGCGGCTTCATGATGGCATGTTCCAATATGTTCTCGATCTGCGGGCCGAGAAGTTGTTCCGCGATCGAGCGGGCACTCGCGGCCAATTGGGTTTGCGGCAGGGTGGGTTCATAGCGGGAGGGCCAGAGCATCTGGGGTATGCTCAGCCCCTTCCCCTCGGCGGTATCGTCGCGGCCGATCATATCGAACAGATCGCCCTTGTCCCAGCCGCGCCGTTCCGAGAACAGGCGATCATAGAGTGCGCGCAGCGAGGCGATCTCGTCGGGGGTCGAGAGACCATCGACGAGCAGAAATCCGTCCCGGCGAAATTCCGCGAGCTGTGCTTGACTCAGTTGGGGAACGGAGAATGCAGCGGGCGCGTCGGCCTGGCGTGCAGGAGTGTCGATGCGTTTCGCAGCCTGGTCTGTCATAGCTAAACTCACTCAGTCCCTCGAGGGGCAATCCATCGGCGGCGTAGCTTAATTATGTCCAATTCTTGCGCCTTCAGATGATAGCGCAGAAGCGTTGCCCCTGTCGCGTGACCCCGCTTGCGCTCGGGTCAGCGGACCATTGTCGGGTCACCGCACTCGAATCGCCATCAAGCCGCGCGGATCTGTGATGTGCGACACAGTTGCGGTTCGCTGCGCGGGCTCGTCTGTCTTTAGTGACAGATTGCCAATGCACCGAGTAGCAAAGAAACTGCCCGCAATATGGTTAAAGGCGGGTCGACATGAATCGGCAGTACATGAATCTCAAGAACATCGTCATGCGCGGTACATGCTGCGCGTTGCTTGGCGCACTGGCGGCGTGCGGCGGCACCGCAGGCGGCACTTCCGATCCCCCCTCCGGCAGCAGCGGCGGCTCTTCGTCGAGCAGTTCCTCGAGCAGCAGTTCATCCGGCAGCAGCTCATCGAGCGGAAGCTCATCCAGCAGCAGTTCATCCAGCAGCGGCAGCAGCGGCGCCGGCGGCTCCTCCTCCGGCAGCAGTTCTTCGAGCAGCAGTGGCGGCCACTCCTCGTCGAGCAGCTCCTCGAGCAGCAGTGGCGGCCACTCCTCGTCGAGCAGCTCCTCTAGTAGCGGCGGCTCCTCTTCCAGCAGCTCCGGCGGCGCGACCGGCGGCGCGATGGCCATCAGCGTGCACGTCGATGCGCAGGGCGGTCACTTCGTCGATGCCAAGGGAACCATCATTCAGGTACGTGGCGTGAACGTCAGCGGCCTGGAGAGCGGCATCATCTTCGGCCCCTCGGGCTCCACGGATTATTGGGCGTCCTCCAATCTGGGCGGACGGCCTGACTTCACCAAGATTGCGGCCTGGAAGGCCAACGCGGTGCGCCTGCCGCTGAATGAGGATTCATGGCTGGGCCTGACGGTGACGAACGGGGCCGGCACGACCCTGGCGCTCAACGGTCCCGGATACCAAGCGGAAGTGAAGGCGACGGTGGCGGCGGCGAACGCCGCAGGCCTGTATGTGATTCTGGATCTGCACTGGACCGCACCCTCGAACTTTGCGGCCGACACGCAGAACACCTTCCTGAATTCGACCAACTCGCTCAATTTCTGGTCCTCGGTGGCCGCGGCTTTCCAAGCCAATCAGGCGGTGATGTTCGAGGTGTTCAACGAGCCCGTGGTGTGTCCGTCCGGCTCCGGCAACGCGCTCTGCTCGAGTACCGGCATTGCCGCAACTCAGGCCGCGGAAAACCAGGTATTGGCGACCGGCGGTCCGGCGAATTCTTACGTCGCCTTGAGCAGCGGCAACGGCGGTGCCGGCAGCGTGACGCGCTACTCTTATAGCTACTCGACCGTCAGCTACCAGGCGGCCATCAACGCCATCCGCGCCGCGGGCGCCAACAATGTCATCATCTGCGGCGGCAATAATTATGATGACGACTTGACTTGGTGGACCACCAATCCGCCCACGGATTCCCTGAACAAACTGGCGGCGGCCGTCCACCAGTATCCCGGCGAGTACCCCAACAATGCGGCGACGGACGGACCGACCTCCGGCATCAATGCCATGCTGGCGCCGATTGCCGTGAATCATCCCGTCATCGTCACTGAACTCGGGGATGAGGTCGGGACCGCCGGTTCACCCTTTGCGACGCCGGTTCTGGCCTGGGCCGATGCGCACGACTACTCGGTGATGGCGTGGGCGTGGAATCCCTGGGGCGGGGCCAACACATTGATCCAGAACGTCACCAGCTACACGCCGACCGTGGGTCTCGGGGAGACCTATTACACCTGGACCTTCAATCACCCCTAGGGGTTAGAAGTGATTCAGCACGGCGCCTAGGATTCTCGACTGGGTCGTGGCCAGGCGCCGCATCATGTTGCGCGTGCTGGTGAAGGAAGTGTGCTGCGCGCGGCTCACGATGAGAACGCGCCCGGCCAATGTCGCCACTGCGATGCCGTCCGCGAATTTGGATACGGGCGGCGTATCGAACACCAGAAACTCGTAGGCGTTGCGCAACTCGGTGACCAGTTTCTCGAAGCGCCCATCGGACAGGAGCTCGAGAGGATTCGGCGGCGGCGGCCCGGCGGTCAACAGATGCATTTGCGGTAATCCGACCACCGGATGATAGATGGGCTTCTCGAAGTTCGAGATGGTTCTGGACAAACCGTGTTCGTTGAACGCGCCGAACAGCGCGTGCTGCTGCGGGTTGCGCAAGTCGGCGTCCACCAGGAGCGTGCGGCGGCCGAGCTGCGCAAACGCGATCGCGAGTTCCGCCGACAGCTGCGAGCGTCCTTCGCCCGAGCCCGGGCTCACCACCGCCACGATGTTCGCGCCGCGGGTCCCTTCGTTGAGCAGCAGCAGCTCGGTGCGCAGGGCCCGCAGCTTCTCGCTGCGCGGATTGTCCGCATCGTGCACCAGGATCAGACTCGGACCCGGCGCTACCGCTTCGCCGTGCCGCAGCACGATGCGCCGATCGGACGATACGCGGCGAATGGCATTCTCGATGAGCCCGGATTCCCCCGGCGCCTTGCGGCCCCGGGTGCGAATCAATGCCTGTTCGATGTCTTCGCGGGTCACGAGCCCAAGCTTGAGCGCCGCGTCGCCGAAACTCAGATCGGTCTTCTGCATCAACTCGAATATCTTCTCGACGGCTTGCGCGTCGATATGAAAATTGGCCACCAGCTCGGCGCGCAACTCCTTGTCGTCGTCCGCCGCGCCGCCCATGGGGTACTGCGCACTCACGCGGTGCCCGCCGGGATCCCGTCGAACTCCATCAAAACCGGGATCGCGAAACCGCGTTCGAAATCATCCCGGCAGCGGACGCGCCGGTTGATCACGAGCTCGTAGGCGACCGGAAGCGCCAGACCCAGGAATATTCCCGCCAGCGCGCCCATCATCAGCAGCTTGACCTTCTTGGGCTTGCTGGAAGTTTGCGGAGGGACGGCGCGGCTGACCAGATTCACCTTGGAGAAGCGGCTGTCCGAGGCGAACATGATCTGGTCGTAGCCGTCGAGCGCGCGCTTGTACACGCTCTGTGCGGATTCCAACTCCAATACGTACTTCGTACCCTCGTCCTGAAGCCGGCTGACGCCGAGCACCTTTGAACGCTGCTCCGTGACCGCCGCCTGCAGTTTCGCCTCCAGCTGCCGCGCGGACGTGAGTTCCGCGGACGCGCCCGAGGTGAGGGTTTGCAAGGCCTTGTCCAGATTGCGCTGATTGGCCGCAATCTGACTTTCCAATTCCAACACCTTGGGATGGCGGGCGCCCAAGGTTGCACGCATTTCGGCGAGCTGTGCCTGTTCGGTGTCGATCTGGGTCTTCAACGGCTGGGTCGCCGCCACCGTGTTGGCGCTGCTGTTGAGGCTCTGGTCGCTCGCGGCCTTGACCTCGGCGGCGCGGCGCGCGTTCTGCGCCTCCTGCAGCCGGGTCTCCAGCGAAGCCAGCAGCTCCGTGTCGATGCTGGTGTTTTGCGAGGCGATATTCGGCAGGTTATTGCGCTGCCTGAATGCGGTGACCTGATCCTGGGCGACGCGCACCTTGTTGTTCAACTCGACCAACTCGTCGGCATAGCGCTTGGCCCTTTCGTTGGCCGGCCCGGCCACACGCTCGCGCTCCTGCGCGAGGTAGGTATCCGCCAGCGTGTTCGCGATCTGCGCCGCCATGGACGGATCGCGCGCCGATGCATTCACGAAGATGAGCTGGCTGCCGGCCTGTCCCGGCTCGATGTCCAAGTCCTTGACCAGGTTTTCTTTCACCCATTCTCTCACGGTGCCGTAGCCGCCATAGCCTGCGATGTACCTCTTGTCTTCGCTGAGCTTGAGCTGATCGACGACCGCCAGCAGCACCGACGGACTCTGCATGAGCTGTATCTCGGTCGCCATGAAAGGACCGATCGGCTCTTGTTGGGTCTGGGCGGCGGCCATGGGATCGCGTTGATCGGAGCTCACCATCAAGGTCGCGGTGGCGGTGTAGGTCTTGGGGAGCATTTTCGCGAACACGCCGGTGCATACGATGACGATGGCCGCAATGATCACCGCATGTTTGCGGTAGGCCTTGACGATGGACAGCACTTGCAGCATCGACATGCCCGGGCTCGAGTCCTGCTGCATGTCCTGCGGCATTTGCAAATCCGCTTCGGCGACGGGGGTGGCCGCCACCGACAGCACCGGTAGATTTCTACGCGCTTTCAAAAAATGCTCTCTTTGACGCGAATGACGTCATCGGCTTGAACGAGGTCGCTCAGCTTCGCCTTGGTGGTCTGATAGCTCCCGTCGGGTTTGATGCGCTTGATCTCGATCCGGTTCTGGCTGCCGCGCTGGGTGATACCGCCGGCACGCGCGATCGCCTGCACCACGGTCATGCCGGGCTCGATTTTGAATTTCCCGGGAGCCGTGACTTCCCCATAAACATAGAACTGCGGCGCGAGGGGTATGAATAGCGAGTCGCCGCCGTTGAGCACGGGAAGAGGGGTCGTGTTCGAGCCGTCGGACAGGCTCTTCAGGCTGACCCGGTAGCGCGCGACGTTGCCGTCTCTGCCGGGGTGGAAAATGTAGACGATGTCACCGCCCGTGTCCTTGATGCCGCCGGCTTCGGCGAGCAAATCGAACGTCGAAGTATTCGATTGAATCGCATAGCGGCCTGGCCTTGCGACCTCTCCCATGACGGTGACCCGCTGACTGCGCGATTCGGTGACGGTCACCGTGACGTGCGGGTCGACCAGGTACTTGCCGTCGCGCAGCGCCTGCTCGATACGGCGCCCCGCTTCCGAGGGAGACAGGCCGTCGACCTTGACTGCGCCGGCGAGCGCCACCGGAATGGACCCGTCATCCGCCACATACACCGTGCCGTTCAAGTCGGGTTGACCGTAGACCTGAATCGCGACGCTGTCGCCCGGTCCCAACTGCACCAGGGGCGCCTTGAACCCGGCCAATTCGCGTTCGGTCTGATCGGTCGGGGCCGGACTCGGGACGGTCGGGGCGGTCGGGGTCGGCGGCGCGGCGGCGCCGGCCGCCATCGCGCTCCCGATGAGGGCAATGACCGAGAGTATCCGCGGACCCGAGAACTTGCTAATCCGCACGCCAAAGCCTCCGAGAGACCATACCGAATATGTTACCGTAAGTCATTAAAACGTAAGAGGGTAAAAGACCTGAGGGGCCACGATTCATACTATCACGCGGCCGGAACCTGCGATTGTGACCCAATCGTAAGACCGCTTCCGGCCCGGGAAATATGATTTTACTGAAGTTATTCGGGATCACTGTGCGCTAGAGAACAGAACGAACATGGATCCCTTAGACGTCTCGGTCATCATCCCAACCTTCCACCGCGAAAAACAGCTTCTCGAAGCCATTGGCAGTGCCCAGCGGCAGGGCGGCGTCACTCTTGAAATCATCGTGGTCGACGATAGCCCGGACGCCTCCGCGCGCGATGCCGTCGCGGCGCTCGGCGACTCGCGGGTGCGCTATGTGCTGCGCCCCCAGCCCTCGGGCGGCCGTCCCGCGCTGGTGCGCAACGATGGGGCCAAGCTTGCGCAGGGGCGCTACCTCTACTTTCTCGACGACGACGACATGTTGGAGACCGATACCCTCGCCACCCTATCGAAGGCGCTCGACGCGGCGCCGTCGGCGGGCATGGCCTTCGGCGTGATTTCGCCGTTCGGCGACGATGAAGCGGTGCTGTTGCACAATCAACGCTACTTCGCGGAGGCCCGGCGCATCGCGCTTAAACTCAAGGGCCGGCAACAGTTGAGCGCCTGCCTGACATTCCGGTCCGCCATCATGGTCTGCTCGGCGGGAATGGCGCGGCGAACCGTCTTTGCCGCCGTCGAGGGCTTCGATGCGGATATTCCGATTTGCGAGGACTCGGAACTGTGGGCGCGCGTCGCGCAGGGCCGAGGTCACGTGTTCATCGACCGTCCGGTCGTGCGCTATCGGACCGGTGCGCCCTCGATGATGCACAACTTGGCCGAGAACGACGAGAAGCTTCATGTGTCGTACCGCCGAATCCACGGAAAATATCGGAGGACGCATGGGCTGATGCACTTCATGGCGATGAAATTTTGGGCGCGGGTCATCCTGCGATGATCGGCGTTCCGGACGGGGCGGGCCGCGGTGAGGCGCGCGCGGCCCCGTTCTACCGTCCGGAACTCGACGGCCTGCGCTTTTTCGCGTTCCTCGCCGTCTACATGATTCACACCGTGGGGTTCGGCATCGAACACCCGCACAAACACCTGCCGAATTGGCTCGGAGACCTGCTCGGTACCGTCGGTCTTGCCGGTGTCTTCGGGGTCGATCTGTTCTTCGTGCTGAGCTCCTACCTCATCACTGAATTGCTGCTGCGCGAACGCGCGGTGCGGGGGGAACTCGACGTCAAGGCCTTCTATATACGCCGCATCCTGCGTATCTGGCCGCTGTACTTCCTGTTCGTATTCGCGGCTTATGCGCTGACCTTCGTCGTCCCGAGCGAGGGGCTGACTTGGAAACACGTTCTGGGGTACATGCTGTTCGCCGGAAACTGGGTGTACTTTCTGATGCCGGTGACGACCGTCGCTGCACCACTTTGGAGCGTATCGCTCGAGGAGCAGTTCTATCTGATCTGGCCCTGGGTGATTCGCCGATCCGGCGCACGCCGTGTGGTGGCCGTTGCATTGGGGATCATGGCGGTGGCGATGGTATCGCGGCTGGCGATGGGCATCCTGCACCCGAACTTCGATTGGGTCACCAAGAACTCGTTCACGCGCATCGACGGCATTGCCGTGGGCGCTCTATTGGCGGTGGCCCTGCATGGACGTCTGCCGCAGATGAGCACCGCCGCCCGGGGGGCCCTGCTGTTCGGCAGTATCGGTGTACTGCTGTGGATCGCGCGCAGCTTCGGGCTGTTGCACCTGCCCGTGGGACTGGTGCCGTTGATGCTGGGCTGGCCTCTGGCCGCCCTGGCTTGCGGCGGGGTACTGCTCGCGGTGCTGGGCAGTACGGACGCTCTCACCGCGCCGTTGCGCAGTCGTCCGCTGGTATATCTGGGCCGAATCTCCTATGGGCTGTACGTGTATCACGAGCTGGTGCTGAAGTTCGACGACCGCCTCTTTCCGGACTACGCGGTCTCGGTATCGCAGATGGCGGCGCATTGGTTGCTCGGTCTCGTCGGCAGCATTGTGCTTGCCGCCGCATCCTACCGCTGGATCGAGCTGCCCTTTCTGCGCCTGAAGCGCAAGCGTTTCACCGTGGTCGCGTCACGCCCCGACTGACCGAACGCCTCAACCTAATGTAACATCGACTGCGCGGTGGGCAGCTCCCGCGCCCCATAGGTCCCCCGGCCGGACGCGGGCGCTCACCGGCACAAATAACTGACACACAATTAGGGAACAATGGATGGGCCGGCGGATAAGCAGGAGAGCGTGAGTGCCGAGTGTCGTCGAGCGTGACGGATTGGCTTTTCAAGCGTACCGAGGACTGGAAGGCCTGGACCGCCTTGCACCCGAATGGTCGGCGTTGGTTGAGTCGATGCCCGACGCGCGGTTCAATCAGTTTCCCGAGTGGTATCGATCCTACCTGTCCTCGCTCGAACCCGACCCCGCCCGCCTGTGGTTCATAGCGGCTCGCCGAGGCCCGGCTCTGGCGGCCGTTTGCCCGCTTCATTTTCAGGATTTTCACTTCGGTGCTTTCCGGCCGCGCCTCTTGGGCAGCATCGAAGACGATCAGATGCAGCTGTCCGATTTCGCGTTCGCGCAGTCGCCGGAGAACCAGGGACTGTTTTATTCGTTGACGCAGTGGCTGCGTAAACAGCACGACATCCGCTGGGACGAATTGCGGCTGCGCAAGGTCTCCGCGGAATCCTCGATCGGCTATTCCGCCCGGGCCCGCCTGCCGTCGCGGACCGTGGCGCTGCGCTACTATGCGAGCGCTTTCTTTCGCACGCAGGGCACGTTCGAGCAGGCGACGCCTTCGATGACCGCGAAATTCAAGAGCAATCTGCGTCGGCGCAACCGGATCGCCCGCGAGACCGCGCCCCTGCGCCATCAAGTGTATCGGCATCCGGGTGAACTCGACGAAGGTTTCCGCATTTTTCTCGAACTCGAAGCCTCGGGTTGGAAGGGCGAGGCGGGCGAGGGCTCGGCCATACGCTGCCGGCCCGCCATGCTCGGGTTTTATTCCGCGCTGATGCGCAATTTCGGTGCGCGCGGCGCCTGCGTCTTCAATGTGCTGTGGCATGGCGATCAGCCGGTCGCCGCGCAGTTTTGCCTGCAGATCGGCAAGACACTCAACATCTTGAAAATCGGGTTTAGCGAGCCCCATTCGAAATTCGCCCCGGGGCTGCTGATGCTCGAGCGAGTCATTCAGGGCGCCTGCGACGATCCCGGTATCGATGTGGTGCATCTGGTCAATGAACCGCAGTGGGCTACGTTTTTCCGCCCGCTGTTGGTCGGGGTGTGGTCCTATTGCGCGCCCAATCGGAGCGCGCGGGGAATGCTCGTGCACCTGGCCCTGTTGGCGAAACGCCGGCGCGAAGCCGGAATCAACGTGTCGGAGTACGATGAGTCGCAATCCGAAGAGCGCGATACCGCCGATGCCTCAGCCTGAAGAGGTGAACTGATCGCGCGGCGCATCGATGCCGCGGCTCTTCAACATCTGCCGAAACAGATCGAGCATTATTTGCGTCTCACCGGCCAGCAGGGCCGGCCGCAGCTTGTCTTCTTCCTTGTCATGCTCCCGAATTCCCACCCGCGCCTCGACCAGGCGCTTGTCGTACACCATCCCGAGGCTGTCGAGCAGCTCAAATACCCGTCCGGCGTCGTTGAGCCAGTCCGTCTCGAAGCGGGCGATGTGCAATGAGGGCATCTGCGCGCTCCAGGCCGAGATTCGCAGCTCCACCTCATGCCAATACCAAAGAGCCTTGTAGAAGGGATGGGAGAATTCGACGTCCCAATCCAAGAGATCCGCGATCTTGATGAGATTCGAGGGAGCGCGGTAATCCAGCCACCAGAAGTTGCCGCGCTCCGTGCCGGGATAGTCCTCGAGGCGATAGATGGACGTCGCCACCTCGATGGGCGGGCGTACCAGATGGATCACGGCGAGGCGGTCGCCGAAGTCACGAATGGCATGTTCGTAGAAGGTCTTTATGAAAAGGTGATTGGCCTCCATGTAGTAGCGATGGCCGACCGCTGCCCGAAGGATGTTGACCGACTTGATCTGGCGATAGACGCGGTCGATCAGCGCGGGGTTTCCGCAATTCGCCGCCTCGAGCACGGGTCCATTCATGACAGGGGGAGGTTCATGCAGCGCGACGCAGCCCTCGACCGTCGCGAATAGCTTGGCCAGGGTCAAGGTCCCGCTGCGTCCCGTGGTCGCGGTAAATATCACCTTCTGCAAGTCGCGCGTCCGCCACTTGAGTGCCTGCTTTGCCAGCGCGGCGACTAGGGGATTGTGCTTGAGCGGTTTGAAGGCGTATTCCGACATCGGAGAATGCTTGGCGGGTCTTGCGGATGCCGGGAGGGGCTTGTTGATGTCGGAGTCGTATAAATATATTGCGTTGTAGTATATCAACCCGTCCGCAGCAGACTGTGACGCGTTGGTCATACACGGTCGACCATTACGCGGCAGGATCCGCAGCGATAGGCAGCCGACATCCCACGAGAGCTCGGCCCGATATCACCTAGGTCAAACGGCGAGTCGATGAATAGGTTGACAACGCCATCGCGAAACATCGTGAGTTAAGGAACTGACCCGGCTCTCCCGAGCGCGCGCTCGCTTGCCGGAGGATCCCCGGGATGCTTCGAGATTGGGCTTTCCATGGGGTCCCGGAATCTCGTGTAAGTGGTTGTTTTATATGGTGGGCGGTACAGGGATTGAACCTGTGACCCCTGCCGTGTGAAAGCAGTGCTCTACCGCTGAGCTAACCGCCCAAGAATGGGCGCGAAGTATGACATTCACCTGCCGTTAAAACAAACCGCCCGAGGCCCTTTCCTGCGATCGATTCCAAGGGCTCTGCTAAACTCTGCGCCCCCCAATTTTCCCGATCAAGTCCATGACAGTCCGCACCCGATTCGCTCCCAGCCCGACCGGTTTCTTGCACATCGGCGGGCTGCGAACCGCGCTTTTCTGCTGGCTGTACGCCCGGCGCCATGCCGGACAATTCATTCTGCGCATTGAGGATACGGATCTAGAGCGCTCGACCCCCGAAGCCATCCAGCAGATTCTGGACGGCCTGGAGTGGGCGGGGCTCGATCACGACGAAGGTCCCTTCTTTCAGACGCAGCGCTTCGACCGGTACAAGGACGTCATCGAAGAGCTGCTGGCCTCGGGCAAAGCCTACCGCTGCTACTGCAGCAAGGAGGAGCTGGAGCAAATGCGCGCGCAGCAGATTGCACGCGGAGAGAAGCCGCGCTACGACGGACGCTGGCGCGAGCGCAGCGGCGCACCGCCCGGCGCGGCGTCGGTCGTACGATTCAAGAATCCGCTCACCGGAGAAGTCGTCGTCGATGACGTCGTGCACGGCCGCGTCGTATTTCAAAACAGCGAGCTCGATGATTTGATCATTGCCCGCTCCGACGGCACGCCCACCTATAACTTCTGCGTCGTGGTGGACGACATGGACATGCAGATCACCCATGTGATTCGCGGCGACGACCATTTGAACAACACGCCGCGGCAGCTGAACATGCTGCTGGCGTTGGGCGCCAGACCTCCGGTGTACGCCCACCTTCCCATGATCTTGGGTTCCGACGGCGCGAAGCTCTCGAAGCGTCACGGCGCCGTCAGCGTGCTGCAGTACCGCGACGACGGGTACCTGCCTGAAGCGGTGCTCAACTACCTGGTCCGCTTGGGCTGGTCGCACGGCGATCAGGAATTCTTCACCATCGAGGAAATGGTGCGCTTGTTCGACATCGCCGATGTGAATAAGTCGGCGTCGGCCTTCAACATCGAGAAGCTTGCCTGGCTCAATCAGCAGCACATGATGCGTGGTACCGCCTCCCGCGTCGTTCCGCTGCTGCGCTGGCACTTGGACCGCGAGGGCATCCAGGCCGCCGACGAGGCGCAGCTCGAGCAGATTGTCGTATCGCAGCGCGAGCGCGCCAAGACCGTTCGCGAGATGGCTCTGAATAGCGTGTTCTTTTTCATCGCCCCGCTTGCCTATGACGAGAAGGCCGTGCGCAAACACGTGACTGGCGAGGTATTACCGCTGCTCGTGCAGGCCGTGGCCGGACTCGACGCCCTTGCGGCCTGGTCGGCCCCGGCCATTCACGAGTTCATCAGCGGATTTGCGACGCAGATGGGGCTCTCGCTCGGCAAGCTCGCGCAGCCGATTCGCCTCGCCGTGTGCGGTGGAACCGTATCTCCGCCGATCGACGCCACGCTGGCCATTCTGGGGAAAACCGAGTCCCTGGCTCGATTGAATCGGGCGCTGGCGATCTGGGGGGCGTAGCCCGTTCATTTCCTTGACGAATTGGTGCCCCCCTGGTAACGTGCCGCGCCTCCATGTGGGGCCATAGCTCAGCTGGGAGAGCGCTTGCATGGCATGCAAGAGGTCGGCGGTTCGATCCCGCCTGGCTCCACCAGTTTTGATGCCGCGACCGATCGATTTTCTGGCCTGCGTCCCCATCGTCTAGAGGCCTAGGACACATCCCTTTCACGGATGCGACCGGGGTTCGAATCCCCGTGGGGACGCCATACCTGGCCACCGTTGCTGCCTGCCGGGCACGGCTTTCAGTTCAATTTGGCACGTCATGTCGCGCTCTAGCACGATTCGATCAACCAAGGTCTGCAACGCGTTCTCGGGGCTTTGGTCCGCGACCGGCGAGCCGATTGGACAAGCTGTCGTCCTGGCGCACCGCATTGGTTTCTCGGCGTAGAACTTCGATGTGTCGGCTGCGTTCCCCGACAAGCGTTAGCTGCGCTCCTCATTTCATTATCAAACGGTCATTTGATACAACGATATATCGAGGCGATTACATGAAAGCAGTGGCGTATGTGCGGGTTTCGTCCAAGGAACAGGGTCGCTCAGGCTTGGGTCTCGACGCCCAGAAGGCGGCTATCCGGGCCTTCGCGAAGCGGGAACACATTGAAGTCGTCCAGTGGTTCAGCGAGGTAGAGACCGGCAAGGGCGCAGACGCACTTGACCGCCGTCCCCAGCTCGCCGCCGCGCTTGGCGCCGGCCGTGCCCTCCGGGCCCCGGTCCTGGTGTCGAAGCTTGACCGCCTGAGCCGAGACGTTCACTTCATTTCCGGCCTGATGGCCGAACGTGTTGAGTTCATCGTCGCGGAGCTGGGCAAGCAAGCGGACCCGTTCGTCCTGCATCTGTTTGCCGCCCTGGCGGAGAAGGAGCGCCAGCTCATAAGCGAGCGCACAAAGGCCGGATTGACCGCGGCTAAGGCGCGCGGCGTGAAGCTGGGGAACCCGCAGCTTCGGGCCGGCAAGCCCGCTTACGTTGCCGCAGCTCGTCGTGCACGCACAGAGCGGGCTGACGCTCGGGCCTTCGATCTTCGCGGCTACCTTGAATCGGCCCGCCTCGCCGGGAAGCGAACCCTCGCGGAACTCGCCGGCCAGCTCAATGCGATGGGTGTTCCGACGCCCCGAGGCGCCAAGTGGACGCCGATGGCGGTGCTACGAGTCGAGAGGCGGCTCCGCGAAGCGACCGACTACGCGGCCTAGCAACGCGATGGTGCGGTGTGCGGGGGATCAGGAAGCAAGCAGTAAGCTATCTGCTACGCGCTGTAGAAAACAGTGGCGGGGGCTCTCCCACAACTATGAGAGATAACTATGGGATCTGCCCACCGTTACCGCTGCTTGTACCCGCACAGTGCTGTTACCCTTCTGCTTATCGACTATGATGCCAATGGCAACATGACCAGCCGCGCGGGTTCTACAGTCAGTTGGTTCAGCAATAACTATCCGGCGACGATCTCTGCGAGCGATGCCACGGGCAGCGAAGAAGTCCAATTCACGTATGGCCCGGATCGACAGCGGTGGGAGCAGATTTACACGGGCCCCAGCGGCACGGAGAAGACGTACTACATCGGCGGACTCGTTGACTTGGTTTTCAACGGCATAATTAATTTCCGACACTATATTTACGCCGGGTCGGAACCCATCGCGGTTTACATTCGCACCAACAGTGTTCCGACTACCATGAACTACATGATCGAGGATCATGAGGGTGGAGTGTCGGTTATCGCCTCGAATGCGGGTGCAAGCGACATTGGAGAGAGCTTCACGGCGTTCGGTCAACGGCGTAATCCTAATTCGTGGTCCGGCGCTCCCGCGACCGCGGACCTGAATACGATTGCGGGCTTAAGCCGTCAGGGCTATACATTTCAGACGTGGCTCGGCCAGTCCATGGGGCTCAATCACATGAATGGCCGCGTGGAGGACGCGATCCTCGGTCGATTCTTAAGTCCGGATCCGCATATACCTGATCCGACCAGCGCACAGAGCTACAATCGATACAGCTACGTCAACAATAACCCGCTGAGCTACACGGATCCGACGGGGTTTGAGCAGAAATTCATTAATCCCGATGGGAGCCCAGATTCCAACAACTTCTACTTCACCACCTATTACGCCCCTAATTCGGCCGCGGCATCGCCGGCAAATCCAATAACCGATTTTGAACAATGGCTCTCTGCGGTGACAGATTCGGCGGCGGACTCGGCAGCAAGCGGAACATCTCCAGGGGGAATTTATACTCCCGGTCTGACGGCCCCGTCGGATCCTACCGCCTACGATTTCCCTGTTCTGAATGACCCAAATTTCTTAAATCCTGCGACGCAGGTTGCCATTGCACAGAACCAAGGGGGAAACCAAATCCAAGGGGGCGACAATTACGGGTTGAACGCCAGTGATTACATCGGCGCACTCGTCGGTGCGTACTCAACGGGAACGGCGTCGCTATTTGAGTGGGCTGGGATTAAATCTGCATCTTTCTTTGGGGTCCAGTATGGTCTGCCGGCTGTTCTGAGTGACCTTCCCGGCGGAACTTTCAGCTTGATCGGTGCTTTTCAAACAGGCAATGCCTACTATAACGGCAATTATTTCCAGGCATCTCAAGCTGGTGGTGCAACTCTCGGCGGAATTGCACTTGGAGAATTGCTTGGGGCATACGGACTTTCGGTCGGCGGCCCATGGGGTGGCGCGGCTGGCATTGTTGTGGGCGGATTACTTGGTACCTTTGGAGGCGGCTATCTTGGTGGAACGATATACAATAACGGCTTCGCTCCCCTTGATCAGCCATCGCCTGCGACTCCTCCTTTCGTCGTCCCATACCGAATTCGGCCGCACCCAGGAAATCCAGATTGACCTTCACGACGAGCTGTAATGGCTGAGAACGTCAAATTGGCTCCGAGTGGTGACGCGCGCGCGTTGAAATGGTGCGTAATAGTCGCTGGAATTGTCGCAATCACCTCCATTTACATTGCGCCGTTGCCTTCCGTCCAAATTCGATTGATTAGCATTCTGCCATCGTTAGTGCAATTTGTTCCAAGCGTCCCTTTAATATCTAGCGAAACCTCAGACATTGAAGCCAGCGAGCTTATTCTGTTGGCTCAATGGCTGTTTACTCCGGCTTATGTGATTGCGATCTTCTATTGTTTTGCGCCGTGGTCGCCTTTCATGCGAGATTTTGCGGTACGCAAGAGTCTCGCATTTAGTTCAACCCATCGTACTCTAATCATGCCCGCCGGAGTTCTAGTGAGCTGCGCTTGGTTTCTTGGAGACTTGGGCTTAATTCAGTTCCCCACTTTGTACAATGGCAAATTTGTCTATCCGCTTTCTCATGTAGCGCCCCAACTGCGTCTCATCTACACATCACGCATCGCCTTCGCAATTTACGCTTGGCTGGGCCCGATAGTTGAAGTCGGGTTGTTCTGGATGCTCTGTACAGTGGTAATAAACGCTAGAACGTATTTCTTTCCAAAATCAGTACAGCTACGTCAACAATAACCCCCTCACCTTCACCGATCCGACGGGGTTCGATGCGAAGGATTGCTCCACCGACGGAGGTTGCGGCGGCGTCGACCCTGGCCCGGTTCCTACGCTTCCCCCGATCGCGCCGCCTCCTCCTACACCACAAACGGGGTCGATGATCCCGGGAGTCATTACGGGGGCTTCTTGTTACGGTAGTTGCGCTGGCCAGTATGCCAACTCCATTCAAGTACTGAACACAAGCGCGCCCGAGACCGAATCTGCGACCAATGCCGATGGGTCTACTAGTTCAGATGTGGAAGATGCTGATGCGGGCAAGAGCCCAACGTTTGCGGTCGCTGCGTCGGGATATCACTGGGAAACCTACGGTGGATTTAATTTTGCAGGGTTTGCGGCGGCTGCCACGCAGATCAGTATCGAACGGACGCTCGTGCAATTTGCTTCTATCGGCGTTGGGGGAGGCGCGTTGATCGCTGGAGGAGTTGCCGCAGCGCCGGTTGTTTGGTCGGCTGGGTTGAATGGTGGGGCGAACTCTGTCTTTTGGTCCGGATTTCGATACGGAGCAAAAAGCGTAGCAGAGAGCCTGGGCGGAACGACGATCTCCCAAACACCTATTGGGTGGGCAATTAATGGCGTTTCCAATTTATTGGGAAATCCAAGTTGGATGGCCCCTATTTGGGATTCGGCCTCGACGACTTTTGCCATGAATGCTACGGGCACGGCTACCGCTGTGATTTTCGCAAATGGAGCGACCTGGACTGGAATTGAGCTACCGATCTTGATCGGAAATGGCCTTCCTATTGCGTTTATTATTCCGTAATCAATCGGGGATAGAAGTGAGCAAAGACTACAAGATAAAGTCCGTGGGTCGGGAGGGACTGGATTATCACGATGGCCATGACGTGCATCACTTTGACGTCGCGTTTATAAATGATACCTGGGTAGTCTATCTGCCGGCGACAAAGGGTAAATTCTACGAATCCTGCGAGTTAAACGAGAAGGAACGGGCGATCATTTTTCCGCGGATCAAGGCATATTTAGAGGGCAAGCGACATTACAGTTTGTTTGGGCGAACCTATCCGGCAATTTTCGAGCGAGAGGGACCCGTCTCTGACGAAATGTTGGAGCGACGTCGTCGCGCCGCCATATACTTAAAAAAAATCAACAAAGGAAGCTAATGCCAGTTCACGTCGAGGACTGCGGCGACTGTGTGACGTTCTGGGCTCTTGGGGAGGTCTGGTAGCGGCACACCGAACGCATCGTTTTTGATGCAAGGCAGGATAGACGCCCGGCTGCTCTTTGGACCAAACCGAGGGTCCGTTGCCGGCCCGTCCGGTGCAGCGCGCGGAGTGGCGTCGGTGGGCATGGTCGCCGGTAGTGCTCAATTACTCGCTGTCGATGAGCCGCAGCGCCTCGGCCGGCGTGACGATGGCGATGCCTTGGAAGCTTTGGAGGGTGAGTAAATCCTTATCGCCGGAGACGATGCAGTCAACGTTGGCCGCGACGCCTAAGGCGAGTACGGCGTCGTCATCGGGATCGCGGCAGACGGGTTGTGCCAGGGGCGGCGGCGCGATCACTTCGGTCAGTTCGCGCACCTCAGCCAGCGAGTGCTCGCGCGAGGTGTTCGAACGCACCAGGATGGCGTCGAATTTAGGACGAGCAATGGCTTCGGCCAACTCAGCGAGTAACGCCGGGCTGCTGATGAAGATCAGCGTGCCCTCGCGGACCCGATCGATGAGCGCATGCGGTGTGCCGTGCCAGAGCAGCCCGGACAGCACCACGTTGGTATCAAGAACGGCTCGAATCGTCATCCTTGGCTTGCCGTGCGCGGCGCTCCGCTCGTGCGGCCTTCACTTCCGCGTTGATCTCGTCCATCGACATCGGCGCAATGCCTGCCTCGGCGACACGGTCGGCAATGGATAGCAAGGCATCGGCGGCTTGCCGGCGTTTGATGGCCTCATTAAGCAGGCGCACCAAGGCTTGCGAAGTTAATAGGCCGGCGGCGCGCGCCGCCTGCGCGGTGGCATCCGGCAACTCAATCTGAATCGTGGTCACAGTCTTAAGCTCCTTGCGCGTTGACGCGCTGCTTCAGTTCCTCGCGCTCGATGAAGGTGTCAAGTAGCTGGGTGATCTGGCGCTTGGCCTTCGGGTCGAGCTTCTCGATCCGCTGCAAGCGTCGATGCAGCTGCGTATCGGGCTTCTTGCCCTTTTTGAGTGGCTTGATGCCGAGTAGTTCATCGGCGCTCGCATTGAGCGCGGCGGCCATTTGCGGCAGCAACGCGGCGGGGGCCTTCTCCGCACGACTTTCGTAGTACGCGATCATGCGTTGCGTGGTGCCAAGCGCAGCGGCGAGTTCCACTTGCGTGTAGCCGGCTGCTTTGCGCAGTTCGGTGAGGCGTGCGCCGAAATCACTGGTGCGCTCTTTGGCTTTGGGCATGACATCCCCGAGGGAGGTGGAGAGAGGTGGTTCCGGTTTTTCGGACGGGGGTGTAAGTGGATATCTGTCCGGGCAATATAGCAACCGGAGGGTCAGATATCCATGAGAAAGCCAAGACGTAATCACTCAGCGGCGTTCAAGGCGCGGGTGGCATTGGAGGCGATTCGAGGGGAGAAGACCGTGGCCGAGATCGCAGCACACCACGAGGTGCATGCGACCCAGGTGACGGCCTGGAAGACGGAGTTGCTGGAGAACGCCGCGGCGATCTTCGGCGGGGATGTGCTGGCCGCGGACGGCAAGGAGCGCATCCGGGAGCTGCAGGCGAAGATCGGTGAGCTGACGATGGAGAACTCGTTTTTAGAAGGCGCGCTCGGGAAATTCCCCGGCCCGAGCGCAAAGCGATGATCGAGCGGGACAGTGAGGTATCGGTGAAGCGCCAGGCTGAGCTGCTGGATCTGAGCCGCTCGAGCGTTTACTACGTGGCGCGGGGCTTGCCGGAGCGAGATCTGAAGCTGATGCGGATTTTGGACGAGTTGCATCTGAAGTGGCCGTTCTACGGGGCTCGGAAGTTGACCCGGGAGCTGCAGAACCAGGGCCACGAGGTCGGCCGTCGGCATGTGACGACGCTGATGCGGCGGATGGGCATGGAGACGATTTACCGCAAACCACGCACGAGCATCCCCGCGCCGTTATCGGCGGTCTACCCCTACCTGCTTAACGGCCTGAAGATCGAACGGCCCAATCACGTCTGGGCGGCCGATTTGACCTACATTCCAATGGCCCACGGATTTCAGTATCTGGTGGCCATCATCGATGTGGGCAGCCGCAAGACGCTCTCCTGGAGGGTGTCGAACACGATGACGCCGGACTTCTGCCTCGAGGCGCTGCAGGAGGCATTGGGAAAATACGGGAAGCCGGAGATTTTCAACACGGACCAGGGATCTCAGTTCACCAGCGGGGAATGGATCGATACGCTGAAGGCGGCCGGAGTCCAGATCAGCATGGACGGCAAGGGACGATGGATCGACAACGTGTTTATCGAGCGCCTGTGGCGCTCAGTCAAGTATGAAAACATTTACCTCCGCGCCTACGAGACCGGATCGCAGCTACGACGGGGACTGACCGAGTACTTCAATTTTTACAACGGTCGGCGCATTCACGAGGCTCTCGGCTACGCCACGCCTGACGAGGTGTATTTCGCGGGGCTCGCTCCGATCATGGCGGCCGCGGCATGATCGAAAAATCGGATGCCGCATCGATTTTTCGGGGTACCCGAGGTAGCAGGTCGATCGAGATCTCGGTTCCTGGAGCGTTTACGGCGGTCGGATTTTCCGGTCAGCAGAAAAATCCCGGAGCTTCTGCCGCTGAACGCGGCAGACCTTCTCTGTTCAAGACCATTGACGAAGACCGAAGAGAAAGACACGATCACATCAACCGCTCAGGCAGATCCACTTATCCCGGAAGAATTTCTGTCCTAACAAGCGGAGCCACCCCTGTTTCTTGAGCGTAACTTGCTGAATTAGCTCAGGTGGACACCTATCACGTACCTGTGGGGACGCCACTTCGTTCCGGGTATGTACCGGGCACATCCTACAGATCAGTTCGGGGGCATCCTTAACACTGTTGCCTTGAAGGGATTAGGGCCTGGTTCCTTGGCAAGTCCGAACTGCCCCGTAACTAATACGGCTACAACTTCGTGTCCAAAGAGTCGTTCGCTATAACCTCGGGGTGTTCGTCGTATTTTCGCTTGCTTTCCAAGTACGTCTTGAGCTGTGACTGAAGGTTCATGGTTCTGGCTAGACGTTGGAGCCGCGCTTTCTTCAAGCGGTCAGCATCGATGTCGAAGGGCGGCCCGGAGATCTTTGTGCGCGCCGAGGCACCAAGATAGATCCAGTCGAGTAGCGCCTTTTCCGGTGTTGCGCGAGGATATTTGAAGTCCAGGTCCATGCGATCCTCAAGCTCTCCGGCGTGTTCATCGAGAAAGCGAGCCGGCATCGCGTGAAAGCGAAATTCGATGCGCTCCGCTTTGACCGCGCGCACCGAGGGTTTATGGTCTTTGCTGTGGGGCACGACGCAAGTCACTATGTCGGAGTAATTGTTGGTTACACCCGCTTCGCCCAAAACGGTCTGTAAGCTCACGATGGCACCGCTGCGAACGAAGCCAGCGGCATCAGCAGCGGTCGGTACGGGCCTTGCAAGCTGGTTGATGTATAGACCGCGGGTCACAGGCCGCAGCGCGCCGCTTTTGGTCTGCTCGCGAATCCAGCGGAACAGCGTATTGCGCGCAGGCAGCTTGCGACGGTTCGCCAACACGGCCGCGATCATAGGCACCGAGAGCACCCTTGGTGCGTCAGCGCCCAGCAAAATCGATTTCGTTGTCGGCATCACGATGCAATTCCTCCGCAGGCTTGGCGTGCTCGATCGCATGGGCAAGCCAGCCATCGACGTGCTCTGCCACATCCAATCTGATTTCATCCCAGCGAGCTTCATCAATGCCTGCACGCACTTCGGGCGCGATATAAGGTAATAGTTCCGAGTTGGCGAGGGAGAAACCTATCCGATCGATCTTTGACATGACCTCTGGGCGTTTCCGTTCCAGAAATTCGCGTGGGACCCGGTTGATCCACAGCGGCGCGGGATCGGCCTTGTTGCGGATCAATTCGTGCAAATCATAAACGTCGCGCGGAACGCTTCGATTTAGACTCAGCAAGGCGTTGACCTTGCCGCCAGCCATCGCTGCAGGACCATACACGCGGACATTGAAATTCGGTATGCGGTAGGCGATCGGCGTCTCGAACGGTCTTGTCTCGATAAAGTCGGCCGGTGGAATACCTCGGCGGGATACCTCAACCTCCCAGGTCGTGGCAACCTCTTCGACAGTGCGGCCAATGATCCGCCAGCGACTGGACCGATCTCCCGCTTTGGTTTGCTGCACATGAATCCCGTTGAGTCCGGCCTGGCGGGCGGCCTGCAGGATCGCTTTCGGCATTTGAGCCTGCATCGACTGTTGCGACAGGCTGTCTTCACCGTCAAAATCGACATCCTTGGTCAAGCGAGTACTGCCGTACAGCGCACGCATGGCCATTCCACCTTTGAGGATGAAACGGTGCGCACCTTGGCGCGCCAGCAGGGCGACAAACTGCATTTGGGTGCGGTCCCGCATTTCTGCTTCCGCGCCGAATCCTAATTCACTGGCGGCGAGGCTCATATAGTACGATAGTATCAATAAGTTGATTCTATCGTACTACATTAATCACCCTAAACCGGCGAATTGGACCAAGATCCCATCCGGGCTCAGGATTATCGCGAATAGACATTTTCGCCAGGCACGGCGCCGCGCTCGCGTTATATTAGGACGGACTTTTTCTCCGTCAGGGACGAATGAGGAGATTTCGGAGTGGCTGAAAACATTAACGCCCCTTCGCAGGCGTCGCCGGAGACAGCCGCCGCGATCACCAAAGCTCCCGACCCCGCTGACGAATCTCAACCGCCGGCGACGGCACACCATGCGACCGTCGTGCAACCGGAAGGTGATTTCAGTGCTCACCACTTCATTGTCTATGGTGAAGATCTCGCAAAGGACGCGGTTCTCGTCTTGTTGGTCGCCCTAGTGCTGCGGAAACAACTGGCGAAATCGATTGCCGAGAAAATTGCAGAGGAATTTACGAAGATTCTCACGACCGTGACGACCGCGTCTACCGCTGCGCTCACTCAGATAACGTCCAGCTTCGACAGAACACTTCGAGATAACGAGTCGCGTTTCCTCGTGGTACTGAACCGGATGGAGGATCGGATCGTTGGAGACTGGAGCGGAACTCTGAATCGCGTTCGCGAAGCCGTGATCTATAGAGCGTGGGAACGGAACACTGCCGGTACGACCATCAGTCAGGAGGCGGAGAAGCTGATTGAGCAAAAACAGTTCGCCAAGGCTGAGGAAAAGCTACGTTCGGCAAGAAACGACGATTGGGATTCTCTGAAGCAATTGGTTAATTTGCTGTTGTCGCAGGATGTCAATCGACCGGACGATGCGCTTGTTGCGCTTCAGGCTGGACAAGCGATCTTTGATCACGATCAAGAATTTCATTGGGAATTGGCCCGAGTGTATATGGCGCAGAAAAATAAAGCGCTCGCGATCGAGGCCGCCTTTGCGTACGTAGAGCTGACGAACAAGCGCAAGCTTGATCCGGAGACTCGTGCCAGCGCGCTTATTTCGCTGGGATACACGTACTATTGGTTTGACGACTTTGCCTCGGCAATCGTTCAGACCAAACAGGCGCTGCTAACATTGGGTCCTGAACCGAAAAGGCGGGACTTACTGCTGGCATACCGTGCCAATTTGAGCTATTACTTTGCCGAGTTGCGCCAGAACCGTGTCGAGGCGTTGCAATATGCGGAGGATGCGGTTCTATCTTCGCCGCGCAATCCCAGCTTCCTGGACACGCGTGGTTACGTGAGAATGCAATTTGCCGGCTATGTGACCGACGCTAATATGCAAGAGTCGGTCGACCTCGCCAGAAAGAGGGTAGATTTGGAATTGGCCAAGAACGACTTTACGGCCGCGGGCGAATTGGCCCCTAATATCGCTGAATATTACTCACATCTAGCTCAAGCCAACCGGCTTCTACAATCGCTAGAGGCAGTTGTCCCCTCGGCCTGAACCTTACAGTTCAGGCGGCTTGGGTGAAGGGTTTACGGGACCGAGGTTGAGCACTTTCATGGCAGGATTATGCGCCCGGTGAGATTACGATGTCAATCGTATGGTGCGGTGCGATACCTATTATACATCAGACATTTCATATAGTTACACCATTCCCGTCCGATGTGCTCCGTACGGGCGCTGCCACAAACTAGCGCTCGAAGTAGCCGTTCCATTCAGTTCGGGTTCGTCAAGACACCGATGAACAACAGCTCGCCCGTCTCGTCGTCCTGGATGGCATAGAAGAACGGGTGGTCCATGGTCATTGCGAACTGGGGCTCCGTAACCGCATCGACGCCGATCGTCACCGTGGTCGCGCCGGCCGCCACGGTGCCGCTCTCATCGACTTCGACCACCGTCTTGTGCTCCACATCGGAGATGCAGGCAAGGGGAGCGAGCGCGGAAAAATCCGCCTCGTTGCTGGTACAGAAGGCGATGCCCATGCCGAGCGATGTCAGGGCCGGCGGCAGCGAGGCGCCGTACGTCGATGTGAAGCGCGGCAGCGCAATGCTGCCCGATGTCGTCTGCAGCTGCGCGGTCCAGCTGTTGAGTGCATCAACCGTCATGCCGGCGACGAAACTGCTGAGGTTCGCGCCGGAATTCGGCAGCACGATCAGCATGCTCAGGCGGCCCGCGCCGTACGGTATCCGCAAGGCCTGAAACTGGGTGCCGTGCCAGGTCTCCTGCAGGTAGGGATAGAACCCCGTCTGGTGCATCATTTCAGCCGATGTTTGAGTGCCGTCGCTCAACGTGAACGGTGCGGCGGACGTCTGGGTGACATCGAATGCCGTGGTCCACTGGCCCTTGAAATAGATCGCGTTCGCAATGATGGCGATGATTTGCTGGTAATAGCCGGGCGGCTCTGGCGGCAGAATTTGCGTGATCAGGTCATGAGTTTCGCCGGCGACCCAGGCATTCACATTGTCAGGGGCGCCGGACAGATCCCCCACTGTAGCGCCGTAGTACGTCTCGTCGGTCTGCACAAACGAGGAGGAGACCGGATTGCTGGCGAGGTGCATCCACAGTGAATTGGCGATGGTGAGCTGCACTTTGGGATCCGGATTGATCAGCGACCCCTGCAGAGCGGCGTTGTCGCTGTTGAGCGCCTGCGTGCTCAAGCTACCGAACTGCAGCGTTTGCGCCATGGCCGTTTGCGTCGTGCCGGCGGCACCGTTGTAGACGATTTGCAGCGCCAGCGCGACGCTGATCGGCGATATCGCGACATTGCTGCCGCCGGCGCCCGGAATCAAAGTATTCAACAAATTTAGACCGAAGGCGTTGTCGGCCGCCACGATCGCAGGATCGACGGGCGCATCGGCTTTTTGCGCCTGAATCACGGCGGTTGGCGCGGCGCTGCCGCTGATGCCGTTCGGCGTGCTGCCGGACGGAGCCTGCGCCGTGCCCACCCCGCCTCCGCCGCAGCCGCCCAGGGCCGCCGCGAGGCCAAGCAGCGCACCGATTCCCTTGGCCCTGCCTAGGACATGATCTTGCTGTTGCATCGCCGCCTCCTGCCGCAGTTCTGTACATAAGGTGCGGAGTGCCGCATAGCTAAAGCGAAACCCAAGATGCTGATTGCACCCCATCCCAGTGCGCCGCCGCCGCCGGGCATGCCCGGCGGATCGCCCGGTTTCCCTACGGCAACCTTCGTGACAAAAATCGCGGTGGGTCTGGTCTGAAACGCCGACACTGTTGGGAAATCGGTTGAATTGGCAAAACCGGTAACGTAGAGATTGCCCAAGCTGTCTACAGCGATGGCTGCGGCGCTATCGCCGACGTAAACCGGTCCGCACTGAGTGGCGCCAACCGGGCAGGGGAGGAACACCTCGCCACCGCTACCGCCGAGATAGGTAGAGAACTCCAGTGTATTGCCGCTGGGGTTGAGTACCGAGATAAACGCGTTGTTCGCGTTGCGGCTGCCCGTGTGATTCGTGGCTTGCAGCGGCTCGACGACTGGAAAGTTGCTCGAGTAGGTAGTGCCCGCAACATAGGCATTGCCAGCCGCATCCAGCGCAAGCGCATTGGCTTGCTCATAAGTGCTGCCGCCCAGATAAGTCGAGTAGATCAATCCGCTGCCGGTAGGATTGAGTTTGGTAACGAAGGCGTTCGCGCCATGCCCGCCGGTCGCGTTCTGCGGCTGTAGCGCATTTGCGGTCGGGAAATCGCTCGACGAGGTGTAGCCCGAGACGTAGGCATCGCCGAACGCATCCACGGCGACTGCCAGCGCCGCGTCGCCGGTGCTGCCGCCTAGATAGGTCGAATAGGACAATGCGCTGCCGCTTGCGCTTAATTTTGTGAGGAACGCGTTTCCCACTCCATCGGAGCCATTGACCGACTGGAACGGGACCGCGGTGGGGAAGTCCGCCGAGGAGGTTTGACCCGCGACGTAGGCATTGCCGCCTGCGTCGACGGCAATCGCATTGGCACAATCACCGACTCCCGCATCGGCCTTGCCGCCGCTACCGCCCAGGTAACTCGAATAGACCAACGCGCTGCCGGCGGCATTGAGCTTCGCCACGAAGGCCGTCGGTCGGCCTGAGAGTTCTTCGTTGGTTGGCTGAAAGGGCATCTTGGTCGGGAAATCGCGCGACATCGTGATGCCGGTGACATAGGCATCACCGGCCGCGTCGACCGCGATTGCAGATGCGCTGTCGCCGGTGATGAGCGCACCTTGAGTGCCGCTGCCACCCAGATAGGTGGAATACACCAGTGCATTTCCAGCCGGATTGAGCTTAGCCAGAAACGCATTTGAACCGTGAGCCGCTGCCGCATGGTTGGTTGCCTGCAACGGGTCTACTGTCGGGAAATCGCTCGAGCTCGTGAACCCGGCAATATAAGCATTACCCGCCGCATCGACCGCGACCGCCGTCGCGCCGTCGCCGCCATTACCAGTAATCGCGGTGCCGCCGCCGGGATTCGGGCCGCTGACCTGACCACAAAACCCTAGGTTCCCGGTGCGATCGCTCCCGGTCCCGCCGAGATAGGTCGAGTAAACCAGCGCGGTCCCAGCGGCATTGAATTTGGCGATGAAGGCGGTTGCAAAACTGCGCTCTAAATTGCGGCTCTGAAGCGGCTGTTCCGTCGGAAAATCCGTCGAATTGGTGCTGCCGACGACATAGGCGTTGCCTTCGCCATCCGCAGCGATGGCGGACGCCAGATCAAAGCCGGTGCCGCCGAAATAAGTCGAGTAAACAAACGCCGGATCGATGATCAGCGCGCGACTGTGGTCGTAATCTCCCAAGGAGAAGGCGAATTGTCCATGAGCCAGTACATAGTGGCCGTCGATGGTATGCCGTGCACCATCGGGTGAATTCTGGTAGATCACCGGTTTGAGCTGGCTCAGGATTCGATCTTGCACCTTGATGAGCAAGTCGCCGTCCCCGTCCACCGACAGCGAATCCGCGCCTTCAATTCGAAGCCGTATCCGGCGTGGATCGGCGCGCGGCGCGACGACGAAATCGTATTCCAGTTGCTGCGGATTGCCGTAAATCACCCAATCGATGCCGGGATAGATCTGCTCATAACGGACCGCAGCGTAGTTGGCGACGCCGCTGTGCCACTTGGCGGGGTCCTTGCCGATGAAGTAGTTGCTGACGCTATCCAGTTGCCGCTCGGCGAGAAGCCGAGGCCGCGCGCTGGCATTCATCGGGTGCAGGCGTAAGTGCGCGGCGCGGCGCGATGCGACTCGGCGCAAGCTCAAATCCGCCCCCTGTTCGGTGATGGCCACAAAGTAGCCGCTACCTCGCGCGGAGTATTCGATTTGCGGCGCGGCCTGGCCGACGTTGGGTTCGAAGCGAATCGGCAGGGTGCCGTAGCCCGGGACGCGCTGGTGGGGCGGGACGGTATCGGTCAGCACGGCCGGCTGAGATGCTTGCAAACCAAGGCTGAGAGCCAAAGCCAAGGCCCCAAGTCTTAAGCGGCGTAGATCCGCCGCAGGTGGGAGAAGGATTTGGCTATTCATTCGACGCCACCGCGATCTTGATTCTCGCTATCATCCCCGGCCGTGGAGCTGAATATTCACAGAACCGAATGCAGAGACATTCCTGATTTTCTGGTGATCGATGATAGCGGCACGCATCGAATAAAGCTGTTGCCAATTTGTAAGCGCCGGCGATCGCCGCGCTACACTTCGTTACAAATAGCTACAAATCATCCACAACGCCGCACGGCATTTTCTGCGACCATCTGAATCGCCATGCGCGCCGATCACAGTTGCTCCAAGAGCCATATGGGCGCCCAGTTGATGATTTCAGTGGCGCATGTCGGCGTATTTGCGATCATCGCTGGGGTCAGTCAGGTGTACGCTGCCGGGGACGATGAGGAGTGCAAAGGGCCATCGCAGGATTGCGTCGCCGTCGGTCAATGGAACGTCAGCGTGGGGTTGGGCGCCGGGATCAGAACCAACCCGTTGGTGGGCGGCAAGGATATACCCCTCGTCGTAATTCCTCAGTTCAGCTACTACGGCAAGCGGTTCTTCATCGACAACCTCGACTTTGGGTTCACGCTCGCGGAGCTGGGCGCCAACACGTTCAATCTGATTGCTACGCCAGGCTACGATCGGGTGTATTTCTATCGGACGGACTTGCAGAATTTTTTCGTCGGGTTTCCCAATGTATTCGAGCCGGATAGTCCCGCCCCCGTAAGCCCCGCCACCCCGGGCGCCACCAAGGTTCCGCCCCCCGCGCCACGCATTACCTATCTGGCCGGCCCGGAATGGACCTTCAAATATGGCCGGGTGTCAGGTCAACTCGATCTCCTTCGCGATGCGACCGGCCAGAACAGCGGCGATGAGATACGCGGGGCGCTGGGGATGCCTCTCTTGGAGTCGAAGGGGACGGTAAGCGCCGATATGGGATTTACCTGGAAAAGCGCGGCCACGGTCAACTACTATTATCGGGTACCTATCCTCTACTCGGGCTCAGCGGCGTTCAATCCCTTCATCAGATTGGGGTACACATTGCCCTTGAAAGGTAAATGGCGCTTCAATGCCTTTGCCGAGTACGAGCGGTTGGGAAACGGGATCGCCAATAGCCCTATCGTGGCGGAGCACAGCGTTGCGACAGTTTTCGTGGGATCGATCTACACGTTCTAGTGCAGCGCGGGGAAATATCGCTCTGCTGAGCGTTTTGCTGCTTTTTTTAAGTCCGCTGGCACCCTTGTGTGCCCGTACGGCGCCCGCCGCCGAACGCGACGACATCCATCTGGAGCTTAGCCCCCGAATTTGTACGCTGGCGCTGAACGATAAGCAATGCGATACGGTGGTCCGAGCCAGCTGGCGAGCGCCCGGCGATGAATCCTTGTGCCTGGTGATTGAGGATCGTCCGGACGTCAAGCGCTGTTGGGAAAAGTACTCGGAGGGCACCTACAGCATCAAACTCGTCTTTTCCACTGATATGGTCTTTCAACTCAAGGATGTCGACCTGCAGCAAGTCCTCGCCTCTGAGGTGCTGCGCGTAATCCGCGAAGCGATCCGCTATCGGCACAAACGCAGAGAACCCTGGAACATCTTTGACTAGCACCCCGTTCTGCCGTTAACTCGACCGAGCACCATGAGTACCTCAATCAATCCGTCCGTCCTCCTAGTCGAGGATGATTTGCGGCTAGCCGAACTGGTCAGCCATTATCTCGAGAATAACGGTTTTCATGTGGCGACGACGGATCGGGGTGATCAGGTTGTGGAGCGAGTACAAGGCGAAGCTCCGGATCTGGTTATTTTGGATCTCGGATTGCCGGGCAAGGACGGATTTACGATTTGCAGAGAACTGCGACCTGGCTACAGCAATCCCATCCTGATACTGACGGCACGCGATAACGACTTCGATCATGTATTGGGGCTCGAACTCGGTGCCGACGATTACGTCATCAAGCCGGTCGAGCCCAGAGTTCTCTTGGCCAGAATAAACGCGCTGTTACGGCGCAGCCGAGCCAAGTCCCACCTCGATCACACGAGCCTGCGTTTCGGAAAACTGGTGATCAATACGGTCGCCCGCGCGGTGAGTCTCAACAGCCAACCCGTGGCGCTGTCGAGCGCTGAATTCGACCTGCTCGCTCATCTGGCCGAGCACGCCGGAGAGATCCAATCGAGAGCCGCGCTGTTCCGGCATCTCCATGGGCGTGAATATGACGGCATCGACCGCATGCTGGACGTTCGCATTTCGCATCTGCGCAAGAAACTGGGTGAGGATGCAGATAGCTCCGAGCGCATCAAAACTATCTGGGGGCAAGGTTACCTATTCGTTCCCGATGCCTGGTGAAGCATGGCGCGCCACTTCATAGGCTTGTATTTGCTGATCGTGCTCACCCTGGCGGCCGTTAGCTGGGGTCAGGACAAACTTCTGCAGGCCTACGGATCTCGAGATGTGTCGGACGACCGGGTGCTGGCCGCTGCATTGTCCGCTGTGGAGAGTCAGCTGCGGAGCGCCCCGGCGAGTGAATGGAGGCACTTGGTCGATGGGATTTCCGCCAAGACAGGCGGAGGTTTCGAATTGTTTGCCGCGACGGATATTGCCGGCCGCGAAACCTTGGACAGGCTCAAGCTCGGTCAGATTGCCTACATGCAGGGGATGGCGGGTGAGGCATGGGCATTGAAACAACTCGACAATGACCATGTTTTGGCACTTAGATCCGCGGCGCCGGCCTCTCAACGAGGGCCGCTGGAGTGGCTGATTACATTGCTGTTTTATGCCGTGATGGCACTGGTCATCATGATTTGGATCTGGCCCTTGACGCGCGACCTGCGCGCGCTGGAAAAAGCCGCCGCGCGCTTCGGCAACAAGAACTGGGTGTTCGATGCCCACATTAAACCTAGATCGCAGATCTATGCTCTGGCAGAGACGTTTCGCAAGATGGCGCTGCGGATAGACGCATTGATCGCTTCCCATAAAGACATGTCCAATGCCGTTTCTCATGAAATCAAGACGCCGCTGTCACGCATGCAGTTCGAAATCGAATCTGCGCAACAAGCGCAAAGCGTCGATGATGTGAAAACTTCCTTGAGTAACATCAAGACCGATATCGCCGCGATCAACGACTTGGTGAGCGCGACGCTAAACTACGCGATCCTCGAGCGGGCGAGTATGTCGCTCAATGTCGGCACTCACAATTTCACCACCCTGGTCCCGGCTATCGCCGAATTCGCACGGCGCGATGCACGTCCGGATATTCGAATGCGCGTGGAGGTTCATGGCGACACCGACCATGTGGTCTGCGATTTGCACCTCATCGAGACGGTACTCAAGAATCTCTTGTACAACGCCGCGCGCTACGCGAAGTCCGAAGTTCGCGTCATCTTTACGGTGCACGACGGCGTAAATCAATTGCTGGTGGACGATGACGGCCCTGGAATTCCGGCGAAGGATCGGCAAAGGGTGTTCGACTCCTTCGTGCAACTCGAACCCATCGGGGGCAAGAAGACCGGATTCGGATTGGGGCTGGCGATCGTCAAGCGCGCCATCGAATGGCACGGGGGCGAGGTTACGATTGTACAGTCCACGCTCGGCGGAGCCGGCGTGTCCGCTGTGTGGCCTGCAACATCGCCCGGCTAGCGTCGGCACAAAGCTGCCACCCGATGTTTGGGTGCAATCCGCGGCCGCGTATTGCCGAGGTCATTGGGCGCCCTCATACTGAGTGGATTGAAGCGTGCCGCCGGGATTGCGCTCCAACCAAATAAAGATACATGCGCAAAAGGTAATTCCATGAAGCAAATGTTGATGTATGCGGCGATCTGTTACGCGGCGTCCGCATTCGGTGCTGCAATCGCAAGCCCCGGTCCAAGTTCGATCGCATCCGCGGTGCCGGTGGCGGCGCCCAAGGACCGGGGGTATCCCGGCGAGATTCGTCTCGCAGTCAACGCGACCGATATCGAGCAACGCATCGTGCATGTTCATGAAACATTGACCGGAGTCGGCACGGAAACCGTGCTGCTGTATCCGAAGTGGTTACCCGGCACGCATGCGCCGGAGGGCCCCATTGACAGGCTGGCGGGCATCAGGATGACCGCGAACGGTGCGCCGGTGTCCTGGACGCGCGATCCCGTCGATGTCTACGCGTTTCGCGTGCATCCAGCCGCCGGAGTGAAGTCGCTCGACATCGACTTCGACTATCTGTCTCCCACCAGTCCCAAAGTCGGCGCGATAGAGATTACCCGCGACATCCTGCTCCTCGAATGGAACTCTCTCGTCCTCTACCCGGCGGGCTACTACACGCGCCAGATTCCGGTGCAGGCGAGCATGGTATTGCCCGCCGATTGGAAATTCGGATCGGCCCTGGAAATCGCCGGCGCGAGCGGCGGGGAAACCCAGTTCAAGCGCACCAGCCTCGAAACTCTCGTCGACAGTCCTGTGTATGCGGGCCGGTATGCGGCGCGGCTCGACCTCGATCCCAGCGGCGCGGTACCGGTCCATCTAAATCTGTTTGCCGATCGGCCGGAGCTGCTTGCGATCAAACCCGAGCAACTGGAGGCTCATCGAAGTCTGGTGCGGCAGGCCTACAAGCTCTACGGCTCACACCACTACTCGCACTACGATTTTCTGTACTCCTTGAGCGATCAGATTCAGCAGAACGGCTTGGAGCACCATCAGTCGAGCGAGGACGGCAGCGATCCAGAAGCCTTGACCGAATGGGATAAGACCGCCTACGACCGAGATCTGCTGGCGCATGAGTTTACTCATTCTTGGAACGGCAAATTCCGCCGCCCCGCCGATCTCTGGACTCCGAACTACAACGTGCCGATGCAGGACAGTCTCTTGTGGGTGTATGAGGGACAGACCCAGTACTGGGGTGAAGTGCTGACCGCGCGCGCGGGTCTGTGGACCCAACAGCAGGCGCTCGACAAGCTCGCCCTCACGGCGGCCTACTATGACGTGCAAGCCGGTCGTCGGTGGCGCGCCCTGCAGGATACGACCAACGACGAGATCATCAATCCGCGCCGCCCCATGTCGTGGCCCAGTTGGCAGCGCTTCGAGGATTACTACTCAGAGGGTCAACTGATCTGGCTCGACGCCGACACTTTGATCCGCGAGCGCTCTCAGGGCAAGCACTCCCTCGACGATTTCGCGCGCACGTTCTTCGGCGTTGATGACGGCAGTTTCACCACCGTCGTGTTCACCTTCGAGGACCTGGTCAAGGCACTGAACGCGGTGGAACCCTACGATTGGGCCGCATTTCTGCGCGAGCGGTTGGATTCGACCGGCAAGCCGGCGCCCTTGGACGGGTTGCGGCGCGGCGGCTACAAGCTGGTCTTTACGGACACCCCAAGCGAGTTGCTGAGGGCGCACGACGATCAGAGCAAACGGGTGAATTTGCTGTTCTCCATCGGCGTCGAGCTCGACGACAAGGACGGCAGCGTGATGGAAGTGCTCTGGGACAGCGCTGCCTTCAAGGCGAAGCTAACGGAAAGCAGTGTGATAATGGCGATCAACGGCGCGGCCTACAACGTCGATGTGCTCAAAGATGCGATCCGGTCGGCGCAGACGTCGAAGCAGCCGATCGAGCTGATCGTCAAGAACGGCGATCGGTTTCGAGTTTTGCACCTCGACTATCATGATGGCTTGCGCTACCCGCACCTCGAACGCGAACAGTCCGCACCCGCAAGGCTCGACGATATCCTGGCCGCGCGCAAGTAATCGCGTCTACGTCCGGTATAACCAAGGATTACGCCATGCATAAACTCCATCGCCGAATCATCCTCTTGATGCTGCTCGGTTTCGTCGGCCAACGCGCACTACCTGCGGATACGGCAGAACCGGTACCGCCGCTGACGTACGTGCATGTTTTCGCCGACGCCGCGGGTGCATCGCATTTTCGCGAAGAGCACTTCGACTTCGACCGGGGCCGCGACAACGGGAGCTCCATTCATGTTCTGGAGGCGAAAGGCGGGGCGACACTGTTGCGTCTCAAGGCCGGTGCCTTCGAGGATTGGCACAACGCTCCACGAGCCTGGTTCTTGATCGTGTTGCAGGGTGAATCGGAAGTCACCACCTCAGACGGGAAAGTGCGCCATTTTGGTCCCGGGTCCCTGGTGCTGCTGGACGATACCACCGGCAAGGGACATCAAACGCGGGCGGTCGGAAAGATCGATCACATTGCCGCCGTCATTCCCATTGCCGACGCTCCGGTGACGGGGGCGAAGTGAACAGCCCCGGTTACCTTTGGCGCATTCGGGTGCCGAGACGCACGGACATTTCGATCTCTTCGGGCGCAAGCTGGGGCGGGAAGTAGGCACCCGATACATGTGCCGCATGGAGGCTCGCGCCTTCCAATCGGCAGCTGCGCAGGTCGAGCCCGCGCAGATCGGCTTGGCGAAAGTAGCAGTCGGAAAAATCGATGTTGGCGACGTCCACGCCGCGCAGGTCGACGCCGCGAAAGTCGCACCCGCGAAGGTCGCTCGTCTCGCCGGCCTTACTGCGCCGATTGAATTCCTCGCTGCCGCCTTCGCGCAACAGCAAGTACAGGGGATCGGCTGATTTGCGTGGTTTTCCGCCGGACATGGGTAACTCATCGGCCCGGCAGCGGAAGTCTTGACATCTAAATGGCGGGCTGGGGCCAATTTCTCATGCAATGCACGCCAAAGCGTCTACCTCCGAACTGGTCAAGTTGCCGGACTCTAGAACTGCGGATGCGAGCCGCTCGACTGACGACCAGTAGTAGCGGAGAAATCGCCGGGCATTTGCCTCCGCTTCACGCAAAACGGCGCCCCGGTCGGCTCCTATGGTGACGGCCCAGCCGGCGGCCAGTTCTGAGGCATGCTCCATATCCTGTCGGCCGCCGGTCATGAATATTGCGGCCGCCGAAATCCTTCGTGCCCGCGATTCGGCCAGCGGCCCGGCGAGAGCGATTTCGATCTTGTCGGTAATGCAAATCGACGCACCAGTGCCGTGCGAGTATCCCGAGCCATCGGCGCCAATATCAATGGCAGTGGCCGCGCCGAGCCGCACAATGCGCATGACCGCATGACCGGATTCGTGAAAGGCCGCGAATCGGCGCTGGGCGTTACGCCTCATGGCGTCCGACGCCCGTGGCCCGGATACACGGCCTCGCTTTCACGCTTCGTCCTTCGCATACGCGAAGGGTAAGCAACATGTGGTCTGGAAACAATTGGGGCGGTGTGCCATTGGCTCGCCTCAACTAGATCGACATTTGGTCGACGAGCGGGTAGGGCAGATCGTCGGCCGGCGATACCAAGCTCACCGTGACGTGAGTCCCAATAATTCAACGCCGCGTTCAAGTTTCCGCCGCGAGCGCCGATGCCCCTCGTACGAACTATTGCTCCAAGGGCCAGGATTATGTCAACGAACTCAATCGCGGGAACCACGGCAACGACCAATCTGGCAACCATCTGGGGCACTGGCCGGTCCTCGTACAGTAGCGCCGCCAACGATCGCAGCTCAAACCCCGGCAGCGACTCAGTCCAGGGGGGAGGCACGGGCGGAAGTACTTTGTTCTCCGCGCTGCTCGCCGCCCTGACGCAGTTCGTTCTCGACAACCCGGCGTCCGCCGGTACGGCCGCAGCCGGCACTCCGGCGCCCGCTGCGACCACGACGGTTGCTCCGACGGCCGCTCCGACGGCCGCCGCTGCGGCCAGTTCGACGGCAGCGAGCAGCTCCGGCGGCTCGACGAGTTCCGCCGCTGCGACGAGTACCGCCGCGGCGACGAGTACCGCCGCGGCGACGAGTTCATCGGCCACGACGAGCTCATCTGGGACGAGCTCATCTGGTACGTCATCAAGTTCATTGTCATCGGATTTGCAGACATTTCTGCAAGACCTGTCCCAGGCGCTCCGGCAGGCAGGCGGCACCCGTCACGGCCACCATCATGGCGGTTTTCATCCGGAGGCCGTGGAGACCGACAGCGCCCCGACGACTGCGACCACCGCCGGCACGCCCACCACGGCTAGCACGGCCACGACGGCCGGCACGTCCGCCGGCACCGATGCAGGCGCCGGCACCGCGGCGGTCGCGGCTGCAACCGCCGCGACGCTCGCTTCCACGCCCGCCGCCGCAACATCCCCCACCCCCAGCACAGCCGCCGGCACGACACCGGTGACGGCCGCGGCGGCCACGGTAGGGGCGGGATTCAGCGGCGGTGGAATTGCTCAGTACGGTCGGCACAGTGTCATTTCGGAGCTCAAGACCTTGATCAGCGACTTGAGCAATGGCCAGGGGGCCGGCACGGCCGCCGCAGCAGGCGCTACATCGAATTCACTGTCGACTTCGCTATCCAATCTTGCCACGGCATTCAGCAAGCTCATCGGCGACCTGGGTGGCTCGACATCGAGCACGACCACTTCCCCAACGGCCGCGCTGCAATCCTTCCTGTCCAGCTTTCTGCAGGACCTGCAGAACGGCGGCAGTGCTGCGAATACGCGGGGCAATAGCGTCAATGTGACCGCGTAGCCGGCTTCACCAAGCTACACGACTGCGGCCATCGCACCTGCGGCGATCGGCTTGCTCCAAACGGGGCAATACTTGGAAATTTCATAAAAACAAAGACTTGACTGCGACCCTCGACCTGAGGCGCAGGTGCTCGAAATGCACACCTCTCTAAATGCTAACGAAAGACGACTAATGCTAATTGGCTGTCCTTGCGATGGGCGCGCGCGCGGTAGTAGATAGAGGTCAGCACTTCGATGCGACCGTACATGACTCGTCTGCGAGGTTCACACACGCACATAAGGGGGATGAGGGATGAAAGCCACACTGCCATTGGCCTCGATCCTGGGATTTGTTTCGATAATTCTCCCGGCAATTGCCCTAGCGCAGACCGACCCCGGTGTTCGCCCCGGACCAATCAACGGACAGCCGGGTGCCACACCGAGCAATCCGTTGCCGCTCGCCTCTGTCGGCGCAAACAGCCCAACCGGCGTCATGGAATTCTTCGAGAACGGTCTCGGACGCTTCGTGACACAGGAAGTCGTCTCCGGCGGCGCCAACAACGGCCTGGGACCGCGGTTCAATTTCAACAGCTGCTCGGGATGCCACGCACAGCCGGCGGTCGGCGGGTCCAGTGCCGCAGCCAACCCTGAGTTCCAGGCGATCGCCGCGGGAATCGCCAGCGGAGCCACCAACACTGTTCCATCGTTCATCACGGCCCGGGGTCCGACGCGCGAGGCACGCTTCCCGTTCTTTGCCAACTCGAGCGGCCGCCCCAATACCAACGCCCCCAACGGCGGTGTCGAAGATTTGTTCACTGTCGCCGGCCGCCCGGACGCGGGAAATTGCAGTCTGCAGCAGCCCAATTTCTCCGCCGCAGAGCAGAACAACAACATTATCTTCCGTATCCCAACGCCGCTCTTCGGCGCGGGTTTGATAGAGAACATCGACGATGCAACGTTGCTTGCCAATAAGTCGGCCCAGACCGGCAACAATTTCGGTATCGGCGGGACCTTTAACCACAGCGGCAATGACGGCACGATCACCCGGTTTGGTTGGAAAGCGCAGAACAAGTCGCTGTTGATGTTCGCGGGCGAGGCCTACAACGTCGAGATGGGCATCACCAATGAACTCTTCGGCCAGGACCGCCCGCTGCCGGAAGAAGAGCAGGCAGGCGGACTGCCGGCATCGTGTCTGAATCTCTCGGGGACGGGTTATCCGGAGGATGCGACCAACTTCGCCGTGTCATCGAACTCCGATCAGGCGGCGCAAAACGCACAAGTGCCTTCGGACATAGTCTTGTTCGCCGAGTTCATACGGCTGCTGGCCCCGCCGATTCCATCGACGACCGCACCGGGTGGATCGGCATCGATTGCGACCGGCCTGGCTCTATTCGAATCCATCGGTTGCGCCACCTGCCATACCCCGACGATCAAATCCACGCAGCCGTCCCAAGTGACGGCGTCGCTGGGCAACACTCCGGTGAACGCCTTCTCCGATATAGAAATCCACCACATGGGCAGCGGCTTGGCGGACAACGTATCCCAGGGCGGCGCGGGGGGTGATCAGTTCCGCACGGCTCCATTATGGGGTCTGGGGCAGCGCATTTTTTTCCTGCATGACGGGCGGACAACCAATCTGTTGACGGCCATCTCGGCACATCGAAGCAACGGATCGGAGGCAACACAGGTCGAGGAAAACTTTGCCGCGCTTTCACCCCAACAGCAGCAGGGAGTCCTGAACTTCCTGCGCTCGCTGTAGTACCAGGCCGCTGCCTGCAACCGGCGGGACGGCCATTGTCCCGCGCGAGCGAGGATACTCATGTTCCCGGTCTTGTGCCGATATCTCATAGTGTTGCCGGCTTTTTCCGCGTGGCTGCTTTCCGCGGCTCAAGCCAACGCGCCGAGTGGCATCGATCCGGCTCGGAACACTCCTCCGGATGGTTTGCCGAGCGGCGTCATCCTGGTCAAGGGTGCATGGTCGGGTACGAGCGACTCCGTGACGCCGTTGCCGGAAGCCGGAAGAGTGGCCGATGGCGCTTACAGCAACTCATATTTCGGTCTCCGCTACATTCTCTTGCCGCACTGGACCGAACACTACAGCGGGCCGCCGCCCTCGGACAGTGGTTACTACGTGCTCGCCCAAATCGAGCCCGAGGTCAGCCGCCTGGGGCACATCCTTGTCGCCGCGCAGGATCTGTTTTTCTCACCGACCGCGGCCAATAGCGCGCTCGAGCTCATGACCTACGCCTCCGGCCATTTGGGCGCGGACTACAAAGTCGAGCGTGCCCCGACCGAAGTCCGCATTGCGAACCATGCCTTCGTGCGCTACGACTACGTTTCACCCGTGGCAGGGCTGCATTGGCATGTCATTGCAACCGAAATCCGCTGCCACGTGATTCAGATCATCTTCACCGGACGCGATACGCAGGTCATCGAGAAGCTCATTCAGGGACTGAATGGACTGAAGCTGCCGACAGATGCCGCATCCACCGGGATGGGCGCGGGAGAGTTCCCGGTGTGCATCAGAGATTTCGCTGCCCCGGAGAACCTGGTCGAAAGCCAGGATCCGATATTGGCCGAGCAAAGGTTCAACCCGATCCCGGTCCGGATCATCATCGACACGGAGGGTAGGGTGAGGCACATTCATTTCCTGAGCGCCTTCCCCGACCAAATGAAGAGCGTCACGGATGCCGTGTCGCGATGGCGCTTCAGGCCGTACTTGGTGGAGGGTCGTCCGGTCGAGGTGGAAACCGGCATCATGTTTCGGCGCGGCGGACGCCCCGATTCCTCCTATCTGGCCGCCAAAACAAAAGATTCAGTCATTGCGCTTTCGAACGCGGCGTCGACTCGACGTGTCGCCGACTGACAACATCTATGCATGACGCTGTACGGCGCTATGCTGCGCGCACGCGCCTTCGTTCGATGCGCGCCTGCGGCACCCAACGCCGCGTTGCGGAGTGCAAGTCGTCACACCACGCTTGACGTGCCTATGGCTCAACGGGAGGGGCATTACTTTGAAGCGCAAGGCTCGCGCGGTACATACGGTCGCTGAACTGCCTCGTCCGTGGCCAAACACACCGCTGGAGGCGCGCGTGCGAAAGGTGCTGGAGATGGCTGAGTCCGAGGTGTACTACAGCATCCGTGATTTGGCCGCGCAATTCCATCTGAGTTCCTCGCATCTGCAGCGGCTATTCAAGCGGCAGACCGGGGTGTGCATGGGAGAGTGGCTCAACGAACAGAGACTACAGAAGGCCGCGCGCCTCTTGGCGAACAGTTATCTCAGCGTCAAGGAGATAACGCATAGCGTCGGATATGAGCACTCTTCCAGCTTCATCCGCGCGTTCGAGCGGCGCTTTGCACACGCTCCGAAGCAGTACCGCGAACGCGTACGTAGGACCGACGTAGACCCCCGTGCGCGAGCGGGATAAGGCCGGCTTCAGGGATACCCTTAGGGCGTGCGGTAACGGATGAACGGTAGGACGCGCGCAAGACCCGCCAGCAAGCCGTGTTGGTCGATCCAGAGTGCATAGGCCACGTATGTCGGATCGCGGCTCAGATGCCGCTCTTCGGTGCGGGCACGGGCGTAGTAAATCAAGTTCAATAGTGCGAGCAGCACACAGTTGCGCAGCGCTGCGCTCCACCCCAGTTCACTGACGAAGGGCACCGATATCAGCCACCAGCTCAGGTTCTTCGCCAGATACGCGGGATGTTTCGTGAATCGATACGGTCCGCCGGTGATGATTCCCCGATGAGTGAGGTTCGAGAAGCGCAGGCCGAATGACACCGTGCAGAGAGCGTAGATCACGGTCAGCGCGATGATGACGGCGGCCCATGCGACACGGACGGCGGGCAAGGTCAGCAGCCAGTTGTCCCAATAGATCGCGTCGTCGTACTGCAGATAGAAGCGCCCGATTACCGAATAGAACGGCTGATAGCAGATCAATGCGACCACCCAGCCGGCGACGGTCGGCTCGACACTGCGAATTTGCGAATCGAACAGCCGGATCGCGGCGCCGTACCCGACCACGCAGAACAATAAATCGACGGTGTAGGAGACGTGGTAGAACACTTGGTAGACGGCCATGACGCCGTGGTCGGACACAATGGCGTGCAGCGCCGCGCTCAACGATCGAACTTCGGCGCTCAAGTACACCGTCATCAGCGGCAGGAAGAATCCTTTGATCACCCAGCCGAGCAGATGGCGCCGAATCAGCGCGCCGTCCACGCTGCGCCAGCGGCCGATGATGACGGTGCCCATGGCGTAGTACTCATCGCCAGGCTCGTCGATTCGCCGATCCGCCCACACAAGATACAGCGGGATCAGGGCGCCCAAGGGCGCCAGCGTGCGCAGAAATTGCCAGTAGGGGTCGTAGAAATTACCGCCGTATTCCGGAAACAACCAGTACGCGAACGCCAGCAGGCCGAAGGTGGCGGCTACTCCGCACAGACGGATGCCGACGCGCCGCAGGTCCAAGGGCCGCAGCGCCTTGCCGGGCAGCGTGCCGCTCGAGGACGCACGCAGCGACGGCCAAAGCCGCTCACAGAGTGCGATGACCAGGATGATGCCCAGGCAGGGCAGCAGCGGTGCATACAGAAGCCAGCCGCGCACACTCAAGTCGCCGGCGTTGTCGATCGCTGCAACCAACGCCAGCCCCGCGACCATCGCCACACAGCATAGGGCGAAATTGGCGGCCGAGCGGGGGCGTGCGCTGACGGCGTTCATGGGCGCGCCGGCTCGCGGCGCAGCTTCATCAGCAGTGCGGAGCACACCAAGAGGGCATCGACGGGCTCACGAAAGCGAGCCTCCATCACGCCCTCGTTCTGCAGCAGCAGCAGCGCGATCGTCCCGAGGGCGCACAGGGGCACCAAGTACTCGATGCCGAGATAGCGGCGCCTCAGTACACCCGAGGCCACGAACAGGATCAGCGGCGCCCAAATCCACCGCGTCCACAGCGTCAATCGGCCGAACAGGCTCGCGGGGTCGGAATTCGGCCAGCTCTGTGCGAAAAAGAGGTAGGCGCAATCCTCGATGCGCTGCCTCCCCGTGGAAAACGTGCGCTCCCGCGCTACCCGTTGCTTCTCGGCAATCCACGTTGCCCGGCCCCGGGTCAGATCGATGTTGACCGCGGCTACCCCGCTGCGATCGGTGGTCCAGTCCGAGAAGGGCCAAAATGTCGGATTGTAGAAACTGGGAGAACCGAAGCGGTAGCTTCCGTCCGGGCCGTAATCGACGGCAATGTCGCGCATGCCGCTCGCGTGGTAGATCTCATTGAAGTACAGATTGCCGAGCGGCGCGAAGTAGCCGAGCTTGGAGCGGCCGTGCAGGCCGGCGGGAATTACCAACGCGGCGGCGACTGCGATGGCGCCGATGAGCTTGATGAGCCGCTGCGGCTGGGTGCACCACAGCCACGCAATGCATCCCAACGCCATGGGCACCGCGACCGTTCGCGTCAGGGCCGCGCAGGTCCAGGCGATGACCGCGATGATGAATGCGGCCGGCGTGCCCTTGCGCCTCGAGCGCAGCGTGAACCAGAAGCAGAATCCCAAAAGCGCCAACAGCAGCGTCTCGTTCATGAAGTACGCGTACAGGCTGATCGATTCCGGAATGATGCCGATGAGAAGGGCGCCGACCAAGGCGCGGCGCCGGGACGCAACTTCGCGCAGCGCCCGGTACCACCCGTAGGGCATGGCCGCGCACAGCAGACCGCAGCCGAGCAGCACCGTGGGAGCGGACCCCTGGGAAAGGCTGCGCAGGGCGAAAATCCAGAACTGATAAAGCAGCGGGTCGGCGCTACCCATGATGCTGGGGTGAAGGAAGTTTGCGCCGTTCTCCCAGTGCCGCAGTGGATCCGAAAACAGGTGATCCAGCGGCGAATTGAAGAAGGGGTAGAGCAGGCGGCAGAGCAGCAGCAAGCCGAAGGCCGCCTGCAAGCGGCGCTCGGTGAACCATTCGTGCCGGAGGAGTTGCGGGATGCTCACTGCGGCATCCCGGAGCTACGCCGTGTTGCCTGCGTCGACGGTCAGCGTGGTTCCCGTGATGTTGCGGCCCGCATCGCTCATCAGAAATTCGACGCTGCGAGCGATGTCGATCGGATCCGCCATCCGCTTCAGCGCGCTGCGCCGGGCAATCTGCTGGCGCTGTGGCTCGCTGAGATCGTGGGTCATTTCGGTGGCGATAAAGCCGGGCGCGATGGCATTCACTGTGATGCCGAGCTGGCCCACCTCGCGCGCCAGAGATCGCGTGAATCCGATCAGCGAGGCCTTGGTCGCGCTGTACACCGCCAAGCCGCTGTAGCCGGTGAACGCCACCACGGAGGCGATGTTGACGATCCGGCCTTCACGCTGCGTCATCATCGAGCGAACCACGTACTTGGTGAGCATGATCGGCGAGAGGGTATTCAGCTGGATCAGACGCTGGATGTCGTGATCGAGCATGTTGCTGAGAATGCTGCTCGTGCCCAGACCGGCATTGTTGACGAGGCCGTAGATGGGGCCGAAGTCCGCACGCAGGGCTCTGACCAGCGCCGCAATCCCGCCCACCTCGGATAAGTCGCAGGCGCGAAACTCGACGGCGCCGCGGCCGCCGTCCGCTGCCGCGCGGCTCGCGGCCGCCAACGCGTCGGTGCCGCTGCGCGCGAGCGCGATGGCGCGATAGCCGGCGCCGGCGAGGGTGCCGCACATCGCGAGTCCAAGGCCGCGGCTTCCGCCTGTCACGATGACGTTTTGCATTGGCCATTATCATCCATGGCGCAAACCAGCGGCAAGCGCATCCTACGGGGAGCGCTCACTGCTCAGCCAAGCCGGCGTTGAAGAAGCCGAGAAGATGCCGCTGATATTCCTGCGCGGCAGCCTGCGAATACCCTCCATGGCGAGCGCCGGGCACGATCCACAGGCACTTCGGCTCGCGGGCCGCCGCGTACAGTTCGTTCACCATGGCAGGCGATACGGCCTGGTCGAGTGCGCCGCCGATAATCAGGATCGGCCGCGGAGAAATCTCGCCGATGACCTCGCGCGGCGACATGCGCCCTGGGACGAGGCCGGTATTGCGCACGGCCCAATAGGCCGGCCATTCGCTGAGAAAACTCCAGCGGCGGTGCAATCGGCGCAGATACTCCTCGTAGTCCGGAGGCGCCGCTTCGATGACGACGGCCCGCAGCCTCGGATCGAGCGCCGCGACCTGGGTCATGAGGAAGCCGCCGATCGAAAATCCCAGGCCGCCGATTCTGTTCGGATCGACCTCCGGACGCGCGGCAACCCAGGCGAGGGCCGCCGTCAGCGCGTGCCGCTCGATGGGCCCGTAGTGAATGTCGCCTCGGCCCTCGCTGTCGCCGTCTCCCGGCCAATCGAACGCCAGCACTCCGAAGCCGGCTGCCGCAAGCAAGCGCAGTTCCGGGAGCATGCTGGAGCGATCGGCATTGGTGCCGTGGCTCACCACCACGGCAGCGCGGTTGCGCGAGGGGGCGTACCAGCCGGCGATGCGCAGCCCATCCGCCGATGGGAATGAAACGAGCTGCAGATTCGGCACACCGGTGAGCTCGGGGTGGCGCAGGGCCGCGGACATCGGCCAGGGCTCGAAGTCGAGGCGGGCCGCGCGGTAATTTCTATAGGCCACCGCGCCGGCAAGAAGCACCACCAGCGCCATCAGAGAAAGTATGCCTGCACGCGCGGCAGCGCGGCGCGTTCTGCTGCGGTACAACGGCTGCTCCTCGAACGATACTGCGAACCGCGCTTGAGTTTGCGCCGGCACTAGCACGACTCACCTGACCGATCCAGTCTACCGGCCGGTCGAGCCTTCGGCTAGACTTTTGCCCCGCCTGCGACCCGTTCTGGCGTCCCAGAGAGAGCCCCTATGGAAACGCGCCGCACGAACCCTTTGGTACATCTTCTCGCGAGCGCGCTGGCGATGCAGGCGCTGTTGTCCGGCGTGAGCCTCGTCGTTGGATTGATCATGATACGGCGCGCGAGCGATCTCCAGTACGGCTACTACGTGCTGATACTCAATGGATTCATGTTGGCTGTCGGTTTGCAGGCCGCCTATATTCAACCGAACCTGGTGGTACGCATCACCCGTTCAAATGCGTCGGAGCGCGCAGATTTGATAGGCGGCCTGTATCGGGATCAGCGAAGACTGTGGCCGCTGATTCCCTGCTTGGTCGCTATTCCGACCCTGGTTCTTTGGGTGAGCGGAGTCGTAAAGGCCTCGCCGGCCTTCGTGCTGATTGCTGCGTCCGTCAGCGTCTCATTCGTGCTCTATCGAGAGTTCTTCCGCATGGTGCTGCTGAACAGCCGCAAGCCGGTCGAAGTGCTCGTTTCCGATGCCGTTTATGCGGTACTGCTCGTGGGCGGCGTGCTACTTGCGACCACGACACAGGCCTCGGCGGCAGTCGCCACGCTCACCATGGGGATTGCCGCCCTCGTCGGCGGCTTGTTGTGTTCGAGAGCGCTGTGGCGATTCGAGGCGTGGAACATTCGCGGCGCTCCCGGGATTTTGCGCGCCATTGCTCCGGTCGGCACCTGGTCTGCCGGCGGGTCCGCGGTTCATTGGCTGTTCAGCCAGGGGTACAGCTACCTCGTCGCGGGGATGCTGAATGTACCGGCGGTCGCCGCCATCGCCGCGACCCGGCTCACGGTCATGCCGATCAATCTACTCTCGACGGGTCTCGGTACCGTGATGCTGCCGACCGCCGCGGCATGGCTGCATGCGCACGGAGCGCCGCGGGTATTTCGCCGGATGCTGTTGATCGCCCTCGGCTTGAGCGTGGTTGCGATCTGCTACTGCGCCCTTGCGTGGGTGGCGCGCGACTGGCTCTTTACGTATGTGCTCAAGAAACAATTGCCGCAACGCGACGAACTGCTGCTCATGTGGTTTGCCATCGCCCTGGCAATGCTATTGCGGGACCAGTTGATCTACCTGTTGGCCGTGCGCGAGCGTCTTCGATGGACGAGCACGCTGACATTCTTCAGCGCGCTGGTTTCGATCGCAGTGAGCTATTTCGGCATTGCGTACTTCGGCGTCATTGGGGCGTTGACGGGTATTCTCGTCGGCGAGATATTGAACGTTTCCGGACTCATCTTCCTATCGATAATGGAATTGCGGCGCCCCGTGGCGGCGGCGCAATCGCAGACCCACGGGCAAGCGCAATGACAACCAGAAGCAAGAAGCTGCTTTTTGTCGCAAATGTATCCCTATACCCGCTCGATCGCGGCGAGAGAGTGCGGGTCTTCAGGCTCATCGAGGCTTGCGCGAAGGAGTTCGAAGTCACCTTCGTCGGCCCGCGGCCCGCCGTCCCCGGCACCGCGCAGATTCCGACCTTCATTGCGCACTATGTGCCGATCGACATCGAGCTGCGGAGCGAGTTCGACTGGCGGATTTATATTCATGCCTTATTTTCAGGAATCGGCTTGCCTTTCGACAAATTGCTGCGTTCCCGCATCAAGTTCTTACGCGCGTTGAGGGACATGGATCTGAACAGCTTCGATCTCATATGGACAACGCGCCTGCATTTCGCTCCGCTGCTTCGCGGTCAGCGCTCCCGCACGGTGGTGGATTTCGACGATGTGGAACATCTGAAGCTGCACGAATTGATGCAGCTGCAACGGCCGTCTCTGCGGTGGCTGCGCAATTGCTATCGCTACATGATCTACCGGTTCGCTGAATTGCGCGGATTTCGCGATTTCCTTCGAATTGTCGTTTGTTCGCCGAAGGATCAATCGTATTTGCAGACTCGCGGGGCCGGCAATGTGCACGTCGTCCCAAACGGGGCGACCGTCCCGACCACTCCGGAGTCGCCGCGTTCACGCTCGCCCGGGGAGCGGTTGCGCGCCGTGTTTCTCGGCAATATGGGCTACGAGCCGAATATCGACGCAGTGGGGTTTTTCGCCGACGAAGTGTTGCCGGCCGCATCCGCGACTGTCGAGTCTTTCGATGTGATCGGATCGAACGTGCCGCCCGAACTCAATCGCACGCACGCAGGGCGCGTCCGTTTCCGTGGATACGTCGATGAGCTGGGCGGCGCCTTGCGGGAATATGACGTCATGGTTGTGCCGATCCGTTTCGGCAGCGGCACCAAGCTGAAAGTTCTCGATGCGATGGCAAACGGCATTCCGATAGTCTCCACTCCCCAGGGTGCCGAGGGGCTCGATTTGGTGGACGGCGAGAGTGCTCTGCTGGCCTCGACGCCGGCGGAGATGGCTCTAGCTCTGATGCGGCTGGCAGAGTCGCCTCAATTGTGCCGGCAGATTGCCGCGGGGGCGCATTCTCTTGCCCGCAGTCGATTTTCTTGGGAGTCCATCCAGGATGCCCTTGCTTCGGAATTGGTGAATCTTGCGCGCCAGTAGCGCTGCTTTGAATCAGGCCGTGCTCTCGGCCGACTTCAAGGCTCTATTTCGGGACGGCGTGGCGGCGGCCGAGCTGCGCGGACCGGGCGATGCCTCGCTGCTGCTGCCGGTCGAATCGGCAGGTTTGGGCCGCGCCGTGCAGACGCGGGTTCAGGAATTCGCCGCCGGCCGGTCGTGCGCCCGGTTGGCGTTGGCGCAGTTCGGCTTTCACGATTTCCCCTTGGCCGTGCGCGCCGACCGTCAGCCGGCGTGGCCGCCGTCCATGGTGGGCAGCATTACGCACACCGCAGGCCTGTGCGCCGCGGTCGTCGGCGAGGCGGCGCGCTTCGCAGGGCTGGGGTTGGACTGCGAAGTGGTGGGCGACGTGGAGCCCGAGCTGTGGCCCAAAATCTGCGTGCCGGGTGAACGCGCGTGGCTGCACTCGTTGCCTTCGACTAAGCGGGCGCGCGCGTCGGCGCTGATCTTTGCCGCCAAGGAGGCGTTCTACAAGTGCCAGTATCCCGCCGTCGGTGAATTCCTGAGCTTTCACGACATTCGGCTCGACATATCCGAATGGCATTCCGGGACGGCTACATTTGAAGTGCATGCGTCGCGCGCCCTGGCTGTGGCGACAATCGCGCAGTTCCCCGTGCTCGGAACTTACCGCTTCCACGAGCACTACGTGTCGGCCGGCGTCGCGCTCGATTCGCCTCAATAGGCCTTGTCGTCGCGAAACACCTTGATCGCCGTGAGAAGAATGATCTTGACGTCCAGCATCGGCGACCAGCGCCGTAGATAGTCGAGGTCGTAGTTTACCCGCGCCTCCATCTGCTCGAGCTGGGAGGTTTCGCCGCGGCAACCGTTCACCTGCGCGAGCCCCGTGATGCCGGGCAACACCTTGTGCCGCACCATGTATCCCTTGATGAGCTTGCGATATTCCTCGTTGTGCGCAACCGCGTGGGGCCGCGGGCCGACCAGGCTCATGCGGCCTTGCAGGACATTGATGAGTTGCGGCAGTTCGTCCATCGAGGTGCGCCGCAGAACCGCGCCGATGCGGGTGATGCGGTTGTCGGTCTTCGACGCCTGCCGGATCTGCGTGCCGTCCTCGGTCACGGTCATGGTTCTGAACTTGTAGACGGCGATCTCCCGCCCGTCGAGCCCGTAACGGCGCTGCTTGAATATCACCGGTCCCGGCGAGGAGATCTTGACCATCAGGGCGATCAGCAGCAACAGCGGCAGGAACAGCAGCAGCACCACGACCGACAATCCGATGTCGATCAGCCGCTTGGTCACGCCGCGGTAGCCGTAGAACGGAGTTTCACACATGGCGACCACGGGAATCCCGTGAATCTCGCCTGAGCGCGCCTGAATCAAGTCGAATACGAATATGTCGGGTACGTAGTAAATCGAGGCGGTGGTATCGCGCAGGTCATCGAGAAGATTCATCACCCGCTTCAAGTGCCGGATCGGCAGGGCGATGAATATGACGTCCGTCCCATGCTGCTTCACATAGGCAGACAGGTCGCTCAAGGTTCCGATCAGCTTGGCATCGGACTCGAGGCCCAGCCGATCGGTGCTGCGGTCGTCGAAGAAGCCGGACACCTCCAGACGCATGACGGGGTTATTCGTCAGGCGCCGCGCGAGTTCCAGGCTGCTGTTGTTGTAGCCGGCGAAGATGGCCTTGCGATTGTCGAATGCGTTCATCAAGAAGTGATGCATCAGTTCTTGCATGACCAGAGTGACCAGAATCAGCGCCACCGGGGTGACGAGCGCCCAGGTGAGGAAGATCCGCCGCGGGAAGGCCGCGAAGGAGTTGGTGATGTAGCCCACGGCCAGCAGCACGGCAAGCAGCAGCAGCCAGCGAAAGATGGTGTCGGCGACCGCCGTTATGCGCGCCGTGGTCAGCGGCGTCGTGATTTCGCGCGGTGGTTGAATCAGCACCAGGCACAGCACCGCCACGACGACGACGGCCTGGGACGATCGATCGAACACATGGCCGAAGAAGGTGACGGTCGCGTACAGGGTGCCGATGGCAAACACCGCGGGCATCACCGCCTGCAGGGCGGCCAACAAGGCGATGAGAAAGCTCTGCTTGTACAAGACCGGCTGGTTCATCGATTGTCCATTGGGCTAAGGGCGTCACTCGCGACGCTTGCGCGTGGCGGGTGCGCGACAAAAGCGAGGTGCATTATCGGGCAAATCCATCGGTTGATGCGTGATCTATTTCCGCAACGGTTAAATAGCCCCGCCGCGCCGGCGCCATGGCCGCGGGCCGGCCAATGGTATTCTATGTGGCATGACAATCGTGCCATTGCTCGATCTCAAGGCCCAATTTGCCCAAATCAAGGCCGAAGTGATGCCGGTCATCGACGAAGTATGCGCCGGACAACACTTCATCCTGGGCGAACACGTGCGTGCCCTGGAGCAGGAAATAGCCCGCTATTGCTCGGCTTCCGTCGGCGTCGGCGTCTCCTCGGGGACGGATGCCCTGTTGCTCGCCCTCATGGCCTTGAGTGTGGGAGCAGGCGACGAGGTCATCACCTCGCCGTTTACCTTTTTCGCGACAGCCGGCACCATCGCGCGGGCCGGGGCGCGGCCGGTGTTCTGCGACATCGATCCCCACACCTTCAATATCTCGCCGGCAGCGGTCCAGGCCTTCATCGATGACCGCTGTGCGGTCAAATCAGGCCAATTGATCCACGTCGCCACCGGCGGGCGGATCAAGGCCTTGATGCCGGTGCACCTCTATGGTCAGTGCGCCGATATGAACTCCCTGATGAATATTGCGCGCCGATATGGCCTGAAGGTGATCGAGGACGCGGCGCAGGCCATCGGTTCAACCTACGAGAATGGCGAACATGCGGGCACGTTCGGCGACGTTGGATGCTTTTCCTTCTTTCCCAGCAAGAATCTCGGCGCCTTCGGCGATGCGGGACTGTGCACCACCAATGACGCGGAACTGGCCGAGCGCCTGCGGGTATTGCGCGTGCACGGCGGCAAGCCGAAGTATTTTCACGCGCTGATCGGCGGCAACTTTCGCATCGACGAGTTGCAGGCGGCGGTGCTGCGCGTGAAGTTGAAGTACCTGGATGGCTGGACAGCGGGACGCCGGCGCAACGCCGCCTTCTACGACGCGGCCTTCGGCGCCGCCGGCCTCGGGGACCGACTGCGCACGCCGCTCGCGGTGGCGGGCTACCGGCATATTTTCAATCAATACGTCGTGCGGGCACGGGATCGCGATGCCTTGCGGACGAGGCTCACGGAGCGCGGCATCGGCAGCGAGATCTACTACCCGGTGCCCCTCCACCGGCAGGAATGCTTCGCCTACCTTGGCTATGGCGCCGGCGACTTCCCGCATTCCGAGCGGGCCGCTGCGGAAACCCTGGCGCTGCCCATTTATCCAGAATTGGATCGGGCTCAACTCGAGCACGTGGTCGCGACCGTCGCCGAGTTCTATTCCTGAAGGCCGGGCCCTAACCCAGGCCTGCGTGGATCAGCGTGCCCAGGCGGCGTGGATCAGCTCTTCTTGAAATCCTCGGGCAGCAGCTGGTGGCGCGACAGTAGCTTATAGAAGTCCGTCCTGTTGCGCTTGGCCAGGCGCGCCGCCTGGCTGACGTTGCCGCCGGTGATCTGCAGGATCTGCGACAAATAGTTGCGCGTGAATTCGTCGCGCGCCTCGTCGAAGGACGGCAGGCGCGTGGGATTGCCGCCCAAGGACTGCTGCACGAGCTCGGCGGTAATGATGGCGCCGTGCGACAGCGCGACGTTCTGCCGCACCACGTTGTACAACTGGCGCACATTGCCCGGCCAGTCCGCGGTGGCCAAAAGCTCCACCGCTTCGGGGGCGTAGATTTTTCGCTGACCGCTTTCTTTGGCGATCTGTTCCAGAAAATGCGCCACCAGCAGCGGAATGTCCTCGCGGCGGCGGGCGAGGGTGGGCACCTCGATGTGCACCACGTTCAGCCGGTAGTACAGATCCTCGCGAAACTGGCCGCCCACCATCAGCTCGTGCAAGTCGCGATGGGTCGCGGAAATGATGCGCACATTGGTGGGTACGGCGTCGGCGCCGCCCACCGGGCGGATTTGGTTCTCTTGCAGGACACGCAGCAGCTTCACCTGCAGCCGCATCGGCATGTCGCCGACCTCGTCGAGCAGCAGGGTGCCGCCGTCGGCCGTCTCGAACAGGCCCTTCTGCGCCCGGGTGGCGCCCGGGAAGGCGCCCTTCTCGTGGCCGAACAGCTCCGACTCGAGCAGATTTTCGGCCATGGCGCTGCAATTGACGGCGACGAAGGCCTTGTTGCGGCGGGGACTGGCTTCGTGAATCGCGCGTGCCAGCAGTTCCTTGCCGGTGCCGCTCTCGCCCGTCAGGAGCACCCGTGCATCGGTGCCGGCAACCATGTTGGCCTGGGCCAGCTTATCCTCCATCAGTTGATTGCGCGTGATGATGTTGGCGCGCCAATCCTCATCCACGTGGGCGAAGCCCGACACTTTGAGGGCCTTTTGCACGTGATCGAGCAAATCCTGCTTGTCCACCGGTTTGGTCAAAAATCCGAAGGCGCCGCTTTGGGTCGCGTGCACCGCATCCGGAATGGTGCCGTGCGCGGTCAGGATGATCACTCGCAGGCCCGGCCAACGGCTCTGCAGCTCCTTGAGCAGCCCGATGCCGTCCATCTGGTCCATGCGCAGGTCGGTGATCACGAGGTCCGGCCGGAACCGCACGCAGGCGGCGAGCGCCGCAGCCGCGCTCTCGACCGCTTCGACTTCGTAGTTCTCGGCGCGCAGACGGATGGTCAGGAGGCGCAGCAGTCCCGGGTCATCATCCACCACCAAGATGCGCGCTTTGCGCTTCTGCGGTGTCTGGCTATCGCGCGACGAGGGATTCATGCCGAACGACAGGGGAGTCGTGGCGGGAATCGAATAGGCGTTCATCGGTCTCCCTCAATATGGCGATGCCATTACGATTACGGCGTCCGCGACCCGCTCGATCCGCGGTCGTTGATCGACCGCTCGATATGCGTGATTGCGTCGAGTTTGGCACGGGCCTCGTCCAAGGCCTTGCGCAACCTCACATTTTCGTCCGATTCCGCGGTCAATCTACGGTTGATGGCCGCTAATTTATCACGTGAATCATCGTGCGATGCATCATCTCGCATGCGCTTATTCTCAGCTTGCATTATGAGCCTCTGTTCGACTTCCTTAAGCGTTACCAGGGCCAATAAGCGCTCGATGGGCAATAGAGTTTCAGGCCTGGCCAATAGTTCCGACAACTGTCGCTGTGCCGCGACGGGATCCGAGCCGCTGTGGCCCGGGGTCGCCAGCGCCAGTGCATACGCAAGCCGATTGCTCGTGGTCGGGGTCAATTCGGCGGCGTCCTTGGCCGCCTGGAAGATCTCGGCCTGACGAGCCGGATCACCCTGCGGCAGGCTGCTCATCATGTCGAGCAGGGGCGCAATCGGGCTCAGGTCCTGCGTCGTGCGTTCCTGCTCGATCGGAGCGGCCGGCTTCTGACGGGTGAACATATCGCGCAAGCCGCAGGCGCCGATGGGGCCGATGATCAACGCGCATGCTGCAAGACGCCACCATTTATGCGGCATGAGCTTTTTTTTCACGGGTCGGCGCCGCCTGCCGCATGGGCAGACGCACGCGAAAATGCGCGCCTCCCACTTTGGCTTCGAGAATCTCGATGCTGCCGTTGTGTGCATTGACGAATTCAGTCACCACCGACAGTCCGATTCCCGTTCCCTTGACGTGTCCTCCCTGCGGCGTCTTTCCCTGATAAAAAGCCTCGAATATCCGATTGCGCTCCTCGGCCGGAATCCCCGGCCCGCTGTCCATGACGTCGAGGACCAGCTGATCGCGCTCCGACCGCGCGTGGATCGAAATGGTGCCCCCACGCGGCGTGAACTTGATGGCGTTCGACAGCAGGTTGTCGAGGATCAGACGAATCTTGCCGCGGTCGGCGAGAGGCGCGAGATCCTCGACCTGCACGTCGAGGCGCACTCGCTGCGCCACCAAAGTCAGCTGTTGATTCTCCAACACGGTCTTGATCAAGGGCCGCAACTTGAATTCGGAAATCTCCAGGCCGACGCTCTTGGCCTGCCAGGCGCTGAAAGACAACAGGTTTTCGATGAGCCGCTGTAGTTTCATCCCGTTCTCGCGCAAGATCGCCGTGACTTCGCGCTGTGCGCTCTGCAGCTCACCGACCGCGCCGTCCATCAGGAGTTCGGTTCCCTCGCGAATATTTGCCAACGGGGTCTTGAGTTCATGCGACATGTGTCGCAGAAATCGGTTCTTCTCCTGCGCCAGATCGAGAAGACGCCCGCGGAGCCACTCCAACTGCGCCGCCAGGCGCTCGAGGTCCGCCGGTCCCCGAATGGCGATGGGCCTGGAAAAGGTGCCCCGTCCTAATTCGCTGATGGCGCGGTCGATGGCGCGGATGGGTCTGCCGAAGAGGTAGGTGAATACGCCCACGACCGCGAGGGTGAGCGGGATGAGCAGCAGCGACTCCCAGAACAGGTTCCGCTGGGCGAGCTGAGTCGCCGCCTGCAAGGTGCTCAACTCCCGGTCGATTTCAGCGTTGACCCGGTTCGAGACCTGGGACGCCATGGCCGAGAGCTGCGGAAATGCGTTGACCAGCGCCGCCATGCGCGCCGAACTGGGAGAGCTGAGCTTCAATTCCTCGTGCAGCCGCTCGGCTTCCGCCTTGAGCCCCGTGGCTTCCTTGCGGGCATTGTCGTCGAGCGGCATCGCCAGCAGCTCATCCAGGGTGCCGACCAGGCGCTGCTGAGTGCGCGCGTACACGTCGAGCAAGTCCGCGCTGCCGATGATCTGGTACAGCCGGGCGGTGCGCTCGAGCGCGCCGATTTCCTCGAACATGCGCTGATTGTTGCGAGTACCCTGCACGCCGTGAACCACCAGCCGCTCGCTTTGGGTGGACAGGCGATTCATCTGCACGGCCGCGTTCACGATGGCGAACAACAGCGGTGCAGCCACGATCGTGAATCCGATCAGCATCAGCCCGCTCAATGATTTCGGTCGGGGAAATCGCATGCGGGGCATTCTAACAGCGTGATTAGCCCAAGGGAGTGCCTGCGTCGTACCTGTAGAATTCGCGCCATGAACACCGATGCCCCTTATTCCGAGCTATCGCCGGAAGCCGTCCTGGATGCGATCGAGGCGGTCGGGTTTCGCTGCGACGGCAGGGTATTGGCGCTCAATAGCTACGAGAACCGGGTGTATCAGATCGGGATCGAGGACGGCACGCCGGTGGTGGCCAAGTTCTACCGACCGGCCCGCTGGACCGATGCGGCCATTCGCGAGGAGCATGCATTTGCGTGCGAATTGGCGGCGCAGGAGATTCCGGTGGTGGCGCCCTTGGTCAGGGAGGGCGCAACGCTGCACGTCCATCGCGGGTTTCGCTACGCCGTCTTTCCGCGCCGTGGCGGGCGTTGGCCGGAGTTGGGCACCACCGCGGATCGGGAGTGGGTCGGGCGATTCTTGGGAAGGATCCACGCCGTGGGCCGGGCCGCCCGCTTCCACGAGCGAGGGCGATTGTCGGTGGAGGTGCTGGGCCGGCAGTCGCGGGACTTCGTCCTCGAGGGCGATTGGATGCCCGACTACCTGGCGACCAAGTACGCCGACGTCACCGACGAGTTGCTGGACGAGGTCGAAGCGCGCGCGGAGGGTTGGCGCGGAGCCGCTCTCGGGCGGATTCTCGGCGACTGTCACCGCGGCAACATCTTGTGGACGGAGCAGGGGCCGCACTTCGTCGATCTCGACGACTGCCTGACCGGACCCGCCGTTCAGGATTTGTGGATGCTGCTGGCCGGGGGCCGCGAGGAGATGCGCACGCAGTTGGGCGATTTGCTGAAGGGATACGAGCAATTTTTGCCCTTCGATCGCAGCGAAATCGCGCTCATCGAACCGCTGCGGGCGCTGCGCATGATCCACTATTCGGCGTGGCTCGCGCGGCGCTGGCACGACCCGGCTTTCCCCCGGGCTTTTCCCTGGTTCGCCGAGCCGCGCTACTGGGAGCAGCACCATCGGTCGCTCGAAGAGCAGTTGGCGGCTGTCATGGATATTCCGCTCGAGTTGTGATCGGCGGCGTATTTGGTGATTATACGGACATGAAGATCGCCGGAGTTCTCACGCTTTGCGCCGTTGCGGCTATCGGCGCGTGTCATCGGGACTCGGGCACCGAGGCGCAGCCGAAACCCGCGCCGCGCGTCGCTGCCCCGCCGCCCGTGAAGAAAGGGCCGAGCGCGGCTCAGCTCACGGCCGGCATGGTGGAGGCGGCGATCCAGGGCAAATCCCAAGTGCCCGTGCTGCTCAAGTTCGATCTCGCGCAGAGGCCGACCGTGGGGCAAACGCTCGACATCAATCTGGCGGTCGTGCCGCAAATCGATGCGAGCGGGGCGCAGATCCAAGTGGTGGGCGGCGACGGACTCAGTGTCGCCGCGGGCACGATCGATTTGCCCGCCGTCGAAGCGGGACAGGTCTACCGCCAAACCCTCAAGGTGAGCCCCACCGCAGAGGGTGTCCTGCTGCTGAATTTGACCCTTTACCTGAAACACGATGAAATCTCCGAGTCGCAGGCGTTTTCCATTCCCATCATCGCCGTCCGCTGAAAATTGAGGCACAGGGTGCCGTAAAGCTCTATAATGGGCGGTTTCCCGCAGGGCCTCACCCGTGACTCAGAAACTTCGCAATATCGCCATCATCGCGCACGTCGATCACGGCAAGACCACACTCGTCGATCAGCTGCTGCGGCAGTCCGGGACGCTCGATGCGCGCAAGGACCTGCAGGAGCGGGTCATGGACTCGAACGATCTGGAGCGTGAACGCGGCATCACCATTCTCGCGAAGAATACGGCGATCACCTGGGGCGACTACCGCATCAACATCGTCGATACTCCGGGCCACGCCGATTTCGGCGGCGAGGTCGAGCGCGTGCTGGCCATGGTCGATTGCGTGCTGCTGCTCGTCGATGCCGTCGACGGCCCCATGCCGCAGACGCGCTTCGTGACGCAGAAGGCGTTCAAGCACGGCCTGCGGCCCATCGTCGTCATCAACAAGATCGACCGTGACGAAGCCCGCCCGGGCTGGGTATTGGATCAAACGTTCGATCTGTTCGATCGGCTGGGGGCGACCGACGCGCAGTTGGATTTCCCGGTGGTGTACGCATCCGCCTTGCGCGGTTTTTCGGGCCTGGATTCGACCGTGCGCGACGGTGACATGCAGCCGCTGTTCAAGACCATCGTCGAGCACTGCCCGCCCCCGGACGTCGATGCGGACGGACCGCTGCAGCTGCAGGTTACGCTGCTCGATTATTCGAGCTACGTCGGGGCCATCGGCATCGGACGCATCAAGCGCGGCACGCTGAGGCGCGGCATGGCGGTCACCGTGGTCAATCGCGAGGGCAGGCAGCGCTCCGAGAGAATCACGCAGATCTTGGGATTCCACGGATTGACGCGCGTCGAGGTGGAATCGGCGAGCGCCGGCGACATCGTGGCCTTCGCCGGGATCGCCGAGCCCAAGGTATCGGATACGCTGTGCGATCCGGCGACCGTGGAACCGCTGCCCAGCCTCACCGTCGATGAACCGACGATCAGCATGACCTTCGAGGTCAACACTTCGCCCTTCCTGGGAAGAGAGGGCAAGTTCGTCACCAGCCGGCAAATCCGCGAGCGCCTGGAGCGCGAGGCCATTCACAACGTGGCATTGCGGGTGGAGCCGACCGGCGACCCCGACAAGTTCGTGGTGTTCGGCCGCGGCGAACTGCATCTCGGCGTGCTGTTGGAGAACATGCGCCGCGAGGGCTACGAAATGGCGGTATCGCGTCCGCGCGTGGTCATCAAGCAGGTCGACGGCGCGCCCCATGAGCCCTACGAGCAAGTCACGGTCGACGCCGACGCCGACGCCCAGGGCGACATCATGTCGGCGCTCGGCAGCCGCGGAGCGGAACTCAAGGACATGCAGGCCGACGGCCGCGGCAGAGTCCGGTTGGACTACATGGTGCCGTCGCGTGGTTTGATCGGATTTCAGACCGAGTTTCGCACCATGACCCGCGGCACGGGACTGTTGCACCATGTGTTCGACCACTACGGACCGGTGGTGCAGCGGGAATTGGGACAGCGCCCGAACGGGGTCCTGGTCGCGAACGGCCAGGGTGTCGCATTGGCGTACTCCCTGTTCAGCCTGCAGGAGCGCGGCCGCCTCTGCATCGGTCCCGGTGAAGAGGTGTACGAAGGCATGATCATCGGCCTCAACAATCGCGACAACGATCTGGTCGTGAACCCGCTCAAGGGCAAGAAGCTCACCAACATGCGTGCCGCCGGCAAGGACGAAAACGTGGTGTTGACCCCCCCGATCCGCTTCTCCCTCGAGCAGGCGATGGAGTTCATCGACGATGACGAACTCATCGAAGTGACCCCCACCTCCATCCGGCTGCGCAAGCGTAATTTGCGGGAAACCGACCGCAAGCGTTCGGAGCGCGAAACCGCCGATCAAGGGATCTGATATTTAACCGATTATTGGCCGAATCGAGACGCCCGTCACGCCGCCATTGCGGGATCTCCCTAACATCTAGAGACCTTTGGGGCGCCGCGCGCGCCTCGAATTTCAGTGCGGGAGATCAGGGACTTGTCACGCGATAATGCGGCCGCAATTCGCAGCGAGCCACCGCAGTCCGCGGAACGCTTGAACACCCTGCTTGAACGCCAGATCGAGGAGGCCGGGCTCAGGGGCGGCGATTTCGACCTCAATGCCCTGCTCAAGTCCGTCAGCGCGCACTACGATCGGATCGACGGCGAGCGGCGCGGCATCGTGCGCTCGATGCAGCTCATGTCCGATGAGGCACAGGCGCTCACACGCGAGATTCGCGAGCAGACCGCCTCGCACCTGCAGGCCATCCTCGACAACGTCAAGGACGCCATCGTGACGGTCGACGACGCTGGGCACATCGAAACCTTCAATCCCACCGGCGAGCGCATATTCGGCTACGCGCCGGCCGAGATCCTGGGCCGCTCGCTCGATTTCCTGCTGCCCGACATCGGTCAGGAAACGACCCAATTTCTCGAGCGATTCGCCGTGAAGATCGACGACACGCACGTGGATCTCGCGGCTCATCAGGCCTGGGGGCGGGCCAAGGGCGGCAATCGCGTCGCGGTCGAGATTGCGGTCAGCAAGGCCAAGCTCAACTGGCGCGACGGCTACATCGTCAGCATCCGCGACATCACCGAAAGACATCTCGCCGAGCAATCCATGCGCGAGAGCGAGGCGCGCTACCGAACGCTGGTGGAGCACGCTCCGGAGGTGATCGTGGTGTTCGACGTCGACAAAGGCACCTTCGTCGATGTCAACGACAACGCCTGCCGATTCTTCAAGATGCCGCGCGAGTCCCTGCTGGCCAGCGGCCCGGAGAAGATCAGCCCCTCGCATCAGCCCGACGGCACGCCGTCCTTCGGCAGGCCGCGCGGCTTTATCGAGGGCGCGCTCGCGGGCGAGGCGCCGGTGTTCGAGTGGGCGCACTGCGATGCCGCCGGCCAGCTCATGCCGTGCGAAGTGCGGTTCGTGCGCCTGCCGAGCTCGAACCGGCGGCTGATTCGCGCCAGCATCACCGACATCACCGAGCGCAAGCGGGCGGAGGCGATCGCGGCGGGCGAGCGCCGGATATTCGAGAAAATCGCCGGCAATGCGCCGCTGTCCGCGACGCTGGAGTCGATTTGCGAGCTCATCGAGCGCGTCATGGCGGACAGCTGCTGCGCCATCAACCTGTTGGATCATGAACGGCAGGTCTTGAACTTCGGGGTGGCGCCGAAATTGCCGCGCGAGTTCGTGGCGGCGATGGACGGCGCGCCCATCGGGATCCGCTACGGCTCATGCGCCGCGGCCGTGTACCTGACGCGCCAGGTCACCGTCGCCGACATCGAGACCGATGCGCTGTGGGAATTCCGGCGCGAGGTTGCGCTGCACGCCGGCTTTCGGGCCGCGTGGTCGACGCCCATCGTCGCCTCGGACGGCGGGGTCGTCGGCACCTTCGCAGTGTACCGGCGCCTGCCGGGCATTCCCCTGTCGCGCGATCACGAGCTGCTGTCGCGCATGGCGCAGATCGCCGGCATCGCCATCGAGCGCCGCAGCGCCGAGGACGCGCTGCGCAACAGCGAAGTGAAATTTCGCGGGCTGTTCGAGAGCATGATGGAGGGGGTCTACCAGACCTCGCGCAACGGCCGCATTCTCGTCGCCAATCCGGCCTTCGTGAACCTCTTGGGATACGAGTCCACCGAAGAGCTCTACCAGGTGCCGGCGTCGGCCCTGTACTGGTACCCGAGCGACCGGGAGACCTTCGTGCGGCGGGTGGAGAGCGAGGGCGAGCTGCACAACGAGGAGTATGTGTTGCGGCGCAAGGACGGCTCCATGCTCGTGGTCCTGGAGTCGAGCCGCGTCGTGCGCGACAAGCAGGGGCGGGTTACCGGATACGAGGGCACGCTCACCGACATCACCGAGCGCAAGAAGGCGGAGACCGCGGTGTTCCAGGCCAAGGAGCGCGCGCAGGTCACCCTGCAGTCGATCGGAGACGCCGTCATCACCACCGATTCGGAGGGGCGCATCGACTACATGAACCCGGTCGCCGAGAGCCTGACCGGCTGGGAAAACCGCGAAGCGGAAGGACGCCTCATCGGCGAGGTGCTGACCGTCGTCGACGAATCGTCGCGCGAGTCCGCGGAGAGCCCGGTCATGCGCTGCCTGCGCGAGGGGCAGATGCTGGGACTCAGCGAGCACACCGTCGTGGTGAACCGCCGGGGCCAGGAGCTCGCCATCCAGGATTCGGCGGCGCCCATCCGCGACCGTGCCGGCAATCTCATCGGCGCGGTGATGGTGTTCCACGACGTGAGCAAGGAACGGCGCCTGCACCGCGCGCTGCACTACCAGGCCAGCCACGATGCGCTGACCGGGCTCATCAATCGGCGCGAGTTCGAGAATCGGCTGACCGTCGCGGTGGAGAATGCGCAGGATGCGGGCAGCCGCCATGCCCTGCTGTATCTCGACTTGGATCAATTCAAGCTGGTCAACGATACCTGCGGACACCCCGCGGGCGATCAATTGCTGAAGCAGATCACCGGCGTGCTGCAATCGCGGGTGCGCAGCGGCGACACGCTGGCGCGCTTGGGCGGCGATGAGTTCGGCATTCTGCTGCAAAGCTGCCAGCTGGATCAGGCCATGCGCATTGCGGACAACCTGCGCCAGGCCATTCGCGACTTTCGCTTCATCTGGCAGGACGGCGTGCTCGAAGTCGGCGTCAGCATCGGCATCGTCGAGATCACCAGCGAAACGCCGACGGTCGCCAACGTGATGAGCGCCGCCGACGTCGCCTGTTACTCGGCGAAGGACCTGGGCCGCAACCGCGTGCAGCTCTACAAGCCGGACGATGTGCCCGCCCGGCATCGCGAAATGCACTGGGTCTCGAAGCTGTCGCGCGCCTGCGATGAGAGCCGCTTCGAGCTCTTTTATCAGCCCATCGTGCCCATCGGCGCTGCGTTGCGCGAGCACGAGCGCGAGCACTTCGAGCTGATGCTGCGGTTGCGGGACGAATCGGGCGCGCTGATCACGCCCGCCGAATTCATTCCGGCGGCGGAGCGCTACAACGTCATGCCCTCGATCGATCGATGGGTGGTGCGCGAGGCGCTCGACCGGCTGGTGCATCGCACGGGATCGGGCGTCAAGCCCTTCACCATCGCCGTCAATCTGTCGGGAACCTCGCTCAACGACGAGCGCTTTCTCGAATATCTGATCGCGGAACTCAGCCTCAGCGACCTGGTTGCGGGCGCCATGTGTTTCGAAATCACAGAAACCGCAGCCATCGCCAACCTCAGCAGCGTGGTGTACTTCATGCGCGAACTCAAGGCGCGCGGCTGCCACTTCGCCCTGGATGATTTCGGCAGCGGCCTGTCCTCGTTCATGTATCTGAAAACCCTCCCCGTCGATTACCTCAAGATCGACGGGCAGTTCGTCGAGAACGTCACCCGCGATCGGGTCGATCGCAGCATGGTGGAGGCGATCAGCCAGGTCGGCAGAACCATGGGCATTCAAACCATCGCCGAGCGGGTCGAATCCCCCGAAGTGCTGGCCGAACTGGGCAGACTGGGGGTGGGCTACGCGCAGGGATTTCATATCGCCGAACCGCGCTCGACAAGAGAATTCCCCTACCTGCGCGAGCCGACGCGCAAGGCTTAGGAGCCCGCGACCACGGGGGGAGACCCGCGCCGGTTTCTGGACCGGCCGGCAGTCGTCGAGTACGCTGGCGGCGGTCCGATAACAATCCGCGCCGCAAAGGGGACTCGCCATGATTCTCGGGATGTCTACCGCGAACTTTACGCAGCTTCATGTCATCATCAGCCTGATCGGCATCGCCTCCGGGCTCATTGTGGTGTTTGCCATGCTCGGCGCGAAGCGCGCGCCGGCGTTGACCGCGATATTCCTGGCGACGACGGTGGCCACCAGCGTCACCGGGTTCATGTTTCATTTTGCGAGCTTCGGTCCGCCGGAAATCGTCGGTGCGATCTCGCTGGTGGTTCTGGCCTTGAGCGTTCTGGCGCTGTATTCGTACAAGCTGGCCGGGGTGTGGCGCCGGATCTATGTGGTGACGGCGGTGCTCGCGCTTTACTTGAACGTGTTCGTCGCGGTGGTGCAGACCTTCCAGAAGGTGGCTTTCTTCCACGCCCTCGCGCCCACCCAGACGGAATCGCCGTTCGCCGTTGCGCAGGGGATCGTGTTGCTGGCGTTCATCGCGGTCGGCGTCGCGGCGGCGCGCAAGTTTCAGAATGCTTAGCTCAGACCCACGCTCACCGTAAAGCCGGCAGCCGCAATGGCCTTTGAGTTGCAACCGAGCATCGAAAATCCGTGGATCAGGCTCGAGCCGCTGCGCGCGGGCGACTTCGAAGCCCTGTATTCGGTGGCCGCGGATCCGCTGATCTGGGAGCAGCATCCGAACAGGAACCGCTGCCGGCGCGACGTCTTCGCCGTGTATTTCGAGGGAGCCATCGAGTCGGGCGGCGCCCTGCGCGTGATCGACAATTCGAGCGGCGCACTGATCGGCAGTTCTCGTTACTACGATTTGGACGAGGCGCAGCGCAGCGTCGCCATCGGCTACACCTTCATCGCCCGAAAGTATTGGGGCGGCCAGGCCAATCGGGCATTGAAGACCCTGATGCTCGAGCACGCGTTTCGATTCGTCGATCGCGTCATATTCCACGTGGGCGCCGCGAATCTGCGGTCGCGCAAGGCCATGGAGAAGCTGGGCGGAATCCTGGTCGGCGAGGTGACGATGAGCTATCACGGCGAGCAAAGCCACCCCAATGTGATCTATAAGATCGATGCTGCCGACTGGGCTGGGTCGAAGCCGGCGCGCACAGCGATCTCCCACGGCGCCCTGTGATCAATCGCGGCTACGCCAAGGAGACATTGCGGGTTTCCGGCGCCCATTGCCGGCAGATCAGCGCGCCGATGGCGAGCACGGCGACGCAGGCCGCAAGCGCCACGCGCACGCCGAAGTCCGCGACGACGACGGGAAGCAGAAAGGTGCTGACGGCCGAGCCCGTGCGGCTCGCGGCGATGGCGAGCCCGATGCCCGAGGCGCGCAAGTCCGTGGGGAAGAGTTCGGGTAGGTAGACGTAGACGAGATTGGACGCGGCCGACAGCACGCCCGCGAACACGGCGAACAAGGCAATCATGAGGGGCGCCGGCATCGGGTTCCATAGAGACAGCGGCAGCATGGTCACGGCGGCGACGCTGAAGCTGCCGATGAGGAAGGTCCGCCTGCGCATCTTATCGACCACGATCCGACCGCCGATCGCACCTGCCAACAGCGCCGCATTGTAGATGATGCCGCCCGCATAACCGTTGTCGAGCTTCATCGCGAACATGACCTGGGACACGAAGGTGCCGAGCGCAAAATACGGAATCGTTTGGCAGGTGAAAAATGCGCAGGCGACCAGAGTGCGCAGCCGCCATTGCGGCGACAGCAGCCGGCGCCAGCGGCCGTGATGAGCGGGTGCGGTGCGCGTATTGAGTGGAGGTGCCACCCCGCTGCCCAGCGTGGCGTGTACCACCCACTCGGCCTTGCCGGCGTAGCCCCGATTGGCCAGCCACAGCGGCGACTCGGGTAGGGTGATTCTGAGAGGCAGCACCAGGAGGGCGGGAATGGCACTGGTGAGAAGCATCCAGCTCCAAGCCCGCGGACCGCTGCCGCTCAAGGCGACGCCGACGAAGTAGGCGCAGGCATAGCCGCCGCTCCAGGCCACCGACAGCCAGCCGAGGATTCGCCCGCGGGCCCGCCGCGGGGTGAATTCGGTCAGGAGGGCCTTGCTCACGACATAGTCCGTACCGAGGAGAAAACCTATGCCCACCCGCAGCACCAGGAGCTGCGCAGCCGAGTCCGCGAGTCCCTGCAGCAAGGACAGCGCCCCCAGAACGGCCATGTTGTAGGCAAAGATCGGCCGGCGCCCGAAACGGTCTGCCGCGGGTCCGGTCAGCAGCGCTCCTGCAAACAGCCCGAACAGGGAAGCGCCGCCCAGCAGCCCCAACCAAACCGGATTCAAGTCCAGCTGCGCCGGGGCTCGGGAGAGAGAAATTCCGATGATGCCGAGACCGTACCCGTCGCTGAACACGCCGCCGCAGGCGGCGACAGCGACGCGCAGGTGAAACGGACGCAGCGGCGCGTCGTCATAGTTCACTCTGGCTGCCGTGTCTGCGCGAACGTCCACCCCGGGACATGTTACCAGCGCAATCGCATTCCCACGCACGGCGCGCGGCTGTGGCGGCGACATGTACTCATATGGTCATGTGCTTATACAGTATCGAGCATATCCCCCTACTGGATTTACGCCCGCTCCCGGGGCGCGTAAAGTTTCGCCATGGCGCGAAGCTTCATTGGGTCTAAGGCATTCAAAGGTCGAGGTGCGATCTCGAATCCGGCTGTGCGATTCGAGGCCACCAGCCGCGAGCAAACGCACGATGGCTGGTATGAGGACGAGATCGTCGAGCACCTGAGCGAGACCGTGCTCCCCGACAGCGCGCGCAGCGTGATCAGCACGAACAACTCCCCCGACGTCGGCTTCGAACAGTCGATCAATCCCTATCGCGGATGCAGCCACGGTTGTGTGTATTGCTTTGCCCGCCCGACTCACGCCTATCTGGGTCTGTCTCCGGGCCTGGATTTCGAAACGAAGCTGTTCTACAAGGCCGATGCGGTCAAGATCCTGGAGGCCGAGCTCGCGAAACCCAGATACGTCTGCAAGCCCATCGCCTTAGGGATCAATACCGACGGCTATCAGCCGCTCGAGAAACGTCTTGAGATCACCCGCGGCATTCTCGGCGTTCTGGCCCGCTGCCGGCACCCCGTTACCATCGTCACCAAGAGCGCGCTGGTGCTGCGCGATACGGACTTGCTGGCCGACCTCGCCCGCGACGGTCTGGTCGAAGTGATGCTCAGCATCACCTCGCTGAGCAACGACATCAAGCGCACCCTCGAGCCGCGGGCTGCATCGCCCGAGGCGCGATTGCGGGTCATCCGGCAGCTGCATCAGGCGGGAATACCCGTCGGCGCGCTGGTGGCGCCCGTGATTCCCGCCATCACCGACCATGAATTGGAAGACATCCTGGCAGCGGCCAGGGAAGCGGGCGCCGGCAGCGCCGGCTACGTCCTGCTGCGTCTGCCTCACGAAGTGAAGATCCTGTTTCGAGAGTGGCTGGCGGCGCACTACCCGGATCGCGCCAAGCACGTGATGTCGCTGATCAATCAAACCCGGGGCGGGAAGGACTACGATGCCACTTTCGGCCGGCGTATGAGCGGTACCGGAGCCTATGCGGAACTGCTGCGGTCGAGGTTCGAGCTGGCGCGGCGCAAGTGCGGTTTCGATTCCGCGCATGATCGGCACGGTCAGGACCGGCATGAACTCGTGACCGGCTTGTTCCGGCCGCCGGCGCGTAATGAAGCGCAACTGACGCTGGGCTTTTGATCGATGGCCGCGATCGCTCAGGAACGTGTGTTGACCGTGCATCACTGGAACGAAAACGTCTTCAGTTTCACGACCACGCGCGACCACAGCCTGCGTTTCGAGAACGGGCATTTCATCATGCTCGGGCTGCAAGTCGACGGCAAACCCCTGATGCGCGCCTACAGCATCGCCAGCGCGAATCACGAGGAGCACCTCGAATTCCTGAGCATCAAGGTCGCCGACGGCCCGCTGACCTCGCGCCTGCAGCACATCAAGCCCGGTGACGAAGTGCTGGTGAGCCGCAAGCCGACGGGAACCTTGCTGCTGCGTGATCTGAGGCCCGGCAAGCGCCTGTACCTGCTGAGCTCCGGCACGGGACTCGCCCCCTTCATGAGCTTGGTCAAGGATCCGGAGGTGTACGAGCGCTTCGAGAAAGTCATCCTGGTCCACGGCGTGCGCTACCGCAGTGAACTGGCCTACCGGGACTACATCGAATGGGAGCTCACGCACCATGAGTATCTCGGCGAGCAGGTCAGAAACAAGCTCGTGTATTTTCCCACCGTCACCCGCGAGCGCTTTCGCTATCAGGGCCGGGTCACTTCGCTGATCGAGTCCGGCAAGCTGTTTCAGGACACGGGAATGCCGGCGCTCGATCCTGCCGATGACCGGGTCATGATTTGCGGCAGCCCCGCCATGCTCGCCGATCTGTCGGCGCTGCTCGATGCGCGCGGGTTTCGGATCTCCCCGCACGTGGGCGAGCCGGGCGACTACGTCATCGAGAGAGCGTTCGTGGCGCGGTAATGGACGTGATGGGGGGGTGCGGGCGAGTACCTCATGCACCCTGGATAGGCACCTGTTACCATCGTGGGAGGCTCAGGTCCAATAACGAACTCAAGGCACGGCCTTCCTCGGCAAACCCTCGCCTCATGTTGTTCAATTCCAGCGTTTTTTGCTACGCATTCCTGCCGATTTCCATTCTCGGGTATTACTTCCTCGCCCGCCGCGGCGGGGTCTCGGCCGCCAAGATCTGGCTGTGCGTCGCTTCGTTCGTGTTCTATGCCTGGTGGAATCCGGTTTTCCTGGTTCTGCTGATCGGTTCAATCGCGTTCAACTACTCGCTGAGTGTATTTCTCACCGACAGCGATGCGGACGCGGGCCGCAGGCAGTCGCTGCTGCTGGCGGCCGGAATCACGGCGAATCTGCTGTTGCTGTTTTATTTCAAGTATTTCGCCGCGCTCTCGCGGTTTCTCCATGACCTGGGCCTGACCCGGGCCGATGCGGGTTCCATCATCCTTCCGCTCGGCATCTCCTTCTTTACCTTTACTCAAATCGGTTATCTGGTCGATTGCAGGCAGGGTCTGGTCAAGGAACGCGGTCTCGTGAACTACGTTCTCTTCGTCACGTTCTTTCCGCACCTGATTGCGGGCCCCATCCTGCACCACCGCGAGATCATGCCGCAGTTTGCGAACCCGGCCACGTACCGGTTCAAGGCCGAGAATCTCGCGATCGGCCTGGCGCTGTTCGCATTCGGGCTGATCAAGAAGGTGGGGCTGGCCGATTCGATTTCGCCGTGGGCGGAACTGGGATTCATGCACACACAGGGAACGGCATTCATCCAGTCATGGTCGGTTGCTTTGGCGTATTCGATGCAGCTTTACTTCGACTTTTCCGGCTACTCCGACATGGCCATCGCGTTGGGGATCATGTTCGGGGTCAAGCTGCCGCTGAACTTCAATTCGCCCTACAAGGCATCCTCGATCATCGACTTCTGGCAGCGTTGGCACATGACGCTCACGCGCTACCTCACCCTGCTGCTCTACAATCCGATCGCGCTCTGGGTGGCGCGCCGCCGGCAGGCAAAGGGTCTGCCCGCCGGACAAAAGGCGGCAGCCACCGCGTCGGGTTTCCGCTCCATCATTGTCTTCCCCACGATGGTGACCATGCTGCTGGCGGGCGTGTGGCACGGCGCCGGTCTGCAGTACTTCATTTTTGGCGCGCTTCACGGGGCCTATCTATGCGTCAATCACGCCTGGCGCATCTTCATGCCGTCATCGTCGACGGCATCGTCATCGGCTGCGCCGGCACTGTCGAGCCGGCTCTGGATGCGCTTCTGGCCGGTGGCGGTGACTTACCTGGGCGTGCTGGTCGCGGAAGTCTTCTTTCGGGCCAGATCCGCCGGCGATGCGCTGGCATTGCTCGCCGGTATGTCGGGTGCCAACGGCGTCGGCGCCCGGCCGGCTTTTTTTACGTCGAATCCCGACGCGCTTCGGCTCGCCGACAATCTCGCCTTGGGGCTGGGCCTGGCGGTCATCGCCTTCTGCGCGCCCAACGTCTATCAGATCATGGGCCAGTGGTCCCCCGCATTGACGAAGGTTCGCTCCACTCTACGCCCATCGCTGCAATGGCAGCCGACTTTGAAGTGGGCGATGGTGGGGAGCGTGCTGCTGTTCCTGGCGAGCCTGCGCTTCGATCAGAAGGCGGTGTTTCTGTACTTTCAATTCTGAGTTTGCGGGGCCTGTGTGCTCAACTCGTTTCGGTCGGCCAACACGTCTGCAAGATAGTCGGTCAGGCGCTTCGCGCCGTCCCAGTTCAGATGGGTCACATCGATCCAAAGCCGGTAGTCCTGTATCTCAGCCCAAGGATTGATCATTTCCGCCCGGTTCGCGTATAGCGCATAGGGCGGCGGATCTTGCGGACCACCGTACTGAGGCAGGTAGAGGAACACGACCTTGGTGCCATGGGCGCGCGCGAGATCGAGAATCTGGTTCTCGTAATAGCGCGGGAAGCGAAATTCGAGGTCGCCGAAGGCTCGCGGCAGCACCCGCCCGGTGACGCCGCGCAGCCATTGATTGCGCAAAACATCCATCTCCGCCTTGGTATGCCCGATGGTGCGGTGGTACACAACGTCTTTGTCCAGGGTCTGGACGAATTCGGCATGATCGAGATTCGGTCCCTCGTAGGGCGGCGGAACGAAGTCGGGATGGCGCAGCCCCCACTTCTGCAGTTCGGTTTGCAGGGCAAGATCCAATTGGCGGCCGGGCAGCCGGCCGACGTCCGCCAAATAGTTCATGTTGATCAGCAGCGGCGCATTCAGGATATCCACCGGATCGGCATACAAGAAGAAGAACTCATGCGGCTTGCGCTCTTCGTTCTCGGTCATTTCCAGCACCAGCAGCTTGACATTGCGGTTGCTCAGCAGTTCCTTGGCGATCACGTATTGCATGTTGACGCCGTTTCTGACGCCGTAAAAATTCACCGCCTTGGCGTGGATTCCACGCTTTGCCAGATCCTCCTCGAGGCGGCGGGTGTGGACCGACAATCCCGTGCGCGATGTGCCGATGAATGCGACGTCGATCGGAGTGGGGTCGAAGTGGATGCGCTCGTAGATCCAATATGAGTTCGGCGCCTTGGGGTCGTTCAACGCCTGATAGCGGAGATACTTGTCATGAGGAAGCGCGATCAGTACGCCCGCATTCAGGATTCCGATGATCGCCAGGACTTGTACGACAAAGAATCCGGACCGGCGGGCCATGGGTGTATTCCCGCCATTGCTTGGATTGCCAGGATCTTGTTCGGGAGTCATTTCACCGACCGCAGGTTCAACATATAACCGGGACCGTGTGTCCAATATACTACCGGCAAGTTTGGATCATGCGGTAGACTTTGCGCTCGTATGAGCGATGTCTGCGCCGATGAATCGTGGATTGCATCGAGCGGCAGCACAGCTCGGCCGATCTATTTTTCTTCGGAGAATCGCACTCTATTCGGCTGGCTGCATCTGCCCGACGCTGCGCGCACAGCCGATATCGGAATGGTGATCTGCAATCCGTTCGGCTACGAGGCGATATGTTCGCACCGTAGCGTACGCGCATTTGCGCAGGCCGCCGCCGCCTTAGGTGTCCCCGTCCTGCGATTCGACTATGGCGGGACGGGCGACTCCGAGGACATCGATCCTCCGGCGAATCAGCTGGCCGCGTGGTCCCACGACACCGTCGCCGCGGTCGATGAGTTGCGGCGCCGTACCGGAGCCGGGCGCGCCTGCTTACTGGGATTTCGTCTCGGCGCGCTGGTGGCGGCACTGTCCGCGGCGAATTGCCAATCCGTCAAAGCGCTGATCGCGGTTGCCCCCATTACCAGCGGCCGACGGTATCTGCGCGAGTTGCGCACCATCCAGATGGGCGCTGGACAGAAAGTCAATCCCGCGGGGACGGAGGGCGCATATTCCGTGGAGGTCAGCGGCTTTGCGCTCTCGGCTGCAACCGTTGCCGCACTCAATGAGACTGAGCTCGGCGCGGTGGGCCTTCCGAGCGTGCCCGACATGCTGGTAATCGACCGCAGCGAATCACCGGGCGCGCGGGCGTGGGCCGACGGATTGAGCCAGGGCGGCGCGCGCCTCGAGTACGTTGCCTTGCCGGGATTCGTGCGGATGATGATGACCGCACCCCATTTGACCAATATCCCACAGACGATGATCAATGCGACGCGCGATTGGCTGGCGCGCTTCACCGCGGGCGAACCGGAGCCGGCCGTGCCGAGCCATGATGTGCGAATGCGGGATGTCGATCCCGGCGAGCCGAGGTTTTCCTTTGCCGCGAAGCCCGCGGGAGAAATTCTGACTGAAAGGCCGGTCGTGCTTCCCCGCGAACCCCGTTTGTTCGGAATCCTCACCGAACCTCCGCGAAGCGGGACATACCGCGGAGGCATCATTCTGCTCAACGCCGGCGCCACCCATCACGTGGGTCCAAATCGCATGTACGTCACGCTCGCGCGGCGCTGGGCTGACCTGGGCTGCGTGGTCTTGCGAATCGATCTCGCCGGCCTCGGCGACAGCGCGGTCGCGAACGGTCGTCCCGAGAATGAGGTTTATCCCGCCCCGGCAGCCGAGGAAGTCGCCGCGGCTGTCGAATTCATGCGCACGAAGTACGGTATTACCGACGTTACGCTCGGCGGTCTCTGTTCCGGCGCATATCACGCGCTGCGCGCGGCCATCGCCAAGGCGCCGGTAACCCGCATCTTGATGGTGAACCCTCTCAACTTCTTCTGGCGGCAGGGGAAGACACAGAATGATTTGCTGTGGCTGGGATTCGTTCACAATCCGGGCATGTACATGCGTCAGGTCATTCCTTCCCGATTTTGGAGCAAGCTGTTTGCGCGCCAGGTGAATGTCAGCCGCCTGCTCAAGCTCTACGCCCAGTATGGCGGCGAGCTGCTGCAATGGATCGGGCGCGATTTAGCCCGATCCGTGCACGTGCCGCTGCCGCGCGACTTGGGGAACGAACTCGAGGAGATTGCCTCGCGGGGCGTGGAGATCGCGTTCGTATTTGCGCGCGGCGACCCCGGCATCGCACTGTTGCGGCACCAGGCGGGGTCGGCCGTGAAGCGTCTCGGCCGGCGCTGCCGTATTCACACGATCGACGGCGCCGATCATATCTTCAGTCAGAGCGGACCCAGAGCCACGCTGGAATCGATCCTCACCGAGGAACTGTTCGCGCACGCGGTGTCTGCTCGAAATGCGGTAAGTTCGGCCGGCGGCGGTCATGTCAGTGAGGAGAGGGTGGGATGAACAGAGCGGAAATTCTCTCGAAGGTCGGGCACAGCATCGCGTCGATTCTCGATCAGCCCAATTTGGTGGTTACGATGCGCACGACGGCGGAGGATGTCGAGGGATGGGACTCGTTCAACCACGTCAACATCGTCGTGGCAATCGAGAGTCAGTTTGGAATCAAATTCAATGCCGCTGAAGTCGAGGAGTTGCGAGCGGTGGGGGAGTTCGTCAATCTGATCGAAAAGAAGCTGGCGCAGCGCAAATAGCCGTGCACACGGGCGCACGGCGCTAATGGTAAATTACGGGGAATAATGCAGAAGAGTGGCGCTTGCGCTTGGGTTTAAATATTATTTATCAATATGTTAGATAGAAGACTTAATGTCGCGCCGATGATGGACTGGACCGACTGCCACTGCCGCTACGTCCATCGCCTGTTCTCGCCGCACGCGCTGCTGTACACCGAGATGATCGTGTCGACCGCGCTCTTGCGCGGCGATGCGCGCCGCCTGCTCGAGCATCATCCGGCCGAGCACCCGGTCGCACTGCAGTTGGGCGGCTGTGATCCGAAGGAGCTGGCGGCGGCCGCAAAGATCGGCGCGGCGGCGGGCTTCGCCGAGATCAATCTCAACGTGGGTTGTCCCAGCGATCGGGTCAAGAACGGTTCGTTCGGCGCCTGCCTCATGCTGCGGCCCGCCTTGGTGGCCGATTGCGTGCGCGCGTTGCGCGATGCGACCTCGTTGCCGGTGACCGTGAAATGCCGCATCGGCATCGACGATCGCGACGACTACGAGTTCTTCGCCGGCTTCGTCGCCGCGGTCGCGGCCGCAGGCATCGACGCCCTCAACGTCCATGCGCGGGTCGCAGTCCTCGGCGGTCTGTCTCCCAAGGAGAACCGCGAGATCCCTCCGCTCAAGCACGACTACGTCCATCGGCTCAAGCGCGAGCGGCCGGAGTTGAACGTGATCCTGAACGGCGGACTGTCCCAAGTGGAGGAGGTCCGCAATCACATGACGCAGGGGCTCGACGGAGTCATGCTCGGCCGCGCCGTCTACCATCGGCCGGCGCTGCTCGCTGAATTGGAGCAGACCTTGATCGATCCCGATTGGCAGGTGCCGGAGCCGCAGGAGATCATCGAGCGTGTCGTCGCGTACGCGAAGGTCTGCGCGCGGCGGGGCATACGCCTGCATTCGATCACCCGGCACATGCACGGTTTGATGGCCGGGCGCGAGGGCGCCCGCGCCTGGCGGCGGTTCCTCTCCGAGGTCGCGGCGCGGCCGGGGGCAGTGCCCGAGACGCTATATTCGGCACTTCCCATCGTAAATCAGGGGATTGCCGCGTAATCGTTAAGGCGCCCGCACGGGATTAAGTATAATGGCCGCAAGCATGGGCAAAGAAATAGAAGTCGCCATCGTATTCGCCGATGTGGTCGGCAGTACCAAGCTGTATGAACTGCTCGGCGACATACGCGCGCGCGACATGGTGGGTATCTGCATCGACGTGATGCGGGCGGCCACCGACCAGAATCACGGCACGGTCATCAAGACCATGGGGGATGAGGTCATGGCGACCTTCCCGACCGCCGATGACGCCCTCAACGCCGCCGCGCAGATGCAGAAGCAGATAGTGCTGCACCCCCAACTCAAGGTCGACGAGCAAACGGTCGCCATCCGCATCGGCTGCAACTTCGGGCCGGTGGTCCTCGAGAACCGCGACATCTTCGGTTCCGCCGTGCACACCGCGAACCGTATGACCAGCCAGGCCAAGGCCGGCCAGATCATCACCACGGCCACCATGGTCGAGCGCCTGTCGAGCGACTGGCGCGCCTCGGTACGGCAAATCGACATCGCCACCTTGAAGGGCCGCAGCAGCGAAGTCGCACTGTTCGAGGTGCTGTGGCAGACGGAGGACATCACCAGCATGGTGCCCGCCATCGCCATCTCCTCGCGCGAGCGCGAACGGGCGAACAAGACCACTCGGCTGCGCCTGCGGTATCAGGGACAGGAAGTGCTGGTGGACGACGGCCGCGCCAACATCACCATCGGCCGCGCCGAGGAAAACGATCTGGTGGTGAAGGGCAACCTGATTTCGCGCCTGCATGCGCGCGTGGAGATCAATCGCAACAAGTTCATGCTGATCGATCAGAGCACCAACGGCACCTTCGTACTCGGCAAGGACGGCGAGGAGGCGTTCGTGCGACGCGATTCGATGCAGATTCGAGGCGAGGGCCTGATCGGTCTCGGCAAGGCGCCGGACAGCAATTCCTCCCAGGTGATCCGCTACACCTGCGAGGAGTGACGCCGCTACGCCTGCGAGGAGTGAAGCCGCTCCACCGCGCTCTTGAGTTCCACCTTCAGCGGCCGCGGCACTCGGTCGCCGAATTCACTCAGGTACTTGTCGATGCCGGCGAATTCCTCGCGCCAGAGCGCTGCGTCCACCGCCAGCAATTCCTCCACCGCCCCCGGAGCGATATTCAGTCCATGCAGGTCCAAGTCGGCCGGGTTCGGCAGTCGGCCGATCGCCGTATCGCGCGCCTTGGCCGTGCCCTTGCATCGATCGATGATCCAACGCAACACCCGCAGGTTCTCGCCGAAGCCCGGCCATAGGTACTTGCCCGCCGAATCCTGGCGGAACCAATTGACGTGGAAGATCTGCGGCGGCGATTTGAGCTTCGCCCCGACATCGAGCCAATGCCCCCAATAGTCGCCGAAGTTGTAGCCGGCGAAGGGTTTCATGGCCATGGGATCGCGGCGCACGACGCCCACCGCGTCGGTGGCGGCGGCGGTGGTCTCGGATGCGACCCCGGCGCCGATCAGCACGCCGTGCAGCCAATTGCGGGCTTGATACACGAGCGGCGCGAGCGTGCGTCGCCGGCCGCCGAACACGATGGCGGATATCGGGACTCCGCCCGGCGCGTCGGCCAGCTTGGAATATCCCGGATTTTGTTTGGCCGCGACGGTAAATCGCGAGTTCGGGTGTGCCGCCGCTCCCTGCGCCGGATCGTAGGGCCGACCCTGCCAATCGAAGGCCGGTTTGCCCTCGGGTAGGCCTTCCCACCAGGGCTGATTGTCGGCGGTGAGCCCGACATTGGTGAAGATGGTGTCGTGGCGAATCATGTCGTAGGCATTGCGATTGGTCTTGGCATTGGTGCCGGGCACGACGCCGAAGTATCCGGATTCGGGATTGATGGCGTAGAGCCGCCCATCCTTGCCCGGGTGCAGCCACGCAATGTCGTCGCCCACGGTCCAGACCTTCCAGCCCGGGTAGCTCGCGGGCGGAATCAGCATCGCAAGGTTGGTCTTGCCGCAGGCGGAAGGGAAGGCACAGGCCAGATAGTGAATCTCGCCCTGCGGATTTTCGATGCCGACGATTAGCATGTGCTCGGCCAGCCATCCTTCGGTGCGTGCCTGCCAGCTGGCAATGCGCAGCGCGTGGCATTTCTTGCCGAGCAGGGCATTGCCGCCATAGCCGGAGCCGAAGCTCTTGATGGAGAGCTCTTCGGGGAAGTGCATGATGAAGCGGCGCGCGGGATTGAGGTCGCCGGTGGAATGCAGTCCCTTCACGAACTTGCCGTCGCGCGCGATTCGCTCGAGCGCTGCGCGCCCCATGCGGGTCATGAGTTGCATGTTGAGGACCACGTAGGCGCTGTCCGTGATTTCCACCCCGCACCGCGAAAACGGCGAGTCGATGGGCCCCATGCAGTAAGGAACGACGTACATGGTGCGTCCCTTCATGCAGCCGGCAAACAGGGCGTCCATTTGTGCGTGAGCTTGCGCGGGAGCGATCCAGTGGTTGTTCGGACCCGCGTCCTCCTGGTTGCGGGTGCAGACAAACGTGAGATGCTCCACGCGCGCGACGTCCGAGGGAGCGGAGCGGGCCAGGACGCAGCCGGGAAAGCTTTGCGGATTGAGCGGCAGCAGCTCCTTGGCGCCGATCAATTCCCGCTCCAGCCTTTGAAATTCCGCCGGTGTTCCGTCGCACCACAGAGTGTGCTCCGGCATCGTGAGCTTCGCGACGCCGTCGACCCAGGCCGACACGTCGCGGTTCATGGAAGCGAGTGAAGCGACGAGCTGGGGTGCGGTGGCCATGGGAATCCTTCGGGGAAAATTATTCTATTTAGAAGAATGACAGATGCCTTGGTGTGCCGCCAAGTGCTCGACATCTGCGACGCTGATGCGACAGCGCTGTCGCTCCGGCCGGCCGCGATCGGCCTTCCCTGCCATTCGATATAAGTAATTGATTCTGAATACCTTACAATAGGCAATAGCATGCATTCGAGACTCTCAATTGCGATCATCGCCGCTGCCGGACTGCTGTTGCTGACGGCCGCTGTCGGCGCCGCCCAGGAAGCGGCCGATCCACTGTCGATCAAGGCCATTGCCGAGGTGGAATCCAAGTCCATCTCCCACGGACGGGAGGTGATCAAGCTGATTCCAGCCGATCGGGTCGTGCCCGGCGATCAGGTGATTTACACCCTCGAAGTGCGCAATACCGGCGCTGCGCTCGAGACCCCCGTCATCGTGCATCCCGTCCCTGAGCACATGCGCTATGTCGCCGACTCCGCGGTGGGTCCCGGGGCCGAGGTGAGCTATTCGGTCGACGGCGGCCGCAGTTTCGATCGCGCCGAGAATCTCAAGGTGCCGGGGAAGGGCGGTGAGCCGCGCCCGGCGGTGGCCGCGGACTACACACATATCCGCTGGCGCCTGAAGAACAGTTTGAAGGCCAATTCGGTGGCATTCGTGCGATTTCGCGCGCTGGTCGAATAGGCAGACGCAAAACATCGTACGCTTCGAGTGTACGAAGAAGGCGAGCGCAGCGATGAACGGCGATTACAACGATGTCTTCAACCTCGCGGGGCCCCTGGCGCGGGCCCTGCCGGGGTACGCCTACCGCCCCGAGCAGGCGGCGATGGCCAAGGCAGTGGGCGCGGCGCTCGCGCGCCTCGAACCCTTGATCGTCGAAGCGGGCACGGGAACGGGCAAGACCTTCGCCTACCTGGTGCCGGCATTGTTGTCGGGGCGCAGCGTGATCATCTCCACCGGCACGCGCACCCTGCAGGATCAGCTGTTTCGCCGCGATGTGCCCATGCTCGCCAAGGCTTTGGGATTGCCGGCGAAGATCGCCCTGCTCAAGGGGCGCACCAACTATCTGTGCCGGCATCGGCTCGAGCTTGCCACCCAGCAAGGTTCCTTGCTTCCCGGCGAGCGCGGCCTTGCGCGCATGCTCGCGCGGGTGTCGCGCTGGGCGGCGACCACCAAAGCCGGCGATTTGTCCGAGCTCACCGATTTGCCGGAGCAGTCGGCGCTGTGGCCCAGCATTACCTCGACCCGCGAGAATTGCCTGGGGTCGGAGTGCCCGCAATTCGCGCGTTGCCATGTATTCGAGGCGCGGCGCAACGCCCAGGCGGCCGACATCGTGGTCGTGAATCACCATTTGTTGCTCGCGGATCTCGCGCTCAAGGAGGAGGGATTCGGCGATCTGCTGCCGGGCGCGGAAGCCGTCATTCTCGATGAGGCGCACCAAGTCCCCGATACCGCGGCGCAATTCTTCGGCCAGGTCTGGTCGGTGCGCCAGGTTCAGATCCTGCTGCGCGACCTGGTGGCGGAGCTGCTCGCGGCCGGCGTGCGCGCTCCGGCAATCAACGCCGCCGCGGCGGCGGTCGAGGCGCGGCTGGAGGAACTGCGCAGCACCTTGCCCCGCGGTCCCGGACGCCACGACTGGGCAAGCCTGCCGGACTCGTTTCTGGATGCACTGCCCGAGCTCGAGACCGCGCTCAGCGATATCGCCACACAGCTCGAAGGCCTCGGCGCGGGCGCAGGCACCGCCAATTGCGCGCGACGAAGCGCCGCACTCGCGAACTCCCTGGCCGCGCTGCGCGAGCTGTCGGACGACACGGGGCTGCGCTGGGTCGACGCCAACTCGAGCGGTCTGTTGCTGCATTACACGCCCTTCGAGATCGCCGAACGCCTGCGTGAATACGTGGAGTCGCGGCCCTGCGCCTGGATATTCACCTCCGCCACCCTGGCCATCGGCGAGGACTTCTCGCATTTTGCCGCGCGCATCGGTTTGCCTGAAGCGCGCACCGTGCGCATCGACAGTCCCTTCGACTACCGCGATCAGGCGCGCATCTTCTTGCCGCCGCGCATGCCCGAGCCGCAAAGCCCGGATTTCGCCGCGCGATTCATCGACGCCTGCGCGCCCCTGCTCGAAGCCAGCGGCGGGCGCGCATTCCTGCTCTACACCAGTTATCGAGGACTCGCGGAGGGAGTTCGCGCACTGCAGGCGCGCTTCCCGAATCCGCCCTTTCCGGTGCTGGTGCAGGGGGAGGCGCCCCGCGAAGCGCTGCTCAACCGGTTTCGCGAACTGGGCAACGCGGTGCTGCTGGCCACCGGCAGCTTCTGGGAAGGCGTGGACGTGAAGGGTGAGGCACTGTCCATCGTCGCGATCGACAAGCTGCCCTTCGCCTCGCCCGACGACCCGTTGCTCAAGGCGCGCCTCGAAGGCATTCGCCGCCGCGGCGGCAACCCGTTCTTTGAATATCAATTGCCGCAGGCCGTGCTGGCGTTGAAGCAAGGCGTCGGGCGCCTGATCCGCGACTTCGACGACTTCGGCGTGATCGTCGTCGGTGACCCGCGGCTCAGGACCAAGGCCTATGGGCGCGTGTTCCTGGAGGCATTGCCGGCGAGTCCGGTCATTACCGAGAGCGCCGTCGCCGCGCTGTTCCTCGCCGAACGGCTGGCGCGTTTGCCCCCCGTCATGGCCCACGCATCGCAGGTGCCGTAGCGCATGCGGATATTGGCGCTCGATGCGGCGACCGAGGCCTGTTCGGCGGCGCTGCTGGTCAGCCGCGACGCGTCGCTGGCGGCCGCCGAAGTCATCGGGCGCTATGAGGAGCTGGGCAAATCCCACGCCCAAAGGATCCTCGGCATGGCCGAGTCGCTGCTGGCGGAGGCGCAGGTACCCTGGTCCGCTCTCGACGGCATCGCCGCGAGCGTCGGCCCCGGCGCATTCACGGGGGTGAGAGTCAGCGTGGCAGTGGCGCAGGGTCTGGCCTTCGGTGCAGGTCTGCCGGTGGTACCCGTGACCACCCTGGAGGCCCTGGCTTGGGTTGTCATGCAACACGGGATCACGCATGCCCTGGCCTGTCTCGACGCCCGTATGGGCGAGGTGTACTGGGGGTGCTTCGCCGCCGATCCTGCCACAGGACTGATCGCGAGCAGCCCGTCTCGCGTCGGGCCGCCCGACGGGGTGGTACTGCCCCTGCCTTGCCCGCATCGCGGGATCGGCCGCGGCTTTTCCGCCTATCCGCGGCTTGCCGGCCTGCCGGGTGTTATCGTTGATCCGGCGCACGCACGCGCGTTGCCGAATGCGCGCGAATTCGCAAGCCTTGGCGCACTGCGCTTCCGGGCGGGCGGGGCCCTGGATCCGGCCGACTTGAGTCCCCTGTATCTGCGGGACAAGGTGGCGCTGACCGAAGCTGAGCGCGGCCGGCCGCAGGCCCCCAAGGAGCCGCTATGAGCGTCTCCCGCAGCCGAAACGGTTGTCATCGAACTGTCACATGCGACCGATGTAATACCGGGCTCAAGAATCAAGGGACTAGAAGCACATGACGGCCAAGCGCATCCTCATAGTGGAAGACGAGAAGGCGATTCGCGACATGGTCGCCTTCGGATTGCGCCGCGCCGGCTACGAGGTTCGGGAGGCGGAGGATTGCCGCGAGGCCCGTGCGCGCATCGTCGATGTGCGGCCGGATCTGATGCTGGTCGACTGGATGTTGCCGGACATGAGCGGCTTGGAGCTGACTCGATCCTTGAAACGCGCCAAGGACACGGAGGAGATCCCCGTCATCATGCTCACTGCCCGAGCCGAGGAGCAGGACAAGGTCGGCGGCCTCGAGGGCGGGGCCGACGACTACATCACCAAGCCGTTCTCGCCGCGGGAGTTGCTGGCGCGCATCCAGGCGGTCTTGCGCCGCGCCGCGCCGGCGGGGGCGGCGGACATCGTGGAGGCCGACGGCCTGAAGCTCGACGATTCGAGCCACCGGGTGAGCGCCGGCGAGCGCGAAATCGCCCTGGGGCCGACGGAATACCGCCTGCTGCATTTTTTCATGACCCACCCGGAGCGCGTGTTCTCCCGGGGCCAGTTGCTCGACCGCGTTTGGGGCGGTAATACTTACGTCGAAGAGCGTACAGTGGACGTGCACATCCGCAGGCTGCGTAAGGCGCTCGAACCTTATCAACTGGAGCGGTTGGTGCAGACCGTGCGCGGCGCCGGCTACCGATTCTCCACTCGAGAAGCATAGGGAGGGCTTAGGTCCTGGTCCAATGACGGCAATGTGGACTTTCGCTCTCGCGCGGCTCGCGGGAATTCTGTTGTTAGGGTCCTGCCTGGGTCTCCTGATAGGACCCATTTGGCTGTGGATTCTATTGGCCGCCTGCCTTTACTTGAGTTGGCAGCTGCTCACCTTGTACCGCCTCGACCGCTGGCTGCGCCTGCGCTCGCAGTTGGATCCACCCAATCTCGGCGGTATCTGGGGCGACATCGTGGCCCAGGTGGTGCGGCTGCACCGGCGCAAGCAATTTCACAAGCAGCGCCTGGTGCAGTTGTTTCGCGAGCTGCGCCGCTCCACGGCTGCGCTGCCCGACGGGGTCATCATCCTGAGTGCGCAGCGCGAAATCGTCTGGTTCAACCGGCAGGCGGCGCGCTTGCTCGGCCTGCGCAGGCCGATCGATCTCGGATTGCGCATCGACAACCTGATTCGATCCCCCGAGTTCGTGCACTACCTGCATGGCGACGATTTCGCCATGCCGCTGGTGATCCGGCCGCCGGTGCAGATGGATCTTTACCTCGCGCTGCAGGTGGTGCCTTACGGCGGCGGCCAGTCCCTGCTGCTGGTACGCGATGTGACGCGGCAGATGCGCCTCGAAGCCATGCGCAAGGACTTCGTCGCCAACGCCTCGCATGAACTGCGCACGCCGCTGACCGTGATTTCGGGATATCTGGATACCTTGGCGGACGACTCCTCCATCGATCCGGCGTGGACCGGTCCCATCAAGGACATGCGCTCCCAGGCGCAGCGCATGAACGCCATCATCGCCGATCTCTTGGTGCTGTCGCGCTTGGAGGCGACGGACGGGGAGGCGCCCCGCGATGCCATCGATGTGCCGATGATGTTGGAGCGATTGCATCGCGATGCCCTCGCGAGCGCCGATCGGCCGCGCCAGGTGGTGTTGGAATTGCAGTCCGAGGACGGCTTGTTCGGGTCGGCGCACGAACTCGAGTCCGCGTTCACCAATGTGTTGGTGAACGGCATGAAGTACACGCCGGCCGAGGGCACGGTGCAGATGCGATGGTGGGCGGACGACGACGGAGCTTATTTTTCCGTCATCGACAGCGGCATCGGCATTCCCGCGGAGCACATCCCGCGCCTGACCGAGCGCTTCTACCGGGTGGACGCCGGACGTTCCCGCGGGCAGGGCGGCTCCGGGCTGGGCCTCGCCATCGTCAAGCACGCGTTGCAGCGGCACGGCGGCTGGCTCGACGTGCAGAGCTCGGAGGGCAAGGGCAGCACGTTCACCTGTCATTTCCCGCAAGCTCGAATTTGGCGCCGCGCCGTGCACGAAGCGGTGAGCGCGTAGGACGCGGAACTCAAACAGGCTCCGCGGTCACAAATATCGGCGGCAGTGTTGACGTAGGAAGCAATCGGATGTAAACGAACGCGAGTAAATTTGATTGTCTCCACGCTTTGAGCGCCAGGGTAATTTCTATGGAAACGGCCGACCTCACTCACCACATCTCCCGCCGCTTCAACGAAGACCTCGAGAAGGTTCGCAATCAGGTGCTGCAGATGGGCGGATTCGTCGAGCAGCAGCTGCACAAGGCGATCACCGCTCTGGTCGAAGGCGACAGCCGCTTGGGCGAGTCGGTCGCCACCGACGACTACAAGGTCAACGGCATGGAGGTGTCCATCGACGAGGAGTGCAGCCGTATCCTCGCCATCCGGGCGCCGGCGGCCGGAGATTTGCGGGTGATCGTCGCCATCATCAAGACCATCACCGACCTGGAGCGCATCGGCGATGAGGGCGAGAAAATCGGCTACATCGCCTCGAGGCTCGCCACCATGGAGCGCCCGGCCGACAAATACCGGGAGGTCAAACATTTGGGCCGCCAGGTCGCCCAGATGGTGCACGACGCGCTCGATGCCTTCGCCCGCATGGACTCGAAGGCGGCCCTCAAGACCGCGCGCGAGGACAAGATGGTGGACGAGGAATACGAGTCGATTCACCGCCAGTGCATCACGTTCATGATGGAGGATCCGCGCACCATTCGGCGCGCGCTCGAGATCATGTGGATCGTGAGAGCGCTGGAGCGGATCGGCGATCATGCCAAGAACATCTGCGAGTATGTGATCTACATGGTGCACGGCAAGGACATCCGCCACACCTCGCTCGAGGACGTTGCCAAGCAAATCGACGCGGCGCAGGCTCTCGCGCGCGGCTGATGACCACACGCCAGGGAAATCTACTCGGGTTCGCGGCCTGCGCGGGACTGTTGGCCTATGCCTATTACGCGCAAGTGTTCCTGCACCTGGAACCTTGCCCGTTGTGCATTTTCCAGCGCGTCGGCGTGTTCGCGTTGGGGCTCGTCTTCCTGATCGCGGCGGCGCACGACCCGGTGATCTGGGGACGTCGCGTGTATGCGTCGCTCGTCGCCCTGGCCGCGCTCGCCACCATCGGGGTGGCGATACGGCACCTGTACATCCAAAGCCTGCCCGAGGGCAGCGTGCCGGCCTGCGGAGCCTCGCTCGATTTCATGCTCAAGGTGTTCTCCTTGAGCGAGGTGCTGATCAAGGTGCTGAGCGGCTCCGGGGAATGCGCCCGGGTGACCTGGACTTTCTTGGGTCTCGCGATGCCGGGCTGGGTGCTCATCGCGGCCGTCGTCTTGGGGCTGTACGGTGGATGGATCAATCTGCGGCGCCAAGCCCCGGTACTGCGCTTCTGATGTCTACGCCGAGGTCCGACATATCGCGCGCGAAGTCCGATACCTTGGTGTTGACCGAGGAGCTGATTGCGCGCGCGTCGGTCAGCCCCACCGACGGCGGCTGCCAGGCGCTGATGGCCGGCCGCCTCCAGTCCATCGGTTTCTCGGTCGAGAATCTGCGCTTCGGACCGGTCGACAATTTCTGGGCCAAGCGCGGGCACGGCGGGCCGGTATTCTGCTTCGCCGGCCACACCGATGTGGTGCCGTCGGGGCCGTTGGATGAGTGGCACAGCGATCCTTTTCAGCCCTTCATCAAGGACGGACTGCTGTACGGGCGCGGAGCGGCCGACATGAAGAGCGGTCTCGCGGCCATGGTGACCGCCTGCGAGGAATTCGTGCGGCGCCATCCGGCGCATCGCGGCACGATCGCATTCCTGATCACCAGCGACGAGGAAGGCCCGTCGGTCGACGGCACACGCCGCGTGGTCGAGGTGCTGCGCGAACGCAAGGAGAGCATCGACTGGTGCCTGGTCGGTGAGCCGTCGAGCGAGACCGCGCTCGGCGACACCATCAAGATCGGCCGGCGCGGCTCATTGAGCGGGCGGCTCACGGTGCACGGCGTGCAGGGACATATCGCGTACCCGCAGTTCGCGGACAACCCGGTGCATGCCGTGGCGCCCGCCCTGGCGGAACTGGCCGGCCGCACCTGGGACCAGGGCAACCGGCACTTTCAGCCCACCACCTTCCAGGTGTCGAACATCTCGGCGGGCACCGGTGCACCCAATGTCATTCCCGGCGAATTGAAGGCGCGCTTCAATCTGCGCTTCTCCACGGAACAGACTGTGGACAGCTTGAAGGACGTGGTCGAGGAAATATTGCGGCGCCACCGCGTCAAGTACTCGCTGGAGTGGTTCATTTCCGGCTACCCCTTCCTGACCGTTCCCGGCGAATTGTCGGAGGCGGCCACCCGCGCCGTGCAGGAGCAGTTGCAAATCACGCCGAAGCTCTCGACCGGGGGCGGAACGTCGGACGGCCGCTTCATCGCTCCCATGGGCGCCCAGGTGATCGAGGTCGGCGTGATCAACGAAACCATCCACAAGGTGAACGAGTGCGTGCGCGTGGCGGACATCGATCGGCTGCAGCGCATCTATCTGCGCACTCTGGAGCTCTTGCTCGCGACCTAACGAGAGTTTCCCGCCAATCCGATGGAGTTGACGACCTTGGTTACCCCGGGAACCTGGTGCGCTACCAATTCGGCCATTTGAAGCTGGTAGTCGGTATCGACCAGACCGTAGAGATACACCACGCCGTCGAGGCTCTGCACGCGGATCAGGTTGGGAGGCTGCAGCTCCGCATGATGCGTGAAAGCGGCGCTGACGTCGGCCGCGATCTTGGCGTCGCCGGGGCAGCCTTCGAATCCGCATTTCTCGTATGCGGCACAAGCGCCGAGCATCGCGGTCAGCGCCAGGATGGCCAGCAGGCGGATGGCGGTGCGGTCGCCGGGCGATTCAAATGAGTTCACAGCCAATCCTGCGGGCGCGGCCACGGGGTACTGAAACAGACTCCTGGGATTCGACCCGGCTCAACTACTTAAGTTTCCCTGCCGAATGCGATCGGCGAGAGGCGCCAGAACACCGTGACCTTGGCGCCCGCATTGGGCGCGCTCTCGACGTTGAGTTGCGCCCCGATCAAGTCCGCTTGTTCGCGCAAGCCCACCATGCCGTAATGCCCGGGGCTCAGGGCGAGCGGATCGAAGCCGATGCCGTTGTCCTCGATCCGCAGCGCCAGCTCACCGCCGCCGATGGATTGCAGGGACACGATCAGGCGGGTGGCCTGTGCGTGCCGCTCGACATTGCGCAGCACCTCCTGCGCCATGCGCAGAATAGTTTCCGCGCGTTCATCGCCGAAGCCGGCGGCCTCGGCTTCCGCCGTGAATTCGCCGATGAGACCGGTGCGATCGATGAAGCGGCGGAATTCGTTGGACAGCGCGGGCCCGAGACCCGTTTCGCGCACCGCGTTGACCCGCATCTGAGTGATCGCGGCGCGCGCTTCGTTGAGACCTTCGCGGGCCACCTCTTCGGCGTGCGCGAGTTCGCCCGCCACCGACCCGGGATCGCGGGCCTGAAGTTTGCGCAGAAAGCGAATCTCACTGAGCATGGCCATCATCGAATGGGCGAGCGTATCGTGCAGGTCGCGGGCGATTTTCAGGCGTTCGCGCACGATGGCGGCATAGCGCGACTCTTCCGCGAGCCGTTCCACTTCGCGCGTCCTCACGGCGACCCGCCGCTCGAGCTCGCCGCTCAACGCCCGCAGCTCACCGCGTTCCTGCTGAAGGTCGCCGTGAATCTCGGCGAATGCGCCGGCGAGGCGCGCCACTTCATCCTGCCCCTTGGGTATCTCGATTCGGGCACCCTCATCCCGGCCGGCCGCCGCGACCGACTGTGCAAGCCGCTTCAGCCGCCGGGTCAGATGCAGCGCGCCGACGGTTCCAAGCAGTGCAGTGACGGCACCCAGCCCGAGCGACACCCAGAGAATTTGCAGTTCCACTGCGTCGGCACGCTGATAGACCCGCTCTATGGGGTCGCACAGCTGCGCCTCCCAGCCCAACTGTGAGACGCCGCCGCCGGCACTCAAGGGCGAGCGCGATACGAGCGCCTTGCGTCCGTTCGGCAATCGTTCGAAACGCGGCGCGCCGGGGGCAGCCGCTGCCAGGGTCTCGACGGGCATGCCGTCCCAGGGCTTGCCCCGCGCGTCCTCGGGTCCGATGAGCACCATCCCCGATCGGTCGAGCACGTAGGCCTGCGTGTTTCCGCGCGGATCCGATTCGTCGGTCAGGCGCAGCGGATGGTTCGGGGCGCGCGGCCAGGCGATATGCGCGGCGATGACGCCGATGGTTCGACCGGTTTCGTCGCGGATGGGCGCGGACATGTCCGCGGACATGTCGCCGAGTGCGGCGCCGGCTATCCTGCCGAGCCACGGTCCCTGCCTGCCGGCGGTGAACCAGGCGCTCGATTCGACGCCGGCTCCCTTTTGAAAGAGGCCGCGCGAGTTCACGATGACGCCGTGGGAATCGGCGGCCGCGATCCATTCGAGCTCCGGATAGGCCGATGCCAACTCGTCGAATAGGCTCGACAATATCTGCTGCGGATCGGAATTTGCCGAACTGCGCAGCAGGGACCGAGCCGCCCGCAGCGCGCCAAGCCGCGCCGCCAGTGCCTGGCCCAGATCGGAACTGAATTGCTCGGTCTCGAGCGACAGGCGGCGCACGTGCTGCTCGATCACGTTTTCGCGCGCGATTTCGCCGACCCATACGGCCGCGGCGATCGAGAAGGTCGCCGCGAGCCCGATGATGAGCCACATGGCGGCGGCCGCCAGGCTGCGCCTCGGGTCGAGTTCGAGGGAAAAGTGTGGCGGCTCGGCGCCGGCCGGATTTTCTGTCATGGCGTAACTGGTGACGAAAGTCACTTCCAAACGACGCTGTGCGAGTCGCATCATTGTGCCCGAACGACGCAACGCGAGGTGTACCAATGAGTGCGCAAAATGGCCCGCCGGGCACCGATCCGCCGGTCATTCGAATCGTCATCGCCGAGGATCAGGCGGTGGTGCGCCGTGGGGCGGTGCTGCTGCTGTCGATGGAGCCGGACATGGAAGTCGTCGGCCAGGCCTGCAACGGGGTCGAAGCGGTGGACCTTGTACGATTGCTGCGCCCGGACGTGGTGCTTATGGACCTGCACATGCCGGTGAAAGGCGGCGTGGCCGCCACGCGGGAGATCACGCAGGCGCTTCCAGGCACGCAGGTCCTCGTCCTCACCACGCTGGACGACGATGAAACCGTGTTCGAGGCGGTGCGTGCCGGCGCGCACGCATACCTCTTGAAAGATGCGGCCGAGGACGAATTGCTGGAGACGATTCGCGCTCTGCGCCGCGGCGAATCTCGGCTGACGCCGCAGATCGCCCGCAAGGTCATGGACCAGTTCAGCCGGCTCGCGCGTTCCACCCCCGAGCCTTTGGCGGCGGCGGCGCCGGCGGCCCGCTCGGCGGAGTACGCAGCGTCGCCGCACGGCGCCGCATTCGCCGCCGAGGCGCTCAACGACAAGGAGCAGAAAATTCTCGAACTCATCGCCGAAGGCATGAGCAACCGGCAGATCGGCCAGACGCTGTTTCTCGCGGAGGGCACGATCAAGAACTACGTCAGCCGGATCATGGAGAAACTGCACGCCAATACCCGCACCGAACTCGCCATCCTATCGAGAAAGCAGCGGCGGCCCGACTGAGAAAGTGACCAAAGTCACTGCAAGACATGACTTTCGACCAGTGACGCTGCGGCCGTACTCATCTAGTTTGTATGCATAGTCGCAAAGGACCTTAAGTCCATGTCCGTCGTCGAAACCGCGCTGAAGCGACCTTATACGGTCGTCGCGATGTTGATATTGATCTCTCTGATGGGGATCGGTGCGGCCTTGCGCATGCCCGTCGACATCTTTCCGGAAATCGACATTCCGGTGGTGGCGGTGGTCTGGACCTACAACGGGATGAGCGCGCAGGACATCCAGAACCGAATATTGACCCTGCACGAACGGCAGCTCGCATCGCTGGTCGACGACATTTCGCGCATCGAGGCGGTGAGCTACGAGGGCGTCGGCGTCGAGAAAATCTACCTGCACGAAGGCGCGGACGTCACGCGCGCCGTCTCGCAGCTGGCCAGCAGCGCACTGGTGGTGCTCAAGTACATGCCGCCGAACATCACGCCGCCGCTGGTGCTGCGCTACGGCGCCACGGATGTGCCGATCATTCAGCTCAGCCTGTCGAGCAAATCCCTGCCCGACACCAAGCTCAATGACTTGGGGCAGAACATCATCCGCCCGGCGCTTGCAGTCGTGCACGGCGCGGAAGTGCCATATCCCTACGGCGGCAAGCCGCGCGTGATCATGGCGGACCTGGACTCACAGGCGCTGCAAGCGCGGGGCCTGTCTGCCTCGGATGTCAGCACGGCGTTGCAGCATCAAAACGTCATTCTTCCGGCCGGCGACGTGAAGATCGGCGACCAGGACTACACGCTGGCGATGAACAACTCGCCCGACGTCCTTGAAGCCATCAACGCCTTTCCCATCAAGCAGGTCAATGGACGCACGGTATTCATGCGCGATGTCGCACACGTGCACGACGGATTTCAGGTGCAGACGAATTCGGTGTCGGTCAACGGCACCCCCGGTGCATTGATGACGATTCGAAAGACCGGCGGTGTGTCCACCCTCGCCGTCATCGACGGGGTGCACGCGGCGCTGACCGACATCCAGAAAGTCCTGCCCAAGGACGTGGTCGTCAAAGCCCTGTTCGACCAGTCGGTGTTCGTGAAAGCGGCGCTCAACAGCGTGCTGCTGAGCGCGTGCATGGCGGCGGGGTTGACCGCCATGGTCATCATCCTATTTCTGGGCAATGTGCGGCTGTCAGTGATCATTCTCGCGTCCATTCCATTGTCCATCATCACGGCGGTGCTGCTCATCAACATCGCAGGACAGACGCTGAACACCATGACCTTGGGCGGCTTCGCACTGGCCATCGGCATTCTCGTCGACAACGGCACCGTGGTCATCGAGAACATCGAACGCCACATTGCGATGCGCGAGCCGCTGCATCAGTCCATCGTCACGGGCGCCAATGAGGTGGCGATACCCACCTTCCTGTCGACGCTGTGCATTTGCATCGTCTTCGTCCCCGTCTTCCTGCTGCAAGGCACGGCCAAGTATCTGTTCTCGCCGCTGTCGCTGTCGGTCATCGGAGCCTTGCTGGCGAGCCTCGCGCTGTCGTTCACCATGGTGCCGGTGCTGTTCAATCAATTGATGCGCCGTGCGGTCACCGAATCTGCGTCGGATTCCGCGCACGCCCCGGCTCACGGGACGACGGCCTCCGGGAATGTGCTGGTCAGATTGCAAGCGCGATTCGAGCAGGGGTTCGAGAAATTTCGCGAAAGCTACCGCAATGCGCTGTCCTGGGCGCTTTCCCAGGCGCGCCTGACGGTGACGGCATTCGGCGCAATGATCGTGATATCGATGATTCTCTTCCCGGTGCTGGGGCGTGACTTCTTTCCGCAGGTGGACGCGGGACAAATGCGGCTGCACGTCAGGGCACCCCCGGGCACGAGACTGGAGAGAACGCAGCAGTATTTTGCCGACGTCGAGGCGCAGATCAGGAAGCTGGTGGGCAACGATCAAATCGACGTGATGCTCGACAACATCGGACTGCCGTATAGCGGCATCAATATTGCGCTGAGCGACTCGGCCACCGTGGGTCCGATGGACGGCGAGATATTGATTTCACTGAACGAGAAGCATGCGCCGACGGCGAAGATCATCGCGATGCTGCGGCGCGAGCTTCCGGCCCGATTTGCGCAACTGCAGTTCTTCTTCCAACCGGCCGATATCGTTGATCAAGTGCTGAACTTTGGACAGCCGGCGCCGATCGACGTGAGAATCTCGGGCCCTGATCAGGACGCAGCCTTCGCTTTGGCCTCGCAAATTGCGCGCGCGCTGACCCAGGTGGCGGGCGTCGTGGATTCGCACGTATTTCAGGTGCCCAATGCGCCGGCGCTGACCGTGGACATGGATCGTGCGCTGGCAACGCAGACGGGGGTCACGCAGCAGGAAGCGGCGAACAACGTGCTGGTGGCCACCAATTCGAGCGCACAGACGGCGCCGAATTTCTGGGTGGACCCGCGCAACAGCGTGAGCTATCCCCTGGTGGTCCAGGTTCCGACCTATCGAATCCAATCGTCGCAGGACCTTCAGACCATGCCCGTCGCGTCGGAGGACGGCGCAGAGCCCGGGCAATTGCTGCTGAATTTGGCATCCTTCGGCCGGGAGGCGGTGCCGATGGTCACCTCGCAGCTGAATATTCGCCCGGTGTTCGATGTGCACGCGGACGTTCAGGGGCGCGATTTGTACGGCGCATCCCGCGACATCGACCAGGTACTGAAGGCGCACCGCCCGGATGCATCGAGCGCCCTGACGGTCACCTTGAGCGGCCAGGTTGAGACCATGCGCGAGAGCTACAACGGGCTGTTCACGGGCATCGCCCTCGCCATCGTATTGGTGTACCTGTTTCTCGTCATGAATTTCCAGAGTTGGATCGACCCACTGATCGTGCTGATGGCGATCCCGTTTGCCCTGGCGGGAGTACTTTGGATGCTGTTCCTGTCACAGACCCCGATGAGCGTACCGGCCCTGATGGGCACGCTCATGTGCATCGGTCTGACGACTGCCAACAGCATCTTGGTGGTCAGTTTCGCCAATCAGCGCATGGCGGCGGGCGACGACGCCTTGCGCTCGGCCACGAGCGCAGGCTACACGCGGCTGCGGCCGGTGCTCATGACGGCCGGGGCCATGATTCTCGGCATGGTGCCCATGGCGTTGGGCATAGGCGAGGGCGGTGAACAGAACGCGCCGCTGGGCCGGGCCGTGATCGGCGGCTTGCTGTTCGCGACGTTTGCGACTCTCGTTTTCGTACCGACCATGTATAGCCTGTTGCGCCGCCGGCCGGCCGCCGTCGCTGATTCGGACATCCAAGGTGAAGCCAATGCAATCGCATGACCCAGAAAATCACCCGGCGCACGGGACGGAACACAACGAGGTATCTACGAGCTTCGATCCGCAGACCGGTCGACGCATCAAGAAGGGCTTGGGGCTGGCAGGCGCGGTTTTGCTGGTGTGTTGCGTCGCCGTGATCGCGCTTCGATTCATCCACGCGCACGCCGTCGCAAAGGCCGGGGAAATCGCCTATGCGGCACCGCCGCCGGTGGATGTGGTCATCGCCCGGCCGGCGACGTTGGGACAGGATCTGGTTCTTCCGGGGGAGACGGCGGCATGGTACGAAACGACGATCTATGCGCGCGTCAACGGCTACGTGGCGAAATGGTCGGTGGATATCGGCGATCACGTCAAAAAGGGCCAGCTGCTCGCAACCATCGAGACGCCGGAACTCGACGCCGAGCTGGAGGCGGCGCGCGCGCAACTCAGGGCCTCGCAGGCGCAGGTCGAAGCGCGCAAGGCCGAAGCCGAATTCAGCAAGACCACCAACGAGCGCTGGCGCGATTCGCCGAAAGGAGTCGTGTCCGACCAAGAGCGCGATTCCAAGAAGGCCGACTACGAAAGCTCGGAGGCACGGCTCTATGCGGCCAACGCACAAGTCAACCTGGACAAATCCAAGGTCGATCAATACAGCGCGTTGACTGAATTCAAGCAGGTTCGGGCACCCTTCGACGGAACCATCACCGAGCGCAAGATCGACATCGGCAACCTGGTCACGGCAGGCAGTGCATCGACGACGACGCCCCTGTACCGCATGGCCCAGACCGACCCGCTGCGTATTTTCGTCGACGTTCCGCAAAGCGCTTCCGGCGAATTGATGAGCCCGGGCGTTCCGGCGGAAATTCGCGCAACGGGTGCCGTGGGCGGCGTCTTCGCCGGGAAGATCGCACGATCGGCGGAGTCCATCAACGCGCAGGCGCGCACCATGCGGGTGGAGGTCGACATGCCGAACGCCAACCATGCGCTGGTGCCGGGTATGTACGTGAACGTCGCGTTCCAGCTGCCGCCTCGGGGATTGGTCGAGGTACCTGCCGCCGCATTGATATTCCGCGCTTCCGGCACCCAAGTCGCGCAAGTGGCTGCGGACGACAAGATCCGTTTCGTGGATGTCGTGATCGCCCGCGATAACGGCAGCCTGGTCGAACTGGCCTCGGGGGTGAAACCGGGCGACAAGCTGGTGTTGAACATCAGCAGCCAAATCGCATCGGGTCAAAAGGTTGCCGTCGTCGCGCCCGACCCCGCGGACGATTCCCTCCGGGCGAAGCGCTGACAGTCCATGCATACCTCACGATTGATCGTCCTAGGGTTGGCCGCCGCCTTGTCCGCCTGCGCGGTGGGTCCGAGCTACCGCACGCCGCAACCCGACGAGCCATCGAGTTTTGCCGCGAAGCTCGGCGCGGCGCCGGGCGCGGCCGGCGCCGCGCCGGCGGCACCGTCTCCGCCCCCGGATATGGCGGCCTGGTGGCGCGCATTGAACGACGAGGAACTGAATTCCCTGGTCGATCGCGCGGTGAAATCCAACCTGGACCTGGAGATCGCGCTGGACAGATTGCAACAGGCGCGCACCTACGAGGCGGTGGTGGTCGGATACGCACTGCCCGAAGTCGACGCCAGCGCCGCAGCGGGGCGCGGTACGGGAAGCGACCTTACCAAGGGACGTGCCGATACCGCGCTCAGGTCCGCGGATAACGGCGCCGGCCTGCAACACATCAACACGATCGCCGGATTCGATACGGTTTGGGAGCTCGACCTGTTCGGCAAGTACCGCCGGGCCTTTGAGGCGGCCAGGGCCGAAACTCAAGCGGCGCGCGCCGCGCGCTACGGCGTCCTCACGTCGGTCGTTGCCGATGTGGTGCGCGCCTACGTCGATCTGCGGGGATTTCAGGTTCGTGCCGGTATTTTGCACAAGGCCGCCGACGTGCTGCGCGAGTCGCTGCGCATCGTCAACATTCGATATGAGCGCGGCATAACGAATGAGCTGGACGTGGCGCTTGCCACCCGCGAACTCGCGGCACTGGAAGCGGAAATCGCTCCGGTGGACGCCGAGGTGAACGCCGCGCAATACACGCTGGCCGTACTCGTCGGAGAGTATCCCGAGAACATGGTCAAGGAACTCTCCAAGCCCGATCTCATTCCATCGATGCCCGCGCCGGCCCCGCCCGGTGTTCCGCTCGATCTATTGAAGCGTCGACCCGACATTCTGGAAGCGGAGCGCGAACTCGCGGCGGCCACGGCGCGCATTGGCGTCGCGACCGCCGATCTTTTTCCGCAAGTGACCCTCGTCGGGGCGATCGGCAGCCAGGGACAGGGCTGGGGAACCACCCCGAGCGTCAGCAAGCACATTTGGTCTTTCGGGCCGGGTGCCGAGTGGCCCCTTCTCGACTTTGGCGCGATCGATGCGAGAGTCGACATTGCCGATTTGGAGGCACGCGCGAGCCTGGTCAATTACCGTAAGACCATCCTGAACGCCGTGCAGCAGGTGGATGCGTCCCTCGATGCCTATGAGGCACAAGAGGTGCGTATGGAGAAATTGAGCGCCGCAATGATCGCAGGCCAACGCGCCGTCGATTTGGCGAACGAGCGATACAACCGTGGTTTGACGGATTTTCTCAATGTGGTCGATGCCGAGCGGCAGTTTTACGACCTCCAAGAGCAGTACGCGGAGGCTCAAGTGGCGCAGGGCGAGCAGTTCGTGCAGCTCTACAAGAGCCTCGGGGGCGGCTGGCAGAACTACCAGGCCGTCCCGGCCATCCGACGGCCGCAGCCGGCCATCATCGCCGCATTCCGGCGCGCACTGAGCAGCTCCGCCCCCTGACCAGCGTCCCTACGAAGTGCCTGCCCGAGGCTGCCGGGACCCTCGTCTGCTGTTGTATAAATGATACAGGGTGTAGTGAATGGCTGACCCATATGTGATATATATGCCGCAGGTGCCCAGCGCCATGCACGAATCGCGGAAAATTTCATTCCGTCATATTACTGTAACAATTCGTCGATTAAATCCAACAACCTATTTGACGGGGGTTCGATCTGTGAGAAACGCAAACATGATTTCCTATTCGACTGTGGCAACGCAGGCCAGGCGCGGCAGCCTTCTCAACAGCCTATTCCTGGGCTGCGTCCTTTCGACGGCGGCGGGCGTGGCGGGGGCGCAGAGCGCGGCGGGGACGCAAAGCGCGGCTCCGGACGACAGCCTGACCTGGCACGGCATCACCCTGTACGGGATCGTCGATGTGGGTCTGCAGAATCAAAGCCATGGCGCGCCCATCAGCGACTACTTCGTCGCCGGCAGCGCGGACGTCGTGCAAAAGAACAGCAATCACTCGATCACCGGCGTGACGCCAAGCAACTTGAGCCAGTCGCGAGTCGGCATTCAAGGCAACGAACCCATCGTCGGCGATTGGTCGGGCGTGTTCAAGCTCGAAACCTTTTTCAATCCGCAATCGGGCGACATCAGCGATGCCTTGAAGTCGCTGGCGCAAAACAATGGCCGGGGGTTGGGGACCCAGGCCGCACCGGGGAACCAGACCACCAATCTGGATTCGAGCGTAAGCGGTCAGATCTTTCAGCAGTCCTTCGCCGGATTGAGCTCGAAGACCTTCGGTACCTTCACGTTCGGCCGTCAGAACACCGTGCTGGCCGACGGTATCTCCAAGTACGACCCCAACTTTGCTTCGCAGGCGTTCTCCTTGATCGGATTGTCCGGAACCACAGCCGGCGGTGGCGATACCCAAAATCGCCGCATGGATTCTTCGCTGAAGTACGTGGGAACGTTCGGCATGGATGGCGGCGGGGCGCTCCACCTGAATGCGGAGTACAAGTTCAATCAATCCTACGGCGGTGCCAGCACCGCCTTCCAGGTGGCCGCGGGCGGGGAGTTTGCCGGCGCGTCGGTCGATGCGTTCTATTCCAAGGTCAACGATGCGGTGTCGGTGGCGGCGCTGAGTGCTGCCCAAGTCGGCGACCTGGCCGGCCTGTGTCCCAACCCGCTGCCGGCGGGCACCAATTGCATCGCGGCGAGCCCCGCTACCGCGCTGGCTGGGACCGTCTCGGACAATACGGCCTATGCCTTGATGGGCCTTTACAACCTGGGCGGCGTTGTGAAGTTCTACGCCGGCTATGAGCACATTCAGTATGCGAATCCGACCAATCCGCTGTCTGCCGGATTCAACATCGCCAACTACACCATCGCCTTCGTCAACACGCAAAGCGGCGCCAAGTCGACCTACGTCAACGACAAGACCTTGCAGGTGTTCTGGGGCGGTGTCCGGTATTCGGTGACACCGGATCTCGATTTGACCGCGGCGTACTACGGCTACAAGCAGAATGCCTACGGCACCGGCGAGGATGCGGGCTGCAACACCACGAAGTCCGGAACCTGCAGCGGCACCGAGGATGACCTGTCCTTCGACGCGGACTATCGCCTGACCAAGCGCTTCGATGTGTACGCCGGCGTGATGTACAGCGGGGTGAAAGACGGATTGGCCAGCGGGTACGTTTACCATACCACCGATATCACGACGACCACCGGCGTGCGGTTCAAGTTCTGATCGGTCAGCAAATGAGGATCGACCTCATGGCCGTCCGGCCATGAGGTCGACACGGGGCCCTCGCCGCGCGTAGGATCGAGCTACGGAGCGTTGCCGGAGGTTCTCGCGATGATCGAAGCCAACAAGAAGCGCGGCGGATGGAGCTGGTGGTACCTGCTCTTCGTCATCCAGTTCGCGGTTGCCCTGTGGCCCCCTTTCTACAACAAGCTCGAGCCCACGTTGATGGGCATGCCGTTCTTCTATTGGTTCCAGCTGTTTTGGGTCATCGTCAGCGCGGTGTTCACCGCGATCATTTATTTCGCCGTCGCCGAATAACTTCAAGAAAACCAGACTAGACGGGGGATTGCCGTGGAGGTAGTGAACTGGACTGCACTGGCCATTTTCGTGGCGTTGTTCGGCTTCGTCTCTTGGTTGGGGTTCGCCGCCGCTCATTGGCGCAAGGGCGATCTCGATCAGCTGCATGAATGGGGACTCGGCGGACGGCGCTTCGGCACCGTCATCACCTGGTTTCTGGTCGGCGGCGATGTCTATACCGCCTACACCTTCATCGCCGTTCCGGCGCTCGCCTTCGGCGCCGGCGCGATCGCGTTCTTCGCGGTGCCCTATACCGTCATCATCTATCCCATTTTGTTCCTGGCGTTTCGGCGCATTTGGCACGTGTGCCGCAAGCATGGCTACATCACCGCGGGCGATTTCGTGCGCGGCCGCTTCGGCAACCGCTGGCTTGCGCTGGCCGTGACCGTGACCGGAATAGTCGCGACCATGCCCTACATCGCCCTGCAGCTGGTGGGGATTCAAGTCGTCATCGGCGCGCTCGGCATCTCGGGGACGGGATTCGTCGCCGACTTGCCGCTGCTCATCGCCTTCGTGGTGCTCGCCGCCTTCACTTACTCGAGCGGCTTGCGCGCGCCGGCATCGATTTCGGTGGTCAAGGATGTCTTGATCTATGCCACGGCGTTGGCGGCGGTCATCATCATTCCCATGCATATGGGCGGATTCGGCAAGATCTTTGCGGCCGTACCGGCGCAGAAGCTGCTGCTCGCGGTTCCGGGACCGAATACCACGGGTTCCTACAGCGCCTATGCCACATTGGCCTTAGGCTCGGCGCTCGCGCTTTTCCTCTACCCCCACACACTCACCGGGATTTTGAGTGCCAACAGCGGCCATGCCATCCGCCGCAATGCGGCGATGCTGCCCGGCTACACCCTGATGCTGGGCCTGCTCGCGCTGCTGGGATTCTTCGTCATCGCCGCGGGGGTCGACAAGCTGCCTGAATACGCCGCGGGCTTCAAACAGTTCGGCAACAATTTCGCGGTTCCCGCGCTGCTGCTGCACAGTTTTCCCTCGTGGTTCGTCGGCATCGCGTTCGCCGCCATCGGCATCGGCGCGCTGGTGCCGGCGGCCATCATGTCGATTGCGGCCGCAAATCTCTACACTCGCAATATTCATCGCGAATTCATCAACAGGAATCCCACCGCAAAGCAGGAATCGCACATCGCAAAGCTGGTGTCGCTGATCGTCAAGGTGGGCGCGCTGGTGTTCATACTCTTCGTCCCGACGCAGTACGCCATTCAACTGCAGCTGCTCGGCGGCATTTGGATCATCCAGACGCTGCCGCCGGTCATGGTGGGCGCCTATACCCGCTGGTTCAATTCCTGGGCGCTGCTGGCCGGGTGGGCGGTGGGCACCGTTGCGGGTACGGCCATGGCCGTCGCCACGAAGCTGACCCCGACCTTTCCTCTCGTGGTGGGCGGCCACACCTTTCCGGGCTATACCGCTGTGTATACCGTGATCCTGAATCTCGCCGTGGCCGCCGTCCTCACGCCGATCTTCAACGCCATGGCTTCGCAGAAGGCGGCGACCGATGAGACCGTTGCCGGCGACTATCACGCCTGACCATTCGCGTGCGGATCCGTAAGCATCCTGTCGTGCGGCGGTGCAGCATAACGTCGCACGGGCTGTCACAAAATCGTCATAAATCCTGCCGACAATGGCGGCGGAAGCGGCGGCCGAGCCGATCGGGGCCCGCAATTCCCAATCCACCGCGGAGCGATCATGCAATTAGTGAATGCAACGAAGCGGCTGTTGATCATGGCCGCCGGCTTGGGGCTCACGTTGAGCGCCGCGGCGGCCGACATCTCCGGTGCCGGTGCCACCTTCCCCTATCCCATCTATGCCAAATGGGCTGACGCCTATAAAACTCTCACGGGGATCGGCCTCAATTATCAGTCCATCGGGTCGGGCGGCGGCATCAAGCAGATCAAGGCGAAGACGGTGACTTTCGGTGCCTCGGACATGCCCCTGAAGCCGGATGATCTCAAGGCCGCCGGATTGCTGCAATTTCCCATGATCATCGGCGGCGTGGTGCCGGTGGTGAACGTCAAGGGAATTGCCGGCGGACAATTGCACCTGGACGGGGCCACCGTGGCCGGCATCTACATGGGCGACATCACCCAGTGGAACGATCCGAAGATCAAGAGCCTGAATCCGAAATTGTCGCTGCCGAGCACCGCCATCGCTCCCGTCTACCGGTCGGACGGCTCCGGCACGAATTTCCTGTTCTCCGACTACTTGTCGAAAGTCAGCCCCAAATTCCTATCCACTATCGGCGCCAACACCTCGGTGCAGTGGCCGATCGGCATCGGCGCCAAGGGCAACGAGGGGGTCGCCAACATGACCACCCAAACCGACGGCGCCATCGGCTATGTCGAGTATGCCTATGCCAAGCAGAACAAGATGGCCTACGTCCTGCTCACCAATAAGGCGGGGGGAGTGGTGGCGCCGAGCTCCGATTCATTTCAAGCGGCTGCGGCCAACGCGGACTGGGCCAAGTCGGATAGCTACTACTTGATCCTGACCGATCAGGCCGGCGCGAAGAGTTGGCCGATCACGGGTGCGAGCTTCATTCTGGTCTACAAGCAGCCGGGCGATGCGGCCGCGGTCAACGAGGCGCTGAAGTTCTTTGCCTGGGCGTACAAGGATGGCGCTACTATGGCGGCCGCGCTCGATTACGTGCCCTTGCCCGCGCCGTTGATCGCCCAGGTGAAGAAGACCTGGACCTCGGAAATCACGTCGGGCGGTCATCCGGTATGGAGCGGTCAATAGCGGGAGCGAAACTCACACCGTGGCGATCATCGATCCGAGGCACGCCGCAAAGCAGCTGATTTACGAGAGAATCTTCCGCTCGGCCACGCTGACTGCCGCGATCCTCGTGCTGCTGATTCTCGGCGGCGTCGCCGTCTCGCTGGCGCGCGGCGCTTGGCCGGCGTTGGACCATTTCGGCTTCGCCTTCGTCTCACGCGAGATCTGGAATCCGGTGACCGATCAATTCGGCGCGCTCGCGCCGATTTACGGTACGGTGGTCACCTCCGCAATCGCGATGCTGCTGGCCGTGCCGGCAGGGTTCGGCATCGCGCTGTTCCTGACCGAACTCTGCCCCCCGCTGTTGAAGCGGCCCATCGGCGTCGCCGTCGAGTTGCTCGCCGCCGTACCCAGCATCATTTTCGGCATTTGGGGCCTGTTCGTGCTGGCGCCGGTGTTGCAGCGGCACGTGCAGCCTTGGTTGATCGAAAACATCGGGCACGCGCCGCTCATCGGCAGCCTATTTCGGGGTCCGCCTTACGGCATCGGCATTCTCACGGCCGGCGTGGTGCTCGCCATCATGGTGCTCCCGTTCATCGCGGCCACCATGCGCGACGTCTTCGACACGGTCCCGGCCATGCTCAAGGAGTCCGGGTACGGCTTGGGCGCCACGACCTGGGAGGTCATGTGGAACGTGGTGGTGCCGCATTCGCGGGTGGGCATCGTCGGCGGCATCATGTTGGGTCTCGGCCGGGCGCTCGGCGAGACCATGGCCGTGACCTTCGTCATCGGCAATGCGCACCGCATCAGCTCATCTTTATTGGCGCCGGGCACCACGATATCCTCTGCCATCGCCAACGAGTTCACCGAGGCCGTCGGCGACCTGTACACATCCTCCCTCATCGCGTTGGGGTTGCTGTTGTTCCTCATTACCTTCACAGTGATCGCGGCGGCGCAGGCGATGCTGCGCAGGCTGGAGCGCCGCGGGGTCGCCGGCATATGAATCGACGGCTGCTGCGCAAGATCAAGAACGTCGCCTTCCTGCTGCTGTCGCTCATCGCCACCATGATCGGACTCGCCTGCCTGGCCGCCATCCTGTGGACTCTGCTGTCGCATGGCATTGCAGGCATGTCGGGACATCTGTTCACGCAGATGACGCCGCCGCCGGGCAGCGCCGGCGGGTTGCTCAACGCGCTGTACGGCAGCGCCGTGATGACCCTGCTCGGGATTCTCATCGGGTCGCCCATCGGCGTGCTGGCCGGCACCTACCTGGCGGAGTACGGGCGCAACTCGCGGCTCAGCACCGTCATACGCTTCATCAACGACGTGCTGCTGAGCGCCCCCTCCATCATCATCGGCCTGTTCGTGTACGAGATCGTCGTCGTGCGCATGGGCCACTTCTCGGCCATTGCGGGCGCGCTCGCGCTCGCAATGCTGGCGATTCCGGTGACCCTGCGCACCACCGAGGACATGCTCAATCTGGTGCCGATCGGCATGAAGGATTCCTCGGCGGCGCTCGGCGCGTATCCCTGGCGCACCACCCTGAGCGTACTGTATCCCGCGGCCCGCAGCGGCATCGTCACCGGGCTTCTGCTCGCGATCGCGCGCATCAGCGGCGAGACGGCACCGCTCTTGTTCACGGCGCTCAACAACCAGTTCTGGAGCACGAATCTCAACGCCCCGATGGCCAATCTTCCGGTGGTGATATTCCAGTTCGCATTGAGCCCCTACAAGGACTGGCAGGATCTGGCCTGGGCGGGCGCCTTGATCATCACCGTGACCATATTGGTGCTCTCCATCTCCGCGCGAGTATTGCTGGCGCTGCTGCAGAGCCAGCAGGGATCCGGACGATGATTCCGTCCACCAAGCCGCCGAAGCACTTGAAGATGCGCGTGCCGCCGCGCCTGCCTGAGGAGCCGCGGGACCAAACACCGCCGAAGATCGAAATTCGAAGCTTGAATTTTTTCTACGGCGCCATGCAGTCGCTGCACGACATCAACATGTCGCTGGCCGACCGCTCGATCAGCGCGTTTATCGGACCTTCGGGATGCGGCAAATCGACGCTGCTGCGCGTACTTAACAGAATGTACGGCCTGTACCCCAATCAGCGCGCCGAGGGTGAGGTGCTCATCAGCGGCCGCGACGTGCTCGGGCCGACGGTGGATGTCGCGGAGCTGCGCTATCGAGTCGGCATGGTATTCCAGAAGCCCACCCCGTTCCCCATGTCGGTGTTCGACAACGTGGCCTTCGGCCTGCGGCTGGTGGGGGGCATCCGCGGCGCCGATCTCAAGGCACGGGTCGAATCCGCGTTGCGCGATGCCGCGATCTGGGATGAGGTCAAGGACAAGATGCATGCCGACGGCCGGAGCCTATCCGGCGGTCAGCAGCAAAGACTCTGCATCGCGCGCGCCATCGCGGTTCAACCGGAAGTCCTGCTGCTCGATGAGCCGACCGCGGCGCTCGACCCCATCTCCACGCTGCGCGTCGAAGAAACGCTGCAGGCGCTGCGCGAGAAGTATTGTATTGTAATGGTCACGCACAATTTACAGCAGGCGGCCCGAGTGTCGAACGTCACCGGATTCATGTTCCTGGGCGAACTGGTGGAAATAGGCCCTTCCAGCCAGATATTCACCTCGCCGAAAGACCGCCGTACCGACGACTACATCACCGGGCGCTTCGGCTGAGCCCCGCCATGTTCGAGTCAACCGCAACCGATCGCCTCGCGCCCGCCACGCCCATCGACGGCCCGGCTGCGCTGCGCGAACCCTCGAGCGATACCGTGATGGCGTCACGCGACGTCAACGTTTATTACGGCGACAAGCATGCGGTCAAGAACGTGAATCTCGACATCGGCCGCAATCAGGTGCTCGCCATGATCGGACCGTCGGGCTGCGGCAAGTCCACCTTCCTGCGCTGCCTCAACCGCATGAACGACACCATCGCGAGCGCCCGAGTGGACGGGGTGATCACCCTCGACGGCAACGACATCTACGATCGCAGGCAGGACGTCGCGCAGCTGCGTGCCCGGGTCGGGATCGTCTTCCAGAAGCCCACGCCGTTTCCGCATTCGATCTACGACAATGTCGCCTACGGTCCGCGGATTCATGGACTGGCGAAGAGCAGGGCGGACATGGACGAGCTGGTTCACTCCAGCCTCGCGCGCGCCGGACTTTGGGAGGAGGTCAAGGACCGCCTGAGCACCTCCGGAACCAGCCTGTCCGGCGGTCAACAGCAGCGCCTGTGTATCGCGCGCACCATCGCGGTGAATCCCGAAGTCATCCTGATGGACGAGCCGACGTCGGCCTTGGATCCGATCGCCAGCGCCAAGATCGAGGATTTGATCGATGAGCTGCGCGCCAACTACGCCATCGTCATCGTGACCCACAATATGCAACAGGCGGCCCGCGTCTCGCAGCGCACCGCTTATTTCCATTTGGGCGATCTGGTTGAAGTGGGGCAGACCGATCTGATTTTCACCAACCCCCAGCAGAAGCTCACCGAGGACTACATCACCGGCCGCTTCGGCTGAACGTGGTCCGACACGACGCGCGGATTACCCAGAAAGGCTCCAAGGTTTTATCGTGAAGTGCACGCAACAGGAATTGGCACGGGTCCTGTCTGAGGCGGCTTTTCTGAAGCCCTTCGGCATGGCTGTCGGCTCGTGCGCACCCGGAGAATGCATGGTCCGGGTACCCTTCTCCCCGTCCTTGGAACGGCCGGGCGGTATCGTCAGCGGCATCACTCTCATGGGGGCCGCGGACGTCGCCATGTGGCTGGCCATCATGACCGAGCGCGGCACCCAGGAGCAGTGGGTTACCACGGACATGAAGACCGCGTTCTTGAGCAGCGCCCGCGAGACCGATATTCACTGCACCGCGCGGGTGCTTAAACTCGGCAAGAGAACCGCCTACGGCACGGCCGAATGCCGCGCCGCCGGCGGAGCGCTGCTGGCGCACCACGTCCTGAGCTATGCGTTGGTGGCGGCAACCGTCTAATCGGTGTTGCGCAGCAGTTCGTTCAGCGAGGTCTTGGCGCGGGTCTGCGCGTCCACGCGCTTGACGATCACCGCGCAAGAAAGCCCGTACTTGCCGTTCTTCGCGGGCAGAGTGCCGGGCACCACCACGGCGCCGGCCGGTACGCGGCCGAACAGGACCTCGTCGCGTTCGCGATCGTAAATGCGGGTGCTCTGTCCGATGAACACCCCCATGGAGATCACCGCGCCCGATTCGACGATGACGCCCTCGACGATTTCCGAGCGCGCGCCGATGAAACAATCGTCCTCGATGATGGTGGGCGCGGCCTGCAGCGGCTCGAGCACCCCGCCGATGCCGACGCCGCCGGAGAGGTGCACGTTCTTGCCGATTTGCGCGCAGGAGCCGACCGTGGCCCAGGTATCGACCATGGTGCCCGAATCGACGTAGGCGCCGATGTTGACGTAGCTCGGCATCAGCACGACGTTCGCGGCGACGAAGGCGCCGCGCCGCACCGTGGCCGGCGGCACGACGCGCACGCCGGCGGCGCCGAATCGCGCGGCATCCCAGCCCTCGTACTTGAGCGGAACCTTGTCGTAGAAATTCATGGCGCCCGCGCGAATCGCCGCGTTGCCCGCGATCCGAAACGACAGCAGCACGGCCTTCTTGAGCCACTCGTTCACCCGCCACGCGCCGCCCTGCTTTTCGGCGACGCGCAGCGTCCCGGCGTCGAGCAGCCCGAGCGCCGTCTCGACCGCCGTGCGCACGCCGGCGGGCGCATCCTGCGGCGTGATGCTCGCCCGCGATTCGAAGGCAGCCTCTATGGCCGCTTGCAATTCTGTGTAAGGCATGATGTCCCGTTCGATTGATTGGATGAGTCAGCCCTTGGCGGCGTCGCGCCGGTCGAGCGCCCGCACCAGGGATTCTTGTAAGCGCTGGCATGCCTCGTCCTGCAGCAGGCGGCCTTCGGCATCGGTGATGTAGAACACGTCTTCGGCGCGTTCGCCCACCGTCATGATCTTGGCGCCGTTGATGGCCACGCGTTCGGTTCGAAAGACCTTGCCGACCTCCGAGAGCAATCCGGGGCGATCCGCGGCCACGAGTTCGAGTATGGTGCGGCCGTTGCGGCCGTCGACGCTGAAGTTCACCTGGGTCGGCGTGGAGAACATGCGCACCTGCCGCGGGGCGCGGCGCGTCACCGTCGCCGGCGAATCCTCGGGCTGCCGCAGATTGCGCCACAGGCCCTGTTCGATCTCACGGATGCGCGAGATGTCGGCGATCAGTGCGCCGTTGTCCTCGAGCACCACATAAGTCTCCAGGCTGAAGCCGTTGGCGCTCGTCACCAGCCGCGCGTCCACGACGTTCAGTCCCATCTGATCGAGCAGGGCGGTCGTGCGCGCAAAGCTGCGCAGGCGCCGAGGCGCGTAGGTGAGCACCGCGGTGCCCCCGCGGTCCGCCAGTTGCCGGATGGCGACCAGCGGGGCGTCGTCCTGCGGATGCCGCTCCGCGAGCAGTGCGGTATGCCAGGCGATCTCCTCGGGCGTGAAGCGCAGGAAGTACGCCTCGGTCCACTGCGCCCAGACTGCTGAAATCCGCTGCGCAGCGAGCTCGGGCAAGTTCGCGCGCGCCTGCTCCTGCGTCTCGCGAATCAATTCCTCCTGGTCGACCGGAGTCTCGAGCCCGCGGCGCAGGGCGCGCTTGGTGCGCTCGTAGAACTCCTCGAAGAGCCGCGCCTTCCAGGTGTTCCACAGCTTCGGGTTGGTGCCGCGCACGTCCGCGACGGTCAATACGTAGAGATAATCCAGATGCGCCTGGTCGCCGACGCGGCGTGCGAACTCATGAATGATGTCGGGATCGCTGATGTCCTTCTTCTGCGCCGTGATGGACAGGATCAAATGATTCCTGACCAGCCATGCGACCAGGCGCGCCTCGTAGCGGCCAAGTCCCTGCTCCAGGCAGAACGCTTCGGCGTCCACCGCTCCCAATTCCGAATGATCGCCGCCGCGGCCCTTGGCGATATCGTGAAACAGGGCCGCGAGATACGCGATTTCCTGGCGCGGCAGCGACTGCATGATCTGGCTCAAGGTGGGAAATTCGTTGTTGAATTTCGGCATGGCCAAGCGCCGCAGATTGCTGACGACGAACAGTGTGTGCGCGTCCACGGTGTAGGCATGGAACAAGTCGTACTGCATCCGCCCGACGACGCGCCCGAAGGAGGGGATGTAGCGGCCGAGCACGCCGTACAAATTCATGCGGCGCAGCTCGTGCGTGACGCCGACCGGCGCGCAGAGAATCTCCATGAACAGGCGGTGGTTGCGCGGGTCCTGCCGGAATCCCTCGTCGATGAGCGACACGTGCGTGCCGATCAGGCGGATGGTCTCGGCGCGCACTCCGCGCAGTTCCGGATGCTGCTGCAGCAGCACGAACAGCTCCAGCAGCGCGGAGGGGTAGCGCGCGAAAACCTCCGGATGAGTCGCTTCCAAGTAGTCGTTGCGAATCTGAAAGCGCGCATTGATCGGCAGCGGCGGCGCGCTCTGCGTCAGGATGGCCTCGCGAAAAAGCTGCAGCAGCATTTCGTTCAGCAGGCTGATGTCCATGACGGTCCGGTAGTACTTCTGCATCAGCTGCTCGACGGCCAAGGTGAAGCTGGCATCCTCGTAGCCGAACATTTTCGCGAGCTTGACCTGGTAGTCGAACAGCAGCCGGTCCTCGCGCCGCCCGGTGAGCACGTGCAGCCCGAAGCGCACCTTCCAGAGAAACGATTGGCCGGCCTTGAGCTTGCGCAGCTCCTCGCGGGTGAGGAAGCCGTGCGCCACCAGCTCGTCGAGGGTGTCGGTACCGAAATGGCGTTTCGCGACCCAGCCGATGGTTTGGATGTCGCGCAGGCCTCCCGGGCTCGACTTCACGTTCGGTTCGAGGTTGTAGGCCGTGTCGAAGTAGCGATGATGCCGCTCGATCTGCTCGCGGACCTTGGCCTCGAAGAAGTCCTGCGAACTCCACAGCCGGTCCGGCGCCAGCGCGCGGCGCATGCCGGCGAACAGGGATTCAGGACCTGCCAGCAGCCGCGCCTCGAACAAGGTGGTGGCCACGCTGATGTCGGCGAGACTCTCCCGCTGGCAGTCGTCGATCGAGCGCACGCTGTGGCCCACCTCGAGACCGATGTCCCAGAGAAAGGTCAGAAAGCGCTCGATATCCGGTTGCCAGTCGGCCGAATCGCTCTTCGGCAGCAGTACCATGATGTCGATATCCGAACTCGGATGCAGCTCGCCGCGCCCGTAGCCGCCCACGGCAATGAGCGCCAGGTCGTCCGCAAACTTGCCGGCGTGCCGTATCCAGGCTGCGCGCAGCACAATGTCGACCAGGCGCCCGCGGTCGCGCACCAGGTCTTCGACGGCCTCATCGGCCTCGAAGCGTTCCTTGAGCAGCTCGGTGCCGCGATCCAGAACCTCACGGAAAGCGGTCGGGGAGAATTGGCCTTCTTGAATCGCTCCGGGCGCGGCCGTCAAATAGGGCCAGTCGGTGGTTGGGTCGAGAAACTTGCCGTAGGCGTTCAAGAGGCTGCCGCGGCGGCGGGTAGGCTCGACTTCAAGCCCATGGTGAGCACCTCGAATCCCGAATCCGTGACCAGAATCGTGTGCTCCCATTGCGCCGACAGCGACTGATCTTTGGTGACCACCGTCCAACCGTCGGGCAGCAGCCGTACGTCGCGGCGGCCGGCATTGATCATCGGTTCGATGGTAAAGGTCATGCCGGCCTTCAATTCGAGGCCGGTGCCCGGTTTGCCGTAGTGCAGCACCTGAGGGTCCTCGTGATAGACCCGGCCGATGCCGTGACCGCAGTATTCGCGCACCACGGAGAAGTGCTGGCTCTCGGCATAGGTTTGGATGGCGTGCCCGATGTCTCCCAGCCGGGCACCCGGCCTCACCGTCTCGATGCCCCGCCACATGGCGTCGTGGCACACCGTCGTCAGCCGCCGCGCCAGCACCGGGGCGGCGCCGACGAAGTACATCCGGCTGGTATCGCCGTGGAAGCCGTCGCGAATCACGGTGACGTCGATATTGATGATGTCCCCGCTCTTCAGGCGCTTATCACCCGGGATTCCGTGACATACCACATGGTTCACGGAGGTGCAGATGGTCTTGGGAAATCCCCGGTAGTTGAGGTTGGCCGGGATCGATTTCAGCTCATCGACGATGAAGTCGTGGCAACGCTTGTCGAGCTCGTCGGTGGTCGTCCCGGCCAGCACGTAGGGCTCGATCATATCCAGCACGCTCGCGGCCAGGCGGCCGGCGGCGCGCATTTTGTCCTGTTCGGCGGGTGTTTTGATGGTCACGGTCATAGGACGGCAGGCTTTGTTTCCACTGGACGTTCATGGTATAAAGCGCGGCTATTTTTAACAACCCCGCACGCGTGTCGACACAATCGGCCGGGTGCCCGGCGGAACCTTGGGAAACTGAAGGCAGTGGGCTTCGATTTCAAGGCTTTGACGGGTTGCCGATTGGGATACGCGGAGGCTCAACCCGACCAGGAGTGTTTATGACCAGCGTGTCTATGCGACAAATGCTGGAAGCGGGCGTCCATTTTGGACACCAAACCCGCTTCTGGAACCCGAAGATGGCTCCCTTCATCTTCGGCGAACGAAACAAGATCCACATCATCAATCTGGAAAAGACGCAGCCTCTGTATGCGCAGGCGGCGGCGTTCATCAAGGGTGTGGCCTCGGAGGGGGGCAAGGTGCTGTTCGTCGGTACCAAGCGCTCGGCCCGCGACGCGGTGCAGAAGGAAGCCACCCGCTGCAGCATGCCCTATGTGAATCAGCGTTGGCTGGGCGGCATGTTGACCAATTTCAAGACCATTCGGCAGTCCATCAAGCGGCTCAACGAACTGGACGAAATGGCGCAGAGCGGCGCGCTGGAACGGCGCGGCAAGAAAGAGGCGCAGATGCTGCGCCGTGAAATGGACAAGCTGCTGCGCAGCCTGGGCGGCATCCGCGAGATGACGGCGCTGCCCGATGCGCTGTTCGTGATCGACGTCGGCCACGAGCAAATCGCGATACACGAGGCGCGCAAGCTCGGTATTCCGGTGGTCGCGGTGGTGGACACCAATTGTTCCCCCGACGGCATCGACTATGTGATCCCCGGCAATGACGACGCCATGCGCGCCATCCTGCTGTATGCCGGCGGCGTCGCCGACTCGGTGCTCGAGGGCAAGGCCTCGCTGCCCGAGGTCCCGGTGGGCGAGGACGAGTTCGTGGAACTCGACGAGGAAGGCAACCCGAAGAAGCGCGCGGCCGGCGGCCGTCGCCCGGCAGCCGCGCCCCGCGGCGGCCACAAGAAGCCGCCGCCGCGGCGTAAGGTTCCGGTCACGGTGGTGCCCAGCGTCGCCGCCGTCGCGGCCTCGCTCGACGAAGTCGAAGTCGAAGCCGACGACGTCGATGCGGTGGACACTCCCCCGGCGGAGACGCGGCCCGCCAGCGCCCCGCGGCGCCGGCCCGTCGGCCGCAGCAGTGCGCCGCGGCGCGGCGCATAACGCCGATGGAATCGGCCGGCGCGAGAGCTAGCTCTGGCGCCGGCCCGTCTTTAACACCCAGCACGAGGAACCGCCACGAGGCCGGTACACCATGAATATCACGGCAGACACAGTTAAACAGCTCCGCGAGCGAACCGGCGCGGGAATGATGGAATGCAAGAAAGCCCTGGTCGAGACCCAGGGCGATTTGGACGCCGCGGCGGAACTGATGCGCAAGACCGGCTTGGCCAAGGCCGACAAGAAGGCGGCGCGGGTCGCGGCTGAGGGCACCCTGGCGGTGGAGCGGGACGGCTCGAGCGCCGTGCTGGTGGAAGTCAATTGCGAAACCGACTTCGTCGCGCGCAGCGAGGAATTCTCGAGCTTTGCACGCGCAGTTGCGCAGGCCGCGCTGCAGAAATCGCCGTCCGACCTGCCCGCCTTGCTGGCGCAGAGCGCGGGCGCATCCACCTTTGAGGAGCAGCGCCGCGCGCTGGTCGCGAAGATCGGCGAAAACATCTCGGTGCGCCGCTTCGTGCGCGTGACCTCGCCGGGTGTGCTCGGCACGTATGTCCATGGCGGCCGCCGCGGCGCTCTGGTCGCCTTGAAGGGCGGCGACGAAGCCCTGGCACGCGACCTGGCCATGCATGTCACGGCCACGAATCCCGCCTACATCGATGCGAGCAGTGTGCCGGCGGCGGTGCTCGACAAAGAGCGGGAGATACTGGCCGAGCAGACCAAGGGCGAGAAGAAGCCGCCGGAGATCATCGCCAAGATGGTCGAGGGCCGGCTGCGCAAGTATCTGGCGGAAATCACCCTGGTGGGCCAGCCATTCGTGAAGGATGAGGACACCACCGTCGAGAAGCTCCTCAAGAAGGCGGGAGCCACGGTGGTGCAATTCGTGCGCTACGAAGTGGGCGAGGGCATCGAGAAGAAACAGGATGACTTCGTCCGCGAAGTGATGGACCAGGTGAAGGCGCAGGAGAAAGGCGGCCCCAAGAAGCACTAAGCGTCAACCGCTTGAACTTAAAGACCCCGCGCCAGCGGGGTCTTTTATAGTAGGGTACGGGTTTAAGATCATGACCAACTCAAACGCCACGGCTCGATATCGCAGAATCTTGGTCAAATTGTCCGGCGAAGCACTGCTCGGCGGCGAGGACTACGGCATTGATCCGGTCATCCTCAAGCGCATCGCCGGGGAGATCCGCGAGCTGACCCAGATGGGGGTCCAGGTGGCCGTCGTGCTGGGAGGCGGCAACATCTTCCGCGGCGCGGGGTTGGCACGCGCCGGGATGGACCGGGTCACGGCGGATCACATGGGCATGCTCGCCACCGTGATCAACGCGCTGGCGCTGCAGGATGCCCTCGAGAGTCTGGGGACGTATGCACGGGTCATGTCGGCATTGCGCATCAACGAGGTGTGCGAGGACTACATCAGGCGGCGCGCGGTGCGCCACCTCGAGAAGGGCAGAGTGGTGATTTTCGGCGCCGGCACCGGCAATCCGTTCTTCACCACCGACACGGCGGCCTCCTTGCGCGCCATCGAAATCAACGCGGAGATCCTCCTCAAGGCCACCAAGGTCAACGGCATCTATGATTCCGATCCGGTCCAGAATCCGGGCGCCAAGCGCTATGCGCGCCTGACATTCGACCAGGTGCTCAACGACCGGCTGAACGTGATGGACGCGACCGCCATCGTCATGTGCCGCGAGAACAATCTACCGCTGCAGGTTTTCAATCTGTTCAACGCCGGCGATCTGATGCGCATCGTGCAGGGCGAAGACGTCGGCACCGTCGTAACCGCGGAAGGCTAGGGGGAGCCATGCTCGAGGACTTGAAGAAAGATGCAACGCAGCGCATGCAGAAATGCGTGTCGGCATTCAAAGATCAATTGAAGAAACTGCGCACGGGACGCGCGCACACCAGCCTGATCGAGCACATCAAGGTCGACTACTACGGCGCGGAAATGCCCCTGAACCAGGTGGCCAACATCGCGACCGAGGACGCGCGCACCTTGACGGTGAGTCCCTGGGAGAAGGCGATGGTGCCGGTCATCGAAAAGGCGATCTACAAATCCGATCTTGGGCTGACTCCGAATACCGCCGGGCAGCTGATCCGCATCAACATGCCGGCGCTCACCGAGGAGCGCCGCCGCGACATCATCAAGGTGGTGAAGTCCGAGGCGGAAAACGCCCGTGTGGCGGTCCGCGGGGTGCGCCGCGAAGTCATGAACGAATTGAAGGAAATGCTCAAGGAAAAACTCATCGCGCAGGACGACGATCGGCGGGCGCAGGACGACGTCCAGAAGCTCACCGACAAGCACGTCGCTGAGATCGATCACGCCATGGCGGAGAAGGAAAAGGAGCTGATGCAGGTGTGAAGATGGCCGATTCGCCCGAGCATGTAGCAATCATCATGGACGGCAACGGCCGATGGGCCCGGTCGCGGGGCATGCCGCGGCCCGCGGGACATCGCGCCAGCGTCAAGGTGGTGCGCAAAGTCGTGGAAGAATGCGCCAAGCGCAAAGTGCGCTACCTGACCCTGTTCGCTTTCAGCAGCGAGAATTGGCGCCGGCCCGCCGACGAAGTCGGCATGCTCATGAACTTGTTTCTCGATGCCCTGGAGCGCGAAGTTGCGGACTTGCACCGCAATCAAGTGCGCCTATCGTTCATCGGCGACCGCGAACTGTTGGGCACCGAGCTCGGGCGCCGCATGCGCACCGCGGAGGAGCTCACGCTGGGCAATTCCGGGCTGCGGCTGATCGTCGCGATGGCCTACGGCGGCCGCTGGGATATCGCCCAGGCGTGCCGCTCGCTCGCCGCGGATGCGGCGGCCGGCACGCTGGCGGCGGCCGCCATCGACGAAGCGCAGATTGCGCAGCGGCTCGCGCTGGCCGGGATTCCGGATCCCGACCTTCTCATCCGCACCGGCGGCGAGCGGCGCATCAGCAACTTCCTGCTGTGGAATCTGGCGTACACCGAATTGTACTTCTCCGACGAGCTGTGGCCGGAATTCTCGGCGGCGCACCTGGACGCCGCCTTCGAGTACTACCGGCAGCGCGAGCGCCGCTTCGGCAAGACATCCGGGCAACTCGCGGTGCAAGCGGATGCTTGAGACAGCGGATGCTTAGGACCCGAATTCTCACCGCCGCCGTGCTTGCCTGCATCCTGCTCGCGGGATTGTTCCTGCTGCCGCCGGCCTGGGGGGTCGTGGCATTCGGCGCGGTCTTCACCATCGGTGCCTGGGAGTGGGGCGGCTTCTGCGCGCCGATCACGCAAGGCGGCCGCGCCGCCTACGCGGCGGGCATGGCGCTGCTGCTGCTGCTCTGTTGGAAATGGAGCGCACAGCCGGAGCACCTGCTGCTGCTGCTTGGGTTGGCATGCCTGTGGTGGGTCATCGCGCTCGCGTGGCTCATCTTGGCGCCGTCCCGCCACACCCAAGTGCTGACGCTGCTGTGCGGGCCGCTGGTACTGGCTCCGGCCTTCGTCGCCCTCGCACGGCTTCTGGTCACGACCCGGGGCTTCGCGCATGGTCCGCAAATCGTGCTGTGGCTGGTACTGCTGGTGATTTCCGCCGACATCGGCGCGTACTTCGCGGGGCGGCGGTTCGGCAGGAGAAAGTTGGCGCCGCGCGTGAGTCCGGGCAAGACCTTGGAGGGCGCGCTCGGTGGTCTCTCGATGGTGGCACTGGTCGCCTGGGCAGGCGCCGCGCGCTTTGGCCTGCCGCCGCTCGAGGCGGTGGCTTTCGGCTGCGGGGTGGGGATTTTCTCCATCATCGGCGACCTGACCGAGAGCCTGTTCAAGCGCGCCGCGGGCCTCAAGGACAGCGGGGTATTGCTTCCCGGACACGGCGGACTGCTGGATCGCATCGACAGCGTGACTGCCGCTGCCCCCTTGTATGCGCTTGGGCTCTTCGGCTCCGGTGCACTCGCATGAGCACACCGCGTGGCCTCGCCATCCTGGGTTCCACCGGGAGCATTGGGCGCAGCACGCTCGAGGTGGTTGCCCTGCATCCGGAGTGGTTTCGGGTGGCGGTGCTGGGCGCCCACGGTAGCTGGCAGGCCATCGTCGAGCAGGCGCGCGTCTTCACGCCCGACCTCGTGGTGCTGGGAGACCCCGCGGCGGCGGCACAAGCGCGTGCGGCGTTGCGCGACTGCGGCTCGCCCTCGCGCGTCGAGTGCGGACCTGAAGCGCTTGCCGAAGCCGTGGCCGGTGCCAATGTCGATGTCGTGATGGCGGCCATTGTGGGCGCCGCCGGCCTGCCGTCAACCCTGGCCGCCGTGCGTGCGTCCAAACGCGTGCTCCTCGCCAACAAGGAAGCGCTGGTCATGGCGGGCCCGCTGCTGATGGACGAGGTGCGCCGCGCGGGCGCCGAGATCATTCCCATCGACTCTGAGCACAACGCGATTTTTCAATGCATGCCGGCGGGCTATCTTCCCGGGGATGTTGCGCGCGGCGTGGTCCGGGTGATTCTGACGGCCTCGGGCGGCCCGTTTCGTTGCGCCGAGCTCGGCAGCCTCGACAATGTCACGCCGGATGAGGCCTGCGCCCATCCGAAGTGGAAGATGGGCCGCAAGATCTCGGTCGACTCCGCGACTTTGATGAACAAGGGACTCGAGGTTATCGAGGCGACCTTGCTGTTCGGGCTGCCGGAGACTCAGGTGGACGTCATCGTCCATCCCCAGAGCGTCGTTCATTCCCTGGTGGAGTACGCGGACGGCTCGATGCTGGCTCAGCTGGGCGCTCCCGATATGCGCACCCCCATCGCTCAGGCGCTCGCCTGGCCGGCCAGGTTTGCATCCGGTGTACAATCGCTGAACCTGGCCCAGATCGCCCGGCTCGACTTCGAGCCGCCGGACCACGAGCGATTTCCCAGCCTGGGGCTAGCGAGAGCGGCGGCGCGAGCCGGGGGCACGGCGCCGGCGGTGCTGAACGCGGCCAACGAAGTCGCCGTAAAGGCGTTTCTTGACCTGCGCTTGAACTTTACAGCGATTGCAGCGGTCATTGACAAAGTGCTGCAGCGCCTCGATTCGTCCCCCGTCAAGGCTCTGGGTGATGTTTTGGACGCCGACGCGCAAGCACGGCGCTTGGCTGAAGCCTTGATCGAGCCCAGGCGAGGAGCCTTTGCATGAGGATGTTGATCTTTCTAGCCGCCTTTTTGGTCGCGATCGGAATATTGGTGGCGGTGCACGAGTTCGGGCATTACTGGGTCGCCAAGAAGCTCGGCTTCAAGGTTCTGCGCTTCAGCATCGGCTTCGGCAAACCGTTGGTCATGCGGGTGGGCAAAGACGCCGACCGCACCGAGTACTGCCTGGCCGCCATTCCCCTGGGCGGCTACGTCAAGCTGCTCGACGAACGCGAGGGCGAGGTCAGCGCCGAGGAGCTGCATCGCTCCTTCACTCGCAGGCCCGTGATCCATCGGATTGCGGTGCTGCTGGCGGGGCCCGCCATGAATCTGCTGTTCGCCTCGCTGCTGTATGCGATTCTGGCGATGGCCGGCACCGAAATCGTCAAGCCGATCGTCGGGCAGGTGCGGCTCGACAGCCCCGCCGCCGCCGCCGGGCTGCAGCGCGGGGATCAGATCCTGCGGGTCGGCGACGCCCGAGTCGAGGACACCGAAGAGTTGCAGCTCGCGCTGATCCGCCAGTTCTCGGACAACGGCATCATAGCGCTGCGCGTGCGCCGCGACGGCGGCGAGCGCTCGCTGACGCTGCGGGTGGATGCGGATCGGCGCGAAATGACCGAACCGGGCAAATTGCTTCCGGGGCTGGGGTTCGATCTGTCGACGTGGAACGCGGCCACTCTGGTGCACGAGGCGCCCGCCGGCAGCGCGGGGGCGCGCGCCGGCCTGCGCACGGGCGACCGGCTGCTCGCGGTCGACGGACAAGCCGTCGCCAACATGACTGAATTCGTCGGCATGGTGAGCGGCGCGCCGGGGCGCGACATTTCGATCGAAGTCGAGCGCGCCGGCGAGAGATTGCGTATCGTGGCGCCGGTGCCGCGGGTGGTGGATCAGGGCAGGGTGATCGGCCGCTTGGGGATCACGCTCGGGGAAGGACCGCGGGCATGGCCGCCGGGGCTGGTGGAGACCCATCGCTTGGGTCCCATCGACGCGGCCATGAGCGGTGTGGCGAAGACCTGGGAGATGTCCTCGCTCACCGTGCAGATGCTGTGGCGAATCGTGACCGGACAGGTCTCCGCCAAGAACATCAGCGGCCCGATCAGCATCGCGGAATTCGCCGGCATCAGCGCCTACCTGGGGCCGGCTGCGTTTCTGGCCTTTCTGGCGATCATCAGCGTGAGCTTGGGCGTGCTGAACCTGATGCCGGTGCCGTTGTTGGACGGCGGTCAGGTGGTCTATCAATTGGTGGAAGCGGTCAAAGGCACGCCGCTGTCCGACCGCGCGCAACTGCTCGGGCAGCAAGTGGGGATTGCGCTCCTGGTCGTGCTGATGAGCCTGGCATTTTATAACGATATATCAAGACATCTGAATTAACGGGAAATCATGATCAATCAGTTTTGCAATCGGTCGTTGTCGCGTGCGGCTTGATTTGCGTTTGGCTTGCCTGGTGGCCCTTGCCATCCAGCCCTTGGGATCGGCTGTGCGCGCGCAAAGCGTTCAGGAGACATTCACCGTCGGCGACATTCGCATAGAAGGTCTGCAGCGAATCTCCGAAGGCACGGTATTCAACTATCTGCCGGTGAACATCGGCGATCATCTGGACGGCCAGCGCATCGGCGAGGCCATGCGCGCGCTGTATGCGACCGGGTTCTTTCGCGACGTCGAACTGCGGCGCGACGGCAACACCCTGCTGGTGGTGGTGGTCGAACGTCCCTCCATCGCCAAGTTCGAGATCAAGGGCAACAAGGACATCAAGACCGAGGATTTGCAGAAGAGCCTGCGCAACGTGGGCCTCGCCACCGGCAAGACCTTCGATCGCTCGGTGCTCGACGAGGTGAAGCAGTATCTCACCGACCAATATTTCAGCCGCGGCAAATATGCCGTGAAGGTCGACACCAAGATCACGGAGCTGCCCGGCAACAAGGTCGACATCGTGGTCGACATCAAGGAAGGCAAGCGCGCCAAGATCGAGCAGATCAACCTGGTCGGCAACACCAAGTTCAAGGAAAAGGACGTCCTCAACACCCTCGAGTTGAAGACGCCGAACTGGCTCTCCTGGTACAAGCAGGATGACCGCTACGCCAAGGAGACGCTCACCGGCGATCTGGAGAAATTGCGCTCCTACTACATGGACCGCGGCTACGCGAATTTCCAGATCGAATCGACGCAGGTGACCATCGCGCCTGAAAAAGACGACATGTACATCACCGTGAACGTCAACGAAGGCGACGTGTTCAAGGTGTCGGACATCAAGCTCGCGGGCACGATGGTCGTGCCCGAGGAGCAGCTGCGCAAACTGCTGCTGGTCAAGCCGGGCGACATCTATTCGCGCAAGGCGATTACCAGCAGCCAGGAGCTGATGAGTTACCGGTTGGGCGCCGACGGCTACGCGTTCGCCAAGATCGACCCGGTGCCTACCCCGGACAACGACAAGAAAACCGTGGCGCTCACGTTCTTCATCGAGCCCGGAAACCGCGTTTACGTGCGGCACATCAATTTCAACAACACCACGGCGATCAACGACGAAACTCTGCGCCGCGAGATGCGCCAGCTCGAGGGCGGCTGGCTGTCGAACTCGGCGATCGAGCGTTCCAAGGAGCGCCTGCAGCGCTTGCCGTACGTGGAGAAGGTGGAATTCGAGAACAAGCCGGTGCCGGGCAGCGCAGACCTCGTGGACGTGGACTACAACATCAAGGAAGGCTTGCCGGGGCAGTTCGGCGGCGGCATCGGCTACTCCGAGGCGCAAGGGATCAGCCTGAACGGCAACTTTGTGCACAGCAATTTCATGGGCACGGGCGACCGCATCGCGATAGAGATCAACGCCGGCAAGTACAGCAAGAGCTACGTGACGTCGCATACGGATCCGTACACCACCATCGACGGCGTGGCGCGCACCACTTCCTTCACGTATCGCGACATAACGCAATTCGTGGCCGCATCCTCGGCGTTCTCGACCAAGCAACTCACGCTCGCGGAGCAATTTTCCTACCCCATCACGGAGTACCAGTACCTGCAGGCCGGCCTATCCGCCAACAAGAACACCCTGGTGGTCTCCCAGGGGTACAGCGCACAGCAGGCGGTGGACTGGGTCAAGGCCAACGGCGACACCTTCACGCGTGACCTCACGGACACCAACGGCGACGGCGTGGTCAACTCCCTGGACAGCCCGTATACGGTGTACGGCACCGACTTCTACACCTATGAGCTGACGGCGGGCTGGAACTACGATGCGCGTAACCGCGCGCTGTTCGCCGACCGCGGCCTGCACTTGGCCATATCCGGCCGCTATGCGATCCCGCCGAGCGACGTGCGCTATTACGCGACCAACTTCCAGTACCTGCAGTACGTCCCCATCTGGAATAAATGGCTGCTGTCCTTCAACGCGCAGGTCGACTACGCCTCCGCGCTGGGCCACACCACCGCGCTGCCTCCCTACCTCAACTACTTCGCCGGCGGTCCGGACAGCGTTCGCGGCTACCGCGAGAGCCGCCTGGGACCCCGGGACAATATCGGTATCGGTAATCCGTACGGCGGAAACCTTCGTGTGGTCGATCGTATAGAGCTGATATTTCCCGTGCCCGAAAAGTGGAAGAGCGCGGCCCGGGTGAGCTGGTTCTACGACATGGGCAACGTCTTCCAGACCGGCAACAAGGTGCAATTCCTGGGGGTGGACGACATAACCCCGGTCACCTACCACTTCAGTTATGATAATCTGAAACGATCGACCGGGATTGCGGTGCAGTGGCTTGCACCCCTGGGGTTATTCCGGTTCTCATACGGCGTTCCATTGAACTCGTATCCCGGGGACACGGTAAGATTCGGCGACGAAACGGAACGGTTTCAATTTTCTATCGGTCAAGCGTTTTGACCGCACAATTCGAGGTCTTAAAGATCAACATGTCGACTTTCAATCGCAGTATTGCGTTCATGAGCTTGTGCCTGTGCGCAACTCTGGTTTCCGGGCAGGCGAGCGCGGAAATCAAGATTGGCGTGGTCAATTTTCAGAAGCTGCTCGAAGAGGCGCCACAAACGAAAACGGCGATGCAAACCCTCGAGAGCGAGTTCGCGCCGCGGCGCCGCGAATTGATGACCATGCAGAACGATCTGAAAGCGCGCGAGGAGAAATTGCAGAAGGAAGGCGCCCTGATGTCCGAAGCGGACCGCGTCAAGGCGGAGAAGACGTTTCGCGACGAGCAGCGCGAATTCTCGCGCAAGGCCGGCGAGTTCCAGGACGATGGATCGACGCGCAAGAACGAGGAAATCGGCAAGGTGCAGCGCTATCTGGTCACCGAGATCGGCGCCTACGCCAGTGCGCAGGGCTTCGATCTGGTGCTCGGCGACGGCGTGTTCTTCGCCAAAGGACCGCTCGACATAACCGCCAACGTGCTCGCGGTGCTCGCGACCAAGCCGGCCACCTTGCCTGCCCAGGCGCCTGCACCGAGCAAGACGCCCGCGCCCGCGGCGGCGACGCCGCCGGCGAAGACTCCAGGCGGCAAGTAGTACACCCGCGCATCGCACTGATGGTGGTGCGCCGGTGCAAGGGGACTTCAGCCTAGGGGAGTTGGCGGTCCGGTTCGGCCTCGCGTTGCGCGGCGACCCGGACTTGGTTGTAAACCGCGTCGCCACGCTGTCGCACGCGGGTCCCGGGGCGTTGAGCTTTCTCGCGAATCCGCGCTACCGCAAGCAGATGGAGTCCACTCGCGCCACCGCAGTCCTGGTGGCGGAGGAGAACGCGGCGGGCTGTCCCGCGGCCGTGCTCATCGATCCGAATCCGTACCTGGCCTATGCGCGAATAGCGGAGCTGCTGCACCCGCAGACGCAGGCGCAAGCCACGGCGGGAATTCATCCGAGTGCTGTTGTGTCCGACGGCGCCCGCATCGCGCCGTCGGCGGCGGTGGGACCGCTGGCGGTCATCGAGGCTGAGGCGGAAATCGGCGAACGGGCGTTTGTGGGCGCCGGCTGCATCGTGCAGCGGGGCGCGCGCATCGGCGCCGACACGCGCTTGATCGCGCGGGTCACGGTGTATCCCGGAGTGCGCATCGGGCAGCGCTGTATCCTGCACGCCGGGGCGGTGGTCGGCGCCGACGGTTTCGGATTTGCGCCGGACGCGGGAACATGGGTCAAGGTGCCGCAGGTGGGTTCGGTGCAGATCGGCGACGACGTGGAGATCGGCGCCAATACCACCATCGACCGGGGCGCCATCGACGATACGGTGGTGGAACACGGGGTGAAGCTGGACAATCTCATCCAAGTGGGCCACAACGTGACCATCGGCGCTCATACCGTCGTAGCGGGCTGTACGGGAATTTCCGGCAGCACCAGCATCGGCCGGCGGTGCATGATCGGCGGCGGCGTGGGATTCGCCGGCCATTTGACGATTGCCGACGATGTGGTGGTGACCGGATATAGTTTGGTGACCGCTTCGCTCAAGGAGGCCGGCAGCTACTCGAGCGGGATGCCGGCCGTGGAGACTCGATTGTGGCGGCGCCTGGTGGCGCATTTGCGGCGATTGGACGGAAAGGAGCGATGATGACTGAACCCGAGAAGATGGATATCGAAGCAATCATGCGGCAGTTGCCGCATCGGTATCCCTTCTTGCTGGTGGATCGCGTGCTGGAATGCGTATCCGGCAAGTATATACACGCACTGAAGAACGTGACCTTCAACGAGCCGTACTTTCCGGGACATTTCCCGCATCGGCCGGTGATGCCGGGAGTGATCATCATCGAGGCGCTGGCGCAGGCGGCGGGAATCCTGGCGTTCAAGACCGCCGGGGTCGTGCCGGACACCGAAACCCGTTTTTATTTCGTCGCCATCGACAATGCGCGCTTTCGCCGCCCGGTCGAACCCGGCGATCAACTGCTGCTCAAGGTCACCTTGAAGCGCGCCTTCAAAGGGATCTGGAAATTCCACGGATCGGCCGAGGTCGACGGCGTCGAGGCGGCTTCGGCGGAGATCATGGTCGCGCCGGAGACCAAACCCAAGGGAGATCCGGGATGATCGATTCGCGCGCGGTGATCTCGCCGCAGGCGCAGATTGCGGCGAACGTTTCGGTGGGTCCTTTCACCGTCATCGGCGCGGACGTCGTCGTCGGCACCGGAACCTGGATCGGTCCGCATGTGGTGATCAACGGTCCGACCCGCATCGGCGCCGACAACAAGATCTATCAGTTCGCCTCGTTGGGGGATGCGCCCCAGGACAAAAAGTACAAGGGTGAACCGACGCTGCTCACCATCGGCGATCGCAATGTATTCCGCGAATCCGTCACCGTGAATCGGGGGACCACTCACGACAAGGGTGTCACGCGCATCGGCAACGACAATCTGCTCATGGCCTATTCGCACGTGGCCCACGACTGCTGTCTGGGCGATCAGATCGTGATGGCGAACTGCGCCACTCTGGGCGGACACGTGGAGCTGGGCGACTGGGTGATCATGGGCGGCCTGTCGGCCGTGCATCAGCACACCAAGGTGGGCGGGCACTGCTTCATCGCCCACAACGCCATGGTGACCCGCGACGTGCCGCCGTACGTCATGGCGGTCGGACGGCCCGCGGAACCGCACAGCGTGAATAGCGAAGGCTTGAAGCGCCGCGGCTTCACTCCCGATCAGATTCTGAACATCCGCCGCGCCTACCGGGTGCTCTATCGCTCGGGGCTGAAATTGAACGCGGCAATGGAGCAACTGGAGCAAGCGGCCGCCACCCAGGCGGAAATCCGGCCCTTCGTCGAGTTCCTCAAGCGCAGCGAACGCAGCATCGTTCGTTAGGAGTGACAGTGGCACGTCCGTTGCGGGTGGGTATGCTCGCGGGCGAAGCGTCCGGCGACACCCTGGGAGCCGACCTGATCGGCGCTCTGCGCCGGCTGTCGCCGGGCACCGAGTTCTTCGGCGTGGCCGGCCCAAAAATGCAGGCGGCGGGATGCAAGGTGTGGGAGCCCGCCGAATCGTTTGCGGTCATGGGGCTATTCGAAGTCCTGCGACATTTGCCCCGGCTGCTGATGTTGCTGGCACGCATCGGCGATGAGTTTCTGGCGGCGCGCCCGGATGTGTTCATCGGCATCGATGCGCCGGATACCAACCTGCGGCTGGCGCGACGGCTGCATGCCGCGGGCATACCGACGGTGCAATACGTGAGTCCGCAGGTCTGGGCCTGGCGGCAGGGGCGGGCGCGCAGCATTCACCGCTCCGTGGACTTGGTCCTCTGCCTGCTGCCGTTCGAGAAACGCTTCTACGATGAGCACGGCATGCACGCGGTATTCGTCGGACACCCGCTCGCCGACGCGATTCCGATGTCGGTCGATCGTTCAAGCGCGCGCTCCGCCCTCAACATAGACCCCGGCGCACAGGTGGTCGCCCTGCTGCCGGGCAGCCGGCGCGGTGAAGTCGCACGGCTGGCGCAGGACTTCGCCGCCACGGCGCGCTGGCTGGCCGAGCAGCGCCCGCAGCTCAAGTTCGTCGCCCCGATGGCGAACGCAGGCTTGCGGGAGATCTTCTCGCAGGCGCTCGAGCGTCACGCACCCGGGGTTCAGGTTCAGCTCGTCGACGGACGTGCCCAAACCGCGCTGATTGCCGCCGACGCGGCGATGGTGGCCTCCGGCACAGCCAGCCTGGAGGCCGCCCTGTGCAAGCGGCCCATGGTGGTGGTGTACCGTCTGGGAAGAACGACGGCCTGGATCCTGCGGCGGTTGAATCTGGTCAAGATCCGGTTTTTCGCACAGCCAAATCTACTTGCGGATCGGCGCGTCGTCGGCGAGTATTTTCAGGAGGATATTGTCCCGGAGTCGATCGGAGCGGAGCTCTTGATGTGGCTAGACGATGCCGAACGCCGCAGCGGCTTGGAACAGGAATTCTCGCGAATTCATGCCGACCTACGCCGCGACGCGGGGACGCGCGCGGCGCAGGCCATCCTCGAGCTGCTGGAATCCCGCAGGCCAGCCGCGCCGGAGCCCCGGTGAGACTGCGCGTGGCCGGCATCGACGAAGCAGGCCGCGGGCCCCTGGCGGGTCCCGTAGTCGCCGCCGCGGTGATTCTGTGCCCGGAGCGCCCCATCGACGGGATTGCCGATTCCAAGAGCCTGGGTGCAGATGAGCGCGCGGCCTTGAGCCTGTCCATCCGGCGCGACGCGCTGTCCTTCGGCATCGGCTGGGCGGACCGCGCCGAGATCGACGCTCTGAACATCCTGCAGGCAACATTTCTCGCCATGCGCCGCGCTCTGCTCGCCATGACCTTGACACCGGATCACGTGTTGGTGGATGGCAATCAACTGCCCCACTTGGGCGGGCTGGGTTGGCAGATGACGGCATGCGCCATCATCGACGGCGATGTCACGGAGCCGGCCATCAGCGCCGCCTCCATCCTGGCGAAGACGGCCAGGGATAATTATATGAATCATATGGATACGCTATATCCCGCATATTCCTTCGCAAGTCACAAGGGATATGGCACGCCCGCCCATCAGCGGCTGCTCGAGCTGCACGGGCCCTGTCCTCTGCACCGGCGCTCCTTCGCGCCGCTGCGGCTGAAGCTCGAGGCGGCCCTTTGAGTCAGTTCGTTCATTTGCGCTTGCACACCGAGTATTCACTGCTCGACGGGATTGTGCGGGTGCCGGAACTGATGGCCGCCGTAGCGGCCGCCGGGATGCCGGCGGTGGCTCTGACCGACCAAAGCAACTTGTTTGCGATGGTGAAATTCTACAAGGAGGCGCTCGGCGCCGGCGTCAAGCCGCTGATCGGCGTCGATGCGTGGATTCGCGAGACGGGCGAGCGCGTGGCGTCGCGGATCGTGTTTCTTTGTCAGGATCTCAACGGCTACCGGCATTTGACGCAGCTCGTGACCCGTTCCTTCCTTCAAGGCCAGCAGCGCGGCGCGCCCATGCTGGAAAGAAGCTGGCTGCAACGCGACGTGCTGCAGGGCCTGATCGTCCTGTCGGGCGGCGCCGAAGGCGACATCGGACAAGCCCTGGTCCGCGGCCGGGACGATGAGGCGTCGCGGCGTCTGGCCGCCTGGCAGAGTCTATGCGGCGATCGGTTCTACCTCGAAGTCCAGCGTACCGGCCGAGCGGGCGAGGATGCTCACGCCCAGGCCGTCATGGAATTAGCGCGCGAGCGGGGCGTGGCCGCGGTCGCGACCAACGACGTGCGCTTCTTGACCCGCGCCGAGTTCGAGGCCCACGAGGCTCGGGTGTGCATTCACGACGGCGCGCTGCTCACGGATCCGAGCCGCACGCGGCGCTACTCCGAAGAGCAGTACTTGAAGTCGCCGGCGGAGATGGCGGCGCTGTTCGCCGACGCACCGGAACTGCTCCAGAATACCGTGGAAGTCGCGAAACGCTGCTCGCTGCAGATCCGCCTGGGCGCCTCGATGTTGCCGGCCTATCCGGTGCCTGCGGGCAGCGACACCGAGGGCTTCCTGCGCGCGGAGGCGGCGCGGGGCTTAGAAAGACGCCTCGCCGCGGGCGCCGGCACGGGCACGGGCGCCGGCAGGGGCACGGGCGCCGGCAGGGGCACGGGCGCCGGCAGCGCGGCAGCGGCGGACAGTCGTGCCGCGGCCTACGAGGCGCGTTTGGAACTCGAACTCGGCGTCATCTGCTCCATGGGATTCGCCGGATATTTTCTGATCGTGGCCGACTTCATCCGCTGGGCGCGCGACAACGGGGTGCCGGTGGGGCCCGGCCGCGGCTCCGGCGCGGGCTCGCTGGTCGCCTACGTGCTGGGCATCACCGATTTGGATCCCATCGAGCATGATCTCTTGTTCGAGCGGTTCTTGAATCCCGAGCGCGTGTCCATGCCGGACTTCGACGTGGACTTCTGCATGGAGGGCCGCGATCGAGTCATCGAATACGTCGCCAACAAGTACGGCCGCGAGCGGGTTTCGCAGATCATCACCTACGGCACATTGGCGGCCAAGGCCGTGGTGCGCGACGTCGGCCGAGTGCTCGGCCACAACTACGGTTATGTGGACAAGATCGCCAAGCTGATTCCATTCGAGATCGGCATCACGCTCGACAAGGCGCTCGAACAGGAAGAGGAACTGAAGCGCCTGTACGAGGGCGATTCGGACATTCGCGAACTCATCGATCTCGCGCGATCCCTGGAGGGCCTCGCGCGCAATGCCGGCACGCATGCCGGCGGCGTGGTCATCGCACCGTCGGTGCTGACCGACTTCACTCCGCTGTACTGCGAAGAGGGCAGCACGACGCCCGTGACTCAGTTCGACAAGGACGACGTCGAGGCCGCCGGGCTGGTCAAGTTCGATTTTCTGGGGCTGCGTACGCTGACCATCATCGATTGGGCGATGCGCGACATCAACGAATCGCGCGGCCTGGCGGGCGAAGAGCCGCTCGTCATGAATGCGCTGCCCATGGACGATGCGGCGACCTACCAGCTGCTCAAGAGCTGCAAGACCACCGCCGTATTCCAGCTCGAGTCGCGCGGCATGAAGGATTTGATCCGTCGCCTGCAGCCCGACCGCTTCGGCGACATCGTGGCCCTGGTGGCGTTGTTCCGTCCCGGCCCGCTGCAATCCGGCATGGTCGAGGACTTCATTGCCCGCAAGCACGACACCAGCGGCGCAACCATCGATTACCTGCATCCGGATTTGAAGCCGGTGCTGGAGGCGACCTATGGCGTGATCCTGTACCAGGAGCAGGTCATGCAGATCGCGCAGATCCTGGCGGGCTACACGTTGGGCGGCGCGGACCTGCTGCGCCGCGCGATGGGCAAGAAAAAAGCCGAAGAGATGGCCAAGCAGCGCTCGGTGTTCGTCAGCGGCGCCGTGGCGCGAGGCGTGCGCGAAGCCCAGGCCACGCATATCTTCGATTTGATGGAGAAGTTCGCCGGCTACGGCTTCAACAAATCGCACTCGGCGGCGTACGCGGTCCTGTCCTACCAGACGGCGTGGCTCAAGGCGCACTATCCGGCGGCATTCATGGCGGCGGTGCTGTCCTCGGACATGGACAAGACCGACAAGGTGGTCACGCTGATCGACGAGTGCGCGGGCATGGGACTCACCGTTCTGCCGCCCGACGTGAACGAGTCGGTGTATGCCTTCCACGTCTCGGGACCCATGAGCATCCGCTATGGGATGGGAGCCATCAAGGGCGTCGGCGCCTCCGCGGTGGAAGCCATCATCGAGGAGCGCACGCGCGACGGGTCCTACGCCAGTCTTCCGGATCTCTGCCGGCGCATCGACTTGGCGAGGGTGAATCGGCGCGTCTTCGACGCCTTGATTCGCTCCGGCAGCTTGGATCGGATCGGGCCGAACCGCGCCACGCTCACCGCCGAGTTGGACCGCGCCATGCACTTGGGCGAGCAGAACTCTCGTGCCGTGAGCGTGGGTCAGGTCGACCTGTTCGGGCTCAGCGCCGCGCCGGACGACGCCGTGGCCGACTGGACTGAGGCGCAGCGACTGGCGGGCGAACGCGAAACTCTGGGACTCTTTCTGAGCGGGCACCCGATCACGCCCTACGAGCCGGATTTGAAGTTTCTGGTGAGCGCGCGGCTTGCCGACGTGGGCGGTCCGAAACCTGCGGCGTCCCCCGATGGGGGGCGTACATGGTCGGCGGGTAAGCCCGCCACCGTTGCCGGCCTGGTGCTCGAGATCCGCCGCCGGCCGAATCGTGTGACGCTGATCCTCGACGACCGCAGCGCCCGGCTCGAGGTCAGCTTGTATGAAGAGATCTTTCAGCAGCACCGCGACATCATCGTCAAAGACGCCATCCTGATCGTCGATGGTACCCTGCGCTTCGACGACTTCATCGAGGCGTGGCGATTGCAGGCCAAATCGCTGATGGACATCGACCGGGCACGAGAGCGATTCGCGCGGCGTCTGTGGCTCAGGTGGCCGGCCGATTACGACGGTCCGCAGGGGCTGAATCGATTCGAGCAGGTGTTGAAGCCTCATTTGCGCGGTCCCTGCGGCGTGAGCATCGCCATCAACCGGCCCGACTATTTGGGAAGGCTGAATTTGGGAAGCGCCTGGTCCGTACATGCATCGCGCGCCTTGCTCGATAAGCTGACCGACTTGGTCGGCCGCGACGGCTGGTATTTAGTGTATGGTCAACGTAATGACGTTCTCGGCGAGGAATCATCTTCATGGCAATGAATTTCCTAGAGTTTGAACAACCGATTGCGGAGCTCGAGGCGAAGATCGAGGAGCTGAAGTTCTTAGGCAACGACCAGAGCGTCAACATCACCGAAGAAATCAAGCGCCTGCAATCGAAGAGCCGCGCGCTCACCAACAGCATATTTGCCAATCTCTCGCCCTGGCAGATCACGCAGCTCGCGCGCCATCCGCAGCGCCCCTACACGCTCGACTATGTGTCCATGATTTTCACCGATTGGCACGAGCTGCACGGCGACCGCATGTACTCCGACGATCTGGCCATCGTCGGCGGGTTGGCGCGGCTCGAGGGCATGCAGGTGATGCTGATCGGCCATCAGAAGGGCCGCGACACCAAGGAGAGAGTGAGGCGCAATTACGGCATGCCGAAGCCCGAGGGCTACCGCAAGGCGCTGCGTCTGATGATGATGGCGGAGCGATTCCGCATTCCGGTCATTACGCTGATCGATACGCCGGGCGCATATCCCGGCATCGGGTCGGAGGAGCGCGGCCAGAGCGAGGCCATTGCACGCAACTTGTTCGAGATGTCCAATTTGGCGGCGCCGGTGCTGAGCGTGGTGATCGGTGAAGGCGGGTCGGGAGGCGCGCTGGCCATCGGCGTCTGCGACCGGCTGGTCATGCTGCAATTCAGCACGTATTCGGTCATCTCTCCCGAGAGCTGCGCCTCCATCCTATGGAAGAGCACCGAAAAGAAAGAGATCGCCGCCGACGCCATGGGCGGAACCGCGGATCGCCTCAAGAAGCTGGGTCTGGTCGATGAGGTCCTGAAGGAGCCGCACGGCGGTGCGCATCGCGATCCGCAGGGCATGGCGGAGACAGTCAAGCAAAGTATGCTGAAACATTTGGCCGAACTTCGAAATCAGCCGGTGACCCAATTGCTGGACGCGCGGCAGGCCCGCTTGCGCGGATTCGGCGCGTTCCGGGACGCGTAGCGAGCCCAAGCGGCACGAGCGCTCTCCACCATGACTTTCTCCGCGGCTTACCTTGGCGCGGTCCTGGACGCACAAGTGCCTGCGGGCGCGACGGGGCTGGCGGTGGCCTTGAGCGGCGGCGCCGACTCGGCCGGTTTGCTGATGGCGATTGCCCGCCTGGGCGGCGCGTTTCGCGGCCTTCCGCTTCGGGCGGTGCACGTCGATCATGGGCTGCAGCCCGCTGCCCGCTGCTTTCGCCTGGCCTGCGCGGCTTTGTGCACGGAGCTGAATATTCCCCTGGTGGTGATTTCCGTCGCCGTCGAAACCGAGTCCGGCGCGTCGCTCGAGGCGGCGGCGCGCGACGCTCGCTATGCCGCGCTGCAGGCCGAGCTTCGGCCCGGCGAGTGCCTGTTGACCGCCCATCACGCGCGGGATCAGGCGGAGACCTTGCTGCTGCAGGCCCTGCGCGGATCGGGCTTGAAAGGCCTGTCGGCCATGCCCATGTGCCGCCCCTTCGGGCGTGGCTGGCACTTGCGCCCGGTGCTCGAAGTGCCGCAGGACGAGCTTCTGGAGTTCGGCGCGCGCTCGAGCGCGCCCTCCATCGCCGATCCGATGAACGAGGATCTGCGTTTTGACCGCAACTACCTGCGTCGGCAAGTCTGGCCCCGGATCGAGGCGCGCTGGCCGGGATCGGCCATCGCACTGTCGCGCACGGCCCGGCATGCGGCCGAGGCGCAGGAGTTGCTGGATCGCTCGGCCGCGGTTCAAGTGGGCCGCCTGCGCGACGGCGAGGCACTGTCGGTGCCGGGCCTGCGCGCGCTTTCCTTGAGCGAACGAATCAACGCACTGCGATTCTGGCTGAGCGATTCGGGCGTGGAGCCGCCGTCGACGGCGCGATTGACCGAGGCCCTGCGGCAGATTCTCGACGCACAGGACGATCACTTGCCGGCGATCGTGTGGGGCGAGCGCTCTCTACGACGCTATCGTCAGCGCGTGTTTATCGCGGACGCTGAGCCGCCGCGCCTCGAAGGAACGCGGTCCTGGCGGGTGGAGGCCGGCTCTCGAATCGATCTGGGGCCGAACCTGGGGACGCTCTGCTGGGTGGCGCAATCCGGCGGCCTGGACGCCGCGCGCTTGCCGCATTCCCTCATCGTGCGCCGGCGCGACGGAGGCGAATCCCTGCGGCCGGCACTCAAAGCCAAGACCCAGACGGTGCAGCACCTGTGTCAATCGTACGGGGTGCTGCCGTGGATGCGCGATGCGCTGCCCCTGGTGTTCGCCGACGATGACTTGATTGCCGTTGCGGATTTGTGGTTGGATGCGCCGCGGCGCGCGGGCGGGACGTCGCCCGGTCTCGAAATCCACTGGGATGAGGCGCCGATTATTGTTTAGATTGTCGCAGGCCTCGCGATCTGCTAACCTGAATTCCCGTCGATTCTCGTTGTTCCCATTTGGCTAGGTTTGCGTTCGCGCAGGTGTTTTGAGGCGCGAGGGCTTAACTTTATCGGCGGTGCCCCATCATGACTCGATTCGTTTTCGTCACCGGCGGCGTCGTTTCCTCGCTGGGCAAGGGCATTGCCTCCGCATCCCTCGGCGCCATACTCGAGGCCCGCGGCCTCAAGATCAGCATGGTGAAATTGGATCCCTACATCAACGTGGATCCCGGCACCATGAGCCCGTTTCAGCACGGCGAAGTGTTCGTCACCGCCGACGGCACCGAGGCCGACCTGGATCTCGGCCATTACGAGCGCTTCGTGCGCATGACCACCGGGCGCAACAGCAACTTCACGACCGGGCGGATCTACGAGCGGGTCATCGCCAAGGAACGGCGCGGCGATTATCTGGGTGCGACGGTGCAGGTGATCCCGCACATCACCGACGAGATCAAGTACCGGATTCGCATGGGCGCGGGCGATGCCGACGTGTGCATGGTGGAGATCGGCGGCACCGTGGGCGACATCGAATCGTTGCCGTTTCTCGAGGCCATCCGCCAGATGGGGGTGGAATTGGGGCGCAATCAGGTGCTGTACATGCACTTGACCTTGGTGCCCATCGTCGGCGGTTCCGGCGAAATCAAGACCAAGCCCACCCAGCATTCGGTCAAGGAGCTGCGCGGCATCGGCATCCAGCCGGACATACTGCTGTGCCGCTGCGCGATTTCGTTGCCCGACGAGCAGCGCCGCAAGATCGCGCTGTTCACCAACGTCGAGGAGCGCGCCGTCATATCCGGAGTCGATGCCGACGACATCTACAAGATTCCGATGCTGCTGCACGAGGAGGGCTTGGACGACATCGTGATCGACAAGCTGCGCCTCGACGCGCCGCACACGGACCTGCCCGAATGGCGCGCGGTGGTGGCCGCCAAGCAGAATCCCGACGCGGTGGTCGACATCGGCATGGTCGGCAAGTACGTGCAAATCCGCGACTCGTACATTTCGCTGAACGAGGCGCTGATGCACGGCGGCATCAAGACGCGCACCCGCGTCAACATTCATTACTTCGAATCGCAGGACATCGAGCGGATGGGGCCCGCGGCGCTGCAAAACATGGATGCCGTGCTGGTACCGGGAGGTTTCGGCGACCGCGGCATCGAGGGCAAGATCCAGGCCATACGCTTTGCCCGTGAGAATCGCATTCCCTATCTCGGCATTTGCCTGGGGATGCAGCTGGCGATCATCGAATACGCGCGCAATGTGCTCGCCCTCAAGGGCGCGAACAGCACCGAGTTCGACCGCGCCACGAATCATCCGGTGATCGCGCTGATCACCGAGTGGCAGGACCTGGGACGCGGCCAGCAAGTCCGCGACGAGAAGTCCGACTTGGGCGGCAGCATGCGCCTCGGTGCGCAGGAAGCGATGCTCACGCCCGGCTCGCTCGCGCACTCGATTTACGGCAAGCCGTCGATATTCGAGCGCCATCGGCATCGCTACGAATTCAACAACCACTATCTGGACGAGCTGGCCGCGGCGGGCCTGAGTTTCTCGGGGTTCTCGGCGGACGGACTGGTCGAGTTCATCGAGCTGCGCTCGCATCCGTGGTTCGTGGCCAGTCAATTTCACCCGGAGTTCACCTCGACGCCGCGCGACGGGCACCCGCTGTTCACCGGATTCGTCCGGGCTGCGCGGGCGTATCGCGCCGCGCTGCAGCCCGGGCGCGCCACGGCATGAAATTGCTGTCGTTCGAGGTCGGACCCGAGCGGCCGTTTTTCCTGATTGCCGGACCCTGCGTAGTCGAAAGCGAAGGCCTGGTGCTCGAGGTCGCCGGGCGCCTGAAGGAGATCACCGGCAAGCTCGGCATCCCATTCATATTCAAAGCCTCGTACGACAAGGCCAATCGATCGTCGCGCGCGAGCTTTCGCGGACCCGGAATCGATGCCGGCCTCAAGGCCCTGTCCCGGGTGCGCGAGCAGATCGGCGTTCCGGTGCTGACCGACGTGCACGAAGACACGCCGCTCGCCGACGTGGCCGCCGTCGTCGATGTTCTGCAGACACCGGCGTTTCTGTGCCGGCAGACCAATTTCATCGTCGCCGTGTCCTCGCAGGGTAGGCCCGTGAACATCAAGAAAGGCCAGTTCCTCTCGCCCTGGGAGATGCAGAATGTGGTCGACAAGGCGCGCTCCGCCGGCAACCCGGAAATCATGGTTTGCGAGCGCGGATTTTCGTTCGGCTACAACAATCTGGTGACGGACATGCGCTCGCTCGCCATCATGCGCGGCACCGGCTGCCCCGTGGTGTTCGACGCCACGCACTCGGTGCAGCTGCCCGGAGGCAAGGGCGACTCGTCCGGGGGACAGCGCGAATTCGTGCCGGTGCTGGCACGTGCGGCCATAGCCGCGGGAGTGGCGGGAGTCTTCATGGAAACTCATCCGAATCCCGCGGTGGCGCTGTCGGACGGGCCCAATGCCTGGCCGCTGGACCGCATGGCGCCGCTCCTGGCCACGCTCAAGGAACTGGACATCGCGGTGAAGAGACAACCTTTCGAGGAAAATTTGTTATGAGTCGAATCGTCGATATTCGCGGCCGCCAGATCATCGATTCGCGGGGAAATCCCACGGTCGAGGCGGATGTGGTGCTGCATTCCGGCGTCGTCGGCCGGGCGGCGGTTCCTTCCGGCGCCTCCACGGGATCGCGCGAGGCGGTGGAATTGCGCGACGGCGATCCCAAGCGCTACGGCGGCAAGGGTGTGCTCAAGGCCGTCGCGCACGTCAACGGGCCATTGCGCGATTTGGCTCTGGGGTTCGATGCCCAGGATCAACGCGGGCTCGACGCTCGGATGCTCAAGGCCGACGGCACGGATTTCAAGTCGAACTTGGGCGCGAACGCGATTCTGGCCGTGTCGCTGGCGTCGGCGCACGCCGCCGCGCGCGACAAGGGCCTGCCGCTGTACCGGCATTTGAGCGGGCCCGGCGATTTGACGCTGCCCGTGCCCCAGATGAACATCATCAACGGCGGCGCGCACGCCGACAACAGCGTCGACATTCAAGAGTTCATGATTCTCCCCATCGGCGCGCCGTCCTTCTCCGAAGCCGTGCGCTATGGGGCCGAGGTCTTCCACTCACTGAAGAAGGTATTGCACGCCAAGGGGCTCAATACCGCGGTAGGGGACGAAGGCGGCTTCGCGCCCGACCTGCCGTCGAACGAGGCCGCTCTCACCACCATTCTGGAAGCCATCGACAAGGCCGGCTACCGGGCGGGCAAGGATATTTATCTCGGGCTGGATGTCGCCAGCAACGAGCTCTTCAAAGACGGCGTCTACGAACTCGAGTCCGAGGGCCGCAAGTTCAGCGCCGCCGAATTCACCGACTATCTCGCGAGCCTCGTCGCCAAGTATCCGATCGTGACGATCGAGGACGGCATGAGCGAGGGTGATTGGGAGGGTTGGGCGATTCTCACCCGCAAACTGGGATCCAAGGTGCAGTTGGTGGGCGACGATTTGTTCGTCACCAACACGAAGATCTTCGCCGAAGGCATCGCCAAGAAAATCGCCAATGCGATTCTCATCAAGCCGAATCAGATCGGCACCTTGACCGAGACTCTGGCCGCCATCGACATGGCGCACGCGGCCAAGTATGCCGCCGTCGTGTCGCACCGCTCGGGTGAAACCGAGGATTCGACCATTGCCGATATCGCCGCCGCGACCACCGCCACCCAGATCAAGACCGGCTCGATGTCGCGCTCGGACCGAATCGCGAAATACAATCAACTGCTGCGCATCGAGGGCGAGCTCAAGGGACTGGCGGCCTTTGCGGGATCTCGCGCATTATCGGTACCAATCTCTTAAGAGTTCATGCTAAGCTACTGTCCCCATGAGGATTTTCGCCGTCATCCTGGGCCTTGCCCTGGTGTTGCTCCAATACCGGCTGTGGCTCTCGGATCAAGGAATTCACGAGGTTTCACGCCTTCAGGCGGCCATCGACGCCCAAGTTGCGGCGAACCACGAACAATCTGAGCGCAATCGGCAATTGGTCGCGGAAGTGACTGATCTCAAAGTCGGTTTAGCTGCGCTCGAGGAACGAGCCCGCAGCGAGCTCGGCATGGTGGGCAATAGCGAAACCTTCTACCAAGTAGTGACGGCGACGACGCCCGCTCCCGCCGCGCCTGCCGCCGCCGCTACCGCCCGCGCGCAGTGATGCTAAGCCTCGCGACCCCGCGCGTCTGGGCCATCGTTCCCGCGGCGGGTCGCGGTGCGCGCTTTTCCGCCTCGACGCCCGGATCGGTTCCAAAGCAATATGCGCCGCTGCACGGGGCCACGGTCCTGGAATGGTCGCTGCGCGCGCTGCTTGCCGAGCCCCGAGTGCAGGCGGTGGTCGTCGCACTGGCGGCGGATGACGGCGAGTGGCCGCGCATCGCCGCGAAAATCGCATCGCCTAAAATTCAAACCACGCTCGGCGGCGCCAATCGGCAGGACTCGGTGGCCAACGGACTTGAATATCTGGCGGGCCTGGCCGCCGCGGATGATTGGGTTCTGGTGCACGATGCGGCGCGCCCCTGCTTGAATGCCGCGGATCTTCGCGCCTTGCTCGATGCGGTCCACACCGCACCGGGCCGGGCGGGGGCTGCGGGGGCGGTGCTCGCGGCGCCCATCGTCGACACGGTCAAGCGCGAGCTGGGCGGCCACATCGCCACCGTGGATCGCGCGGGGTTGTGGCGCGCGCTGACGCCGCAGGTGTTTGCCTTTGCGCAATTACGTCATGCGCTGAAGGAAGCGGCGGCCGCCGGCGTCTCCGTGACCGACGAGGCACAGGCGATCGAACGAATGGGACTGCATCCGGTGCTGGTGCCGGGCTCGCCGTTCAATGTCAAGATAACGCAGGCAACGGATTTATCCATCGCCGCCAATGTACTGAAAATGACGGAGGATAGGCCGATGCGAATCGGACAGGGTTTCGATGTGCATGCCTTCGGCCCCGGCGACCACGTCATGCTGGGAGGCGTGCGCATTGCCCATCTCAAAGGGGTGGTCGCGCATTCGGACGGCGACGTGGTCATCCACGCGCTGTGCGACGCGGTGCTGGGCGCACTGGGGGACGGGGACATCGGCCGGCACTTTCCCGACAGCGATCCGCAGTATCGCGGCGCCGACAGCCGCGTGTTCCTGCGCGCGGTGGCTGCGCGGATGCGGGCTGCGGGACTCACCCTGGTCAACGCGGACATCACGGTGCTGGCCGAGGCCCCGCGCATTGCGGCGCATCGCAGCGCCATGGCTGCAGCCTTGAGTGCCGATCTCGGCGCTCCGGCGCATCTCATCAACATCAAGGCCACGACGACCGAGCGATTGGGGTTCATCGGCCGCGGCGAAGGTCTGGCCGCGCTTGCGTCCGTATTGTTGGGAAGCTAGGCGTTGAGCGTCCTCGGCAGACGCGCCGATGCATGGAATCGCGCGGCTTTACAGCCGCCGAGAGCCCACGGAGCGCCGCTGCCGCCGGCCACGCTCAAGGCCACGCCGGAGGACTTCCACGTCGAGGAGTGCCTGTCCTTCGAACCCTCCGGGACCGGGCCGCACTGGCTGCTTCGCGTCGAGAAGCGCAGGGCCAACACCCGTTGGGTGGCGGCGGAGATCGCGCGTCTGGCCGGAGTCCCCGCCGCCGACGTCGGCTACGCGGGCCTCAAGGATCGGCACGCCGTCGCCGTGCAGTGGTTCAGCGTGCCGAACGCGGCCAAGACGGCCGACTACTGGAGCGGCGTGCGCACCCCTGAATTCAAGGTGCTCGAAGCGCGTGCCAATCTGCGCAAGCTCAAGCGCGGGGCGCTGTCGGGCAATCACTTTCGCATCCGTCTGCGCAACGCAACCTGGCCGCGCGAGCAGCTGCAATCGAAGCTCGACGCGTTGCGGGCGCATGGAGCGCCCAATTATTTTGGGCCGCAACGCTTCGGGCGTGACGGCTACAATCTGGATCGAGTGGCGGACTGGCTGCAAAGCGGAGTTGCGCCGCGGGGCCGCGCCGAACGCAGCTTTGCACTGTCGGCCGCGCGATCCCTGGTGTTCAACACCGTGCTCGCGCGGCGCGTAGAGGCGGGCGATTGGTCCCAACTTAGCTATGGCGACCTGGCCAGTCTCGACGGCAGCGGCAGCCACTTCTCCGTCGCCGCGCTCGACGATGAATTGCGCCGGCGAGTGAACGAGTTCGACATTCACCCTTCAGGTCCGCTCTGGGGACGAGGCCTCCCGGCGAGCGCAGGTCAGGCGTTGCAGCACGAGCTCGCGGCGGCGGAAGAGCTCAAGGCGGTGACGGAGTTGCTGGCCGGGGAAGGATTGACCCAGGAGCGGCGCGCGCTGCGCTGCGCCGTTCGGGACCTGACCGCACAGTACGATGCCGCCGTGCTGACATTGAGCTTTTCTCTGGGGCGAGGGCAGTTTGCGACCGCGGTCCTGCGCGAAATATGCGACTTCGAGGATATTCCGGAGCTCGACGCCGACGAGGAGTAGCACCGGGAATGGTGATCGCTACAACGCCTCTCGCATGAACTCGAGGACCGCGGCCGCGCATTCCGCCGGACGGGTTTGCAGCAGGAGATGCGGTCCGTCGAACTCCGCCAACCGGGCCCCGGGCAGTCCGTCGACCATGCGCCGTGTGGCTGCCCGTGAAATGACTCGATCGTGACGCGCAATCAGCACCAGAGTGGGCACGCGGATGCGCGCGAGCGCGGGGCTCTCGTCGACCGCCAGAAGCGCGGCGATTCGATGACGAATCACCGCGGGCGCGACGCCGGCGATCGCCCGGTCGGCCTGTGCGGGCGCTCGCCGCGGCGAGGCGGATCCCCACATCAGCGGCGCGCGCACCCAACGCGGCAGCGCCTTCAGGGGCAGCAGAGCGGCCAGAGGCCGCAGCCATCTTGCCCAGGGAAAGGGGTTGCCGGCGAACGTCGTACACAGGATGACGGCGAGGAGGCCGGGCGGCGATCGCGCCGCAATCCGGACTGCAAGAGGTCCCGAGAAGGATTCGCCCAGTAGAATGTAGCCGCGGTCCGAAGGGAGCGCGGCCAGCACCAGCGCCTCCAGCTCGTCGTAGCCGAGAGCCCGATCCGAAGGGTAGGACACGATCATCGGCTCGACACTCGGCCGCAATGCCTGCGCGAATACGCCCAGGAATTTGCCGGTACCGTCGATCCCCGGCAGCAGAAGCAGAACAGGTGCGATCGATGCGCCGCTCAAAGAATATCGAAAGCCGCTTCGCGCCGGCCGAGCCGGCCTCTCCGGTCCGCAATGAGCATCACCAGGCGATGGTGGCCCCGAGGCAGCTGCACCCCGCTCACGCGCAAACCCTTCTCGGAGATCGAGGCGCGGTCGGTGATGCGCTTGGTGATGTCCATGGTTACGGCGCCCACGTAGCAGATGCGAAGGGTCTCGGGCCGGATGGGCGAGCTGGCGGTCGGCACGAACTGCAGCTCGAGCTCCAGCGGCGAGGTCGCCTTTCCCAGAGGCGGCGCGACAACCCTGACCTGCGGATTGTCCGCATCGTTGTTGGGCATGGAGTAGCAGGTCGGCGAAGAGTTCTCTTCGCCCGTATCGCGCGTACTGAAGCTGTCGACCGCCTTCGGCTGGGCCGTGTTCCACGCCGCCGCCTCGCTTTCGGTGACGAGATCGAAGGAGGCGCCGGCCGGCTTGGGTGGGGCGGTCGGTTCTGCGCCGAACGATCCGGCGACTACGGCGGCCGCCAACAGGGGCACCGCAATCCACTTATGCTTTTGAATCATCGTTTACCTCGGATGTATCGGGCTCAAGCCCGCAGCAACACGTACACCGCGCCGGAGCCGCCGTCGATGGCGCGCGCGGACACGAATGCCATGACGTCCATATGCCGGCGCAACCAAAGGTTCACCGCCGTCTTCAGCACCGGGCCGCGCGCACCCGAGCGATAGCCCTTGCCGTGAACGATTCTCACGCAGCGGCAGCCCCCGTCGCGGCTGCGCGCGAGGAAATCGGCGAGCCGCTGTCGCGCCTCCGCCTGATTGAACCCGTGAAGATCCAATTCGCCTTCGACCGGATACAGGCCGCGGCGCAGTCGGCGCATCGACTGAATGCGCACGCCGGCGCGTTGAAAGGACAGCACGCCGTCGCCGGTGACGGCGTGCTCCGCCGCGGCCGCCTCCTCGTTCGGCAGTGCGTCGATCAGCGGCATCGTCTCATCCAGATTTTCCGGCTCCGCTGCCGCGGCCTTGCGCACTCTGGCGCGCGCCCCGACCTTCCCGAGAGCCGCAGGCACAGGCGATTGCGCCAGAGGGATGACGTCGCGCACCGCCGCGCGGAAAATCTCCGCATCGTCTGCGCCGCCATCCGCGCCGCCGCGCCTTAGGGGTAGTCGTTTGGCCATGATTCGTGGACTCGATCGGCTATCGGGGTTTCCAGCGTTACAGTATAGTCCGCACGGCGACACCCGTGAGCGTAGGGCAGGCCGTTAGATCCCGTGAAAATTCTTCTTTCGAATGACGACGGTTATCGTGCCGAGGGCTTGACCGCGCTCGCGGCGGCGATTAGGCCTCTCGGCGCCGTGACCATCGTGGCGCCCGACCGGAACCGCAGCGGCGCCAGCAATTCCCTCACCCTCGATGTGCCCGTGCGCGCCGCGCGCTACGACACCGATGCTTACTATGTCAACGGCACGCCGACCGATTGTGTGCATCTGGCGATCTCGGGTCTGTTTGACTTCGAGCACGACATCGTGGTGTCGGGCGTCAATGACGGCGCCAATCTCGGCGACGACACTTTGTACTCGGGCACGGTTGCCGCCGCCGTCGAGGGCAGGTTTCTCGGCTTGCCCGCCATCGCGGTCTCGCTGTGTGTCGAGCCGGGCAGCCCGCGCAATTTTGCATCCGCCGCGCAGGTCGCGGCTGAGCTCGTGCGTCGAATGGGACAGGAGCGGCTGCAGGGGCCGGAGGTGGGCCCCGTCATTCTCAACGTCAATGTTCCGGATCTGCCCGAGGGCAAGTTGCGCGGCATCAAGGTGACCCGCCTCGGCAGCCGGCATCGCAGCAAGTCGATCGTCAAGGCCAAGGATCCCCGAGGCCGCAACGTATACTGGGTGGGCAATGCCGGGGCCGGTCAGGACGCAGGACCCGGCACGGATTTCCATGCCGTGGCCGAAGGGTTTGCGTCCATTACCCCGCTGCAAATCGATTTGACGCGTCATTCGGCGCTGCCTGAACTTTCGAAATGGCTCAAGCTTGAGTAGCTTCATGGAAGGTCCGCGCCTCAGCGGTATCGGCATGACATCGGCGCGCACCCGAGAGCGCCTGGTACAGCGCCTGCAGGAACAGGGAATCTCCGATCCCCGCGTGCTCGACCGCATCCGAAACGTTCCGCGGCATCTGTTCATGGATGAGGCGCTCGCCAGCCGGGCCTACGAAGACACCGCGCTGCCCATCGGATTCGGGCAAACCATCTCGCAGCCCTACGTGGTGGCGCGCATGACCGAGGCGCTGCTCTCGGCCGGCGAGACCCGCACCGTCTTGGAGATAGGCACGGGCTGCGGTTATCAGACGGCGGTGCTATCGCCCCTGGTGGAGAAGATTTACACCATCGAGCGCATTGCCAGCCTGGTGACGCGCGCGCGCCGCACCTTGCGGGAACTGCGAATCCGCAACGTGAGTTTCCGCCATGACGACGGCAATGTGGGCTGGGTGGCGCGGGCGCCCTTCGATGGGATACTGCTGACGGCCGCGCCGCACGCCGTGCCGGCCGCATTGTTCGAGCAGCTTTGCGTCGGCGGCCGTTTGATCGCACCCGTCGGGCCGGACGGCCGACAGGAGCTCTATCTTTACACCAAGGGTGAGACACGCATCGAGCGCCGTTCGCTCGGCGCCGTGAGTTTCGTCCCCTTGCTATCGGGACTGCAGCGTTAGCATCGCGCGCTCGATAGGCACCGCCGGACTTTGCTGCCTGCTGCTCGGAGCGTGCGCCGATACTGCTCCCCAGGGACCCGAAAGCTACGTCGTACGTCCCCAGGACACTCTGTACAGCATTGCGTGGCGCCACGATCTCGACTATCGAGATCTGGCCCGATGGAACAACATCGGATCCGAATTCCGCATCTCCGTGGGCCAGGTGCTCTTGTTGGGCCCCGGCAACCGCAATGGCGAGACGCAAGCGCCAGCGGCGCCGCGGGTCGGCAAACCGAGAGCGCTGCCCGCGCCGCCGGCCAGGGCGCAGGGCAATGCCCTGCCGCCGGTGAGCAATGCGTCGCCATCGAACAACGCGGCGCCATCCGGCAACGCGGCACCCCCATCCAACAACTCGCCCATCGCGGCGCCGGTGTCGCCGCCGGCGGGCACCGCCATCGGCGGAGCCTCGAAATGGGTATGGCCGACCGACCGGGTCGGCGCGCCGCGTCCGGTGCCGGGGGGCGGCATTCTCTTGGCCGGGCACTTGGGGCAGGATGTGCGCGCCGCGAGCGCGGGCCGCGTCGTGTATACCGGGAGCGGTCTGCGCGGCTACGGAAATCTAATCATCATCAAGCATGCGGACAGCCTGCTGTCAGCGTACGCCCACAATCGCGAGATGCTCGTGCACGAAGGTCAGGAAGTCGCGCCGGGGCAGGTGATCGCGCACATGGGAGAAGGCGGGCCTCAAATCGCGGTCCTGTATTTCGAAATACGGCTGAACGGCAGACCGGTCGATCCACTGCTCTACTTATCGAAGATAAAGTGAATTCGATTTATGTAACATAACGTATTGAATTGACGCTGATTTCATCCCAATCGATCAATTGTTCAACAGGCTTGCGGGTGCCGAACCCGTGTGTTTTACTGTGCGCCGATCGGGAAAGTCCATTTGCGGGGCGCTGAAGGTTTACACGGGGTCAGAGGGATAAGAAAACTAACAAGATCAACAAGAAGAATCATAATTCTCGACACCATATTGATCGTGTATTCCGTAAGCGCCCTGCCATTTTATTAGTCTTTTGAATGTCACATCATCAGCAACGCCACGACGCGGCGTTGCTCTGTCACCAGTACGTTGAAAGTGCGGCAGGCCGCACCCGTATCCATCACCTCGAAACCAATGCCGGCGCGCAGGAACTCTGCCCGGAAGGACGCGGGCGGAAAGATTTGACGCTGCCCGGTTCCCAGCAGAACGAGTTCAGGATCGAGTGCGAGGATGCGCGACGGATCGAGCCCGGCCAGATCCTCCACGCGGCCGATATCGGGCGCCACGAAAACCGCGGAGGCGCTGACGATGATGGAGCTGCGATAGGTATCGTCGTTGATGCGTAGCTCGCCCGGGCTGTACGCGCGGACCAGATTGGCGGAAGAACCGGAGTCTTGAGTGAATCGCATTTGCTTAAGATACTGAAAATGCCGCCGCTGCGTTCCACTACCCGTTACTTGCGTTTCACCGCGAACCGCGCGGCCTCTCCGCAGCGCTCCGCGCTGCTCGAGCGGCTGCTCGCGCGCGCCGACGCCTCCGTCCCGGTGACCGATTGGCGTGCCGATGCGTTTCGCGTCATCGCATCGCCCGGCGCCCTCATGCCGGGCGTCGCTGCCGCGGCCCTGTACGCCGATTTCGGCGCGGTGCCGGGCGCATCAGCGTACATCGCCACACCGGTGCACTATGTCGCGGAGATGGACAACGTCCGATTGCACCCCGCCGGTGTCTTGTCGCTGAGCGCCTCTGAGGCTCTTGCCCTGGCCGGCGATTTCGATCGCCTGTGGCACGACGCGGGGATTCGCTTGCTCGCGGGACATACCGGCGCTCTGTACTGCGTGGCGGATAGGCCCATGCCCGCGACCACCGAAGATCCGCAACAGATTCAGGGTCGACACATCGAGCATCATCTGCCGGCCGGTCCTGCCGCGCCGCGCCTGCGGCAGCTCATGAGTGAAATCGAGATGTGGCTGTTTGAGCACCCCGTGAATCGAATCCGGATCTCGCATGCAGTGCCCGCGGTGAGCGGTCTTTGGCTGTGGGGGTGTGCGGATGTGCTGTCGTCCCTGCCGCCGGTCGATGGCTGGGCGGCGGGCGATGATCCCTTCTTTAGAGCATTCGGCGCGCGGCCCGATACCCCGCACGGCGCGGTTACGCCGCACGGCGCGGTTACCCCGCAGGCGGTGGGTACTGACGATGAACCGCCGCCCGGATCGGGGGTCGCCGTGATCGGCGTGGCGCCGGGCGCGGCCGAATGGGGCGACATCGAGTCGCGTTGGCTCGAACGTTCCGTTGCGGATCTGCGCTTAGGGAGGATCGCGCGGCTCGAATTGTCGGCGGCCGATCGGAAGTTCATCGTGAGCGCGCGCTGGAAGCGCCGATTCTGGCGGCACCCGCGCCCGTGGTGGGAGTGCTTCGCTTGATTTCACCCACCATACGGCGGCGGCCGATGGCGTCCTGCGACTTCGCGCCGGATATGCATCCGGTTCTGCGGCGGGTGTATGCGGCGCGCGGTCTTCAGAGCGGCGCGGACCTGGATCTGTCGCTGGAGCGGCTTCTGCCGGTCGGTTCCCTCGAGGGTGTCGACGCCGCGGCCCGGCTGCTGGCCGAGCACGCGGCAGCGGGCCGCGTGCTCGTGATCGGCGATTTCGATGCGGACGGGGCCACCAGCACCGCGCTGGTGGTGAGAGGCCTGCGCGCATTGCAGTTCGCGCACGTCGATTTTCTCGTGCCCAACCGGTTTCGCTTCGGCTACGGCTTGACCCCAGAGATCGTCGCCCTGGCGGCCACGCGCCGGCCGTCATTGATAGTCACCGTGGACAACGGGGTGTCCAGCGTCGCGGGGGTGGAGGCGGCGCACGACTTGGGCATCCCCGTGCTGGTGACGGATCATCACCTGCCGGGCGCCGGTCTGCCGCGCGCCGCGGTGATCGTCAATCCGAATCTGCCGGATTGCGGATTCGCGAGCACCGCGCTCGCCGGCGTCGGGGTGGCGTTCTACGTCATCGCGGCGCTCGCGAGGACTCTCGGCGCGAAGGATTTCCGTGCCGCGGAGCTGCTCGACTTGGTGGCTTTGGGCACGGTTGCCGATGTGGTGCCGCTCGACCGGAACAACCGCATATTGGTTGCGCAGGGGCTGCGCCGCATTCGTGCCGGCCGCTGCGTGCCCGGTATTCTCGCGCTGCTCGAATCGGCGGGCCGGCGCCACCCGGAGATTACCGCAGCCGATCTGGGATTCTCGGTGGCTCCGCGCCTGAATGCGGCGGGCAGGCTCGACGATATGAGCGTGGGCATCGCCTGCCTGCTCGCCGACGAGCCTTCCGAAGCGGCGCGGCTCGCGCTCATGCTGAACAAGCTCAATGAAGAGAGGCGCGAGATAGAGCAGCGCATGCAGTTGGAAGCGATCGACATCGCCGCCGGTGTGCGATTCGGCGGCGAGGGCGGCGACGGCGCCGAGGCGCTTGGGCTTTGCCTGTTCGAGGAGGGCTGGCACCAAGGGGTGGTGGGTCTGGTCGCCGGCAGGATCAAGGATCGATGGAATCGGCCGGTCGTCGCTTTCGCACGCGCGGAGGACGGTTCGCTGCGCGGCTCCGCGCGTTCGATTGCGGGCGTCAATATCCGCGATGCCCTCGACAGCATCGCGACCCGCCATCCCGGCCTCATCGACAAATTCGGCGGCCACGCCATGGCGGCCGGTCTGAGCATGCCGGAGGCAAGCCTGGCGGCGTTCCGCACCGCCTTCGCCGCCGAGATTGCCGCGCGCGCCGACCGGGAATCCCTTCAAGGCGTGATCTACTCGGACGGCGCGCTGACCGCCGCCGAACTCGTCCTCGACACCGCCCGGGTGTTGCGCGGCGGCGGCCCCTGGGGGCAGGGCTTTCCGGAGCCGGTATTCGATGGGGAATTCCAGGTCCTCGATGCGCGCCTCGTCGGCGGCAGGCATTTGAAAATGCGGCTGAGAGCGGCCGATGAGCCGCCGGGCGGCGGCATCGAGGCGATCGCCTTCGGCTATGTCGGCGGAGTTTGCGAAGACCCGCAGCTGCGGACCGGCGTGCGCCTACGGCTCGCCTATCGCCTCGAGATCAACGAATACCGGGGCAGCGAGAGCGTGCAGCTGAACTGCCAACATTTGGCGCTGTCCTAAATCGTCGTTTTGTTGACGTTGTGATCATCGCGGCCGGCATGCTTAAATTCCCCAACCGACCATGCCGCAACCGCGACCCTCCAGTTTTCAAATGACGATTCGTGAGATCGCCTCGGCGCCCTTTGCGGAATAGGCAGCAATGACGCGGCGCCAGAGCCGGCTGATCGGCATCGTGGGCTACCCCGATGTGGTGGCGCTCGACGTCGTCGGCGCCTTCGATGCCTTCGCGATTGCCGCCGATATGATCGGCGGCACGGTTCCCGCCTACCGGTGCGCTCTATTGAGCCCGAGCTCGGAGCCGTTCAAGGCGGCGTCGGGACTGCAATTCACCCCCGATTTTGCACTTGCCCTCGCGCCCCCGGGCATCGACACCATCATTGTGGCCGGCGGCGGCGGAATTCGCACGCCATCGATCAACGCCGACATTGCGGCGTGGCTGGTGCGCCGCGCGGCGCGCGTGCGCCGGATCGCCAGCGTCTGCATCGGCATATACGGCGTGGCGCCGACCGGACTGCTCGACGGGCGTCGCGTGGCGACTCATTGGCGCTTTGCGCTGGACCTTGCGCGCAAGTTTCCGGCCCTCAAGGTCGATCCCGACGCCATCTATGTGGAGGACGGCCCATTCTGGACCTCGGCCGGCATTACCGCCGGCATCGATCTTGCGCTGGCGCTCATCGAGGCCGATCACGGCGCCGAAGTCGCCCTGCAAGTGGCCCGAGAAATGGTCGTGTACCTCAAGCGCGACGGCGGCCAGACGCAATTCTCAGCACCGCTGCGTTTTCAGGTCGCCGCTCGCGATCAACTGGGCGAGCTCGTCTCGTGGATCACCGCTCATCCGCAGGACCATCTCACGGTGGAGTCGCTCGCCGAGCGCGCCGGCAGCTCGCCGCGCAATCTCACGCGCAGGTTTGTGAAATCGTTCGGACTGGCGCCGGGCCGCGTGATAGAAATTCTGCGCCTCGACGAAGCGCGGCGGCGCCTGCTCACCTCGCGCGGGCCCATTGAAGCAGTCGCGAAGTCCGTCGGCTTTCGCAGCGCGGACGTGTTCAGGCGGGCATTCGAGCGGCGCTTCAGGATTACGCCGCGGGATTACCGCAATCGGTTTTGCGTCGGCACTCCGTCGGCTCCGCTAGGCCGGCTGGCTCCGCGCGGGTTCCTTGCTTTGGAGGGAAACCGGCCGGTCGATCGTCCACGTGACCGTGCGGGTGCGGACGACTCCGGAGCGCGCGTTGCCTCGAAGGTGGGGCACTCGCCAAAACAACTGGCTGCCGCGCCGCACGAGGTGACCGCGCACGTGATGAAGCCGCGGGGCACGCCTGTGCAGGGCCGTTCCGGTGCCGCCGGAAGAGTAAGACTCTCCTAGCAGCGGGGACAGCACTTCGATGTGATCCAGCAACGGGGCCTTTCCCACGCGCGCCCGGGACCGATTCAGGCGCTCGAGGTCCGGTGTCCGCTGCGGCAGGCCCGTGCGCGTGGACAGGAGCAGAAAGAACGCCAGCAGCATGGGAATATCCGCGGCGATCGTTCCGAGCGCATGGTGCGCCACCGCCGCTTGGCTCTCGGAGCTCAGCGCCGCGCCCCGGTAGTAATCCGCCCACGTGCGCTCGAAGCGGAACCGAAAACATCGGCGCAGCAATCCCAGGTGCCGATCGGTCGGGTCGGACACGCAGATCGGCGGACTATCGGTTTCGTCTGGCGCTTCGGGCTCCTCATCTTCCCCGGTGTCCAGATCGAAGTACCCTTCCATGCTGCTCGCGAGCAGATCGAGGTCCGTCTCCCCGACGCTCCAGAATGTTCTCAACCGCCCGCTGCGGCCGTCGCGCGCCGCGCTGATGAGCGCGCCGCGGCGGCCTGATCGCCGCACGGATTCGTCCGGCGGCCTGAATCCGTAGCGCTCGAGCTCGGACAGCCAGGGGGCCTCGCACCACTCGACCCAGATGCGCTCCGACGGCACTCGCAACAAGTCGGCGCATTCGAGATTGCGTGCGCCCCTGGAGTAGGCCAAGGCGGTGCAAAGGCGGGTCAACTCGTCGCTGAAAACATATCTGGCAGGGCATTGCGCAATGTCCGCCGCGAAGTCGGATGCTCCGCTCAGGCGCGTCAACGCGCCGTCCGTCAGGCTCTGAACGACGAACGGCGTGCGGCATTGCGCGATTCGATCGGCCAATCTCATGCGATTGAAACTAGCGGCGCGGCGGGCGGCGTTCTTGAATTTGGTATGAAACAGGCCATGCTTGGGAGCGCACCCGATCTTTGCGGTATGAGATGCGGCACTTGCAGTCCGAAGCGGTCGGCCGCTAACGCCGGCTCGGCGGCGAGGTCAGCGGCATCGCCTGAAGAATCGCTCCCCGGTAGCTCGAGCTCGATTGGATGCGCGCTCCGGATGAAAGAGTAAATGCAAACCTGCCGCGGCCGACGGCCTGCGCATAGACCACAGCGCGGATGTTCACGAGGAGAGAGCGCTCGATTCTGATGAAGCCCAGGTGCGCCAATTCGGCCTCCAGCCTTTTGATCGTATCTCTGCTGATGTACGCGGCGTCGCCGCTGCGGATCGACACATAGTTGCCGTCCGACTCGATGTACTCGACCCTTTGCGGATCCAATGGATATAGCCGGCGTTCGCGCTCACCGACGATCAGCGTTGGCATCAGCCTGTCTCCACACAGCGTGGCCGCATCGGGGTCTATGACAACCCAAGGGCGGAGCAGGGTCGAGGCGCAGCGGTCGAGTTCGTCCCTGTGGCCGACGTGTTCGTCCCTCGATACCGCTCGAGCACCCCGCCGGAGCGGCCGGCCGCAAAAATCGCTGGAGCGATTTTGGCCGGCCTAAATCGTCGTTTTGTTGGCGTTGTGATTCCCGCAGAGGGCTGCTTAAATTTGGACGGTGAGACCGAAGACCCGCGAGATTGAGGGAGATCCCAGGTTGATGCCGACGCTGCTCATCGGCGAGCGCGAGCGCCGGCTGTATCCGTTGGACCCTGACAAGATCGACTTCATCGAGTCGGACGGCAACTATGTGTCGATCCGCAGCGGCAATACCACTTACATCAGCCGCGATTCGATCAAGCGGCTGGCGGGGGAACTCGCGGGCTACGGCTTCATCCGAATCGAGCGCTCGCTGCTGGTGAACATCCGCGCGGTTCTGTATGCCGAGGCGGCCGGCCGCGGCCGGTTCGCGTTCACTTTGTATTCCGGAGCCTGCATACAGTCGAGTGCAAGCTACCGCAACGCCATTCTGCGGGCATTGCCGCTGGCGTCGTCATCGTGCCGCGGGACCTGCCAGTGACTCCGGAGCGGCGCAGCTAGTCGGATTGGCCCGAAGCGGTCCAGATGTTCAGGCCGCCGTCGAGCGCATGGCGGTCGATCCTGCCGATCTCTTCGGGGCTGAAATGCAGGTTGCGCAGCGAGCCCAAGGATTCCTCGATCTGCGCGAAATGGCTCGCGCCGATCAGCGCACTCGTGACCGCCGGTTTTCTCAGCACCCACGAGATCGCCATTTGCGCCAGGCTCTGTCCCCGTTGCGCCGCGATTCCGTTGAGAGCACGCACGTTCTCTAGATTGCGCTCGCTCAGCATGGTCTTGCTGAACGAGCCGTCCTGGGCGGCGCGCGAGCTATCCGGGATCCCGTTCAGGTACTTCGACGTGAGCAAGCCCTGCGCGAGCGGCGAGAAGGCGATGCATCCGACGCCTTCTCGCTCGAGCAGGTCCAACAGGCCGTTCTCCACCCACCGATTGAGCATGGAATAGGACGGTTGATGAATGACGAAGGGAACCTTGAGTTCGCGCAGCATCGCCGCCGCCTCGGCGGTTTTGGCGGGTCCGTAGGATGAGATACCGACGTATAACGCCCGCCCGCTGCTGACCGCGGTCTGCAGGGCGCCCATCGTCTCCTCCAGCGGTGTCTCCGGATCGTAGCGATGCGAGTAGAAGATATCGACGTAGTCCAGATTCATGCGCGCGAGGCTCTGATCCAGACTGCCCAGCAGGTATTTGCGCGAGCCCCATTCGCCGTACGGCCCCGGCCACATGCGGTAGCCGGCCTTGGTCGAGATGATCAACTCGTCCCGGTATCCGGCGAGGTCGTCCGCCACGATGCGGCCGAAATTCTCCTCGGCGGATCCGGGCGCCGGTCCGTAATTGTTCGCGAGATCGAAATGCGTGATGCCGCGGTCGAAGGACTTGAGGACCATGTCGCGCGCGTTGTCGAACGGAGTGCTGCTGCCGAAGTTCTGCCACAACCCCAGAGAAATTCGCGGCAATTTCAAGCCGCTGCGGCCGCAGCGCACATAGGGGATTCGTTCGTATCGATCGGCGGCTGCTTGGTGCATTCTCAAAATCCCCGGTAAGCAGGTCGTGCTGAGGAGCGGATTATATGTCGGCCGGCCGCTCGCGATGTGCTAGGATTCTGCGATATGGAAGTCAATCAAATCAAACGGTTCATCAAAGATCTCGAGGAGCGCGCCGACTCTTTGAGGAGGTATCTTTGATTACGACAACAAGCACGAGCGGCTGCAGGAAGTAGAGCGCGAGCTCGAGCAGCCCGGCATTTGGAATAACCCTGAGCGCGCCCAGGAACTCGGGAAGGAGCGCTCCAAGCTGGAGCAAGTCGTCGGGGGTCTGGACCGGCTCAAGCGTTCCTTGAGCGACGCGGCGGACCTTCTGGATCTCGCCGCCGAGGAATCGGATCTGCGGGCGATCGGGGAAGTCGAGGCGGATGTCAACCGTTTGGCGCACGAGGTCGAACTGCTCGAGTTCCAGCGGATGTTTCCCGGGAAAATGGACTCCCACAATGCGTTTCTGGACATTCAGGCCGGAGCGGGCGGCACCGAGGCCCAGGATTGGGCCGCCATGCTGTTGCGCATGTACCTCAAATGGGCGGACGCGCACGGCTTCAAGACCGAGGTCATCGATCAGAGCGACGGCGAGGTGGCGGGAATCAAGGGCGCGACCATCAGCATCGCCGGCGACTACGCCTACGGCTGGCTGCGCACCGAGACCGGCGTTCACCGCTTGGTGCGCAAATCGCCGTTCGACTCCGGCAATCGGCGGCACACCTCGTTCGCCTCGGTCTTCGTTTCGCCGGAGGTGGACGACGACATCGATATCGACATCAATCCGGCCGATTTGCGTGTCGACGTCTATCGTTCCAGCGGCGCGGGCGGACAACACGTCAACAAGACCGAGTCCGCGGTGCGCATCACGCACGAGCCGAGCGGCATCGTGGTGGCCTGCCAGGGCGAGCGCAGCCAGCACAAGAACCGGTCCACCGCGATGAAAATGCTCAAGGCCAAGCTGTACGAACTGGAGTACAACAAGCGCAACGCCGCCGCGAAGGTGCTCGAGGACTCGAAGTCCGACGTGAGCTGGGGCAATCAGATTCGCAGCTACGTGCTGGATCAATCGCGGATCAAGGATCTGCGCACCGGCGTGGAGATCGGCAACACCACGGCGGTGCTCGATGGAGCCCTCGACGAATTCATGCAAGCCAGCCTGAAGCAGGGTCTTTGAGACGTAGGGAATATGAGCGACAACGACGATGAGAATCATCTGATCGCGGAGCGGCGCGCCAAGCTCGCGAGGCTTCGCGAGCGCGGCAACGCCTTTCCGAACGATTTTCGGCGAGATGCATTGGCCGCGGACCTCGCCCAGGCCTACGGCGGCAAGGACACCGGGGCACTCGAGGCCGAGGCGGTGCGCGTCGCCGTCGCCGGCCGCCTGCGCCGCAAGAACGTCATGGGCAAGGGCAGCTTTGCCAAGATCGAGGACGGCAGCGGCGGCATCCAGCTGCGGCTGGAGCGCGACACGCTGCACGGGGTGTACGAGGACTTCAAGACCTGGGACATCGGCGATGTCATCGGCGTCGAAGGCCTGTTGTTCATGACCAAGACCGGCGAGTTGACGGTCAAGGTGGACCGCGCCGTACTGCTCACCAAGTCGCTGCGGCCCTTGCCGGACAAGTGGCACGGCATCACCGACACCGAAACGCGCTACCGGCGCCGCTACGTCGATCTCATCATGACCGAGGAGAGCCGCCGGGTTTTCCAGATGCGCAGCGCCATCGTGCGCTACATCCGCGCCTTTCTCGATGCGCGGGGATTCCTGGAAGTCGAGACGCCGATGCTGCATCCCATCCCGGGCGGCGCCGCCGCGCGCCCCTTCAAGACGCATCACAACGCGCTCGACGCGGATATGTATCTGCGGATCGCACCCGAGCTGTATTTGAAGCGGCTCACGGTCGGCGGCTTCGAGCGCGTTTACGAGATCAACCGCAATTTCCGCAACGAAGGGGTGTCGACGCAGCACAACCCCGAGTTCACGATGCTCGAACTGTACCAGGCGTACGCGGACTACAACGACCTGATGGTGATGATCGAATCTCTGTTTCAAGGCCTGGCCGATACCATGATCGGGTCGCGCAAGCTGATGTATCAAGGGACCGAAATCGATCTGTCGCTTCCCTTTGCGCGCAGGACCATCGAAGAGATCATCGTGGACAACAATCCGGATCTCGACCCCATGTCGCTGCGCGATGCGTCGTATTTGCGCAGAGTCTGCGATCAGCTGAAGATTCCCCACAAAGCCGGCGACGGTCCGGGAAAATTGCAAATCGAGATATTCGAGAGAACCGGCGAGCACACCTTGGTGCAGCCCACTTTCGCCTATGCCTATCCGGCCGAGGTGTCGCCGCTGTCGCGGCGCAATGACGCGGACCCCTTCATCACGGATCGATGGGAGTTCTTCGTCGGCGGACGCGAGCTCGCCAACGGATTCTCGGAGCTGAACGACGCCGAGGATCAGGCGCAGCGCTTCAAGGATCAGGTCGAACGCAAGGATGCCGGCGACGAGGAGGCCATGTACTACGACGCGGACTACGTCCGTGCGCTGGAGTACGGCATGCCGCCCACCGCCGGGCTCGGCTTAGGGGTAGACCGGCTGGTCATGCTGTACACGAATTCGCCGTCGATTCGCGACGTCCTGCTGTTTCCGCACATGCGGCCCGAAGCTTGACGGCGGCGATTCCGATCGGCGTCTTCGATTCGGGCGTAGGCGGGTTGACCGTACTGCGCGCTTTGCGCAGCGCGATGCCCGCGGAGAATTTCATCTACCTGGGAGATACCGCCCGGCTTCCCTACGGAACCAAGAGCGCCGAGACGGTGGTGCGCTACTCCCTGCAATGCGCGGCCGCTCTGATCGAGCGGCGCATTCGCGGCTTGGTGGTCGCCTGCAATACGGCCTCGGCCTTCGCGCTCGATGCGCTGCGCCGCCACCACCCCGAGCTGCCCGTGATCGGCGTCATCGAGCCGGGTGCGGAGGCGGCGGTGGCGGCCTCGTCATCGCAGCACATTGCGGTCATCGCAACCGAAGGCACCATCGGCGGCGGCGCTTATCGGACGGCCATACACCGGCTGAATCCCGCCGCCCGCATCACCTCCAAGGCCTGCTCCTTGTTCGTCTCGATGGCGGAGGAGGGCTGGACGGAGGGCCCGATCGCCGAGGCCGTGGCTCACCGCTATCTCGATCCGATTTTCGAAGGCAACGATGCTCCCGATACATTGGTGCTGGGCTGCACGCACTTCCCGGCGCTCGCCGCGCCGATACGTTCGGCATTGCCGCGCCACGTGAACATGGTCGACTCCGCGGCGACGACCGCCGCGGCGGCAGCGCGGACGTTCGAATGCGAATCCGCCGCGCCGGGGGCGCGCGGCGGCGTCACCTGGCTGGCCACGGACGGTGCTGCGCGATTCGCGCGGGTGGGAAGTACTTTCTTCGGCGAGACGCTGCGCGCGGAGACGGTGGAGATCATCGATCTCTAGCGATCGTCGATCTCCAGGAGAGACCTCCTGCGTGCGCTCAGCGCTTGCCGAGCGCCTCGCGGAATCCCGGATTCGAGAGCAGGTTGAAGGCCCCGCGCAACAGCATGTCGGACATGGTCTCGTAATAATTCTCGGCGCTGTACGAACGTCCCCAACGCGTCGAATCGCCCGCGACGACGCCGGTCCATAGCTCCTTGCCGGCGGTGTTCTTCAAGTGCACCAGTATCGACAACTCGCCGCCGTAGGTATTGACCTCGGTCACGAAGAACTGGCGTATCTCGCCGCTGAGGACGACCTCGGCGCCGTCGTCCACGATATTCAAGCCGGCGCGGCGAAGAGTGTCCTTCAGATGTTCGGTGACGAAGGCAGCCACGTCGCTCGACGTCGTCATTTGCCGCACTTTGTCGGCTTTCTCGCGGTTCTCGGCGACCAGCGAGGGATTCTGGCGCGTATCGACGAAGGCATCGACGCGGACTTTGGTCGTGCCCACGGCGCCGGTGAGGTCGATCGCGCCCATTTCGCCGAGGGTCGATGTCGGCTTCCACAGCAACGGCACGTTCTCGAGCGACGCGGCGCGCGAAGCGGCCGCTCCGCAGAGGATCAACAAGGCGCAAGATGCAACCGCGGAAATTGACTGTCGCATGATTCCCATCCCTTTATTGTGTAAGACCGATGCCGTTGCCGGCCGAACTCCGTGTCCCGCGCATCTTATCGAACGGGCCCGCCGATTGGCAGGGGGATCAGAGCGCGTAGGGCAGGGGCAATTCCGCGGCGGCGATGGCGGAGGCCGCGCCGCTCGAAGAGACCGCGGCGCTCGAGCCTGGATCAGCCTCGCCGAGCACCGCCAAGGCCTCGAAATTCTCGTCGCTCGGAACCACCTCCACCAAGCGCCCGGAACGCCCGTCGCTCAGGTGAATCGCCTGGCCGACGCGCCATTCTCCGCCCGGCAGCTGCAGCCGATACAGGCGCCGCTTGATCCGGCCGAGGTGTTGGGTACGCGCGATGATCTCCTGTCCGGTGTAGCAGCCCTTGCTGAAGCTGATTCCGTCCAGAAGATCGAGATTGAGCATCTGCGCGACGAAGGTCTCGGCAGTGTCGAGATATATCTGCGGCAGTCCGTCGCGAATGTCGGCGAGCCGCCAATCGCGTTCGATGCGATCGGCTTGCTGAGGGTCGCCGGCGAGACGGTGCTCCGCGAGTTTCCCGGCGGCCCCGATAACCCAGTAGCGGTCGGAGTTCCGTCTCACCAGTCCGACGCCGATGCCGTCCTGCTCCACATAGCCCTTGCCGTCCTGTGGAACGGCGAGCCCGGCGCCGCGCAGTGCGTGCGCGCCATGATGTCCCGACACATGCAGCGCATCGCCCGCGTCTTCCATTTGCACTTTGGCCCGCAGCACGAATTTGCGCAGCCGGTCCAGCGTCGGCGGCACGAGTTCGCGCGGCAGAATCGCCGCGACGCCGCTGGAATGCGGCAGCAGATGCATCACCGCCAGTACCCGGCCTTGGGGGTTCGAGTAGGCAGCCAGCAGCGGATCGCCGGCACTCAAGCGGCGGGTGTCGTTGGATATCTGGCCTTGGAGAAAACTCAGGGCGTCGGGACCCGTGAATCGCAATAGCCCTAAATGAAGCAATCGGCCGGACTGTGGCTTTGAGGTGGTGGTCATCGCCCTATGAGATGGGGACGCAGCGTCGGGTGTCAACCCCGGCGCGCTTTACGCGAATTGGTTCTTCGCTGCCTCATTTTCTGGCAAACTTTCGCCTGTGATGCCGAATTCTTTAGAACCCGCCGAGGGCGATCGGGCCGCCGCGGCGCCGGGCGCCGAAGCGAAGCCGCAGGAAGCGGGCCCGCAAGCAGCGGGCGGCCGCATGCCGGCGGAGGTGGGCGGCCGCGAGGGGCCGGAGCCGACGCGATTCGGCGATTGGGAGCTGCGCGGCCGCTGCATCGATTTCTAACCATGCCCAGTCCCCCAGTACGCGCCCGTCCGACATCGCCTCATGTGGACATCTACCGATGGCAAATCGGCAATTCTCTGTCGATCTTGCATCGCCTCACCGGCATCGCTCTGGCCGTGGGTCTGGTCGCGCTCTGCTATTGGCTGGTGTCGCTGGCCGGTGGCGAAGAGACCTATGCGGCAGCGGCGAAGCGCTTCGCGAGTCCCGGCGGGCTTGCCGTTCTCATCGGCTGGACCTTTGCCTTCCTCTACCATCTGTTGAACGGCGTGCGTCATTTGTTCTGGGATGCGGGCTACGGTTTCGAGCGCACCCAGCGGCACGCGAGCGGCTGGTTCGTGGTGGTGGGCTCGATCGCCCTGACCTTGGGCATTTGGGTGCTGATCAGGCATGCCGCGTCATGAGTCTGCGCACTCCCTTGGGACGAGTGCTGGGAATGGGATCGGCCAAGGATGGTACCGAGCATTGGTGGGCACAGCGGGTGAGTGCCATCGCCCTGATTCCGCTCACGCTGTGGTTCCTGTTCTCGCTGCTGATGTTGCCGGGCCTCGACTATGAGACGGTCAAAACGTGGCTGTCGCTGCCCACCAGCGGATTTTTGTGCGTGCTCCTGCTGCTCGTACTGACGTATCACTCCTACCTGGGAACCACGGAGGTCATCGAGGACTACGTGCATACCGCCGGCATGAAGCTGCTGTCGCTCCTGGTGCTGCGATTCTCGTACGTGCTCGTCTGCGGCGCCGGGGTGTTTGCGGTCTTGCGCATCGTGATGAGACCTTAAGGCCATGAGCGAATACCAAATGATCGACCACACCTACGATGTGGTCGTCGTCGGAGCGGGAGGAGCGGGATTGCGCGCCACGTTCGGTTTGGCCGAGGCGGGACTCTCCACCGCCTGCCTGACCAAGGTGTTCCCCACGCGCAGTCACACCGTGGCGGCTCAAGGCGGCATCTCGGCCGCTCTCGGAAACATGGGCGCCGACGACTGGCGCTGGCATATGTACGATACCGTGAAGGGTTCGGACTGGCTCGGCGACCAGGACGCCATCGAGTTCATGTGCAAGGAAGCACCCGCGGCGGTCATTGAACTCGAGCATTACGGGGTACCGTTTTCACGCACCGAGGATGGCCGTATCTATCAGCGGCCGTTCGGCGGCATGACCACCCATTTCGGCAAGGGCATCGCGCAACGCACCTGTGCCGCGGCCGATCGCACCGGCCATGCCATGCTGCATACGCTGTATCAGCAATCGCTCAAGCATGAGGCGAATTTCTTCATCGAATATTTCGCTCTCGACTTCATCATGGAGAACGGCGAGTGCCGCGGCGTGATCGCTCTCGACATGTCCGACGGCACCGTGCATCGATTCCGCGCCCACTTGGTGATTGTGGCCACCGGCGGCTATGGCCGCGCCTGGTTCTCCTGTACCTCCGCGCACACCTGTACCGGCGACGGCGGGGGCATGGCGCTGCGCGCGGGGCTGCCCCTGCAGGACATGGAGTTCGTGCAGTTCCACCCGACCGGCATCTACGGCGCGGGCTGTTTGATCACCGAGGGCGCGCGCGGGGAGGGCGGATATCTGACCAACTCCGCCGGCGAGCGGTTCATGGAGCGCTACGCGCCGAATGCCAAGGACCTGGCGTCCCGCGACGTGGTCAGTCGGGCGATGACGGTAGAGATTCGCGAAGGCCGCGGCGTGGGGGCGCTCAAGGACCACATCGATCTGCATCTGGAGCATTTGGGCCCGGCGGTGATCAAGGAGCGGCTCCCCGGTATCGCCGAGACGGCCAGAATTTTCGCCGGGGTGGATGTCAACAAGGAGCCCATCCCGGTACTTCCCACGGTTCACTACAACATGGGCGGCATCCCGTGCAATGTGCAGGGCGAGGCAATCACGCGGGTGAGCGGCAGCGATAAGGTCGTTCGGGGCCTCATGACGGTCGGAGAGGCGGCCTGTGTGTCGGTCCATGGCGCAAACCGCTTGGGGTCCAATTCGCTGCTCGATCTGGTCGTGTTCGGCCGAGAAGCGGCACGGCATTGCTCGCGCGCAGTGAAACCGGGCGCGGCCCACCGACCACTCAAGGCCGACGCCGGCGATGAGGCGATTGCGCGCTTGGATCGACTGCGGCAAGCCAAGGGCTCGCTACGCACGGCCGAGATTCGCTTGGAGCTGCAACGCGTCATGCAAAGCGATGCCGCCGTATTCCGCACGGGCGAATCCTTGAACGACGGTAAGCGCAGGCTCGCCCAGGTGTTCGCCTCCTTCGCCGACGTCCGGATCGCGGATCGATCCCTGGTGTGGAACACCGATCTGATCGAGACCTTGGAACTCGACAATCTGCTGGGGCAGGCCGTCGCCACCATGCATTCGGCGGAGAATCGCGAGGAGAGCCGCGGAGCGCAGGCCCGCGAGGATTTTCCGAACCGCGACGATCAAAATTGGCTGAAACACACCCTGTGCTGGGTCGATGCGCGGGGGTCGACCCGGTTCGACTACCGTCCGGTGCATCTCAACACTTTGACCGACGACGTCGAGCCGATCCCCCCCAAGGCGCGGACCTATTGAGGTACGGGACATAGGAGCGTTTGATGGCTGAATTCAGGCTTCCCGCCAATTCCAGGGTGCGCAAGCAGGGCCGCCAATTCAAGGCGCCGGCAGGCGCCAGGAATGTCCGCGTCTTCAAAATCTACCGCTTCGACCCGGATTCTGCCGAGAATCCGCGCCTGGACAGCTACGAAGTAGACATGGACGCCTGCGGTCCGATGGTGTTGGACGCACTGATCAAGATTAAGAACGAGATCGATTCGACGTTGAGCTTCCGGCGCTCCTGCCGGGAGGGAATCTGCGGCTCCTGCGCCATGAACATCGACGGCAAGAACGGGCTGGCCTGCGTCAGCGCGTGCGCCGACGTCAGGAACGAGATCAAGATCTATCCGCTGCCGCACCTGCCGGTCATCAAGGATCTGATCCCGGACCTTACGAACTTCTATGCCCAGTACGCGTCGATCAAGCCCTGGCTGCAGACCCGCACGCCGCCGCCGCCGGACGCCGAGCGCCTGCAGTCCAAGGAAGACCAGGAAAAGGTCGATCGGCCCTCGGCATGCATTCTGTGTGCCTGCTGTTCGACCAGCTGCCCTAGCTACTGGTGGAACAGCGATCGATACCTGGGGCCCGCGGCGCTGCTTGCGGCCTATCGGTGGATCGTCGACAGCCGCGATGAGGCGGCCGGCGAGCGTCTCGATGAGCTCGAGGATCCGTTCCGGCTGTACCGCTGCCATACCATCATGAACTGCACCGAGGCCTGCCCCAAGGACTTGAATCCGGCCAAGGCCATCGGCGAGATCAAGCAAATGCTGGCTCATCGCCGCCATTAGGAGGGCGGACCAATGACCGCCCCGCCCACGACCGACGCTCAGGAGCTCGGGAAACTGCGGTGGCGCTGCCGCCGCGGTATGAGGGAGCTCGACGTGTTGCTGGCACGCTATCTGGACGAGCGTTTCCGCAGCGCCCCGGCCGCGGAACAGGAGGCGTTCCGGCATCTGTTGGAGACCCACGACACCGTTCTCTACGGTTATTGCCTGGGATCCCTGCCGCCGCCGGCCCGCTTCACCGCCCTTATCGAACGAATCACGGCAGGCCCGCTCGACCGTGGAAACTCGCCCGCCCGCCGGTAGCTCCCAGCCTCGCGCTGCTAGAATCCCATCTTGTGCGCAAAGTCACGTTTAAATCCGGTCCGGCCCGGGAATTGTCGAACTTTTCCGTCGCGGCTGGGTCTATCGCGACAGGCTGGGTTGTGAGCTCGCCGGTTAGAGATCACCCATGAGTGTAGAAGAGAGTGACCTCAAACTGGTCGAGCGGGTCCAGCGCGGCGAGCGCGCGGCGTTCGATTTGTTGGTCCTGCGATACCAGCACAAGGTGCTGAAGCTGATCATGCGTTACGTGCACGATGCGACTGAGGCCGAAGACATCGCACAGGAGGCTTTCGTGAAAGCGTTCCGTGCCCTGCACTCGTTTCGCGGCGATAGCGCGTTTTATACTTGGCTGTATAGAATTGCCATCAACACGGCAAAGAACGCCCTGGTTGCCACGAAGCGTCGGCCCATGGACTACGATCTCGACCTGCAGGACCCGGAACAATACGATCTGCACGCGCGCTTGGCGGAGTCCGAGACTCCGGAGGGCTTGCTGCTCACCGACGAGATACGCGACACCGTGAACCGCGCCATTGAGAATCTACCGGAGGATCTGCGTACGGCGATCGTGCTTCGCGAGTTGGAAGGCTTGAGCTACGAGGACATTGCGGAGACCATGGATTGCCCGGTCGGTACGGTGCGTTCGCGAATTTTTCGCGCGCGCGAGGCGATAGACAAGAAACTGCGGCCCATTTTCGACGGCGGCCTTGGTCGGCCTGAGGACACATGAGCGAACAAATTCGTGAGCAGGTCTCGGCATTCCTCGACGGGGAGTTGCCCGACTCGGAAACCGAGCTACTGTTGAAGCGGCTCACTCGCGACGGCGAGCTGCGCGAGAGCTTCGGCCGCTATGCCCTGATCGGCGAGTCCATTCGCGGCACCAGCCGGGGCTTGTTGACCCGCGGCTTTGCCGGCCGCGTGAATAAGGCCATTGACGGCGAACCGGTCGTGGCGGTCGGGCAGGCCCGCGAATCGCGCGCCCCCCGTTGGTGGCGCCCGTTTGCGGGTGCCGCGGTGGCGGCAGGGGTGGCGGCCGTGGCGGTCGTCGCCCTGCAGCAGCGGGCGGTTGCGCCGACGCTGCGGGCCGGCCCGGCCGCCGCACCGATGACGGCGCAGAATGTGATTGCGCCCCAGGGTCCGGGCGGTCTGCCGCAGACGCCTCGGGAACCCAGCTCTTACACCGTGCCGCCGACGTCGACCGCCGCGCCCTCGGGGATGCCGCAGGCGCGACTGACCAATTATGTGCTGGCCCACAGCCGCTATTCCTCCGGCCTCGATCTGCGCGGAGTGTTGGCGGACCTGCTCATCGAGGCGGACGATCCGCAGCCCACGGTCAATCAAGCGGCGGCGCACGTTGCTCCATGATTTTCGCCGCGCGTAATCGGGCCGGATGGCTGATTTCCTGCGCCGTCGCCGGCGCGATGCTGGCCGCGCTGCCGCAGCGTTCTTGGGGCGCGGACGATCCGCGCGAATGGCTGCAGAAAATGAATCAGGCCTTGGCTACACGCAACTACGACGGCACCTTCTTTCATTTGAGCGAGGGCCGGGTCGAGACCATGCGCATCGTGCACAGGGTGCGGGCCGGACGCGTGACCGAGCGGCTGCAGTCCCTGGACGGTTCGGGGCGCGAGTTCGTGCGCAATGACGGCGAACTGACCTGCTATTTGCCCGACCAGCACACCGTGCTGGTCGAACCGCGGCCCGATCACGGCCCCTTCCTGGGTTCGTTGCCCCAGTTCGGTGCGGATGTGAATGATTTCTATCGCATCGAAGCGTTGGCGCCGACGCGAATCCTCGGACGCAAGGCGCGGCTCATCGCCGTTACACCTAAGGACCAATTCCGCTTCGGCTACCGTCTGTGGCTCGATGAGAAGACGGCGATGCCGCTCAAGACCCAACTCTGCGACTCGCGCGGCACGGTGATCGAGCAGATCTTCTTTGCGCGCCTGGAAATGCCGGAGAACATACCGGACAGCGACCTGGCTCCGGCGGTGCGTACCGACGGCATGCGATGGGTGCACCAGGGTCCCGCGCACGACAGCGCATCGCCGGCGCTTTCGGCGTTTCGTGCGAGCCAACTGCCGCCCGGCTTTCGCCTGACGGTGGCGGGCAGTCAGACCCTGGGAGGGGCAAGCGCCCCCGCGAGTCATCTGGTGTATTCGGATGGATTGGCCACCGTATCGGTGTTCGTCGAGGTGCAGCAAAGCGGGGCGCCGGACGTGGGCGCGAGCGGCGATCCGAGCACAAGTCCGCCGCCCGAGCCGCCGATGCAGGGGCTGGCGCGGGTGGGTTCGGGCTTCGCATATTCCACGGTGGTGCAGGGTCATCAGGTCACCGCGGTCGGCGAAGTCCCGGCGCAGACCGTGGAGTTCATCGCCCACTCGGTCAAATCCTTGAGCGGCACCCAGCTTCCACCCCATTAGTCGGTGCGCTCGAGCCCGCCACGTTTCCTGCTGTACTCGCGCCCCGGCTGCGGCCTATGCGAGGAGATGTTGGGCGAACTCGCCGCGCTGCAGGCTGTTGCCCGCGTCGGCGTCGACGTGCTCGACGTCGATGCAGACCCCGCCGCGAGAGTGCGCTACGGGCACAAGATTCCGGTGCTGCTGCTCGACGGCGAATTGGTCTGTCACGGGCGCTTGGACGCCGAGGAGGTGCATAAGGCGCTCGCTTATCATCGCCGACCGGTATAATAGTGAGTTTGCCCAAGCCTGAGTCTAGATGAAGAATATCCGCAACTTTTCCATCATTGCTCATGTTGATCACGGCAAATCGACTTTGGCCGATCGATTCATCCAGGAATGCGGCGGCCTGGATGCGCGGGAAATGCAGGCCCAGGTGCTCGACACGATGGATCTGGAACGTGAACGCGGCATCACCATCAAAGCTCAGAGCGTGACGCTCGGGTTCACGTCGGTCACCGGCGAGCTGTACCAGCTGAACTTCATCGATACACCGGGTCATGTGGATTTTTCCTACGAGGTATCACGGTCGCTGGCAGCCTGCGAGGGAGCGTTGCTGGTCGTCGATGCCGCCCAGGGAGTGGAGGCGCAGAGCGTCGCCAATTGCTATACCGCCTTGGAGCAGGGCCTCGAGGTGCTGCCGGTCATCAACAAGATCGATTTGCCTTCGGCCGATCCGGCCAAGGTCATCCACGAAATTGAGGAAATCATCGGTATTCCGGCCGAAGATGCCGCGTTGGTCAGCGCCAAGACGGGCCTCGGTATCCCTGAATTGCTGGAACAGTTGGTCAAGCGCATCCCACCCCCCAAGGGCGATCCGGATGGTCCCTTGCAGGCGCTGATCATCGATTCATGGTTCGACAATTACGTCGGGGTGGTTTCGCTGGTGCGCGTGATGAATGGTGCGCTGCACACCGGCGCCAAGATTCGCGTGATGTCCACGGGGCGCAGTCATCAGATCGACAAGCTGGGCCGCTTCGCTCCCAAGCCGACCACCCGCGACTCCCTCTTGACCGGGGAAGTCGGATTCGTCATCGCCGGCATCAAGGAAATCGACGGGGCGCCGGTGGGCGACACCATCACCCTGGAAGGCAATCCCGCCAAAGCGCCGCTCGAGGGTTTCAAGCAGGTACAGCCGCGCGTGTTCGCGGGGTTGTTCCCCGTGAGCTCCGACGACTATGAGCAATTTCGCGAGGCGCTGAAAAAGCTCAAGCTGAACGACTCGGCACTGCATTTCGAGCCCGAGGTGTCGACCGCGCTGGGATTCGGATTCCGCTGCGGTTTCCTCGGGTTGCTGCACATGGACATCGTGCAGGAACGCCTCGAGCGCGAGTACGACCTGGACCTCATCACCAGCGCTCCGACCGTGATCTACGAGCTCAAGCTCACCGACGGATCGGTCGTGTACGTCGACAATCCGACCAAATTGCCGCCGCAGGACCGGATTTCGGAGCTGCGCGAACCCATCATCACCGCCAACATCCTGGTGCCTCCCGACCACGTGGGCGCGGTGTTGACCCTGTGCAGCGAAAAGCGCGGCGTGCAGAAGAAGATGCTGTTCCTCGGCAGTCAGGTATCGCTGCAATACGAATTGCCGCTCGCCGAGGTCGTGCTCGATTTCTTCGATCGGCTCAAATCGGCGAGCCGCGGCTACGCATCGTTCGACTATGAATTCAGCCATTTCCAAGCGGCGCCTCTGGTCAAGCTCGACGTGCTGATCAACGGCGATCCGGTCGATGCGCTGTCGCTCATCGTGCACAAGGATAATTCCTACAACCGCGGCCGCGAGCTGGTCGACAAGATGCAGGAATTGATTCCTCGCCAGATGTTCGACATCGCCGTGCAGGCGGCCATCGGCAGCCACATCATCGCGCGCGCCAGCGTCAAGGCGATGCGCAAGAACGTGCTCGCCAAATGTTACGGGGGCGACATCACGCGCAAGCGCAAGCTGCTCGAGAAGCAGAAGGCGGGCAAGAAGCGAATGAAGCAAGTGGGTCAGGTCGAAATTCCGCAAGAGGCCTTCCTGGCCGTCTTGCAGGTCGGCAAGAAGACGAATTGATTTACGGAGGAATTTCGTGAACGACGGCGATAATCTTTTCATGGGCCTGCTGTGCGCCGGCATCGTCTGCGTGCTGGTGATCTTGGTGGACGGCTGGATCTTCCGGCCGAAGCGAGATCCCGGGGCCACGAGCACGGCGGAACCTACCTTGCCGAAAATGGCGGGCTATGCGCTGGTGGTTCTGGCGCTCGCGATGCTGTGGCGCCTGTTTCGCTACGAGGCGGTTGATTTCAGCTTCATGCTGGTGGTGGTCGGTGCATTGTCCGGCATCATCTGGTTGTTGGACCGCGCCTTCTTCGCGCGCCGCCGCAAGCTCGCCGCCGCCGCGGCCGGCACGCCGGCGGAGCGGGTGCGCGAACCCATCGCCGTCGAATATGCGCGCTCGTTCTTTCCGGTCATCGTGCTCGTCCTGGTCATACGGTCGTTTCTCTTCGAGCCGTTTCGCATCCCGTCCGATTCCATGATGCCGACGCTTTACGACGGAGATTTCATTTTCGTCAGCAAGTATTCCTACGGATTGCGCCTGCCCGTCACCAATACTCTGCTGTTCGCGACGGGGACGCCGCAGCGCGGCGATGTCATCGTGTTCCGCCTGCCGCCCAATCCGAAGATCAACTACATCAAGCGCCTGGTCGGCCTCCCCGGAGACCGCATCCGGGTGGATGAGAACAATCAGCTATATGTCAACGGCAAGCCCATGCCGCAGGAGCGCGGACCCGCCTACAGCGGTCCCAAGCAGGATGTCTGGAACTACGTGGGGGCTCCGACGGCATTCGAGCAGCTGGATGGCAAACGCCACCGCATCATGTTCTCCGCGGGCGGGGCCAAGACCGGCGAATGGGTGGTTCCGCCCAAGCACTACTTCTTCATGGGCGACAATCGCAACAACAGCAAGGACAGCCGCTTCCTGGACGATAGCGAGGCGCCCGGCTTCGTTCCGGAGCAAAATCTGGTGGGTAAGGCGGTGCGAATCTGGCTTAATCTTGATACTCGTGACGGACCTCTCTGGCGGCGGATGGGGAATGCGATTCAATAGAGGGCCACATAGGGAGCCATGACATGAAGCAATCAATGTACCGGCGTCAGCAAGGAATGACTTTCATAGGCCTGATGTGCATTCTGGTGCTGGCCGGCATCGTCGGCTACGCCGGCGTTCGGCTGGTGCCGGTGTACCTGAACTACATGAAGCTCGCGCGGACCATGGAATCGGCCGCCGCGGAATTCAAGGGTGAAGCCCCGAACCTCGACAACGTACGCAAGTCCATCGACAGGCACTGGGCGATAGAAGACATCACCGGGATAGACCAGAAGGACATCGAGATCACGAAAGACGACGGGGGCCTGACCCTGCACGCCGTCTACGATGACTCGGTGCCGTACGTCGCCAACGTCTCGCTGTCCGTGCATTTCGACAAGACCGTGAAGGTGCAGTGAATTCACTGCGCAAATCCGACGAATTGCCGGCGTGGGTCGAGCGTTCCCTGGGCTACGTATTCAAGCATCCGGAACTGTGTCACGCGGCGCTGACTCACCGCAGCGCAGGCGCGGAGCACAATGAGCGGCTGGAATTCCTGGGCGATTCGATTCTGAATTGCAGCGTGGCGCGCATGCTTTACGACGCGCACCCCGAAGCCGATGAAGGAGCCCTGTCCCGGCTCCGGGCGACTCTGGTGAGCGGCGAGACGCTGGCGCAGATCGCCGCGGAACTGGGCCTGGGAGACCACCTTCGACTCGGGCCCGGCGAGCTCAAATCCGGCGGGTTTCGCCGCGGCTCGATACTGGCGGATGCGTTGGAGGCCCTGTTGGGCGCGATTTTCCTGGATTCGGGATTCGATGCGGCGGCGGCGGTCGTGGCGCGCGTCGTAGCGTCGCGGCTGGCGCAACTGCCGGCGGCGGATTCGCTCAAGGACCCGAAAACCCGTCTTCAGGAAGCGCTGCAGGCGCGCGGACTTGCCCTGCCGGTCTACACGCTGACTGCGGTGACGGGGGACCCTCACCTGCAGGCGTTTACGATCAGTTGCGAGGTCCCGATATTCGGGATCGCGGCCGTGGGCGAGGGCGGCAGCCGCCGCCGTGCCGAGCAATTGGCGGCGGCGAAATTGCTGCAGCTCTTGCCGGCTGAAATGCGGAAACCGGTATGAGCGAGGCGAAGTTTCGGGCCGGACATGTGGCCATTGTGGGACGGCCGAACGTCGGCAAGTCCACCCTGGTGAACGCCCTGGTGGGCCGCAAGGTGTCCATCGTCACCGCCAAGCCCCAAACCACGCGGCATCGTATTTTGGGCGTCGTCAACCGGCCCGACGCCCAACTGGTCCTGGTCGATACCCCGGGCCTGCATGAATCGACGCGCCGCGTGATGAATCAGTACATGAACCGCGTCGCCCTCTCGTCGTCCCAGGATGCGGACGTCATTCTGTTCGTGATCGAGGCCATGCGTTTCACCGACGAGGACATGTGGGTCTGGGAGCGCGTGCGGGGCCTGAAGCAGCCCTTGTTCCTCTGCATCAACAAGGTCGATCGGGTCTTCCCGAAGGATAAGCTGCTGCCCTTTCTCGATGAGATGACCGAGCGCATCCCCGTCTCGGGAATCATACCGATATCGGCGCTCGAGTCTGATAACCTTGATCGCCTGGTCGACCTCATCGGGTCGCGGCTGCCGGTATCGCCGCCGCTGTTCGCCGCCGATGTCGTGACCGATCGCGACGAACCCTTTCACGCGGCGGAGATCGTGCGCGAGAAGCTGACGTTGAAGCTGCGCGAGGAATTGCCCTATGGCATCAATGTGCAAATCGAACGCTTTGCGGACGAAAACAATCGCATCATGATCAACGCCGTGATCTGGGTCGAGCGCGCCGGGCAGAAGGCCATCGTCATCGGTCAGGGCGGGGAGCGGTTGAAGGAGATCGGACGCCTCGCCCGCATCGAGCTCAACGACTTATGGCAGCGCTCGGTGCATCTGGAACTGTGGGTCAAGGTCAAGGAAAACTGGGCCGACAGCGAAATGGCGCTGCGCCAGTTTGGGTACGACACCTTGTGAAGAGCTTGGGCAGGATGAAGGGCATGCCATCCTCCCGGCGCGTGTGGTTGGCGCCGGCCTACGTCCTGCACCAATATCCCTACCGCGACACCAGCCGCATCGTGGAGGTCATGACGGGAGATCACGGACGGCTCACCCTGTTCGCGCGCGGCGCCAACGGACCGAAGTCCACCTTGAGGGGCTTGCTGCGGCCCTTCCAGCGGATGCTGGTGTCCTGGTCGGGCAACGGCGAAGCCCGTCAACTGGTGACGGCCGAGATCGATGGCCGGGTGACCAATCTCGCGCCGCAACGGCTCATGAGCGGATTTTATCTCAACGAGCTGCTCTTGAAGCTGACCCAGCGTTGCGATCCGCACCCCGAAATATTCCTCTCCTATGCCTGCTGCGTGCAGGCGCTGTGCGACGGCGAGATCGAGGAGGCGACCTTGCGCCGTTTCGAGAAGCGCTTGCTGAACGACCTGGGCTATGGGCTCGAGCTTGCCAAGACCGGCGATGGGCTTCCGGTGGAGCCGGGCCGCTACTACCGGTTCGCCGCGATGAGCGGGCCGCAGCTCTGCGTGGCCGAGGCGCCGGGCGCGGTCTACGGCCAATCCCTGGCCGATCTGCAGGCCGAGTGCTTCGACGACGCCCGCTCGTTGCGCGACGCCAAGCGGGTGCTGCGCGCGGCTATCGATGCATGTCTCGACGGGCGCTCCTTGAAATCGCGCGAAGTGGCCCTTGCACTGCGCCGCCGTGAGCCGGATGCCCGGGACACACGAGGTGATGCCCTGTGAGCGGCGGCGCCCTGCACGCCGGGATTGCGCTCGGTGTGAACATCGATCACGTGGCGACCGTGCGCCAGGCGCGGCGCGCCCGCTACCCCGATCCCCTCTATGCGGCGCTGCTGGCGGAGGAGGCGGGCGCGGACAGCATCACCTTGCATCTGCGCGAGGACCGGCGGCACATCCAGGATCGGGATGTCGCGGCGCTGCGCGGTGCTCTGCAGACCCGCATGAATCTGGAGATGGCGGTCACCGACGAGATGACGCAGATCGCGCTCAAGGTGCTGCCGCAGGATTGCTGCCTGGTGCCGGAATCGCGCCAGGAAATCACCACCGAGGGGGGCTTGAACGTCCTCGGGCAAGGCGCGCGGATCGCAGATGCCGTGAAGACTCTCGGCGGCGCGGGCATTCGCGTCTCCCTGTTCATCGATCCGGACCCGGAACAAATCGAGGCCGCGCAACGCGTCGGCGCCCCCGCGATCGAGCTGCACACGGGCGCTTATGCCGATTCCACGGGCGCCGCGCGCGCACGCGAGTTCGAGCGGATGCTGGCCGCCGCCAAATTCGCCTCGCGTCTCGGGTTGATCGTGAACGCGGGCCACGGCCTCAACTACCACAATGTCCAGCCCATCGCCGCCATCGCGGAAATCGTCGAACTCAACATCGGGCACGCCATCGTGGCGCGCTCGATCATCGACGGTCTGGCGAAAGCCGTACGCGACATGAAAGAGCTGATGCGCACGGCGCGAAGCTGAACCTAAAGTGCCGCGCGTTTCATGATCTACGGAATCGGCATCGATGTGCTCAAGGTCGATCGCATCCAGCGCGTGTACGAGAAGCACGGCGAGCGCTTTTTGTCGCATCTGTTGATGCCCGAAGAGCGCGCCCAGTTCGAGCGCACGGCCCGTCCCGTGCGCTTCATCGCCATGCGCTTCGCTGCCAAGGAGGCCATCGTCAAAGGCATGGGCACCGGATTCGCGCACGGCGTGTGGATACGCGATGTCGGGGTGGTGCAGAACTCCTGGGGCAAGCCGGAGGTGGTCTACTCGGCGCGCGGCGCCAAGGTTCGCGACGGCTTAGGGATAGGCGAGGGCCATGTCACCCTGACCGACGAGGCGGGCCTGGTGGTGGCGGTGGCCGTTCTCATGCGCCGGAGCCCCTAGTGAACACCCTGGTTTTCGACATCGAGACGGTGCCCGACACGGATCTCGGTAGGCGTCTGTACGGTCTGCATGATTTGTCCGATGAGCACGTCGCACAGATCATGTTCACCAAACGCCGCGAGGAGACCGGCAGCGAATTCCTCTCGCACGAGCAGCACCGCGTCGTTGCGATTTCCGTGGCGATGCGCTCGAGAGATACGCTGAAGCTGTGGAGTCTCGGCGAGGAGAGCTCCTCGGAGAAGGATTTGATCGAGCGCTTCTTCGACGGCTTGGACAAGTACACGCCGGACCTGGTCTCCTGGAACGGCGCGGGATTCGACCTGCCCGTGCTGCACTATCGCAGCCTGCTGCACGGCGTGACCGCGGCGCGCTACTGGGAAACTGGCGATTCCGACCATAGTTTCAGATTCAGCAATTATCTGAGCCGCTTTCATTGGCGGCACATGGACCTGATGGACATTCTGTCGGGGTTTCAGGGACGGGGGCGCGCGAGTCTCGACGACATTGCCACCCTGCTCGGGTTTCCGGGCAAGGTGGGCATGCACGGCGCCCAAGTATGGGGCGAGTACCTCAAGGGCGGCCTGCCCCGGATTCGCGATTACTGCGAGACCGACGTGCTCAACACCTATTTGATTTATTTGCGCTTCGAGCTCCTGCGCGGACATCTGAACGGGGTCGAGCACGCCGGGGAGGTCGCGCGGGTGCGCAAGCTGCTGAGCGACTCGACAGCGGCGCACCTCAAGGAATTTGCGGCTGCGTGGCCTGAGGAGACAGGCTCCCGGGGTATCGCCTGAACGAGATTCAGGAAGCCGACATCGTCGATCTGGCTCACGATGGGCGGGGGATCGCGCGGGTCGACGGCAAAACCGTGTTCATCGATGGGGCGCTGCCCGGAGAACGAGTTCGTTTCCGGGTTCACAAGCGCCGCCGGCAATTCGACGAAGCGGGGCTCGTCGACGTTCTCGGCGCCTCCCCGGACCGCGTGGTCCCGGCTTGCGCGCACTTCGGCGTGTGCGGGGGCTGCTCCTTGCAGCATCTGTCTGCGGGGGCTCAAATCGCCGCCAAAGAGCGGCAACTGCTCGACAATCTCCAGCGTATCGGCCGGGTGCAGCCGCAGCGCGTGCTGGCGCCGATGCGGGGACCGGAGTGGGCCTATCGCCGCCGGGCACGGCTCGGGGTCAAGTACGTCCACAAGAAGGGCCGCGTGCTGGCCGGCTTTCGCGAACGTGAGAAGCCCTATATCGCGGAGCTGCAGCACTGCGAGGTGTTGCTTGGGTCCCTGGCCGATTTGCCGCGGGACCTGGCCGCGCTGGTCGAGACCCTGGAGATACGCGAGCACCTGCCGCAGGTGGAGGTGGCGGCCGGCGATGCCGCGACCGCGCTGGTGCTGCGCGTGCTGCAGCAGCCGGGAGCCGCGGACCTCTCGAAAATTGCGGACTTCGGCGACCGTCACGGAGTGCAGATCTATCTGCAGAGCGGCGGACTGGACACCGTGCGGCCCCTGCGCCCGGACTTTCCCGCGCTGACCTACGCCGTGGACGGCGGCGGCGTGATCATTGAATTCGGGCCGGTAGATTTCATTCAGGTGAACCGTGAGGTCAACGTGTCCATGGTGGCCGCGGCCGTCGAGATGCTCGAGCCCACCGCCGGCGATTCGGTGCTCGACTTGTTCTGCGGATTGGGCAACTTCACTCTGCCCCTGGCGCGGCGCGCGCGGCGGGCAACGGGAGTGGAGGGCGATGCAGCGCTCATTGCCAAAGCCCGGTCCAACGCCGCCCGCAACGGCATTGGCAATAGTGCGTTCTTCGTGGAGAATCTCTTCGAACCGACGCAGTTCGGAGCGTGGGCGAACGAGCGCTATGATTTGGTGCTGCTCGACCCGCCGCGAGCCGGAGCCGCCGAACTTCTGCCGCGGATGGCGCACTGGCGGCCGCGCCGAGTCGTGTATATTTCCTGCCATCCGGGGAGTTTGGCGCGGGATTCGGAGATCTTGGTGCAGGCCTTGGGATTCACGCTGACCTGCGCAGGGGTTATGGACATGTTTCCGCATACGACGCACGTCGAATCGATCGCGGTGTTCGAGGCGCCCGCATGAGTTTGGGACCGCTCATGGTCGACATCGCGGGCACCGAACTCACCGCGCAGGACGTCCGCGTGCTCTCCCACCCGCTGGTCGGCGGCGTCGTGCTGTTCACCCGCAACTACCGCGATCCGGCCCAGCTCGCCGCCCTGACCGGGGCGATCCGCGCCATGCGCACACCCCATCTGCTGATTGCGGTAGACCAGGAAGGGGGGCGGGTGCAGCGCTTCCGCGAGGGGTTTACGCGCCTGCCGGCCATGCGGCTCCTGGGCAGGCGTTTCGACGAGGACAGGCGCGACGCGCTTGCGCTGGCGCAGTCGGTGGGCTGGTTGATGGCCAGCGAGTTGCGCGCCGTGGGCGTGGATTTCAGCTTCGCTCCCTGCGTCGACCTCGACTACGGCGTGAGCGGGGTGATCGGAGATCGCGCGTTTCACTGCGATCCGGATGCGGTGGCGGCGCTCGCCGTAGCCGTTCTGTCGGGCATGCGCGAGGCGGGGATGCCGGCGATCGCCAAGCACTTCCCTGGCCACGGCGCGGTGGTTGCCGATTCGCATGTGGCGCTGCCGGTGGATCGGCGGGAGTTCGCCGACTTGGAGGCGGACATGCGCCCCTATCGGCCGCTGATCGACAACAACGTGGCCGGGATCATGGCGGCGCACGTGGTGTTTCCGGCGGTGGATGCGTTGCCGGCCAGCCTGTCGCCGCGCTGGATTACCGGGGTATTGCGCGGCGAGATGGGATTTCACGGCTGTGTATTCGCCGACGACCTCAGTATGGCGGGAGCCGTCGCCTTCGGAGATGTGATCGCGCGCTCGAGACTCGCCTCGGCCGCAGGTTGCGACGTCCTGCTCATTTGCAACGACAGACCTTCCGTAGAATTGGTGCTGGAGGCTTTCGGGGCGGAAGTAGGCTCCGCCGCATCGCAGGCGCGGCTGGTGCGATTGCGTGCCCGCGGCGAGGCCCCGGCGGATTTGCACACGACTCCGCGTTGGCTGGAGACCGCCGCGCGGATCGCCGGCCTATCGGTCATACCGCCCCTGGTGCTGACAGAGGGACAGCCATGACAGGCGTTGACGCGGATTTGTATCGTCGCTTGGTCGACACCTCGCCCGAGGGCGTGGTGCTCGTGGATGCGCTGGATCCCGAACGCCCGGTGATCTACGTGAATCCCGGATTCGAAGCGTTGACCGGCTACTCGGCGGCCGAGTTGCTCGGCCGCAATCTACGCTTTTTGCAGGGGGACGACCGCGAGCAAGACGGGCGTCACCGGTTGCGCGAGGCGCTCAAGGTGGGAGAGTCCTGCCGGGTGCTGCTGCGAAACTTCCGCAAGGACGGCAGGGTGTTCTGGAACGAGATGACCGTTTTGCCGCTGCTCGATGCGGGCGGCCGGGTCACTCACTTCGTCGGGCATCATCGGGACGCGGGCGAGCGGCTGCACATCGACCCGAAGCTTGCGCGCGATACGTTGAGCGGGTCGCACCAGCCGACCGCGGTGGCGATCCGCGACGATCGATTGACCGGGCTTTTCACCTTGCCCTATCTCGAGGAACTGCTGAAGCGCGACTGGTCGGTCGCGCAGCGGGAAAAGCGCAGCATCGCGATCTTCTCGATCGACATCGACGCTCTCGACCTGTACAACGCCACCTTCGGCCGCGCGGCCGGAGATTCCACCATTCGCCGCGTGGCCCATGTGGTGTCCGGATGTCTGCGCCGCGCGAGCGATGTCGCGGCGCGCATCGAGGGCGGCAGCTTGATCGCATTCGCGCCCGGCCTCACGACGGAGCAGGCCCTGCGCATCGGCCAGCTCATGGCCGAACGGGTCAGGGAGCTGCGAATCCATCACCCTCGTTCGGCGGTGCTGCGCTTCATCAGCGTCAGTGTGGGGGTATGCGCCGCGATCCCGGAACCGGCCGACAGCCCGGAGAGCCTGCTGCAGAAGTCGCAGCAGCAATTGCAGATCGCCAAGAAGTCCGGGCGCAATCAAGCCGCCTGACGCGCGGAGCCGCCGCATCCGATTCACTCGCGCCATCGTTCGCCCGCCGGCCCGAAGCTTCGTGGCCGGGTTGTCCACGGCCGCGGAAGGGCCGCCGGATGTGGATCTCGCGCTGGAGCAGCACGCGCGCTACGTCCAGGCGCTGCGCGAACGCGGTCTCGACGTCATCCAATTGCAACCCGATGAGGCCCATCCCGACGCAACCTTCGTCGAGGACACGGCGATCGTCACCGAACGCGGCGCCGTACTCACACGCCCCGGAGCACCCAGCCGCCGGGGCGAGGTGCAAAGCATCGCGCAATGCCTGCGCAATTGCTGCGCGCAGCGGCAGTCCATCGAGGCACCGGGCACCGTCGACGGCGGAGACATCTGCCAGGCGGAGGGACATTTTCTGATCGGCATCTCGGCCCGCACCAACGAACATGGCGCGCAACAGTTGACGGAGCATCTGGGCCGGTGGGGCTACACCGCGAGCATCATCGACATCAGGAACAAACCCGCGCTGCTGCATCTGAAGAGCGGCATCGCCTATCTGGGAGAGTCGCTTTGGGTGGCGGACGCCGCCATCGAGGGCGAGCTGCGGGCGAGTAGGGGCGTCGACCGCGCGAGCCGCGTGGTCATCGTGCCCCCGTCGGAGGCCTACGCCGCGAATTGCGTGCGCGTGAACGACGCGGTTTTCGTGGCCGCCGGCTACCCGCTGATGCGCGCGGCGCTCGAGGACAGGGGTTGCCGAGCGGTGGAGATCGAGGTGTCGGAATTCAGAAAAATGGACGGCGGCCTGAGCTGCCTGTCGCTGCGTTTCTGAGAAGCCCGAGTGAGAAACCCGAGCCGGCGGCCGCGGGAGGCCAATGTCGCCTCCCGCGGCCGTTGGACCGGAACCGCTCGATTACTTCGGCGGGATCTGTCCGCTGATGTTGTTTTCCTGGCCGTTCAGCACCTTCTGCTCGGACTTGGTGATATGACCGCCATTCTGGCTCGCCATGTCACGCTCCTCCTGGCGCACCTGATGGTCCTCATGGTGCAGATTGGCGGCTTGCGACTTGCTGAGCGTGCCGTCCTTGACGTCCTGATGAATGCGCTTGTCTTGATTGGCCAGCCGATGATTCACCTGCGTGCGCCGCGGGTGATTCTTCTGCCAGGTCGTTTCCGCCGATGCCGTCCCGGCGAGCGCGGCCAGCGAAACGAGCACGGCGGCATAGCCTAGATGTCTGCGTCCTGATGTATTCATAAACACTCCTCCGCGATCCCGAGTTGTTTGGTCATGATACGGCCGGATGCCCGGCTCCTAGGGTGTACAACGTCTCATCTCGCGTACGGCCAAGTGCATTACACAGAGTTAATGGGGTGCCGCCGGGGCCCGGATCGGAAGCGTGATCCACGTCTCATTCCGGGCCCGCCGGGAGCGTCGTGCGAAGCGAAATAAGACAAGGGCACGGCCGCAATTCGCAATTTCTGCTACGAATGAAGGGTGAATATCCGCACCAAAATGATCTCGCTGCTGGCGCTGCTGTTTACGGTCCTGATCGTCCTCGAGATCTCGATCCAGAAGCAGGTGCTGATGCCGAGTTTTGCGGAGCTCGAGCGCGAAGATGCGCAGACATCGATGCGGCGCATCGACTATGCACTGGATACGGCCCTCGAGAATTTGGAGCTGAGCGCCGCGGACTGGGGCAACTGGGCGGATGTGTATCAATTCGTGCAGTCCCGCAATCCGGATTTCGTGACCGCCAACATCACCCCGGTGGCGATGAAGCAGCTCCGGGTGAACGCCATGATCATCGTCGATACGCACGGCGATTACGTGTCCTCGAGCGCCCAGGCGCTGGACACCGGCGCGCCGCTGGACTTGGATTTGACGGCCCGCAGGGCTCTGCCGGAGGATTTTCCGTGGCGCGATGACTTGAGCCGGGGCACGCCGGTGAGAGGCCTGCTGCGGACCAATCGCGGCATCATGATGATCGCCGCGGCCCCCGTGCTCGACGGCAGCGGCGCCGGACAGCCCTTGGGACTGGTGCTGATGGGCCGGCTGCTGACGCCGGCGCAGGTGCGGCTGATCGGCGCTCAAGCCCAGGCCAGTCTCACCCTCCAGCCGCTGCGGCCGCTCGACGCCGATAAGATCGTCGAGACCGACGTGTCGACCCAGGTCTTCAAGTCCTTCGTGGATATCTACGGCAGGCCGATCATGAGCCTGCGCGTCGAGGTACCACGCAGGATCACCGCCCAGGGTCATGGAGCCGTCACCTACGCCTCGCTGTACTTGATCGGCGCCGCGGTCACCGTGCTTGTGCTGCTGGTGGTCGCGCTCAATCGAATCGTCCTGAGGCCCCTGGCCCGGGTGACCCGCCACGCCGTGGCGGTCGGAGAGGGCTCGGACCTGACTGCTCGGTTGAATATTCCGGGACACGATGAGATCGCAAAACTCGCGGGCGAATTCGACCGAATGGTCGAGCGCGTGGCGGAGTCGCGGCGGCAGCTCGTCGATCAGTCGTTCCAGGCCGGATTTGCCGAACTCGCCAAGGGCGTCCTGCACAATCTCGGAAATGCCATGACTCCGCTCGGAGTCAGGGTTTCGAAACTCGGCGAGCGGCTGCGCGCTGCGCCCGCCGCCGACGTGGAACTCGCCCTTGCAGAACTGGCGGCGGATCGCGCACCCACCGCGCGGCGCGCGGATCTCGAGGAGTTCGTACGCCTGGGCTGTCACGAATTGGCGGCAGCCGTCCAGGATGCACGCTCCGACGTCGAAGTGGTGCAGCGGCAGGCGAGCATCGTGCAGACGGCGCTGAGCGAGCTCATGCGTTCGACGCGAAACGTCCATGTGGTCGAGTCCGTGCGCCTTCCCGATCTGGTCGCTCAAACCTTGGAGATCGTGCCCGATTCGGCCCGCCTGCGGCTGGTGGTGAATTCCGACGAGTCGCTGCGCAAGGTGGGAGCCGTGCAGGTGGCGCGCACCGTGCTGCGCCTGATCCTGCAGAACCTGATCATCAACGCCGCCGACGCCGTGCGGGATGCCGGCCGGGAGAAGGGCGTGTTGAATTTCGCGGCCGAGATCATCGTCGACGCCGGCAGCGACCAGCTGCACCTGCACTGCAAGGACGACGGCGTGGGGATCGCGGCGGACAATTTGCAGCGCGTGTTCGAGAAGGGCTTTTCGACCAAGTCGCGCGAAACGAACTATGGAATCGGCCTGCATTGGTGCGCCAACGCCATCGGCGCGCTGGGAGGCCGAATTTGGGCGGCGAGCGAGGGTCCGGGCCGGGGTGCGTCCATGCATCTGTTGCTGCCGTTGCCTATTCGAGAGAGTCGATCCATTACTTGAAGCATCGTCGAGGTTGCCGTGTCCGAAACCAAGAAACTACCGATTCGCGTACTCGTTGCCGACGATGAGGCCGAGGTGCGCAACGCCTACCGGCAGATCCTGCTCGAAACCGACATGAGCAGCGAGACCGCCGTATTCCACAATTTGCGCGAGCGGCTGTTCAGCAAGAGCATCCCGGATCCGATGGCGAAGAACCCCTCGAGCGACACGACTTTCGCGCCCTTCTTCTGCGAGGGAGCGGAAGCGGCCGTCGCCGCCGTGCGCGACGCGCTCGCCGCGGATGATCCCTTCGCAGTGGCGTTTCTGGACATGCGCATGCCGCCGGGTCCCGACGGTGTTTGGGCCGCGGCGCGGATCAGAGAGCTCGACCCCGCCATCGAAATCGTCCTCTGCACGGCATATTCGGACGTCGATCCGCGCGAAATCGGCGGCATGGTGCCGCCGGAAGAGAAGTTGTCCTATTTGCAGAAGCCCTTTCATCCCCATGAAATCCGGCAGATGACGATTTCGCTTGCGAGCAAGTGGCGCTCCGAACACCGCATCGTCAGGCTGGCCTACTTCGACGCTTTGACCGGGCTGCCGAACCGAGAACAGTTGCGCAACCGCCTGAGCAGCACGCTCGCCTCCGCCAAACAGCATCAGCGCATGCTGGCGGTGCTGTATCTGGACTTGGACAATTTCAAACGGGTCAACGACACGCTGGGACATGCGGTCGGCGACGAACTGTTGAGGCAGGTCGCCGCGCGCCTGCGCAGCTCACTGCGCTCCGACGAGTCGGTGGAGGACTTGCCCACCGCCCGTTCCAGTCATATCGCCCGGCTCGGCGGCGACGAATTCATCGTGGTGCTGCCGAGCATTCGATCCGCCGACGATGCGGCCGCGGTCGCGGCCCGCCTCATAGCGGAGCTGCAGGAGCCCATGCGCCTCGCGCTGCACACCTTGGTGGTCACGCCGAGCGTCGGCGTCGCCCTGTTCCCGGGCGACGGCGTGGAGGTGGATACCCTGCTGCGCAACGCCGACCTTGCCATGTACTTCGCCAAGCGCAAGGGGCCGGGCATGTTCGCGTTCTTCGACGCCTCGATGAACGACGCGGCGCTGCACCGCTTCACGCTGGAAGCCAAATTGCGCGGCGCGCTGGAGCGAGGCGAGTTCACTCTCCACTATCAGCCGCAATTCGACGTGCGCACGGGCGGCGTGTCCGGCATGGAAGCTCTGCTGCGTTGGACCAACGAAGAGCTGGGGGTGGTTCCGCCGACCGAGTTCATACCGGTGGCCGAGGAAACCGGCCTCATTCTGAGCATCGGAGAATGGGTGTTGCGCACGGCCTGCGCGCAGACCAAGGCCTGGGTCGACGAAGGCCTGCCGGTAACCCGCATGGCGGTAAACGTCTCGGGGCAGCAATTCGTGCTGAAGGATTTTCCGCGCTTGGTGGCCGACATCATCAAGGAAGCCGGCATCGAGCCGTCGATGCTGGAATTGGAGATCACCGAATCGGTCGTTATGAAGGACGAGGCCTGGGCCGAAACGGCGTTGGCGCAACTGAAAGAGCTGGGCGTGATGCTGGCCATCGACGACTTTGGAACTGGCTACTCGAGCTTCGGCCGCTTGCGGCACTTCGCTGTCGACAGGCTGAAGATCGACCGATCGTTCATGACCAGTCTGATCGACTGCAGCGACGACCGGGCGATCGCCGCCGCCATCATTGCGATGTCGCGATCCATGCGGATCAGCGTCACCGCGGAGGGCGTCGAGAGCTTCCCGCAGCTCTTGTTCCTGCAGGAGCACGACTGCCACGAGGCGCAGGGCTTTCTGTTCAGCCGCGCATTGCCGGCCGCCGACGCGCAGAAACTGCTGCGCCGAGCGGCGGAGACCACCGCGGGAACCCGCACTCAGCGATTGAGATCCCTGATCGGATAGCACGCGCCTGCTACACTCACGGGATGGCGATCGCTCTGCCTGAACGATGGACTTAGGACTCGAGAAGCGCCGCGCACTGGTCACCGGCGCCTCGCGCGGACTCGGACGGGCGATCGCGTCGGCCTTGGCTGCGGAAGGCGCGGACGTGGTCGCCGTGGCCCGCAGTCTCGAACGCTTGAACGAGCTGGTGGCGGGGACCCCGCCCGGGCGCGGCAGCATTACGGCGAGCGCCTGCGATCTGGGCGATTCCGCCGCGATCGAGGGCCTGGCCGCACCGCTGCGGCAGACGGATATTCTGGTACTCAATACCGGCGGTCCACCGCCGGGGTCGGCCGCCGACACCCCGGACTCGGTGTGGAGCAGACAATTCGAGTCGATGTTCCTGAGCGCCGTCCGGCTCACCCGCCTGGCATTGCCCGGCATGCGCAAGCGCGGATTCGGGCGCATCCTGGCGGTCGTCTCCTCCGGCGTGATTCAACCCATTCCCAATCTGAGCGTCTCCAATGCCCTGCGGGCCGCCCTGATCGGCTGGGCCAAGACCCTGGCGAGCGAAGTCGCGGGCGAAGGCATCACCGTCAACTGCATCGCTCCCGGCCGGATCGCCACGGACCGCGTCGCCGAACTGGATCAGGGGCGTGCGGCCCGGGAAGGCATCGACATCCGGCAGGTGGAAAAGGAGTCGCGCGCGGCCATTCCCGCCGGGCGCTACGGCGACGCCGCGGAATTTGCCGCGGTCGCCGCCTTTCTGGCCAGTGCGCGCGCCTCGTACATGACGGGCGGGGTCATCCGCGTCGACGGCGGGATGATTCGCAGCGTCTGATCCGCAGCCTGCCGAGTGCTCGCCTCACGCGGCGGGGTGGTGCTTCATCCAATGCCGCGCGATGCTCGCGCGGTTGCACAGCCAAACGCCCTCATGGCGCTGGATGTGATCGAGCAGCCGCACCAATGCGCCGATTCGGCCGGGCCGTCCGATGATGCGTGAATGCAAACTGATGGTCATCATGCGCCGCCGGCCTTCGTTGCCCTGACGGTACAGCCAGTCGAAGGCGTCGCGGCAATAGACGAGGAAATCCTCGCCGGTGGCGAAGTCCCCGCCGCGCTGCAGCCGGCTGTCGTTGTTGTCGAAGCTGTGGGGCACGATGAGGTGGGCGTGCCCGCCGATGCGGGTCCAGTAGGGAAGATCGTCGTTGTAGGCGTCGCTGTCGTAGAGAAAGCCGCCGGCCTCGACCACGAGCCGCCGAGTGTTCGCGCTCGGACGGCCGGTGTACCAGCCGAGGGGCCTTTGACCGGTGAGGCGCGTGATGACCTCGATGTTGCGCAGCATGTCGGCGCGCTCGGCTTCCTCGGCGACCAAGCTGTAGTCGATCCAGCGCTGGCCGTGACAGGCGACCTCGAAGCCGCTGTCGGCGATCGCAGCGGCGGCGCCGGGATTGCGCTCGAGCGCCATACCCACCGCATAGACGGTGGCCTCCACCCGGCGCTCGCGCAGAATTCTCATGATCTCCCAGAAGCCTACGCGGCTGCCGTATTCGAAATTCGACTCGACATTGAGATTGCGAGCGTTGGGCAATGGCTCGCCGCCGACGTCGGTCAACACCGATTCGGAGTGCGCATCGCCGTGCAGTACACAGCTCTCGCCCCCCTCCTCGTAGTTGAGCACGAAGGACACGGCGACTCGCGCCTCGAGCGGCCAGCGCACGACAGGCGGGCGGGAACCGTAACCGATGAGATCGCGCGGATACTGCCCGGAAGAGTCCATGTGGATTTCAGCAGCCGGCGAGGCGTTCGGCCGCCAACCAGTCCATGTAGGCGTGCAGCGCCTCGCGCACCGGGCGCGGGCGCCAGCCGGTCTCGCCCGTGATGCGCGATATGTCGTAGGCACCCCACATGCCGTCGGTCAGCGTCGCATCCTGCAGAATGTCGGCCTCGCTCCCGGTGGTGATCTCAGCGTGGAAACCCGGCACCTTTTCCGCCGCCCAGCCTACCAGATCGCCCACCGTCGCGGTTCTGCCCGCGGCAATGTTGTAGGCGGCATAGTGCAGCTTCGGCGCGCGCAGCAGCGAGACAATGGCGCGCGCCACATCCTCGGCGTGAATGTAGTCGCCCACGGCGCTCAAGGTGTTGACCCGAACGCACGGCACGCCGTCGACGGCCATGTGCGCGATGCGATTCGGAACATGGCGGAAATTTCGGCTTGCCGTCACCCGGTCCATGGTTCCGTACACCGACGAGAGCCGCACCGACGCCGTCGATAGGCCGAACAAGTCCCCGTAACGCTCGGTGATCAGTTCAGATGCCAGCTTCGAGATGCCGTAGAGGCGCCGCGGCATCACATAGCCGTCCTCCGGCAGAGGCTCGCCGGGCCGATCCGGGCCGTGATGCTTGTAGACCGCGCCGGAGCTCACGTAAATGAACCTTTCGAGCTTGGGCAGCGTGCGCGCCCAGTCGAGCACAGCCACGGTTCCCATGACGTTGACGTCGATGATTCGGCCCGGACTCTCCGCCTCGGGCTCGCGCTTCGCTTCGGCGGCCGTGCCGCGCGACAGCGGCGTGACCGTGGCTCCGTGAACGACGTGGGTGATGTCGCCGCCCAGCTCGGGGCCCCAGGCGTCCGGTTGGGTGACGTCCGCAACCACCACCTCGAGCCGATCGGCCACGGATGCAAAGTAGCGCCGGGCCGCCGCGTCGGGCGCGGCAGCGTCGAGGATCACCAAGCGCTCCTCGGGGTGGGCGTCGAGCCAGTGCCGCCCGAGCACGCTCATGACGAAACCGGTGGCTCCCGTGACCAGCAGCGTCATGGCGCAGGAAAGTCGAGCAGCAGCCCGAGCAGGGCCTGGGTCGCGACGCTGAAATCGTCCAAGGTCATTGCTTCATCCGGATTGTGGCTGCCGTGATCGTTGCGAACGAAGATCATGCCGGTCGGGATGCCCATCTTTGCGAACACCGCCGCATCGTGGCCGGCGCCGCTCGCCATTTCATAGGGGCGCTCGAGACGCCCGAGAAGGGCGGTGCGCAGCCGTTCGTCCATCACGGCCGGCGGCGAGTCGCTGGTCGCGCCGAGATCGAAGTCGACGCGATAGGCTCGGCCGATCCGCACCGCGGCCTGCCGGGCTTCGGCGGCGACGGCGTTCATGACGGCGTCCGAGACGCTGCGCACGTCAATGACGAAGCGAGTTTCGCCGGCAATCTTGCTGGGGCCGTGCATGGCGGGATCGGTATAGAGCTCTCCCGAGGTGATCACCAAATCGTCGCCGGCACGCTCCCGCGCGAGCCATACCTCCTCCAGGTGGTGCAGTAGCGCCACCGTGGCCGCGACCGCGTCGTGGCGATGCGCGCGGTTGACGGCGCCGGAGTGTCCATACCGGCCGATGCAGCGCGCATTGCGAAATCGCTTGCAGCCTCTGATGCCGGTGACGGCGGCGGCGGGGAATCCCTCGGCCACCAGAGTCGGCCCTTGTTCGATGTGCAGCTCCAAGTAGGCGCGGATCTGCTTGGGATCGAGGAGCGGGCGGCGCTCCCTGATGGGTCGCGGGTCGAATCCACGCTCGATCAAGGTGGCTTCGAGACTCTTGCCGTTGTCCGATCGCGGTACCGTCAGGCAGGCCGGGTCGAGCAATCCGAACGCGCCGCCGCTGCCAAGATACGCGATGTCGAACCAGGCGGACTCCTCTGCGCGAATGCCCATGACGGTGATATCGCAAGGGGGGCGCTCTCCCGACTGCTTGAGTGCGGACACCACGCAGAGGCCCGCCACCACGCCCGCAGCGCCGTCGTAGTTGCCTCCTTGAGGAACGCTGTCCAAATGCGAGCCGATCATGATTCGCGGTGCCAGCCGATCCCGTCCCGCGAGCGTCATCAGCAAGTTGCCGATGGCATCGATCGAGACATCGAGGCCGATTTTCTCGGCTGCGGCATGCATGATGTCGTGCGCGGCCTGTTCACCCGGCCCGTAGCTGTCGCGCACGATTCCTCGTCCGCGGCGCGTCGCACGGCCGAGACTATCGAAGAGCGCGGCTGCCAGCTTAAGATCGGGTTCGAGTCGTTCGATCGGCATTTTGAACGGCTATCTTAACTCATGGGGGAATCGAACAGATGTCCAGTCTACTTGCCGGGAAGATCGCCGTCGTCACCGGAGCGAGTTCGGGGATCGGCCGCGCGATCGCGGCGAACTTTGCCGCTGAAGGAGCGGTCGTCGTCATCGCCGATGTGACGGCACAGCCGCTCGAGGGCGGCGAGCCGACGCCCGATCTCATCGCGAGGTCCGGCGGCACGGCATTCTTCGAGAAGACCGACGTTGCAAGCTGGGATGATATCGACGCGCTGATCGGCAAGACCGTCGCGCGTCACGGACGGCTCGACGTGATGGTGAACAATGCGGCGATATTCTCCGGAACCGCGCTGCTCGAGACCAGCGCGGCACAGTGGGAACAGGTGATGAGAGTGAACCTGACCGGCATGTTTTACGGCTGCAAGCGCGCCATCCAGCAAATGATCACCCAGGAGCCGCGAGGCGAGGTGCGCGGGCGCGTGATCAATTTGGGATCGCAGCAGGGAATCGTCACCTCGCCGCGCGATACGCCTTATGGCGTGAGCAAGGCGGGCGCGATTTATTTGACCAAGCAGATCGCCGTGGACTATGCGGCGGATCTGATCGTCTGCAACTGTATTTCGCCCGGTAAGATCGTCACGGGCCATCCGGGCCTGCCCATGGATCCGGCGCTGCTCGACAACGCGCGCAGGCGCACGCCGTGGCCGCGTCTCGGCGAACCTCAGGATATCGCCAACGCCGCTGTGTTCCTGGCCGGCGACCGGTCCACCTACATGACCGGCTCGAACCTGGTGGTCGACGGCGGGTGGCTGGCGCGGTAAAAAGGTAGCGCGTCAGCGACCGGCACCGCGCCGGCCACGCGCTACCGCGCTAGCGATTGGGTATCGAGTAGACCTTGCCCAGGAAGGGCGACTTGTCGATCTGATCGACGGCGGTGACGTACAGGGTCTTCTCGTCCGGGCTGAACGCGAAATTCGGCACCTGAAGCGACGGCAGCGTCAACTTGCGCACGAGTTTACCCTGCGCGTTGACGATGAATATCACCCCCGCGAGAGGTACGTTGGTTTCGCGGGCGCTCTGGCCGACGTAGATCTCGCCGCGCGAATCGATCTTCACCCCGTCGGGATAGATGTGCACCACGTGATGGGTGAGATCGTCCAGGTTGACGAAAAGTCGCCGATCCGACAGCGACGCGTCAGGCGCTATCTTGAATTTGAGCAGGCGGTATTCATTGGTCTCCACGACGTAGAGAATCTTTCCGTCCTTGGATACCGCGATGCCGTTGGCGTTGTGCAGGCCGTCCGCCTCGAGCGTGATCACTCCGTCGGGACCGATGTAGAACACCTTGCCGTCCAGCGCGTCGGGGGGCGTGCCGGATGCGGTGAAATAGATGCCGCCGCGCCCGTCGGGCGCGAAGTCGTTGGGACCGGTGAACTTGCGGCCGTCCTTGTCTTGCGTAATTGCCGGCAGCACGGTGCCGTCGGCGGACATGCGGCCGATAGTGCCGTTGTCGTAGCAGGTGGTCAGGAATTCGCCGTGCGCGGCCGGCACGACCGCGGACTGTCCACAGCCTTTCTCCGCGGCAAACACGGTGTTCTTGGTGCCGTCCCAGGTCATCACCGCGTTGCGGTCGTACTCCACGTAGTACAGCTTGCCCTGATACCAGATGGGGCCTTCCGGGTAATGCGCATCGTCGTTGAGCACTTTGATGCCGCTCTCGGCATGGCACGCCATGCCGATCGCACAGGCCGCAATGCAGATGATTGTCTTCAATGGAGCTCTCTCACGGTCACATAGCCGATGGCGCGCTTCTGATCCGCCACGATGGTTCTGCTCGCCATGCAGAAATGATACACCGCCCAGAATCCCGTTGGCGCGAGCACCAGCAGTGCCAGCCGCAGCGAGTGCGCATCGGCTCCGTGACTGCCTGCGAACCAGTCGCTCAGCAGTCCCACGCCCTGGGGGGCGATGATTAGATTGAACACATTGCCCACCACCAGGGACCAGGCGGTGAACATGGCGCGCATACGCGGGGGCGCCAGATTCTGCATCAAGCCCATGCAGGGCCCGATGTAGAAGTAGATGGCTGGAATGAACAGCCAGAACATTAATTTTGCGACGTCCAGCGAATGCGTCCAGTAGGCGATGAAGGAGGGAACGGTGGTCAGCGCGACGCCCGCCGCCAACAGCCAAACGACCCGCCGCGGATCGGCCATGGACGGGCGCGACAGGATCCAAGCGGTGCCGGCGGTCGCTATGATGCCGCCCACCAAGTGGATATGGCCGGTCACCGCTCCGGCTTCGCCGACGTTCAGGCCGTAGCTGCGGATGAGGAATGTGGGCGTAAACCAAATGAGACCCCAGCCCCACAGGGCACACACCCCCGATCCCATCACCACGTGAAATGCGGCTTTTTGGCGCCACAGGAACCGCAACGACTCCAGCAGCGGCGGTGCCTCGGCATCGGCCACCGCATCCAGGCGTCCGCGCGCCGGCTCGCGAATGGTCAGGTAGATGATGGCTCCCATGACGACGCCCGGAACGCCGAGTGCCAGAAATGCGGCGCGCCAGCCGTAGGCATGCGCCACGGCGCCCGCCAAGTCGGCGCCCAGCCAGGCGCCGATCGGCGCGCCGAGCGCGAACACGCCTAAGGCCATGGGGCGCCGGTCCGCCGGAAAATAATCCGCGATGATGGAATTCGCAGGCGGCGTTCCTCCCGTTTCGCCGATGCCGACGGCGACTCGGGCCGCCAGGAATTGCCAGTAGTTTCGCGACACGCCGCACAGCGCAGTGAATCCCGACCAGAGGATCAGGGAGGCGGCGAGGATGTTGCGCCGGTTCCTGCGGTCGGCCAGCCAGGACATCGGAATGCCGAATGAGACGTAGAACAAACCCAGAGGCACTCCGGTGAGAAAGCCGGCTCCGGCATCCGTCAACTTGAGATCGAGCCGGATGGGTTCGAGGACCGTGGACACCACGTACCGGTCGGCAATGCTGACGGCATAGACCAGGCACATCACGATCACCACATACCAGCGCTCGGCGGCGGATGCGGCCAGGGAGCGGGGGGAGTCAAGAACGGTCGTGCTCAAACGTCATCCTCGCGGCTTTGGGTCAACGATACAGGGTACGGGGAGAGTGTGTTCAGAAGTGTTCGAGCCACGGGCGCAGTTCGACTTCTTGCGACTGGGCGCTACGAGGCTGCTGCAGCACGTCGATATAGGTTTGCGCAATGGCGTCGGGGTCGAGCGTGCTGTCGGGTTTGTCCGCGTGGTCCGGGCGCTCCGCTGCGCGCACGGCGCCGTCGATGATGAAGTGCGCGACATGGATGCCCTTGGGGCCGAGCTCGCGCGCCGCGCTTTGCGCGAGTCCGCGCAGCGCAAACTTCCCCATGGCGAAGGCGGCTGAATTCGCAAAACCCTTGACGCTGGCCGTGGCGCCCGTCAGCAGTATGGCTCCGCGCCCCCGGGGCAGCATGCGCTTCGCCGCCTGTTGCGCGACTAGAAAGCCGCCGAATGCCGTGATCGCAAGCGCCCGTTGCACGGCGCCGGGATCGAGCGCGGCCAGCGGCCCCTGGACCCGGGCCGCCGCGTTGTAGACGACGATGTCGGGTTCGGCCATGCGATCGCCCACGTGGACGAACAGCTTCGCAACGGACTCCGGATCGGAGGCGTCGACGGCGAACGCTTCGGCGCCGATCTCCTCAACCAGCGAACGGAGCTTTTGGACGTTGCGCGCGGCCAGCGCCACTTTTACTCCGAGGCCCGCGAGACGCCTTGCCAGGGAGGCGCTGATCCCGGGCCCGGCGCCGACGATCAACGCGCTGCGATAGGGAAAGTCGGCCATCAATCTCCTTCAGGCGCGGAGAGCCGCGCCGATTGTCATGGATTTACTAGGCGGGTTCCTTGACGAACACCACCAGGCGGTTGTTCGCCGGCAGATCGTGGTCCTCGTCCAAGCGCAGGCCATATTGCTCGGCCAGGGTCGTGACCGCGTGAATGTCGCGCAAGCCGGAAAGCGGGTCGCGTTCCTGCAGCATCCGGTCGAATTCCTGGTTGCTGTCCGAGGTATAGCGGCCGCCGTAGCGAAACGGACCATATATGCACAGTACTCCGCCGGGGGCCAACACATTGCCGATCCCGTGGAACAGGGCCGTCACCTCCGGCCACGACATGATGTGCAGGGTGTTGGCGGTGAACAGGGCATCGACGCTGCGCAGCGGCCACACGGCCTGGCGGACGTCCAGCAGAGTGGGTGCGCGTAAATTGGGCGTCCCCTCGAGCCGCACGCGCTCCGCCAGGTCCGCTAGGTAAGTCAATTGCTCCGTCGGGTGCCAGACCAGATGGCTCAAGCTCCGCGCAAAGTGGACGGCGTGCTGGCCCGTGCCGCTGCCGATTTCCAATACCTGTGAGCTGCCGGCGAAGCGGACCGCCAAGACCTCGAGTATCGGATCCTTGTTGCGCTCGCAGGCTGCGGAGAAGGGAAGCATACCGACCTCGCGTTTTTTACTATTCAGCCATCTGGCGAGTAAAATATCGCCAAATGGCTAGTAGGTAATCCTATGACCACCGAGAGCATTCTGGGGCTTCCGGCAACTGAACGCGACCCGCTCGAACTCATCGAGGCCTTGGGAGAAGGTTTCCCCGTAAAGACGTTGCCCTATTTTAAGCGAGCGGCGCGTCTGTCGGACAGTGAATTTGCCCGTCTCCGTGAGATGGGCGGGCGCACGTTGACCCGGTTGAAGTCCGCGCGCACCGGCCGGTTGTCCGCCGAAATGTCGGACCGGCTGTACGCCTTGGCGTCGATCTATGCGCTCTCGGAAGAGGTATTCGGCGCCCGCGATACCGCCGTGTCGTGGCTGGAAGAGCCTCAGTTTGCGCTGCGGGGCAGGCGGCCGCGGGAACTCTTGGCGACTGAAGCCGGCCGGCAGCAAGTGCGGTCGTTGTTGCTGCGGATCGAACACGCTCAACTCGCGTAGACCTGCGTGGGATGCGGGTAGTCATCGAGGTTCCTGATGCGCTCATCAAGACCCTGAGCGCACGGTCCCTGAAAGAGACTTGGAATGCCGTCCCTCCGAATATGTTCGAGGCCGGGCGGAGGCGTCGCGCGTTCTTCTACTCAACCGGCGCGACTTTCGCTAGAGTGGCGCCCCCCCGGCCGATTTCGCTCACGAAGGAGATGTCGATGTCGATTTCCATGTACGATTTTACGATTCCTGCCTTGACCCACGGCCTGACGAACATGTCCGCCATTCTCGACAAGGCGGCGGCGCACGCCGCGGCAAAGAAATTCGATTCCGCCGTGCTCGCGCAGACGCGGCTGTTTCCCGACATGCATCCGCTCGTGCGTCAGGTGCAAATCGCCTGCGACACCGCCAAGGGAGCTGCGGGACGCCTGGCGCAGATCGAGGTCCCGAAGCACGAGGACACGGAAGCGACGTTCGCCGACCTCAAGGCGCGCATCGCGAAAACCCTGGATTTCGTGAAGACCGTTAATGCGGCGCAGATGAAGGACGCGGAGAGCCGCAACATCGAAATCAAGTTCCCGAACGGCGCTTGGAAGTTCACCGGAATCGGGTATCTAACCGACTTCGTGCTGCCCAACTTCTATTTCCATGTCAGCATGGTCTACGCGTTGCTGCGTAAGAGCGGCGTCGAAATCGGCAAGGGGGATTTCCTGGGCGCCATCCAGTAGGTGAGGCGGGCGCCCGGCTCCTAGGTCAATAGCTCGACCAACTGCTCGACGCGCGTGAACAGCTTCTCCTCGGTGCGCGCATCGTGGGTGAAGCGCAGTTTCAAGGGGCCGTCGAGCCGGTATTCCTTCGGCTTGCCTTGGATCAATTTGAGCACGCGCTTCGCGTCGATCTTGTTCGATTCATCGAATATGAAGTAGCCGCTGGTCGCGCCCCCGTCGATCTTGCGTATTCCCAGTTCCGCGGCGCGCAGCTTGAGCCGCGTCGCCCGGAAGAGCGATTGCGCGAACTCCGGCATGGGACCGAAACGGTCGATCATCTCGGCCTTCAATTCATCCAGCTCCTCGCGCGACGGGGTGCTGGCGATACGCTTGTAGAGCACCAAGCGCAGATGAACGTCCGGCACATAGTCTGAAGGGATCAGCACGGGCAGGTGCAGCTCCACCTCGGGTCCCGCGTCGAGCGGCCGGTCCAGGTCCGGCTGCTTTCCGGATTTCATCGCGGCGACGGCGCGCTCCAGCAATTCCATGTACAAGTTGTAGCCGATCTCCTGGATTTGGCCGCTCTGTTCGTCGCCGAGAAGCTCCCCTGCGCCGCGAATCTCGAGATCGTGGGTGGCCAGGGTGAAGCCGGCGCCGAGTTCCTCGAGGGATTCAAGCGCCTCGAGGCGCTTGACGGCATCGGCGGTCATCGCTTGCCGCGGCGGGGTGATGAGGTAGGCATAGGCGCGATGATGCGATCGGCCGACGCGCCCGCGCAGCTGGTGGATCTGCGCCAACCCGAATCGATCCGCGCGGTCGATGATGATGGTGTTCGCGGTGGGCACGTCGATGCCGCTCTCGATGATGGTGGTGCAGACCAGCACATTGAAGCGCCGATGATAGAAATCGAGCATGAGCTGCTCCAAATCGCGCTCGCGCATCTGGCCGTGTCCGACCGCGACATTGGCCTCGGGAACGAGTTCACGAATGGCCTGCGCCGTCTTTTCGATGGTCTCTATCGTGTTATGGACGAAGTAGATCTGCCCGCCGCGCCGGATTTCGCGCAAGGAAGCTTCGCGGACCACCGTTTCGTTCCACTCGAGCACAAAGGTCTTCACGGCCAGGCGCTCGGCGGGCGGCGTCGTGATCAGCGACAAATCGCGCAATCCCCCCATGGCCATGTTCAGGGTGCGTGGGATCGGGGTGGCCGTCAGCGTGAGCACGTCGACCTCGGTGCGCAGAGCCTTGAGTTTCTCCTTGTCGCGCACGCCGAAGCGATGTTCCTCGTCGATCACCACCAACCCCAGATCCTTGAACCGCGTCTTTCCCTGAAGCAATCGCTGCGTGGCGATCACGATGTCGACGGTGCCGGCGGCGACACCGGCGAGGACCCCCTCGGCTTCCTTGTTGCTGCGGAAGCGGGACAGGCTTTCGATGCGGACCGGCCAATCGGCGAAGCGATCGACGAAGGTCGTGTAGTGCTGCTGGGCGAGGAGGGTGGTCGGCACCAGCACGGCGACTTGTTTCCCGGCCTGGACGGCGACGAAAGCGGCGCGCAGGGCGACCTCGGTCTTGCCGAATCCGACGTCGCCGCAGATCACCCGGTCCATTGGCTTGCCGGACTTGAGGTCGCCCAGCACCTGTTCGATCGCGGCCGCCTGGTCGGCGGTTTCCTCGAACGGGAAGCCGGATTGGAACGCCCGGTATTCGGCTTCACCTGCCATCATCTGCGCGCCTTGCCGGGCGGCGCGGCGCGAATACAGATCGAGCAATTCCGCGGCGACGTCGCGTATGCGCTGCGCGGCCTTGCGCCGCGCCTTCTGCCATTGCTCGCCGCCGAGCTTGTGCAGCGGCGCAGTCTCCGCCGGCGCGCCGGTGTACCGTGAGACCAGGTGCAGAGCCTGCACCGGAACGTACAACTTGTCGCCGTCCGCATAGTCGAGCACCAGAAATTCGCCGGTGTAGCCGGCGACATCCATGGTCTGCAGGCCGGCATAGCGTCCCACTCCGTAGGACTCGTGCACCACCGGGGCGCCGATGCGCAGGTCCGACAGTTCCTTGAGGATTTTCGCCGGGTCGCGCTCCGCCCGGCGGCGCCTGCGCTCCTGCCGCGCCCGATCCCCGAACAACTGGGCCTCCGTGAGGATTTCGAGCGCAGGCGCTTCCAGGCGCAGGCCCGACACCGCGGCCGACACGGTGATTCCAAGATTCAAGGAGCCGGCGACAAAACTCGAGAAATCGTCGAACACCCGCGCCTGAATATCGCGGCCGCGGAGCAGATCGAGCAGAAGTTCTCGCCGGCCGGCCGACTCGGCCGCGAGCAGAATGCGCGCCGGGCTTGCGCGGATGTGCGCCGCCAGTTCGGCCGCCGGTTCATCGGCGCGCGGATCGATGCGCACCGCAGCCGGTGCGATGCTCGCGAAATTCTGTACAGGCCCCTGAGTCTCGGGCGGCCATTCGAAGGTGCGCAGTTGAATCCGGGGGCGGTTCGAGTAGGCCTCGAGGAATTCTGCCGGCGTCAGATACAGCTCCGCGGGATCCAGAATCGGCCGGTGGCGGTCGTGACGCAGTTGTTCATGGCGCTGAACGATGCCGTTCCAGAGACTCTCCGCCGAGGAGGCCGCGTCGTTCACATCCACGACAATGCTGTCGGGGGGCAGGTACTCGAACAGATGCGAGGTACGCTCGAAGAACAGCGGCAGGAAGTATTCGATTCCGCCGGACGCTATCCCTGCGCTCACGTCACGGTATATCGCGTGCTCGGACAGATCGCCGGCGAAACGCAGGCGGTAACGGCGGCGGAACTCGCGTACCGCCTCGGGATTCAACGGCGTCTCGCGCGCCGGCAGCAGTTGAATGCGGTCGAGTTTGTCCAAGGAGCGCTGCGTGTCCGGGTCGAAGCGCCGAATGCTGTCGACGTCCCGATCCAGCATGTCGATTCGATAGGGGGTGTCCGAGCCCATCGGAAACACGTCGATCAACGAGCCGCGAACGGCGAATTCGCCGTGCGCCACGACTTGCGTGACGGCGGCATAACCGGCCGAAGCCAATCGCTCGCGTAGCGCGCCCAAGTCCAATGTTTCGCCGACGTGAACTTTGAGGGAGTAAGCCTCGATGTAGCTGCGGGGAGCCACTCTCTGCAGCAGCGTGTCAACGGCGACCAGCCACACTCCCCTGCGGGCCCGCGGCAGCTCCGCGAGAGTCGCGAGCCGTGCCGATGTAATGTCTGGATGCGCTGAGAATCCGTCGTAGGGCAGGGTTTCCAGGTCGGGAAAGATCCGGGCGCTCAAATCCGCGCCGGCAAAGAATCGGATTTCATCGCTCAAGGATTCGGCATCGCGGGAATTCTGCGCGATGACGATGAGAGGTCCATCAGCGCGCGCCGCCGCCTCGGTAATGGCGAGCGCGGCGGCTGCACCATAGAGCTTGCCCCACTTGACGATGGGTTGTTCAGCTTGAGGCAGTATGGGTGAGAGCAGCGGCATCGAGACTTCGCAAAAAACAAAAAATAAATGCCCGCCGCGAACGAGTCGCGGTGGGCAAGTGTTGGTACCTTACGATCTTACGTGATTTTGCTATCAGTTCGCGGGAGCAGGTTCCGCAGCGGCAGGTGCGGCGGCGGGCTCCGCAGCGGCGGGTTCCGCGGGGGCCTGATTCGGGACGACGCTGTGGATCACGTGATCCGCCTCGAAATACACGACGAATCCCGCATACTCCCAGCGGGAAATCGGCGGTTTTCCGACAGCCGGGACCTTGGTGACCGGGGCTCCGAACTTGGTCGCCACTTGATCCATGGTCATGCCTCGAGTCGGCATGGCAATATCGGTCTGTTGGACGGCGATGCCGTTGTCGACCGCAACGGTCGCGGCTCCTGCGAGGCTGCTGGCGAACATTGCGGCAAGCAGTAGGTTTCGATACCTCATGGCGTACCTCATGATTTGACCCCCATTCGTGAGGACTGTGCTCCCCCAAACTATAACACTACCTCCGGGGTAGAATAGTTGACTGAATTAACACTCTGATTACATTGTAATTTGTGGTTTAATCGCCGCCCATGTTCCAGCCCCTGCCGGTGTTCGTGGGCCTGCGTTATTCGCTGGCCCGTGAACATAGCTTTTTCGTATCCTTCATCACCTGGGTCTCGCTATTCGGGGTCGCCCTGGGCGTAGCTGCCCTGATCACAGTGTTGTCCGTCATGAACGGGCTGGAAACCGAGTTACGGACCCGGCTGCTGAGCCTGACGGCCCACGCGAGCCTGAATGCGGCAGGGGCGCCGATCACCGACTGGCGGGACCGGATCGCGCAACTACGGGGATCGCCGGGGCTCGAGGGCGCAGCGCCGTTTCTCGATACCGATGCCATGTTGAGCCGCCCCCCGTCGATGAGCGGCGCCATCGTCCGCGGAATCGATCCCGAGCTCGAGGGGCGGGTGTCGTCCATCGGGGAGGCCATGCGCGAGGGCAAACTCAGCGACCTTACCCCGAAGTCGAATCGGATCATTCTCGGCCGGATGCTCGCCTACCAGCTGCAGGTCGCAGTGGGCGATCAGGTGACGGTCATGATCCCCGGCAACGCCGCATCGGCTTCCGGCGGCACGACCGACGCCATCGTGCCGCGTCTGCGCGATTTCCAAGTCGCGGGCATTTTCGAGGTCGGCCTGCAGGAGCACGACAGCGTGCTGGCGCTCGTCAACCTGGAGGATGCGGAGGCACTGCGAGGTCTCGAAGGGCCGACCGGAATTCGCCTCAAATTCCGCGACGTGCTGAAGGCGCCGGAACTCGCGCGCGCCGCCGCGGCCCGGCTGGCACCGGGACTGCGCGTGCGCGACTGGACGCAGGACAACGAGGCGTATTTTCGCGCCATCCGCATCGAGAAAACCATGATGGGACTCATCTTGATGCTCATCGTCGCCGTGGCGGTATTCAACATCGTGGCGACGCTGGTCATGGTGGTGAACGACAAGCGCACCGACATCGCGATTCTGCGCACCGTGGGCTTGAGTCCTCGGGGCGTCATCGCCGTGTTCATGACGCAGGGTGTGCTGATCGGCTGGATCGGCACCGCTTTGGGAGTCATCTTGGGGTTGGCGCTTGCGCTCAACGTGGATGTCATCGTGCCCTTCCTCGAACAGACTTTCGGCTTTCACTTCATGGACCCGGATGTGTACTACATATCGGGTCTTCCGAGCGAGGTGCATCCCCCCGACGTGGTGAGGATCGCGGCGGCTGCGCTGCTGCTGACGCTCGCCGCGACCGTATACCCCGCGCTGCAAGCCGCGCGCACCCAGCCCGCCGAAGCATTGCGATACGAATGACGCGTCATTGGTACGAAGGTTTCGTGGGGTTGCGGTATCTGCGGGCTTCGCCGAAGCGCGGCTCCTTGTCCTTGATTGCAGGAATCGCGATCGCCGGCCTCGCTCTCGGCGTCGCAGTGTTGATCGTGGTCCTGTCGGTCATGAACGGCTTCGAGGAAGTGCTGCGAACGCGAATTCTGAGCCTGACGGCGCACGCCACGATTTCCGGTCTCGACGGCAGAATCGTCGATTGGCGGGGGGACCTCGAGAAACTCGAGCGCTTTCCCGGAGTGGCGGGCGCGGCGCCCTACATCGAGGAACAGGGGATGTTGATCCACGGCGAGAAGTCCTCGGGTGTCCTGGTGCGCGGCATTCAGCCCGACGCCGAGCGGCGCGTCGTCGACCTGGCGCCGCACCTGGTCGGCGGCCGAATCGAAGATCTGGTCGAGGGCAAGTATCGCGTGATACTGGGATCGGCACTGGCCGAGGAACTCGGCGCGAAAATCGGCGATCGTGTGGTGTTGCTGGTGGCTCTGGGGGATGTCACCCCGGCCGGCGTGATCCCGCGGATGCGCGCCTTTCAGGTGACGGGCATCCTCTCCATCGGCATGTACGAATACGACCGGCGAATCGCCATCGTGGCCATGCAAGATGCCGCCAGGGTGTTGCGCATGGGAGACGCCGTAACGGGCATCCGCCTGAAGCTCACCGACATGTATGCCGCCCCGCGGGTGTCGCGCGCCGCGGCCGTGTCGATCGGCGGCGACGTGGAGATCCAGGATTGGACCAACGAGCACGCGAATTTCTTCCGCTCCATCTCCATCACCAAGCGCATATTGTTCTTCATTCTGTCGCTGATGGTGGCCGTGGCCGCATTCAACATCGTATCGACCATGGTGATGGTCGTGAAGGACAAGCGCCGCGACATCGCCATCCTGCGCACCTTCGGGTCCTCGCCCCGCAGTATTTTGGAGATATTCGTGGTGCAGGGCAGTTTGATAGGACTGCTGGGAATCGGCGCCGGCGTGCTTCTCGGCGTGCTCATCGCGGCGAACCTGCAGGGTCTGGTGCACGGACTGGAAGGAATCGTCGGATTCAAGTTCCTGGACGCGCGTGTGTACTTCATGAGCGACCTGCCGGCGCGCGTGCGCACAACGGACGTCGTGCGCATCTGCGGCTTCGCGTTCGTGCTCGCCTGTCTGTCGACGCTTTACCCGGCGGCGCGCGCCGCGCGCCTACTGCCCGCAGAATCCCTGCGAAACGATTGAGGATGGACCAGACGATGCAGCAAGCAAATGCCCCGGTGCTCCAGGGAAAGGACCTCTCGAAGGATTTCGTCCAGGGCGGCGTGACCATCCAGGTGCTGCGCGCCGCGTCCATCAGCGTGCTGGCCGGCGAGCGCATCGCCATCGTCGGCGCATCCGGATCCGGAAAGACGACCTTGCTGCAGCTGCTGGGGGGGCTCGATTTGCCGACGGGCGGCACTGTGGAGATCGCGGGATCCGCCATGAATCGATTGAGCGACGCCGAGCGCGGATATTTGCGCAATCGCGCCGTGGGGTTCGTCTATCAGTTCCATCATCTGTTACCGGAGTTCACCGCTCTGGAGAATGTCGCCATGCCGCTGCTCGTGCGGCGGACCAATCCGCGCGACGCCCGGCACCAAGCGAGCGAGCTGCTCGCGCGCGTCGGTCTCGCCGGACGCCTCTCTCACCGGCCTTCGCAGCTCTCCGGCGGCGAGCGGCAGCGCGCCGCGGTGGCTCGCGCGCTCGTGACCCGGCCCCAGCTGGTGCTGGCCGACGAGCCCACGGGCAATCTCGACGGCGCGAATGCGGCCCAGGTGTTCGAACTGATGCTGGAACTGAATCGCGAGCTCGGCACCAGTCTCGTGATCGTGACCCACGATGAGCGCCTGGCGGGAAGGCTCGATCGGGTGCTGGTGCTGGCGGACGGGATTCTAGTCGAGCGCGGCGCCTCGGTCGTGTGACCGCGCGCGCCTGCGCCGCAGTTGGTAGAGGACCCGGGCGCGCCACGCCAATTGCGCCAGGACGTACCCGGCGGCGGCCGCGGCCAACCCCAGAACCAAGGCGCCGAGCAGCAGCGGCGCCCACAATTCGCCGATATGCCTCCACGGATGCCGGTGATGCAATTCATGCAGGACGGGCATCAAATCCATCCCCATGAGCTTCGCACCGACCCATATCGAGCCTGCGACCTGCGGCAGCCAGGTGAGGGGGTTGCTGAGGAATACCGTCGCGATGAGCACCGGCAGGTTCAGGCGAAACAGAATCCCGAGTATGACGCACGTCACAATATGCACAGGCAGGGGCGTGGGTGGAATGAACGCGATGAACAGACCCACGGCGAACGCGCGGGTCACGCTGTGCCGATGAAAAGTCCAGCAGCCGCGGTCGAGCACGAGCGTCTTGAAGGGCCTCAAACACCAGAGTTTCTCCAGCGTATGGCGGTCCGGTGTGATGCGTTTCAGCCAGCGTTGCATGGATTGCGGTCGACTCCCACGGCGGCATTATGCCGTTTTCAGGGGTCAACGACAGTGATCTGCGACCACCCCCCAAATCAACGGGTTAGGTTCCGGCCGATGAAGTATCATTCCGGCAGTTTTGTACTTGACTTAAAGAGGACGCAATGTGGGAGATCATCCGCGCGGGCGGCGGCTTCATGTGGCCGATCATTTTATGTTCCATCGCGGCGGTGGCCATCATATTGGAGCGTCTTTGGACCTTGCAAAGCAGCCGGGTCATACCGCGTGATCTGTCCCAGAAGGTGTGGAACTGGATCGAAGCGGATCAGCTCAGCGACAAGCTGGTAGCGGCGCTCGAGCAGAATTCGCCGCTTGGCAAGCTTTTGGCCATCGGCCTCGCCAATCGCAACAAGTCGCGCGCGATGATGGTGGAGCGGCTGGAGGACGGCGGCCGCCACGTGGTGCATGAGCTGGAGCGGTTTCTGAATACTCTGGGTACCATCGCCGCGGTCGCGCCGCTGCTGGGTTTGCTCGGTACCGTCGCCGGCATCATTCACGCGTTCAACGCGATCACGGCCAACGGCATCGGCGACCCGAGGATATTGTCCGGCGGCATCGGCGAAGCGCTCATTACGACGGCGGCGGGTTTGACGGTCGCCATTCCCTCGCTCATCGCCTACCGCTTTTTGCGCAGCAAGGTCGAGCGGCTGGTCGTGCGCATGGAGAAGGAAGCCATGAAGCTCGTTGATGCGCTGGATGAGCGCGGCATGCTGATCTCAGGTGAATAGCTCATGAACCTGCGCCCGCGTCACCGCGAAGATCCCGAAATCAATCTGATATCGATGATCGACGTGCTGCTCGTGCTGTTGATCTTCTTCATGGTCTCGACCACGTTCAACCAAGAGGGGCGGGTCAGGGTGCAACTTCCGCAGGCGAGCGAAGTTCCCTTGCCGCGGGGCTCGCATGAACCGCTGGTGATCACCGTTACGGCGGAGGGCACCTACCGGGTCAATGAACGTACCTTGATCAATTCCAGTCCCGACACTCTGCGGGCCGCGCTGCTCAAGGAGGCCGGCACGGATCGAGGGCCCATCACGATTCGCGCCGACGCGCGCACCACGCATCAGGCCGTCGTCACGGCGATGGATGTGGCGGGAAGACTGGGATTCGCCCAATTGAACATCGCTACCGTCCACGAGGAAGCCGTTCCTTGAGCGCAGCGGCCGCCGCGAGCCTGAAAGCCGCCGGCGATTCCTGGCCCATCTATCGGCGGCTGCTGAAGTACGCCAAGCCCTATCTCGGGGTGTTTCTGATTGGGGTGTTGGGCGCGAGTTTATTTGCGGCGTCCAACGTCGCGCTCGCGTACTTGGTGCAGAAATTTCTGCACGGCGCGTTTCTGGTGAGAAACCCCGATATTCTGTGGGAAGTGCCTATCGGGGTGGTTGTGCTGTTTACCGTGCGCGGTATCGGCGACTACGTGCAGAGCTACTACCCGAGCTGGGTCGGCAGACAAGTGATCAAGGGCCTGCGGCGCGACGTGTTCTCGCACTACCTGCGGCTGCCGACAGCGTACCTGGAGCGTCAGCAATCCGGTCAACTGCTGTCGAAATTGACCAACAACATCGAATTGGTCGCCTCGGCGGCGACCGGCGCGGCGATTTCTCTCATCAGCGACAGTCTGACCATTCTCGCGCTGTTGGCCCGGCTGTTCTACCTGAACTGGCGGCTGGCGCTGTTCTGTATCGTCGCGGCGCCCATCATCGGCTGGCTGATGAGAATCGCCAATCGCAGCTTCCGCCGCTACAGCGAACGCATTCAAAATTCCATGGGGGATATCACGCGTGTCGCCAAGGAGGCCATCGATGCGCATCGCTTGATCAAGATCTTCAATGCCGAGGATCATCAAACCGAGCGATTCGAACGGGTCAACGAGCACAATCGCGTCTCCAACATGAAGCTGATTCGCGCGCGGGCCATCAGCAATCCCGTCGTGCAGTGCATCGCTTCGATAGCGCTCGGCAGCGTGCTTTATGTCGCGATACGGCAAGTGTTCTCGCAGCACCTGGAAGTCGACGAGTTCTTCGGTTTCCTGACCGCCCTGATGTTGATTCCCGCGCCGCTGCGCAGCCTGGTGAATATGAGCGGTCCGCTGCAGCAGGGTATTGCCGCCGGCCAGAGCGTGTTCGAGATCCTGGATCATCCGACCGAGGGCGGCGGCGGTTCGCGCACGCTGGCGCGCGCCCGCGGCGACATCGAATTTCGCAATGTGTCGTTCAGCTATGGCGGCGAGAAAGGCGACGTGCTGCGGGACGTGAGCTTTCGTGTGCGCCCCGGCGAGACCGTGGCCATTGTCGGGCCGTCGGGCAGCGGCAAGACTACGCTGGTCAGCCTGGTGCCGCGATTCTACGACGCGCAGCAGGGCGCGGTGTTGTTGGACGGCGTGGACGTGCGCGAATATCGGTTGACGGATTTGCGGTCGCAGGTCAGCCTGGTCAGCCAGGACGTGGTGCTGTTCAACGACACCATTCGCAACAACATCGCCTTCAATGCCGTCGACAAGACGGACGCGGAGGTCGAAGCGGCCGCGCGCGCCGCCAACGTCATGGAATTCGTCGCGCAGCAGCCGCAGGGCTTCGATACGCTGTTGACCGACCGTGGCCAGAATTTTTCGGGCGGCCAGCGGCAGCGGATTTCCATCGCGCGGGCCCTGCTCAAGGACTCGCCGGTGTTGATCCTGGATGAGGCCACGGCCGCTCTCGACAATGAATCGGAGCGCCGCGTGCAGCAGGAGCTCGCAACCCTGATGCAGGGCCGTACGACGTTGGTGATTGCGCACCGCCTGTCCACGGTCGAAGGAGCCGACCGAATCATCGTCTTGGACCAAGGGCGAATCCTCGAGAGCGGAACACACCGGGAACTCTTGGCCCGCGGCGGATTGTACGCGGCGCTGCACGGGACGCTCGTCAGCGCCTGAGACGGCCGCCGAAGATGTCCGTTCAATCTTGGCTAAATCGGATTTGGTACGACCGCGCCTCGCCGCCGTGGTGGCTGTTGCCGCTGTCCTCGGTCTACGGTGCGGCCGTCGGCTCGCGCCGCTATCTTTACTCCAAGCGGCTGCGCAGATCGATACGCGCGCCGGCACCGGTTATCGTGGTGGGAAACCTGAGCGTCGGAGGCACCGGCAAGACTCCTTTGGTTTGCTGGCTGGTCTCTCATTTGGCCGCGCTTGGGTTCAAGCCCGGAGTGGTCACTCGCGGTTATGGCGGGGTCTCGGGAGATGCGCGGATCATCGATGCGTCCGCAGATCCCGCCGCCGTGGGCGACGAACCGGTATTGCTGTTGCGCCGTACCGGAGCGCCGGTGGCGGTCGGCCGTGACCGGCCGGCGGCGGCGCAGCTGCTCGTGAATGCGGGATGCAACGTCGTGGTGAGCGACGATGGCCTGCAGCACTACGCTCTGGCGCGCGATTGCGAAATCGTCGTGATCGACGGCGAGCGGCGCTTCGGCAACGGTGCGCTGTTGCCGGCGGGACCCCTGCGCGAGCCGATGGACCGGTTGGCGGCGGCTGACGCCGTCGTCGTGAACGGCGGCCGCACGCCTCTCGACGGCGCCTTCTCCATGCGCCTGGAGCCAGGCAGCGCCTTGGGCGTGTCGGGCGGCGCGGTCAAGGCTTTGACTACGTTCGCGGGGCTTACAGTGCATGCCGTGGCCGGCATCGGCAACCCGCAGCGGTTCTTCGACATGCTGCGCGCTCACGGCATCGTGGTGGTGGCCCATCCGCTGCCGGATCATGCGCGGCTGCGTGCAGCCGATATTACTTTCGGCGACCAATGTCCGGTGCTCATGACCGAAAAGGATGCCGTAAAATGCTTAGGGGTAGCCGGCCCGCATCATTGGTACGTGCCGGTGACCGCGAGCTTCGACGGAGGCGAATCGAAGATGCTGCTCGACATCGTGACTCGGGCCATGTCAATGCGCGCGGCGCGCGCGTGAGGGTGTTATGGATAAGCGTTTGCTGGAATTGTTGGTGTGTCCGATTTGCAAGGGGCCCTTGCGCAGCGCCGGCGCCGGCAGCGCACTAGAACTTGTGTGCCGGCCGGATCGGCTGGCCTATCCCGTGCGCGAGGGAATCCCCGTGATGTTGCCGGAGGAGGCGAGAACGCTAGGCGCCGACGACCCCCTGCTCGACCGTTAGCGAGACGACGTTGTTTCACGTCGTCATCCCCGCGCGTCTCGCCGCTTCGCGCCTGCCGGGCAAGCCGCTTCTCATGATCGGCGATCGGCCGCTGATCCAATGGGTGTGGCAGTGCGCGCGGGCGAGCGGCGCGGCGTCGGTCACCGTCGCGACCGACGACGTCCGCATACTCGATTCGGCCACAGCCTTCGGCGCCGACTGTCTGATGACATCGCCGCGGCACGCCTCCGGGACCGATCGAATCGCCGAAGTGGCGCGTGCGAAGGGCTTTGCGGCGGACGAAGTCGTGGTGAACCTGCAGGGCGATGAACCCATGATGCCCCCGGCCGTGATCAACGAAGTGGCCGAGTCGCTGCGCACCCGGCCGCACATCGACATCGCGACGGCGGTGGCGCCCATCTTGACGCTCGCGGAATTTCTCGATCCGAGCTGCGTGAAGGCGTTGCGCGCCATCGACGGCCAAGCGCTGTACTTCAGCCGGGCGCCGGTGCCCTGGCCGCGCGATGCGGCGACCCCGACCGGGCCCACGCGGTATGCCGGCGCATGGCGCCACGTCGGCATCTATGCCTACCGCGTGCGCAGCCTGCTGCAGTTCGCGTCCTGGCCGCCGACGCCTCTGGAGACGTGCGAAAAACTCGAGCAGTTGCGCGCACTGGAGCACGGCATGCGGATTCACCTGACGGTGTTGTCCGAGGCGCCGCCCGCCGGCGTGGACACGCCCGAGGATCTCGAGCGGGTGCGCGCAGGCCTCACCGGCGCATGAAAGTGCTATTCGTGTGCTTGGGCAACATCTGCCGCAGCCCCACGGCGGAGGGAGTATTTCGGCATCTGCTCGCGCAAGAGGCGCCCGACCTGCAGGTTGAAGTCGATTCGGCGGGAACGGCCGGGTATCACATCGGCCATCCGCCCGATTTGCGCAGCCAGCGGGCGGCGCATGCGCGCGGAATCGATTTGAGCGGCCTGCGAGCGCGGCAGGTCACGGCGGAGGATTTTCTGCAGTTCGATCTCATCCTCGCGATGGATCGAGATAATTTGGGGGAACTCGAGGCCATGCGGCCCGCGGGGTCGCGCGCCCGGGTGCGGCTTTTCCTGGATTATGCGCCGGAGTTGGGCCGGACCGAGGTGCCCGATCCCTATTACGGCGACGCGGGCGGATTCGAAGAGGTTCTGAACCTCTGCGCCGCCGCGTCGCGAGGATTGATCGCCGCCTTACAGAAAGTGGCGTAGCAGCCAGTACAGCGAACCGGCGAGCGCGATCGACACCGGCAGCGTGAGGACCCACGCCATCAAGAGGTTTCGTACCGTGGACCACTGCAAGCCGGATTTATTAGCCACCATCGTGCCCGCGACGCCGGATGACAGGACGTGGGTGGTGCTCACCGGCAAGCCGTACATCTCCGCGGCGCCGATCGTGGCCATCGCGACGATTTCCGCGGAAGCACCCTGCGCATAAGTCAGATGGGTCTTGCCGATTCGTTCGCCCACCGTCACGACGATGCGCTTCCACCCGATCATGGTGCCCAACCCCAAGGCGATGGCGACGGCCACCTTGACCCAGGTCGGAATGAACTTGGTCGAATGGTCGAGCTGCTTCTTGTAGTCATCGAGCGTCTTCTTGTCGCCGTCCGAGACATTCAGCGCATTGGACTTGGCCATGAAGCGCAGCCCCTCGCTCACCAGGTACATGTCATTGCGGATGTTGACCATGGAGCCGGGCGGGACCTTGTCCATCGAATGATACTCGTTCACTTGGCCGGAGATCTTTCCGGCCAGCGCGGCCAGCGCCGACACTCCCTGCGGAGTCACGGCACGGGCGCGCACCAGGTCCATGGCCGCCGCATGGGGGTCGGCCGGCGGCTCGCCGGCGCTGTAGCGCGAGAGCGCCGTCTGCGCTTGGCTCGAGATTGCGACGAACGTGGTCACGTCTTGTTCATGCATC
>Ga0209274_10000016_pt1 | contig 188566 bp, 181 predicted proteins | sample HubBroMetageREF1_FD_188343 | JGI IMG/M metagenome (GOLD analysis project Ga0209274, IMG submission 188343) | Reference soil microbial communities from the Hubbard Brook experimental Forest, New Hampshire, USA - Hubbard Brook CCASE Soil... | ecosystem: Environmental > Terrestrial > Soil >...
CGAGCTCGACGATGAGCGGCTCGCCGGGCTAATTCGTGAGGTATCGACGCACTCGGTGCAATTGATCGTGACCACCTTGCACGGCGACTTCTCTGCCTTCGGTACCCCGGGGCGCCGATTCAGAACAGAGGCCGGGCGGGTCATCGCCCTGTAGCTGCGTTCCACGTGGAACGTAAGCGCTCCACGTCTCTGTCTGGACGTTGGACGTTTCCGCGGAAACGTGTGCTAGCTAGAGACCCGCGGTCTCGCCGACGCCGATCTGTGGATAACGCGCTAACAACGTGGAGACCCAGCCTCGCCACCGACGCTGTTGCGCACGCCCTGGGCTGCGCCTAAGGCAGATACTGCGGTGAGGGGCGCGACAGTCGGCCCGTGCTAGTTAGCACAGAACCTGTGGGTAACATTTGAACAGCGTACCAAAGCGGGCCGCCAAGAATCGGCGCTGCAGACCGCCTCAGCAGCTCTGCTGAGCTCTGCTAAGGGCAGATCTCGGTACGGGCCAGCGGGCATTCCAATCAGTTGATGCAGGCGCCGCGCCGGACCCACCAGGTTCGGTTAAAGTGCGCTGCAACCCGCTGATTCTACAAGAGTATTTGCCGCCCCAAGATTCGTCATTATTGGTAAAAGCTGTTAGAATGGCTGGTCATTCAGCAGGATCAATCATGTCCGATAACGATGTTTACGATTCCAGCAAAATCAAAGTCTTAAAGGGACTCGACGCGGTTCGAAAGCGTCCCGGAATGTACATCGGCGACACCGACGACGGCAGCGGCCTGCACCACATGGTGTTCGAGGTGGTGGATAACGCCATCGACGAGGCATTGGCCGGCCACTGCGACCGAGTTGTGGTCACTATCCATGCCGACGAATCGGTGACGGTCTCGGATAACGGGCGCGGCATTCCTGTGGACATCCACGCCGAGGAAGGGCGCTCGGCGGCCGAAGTCATCATGACGGTGCTGCACTCGGGCGGCAAATTCGACGACAGCTCCTACAAAGTCTCGGGCGGCTTACACGGCGTCGGTATTTCCGTCGTCAATGCGCTTTCGGATTATTTGGAGTTGCTGATCCGCCGCGACGGCAAGCTGCATCGCCAGGAATACCGGTTGGGCGAGCCGCAAGCACCGCTCGCCGCCATCGGCGATACGCCCGAGAAGGGCACCACGCTGCGCTTCAAACCCAGCTCGCAAATCTTCACGCACATCTCCTTCAACTACGACACCCTGGCGAAACGCCTGCGCGAATTGTCCTTCCTCAATTCGGGCGTGCGCATCGAATTGAACGACGAGCGCGACGAGAAGAGCGAAGTGTTTCAGCACGAAGGCGGATTGAAGGCCTTCGTCACTCACTTGAATCGCAGCAAGACGGCAGTGCACCCCACGGTGCTGTGGTTTCAGACGCGCGACGGCAACACGCAGGTGGAAGTCGCGATGCAGTGGAATGACTCGTATCAAGAGAGCATGTACTGCTACACCAATAACATTCCGCAGAAGGACGGCGGGACGCATCTCGCCGGCTATCGAGCGGCGCTTACCCGCACGCTGAACAACTACATCGAGAAGGAACTCGCCGCCAAGAAAGAGAAAATTCAAACCACGGGCGACGACTCGCGCGAGGGACTGACCGCGATTCTGTCGGTGAAATTGCCGGACCCGAAATTCTCCTCGCAGACCAAGGACAAATTGGTGTCCTCTGAAGTCAAGGGAGTCGTTGAGTCCGCGGTTGCCGCGCGCCTCGAAGAATTCCTGCTGGAGCATCCGCAGGAAGCGCGCGCCATCGTCAACAAAATTCTCGAAGCCGCTTATGCGCGCGAGGCCGCGCGCAAGGCGCGCGAAATGACTCGGCGTAAGGGCGCCCTCGACATCGCGGGGCTGCCCGGCAAGCTGGCCGACTGCCAGGAGAAGGATCCGGCGCTTTCCGAGATGTTCCTGGTGGAGGGTGATTCCGCCGGCGGCTCGGCGAAGCAGGGACGCGACCGGCGCACCCAGGCCATCCTGCCGCTCAAGGGCAAAATCCTCAACGTCGAGAAAGCGCGCTTCGACAAGATGCTGGCCTCCGCCGAAGTGGGAACTCTCATCACCGCGCTGGGCTGCGGCATCGGGCGCGACGATTTCAACGTCGACAAGCTGCGCTATCACCGCATCATAATCATGAGCGTGGACGGCGACGAACATTGCTTTGTACGAGATCGCGGCGGCGTACGAATGACCACGGTCGGAGGCTTCATAGATGCGGCTCTAGATGGGATGAGGCCCGACGAAAACGGCGTCACCAAAAGAGTCAGAGAACCACTAGGCGACGTCCTTTGCTTTGGACTGGATGATCACCAGGTGAAATTTCGCCCGATAAAGGGCGTGATCCGCCACCCCGTCGACGAAGTGCTGTACGAGGCAAAGACTGCATACGGTCGATCGATACGTGTCACCGCAAGTCACAGTGTGTTCGTGCAAGAGAACGGCGAGATCCGCCTCAAGCAAGGCAGCGAACTGAATGTGGGCGATCGTCTGGTGGCGCCGAAAACGATGAGGTTACCCGAGAGCGCACCCGGTCGAATCGACTTGCTTCGAAGGCTGTATGAGATACCGGAAGCGCGGTCTCAGATTTGGGTGCGAGGCCCGGCTGTGGAGGCGTGGTACAAGTCCCAGATCAACCAGGAGTACGCTGACCGGCCAGAGATGACCGCCCCCCGCGTCGAGCTTCCCGTCGAGGTTCGGCAACACCTCACCGAGCTGCGCCGAGCCAGCGGTATAACCAATGCTGAACTGTGCCGCAAAGTCGGAATACGTCAGCCGGTGACTTTTTATGCTTGGGAGAGGGGGCTCTCGCGGCCCACTTTGCCCAACTGCCAAGCCTATATGGCCGTAATTGGCGCCGATGCGGCCGCTCTCATGCCGCAGATAGCGATTGGAGGCAGTCGGTTGGAGAGAATATGGGAGACGCAATATCGCGGCTCACCATCGAATCGCGTGAGGGACTACGTACGCCTGTCGGCGCTGGAGGCCGAAGACATTGCCTGGTTTGCCGAGCGTGAAGATTTGCAGCTTACGCCCGAGCACAATGCACAATTGCCGGTTCCGCGGTATTTGAGCGTCACTCCAGAGCTAATGAAATTACTCGGCTTCTATATGGCCGAGGGATCATGCTCGGATCGTCAAGGGATACGGTTTGCCATTGGCAAGAGCAACGTGCGATTCCTTGATGAGATGACTGAGGCGCTGACGGGGGTATTTGGCTTGACGCCTCAGAGCTACGGCATCAAAAGAGGTTGTGGCGAACTTAAACTGATAAACCGCGTTGCGGTGCTGGCGTGGCAGCACCTGTTCGGCTACGGCGGTGTCGACTCACTAACCAAAAAGATTCCTGACTTGGTCTTTAACGTCGATGAGTCGATGCGGCTCGCATTTCTGCGCGGCTATCTACTGGGAGATGGCTGTGTTACAGCTGGGAATGTCGTCTTCAGCACATCCTCTCGCGATATAGCCAGCGGCATATCCTATCTACTCTCGAGTTTCGGAATTGTTGCTGGCATTAGCGAGATCGCTGCCGACAGGGTCGCGCGCCGCTGTGGAGAGCAAGTTTTCAACACCACTCATCGACACTGGCAGATTCGCGTTCGCACGATCGCGGATTTAGAGCGAATCCGCTCCGTCTGGAGCGATCATTCAGGCGCACCCACAGTCGAGGAACGAATCGCAGTCCGCGACACTCCACGTCGACGTGCCTTTGATGTCATTGACGGCGATCTAATCGCGCTGCCTATTGTTTCTGTCAACCCCGCTACCGCATCCAACGGCCATGTTTACGATTTCTCTGTCGAGGGGGATGAGAACTTTATATGCGGTTTCGGTGGAATTGCGGCTAAGAACACGGACGCCGACGTCGATGGAAGCCATATCCGAACGCTGCTGCTGACGTTCTTCTACCGCCAAATGCCGATTCTCATCGAGCGCGGACACATCTACATCGCGCAGCCGCCGCTGTACAAAGTGAAGAAGGGCAAGCAGGAAACCTACGTCAAAGATGACATTGAATTGAATGCGCTGCTGCTCAGCACCGCCATCGACGGCGCGGCGCTGCACGTCAGCGCCGAGGCTCCGCCCCTGTCGGGGCTGGGTCTCGAGTCCCTCGCGAGAAAATACGTCGAGGTGCAGGCCATCGTGCACCGCTGGGCGCGCCGCTACGACGAGCGCTTCCTCGAGCAGCTGCTGTACTCGCCCCCATTGGCCACGGAATCCTTCGACCGCATCGACGCGCTACGGGACTGGTGCCGCAATCTGGAGCAGAAGTTGAACGCCCTGGACGATGTGTCGCGGCGCTATCGGGTCACGGTGGAAACCATGGGCGGCGGCGGTCATCGCGTCAATCTGCAGCGCTTGGAGCATGGACTCACCTCGGAGAAGCACATCCCTCGAGAGTTCTTCGAGTCCGCGGAATATCTGCGGATCGCGGAACTCGCACAGACCTTGAGCGATTTGATGGGGCCCGGCGCCTTCATTCAGCGCGGCGACGACCGCCAAGAAGTGGCCAGCTTCAAAGTCGCCATGAACTGGCTGTTCGAGCAGGCCAAGAAGGGCCAGAGCATTCAGCGCTACAAGGGCTTGGGCGAAATGAATGCCAGCCAGCTGTGGGACACCACCATCAACCCCGACACGCGACGGCTCATGCAGGTGCGCATCGAGGACGTGGTGGCCGCCGACGATATTTTCACCACCCTGATGGGCGATGCCGTGGAACCGCGCCGGGAGTTCATCGAAAAGAACGCGCTGCAGGTTTCGAATCTGGACGTGTAGGCGCTACCGCAACCGGCAAAGGGACGGCCAATGACATTGTCGACTGTCGCATTGTCCGTTCGCGGCTTGCGCAAGAGGTTCGAGCGGCCCGCGGTCGAGGGAATCGATCTGACCATCGAGGCGGGCGAGTTCTACGGTTTGCTCGGTCCCAATGGCGCGGGCAAAACTACGACATTGAGAATGATTGCCGGTCTTCTGAAACCGGACCTCGGCAGCATTCAAGTGTTCGGGATCGATGTGCTGGGCAATCCGGCGGCCGCCAAGGAACTGATCGCCTGGCTGCCCGACGAGCCCCTGCTCTACGACAAGCTCACGGTGGCGGAATACCTGGAATTCATCGCCGGTCTATGGCGCATGGATCCCAGGCACGCGGAGCGCAACGCGAGGGAGTTGCTGGAGCGCCTCGATTTGTGGGTTCATCGCGACGATCGCTGCGAAGGCTTTTCGCGGGGCATGAAGCAGAAGGCCGCGCTCGCCGGTGCCTTGATCCACGAGCCCAAATTGCTGATCCTCGATGAGCCGTTGACCGGCTTGGATGCGGCCATCGCGCGACAGGTCAAGGATCTATTGCTGGAACGCGCCCGCGCCGGCTGCACCATCATCTTGACCACTCACATTCTGGATGTGGCCGAGCGCCTGGTCGATCGCATGGGAATCATCCAATCGGGGCGATTGCTCGCCGAAGGCACATTGCAGGAATTGCGCGGCAAGGCTGGGCACGCCGACTCGACGCTGGAGGAAGTGTTCCTCAATCTGGTTGCCCAGCCCAGCGCCATTCCCACGTGAGCTTGCGGCCGGGATCGATCGGGTGGTTGATGCGGCATGAGTTCCGGCTGTATTGGCGCGGATTCAGCAAAGACACCGCCACCAAGATCTCCGTGCTCGTGTTGTTGATCTTCCTGCATCTGCTCGCGATACCGGCCGCTTTGCTGATCAGGCGCACTCCGCCGCTGCAGCCAGGCACTGCCGCGCTGACTTTGACCATCGGCGCCGGATTCGTACTGCTTCTGATGATCTCACGGGGCTTGATCATTGCCGTACAGGCCCTGTATGCGCGCGGCGATATGGATCTGTTGCTGTCCGCGCCCCTGTCGCCCCGCACCATCATCGCCGTGCGCGCCGCGTTCATTGCAGCGTCCGTGACCTTGGAGTTCGCGCTGCTCATTTGGCCGTTCGCGAATGTGTTCGTCCTATTCGGACTGTTCGTCTGGCTGAAGGCGTATGTCTTGCTGCCGGCCTTCGGGATGTTGGCGGCCAGCGTCAGCCTGTTGCTGGCACTAGCCTTGTTCCACCTATTTGGCGCGCGGCGCACCCGGGTCATCGCGCAGGTCACATCCGCCCTCATCGCGGTCGGCTTCATGGTTTTGCTGCAGCTCCCCAACATGATGAGGCCGGTGGGCCGCGGACATGCCGACGTCGCGCGCGCCCTCACTGTCGGCACCGGACTTCGGGACAGCGTCCTGTTGGCACCGGCTGCCGCAATCCTGGACAGCGCATTTTTCACCCTGGCGCTGGCCGCGGCGTGCGCGGCTGTGTTCGCTGCAACGGTGCGCCAGCTCGGCGCTGCCTTCATTCGCGCGTCCACCGCAGCCGCGAGCATCAGTGTCGGCCGACACACGCGCCGATCGAACAGTGCGCTAAGATTTCATGGCAGCTCGCGTCTGATATTCATCCTCAAGGAACTGCGGCTGATCGTTCGCGATCCATGGCTGCTGACCCAGCTATTCCAGCAGTGCATCTACCTGTTGCCGATGGGTGTCGTACTGTGGCGCCAAAGCGGCGCCGGTCTGCCGCTGGTTTGGGGTCTCGTCATTCTGGTGTCCGGGACCACCGCGGCCGCCCTGGCATGGCTCACGGTGTCGGCGGAGGACGTGCCGGAATTGATGGCGGCTGCGCCCATATCCCAGGACCATATCGTGCGCGTGAAATTGGAAGCGGCGCTGTTGCCGATTCTCCCCCTGATATTGCTGCCGGTCATCGCCTTATGGCGGTCCCACGCATGGTTCGGCTTTTCGCTGACAATCTGCTCGCTGGGTTCGGCGCTCACTTGCGCGCTGTTGAATGTCAGCGGCTATTCTCCCAGCAAGCGCCGCGACTTTCGCATGCGCAACAAGGGCAGCCCCGGACGAGGCATCGCGGAACTTGTGGTGATATCGGGATGGGGGGTGATCTGCACGTTCATGGTGTGGATCAGTCCCTGGCGGTGACTGCGCGCTATTGATTACCCGGGCGGCGCTGCCTATCCTATTCTGGTGAACGACCCTCGAACTCCTCAGCGCCGAGTCGTGTCGGCTCCTGCCCCCAGCCATCCTGAGCTGCGCGCGACGGTGCTCAACGTCGATTGCATGCAGGACGAGGACGTGGAATGGCTGTGGACCGAAACTCCGGCCGGACGATTCGTTTCCGGCTACCGCATCGTACCGCGGGTCCATCCTTCTGTTTGAGCTCCGCGATCTGGAGAGCGCCGCGATGCTGGTGCGCGGCATCGTTCCGCCGACGCCGCAATACGCCTGGCCCAAACTCAAAGCGCGTGCCGGCTGCACGGTGTGGGTGAAGCACGAGAATCACACCCCGACCGGCGCCTTCAAGGTCCGCGGCGGCCTCGTCTATTTGGATCGATTGCACCGCGCGCAGCCCAACATCCCCGGAGTAATTTCGGCCACCCGCGGCAATCACGGTCAATCCATCGCCTTTGCCGCGGCGCGCACCGGAATCCCCGCCACCATCTACGTACCCCGCAACAACTCCCGCGACCAGAACTCGGCGATCGCGGCCTTCGGCGCGAAGGTGGTCGAGTTCGGCAAGGATTTCGACGAAGCCAAGCATGAGGCCTTCCGGGTAGCCGCTGCCGAGGGGCTTCACTTCGTGCCGTCATTCCACCGTGACCTGGTCACCGGTGTCGCCTCCTACGCGCTCGAGCTGTTCGGAGCGGTGGCCGCCCTCGACGCCGTGTACGTCGGGGTGGGGATGGGCTCCGGCATCTCCGGCTTGATCACGGTGCGCGACCTTAAGGGTCTGAAGACCGAAATCATCGGGGTCGGCGCCGCCGGAGCGCCCGCCACCGCCCTGTCTTTTGCCGCGCGGCGAGCCACCAACGCGCCGGCCGCGCGCACCTTCGCCGACGGATTGGCGACGCGCGAACCCAATGCGGAGGCCGTGGACAACATTTGCCGTGGCGCGGCGCGCATCGTGGAGGTCAGTGAGGACGAGATCGCGGAGGCAATGCGCATTTACTACGACGACACTCATCAGGTCGCGGAAGGTGCGGGCGCGGCCCCGCTGGCCGCCCTGTTGCGGGAACGCGGTCGAATGTCGGGCAAGAACGTGGCGGTGGTGCTCTCCGGCGGCAACATCGAGCGTGCGCGCTTTCTGCAGGTTCTCGGCGGCACTACACCGGCAGCTGCTTGAACGTTCGGTCGGCCGCTCTGCGAACCGCGGCAGAGCGCTCGATGCGTATGGCATCCAAACGCTTCAACGCGGCGGCGACGATTTCGGGCCGGGCCCGGTCCGGCCGCCCCGAATCGAAGGGCGGCTCGGGCGAGTATTCCAACGCGAGCTGGACGACCTGGGCATAGTCGATGCCCGCGATCTCCGCCATGACGGCGAGCGCCATGTCGATGCCGGCGGTGACGCCGCCCCCGGTGATGATATTGCCGTCGCGCACGATTCGAGCCGGGTCAGGTATGGCGCCGAACTCCGCCAGCAGCTCCCGCCAGGCCCAATGGCACGCCGCTCTCCTGCCGCGCAGCAATCCGGCGGCCGCAAGCAGCAGCGATCCCGTGCACACCGAGGTGACGAACCGTGCCTTCGCGGCCAGCCGCTCTAGCTCCGATAAAAACAGCGCGTCTTCCATCGCCGCGACCGTGCCGAAGCCTCCGGGTACGCACAGGAGCTCGCAGGTGTCGACGTCGGCGAGACGAAGGACGCCGGAGAAGGTGATTCCGCCGTCGCCCTGGATCGGGACGCCTTCCACTGATGCCAGCACGCAGCGCGCGCGGGGCAGCCGCGCGAAGATCTCGAAGGGCGCAGTGAAATCGAGTTGGGTGACGCGCGGATAGAGCGCAAATACCACGGAGAAATCGCCGGTCATGGTCCGTCCCTCGCCGAATTTGACCCCGACACCTTACCTGGCTAGGCTTCGTCCTGAATGACGTTAATCCCACCTTTTGTGCCATGATTCGCCAAATCGCCTTTCTCATTTATCCCGAGTTCCAGCTGCTGGATGCGGCGGGTCCGATCGCGGCCTTCGAGATTGCCGCGCGCTACGCTCCGGGCAGCTATGCGCTCAAGGTGATTGCGGCCGAGCCCGGCTTGGTCGCGAGCTCCTCCGGCGCGACCATGCAGGCGCGACCCTTAGGCGCCGCTCGGAACATCGACACGCTCATCGTCGCGGGGGGCGAGGGCTCGCGTTCCGCCATGTATTGCGCAAAGACGCGGCGCTTCATCCGCGCGTGCGCGGTGCATGCGCGGCGCACCACCAGCGTCTGTTCGGGCTCCTACATGTTGGCTGCCGCGGGGCTTCTCGACGGCAGGCGAGCCACCACTCACTGGAGCCGGGCGGCGGACTTTGCCCGCAAGTTTCCCGAGGTTCACTTGGAGCCGGACTGCATCTTCGTCAAGGACGGTTCCATCTGGACTTCCGCCGGCATCAGCGCCGGAATTGATCTCTCGCTGGCGATGATCGAGGCCGACCTCGGCGAGGCCGTGGCGCGGGCCACGGCACAGCAGTTGGTGGTGTACTACCGCCGCCCCGGCGGGCAGTCGCAGTTCTCCGCTCTGCTCGACATGGAGCGCGCCAACGGCCGATTCGCTTCCCTGCTCGACCACGTACGAAGCCATTTGAACCAGCGGCACAGCGTCGCGGATCTCGCGGAGCACGTATGCATGAGTCCGCGCAATTTCTCGCGCGCATTCCAGGCCGAGACGGGCATGACACCCGCCAAAGCCATCGAACACTTGCGCGCCGAGACGGCGCGCGGCTCGATCGCCGGAACGGGCCGTTCCGTGCAGGACATCGCCCAATCCTGCGGCTTCGGCAACGCGGAGCGCATGCGCCGCAGCTTCATTCGATTGTTCGGCGCGCCGCCGTCGGCCGTGAAGTATCACGGCCGCTGACATTCGCTACAGCTCGAGCAGCAGCCAGGCCAGCAGCGCGGCCTGTTTCTGATCCGCACCCCAGGGGGAACCCACCTGCCTGCCCAAATGACGTACGGCGTCTGCCAAGTGATTCAGGGATTGGTGCAGGCAGGCCGCTGCCCGGGTGTTCAAATCTCGCGCCGGTACCCGGCTCACGGTGAGCCCCAACACTTGCGCGGCTGTGCTGAGCGCGCTGCGGAAGTGGTCGCCGTCGGCGCTGTGAATCGCCGCATGCGAGGCGAGTATGGACTCGAGCGAGCCGCCTTTTCGCCCCGATGACTCGAGGATCCCGACCGACCTCAATCGAAATTCACGAGCTGCCACTTCTTCTTGCAAGCGATGCAGCGCGGTGAGCGCCTTGGCGTCGGCCTGGCGGCGGTAGCGATCCAGGCGCTGCGACGCCTCCTCCAAGGCCAGTGCCTCGACCGCGTGGTAGGGCTGCTTCGATTCGGGAAACGCATCCTCGATGAGTTCAACCCGCGAGCGCGCCAACACCTGCGGGCCATTCGGCGTTCGGCCGAGCGCGACCACGGCCGCCCAGCCCGAGTGGACGGCAACTCCCATGGCGGCGAGCGGTGGCCTCATCCGTGATTCCTCGCGTCCTCACATCAAAATCAACACGCCGATGAACGCGGCATACAGCGCGGCGAGCGGCATGAGCCATCGAGCATCGACCTCGCGCTTCGAGAATAGCCCGAGCAATGCCGCCACCGCCACCGACGTGATGATGCCGGAGACGACGAGCTCGCGGGAAAACATCCATGTGGTGAAGAACAACCCGAAAGCGGTGGGCACCGTGGCCTGTATCATCATTGCGCCCGATATATTGGCCAGGGCCAGCCTTTCCTTCCCCTGGCGAACCCAGATGAGTGCGTTCATGGTCTCGGGCAGCTCGGTGGCGATGGGGCTCAACAGCAGCGCGACCAATTGCGGCGACATCCCTGCCCAGATTCCAATCGATTCCAATTGACCGACGAACACCTTGGACGCAATCGCAATGACGATCAGCGCGACGGTCGTCTGCATCAGCGGCCACATGAGTCCAGGATCGCCCTTGGGATGCAGCTTGAGCGGCTCGAGCGTCTCCTCGCTCAAGACTTGTGCACCGCGCAGCTCCTGCCGGAGGTATACGGCATACGCGAGCAGGAACACCACGCCGAGCCAGGGCTTGTACCGGAGTACGATGAGGCCGAGCGCCAACTTGACGATGAAGAGGGACAGAAACCACGCCTGATCGCGGCGCAGTTTCTTCGACTCGCATTCGATGACCGGCGTCGCGCGCCCGAGGCGCCGCCGATTCCACACCATGGCGAAGCCGACGACGGCGTACGAAAGCGTGGCCAGCACCAAGGGTCCGCCCAGGGCGGCTCCGACTCCGATGTCCTTCTGAGCCGGGTCCCGGCCGAATACCACGGCCACGAAGGTGACAGCGCTTTCCGGCAGCGCGGTGCCGAAGGCCGCGAGAATGGTGCCGGTGGCGGTTTCACCCACCCCGAGCTTGCGGCCCAGCCATTCGACCCCGTTCACGAAGAACTCGCACGCAAAGTAAATCGCGGCGGCGGATCCCAGGAACAGTATGACTGTGAGCATGAACCGCGAAAGTATACGATAGGGGACGGTGAACGAGCTCCAACATCGCGATGTGGTCGCCAACCGCATTCGCATGCATCTCGCAGAGCGGGGAGCGGGACCGCTCGTGCTCCTGTGCCACGGCTTTCCGGAAGGGTGGTATTCCTGGCGCGATCAGCTCACGGCGCTCGCCGCCGCCGGATATCACGCGGTGGCTCCCGACATGCGCGGCTATGGACGCACCGAAGCACCTCCCGAGATCTCCTCGTACACCATCATGGACATCGTCGGCGACATGGTCGGTCTGGTCGGCGCGCTCGGCGAATCACAGGCCGTCATCGTCGGACACGACTGGGGAGCCAACATCGCCTGGCATGCCGCCTTGTTTCGCCCGGATATGTTTCCCGCGGTCGCCGCTCTCAGCGTTCCGTTTCGCATCCGGGGTCCCGCTCCGCCGCTCGACATGCTGCGAAGGGCCGGACTTCTCACCCACTATTGGTTTCACTTTCAAGAACCCGGTGTGGCCGAGGCTGAATTCGAGCGCGACCCGCGCACCGCCCTACGCCGCGTGCTCTATTCGATTTCCGGCGACGCACCGCGCGAAACTCGGGAGCTGACTCTCCATCCCGGCCAGGGCTGGCTCGCCAACACTCTCGATCCGCAGCGCCTTCCCGACTGGTTCACGAACGCGGATCTCGATCACATGGCAGCGGAGTTCTCGCGCAGCGGATTTCGCGGCGGACTCAATTGGTACCGCAACATCGACCGCAATTGGGGACTCACGGCGCCTTGGGCCGGCGCGGTGATTCACCAGCCGGCCCTGTTCATTGCCGGCAGCGTGGATCCCATCATCGCGCAGGGTTCCGGGGCCGCCGCGGTTCAGACACTCGCCGCCGTGGTTCCCGGTTTGCGCCGCAAGCTGCTCGTCGAGGGCGCGGGACACTTCATCCAGCAAGAGCGTCCGAGCATCGTGAACGAGGCCATCATCGAATTTCTGGGAAGCCTACCCGCGTGGGGGCGAACCTAGCCGAAATTGTGAGCCGATTCGACGCACTATCGACCAAGTGCGGGCAAAGTCATGGTATGACCAATATGGCTTGGCGCATTGTCTTCGCGGTGTACATTGCCTTCTACCTCGTGGCTATTGCCATCGAACGGCATGGCCTTGCGAATCTCTCTAACCGCGGGCCGATGACAGCCTTGGAGTTGTTCCTTACTGCCCCGTTCGCGTGGGGTTACGTGGCTTATGCACTTCAGAGCGGCGCAATCCACTGGTCGGCCTACTGGCGCTTCACGACCGTGGAACGCGACGACAGACCGGTGGCCTATTGGCTGGCAGTGGCATTCTTCTTCTTTTATGGAGCCTTTTTGATCGTTCTCGGCCTAAAACGCTGAGAGAGAGAGGCAGAAGCGAAGCCTTCAGCTTTCAGACCGTTTGGGCTCATGCGAACTCAACACCCAAGTGGCGATCAAGACAGAGTCGCAGGCTTTCGCGATCGAGCGGTTTGGTGAGGTGATCGTCCATGCCCGCCGCCTTGCACTTGAGATCATCGTCCTTCATTGCATGCGCCGTCAGCGCGACGATGGGGATGTGCTCCCCACCCCGCTCGTGTTTGCGGATCTCACGGGTAGCTTCGTAGCCGTCGAGTTCCGGCATCTGGCAATCCATCAGGATCAGGTCGTATCGGCCGGTCTGCCACGCAGTCACGGCCTCGCGTCCGTTCTTAACGGCGTCCACGTGGAATCCAAGCTTCTGCAGTGAGTGCCGCGCCACTTTTTCGTTGACCACGTTGTCTTCCGCAACCAGGATGCGGTGACCTGTGCGGCTGCGCGGTCCCGTCGAGAGCTGCGTCCCGATAGATTGGGTTCGAACGTGCCAATCCTCCCCCTTACCCGACAGCACCGCCTTGACGCAGCGCGCGAGGTCACGCTGCGCCACGGGCTTCAGCAGGTAGCCGGTGAACCCAAGCTTGGCAAATCGCTGTCCGTCGTCCTGTTGCTGGGAACAAGTCAGAAGTACGAGGCGTGTTGCTTTCAAGAGTGGATGAGCATGAATGCGGCGGGCGAGTTCGGTTCCATCGCAGCCGGACATCTCCTGGTCGATCAACGCAATGTCGAAAAGGCGGCCGTTGCGCTGCTCCTCTCGCATGGCGGCCAGAGCGTCTGCCGCCGAGTGCACACACAGGGCCTGTATTTGGCAACGATGCAGTTGCCCTTCGAGGACTCTGCAACTGGTGACATTGTCGTCGACTACCAGCGCTCGCCCTCGCATAGTGACGCTCGCCACCGGTCGAGCGACGGGGACGTCGGCAGGCGCAACTGCAAGGCGGACCACGAACCAGAACGTGGAACCGGCGTCTTGACGGCTCAGCACGCCCGCTTCGCCACCCATCAGTTCAGCGAGGCGTTTGACGATCGACAGCCCAAGACCGGTACCGCCAAATTGGCGCGTCGTCGACGCATCGACCTGTGAGAACGGTTTGAATAGCGTATGTAGGCGATCTTCGGGTATGCCGAGGCCGGTGTCGCGCACTTCGAAGCGCAGCGTCGTGGAATCCGCATCTCGGGCAACTTCGCCCACACTCAACGCAATCTCACCGGATTGAGTGAATTTGACGGCATTGCCGCACAGGTTGATGAGTATCTGGCGCAGGCGGCCCGCATCGCCCTGCACAAACTCGGGCACTGCGGGATCGATGTGGGCGGTGACCTCCAGATTCTTCGCATGCGCCGGAATCGCAATCAGGCGCGCCACATCCTCGAGCAGATCGCGCACCTCGACACGGGTCATGTGCAGCTCGAGCTTGCCGGCTTCGATCTTGGAGAAATCGAGTATATCGTTGATCACCGTCAACAGCGCGCGTCCACAGTCACGGATCGTTTCCGCATAGTCTCGTTGCCGAGAATCCAAGGGCGCATCGAGCAACAGTTCGGCCATGCCGATGACCCCATTCATGGGAGTGCGAATCTCATGGCTCATATTGGCGAGAAACTCGCTCTTCACGCGATTCGCTACCTGTGCGGCCTCTGCCATCGCGGTGGCGCGTTCGGTGGCGGCCAGCAGTTGTTCGTTGCTGGTCGCAAGGCGCGTATTGGTTGCTTGCAACTCTCGCGTGCGTTCACTGAGATGCCGCTCGGCAGCCACCAATCGGTCGTGTTCGAGCAATGAGAGATTTTGCCGAAGGGCCGCAAGTACGATTACCAAGGCTCCGCCACCCACCGTTGCGAGTTTCACCGATGGCAGCACGTCCGGCAACAACCACACCAGCGCAACGCTGATGACAGCCGCGCCGACGACGAATAACGGGATCAGTCGTAGCACCGCCTCGCAGCGCCGCAACCACGACGTGTCGACGCGGGTCTCGGTATGCCACAGGAAGGCTCCGTAGCCCATCGACAATGTAGTGGCGGAAAACAGCAGATTCATCCATGAGGCGCCCTCTAACGAGTGACTCAAGTACTGCGCGTTCCATACCATCCACAAGGCACCGTTCACTACCGTGGCAAATAAGAAAAACGCCCAGCGAGGTTCGAGGCGCCATCTCAGCGTGGGAATCAGCACGGCACCCACGCAGGCCGGCGCCAACAGGCTTATGGGGTAGCTGACCAAGATACCCAATTGCAACAGATCCATGGCCTGCCGCCGCGGCAAATAGAGGGTCACCGTCAGAGTCAGGATCACCAGTGCCAGCGCGGTGACATCGAGCATGAATGGCCGGCCGAGCACGGGAGAACGCGTCCGAAGCGTTGCAATCAGACCCAACACGAAGCAGGGACCGAGGCCTAGAAATAAGACATCGTCAAGATTCGGAATCGGAGTCCAATGGGTAATCCCTTGCATGTCCCACAACAGCTGAGCCAGCAAATTGGACGTGAGGCCGTAGGCAAACCAGCGGCGCGGAGCGCGGTCATGCCCCGTTGCGCAACGAGCCCCCAGCCACGCGAGAGCCGCTGCCGCGGTGGCGGAGACGGTCCAATGCACGTAATCGAGCAGCTGTACCAGGGCCGGGTCGCCGCAGAGGCGGGCAGCGACGAACGCGCCGCCCACGACAATGCTCACGGGCAGCAGCACCATCAGTGCAATGCGGCTTGAGTGCGCGTCTCCGGAAGGTGGTGGGTCAGGTGGCATGACGGCGGCGATGTGTGCTAAGGCCGCAGCGTAACCCTCGCTGTCTTCGTGCAGCGTGTCCAAGTCGCTCTTTTCGGGGCCGTACCCGATGAGGCGCCCCGATTAGTCGCGGGGAGGGCCGGTTGGTGTAGTGCTTTGCCTGACGAGGCGGCCGGACGTTCGTCACTCCTCCATGTCGTGCTGTATCGACGCCAGGGTCTGGGGGGATCTCACCTTGAGCACGGCGAACCAGATGCCGCCGACGAGCAGGTAGCCGAAGAACAGGTACGGCAAAATGTTATAGGGATACTGAGGCACGGGATACACACTTCCCAGCACCACGAACAACATGAGCGCGGCGCCCACCATTCCCACGATGACGTGGACGGTCTTCATTTCCCCGCGCTTCCTCAAGTCCATCGGCGCGACGATGCACAGTGCGAAATAAACACCGACGAAGCCGAAGCTCGCAACAGTGCCTGCGTAGCCGAAGGCGTCCAGGAATCCGGCCGGCAGCAGGGACAGGCAAATCAGGCCCAAGGTGCCGCCGCACAGCAGGATGGCGCGATGCGGCGTGCGGTGGGTGTCATGTACCAGTCCCATGGAGCGGTGCAGAAATTGATACCGGCCCATGGAGAACAGCAGCCGTGCCGCTGCGTTGATGCTGGCCAGCGCGCAGGCGAACACGCTGATCATGGCTGCGAAATACACCACCACCGTCGCCCGGGCGAGGCCTGCCCTCGCGGCCACGTCGCCGAAGGGCGCTGCGCTCTTGCCGAGACTGACGGTGTCCCCGCCCATGCCGAACACCATGAAGTAGGCCATGAGGGTAAAGAATATCCCCGCGAACGCTGCGCAACCCATCACCGCCAACGGAATGTTCCTGCGCGGATTGGCCGATTCCTTCGCCAGCGTCGCCGAACTTTCGAAGCCCACGAAGCTGAAGATGACGAAGGGCAGAGCGGAGAACACGCCGCCGTAGCTGAAGGAGGCGACCTTGAGCTGGGGCGGGTCGACCACCGTACCTTGAATCCGGACCAACAGGGCAGTGATGACGATCATGATGCCGACCGAGATGACTTCCAGAATCAGGCCGACGCGCGACGATAATTTGATGTCGCGGTAGGCGGCATAGGTCACCGTCGCGACGAATACCAGCATCGATAGCGCGGTCGGCAGCATGGTGAGCTTGATGCCGAATGCCGCCAGGAAATCATCGAGGAAGATGGCGAAGGACAGTGCCACCGCCACCGCGGTGAACATGTAGGCACTGATCATCGACCATCCCGCCAGCGCGCCCGCGAATGGACCGAAGCTGCGTCCGATGTACACGAAGTACGATCCCGCTTCCGGGTGCCGCGAGGCCAGCACACCCACGCTCGCCGCGACGATGACCACCCCCAAGGTGCCGATGAAATAAGACATCCAGCAGCCGAGTCCCGCGAGCCCGGCAACCACCGAGATGTTGAGCGCGGGCGTGAGCGTCGGCGCAATGGCAGCCAGGGACTGACCGACGGTCTCGACCAGGTTCAGCGCGCCGGAGCGCAATTGACGACGGGGATTCTCATTGGCTATCTCGGCGCTCGCGCTCATCAACAAGTCTCTCCGTGATGGAATTCACCGGATGTATTCCTATCACGGCCATGAAGATAACGACAGGCCTTCTTTTATGGCCGCGCGCCACCATGTACGCTGCGCTTGGGGTCGCCGCGGGCACGTTCGGGAGTAGCATGGCTTCGTCGGTCAAGGATCACTACGCCAATCACCTGGGTGCGGTGTACGCCTGGATGATCGGCGACATGGACGCCGCTTTCTCGCGCAGCGATGCGGAGCTTGCCGCCCTTTCCCCGCGATCGAGCGGCGCCCGCACGGCCGTCGATCTGGGGGCCGGTTTCGGATTGCATGCCATACCCCTGGCCCGCCGCGGATTTTCGGTGGTCGCCATCGACGGCTGCGAAACGCTGCTCCAGGAACTCGCGGCGCGGGCGGGCGCACTCCCCATCCGCGCGGTGAACGGCGACTTGCTCGGCTTCCGTGCGCACATCGAAACCCCGGCAGACGTCATCGTGTGCATGGGTGACACGCTCACTCATTTGCCGGACCATTCCAGCGTAGCGGTGCTCCTCCGGGAGGTGGCCGCGAGCTTGAGTCGCGGCGGACTGTTCGCGGCCACATTCCGAGACTACTTCTCCGCACCATTGCAGGGCGATGCGCGATTCATACCGGTTCACGGCGACGATCGCCGGATCATGACCTGCTTTCTGGAATATGGGGAGTCGACGGTCACCGTTCACGATCTGTTGCATGAGCGCGAAGGCACGAAGTGGCGGCTGCGCACGAGCAGCTACCGCAAGCTGCGGCTCTCACCGATGTGGGTTGCCGAGCAATTGAGTTCTCTGGGCTTGACGGTGCGCAGTGACGTCGCGCCGAACGGGATGATCCGCATCAGCGCAAGGAACGCATCCCCGTGAGAATCGCCGTGCTCTTCGGAGGCAGCAGTGAGGAGCGCGATGTCTCGATCGCCAGCGCCGCGCAGATCATTCCGGCGTTGCGCAATCTCGGCCATCAGGTGTTCGCGGTCGATACGGCGACCGGGCGCTTGAGTCACTCTGAGGAACGTCAATTGCTGTCGGCCCCCGTGGCGCCCGCGCCGCCATCGCAGATAGAGATTGCGCGCGTGCGCGGGGAATCGACGGCGATTTCGCCGATCGCCTTCGACATCCGCGAAGCGGATGTGGTGTTTCTCGCGCTCCATGGCGGTGCAGGCGAAGACGGCCGAATTCAGGCCGTGCTGGACCTCGCCGGGCTGGCCTATACCGGCAGCAATCACATCGCGAGCGCGGCCGCGATGGACAAGGACTTGAGCAAGCGCCTATTTCGCTCCGTGGGGGTTCCGACCCCGGATTGGCTGATGGCGCCCGTCACGGCGGATGCGGTGGCCGCCGCACTCGGTTGGCCCGTGGTGGTGAAGCCCAACAAGCAGGGCTCGACGGTGGGTCTTAGCGTCGTTCGCGAGCCCGCCCAACTTCAGGCCGCCGTCGATCATGCGCGGCACTTCGACGGCGAGATCATGGTCGAGCGATTCATTCCGGGACGCGAGTTCACCGTGGGCATTCTCGACGGCGGGGCCTTGCCGGTCGGGGAGATTATTTCGCCGGGCGAGGTGTTCGACTACGAGTCCAAGTATCAGGCCGGCGGTGCGAGAGAGGTGTTTCCGGCCGACCTGCCGGCTGCCGAAGCGGCCCTCGTCCAGGATTACGCGAAGCGCGTGCACCGGGTGCTGAAGCTCGGCGTCTACAGCCGCACGGATTTCAGGCGCGACGACACCGGCGCATTTTGGTGCCTGGAGGCCAACTCCCTTCCGGGCATGACGGCCACCAGCCTCTTGCCCCAGGCCGCCAAGGCTGCCGGCATCGACTTTCCCGAACTGCTGGATCGCATCTGCCGGGGTGCGATCAGCAGCTAGCCGGCACCGCCTGCCGCCTCAGCGATGCGCGCCAGGCCCGCTTCGATCGCCTGCTTCACTTCATCGTTGAGCTCTCTTGGATTCTTGCCCACGGATTCGATCGGCTCGCCGATGACGACGCGAATGGTGCCGGGCTTCTTCAAGAAACCGCGCCGCGCCCAGAACGTGCCGGCATTGTGCGAGAGGGGAACCACGCTGCGGCCCGACGCGATGGCAAGCAGCGCACCGCTCACGCCGAATTTGCGCGTCTCGCCCGAAACCACCCGCGTGCCCTCGGGAAAAATGATGATCCACAGACCGTCCGCCAGCCGCGCCTTGCCCTGATCCACCACCTGGTTCACCGCCCGATGGCCTTCGCCGCGATTGATGGCGATGGGCCGCAGCAACTTCAGTCCCCAGCCGACGAAGGGTATCCACAAGAGCTCACGTTTCAGCACCCAAACCTGCGGCGGAAAAATGAGGAACTGCGCCACGGTTTCCCAGGCCGAGGTGTGGTTGCTCATCACGATGTGGTTGCCGGACGGAATGCGCTCGCGGCCTTCGACGACGTACTTGAGGCCGCACAGGCGCTCCAGCACCCAGAAAAGAATCCGTGCCCAGGTGCGCGCAATGGCGAACTGTGCGGGGTACGGCAACCAAAAACCCAAGGTCATCACGCCCCCGAACACGCAGGCCGATGCCATCATGTAGGTCGTGAACAGCAGCGAACGAAACAACTGCACGGCGCCGCTTCAACCCGGAAGGCGCGACAGATCGGCCACGCCGCCGAGCAGCCGCTGCACGTCGCGCAGCAGCGCCAGGCGGTTGTTGCGCCGGCCGATGTCGTCGTCCATGACCATGACCCGTTCGAAAAAATCATCCACCGGAGCGCGCAGCGCCACCAAGGCCTTGAGACTCTGCGCATAGCGGCGCTCCGCGGCGGCCTCTTCCACCGGCGCGCGCAGATCGCTCAAAGTTTGGTGCAGGCGCCTTTCGGCTTCTTCGGTCAGCGCGCCGGCGTCGACGGTGACCTGGGCGCCGAGCGTGGTTTTCTTCAGAATATTGGCGATGCGCTTGTTGATGGCCGCGAGCACCACGGCTTCCGGCATCGACAAGAATTCCTTGAGCGCCTGTAGGCGGGCGCGCGCATCGAGAGGCGAGCGCGGCCGATTCGCGAACACGGCGTCCAGCATCTCGACGGTGGTGCCGGGCTCCTCCGACAGCAGCCCCCGAAGTCTTTCGAACAGATATTCGTAGACCTCGTCCGCCACACCCGCTTTCAGTACGGGTTGAGCCGCGGCCGCTTCCGCCAGCAATTCGAACAGATCCAAATCCAGCCGGCCCTCGAGCAGTATGCGCAACACCCCGAGCGCGGCGCGCCGCAGGCCAAAGGGATCCTTGGCTCCGGTCGGCCGCTGCTCGATGGCGAAAATTCCCACCAGCGTATCGATCTTGTCGGCGAGGCCTACCGCCTGGCCCGTCTTGGTCGAGGGCAGGGCGTCGCCGGCATATCGCGGGCGGTAGTGCTCCTCCAAAGCGCGCGCCAGTTCTTCCGGCTCGCCTTCCGCCTCGGCGTAGTACCGGCCCATGGTGCCCTGAAGCTCCGGAAATTCACCCACCATGGCTGTCATCAAATCGGCCTTGGCGAGCCGCGCGGCGCGAGCCACTAAAGGTCCGGCGCCGATCCGGCCGCCGATGGATTGCGCCAGCGCTTCGACCCGCCGCGTCTTGTCGGCGTAAGTGCCCAGCCGGGTCTGAAAGGTCACGCCGCTCAAGGCTGCCGCGTGCGCGTCGAGCGACAGCTTCCGGTCCTGCTCCCAAAAGAAGGCCGCGTCGCTCAGGCGGGGCCTGACTACCCGCTCGTTGCCTTCCCGCACCTTGGAAGGATCGCGGCTCTCTATATTGCTCACCGTCACGAACCAGCCCGATAGTTTGCCGTCGGCGCCTTGCACGGCGAAATAGCGCTGATGATCCTGCACCGTCGCAATCACCACTTCGCGCGGCAGGCGCAGGAACCGCTGCTCGAATCGACCGGCGATGGGCACCGGCCACTCGACCAGCGCGGTGACCTCATCGAGCAGGGCGTCTTCGATCAAAGCGGTGGAGCCGTCGCCGCTCGCGGCGGCTGCCGCGCTCACTCCCGTGCGGATGAGCTCGCGGCGCTTCGCAAAGTCGGCCACCACCCGGGCGCGGTGCAGCCGGCCCTCGTAGCCCTTGGCGGATTTGAGGGAAATGGGTTTGGGCGCATGAAAGCGGTGGCCATGGGTCACTCGCCCCGACTCGAGTCCCAGGATTTCCGCAGGCACCACCTCGTCGCCGTGAAGCAGAACCACGCTGTGAACGGGTCTCACGAACTCAACGGTGCGGCTGCCCCATCGCATGCGTTTGGCAATGGGTAAGCCGGCGACGGCGTGGCCCACGATATCCCCCAGCAGGCTGGATGTAGGCGCGCCGCGCTCGGTGCCGCGGAACATCAGCCACTCGCCCTTGTCGGTCTTGAGCTCCGACAGTTCGGTCACCGGCACGCCGCAGTTCTTGGCGAAGGCGATAGCGGCCTGAGTGGGAGCGCCCTGCCCGTCGTAGGCGACTTTGAGCGGCGGCCCTCGCTTCTCCACCTGCTTGTCGGGTTGGTGCTCCGCCAATCCTCGCACTCGCACGGCGAGGCGCCGAGGTGTGGCAAAGCCATGGGCCTGGCCGTGCGGAATGCCGGCGGCATCGAGACCCGAGAGCACGCCCTGCGTCAGGGCGGTCGACAATTCCAGCAGAGTGCGGGGCGGCAACTCCTCGGTCCCCAGCTCGAATAACAATTCGCGCGCGCTCATCCGACGACCGGCTCGGCAACCGGATCGCTGGGTTGGCCGGCGGCGTGCTTGACCAGCGGAAAGCCAAGGGCCTCGCGGCTGGCGCGATAGGCTTCGGCCACGCCGCGCGCCAGGGTGCGCACTCGAAGAATGTACCGTTGACGCTCGGTGACGGAGACCGCATGCCGCGCGTCCAGCAAATTGAAGGTGTGCGACGCCTTGACCATCTGCTCATAGGCCGGCAGCACCAATTTGTCCTCGAGGAGCCGCCGGCAGGCGGTCTCATGCGCATCGAAGTGCGCGGACAGCACGGAGGTGTCGGCCTTCTCGAAGTTATACCTCGACTGCTCCACTTCGTTCTGGTGAAACACATCGCCATAGGTGATCGTGCCGAACTCGCCGTCGGTCCACACCACATCGAAGATGCTTTCCTTGCCTTGCATGTACATGCTCAAGCGCTCGAGCCCGTAGGTGATTTCGCCCATCACGGGGCGGCAGTCGAGGCCGCCTACTTGTTGAAAGTAAGTGAACTGGGATACCTCCATGCCGTTCAGCCACACCTCCCAACCCAACCCCCAGGCGCCCAGGGTGGGCGACTCCCAATTGTCTTCGACGAAACGGATGTCGTGAACCAAGGGATCTATTCCTAAATGCCGCAGGGAGCCCAAGTACAACTCCTGAAAGTCGTCCGGCGAGGGCTTGATGCTGACTTGAAATTGATAGTAGTGCTGCAGGCGGAACGGGTTGTCGCCATAGCGCCCGTCGGTGGGACGGCGCGAAGGCTGGACGTACGCCGAACTCCAAGGCTCAGGGCCTACGGCGCGTAGAAAAGTGGCCGGGTGGAAGGTGCCCGCGCCCATTTCCATGTCGTAGGGCTGCAAAATGACGCAGCCCCGCCCGGACCAGTATGTCTGCAGTGCAAAAATGAGCTCTTGAAAGGTGCGGGGCAGCCGGGTGAGAGCCTTGGGCATGGAATGCTCGCCAAAGATAAGGCCGCGAGTATAGCGACGCCACACAGCAGTGTCTTAGGGTTCACGGCGCACTCAATTCGCTCACTGTGGGCGTCAGGCAAGGCTGTGCACCAAAAAGTGGCGCACATTTTCAGCGTTTGTTCCATTATGATGCAGACCGTGCCGGCCCGGGACTGCAAGTGCTTGATCCGTCTACGCATCTCACAGGCACCGCAATGGCACATTAGCTGCAGTAGCAGGCAGAGCCTAGCTGGCAGAGCCCCGGCCCCGATAGCCGGCCACAACAAACTTTCGCGAGGACGCACATGACTCCCGCCGATGTTCTGAAATTAATCAAAGAAAAAGAAGCGAAATTCGCCGATCTCCGCTTTACCGACACGCTTGGCAAGGAGCACCACGTCACCATCCCGACACGTCTCGTGGATGAGGGGTTTTTCAAGGACGGCAAGATGTTCGACGGTTCGTCCATCGCCGGCTGGAAGGGCATCAACGAGTCGGACATGATTTTGATGCCGGACCCGGCCACCGCCATCATCGATCCTTTCTACGAAGAGACCACGGTCGATTTGCGCTGCGATGTCATCGAACCCATGACCATGCAGGGATACGAGCGCGATCCGCGCTCCTTGGCCAAGCGCGCCGAGGCGTATCTCAAGTCCACCGGGATAGCCGACTCGGCGCTGTTCGGGCCGGAAAACGAATTCTTCATTTTCGACAATGTCACTGTGAGTTCGGGCATGAACGGCTGCTCTTACGAGGTCGATTCGTACGAGGGCGCGTGGAACAGCGGCAAGACCTACGAAGACGGCAACAAGGGCCATCGCCCGGTCGTCAAGGGCGGCTACTTTCCGGTGCCGCCGGTGGATTCGCAACAGGATATCCGCACGGCGATGTCCATGGCCTGCGAGGAAATGGGCCTGAAATTCGAGGTGCACCACCACGAAGTGGCGACCGCCGGACAGGGCGAGATCAATGTGGCGGCGAATACCCTGACCAAGAAAGCCGACGAAGTGCAGATCCTCAAGTACGCACTGCAAAACGTCGCGCACGGCTACGGCAAGACGCTGACGTTCATGCCCAAACCCATCGTCGGCGACAACGGCAGCGGCATGCACGTGCACCAGTCCCTGCAAAAGGACGGTAAGGCGCTGTTCGCGGGCGACAAGTACGGCGGCTTGTCCGACATCGCGCTGTACTACATCGGCGGCATCATCAAGCACGCGCGCGCCATCAACGCCTTCACCAATGCGAGCACCAACAGCTACAAGCGCCTGGTGCCGGGATTCGAGGCGCCGGTGAAGCTGGCCTACTCCGCGCGCAACCGCTCCGCCTCCATCCGCATCCCCTGGGTTTCCAATCCCAAGGGCCGCCGAATCGAGGTGCGTTTTCCCGATGCAACCGCGAATCCCTACTTTGCGTTTGCGTCCATGATGCTGGCCGGTATCGACGGCATCCAGAACAAGATCCATCCCGGTGATCCCGGCGACAAGGATCTCTACGACTTGGAGCCGGAGGAGGACAAGAAAATACCGACGGTCTGCCACTCCCTCGACATGGCCCTCGACTATCTGGACAAGGATCGCGGTTTCCTCAAGGCCGGCGGGGTGTTCACCGACGACCTGATCGACGCTTACATCGAGCTGAAGATGAAGGAAGTGACGCGCGTGCGGATGACCACGCATCCGATCGAAGTGGAGATGTACTACAGCTTGTGAGGTTTTCCGGGAGGCGCTCGGAGGATTAGGGGGTGCATGAGGGCGTTAAGGTGTAGTCGGTCACAACGTCGGCACTTGGGTTTTGTAGCCGGGAGGCGATGAGACTATGCTTTCGACTTATGCACCCTTGGAGACCATGGATAGTGCTGCTGGCCGGCCTCGCCGCCTTTGGGGGCCAAGCCGCCGTGGTCTACAAATGGACCGATGCCGACGGGGTGGTCCACTACTCCGATCAATCGGTACCCGGCGCCGAAAAGATCTACACGGCGGGCGGCACCTCGGCCGTAAGCGGCTCGGCCGCCACCGATTCCTCGCCGGCCCCGGGCACCAAGAAAGAGGCGGCGCTCGGCTATGCCACATTTGCCATAATCTCGCCCACCCCCGAACAGACCTTCTTCGGCGACGAGGTCGTCGCCGTGAACCTGTCCCTCGAACCCGCGCTCAAGCCGGAACAGACCATCACCTGGCACCTGAACGGCAAGGAACTCGAGGATACGAGCCTTCATTTTGCTCTGCCGCATCTGGACCGCGGCGCCTATGTCATCGCCGCGACCGTCACGGATCAGGCGAGCGGCGAATCACGCACCTCGGACAGCGTCACCTTCTACGTCCGCCAGCCTTCCGAGCTGTCGCCCCAACACAAGAACCCTTAAGCGCCGTCTCAAACCGGCGGGATGCACGGTTTGGCCGCTGAATTCAAATTAGACGCGCTGCGCGTCGAGGGCAGCGAGCTGCTCGACAGCCTCGTGACCAGCGTCTTTTTGCTGGATCAGGACTTGCACGTCCTTTATTTGAACGCCGCAGCGCAGACCTTGCTCGGCTTAGGCCCCAATCAGGCGCTCGGCCGCAGCATCACCGAACTCACGCGCGGCTCCGAGAGCTTGATGCCGCTATTCGATCGCGCGCGCCAGGGCGGCGAGGGAGTGGTGCAGCGCGAACTGGCGTGGCCCGCGCAGGGCGGAGTCGATCGCATTCTGGACTGCGCCGTGACGCAGATTACGCTCGGGCAGGAGACCTTCCGATTGCTGCTCGAGATCGAGGACATCACCCAGCACCGGCGCCTGACTCGCGAGAACGCGCTGCTGGCGCAACTGGGTGGGAGCCGATTGATGGTCCGCCAGCTCGCGCATGAAATCAAAAACCCTTTGGGCGGCTTACGCGGCGCTGCGCAACTGCTCGAACGGGAGCTGTTGGACCCTGCGCTGCGCGAGTACACGCGCGTCATCATCAGCGAGGCGGATCGGCTCACCAATCTGCTCGACTCCATGCTGGGTCCCGGACGTCCGCCCGCCAAGCAACTGATCAACGTGCATGAATTGCTGGAGCGCGTCTATCACCTGCTGCGCAGCGAAGCGCCCGAAGGCGTCACCGTCGACCGCGACTACGACCCCAGTCTGCCGCCGCTCACGGTGGACCCCAACCACATCATCCAGGCCATGCTGAATCTCGGCCGCAACGCGATTCAGGCGCTGTCGGGAGGCCACATACAGTCGCCGCGGCTGATTCTTCGGACCCGTGCGGTGAGCAACGTCAGCGTCGGCACGCAGCGCCACCGATTGGTGGCGTCGATTCAATTCGAGGACAACGGTCCGGGGGTGCTCGCCGAAATTCGCGACACTATTTTCTATCCGCTGGTATCGGGGCGCGCCGACGGCTCGGGATTGGGTCTCGGCATCGCACAGGATCTCGTCAGCCGTCACGGAGGACTGATCGAATTCGACAGTGCGCCGGGCAGAACCATATTCGTCATCTCTCTGCCCATGGACACCGTATGAATGCAAAGCCGCTGCAAGTTTGGTTGGTCGATGACGATGCCTCCATCCGCTGGGTGCTCGAGAAGGCGCTGAAGGGCAGCGGCATGACGGCGAAGTGCTTCGATCAAGCCGACAACGTATTGATGGCCTTGCGCTCCGACGCGCCCGATGTGCTCATGACCGACATCCGCATGCCCGGGCGCAGCGGCCTCGACCTCTTGAAGGACATTCAGGTATCGAGGCCCGGCCTGCCCGTCATCGTCATGACCGCGCATTCCGACTTGGATGCGGCGGTCGCCGCCTATCAGGGCGGAGCGTTCGAATACCTGCCCAAGCCCTTCGACATCGACAAGGCGGTGGACCTCGTGCGCCGCGCCGCGCAGCAAGCCACGGTCTCCATCGACGTCGAGGCCGCCCGGCGCAGCATTCCGGAACTTCTGGGACAGGCGGCCGCCATGCAGCAGGTGTTTCGCGCGGTCGGCCGGCTGTCCCGTTCCAGCATGACGGTGCTGATCACCGGTGAATCGGGAACCGGCAAGGAACTCGTCGCACGCGCCTTGCATCGCCACAGCCCGCGCTCCAGCAAGGCCTTCGTGGCACTGAACACGGCGGCATTCACCGCCGACCTGTTGGAATCGGAACTCTTCGGCCACGAGAAGGGCGCATTCACCGGCGCCGATGCGCTGCGCCGTGGGCGCTTCGAACAGGCGGACGGCGGCACTCTGTTCCTCGACGAAATCGGCGATATGTCCCCGGCACTGCAAACTCGGCTGCTGCGCGTGTTGGCGGAGGGCGAGTTCTACCGCGTCGGCGGGCAAACGCCGGTGAAGGTCGATGTGCGCGTCATCGCCGCGACCCACCAGGACTTGGAAGCGCGCGTGACTTCCGGTCACTTCCGCGAGGACCTGCTGCACAGGCTCAATGTGATACGCATCGAAATTCCTCCGCTGCGCGAGCGCCGCGAGGATATTCCCGAACTGCTGCGGCACTACCTGGCGGTCGCAGGCCAGGAGCTCGGAGTCGAGCCGAAAATCCTGACCTCGCCCGCCGAGAATGTGCTCGTGGCTTTCGATTGGCCGGGCAACGTGCGCCAACTCGTCAACGCCTGCCGGCGGCTCACGGTCACGGCACCGGGACGGGAGATTCGCGCCGAGGATATTCCGTCCGATCTCGGCGGCGTGCCGGCCGGTCAGGCGGCGAGCCATGATTGGATGGCGAAGCTTTCACATTGGGCCGAGCAGGAATTGGCGGCGGGTGCGCAACGGCTGCTGGATCAGGCGGTGCCGGAAGTCGAGCGCATATTGATCCGCGTCGCCCTGCGCAAGGCCGACGGCTTGAAGCAGGATGCGGCCAAGCTCTTAGGCTGGGGCCGCAACACGCTCACGCGCAAGATGAAGGAGCTGGGCATGGAGGACGTCGGGTAACCGCTATAATCGCCCCCATGGGCGCGTACCTCTCGCAAAAACTCGACGCGGCGCAACGTCTGTTGCTCGGTAATTCTCTGATGGATTGGATCGCCGCGGGCGTCGTGGCGCTTGCCGTTTGGTCGGCGCTGTGGATCCTGCGCCGCTTCACCGCCTCGCGCTACCGGAAGTACTCGGCCGCGCAACACCCGACCCCCATCCGCCTCATCGCCTATCTTGCCGGCAATACCACGCAGCTGTTCTTTTTCGGGGTCGCCTTGTACGCCGCACAGGGGAACGTAACGCTGCCGGACAGAATTGCGCGCCGCCTCGACAACGTCGTGCTGATCCTCATTCTGATCCAAATCGGATTGTGGGCCGGCCGGACCTTGCGTTTCTATCTGGAGTTCAAGGAGCGGGAACGCGGCGCCGACCGGGTCTTCGCAGGCTCGCTCGACATCATCAATTTCATCGCGCGATTGGTCGTATGGTCGATCTTGGTCCTGGTCGCGCTCAGCAATCTCGGCGTCAACATCACCGCCCTGCTCGCCGGCCTCGGCGTCGGCGGCGTGGCCGTGGCGCTCGCCCTGCAAAACGTCCTCGGCGATCTGTTCGCCTCGTTGTCGATCGCTCTGGACAAACCCTTCGTCGTCGGCGACAGCCTGGGCCTGGACACCTTCGCCGGCAAGGTCGAGCACATCGGCATCAAGAGCACTCGATTGCGCAGCGAGTCGGGCGAGCAGATTATTCTCTCGAACGCCGACATCCTGAAAAGCCGTGTGCGCAATTTCGGCCGAGCCCAGGAGCTGCGCGCCTTGGCGACCATCCGCGTGAGCTTTGAAACACCCGCAGACAAGCTTCGCGAAATCCCGAAGCTGCTGGAAAGCGTCGTTCGCGAACAGCCGAACTCGCGTTTCGAGCGCTGCCACTTGAAGGTCTTGGGCGACTCGGCGCTGCACTTCGAGCTCTCGTACTTCGTCCAGCAACCCGCGGTCAATTCGCTGCTGGATCTGCAGCAGGCCGTCAACTTAGCGATAGTCGACGAATTTCGCCGGGTGGGAATCGAATTCGACTATCCGACTCAACGCGTGGTGCTGGCGCAGCCGCGGACCACGGCCGCACCGTGAGCGCCACCCCTTGGCGGCCGTCTTAAGTGTTCCATGTCGTGCTGTTCGAGCCCGAGATTCCGCCGAATACCGGCAACGTCATCCGCCTGTGTGCCAACACCGGCGCGGCCCTGCACCTGGTCAAGCCGTTGGGATTCCGCCTGGATGACAAGAGTCTGCAAAGGTCCGGGCTCGACTACCACGACCTCGCCACCGTCAAGGTGCACGACAGCTTCGATGACTGCCTTGGCGTTCTCGCCGGCGCACGCATCTTTGCCGTGGAGACCGGAGGACGGCACTGCTACAGCGATGTCGATTACCGCGCCGGGGATGCGTTCCTGTTCGGCCCGGAAACCCGCGGCCTAGCGCAGGTCATGCTGGACCGAGTGGGACTCGAGAGATCCCTGTTCATTCCCATGCAACGCCCAAGCCGCAGCATCAATTTATCCAATGCCGTGGCGCTGATCGCGTACGAAGCCTGGCGCCAGCTCGGATTCGGCGGTTCGTCCACGGCGGCGGCACAACGGCGGTAGAGCGGCGGTAGAGCGGCGGTAGAGCGGCGGTAGAGCGGCGGTGGGGTCGCGCCGCTTAAAGGTCGAAAGTGCCTTCGAACACGGCGACGCAGCGCCCGCCGATGTGGGTCGCGCTCACGGCGCCCTGGCTTTTCGTGGTCCGGCCGAGCAGCAGGCTGGGCCGTCCCATGTCCACGCCCTGATGAATGCGCCAGGCGAACTCGGCGCGATCCGGGGGCTCAAAGCTCGTGAGCAGAGCGATGGCCGCGGCGCAGGCACTGCCCGTGGCAGGATCTTCGATGACCCCGTCCAGCGGCGCGAAGGTGCGCGCATGCAGAACGGTTTCGCCGGACGCCGAAGATTCGCCGCGCTCCCGCCAGTACGCGAAGACCGCGTCGGCGCCGTCGAGCGGCAGCAGGTCGGCGTGCGCCGCGAAGTTGGGCTTGGAGCGGCCGAGCGCCGCGCGGCTCGACAGCTCGACGGCAACAAACGGCAGTCCGACCGAGATGACCTGCGGCGGATGCACGTGCGTCGCGATGTCCGCCGCATCCAGCGACAGGCAGGCCGCGGCGGCCTCTCGGGGCACCACGCTCCGGCGCGACAAGGTCTCGGGCGCCTGCAACTCGGCACCGACGGTGTCGCCGTGCTCGCGCAACAGCTTCAGCGCCACCAGACCCGCGGCCTCCTCGAATAGAAAGACTCCGCCGGCCGAGGCGGCGGCGGCGGCCCCGAACGGACTGTTGCGCGCCAGCACGAAGGCGGTTCCCACATTCGGATGCCCGGCGAAGGGCACTTCGATGCGCGGCGTGAATATCCGCACCTTGGCCGTATTCGCGGGAGTTTCGGGGGGCAGTACGAAGGTGGTCTCCGAATAGTTGAACTCGAGGGCGATGGCCTGCATCTCCCGGGCCGAGAGGCCCGCGGCGTCCAAGACCACGGCGAGCGGATTGCCGCCGAACATTCGATCGGTAAACACATCGACCGTGACATAGCGTCGCATCATGGCCCCACCCTTTACTCCGTCTCGGAGCGTACTTCACGTCCCATCAGCGCCTGTACCGCTGCGCGAACCGGCTTGCCCTCGTGCACGATACGGAAGATTTCCCTGCAAATGGGCATGTCCACGGAGAGGCGCTGCGCCACCTCGTGCACCGCGCGTGCCGCGGGCACGCCCTCAACCACCTGATGAATACCGCTCTGCGCGAGCCCAATGGATTCTCCCCGCCCCAGCGCCATGCCGAAACGGCGATTGCGGGATTGGTCGTCGGTGCACGTGAGCACCAGGTCGCCGAGGCCGGCAAGGCCCATGAAGGTCTCGCGCGCAGCGCCGAGCCCCACTCCGAGCCGCATCATTTCGGCCAGGCCGCGAGTGATCAAAGCCACGCGGGTGTTGGCGCCGAAGCCCATTCCGTCGGCCATGCCGGAGCCGATCGCAATCACGTTCTTGACGGCGCCCCCGACCTCCACGCCCATGATGTCGGACTGTGTGTAGGCGCGGAAATTCGGCCCCGACAGGCTCAAGGCAAGCTCCTTGGCGAAGCGCTCGTCCTCGGATGCGATCGTCATGGCGGTGGGCAGACCGGCGCCGACTTCCTTGGCGAACGTGGGGCCCGACAATACCGCTCCCGGCCGGAAACCTAAGACTTCTCGGGCCACCTGGTGCGGCAGCATTCCGCTCGCGGTCTCGAATCCCTTGGTGGCCCATGCGATGCGCTGACCTGCGCTCAAGTGCGGCTTGATGCGCTCCAGAGTCGCGCGAAATGCGTGCGAGGGAACGGCAATCAGGGCATCGCGAGCACCCTCGAGCGCCTGCGTCAAATCCCCCGTTGCCTGCAAACGCTCGGGGAATGGAGCGCCCGGCAGGTAGCGCTGATTGCACCGGGCCTGCCGCATCAAGTCGATCTGAGTGCCGTCGCGTCCCCACAGCTGGGTGGGGTGACCCTCGCGAGCCAGCTGAATAGCCAGCGCCGTTCCCCAGGAGCCGGCGCCGACCACCGTCATCGGTTCTGCGCGCCGCTGCTGCATTCTTGAAATGCCCCTTCCTTGATTTCGGCCTAGTTGACGAGACCCGGTTGCGTCGGTTGCGGCGATTCGGCCGCCTGCGCAAACAAAGCCTCGAAATTGACCAGAGGCAGGAGAAAGTTCGGGAAGCCGCCCTTGATGATCAAATCCGAGACGACTTCGCGGGCATAGGGAAACAGGACACTCGGACAGAAGCTGCCGATCAGCCGCTTCAAATCCTCCGTCGACGCCCCGGAAATCGCGAACACGCCCGCCTGCTTGACCTCGACCAAGTACAGCGTCGCCTCGCCCTGTTTTGCCTCGAGCGTGATGGTCAGCAGCACTTCGCGGACATCCGCCGCGAGTTCCTCGGTGGAGGTGTTCATGCTGAGCTGAAACTTCGGCTCCCAACCCTGATTGTTCGGCAGCCGCGGCCCGTTCGGCGATTCGTAAGAAGAGTCCTTCAAATAAACGCTTTGCAGCGTCACTTGGACCCCACCAACGCTGGCTGCCGGTCCCCCAGTTCTATCCTCGTTCATCAAGCCCCCTGAAGTAATCGATCCAGTTCCCCGCTGCGATCGAGTTCGAAAAGATCGTCGCAGCCGCCGACATGTCTGTCGCCGATAAAAATTTGCGGAACCGTGCGTCGATTGCTGCGCGCAATCATTTCCTCGCGGAACTCGAGGTCATCCTCGACATTGATTTCGCTTAATTGCACATTCTTCTCGGTCAACAGCCCGCGCGCGCGACGGCAATACGGGCACCAATCCGACATATACATGGTCACGGCGGCCTGGGTCATTTGCTCTTCGCCAAAGGCAGGTTGTCCTTTACCCAGGCGTTCAAGCCCCCGTGCAAATTGAACACCTTGGTGAAGCCGAGCTCCATCAGGGTACGAGCGCCGCGCGCGCCGTTGACGCCGGTGTCGCAGTAGGTGATCACGTTCTTGTCGCGCCATTTCTTGAGGCTGTCGACCTGCGACTTCAACTCCCCCACCGGCACGTTGCGCGCGTCGCCGATGTGGCCCGCGTCATAATGTTCCTTGCCGCGCAGGTCGATGACGAGAGCGCCTTGATTCATGAGCCGCACGGCCTGCATCGAGCTCAACGCGGCAAACGCCTGCATGCGCTCGCGAACCTCATAAATGACCACGGCGACGGCGGCCAGGAGCGCTGCGCCCGCCAAGAAAGGATGATGGCCAATGAACTCGAACAGTCGCTGCATGCGTCGCACATATGGAATTTTCGGGCCGGCAAGTATAGCAGCGGGCACAAGGCTTGTATGCTTGCCACCCGTGAGACACAACCGCCGCCGCTGCTTCGAGGCTTTGGGTACCGCCGTCATGTCGGCCGCGCTGGCGTGCGCGGGTGCCTGGGCGGCGGCGCCCGATTCCGACGACTCGGCACAGGCCAAGGCCAAACTCAACGTGGTGCGCGCGCGCATCGCGGAGCTGACGAAGCATGTCGGCGACGAACTCCAGCAGCGCGACGGCTTGAGCGCGCGCCTGCGCGAGACGGAGCTCGTCATCACCGCGCAGCGCCGCCGGCTGGATGCGCTGCGCGCCGAACAGGCGGCGGCGGAGCGGCGCCGGACGGAACTGCGCGCCGAACAATCGCGCGAACGGACCGCGCTGCAGGCGGAACGGGCCGCCCTCGCCGCCCAAGTGCGGGCGGCCTACATGATCGGCCGTCAGGAACAGCTCAAGCTGCTGCTGAACCAGGGCAATCCGGCCGGCCTCGGACGCACGCTGACCTACTATGAATACTTCGCGCGGGAGCGCAGCGGCAAGATCGAGGTGATTCAAGGACAGGTCGCGCGCCTGCTCGAACTCGTCACGGAGATCGAGGCGCAAAGCGCGCAACTGAAGACTCTCGAAGCAGACGCGGCGCACGAGGTTGCGGGCTTGGAGCGGGCGCGGGCGGACCGCGCCGATGCGCTCAAGGCGCTCACCCGGCAGGTGGCGAGCGGCAATCAGGAGCTCGGCCGATTGAGGCACGAGGAGCAGGTGGTCGAGGCCTTGGTCGCCGATCTTTCGCGGCTCATGCAAGACTTCCCCACCGATTCGACTTTGAGCTTCGCGTCGATGCGCGGCAAGTTGCCCTGGCCCGTGCAGGGGCGCGTGACGGCGCGCTATCAGGAGCAGTACTCCAAGAACGGGGAAATGATAGAGGCGGCGCGCGGGACGAAAGTGCGCGCCCCCTACTTTGGCCGCGTGGTTTACGCCGACTGGCTGCAAGGCCTGGGACTTCTCCTCATCATCGGACACAGCGGCGGCTACATGACGCTGTACGGTCATGCGGAGGTGCTGTACAAATCAGTGGGCGACTGGGTCGCCCCGGGCGATGTGATCGCGGCCATGAGCGATGCCGCCGGCGCGGATCCCCAGCTCTATTTTGAAATTCGCGAGGGCCGCAAGACCGTCGACCCCGCCGTGTGGCTGACTCCAAGACAGTGAACGGCGGCGAGTGCGCCCGCCGCCGCGTTATGTCGCATCATGCGGCTCAATCGTTTCGAAGGATCGCGCGAATTGCCGAATGCGTCCTAGATTCGCCGCGCGCGTTATCGGATGCTCCACGGCAATGATCCCTTCGGCCGAAACCTGGACCTCGTACGCGCAGCTGCTCTCGCGACTGAGTCCCAGGATCAGCCACATCCAATTCGCCAGCGCCGACGGCGATTCCTGGTGGTCGAGCGATCCCTCGAGCGCGTCGCGAGTGCAGTATGCGCTGGCCCTGCTGCAGAACTCGCAGCCTGCCCGACACGTCGATGTCGACGGCCTGGTGGAGACGGTGGACAGCGGCGAATCGCGCTTTGGATTTCGCATACGCGGGGCACTCGGCGAAGTGTTGGGGCTCGTCGTCATTGCACTGCCTGCGCCGGAAGCGCGGCTCGAGTTATCGGCGGTTCACGCACAAATCAAGCCGGCGCTCGACTGTTTGCAGAGCGAATTGTCGGCGCGCGCCGCCATCGGCGAGCTCAGCGAGAATCTCGCCGACAACAACCGCGAGCTCGATCTGTTTCAACGGCTGTCCGAGGCGACGGCGGCGGAAGGCCTGGATTCCCTGGCCCAGATCCCTACGCTGGCGAATGAGCATCTGTCGGGAGTGGTGTCGGCGATTCTCCTGCCCTACCGCAATTTGACGATTTGCCGCGCGCGGTCCGACCAGCCGCAGGGCACCGAGAGCGAGCTGCTGGCGCAAATGCACCGTCACCTCCTCACGCGCGCGCAACTGCACCGCTGCACCCTGGTCGCCAACCGGCTCTCTCTCGACGGCTCCAATGCTGCGGTGCCATACAAAGCCATCTCGACGCCCATCTGCGACGAGGCCCGGCGCGTCATCGGAGTGCTGGCCGTGTTCCGCGCCGACTCCGACGGGGACTTTCAGCTGCGCGACGCCGAGGCCTTGGAATTGCTGTCGCGCAAGGCCACGCAAATCATTCGCACGAGCTTCGATCCCGTGACCGGCCTCCTGACGTCGGCCGCGTTCAACGCGCAGACGGCGGCGAAGCTGGCTTCCCGGCAGGTGAGGCAGGGCACCCACGGCTTGCTCTACATCGACATCGATCAGTTGAACCTGGTGAACGAGAATCACGGCATGCATGTCGGTGACGAGGTCATTCAGAGCATCGCGCAGCTGCTGTCGCGGCGCGCCCGCCAGGGCACGCTGATCGCGCGGATGGGCGGAGACCGCTTCACGATGTTTCTGCCCGGCTGCGGCATCGAACCCGCCGCCCGCGTCGCCGAGGAATTGCGCAGCGCGGCCATCCGTTTGAGCGGCGCGCGCGACGACAAGCCGTTGCTCGTGTCCTTGAGCATCGGCGTCTCTCGCCTGTGCGATCGGGATCTGCGCCTGGACCATGCCATGGCGGCGGCAGAGCTCGCCTGCCGTACGGCCAAGGAGCGCGGCCGCAATCGAGTCGAGGTGTTCTACGGCAACGAGCAAACCTCCGAGAGGCAGCGCGCGAGCCTCGGCTTTGCCGAGCAGGTCGGCGCCGCCCTCGCGTCCGATTCCCTGGAACTTCTGGCGCAGCCCATCCTGCCCTTGAGTCGGGCTCCCGCGGACCCGCGCTTCGAGATACTGCTGCGCATGCGCGCCGCGGACGGCACCCGTCTCGGCCTGGAGAAAATCACCGGGGCCGACCCGGGTCTGGCCCGAAGAATCGATCGGTGGGTCATCGAACAGGTGATCCAGCGTCTCGGCGAATGCCGCAATCTGCTGCGCGAACATCCGGCGAAATTCTCGTTGAATCTGTCGGCGGCTTCGCTCGCCGACGGGGAATTCTGGCAGACGCTGGAGGCGCTGGTACGCAAGAGCCGTATCGAACCCGGCACCCTGGGCTTCGAGTTCCCCGAGGAAGCCGCGAGCCCTCACATAGGCGTCATCGCACCCTTCATGTGCCGGCTGCGCGAACAGGGAATCTCATTCGCTCTGGACAACTTCGGCCGCGGAATCGGATCACTGTCTCATTTGAACTCCTTGCCGGTGTCCTGCATCAAGATCGACGGCAGCTTCAGCCGCGACCTGCTCGACAATCCCAAATCGCAATCCATGGTGGTTGCCATCGCAAAGCTCGCGAGCACTCTTGGAATGGAAACCGTCGCCGGGCACGTGGAGACCGACGCCATCCGCGCACGCGCCGCACAATTGGGCGTGGACTACGGCCAGGGCTTTTTCATCGGCAAACCGATGGCTTTGGACGATGCCATTCGCGACCTGCCGCTCTATTCCTGCTTTGCCACCTCCACCGGGCTTTTCGAATCCTCCCAGGTGACTGCGGCGACGCTCGGCGGCTAGGAGCCTGGCGGCGAATCGCCGCCGCACGTATGCTGCGGCCTGATGATCACGAAATCTCGCAAAATAGCGTTGCTGGGCTTGAGTTGCGCCATCGGCATCGCGCTCGGACTCGCCGGCGCGGTTCTCGCCGATAAACCCGCGGCCCTCGACGCCGACCTGCCTTGGGCCGATGCCCGTACCCTGGCCGAGGTGCTGGAGCGCGTGAAGCACGACTATGTGAATCCGGTGGACGATCACCAGCTGCTGCAGGCGGCGATTCGCGGCATGGTTTCCTCGCTGGATCCGTATTCGGCCTATCTCGACGGCGACGAGTACGACGAGGTCAAGATCTCGAGCTCGGGTCAATACTCAGGTGTGGGCATCGAGGTGTCGATGGAGGACGAGGAGGTCGTGGTGGTGGCGCCTCTCGAAGGGTCGCCCGCGGCCCAGGCGGGCATTCGTTCCGGCGACATCATTGCCACCATTGACGGCGTTCCCGTGAATACCACCAGCCTCGCGGACACGATCGGACGCATGCGCGGCAAGGAGGGGACCACGGTCAAGATCGGGGTTTTGCGCGAGGGCAGCGCGGAGCCGCTGCAATTCACCCTGAAGCGTTCGCGCGTCGAATTGCGCAGCGTGAAGGCGGAGCTGCTCGAGCCCGGCATGGGGTACGTGCGAATTTCTCAATTCAGCGAAACCACCGGCGACGACCTGGACGCCGCGCTCAAAGATCTGCGCAAGCGCAACGGCGCGGCCCTCAAAGGGCTGGTGCTCGATCTGCGCAACAACCCCGGCGGCGTGCTCGAGGCCGCCGTGTCGGTGTCCGATGCGTTTCTCGAATCCGGCGTCATCGTGACCGCCAAGGGGCGCACGCCCGAGTCCAAATTCGAAATGGACGCGACGCCGGGCGATGCACTCAACGGCGCACCCATCGTGGTATTGGTCAATGGCGGGTCGGCGTCGGCGGCCGAAATCGTCGCCGGAGCGCTCAAGGACAACCACCGGGCCAAGCTCATGGGACGCACGACGTTCGGCAAAGGCTCGGTGCAGACGGTCATTCCCCTGCCCGGCGACCGTGCCGTGAAGCTGACCACCTCGCTTTATTACACCCCGTCCGGAATATCCATCAATCACCGCGGCATCGCCCCCGACATCGAGCTTCCGCGCGACTCCGCGCCGCCGGGCGCGCCGGTGTCCGCCGACGCGCCCCTGCTCCAGCGGGATGAGGAGGTCAGGCGTGCGGTTCAGGAATTGAAGGTGCCGACCGTGGGCGGCAGCGGATCGGTATCCGCGGCGGCGCGGTTCAAGTAGCCCGTGCGCAGCACCCGGTCCATAGAAATCCTGTGCCTGGCGCTAGCCGCCCTGGTGCTCGTCTGGTCCCGGGCGCTGATCACTCAGCTGTGGCCGGTGACCGCGCTGCTGCTTGCGTTCGTGGCTGCCATCCTCGCATTTCGCGCCCGCCGGTTCTTTCCGGGGCGTACCCGCACCCGGCTGCTGATCGAGTCCTGGTCCATGGTGCTTTTCATCAGCGGTGTGCTGTGGTTCACCGGGAAGAGCGCGAGTCCCCTCCTCAATCTCTACTTACTACCCATCATCCTGAGCGCCCTCACCCTCGGGCGCCTGGTCACTCTGCTGCAGGTGGTGGTGATCGCCGTTTTCCACCTGCTGCTCGCGACCGCGACCCCCGGCCTCGACGTCGTGTCGCTGGTCTACGCGAGTCAGGCCGTGGGCCAATTGGCGCCCTTTCTCCTGGTCGCCTATCTGACGACCACATTGTCGGCGGACATCACCGAGGCGCGGGAACGAATCGAGAACCTGGCGCAAAACGACTCACTCACCGGTCTTTATAATTTGCGCATGTTCAACGAAGTGTGGCAGCGCGAACACGCCGCCGCCGAGGGCAATCGCGGCGTCTACGCCCTGCTCATGATCGACATGGACAAGCTCAAGGACATCAACGATGCCTTCGGCCACGATGCGGGGAACAGCGCCATCACGCTGGTGGCGCAATGCCTGCAGAGGAGCATCCGCAATACGGACTACGCTGCGCGCTTCGGCGGAGACGAATTCGCAGTGCTGCTCCCCGGCGCATCGCCCGACATTGCCGAAGCGGTGGTCAAGCGCGTGCGGCACAACGTTTTCAAGACGACGCTCGACCTGCGGTCGCGCATGATCCGCTGCAGCGTCAGCATCGGAGTCGTCAATTACCCCAGGGATGGGCGGGATATGCGTGAGCTTTTGAGCATGGCCGATCGCAACATGTACCGCGACAAGGAGCTGCGCAGAGCCCCCGGAACTCCGGCAAATGCCTGAAGTTAGTGAAGCAATCGCCTGAATGTGCTGGACTTTCCAGAAATTAATGGCAAAGTTAGCCATGCATCACGTCGCGGCGTGTCTGACATATGTCAGTTTGCCGGTGTAGTTAGTTTTACCGAGATCATCAATGGCGTTGAATTTTCGAGTGCCGTCCCTGCCCCTGCGCGCGGCGGCCGGCCTAATTCTGACCGTTTTGGCACTGCACGCCGTTGCGAGTCCCATCCGGGATCCCAAGCTCAAATCAAGCTCGGTACTCATCATCGATCAGAGCGACTCCTCGGTCCTGTATTCGCGCCACTCCGATGTGGCCATGCCCATCGCGTCCATCACCAAGTTGATGACCGCGCTGGTGGTTCTCGATGCCAAGCAGCCCTTGGACGAGCCGATTGAGATCACCGAAGCCGACCGGGACTTGCCGAAAGCTTCCTTTTCGCGCCTCACCGTCGGAACCACCCTGTCCCGCGGCGATCTGATGCATCTGGCCCTGATGGCGTCCGAAAATCGGGCCGCCCACGCCTTGGGCAGCAACTACCCCGGCGGACTGCCCGCGATGGTCGAGGCCATGAACGCCAAAGCGGCGCAACTCGGCATGACCAATTCGCACTTCGTCGACCCCACGGGCCTGTCCAGCCAGAACGTGGCGAGCCCGGAGGACCTTTCGAAGCTGGTGATCGCCGCCTCCCGCAATTCCACCATTCGCGAGTTTTCGACCGACCGGCACTATGCCGTGAAAGTCCGGCGGCACATGGTCGAGTTCCGCAACACCGATAACCTGGTGGCCAACCCGACCTGGAACATCATCGTGCAGAAGACGGGCTACATCGCCGAGGCCGGCAAGTGCCTGGTCATGGCGGCCGTGATCGAGGGCCGTTCGGTCGTCATCGTGCTGCTGGATTCGCTGGGCAAGTACACGCGCGTCGCGGATGCCAAGCGGATCAAGACTTGGATGGAGGCGAGCGCCAGCCAGCGTGTGCGCATGCAGGCCTCGATGCGCTAGCGGGCCGTCCCCGCTCATTCCCGCAGGGAGCGTTTCGCCCCTGGGCTTAACCCCATTCACCCGACGATATCGCTTAAGGTAGGGCATGGACTACTGGAGGTGAGTTATGGGTGGTGCACGCCTCATCATCGTCGGTTGCATGATGTTGTCGGCCGGCGTGCCGGCCCTGGCCGCCGATAGGGCGGTCTCCGTCACGATCTACAACGACGATCTCGCTCTGGTGCAGGACCGGCGCGACATCGACATCAAGGGCGGCCGGCAGCGCATCGAATTTGAGAACGTTTCGGCGCAGATTCGGCCCGAGACCGCATCGCTCGCGGCGGCCGACATCAGCATCGTCGAGCAGAACTTCGATTTCGATCTCCTGACACCCGCCAAGCTCATGGAAAAGGCCGTGGGCCAGGAAGTCACCATCGTCCGCGTCAATCCGGCCACCGGCGCGGAAACACGCGAGCAGGCGCTGGTGCTGGCCACCAACCGCGGCGTGGTGTTGAAGATCGGGCAGCGCATCGAAGTGCTGCGCGACGACGGCCTGCCGGTCCGCGTCATCTTCGACAAGGTGCCGGACAATCTGCGCGCGCACCCAACCCTGTCGGTGACGGTCATCGGCGGACGTGCCGGCACTCGGCCGGCCACCTTGAGTTACCTCACTCCCGGTCTCGGCTGGCGTGCGGACTATGTGGCGCTGTACAGCGAGAGCGACGGCAAGATCGACGTTCAAGGGTGGGTGACGCTGACCAACTCGAGCGGAGCGACCTACGAGAACGCGCATACGCTGCTGGTCGCGGGCTCGCCCACGCAGGTCGATGGCGGCGCGCAGCCGAACAATTATCGGCGTCCTCAACCGCGGGCGGTGCTGCAGCAAGCCGGCACTGAGAGCGGCAACCGCGAGCGCCTCGGCGACTACTACCTCTATCCGCTGGCGGAACCCACCACCATCGCCAACCTGCAGACCAAGCAGGTGAGCTTCCTCGACGTTCACGGTGTGCCCGCCGAGCATGGTTATGAATTTCACAACCGATGGCTGGGAACCAGCGAGACAGCACAGAGCGCGAAAAGCATTTACAGCTTCTCCACGAGCGCCCACGCGGGCTTGGGCGATCAGCTGCCGGCCGGGATACTGCGTTTCTATATGCGCGATAAACACGGTGATCCGCAGTTCATCGGCGAGAGCAGCATAGACCACACGCCGATGGGCTCGACTCTGTCGCTGGCCACCGGGGATGCCTTCGACGTCAAGGTGCGCGCCGTGGTCGACAAGCGCACGCGGTTGGGCAATCTCGATTGGCAGTCGGACATGCGCTATGAACTCAGCAATGCCCTGCCCCGACCCGTCACGGTCAAGCTGCTGCAAGAGGGCCTGTGGGGCGACTCGCGCATCACGGCCGAGAGTCAGAAGAGCACGCGCCGCAACGCCGACACCGCGGAGTGGGCGGTCACGGTGCCGGCCAACGGCAAGAGCACGCTCACGGCCACCTTCGAAACCCGATTCTAGGCCACATGCGCTGGGCGACATTGGCCTGGATACTGGCAACTGCGCCGGCGGTGGCGGACGACATGGCGGCGTCACCGCCGGCCGAACTCTCCGTAACCGTGTACCGTGCGCCCTTCCGCGCCGCGGGATCCATCAACCTCGACAGTCTGGCAGGCTTCGCCCTGGTCAGCGAAGTACGCAGCGTGCATCTGCCCGCGGGATTGAACCGGCTGCGCTTCGAGGGGGTCGCCGACGGCATCGAGCCGGCGAGCGCCATCGTCACGGGTTTGCCGCCCGGCGTCATCGAAAAGAACCGCGAGGGAAAACTGCTGAGTCCATCGGCGCTGATCGCAGCGGCGTTGGGCAAATCGGTGACGCTGCTGCGGACCGATAGGAAAACCGGTCGGCAGCAGCGAGTGGACGGAACCCTGCTCTCGGACGCGGAGGCCGGCGTGGTGTTTCAAACCTCGGAAGGGATCGAGGCGCTGCGCTGCTCGGGTTTGCCGGAAACCTTCAGCTTCGCCGGAGTCGGCGGTCTCGCGGCCAAGCCCACGCTCTCGGTGCTGGTACGCAGCGCGGAAGCGTCGACGAGAACAGTGACCCTGTCCTATCTGGCCCGTAATTTCGATTGGGCGGCGGACTATGTCGCCACGCTGTCGAGCGACGGGAAGACCATGGACCTGGGGGCGTGGGTCACTCTGGCCAACGGCAACGGCGTGGGATTCCCATCCGCGCGCACCCAGGTGGTGGCCGGACGAGTCAACCGCGAAAACGGTGAGGTGGAGCCGCTCGATGCCGGCGGCCCGATCCTCGCTCAGTGCTGGCCGCGCGGCTCGACCAGCGATACACCGGAACCGGCATACCTGGCATCCGGCGGAGTATCGCGGGATGTCCGCATGTTCAAGCTGTCGCAGCCGGTGGCGGCTACGGCGTTGATGGAGGTCGCCGTTACCGCCGCCCGAAATGTGCAGCAGGAGCAGCTGGGCGACCTCAAGCTCTACCGTATCCCCACGCGCACCACCATGGCCAGCCGGCAATCGAAACAGGTACGGCTGATGGATCGAGAGCGTATTCCGATCACCCGAGTGTATGGCGCCGACTTCGAGGCGGATGAGTCCGTCCCAGAGGCTCCGGCGCATCTCAAGCTGCGGACCGTCAACAGCACGGCGAATCATCTGGGCCTGCCTCTGCCCTCGGGGCACATCGCCGTGTTTGCGACCCACGGCGCGGAGAAATTGTTGTTGCACGAGTCCGACATCCAAGACCGGGCGCTCGACGAGGAGGTCGAAATCGATTTGGGCGACAGCCCCGACGTTCACGTGAGCGTGGAGAGCGAAACCGCGGCCCACCGCCCGTCGAGCACGCAGGTGCACGTCACGCGGGTGGACATCAGCAACGCGCGCCCGGCGGACATCGACTTCGAGCTGCGCCTGCGAATGCGGGCGGGCGGCCGCGTCGTCCACGCCGACCACCCCGTGGGGACCAAGAACGGGCGACCCCTATTCCGTCTAGCCATTCCTGCCAACGGCAGCGTGACGTTGCGGTATCAGACCCGCTAGTGGAAGTGGTACTTCGCCTGAAAGCCGATTGTGAACGGCAGCCGGTCCTCGGGGATGGGCGGGATCAGGATGAAGTTCGTGCCGAATCGCCCGAACCGCGTAATCGCGACCGGCGCGAGGATTGGACCGGTTCGATTATTCTGTCCCAGACCAATCTGGCCGTAGTTGTAGCCGGTGATGATGCCACCCATCGCGCCGAGCCGGAACCAATTCCAGTGTGCGAATTCCGGCGTATACACCGCGCCGGCGTAGAAGGACGGCCGGTCCAAGGAGTTGCGAAAATAGCCGACTGCAGCCTCCCATTGCGGCGTGAACGAACACTCGACACCGACGCCAGGATTGAATTCATCGAAGTGTCGATAGGGATGCAGGTGGTATGAGGCGAGCATGACATCCGCCCACCAACCGTTGGGACATGGCTCGTGGGCCTGTGCGCGCTCGCAGTGAGCCGTCACTACGATTGCCATGGCGAGACCCAAGAGACGAACGCCGAAATTAACGCATCGCAGGACAGGTTTCCTCAAATGTTTCCCAGGCATTTCTGGCGTGCATGCTAGCATTCTCCGGCCGAGTTTCGACGCCATGGTGGCATTTCGATGAATTGTATAAATTACCCGGCGTCCGGATAAATGCGTCTCCGCGCGGCGTCGGTACGGAGGTCAAATGCTCATCGATGGCGGGTGCCACTGCAAAAACATAGTCTTTGAACTCGACTGGCCGGGGGCGACGCCGGATGTAGCCGCACGCGTTTGTGGTTGCTCGTTTTGCATCAAGCACGGCGGAGTTTGGACCTCCAATCCGGGCGCGAAACTTTCCGTTACCGTGCGTGACGCAGCTGCCGTCTCAAAGTACGCGTTCGGAACGGAGACGGCCACGTTCTACGTTTGTTCCCGCTGCGGCGCCGTTCCGATCGTCATCAGTGATATTGCGAGTCACCTCTACGCCGTCGTCAACGTCAATGCCTTCGAGAACTTCGACCCGGCGCGGTTGCGTCGGCAAGCCGCGGATTTCGAAGGTGAGGAACTCGCGGCGCGACTTGCGCGCAGGCAAAGGAACTGGATTGCCGATGTCCGAATCACCGAGCCGCGCCGATGCAGATAGAGCACGTGGCAATATGGACCACCGATCTCGGCCGCTGCAAGCATTTCTACACATCGTACTTCGGCGCAACGGCGGGTCCGAACTATGTGAACGCCGCCAAGGGATTCGAGTCTTGCTTCCTCAGTTTCGACGGCGGCGCCCGCCTCGAGGTCATGACAACGACGTCGTTGTCGTTGGCGCAACTGCCTCCCGGAGCGCAGCGGCTCGGGCTCACGCATCTGGCGATATCGGTTGGTTCCGAGCACGGAGTGGATGAGCTTACGCGGCGCCTGCGGAGCGACGGGATCACCATCGTCGACGGCCCGCGGCGCACCGGCGACGGTTATTACGAAAGTGTCGTCATCGATCCGGACGGCAACCGCATTGAAATTAGCGCCTGAGGACCCGCAGGAGAACATCATGTCGCCATCATCAGTGTCTCGGGCCCAGCCGGTAATCGACGGTGATGCCCACCTGACGAGGGTCGCCCAGTTGCAGAAAGTTTTGGTTGGGATAGTTCGGGGGGATCAGGCCGAAATAGAATCCCTGCTGAGCGTAGCTGGCACCGAAAAGATTGCGAACCCACAGGCTGCCGCTCCACGAGCCGTGTTCGTAGCCGACCCGGACGTTTTCCAAGTTGTAGGCGCGCGAGGCCTGTGCATCGCTGGTGTAGTAATAAAAACTGCCGAGGGCGGAGGCGTCCAGACGGGCAAACCAACCCGAAGGGTGGCGGTACTCGACCGCCGCGGACAATTTGTAGCTGGGCGCGAATGGCTGTGCGCGGCCGTCCAGGTCCAGACTTGAAAACAATCCGCTCACGCCGACGTAACGGGTGCGTAGCCACGAGCCGGTGCCGGACACCTGCCAGCGCTCGCTGAGGCGGTACGCGGCCTCTCCCTCGAAGCCATAGTTCTCGCCGTCGCTGGCATTCTGGGTGTAGAACACATAGTTGAGCGGATTGTTCTGCTGCAGCTGCTCGGACAGATACACCTGCATGTTCTGACGCCGCATGTAGAACACATCCGTTTGCAGCTGCAGTGGGCTTTGGGCTTGCGAGTACTTCAAACCCGTCTCCAGGCTCCACAGCGATTCTGGACCGAAGCTGCGCTGTTCGGACAGGATCCCGGAGCCGATGTTGAAGCCGCCGCCCTTGTAGCCGCGCGCCAGCGTGGCGTAGACATGCTCCCCGTCCCCGGTGGCCGTTTCCCAGGAAACATTGCCGCCGATCATGTGATTGGTCTGTTCGGGAAACGGCGTCTGGATATCGGCGCTGTCGGAGTAATCGGCGACCCGGCGCTCGACACGCAGACCGCCCGACAACACGCTGCGCGCGCCGACATTCGCTTCCAGTGAACCGTACACAGCCACATTGGTCGCGCTGTACTTGCTGTCCAAGCCGCTGCTGCCCGCGCCCGGGGTACCGTTCACGCCGGCGTCGTATGCATCCCAGACGAACTCTTGCCGGTCCGACTCGGTCAGGCGAAGCGCGTAGACTCCGGCCAACCATCGCACCCGTCCAAATAGCGCATTTGATGGGTCACCGATCATGCGCAGATCTTCGGCCACCGTGCGCCGAATCCTATCGTCGCTTTGAAAATAGTCGTAAGGCGCATAGCCGGTGGTGGCCAGCCACAACGCGTCATTGCCCCAATCGCCGTCGAAGGAATACGTGATCTTGGAATCGGCGGTGCTGGTGACGCTGTACAGATCCCCAATCCCCGCGATGGAATCGACGAGCCGCAGCGCCGCGCCGTTGGAGAGCTGCGCGTCGCGGCCGGGCTGATTGGAGTAGGTCGTGTACGTGTTGTAGATCGACCAGGCGTCATAGCCGTTGTCGATATTCACGTGCATCAACGTGAGGTCGGCGCGCAGCGCATCCGTTATTTGCCATCTCAGTTTGCCGCGCAACGTGCCCTCGTCGTATCCATTGGTGGAATTTTCGTCCAGATAGGCGTTGTGGCGGAATCCGTCGCTCAAGTATTGCTGCGCCACCAAGCGCCACCCGGCGTTGCCCCCGTCGAAGCCGTCGCCGACGGCGAGGCTCGCCGCGCGCGTGTCGTAATCGGCGCCCGTGATCTCGCTGCTCAACTCGAAATCCTTGCCGGGATCGACGGTGCGCACGCTGATCAATCCCGCCAGGGCGTTGGCGCCGTACGTGGTGCCTTGCGGTCCGCGCAGTACCTCGATCTGCTGAGTGTCGAACAGCGTCGCGGGCATGCCGACCCCGGAGAAGTCGATGTCGTCGATCAGGAAGCCCACCGAAGGGTTGGGCGCCCCCTGGTACTGCTCGACCTCGCCGATGCCGCGGAGCTGGAAGAAGCGCGGCCGCGACGTTCCCGCCGCCCAGTTCAGGTCGGGGATGAGCCCCAGCACATCCTCGAAGTGCTGGACGCCGGCGTCTCGAAGCGTGTCGCCGTCGATTACCGTGACGCTCTGCGGCAGTTCGGCAACGCTCATCGAGCGCAGCCCGGCCGTGACCACGATCTCGTCCAAGGTGTCGTCGCCCGACGCTGCTGCTTGCGCCAAAAAGATGAAGGCCGTGAATGACCCGGATAAAGCCCAATGAGATTTCACACCTGCTCCCTACGCCGGTACTAACCGGATCAGGTTCAACGGGTTCGCCGGTTCACCGGCGTCTCAGGCCTATCGAGGCCACCCCAAGGTTCGAGTATCTAGACTACAAGCGATGGGCGCTCAAGATCAATGGGGGAGTCAATGGGGGATCAGCTGCCACACCGCCCCGACGAGGCCGCCAACGACCAGAATCAACGCCGGCGTCGCGGACATGCCGTAACCGGCGCTGCGCTTCGCCGGGTCCTTCACATAGGCACCGGCGTAGACCTGCCGGCCGACCAGGTAGATGGCACCGAGCACGGCCGCGGTGACCGGGCTGAAGAAATGGCTAAAGAGATATAGCCCGGGCACCAGGATCACCAGCAGCTCCAGGGTATTTTGTTGGACCCGAAAATGCCGCTCGAAAACATCGTTCCCGGTGGTGGCCGGCGCCTTCACCCCGAAGCGCCCGCGCGCTTGGCCGACCTTGACTCCGAACCAGATGAACTGCAGAAGTGCGAGCGCAGTCACAATGTGGACATAAGGCATGGATGTTCCCCCTCAGTTGAGGGATTCTAGCGCAATGAGTTCACCCCGTAGAGCCACCCGCAACGGCACCCGTGGCTATGCCCACCTGGTAGAGATAGAAGTACCCGTCGCCCGGGTTTGGCGCGCGCTGACCGATCCCGGCCTCATTCGCATCTGGTCCGGCCAGGAGGCCGAAATCGATCCTCGAAAGGGCGGCATGTACCGCTTGGGGGATCGAAGCGAGAATCATCGCGAGGCCCATATCGATATCTTCGACGTGAATCGGCGCCTGCGGCTGATTTATCTCAAGGGCAGCGAATGGCCCCCCGGCGACAGCGCCGTGGTCGACGATTTCATACTCGATGTGCGCAAGGGCGAGGGCAAGACCTCGCTGCGGTTGTTGGGCTCCGGCGTGCCTGAAGCCCCCGCGTGGGACAAGAGCTACGTGCGCATCCGCATGGGCTGGGAGCGCCTGATGGCGCGGATCAAAGTCTGCCTCGAAAGCCCGCCGGTTCCCAAGAAACCGAAACCCGTACCCGTCAAGGACCCGCCGTTGCCCGGCCTTGATTATTGATATGCTCGCGTAGGTTGTCGCGCTCGCGAGGGTTCATATGCTCGGGTTTCTCATTCGCGCCGTCATCGTGGCGCTGGGGCTGTGGCTGGCGACGGTTTGGGTGAACGGTGTCTCCATCGACACTCCCGCCACCTTGCTTCTGGCCGGCCTGCTGTTGGGGGTCGTGAATTCCATCGTACGGCCCATAGCCATCCTGCTCACACTGCCGATGACCATCATGACTCTCGGCCTGTTCCTGCTGGTGATCAACGCCGGCATGGTGGCACTCGTTGCATGGATGCTGCCCGGGATGCACGTGGCGAGTTTTTGGTCCGCGTTCTGGACCTCCGTGCTCGTGAGCCTGGTCAGCTTCGTGGGCTCCTGGTTCGTGGGCGGCAAGGGCAAGTTCGAAGTCATCGTGAAGCGCCGCTGAGCCGCGGCGCTTAAGTTCACTGAGTCTTCGGTTCCGCGAGAGTCTTCGGGTCGGTGAGGCTGCCGCCGGGCAGAGTTAAAATGCTCACGCCGACGATGATGATCACCATGCCGATGAGCTGCGTCCCGGATAAGTGCTCGTGCAGAAATCGCCAGCCGAGAAAGGCGGCGATCGCGGGATTCACGTAGCCGTAGGTTCCGATCAATGCGGGGGTGCTGTTCAGGCTCAGCCAGCCGTAGGCGGTGTACGCCAGGCAGGAACTGAAAAACGTCAAATAGAAAAGAGCGCTCAATCCGGACGCATTGGGGGCCCAGTGCGCGGCATCGCCATGGACGATGCCGACGGCGAGCAGCATCAGGCCACCCATGAGCATCTGCATTCCCATGAACATGAGCGAGCTCAATTCGGTGTCGATGCTGCGGTAGTACAGGGTTCCCAAAGACCAGGACAGGCAGGCGGTCAACACGCCGGCTTGGGCCAACAGGCTCTTGGTGCTTAAGGGTTCCTTCGGAATGAGCATCAACGCGGCGCCCAAAAACCCGATGACCATTCCCACGACGGCCCAGCGAGTCAGCGGATGGCCGCGCTTGCCGAATACCCCCAATCCTGCGATCCAGAATGCCGACGTGCCGTTGAGCAGTGCCGATTGATTGGACGCCAGATAGCGCATGGCCCAGGTATTCAGGCCGTTGCTGACGAACACCATGAAAAAGCCGGCGATGATGACGTGGCGCCACTCCACCCTGCGCCTAGGGTACGCACTGCCGTTCCAGATTCTCGCGATCAGCGCCAGCAGGGTCCCCGCCGTGGTGAAGCGTATCGCGGAGAATAGCGCCGGCGGCAGATTGCTGACGGCGAGCTTGGTGAACAGAAAGCTCGATCCCCACACCAAGTAAATGGTGCCCAGGGCGAGCATCACCTTCGCGGAATGTCGAGTGTCGCGCAATCTCGCCGGAGCAGCCTACTTTGCCTGCCGCGGTGTACCGGCGCGGAAGATCCAGTAGCAAATCCCGAGCAGCAAGAGCGCCGCCCACCACTTTCCGCCGGGTAATTCGTGGGCCATCGCGAGCACATCCGGGTTCTTGCTGATCCAGATGCACATGGCGATGAAGATACCCACCAGGGCCTCGCCCGTGATGAGTCCGGCCGCGAACAACATGCCGTTCTGCCCGAGCTTTTCGTGGTCGGCGCCGGGGGTGCGCTTGTTATGCCAGCGAGCCACCATTTCCGCGACGATGCCGCCGGCGAGAATGGGGGTGGACACATCCAGGGGCAGATAAATACCCACCGCCACGGCCAGGACCGGCGCGCTCCAGCGCGATTTGCGGCGCTTCAAGTACAGATCGAAGATGATGATGGCCGCCCCGACGGCGGCGCCGATGGCGATCATGCCCACGGGCAGCGTGCCGCCGAACATGCCTTCGGCCACCGACCTCACCAGATTGGCCTGCGGCGCAGGTAATGCCTTGACGCCGGCATGCGAGGGTTCGCCGATGCCGTAGGCGAAGAGCAGAACGTTCATCACCGGCGCCATGACCGCCGCGCTCACCACGACGCCGACGCAGAGCATCACCTGTTGGCGCCAGGGGGTGGCGCCGACCAACTGCCCGGCCTTGAGGTCCTGCAAATTGTCGCCGGCAACCGCCGCCGCGTTGCAGACCACGGCCCCGATGAACACCACCGCCACGGCACCGATTGACGATTTGCCGCCTACCATCCACATGAGTACCAGCGAAGCGAAAAGAATGGTGCATATGGTGATGCCGGAGACCGGGTTGTTCGACGATCCCACGAGCCCGGCCATATAGCCGCTGACCGAGGAGAACAGGAAGCCCGCGATGATCATGATCACGGCCATGGCGAGGGCCACACCCAGGCTGCCGACCACCAGGTAGTAGAGTACGAACAGCGGTACGACGAACAAAGCGATGCACACGAGTACCGCGGCCATCGGCAGATCGCGCTCGGTGTGCGGTACTTCGGCGGCGCCGCGCACGCCGACCTTCAATCCGCTGCGCACCGCCGACCACAGCGAATTGCGCAGGGACCACAACGCCCACAGCGCGCCCGTCAACATGCAGCCGACGCCGATGTAGCGAACCTGGGCACGCCAAATCGCGTAAGCCGCTGCCTCGGGGTCGAGGCCGATCAACTTGTGCAGCAGCACGGGATCTTGGTTGAAGAAAAAGCTGTTGAACAAGGGAATTGCCAGCCACCACGAGAACAGGCCCCCGGCTGCGATCAGAATGGCGACATTGAGTCCCACGATGTAGCCCACGCCCAAGAGCGCCGGCGAGAATCCGTAGCCGAAGAACGCGATGCCGCGCTCGCCGAAGAAGCCGCCGATGGTGAAGTCTTCGGGCAGCGACCGCAGCCCGGAGGTGATGAATTTGAACGTGCCGCCGACGACGGTGGCCAAGCCCAACACCTTGGCGCCGACGCCGGGATTCGCGCCCACTTTCAGCACTTCGGCCGCCGCGATGCCCTCGGGGAAGCGCAGCTTCTGTTCGATGATCAGAGTTCGGCGCAGCGGCACCGAAAACAACACCCCGAGCAGCCCGCCCAAGCCGACGATGGCCAATGTCCACCAGTAGTCGAAGCTGTTCCAGTGGTGCAGCAGGATGAGCGCGGGCAGGGTGAAGATCGCGCCCGCGGAGATCGATGTGCCGGCGGAAGCGCCGGTGGCCACGATGTTGTTCTCGAGAATGTTGGAGCGGCCGAACAGCGGCAACACCGCCATGGAGATGACGGCGGCCGGAATCGCCGTGGCCACGGTGATGCCGGCGAACAGTCCCACGTAGGCATTCGCGGACGCCAAGATCACGGTGAGGATGACGGACAGCAGGATGGCCTTGAAGGTGAGCTGCGGTGCCGGAATTGGACCCGTATTCATTGCACGTTCCCCATGAGTTTCTTAACCGGACGGCTCAAGATCAGGAGCACCGCGCCCAAGCCCACGCAGAAGTAGACGATGCGCATATATTGCCCCGGCATGGCCGCGACGTTGGCGGCATCGAATTGGCCGGCGACCAAGCCGGCGAGGAGATTACCCAGCGAGAGCGACAGAAACCACATTCCCATCATCTGCCCGACGAAGCGCTTGGGAGTCAGCTTGGTGTAGTAGCTCAAGCCCACGGGGCTCAGGAAAAGCTCGCCGAAGGTGTGCAGCATGTACGTCAGTATCAGCCAGGTCGGCAGCACCTTCGACCCGGAAGCGACCAAAGTAGCGGCCGCCGCCATGACCAGGAATCCCGATCCCATGAGCATGACGCCCAAGGCGAACTTCGCCGGCGCAGATGGATTGAGATTGCGCTTGGCCAATGCGATCCACAGCCACGCAAGAAAGGGCGCGAATATGAAAATGTAGGCCGAATCCAGCGATTGAAACCACCCCGTGGGAATGACGAAGTGCAGCCACGGCAACGATCGATCCGTGTATCGCTCCGCGAATAGATTCAAGCTCGAACCAGCCTGCTCGTAGCCCAGCCAAAAGAGCGCACTGCCGGCGAACAGGACCACGAGCACAATTCCGCGCCTGCGCTCCTCTGCATCGAGTCCGGCCGCAAAGAAGTAGTACAGGAAATACAGCACGACGATTGCGGCGATCACGTACGTTACCGCTTGCGCCAGGCCGACGGCGTTCACGGGAATCCAGCCGAAGCTCACCGCGGCCAGCACCAACGCCGACACGGCCACCCCCACGCAGAGATAGAGCCATTGCCGGGCCGTGTCCGCACCGCGCGCGTGCGCGGCCGCGGTGTAGGCGCCCGCGGGGCCCAAATATTTTCGGGTCAGATAGAACTGCAATACGCCGAGCGCCATGAACAGCGCGGCGACGGCGAATCCGGCGCGAAGTCCGAAGTACACCTGAGCGGCGCCGGTGACCAGCGGCCCCAGGAATCCGCCGACGTTGATGCCTATGTAGAACACGGTAAATCCGGAGTCGAGCCGCGCGCCCCCTTCCGGATACAGTTCCGCAACGATGGCGCTGACGTTGGGCTTGAGCAATCCCACGCCGAGAATGATCACCACCAGTCCGAGGTAGAAGCCTCGAGGACCTCCGGACATGGCCAGCATCGCATTGCCGGCGGTGATGGCGAGACCGCCGACGAACACGGCGCGTTGCGCCCCGATCAGCCGGTCCGCGATCCAGCCGCCCGGAAGCGCCGCGAGATACACTCCCGCGGTGTAGAGCCCATAGATCGCCGTGGCCGTCTTGTCGTCGATGCCGAAGCCGCCGCCGCTCACCGCGGCGACCAGGAACAACACCAGCACGGCGCGCATGCCGTAGTAGGTGAACCGCTCCCACATCTCCGTAAAGAACAGCGTGGCTAGGCCACGCGGATGCCCGAAAAAAGTGGCGCCCAATTCAGGCTCCGGCTTCGCGCTCGGCCTGCTCTGCTTCCTCTTTGGCGCGTGCCGCTATTTTATCTTTGAGTAATAGTCCGGCCATGATGATCCCTATTTCGTACAGCAAGTACATCGGCACCGCCATTGCGCTCTGCGACACGGCGTCGGGCGGCGTCACGAAGGCGGCGAAGATGAATATCCCGAGTAACACGAAACCGCGATTCTTCTTGAGGGTCGCTAGTCTTACGAATCCTGTCCACACCAATAATACAGTAGCCACCGGCACTTCGAAGGCCAAACCGAAGGCGAGCAGCAGGATCATCACAAAGTCCAGATAGCTGCTCATGTCGGTCATCATTTGCACACCGTGAGGCGTGGTGGCCACGAAAAAGCTCAGCATGACGGGGAAGACCACGTAGTAGGCGAAGGCGGCGCCCAGGTAGAACAGCAGCACGCTGGATATGAGGAGCGGAACGGCCAGCTTCTTCTCATGTTTGTACAGCCCGGGTGCCACGAATGCCCAGGCTTGGTACAGCACGACGGGCATTGCGATCCCGATGGCCAGCAACAGCGCGAGCTTGAACGGCACCGTGAAGGGCGCCACCACGCTGGTCGCGATGATGGTCGCGCCCGCGGGCAATTTATGAATCAAAGGTTCCGCGACGAAGGTGAACAGCTGGTTCATGTACGCGGCGCAGGGAATGAAGCAAATTCCGACCGCCAACATCGCCTTCAAGAGGCGATCGCGCAACTCCAACAAATGCGAGATCAGGGTACCTTCGGCCAGGTCGTCCGGTTCACCGGGCTCATTCATGGGACGGTGGAGGGGCAGTCGCGGCGGTGGGTTCGGTTACCGGGGGATCCGACGCATGCATGGCGGCGGGAGTGGTGGCATAAAACGGGTGACGCTTCGCCTGCGGTGCCTCGGCGGGTGGCGGCGATTCAGCGGGCGGCGATGATTCTGTGGGCGGCGATGATTCTGCGGGTGCCAGCGACTCAGCAAGCGCCGGCGATTCTGCGGGTGGCGTCGATTCAGCGGGCGGCGGTGCGATGGTAGGCGTGGGTACGGGATTGATGGCGGCGGCGGCGGTCTTCTTCTGCGCCTTCAGCAATTCTTCTGCGTTGACTTCGCGTTCCAATTGTTCGCTCAGTTGGCGCGCCATGACCCGCGCGCGCCCCACCCAGTTGCCGACCTGGCGCGCAACCTTGGGGAGCCGCTCCGGTCCCAGCACGATGAGCGCTATGGCCGAAGTGAGCAGTATCTCCGAGAACCCGACATCAAGCATGCGGCATCAAGCGTTGGTTTTCGGGGGAGCCTTGGCCTCGGCCTCGCGCGGTGCGGCGCCGGCATTGAAGTCCGCGTCCTGTTTGAGCTGTTTCACGGACTCTTCCGTTTCACCCTCGTTCATGGCCTGCTTGAAGCCCTTGACCGCCGCGCCCAAGTCCGACCCGATGCTGCGCAACCGCTTGGTGCCGAATACCACCAAGGCGATGACCAAAATGACCAGTAGCATTTTTGTATCGAACATGTCGCTTCTCCAAACCGCTAGGTAGCCTAGGTAGCCGCTAATAATACGCCAATGAGATTATGACATTGGACATGCGGCATCGATGCGTGTTCGGTCGCATTTGAGATTTGCGCAATCAGCTCTCCAGCCAGAAGGTGACGGGCCCGTCGTTGGTCAGCGACACCCGCATGTGGGCGCCGAAAACGCCGGTTTCGACGCGTTCGTGGCGGGCGCGGGCCGCTTTGACCAGATAGTCGAACAGTTGCCGGCCCTGCTCGGGGGGTGCCGCAGTCGAGAAACCGGGCCGCAGGCCCTTGTGGGTGTCCGCGGCCAGGGTGAACTGAGGAACCAACAGCAAATCTCCTCGGACCTGCCCGAGGCTGAGATTCATCTTTCCGGCCTCGTCGGCGAACACGCGGTATTGAAGCAGGCGGCTGAGCAACCGCTCTGCGGAGGGCTCGTCATCGTTGGGCCGCACCCCCACCAGCACCAAGAGCCCGGGGCCGATGGTGGCGACCCGCGCGTTGTCGATGTCGACCCCGGCTTCCACAACGCGCTGCAGCAACCCAATCACTCGTGCCTCCTAATCCATTTTTCTCCGGAAATGGCACGAAATGCGCCACCGGCCTCCACAGGGGAAGGCGAGCGCACCCCCTTAAGTCAGCGCCGCTTGTCCGCGTTCGATCGAGTACACAGCGCTCGAAAGCCCGCGGCGACGAAGGGTGCCAGCCGTTCATGGACGCTGTCCAGATCCGAGGACTTGCACAGGCCGCCCGACAAGGTGTCGATCCGCCCTGTTTCGGCGAAGGTGAGAGTCAGCGCCCCCGTCAGGAATTGGTAGCCCCAATACACCTCGCGCGCCGAGCAGCCCGGCAGCGCCTCGCGCAGCACGGCGATGAACTTCTCGACCAGGGGATCGAAGTACTGGGTCATCAGCACGGGCGCCCATTCGGGAGAATTGTTGACCTGCGCGACCAGGGCAAAGTAGCTCTTCCAACCGGGGCCGCCTCGCGCCGAGCGCTCCAGCAGGGGATAGGTGAAGGCATTGACGATGTCCTCGAGCGTCGGCGCACCGGGCAGCGCCGCACGGCGCACTTCCTCCAGCATGGCCAGCCGCTCGGGATTGAGAAGTTGCGCGCGCCGCTGGAACACGGCCGCGAACAACTCGCGTTTGCCCCCGAAATGGTAGCTCACGAGGGCGACGTCGACTCCCGCCTCTTCTGTGATGTCGCGGACGGAGATTCCGTAGAAGCCGTGGCGCGCGAACAGCCGTTCCGCCGCGTCCAGGATCCGCTCCTTCCCGGGTTTCGTCCCGGTCTTCTTGGCAGGACTTTTGCGGCGCACAACGACCATCGGCCTCATTCTCCCGTGTTGCTTCGCGCACTGCAACGCAGCCGCCCGATAGCTATTGACTATTCCTCAACGATCGTTGAATACTCACTCAACGACTGTTGAGGGCATTGCGGTGAGCGTCAGCCTGCGGGCCGGCACCGGCCGCGCAATAGTACAAGAGCGGCCCTCGCGGGACCGACCGATTACAGGGGAGAGATCATGAGTAATACTGCAACGAATACCTTTGCCAAGGCGTGGGTGGCGGCGGCCCTCAGTGTAGGGTCCCTGCAATTTCCGAGCGCACATGCGCAAACTTCTCTTTCCGACGCTGCGGCGCCCGAGGGCCTGACGGAGATCGTCGTCACCGCGCGTCGCCGCACGGAGAATCTCCAAGACGTGCCGGTCGCGGTGACGGCGATCGGCGCCGCGACGATCCAGACGCAGGACGTGACGAATCTCGAAGACCTGAACAGCTTCGTTCCGAATTTCAAGATCGCCGCCGACCGCGCAACCAGCAGTACCATCAACGTGTATATCCGCGGTGTGGGCCAGAGCGACCCGCTGTGGGGATTCGACCCCGGCGTCGGCGTATATATTGACGATGTGTATCTGGCACGGCCGCAAACGGCGCTGCTCGACGTGATCGACGTGCAGGATATAGAAATCCTGCGAGGGCCCCAAGGCACGCTGTACGGCAAGAACACGATTGCCGGCGCGATAAAGTACGTGACCCGGGACATCGACGGCCCCGCCACCCTGACCGCGTCGGTGACGGGCGGCAACTACGGCGAGCACGATGAGAAGCTCAACTTCTCGACCCCACTGATCGACGACCACTTGTACTTCGGCCTCGCGCTCGCGGATTTGCAGCACAACGGCTATGGTCAAGTCGTCGCCGAGCCCGGCTACCCGGCGAGTCCCTACAACAGCATAGGCCAGGACGTCTCGAACAAGGACGTGCAGGCAGGGCGCGCCAATCTGACCATCAAGTGGGGCGAGAGCTCGAAGCTGCGGATCGTTGCCGACGACATCCTGGACAATTCCAACGCCTCGGGAGGCCAGCGCCTCAACAACTACCTGGCGCCGCAGCTCAGCGACCCGTTCGACACGCGCACCGACATGCCGGTCGACAACGATTACTCTCACCGCAGCGGCGCTTCGGCCACATACACCCAAAACCTGACCGATCAGCTGGGTCTGAAGGTCGTCGCCGGGTATATTCACGGCAAGAGTCAACAGTTCATCGACTTCGAAGAGCTTGACTCGAATCTCTTCCAAGTGCCGGGCGCATACCACGATCAACAGTCTTCGGGCGAGGCGCAGCTGACCTTCAAGAATGACCTGGTGAACGCGGTGGGCGGCGTGTTCTACATGGACAGCACGGCCTGCGGATCCTACAACGCGTCGATCGGCACCCTCAATCTGCTCGACATCCCCGCATACGATCTCTACATCACCGAGCTGGTGCAGGGTTGTGTGCTGACCAAGAGCTCGGCGGCTTACGGCGATACCGCGTGGAAGTTGACCGACCGGCTGAACCTCGATGCCGGCATACGCTGGAATGAAGATCAGAAAACCGCCCACGTCTACCAGGCGGACTATGCCAGCGTGGCACCCACGCAATTGCTGCCGAACCAGCAGTTCTTCAACCCGGCGCAGGTGCCCGCCGGGTTCTTCCCGGATCCGGGCGTGGTGACCGACTACACCAACACCCGTGCCTTCGTGAACGTCACCCCGCGTCTCGGCCTGGACTACCACTGGACCGACCATGTGATGACCTACGTGTCCTACAGCCGCGGCTTCAAAAGCGGCGGGTTCGACATGCGCGGCAATGCGGCCGTCTACCCGCAGACCGAGAACGGCTATAACTCGGAGACCGCGGATAACTACGAGGCGGGAATCAAGTCGACGCTGTTGAACGACACGCTGATGCTCAATTTCACCGCGTTCTACGACCCCTACAAGAACGCGCAGATCGGCGTTCAGCAGTTCGTCGATTATCTGGGCACGCCGACCAATCTCACCGCGGTGCTCAACGCCGGCAAGCAGATCAATGAGGGGTTGGAGATCGAGTCGGTATGGAGGCCGCTCAAGCCGCTGACTCTCGGCCTCAACGTCGGCTATTTGGATTCGTACTACAAGGACTACCTGATTCCCTGCAACGTGTTCACGGCCGCGCCCGGTTGCGGGCCGAGCGTGGCGACGGTCAACGTCGCCGACGACAATCGGCCGCTCAACGCGCCGGCATGGACGGTATCCGGGAACGCGACCTACACCTGGGACCTGCCCTCGGGAGAGATGCTTGCGCGCGCCGGTTACGATTGGCGCAGTTTCACCAAGGTCGCGAACACCACGCCGAGCGTGACCGATCAGCCGGCCTACGGCCTGCTCAATGCCGGTCTCGCGTTCACCGCCACGAACAAGGCCTGGCGCTTCTCGCTGGACGGCAAGAACCTAACCAATCGGTACTACCGGGTCGCCGGCTATGATTTCGGCAACCCACCCATCGGACCTGCCAATTCCTTCATCGGAGGCGTCAGCCAGATCGGTTTCTATGGACCGCCGCGCACCTATCAAGTGACGGTCCAGTATCACTACTAAGGAGCCTGTCGCGCTTATGACGTGGTTCCAGGCGCCGGCCGTCACGCTGCCCTACCTGGTCGCGTTGCATGGCAAATGGCGGAGTGCGCGCACCGCCTTGGTCGAGGGCGAGCGGCGCCTCAGCTGGCGTGAGTTCGAACAGGAGACGGCGCGCGCCGCCAACGGCCTGCGGGCGCTGGGATTGAAGTCCGGCGATCGAGTCGCCGTGCTCATGGACAACAGCTTGGAAATGGTGGTGCTGTTGTTCGGCATTCTGCGCTTCGGAGCCGCGGCGGTGCCGCTCAATGTCTCCATCTCCGACGATGCGGTAGCGCGGATGATCGAGGACGCGGACGCCCGCGCCGTATTCGCATCGAAGAAACATTGCCGAAGGATCGATGAGTTGCGCGGGCGGAGCGAGGCGGTCGCGCGCGCGGTGCGAGTGGCACTCGGCCACGCAGTCACTGGGTGGAACGACTTCGATGAATGGCTGAGTTCGCAGTCGCTCGAGTGGCATGGGGTCGTCGCACCGGAACAGGAATGCAACATCATCTATAGTTCCGGTACCACCGGATCGCCCAAGGGCATCGTGCATTCCCACGGCACGCGCATGCACTGGGCGGTCGATCTGGCGCAGGTGCTCCGCTACCGCGGCGACTGCGTGACGCTGTGCTCCCTGGGATTGTTCTCGAACATCACCTGGGTCGCCATGCTCTGCACCGTGCTGGTCGGCGGAACCCTGGTGGTCATGCCGAGCTTCGACGCGGCGGCGGCGGTGGATCTCATGGCTCGCGAGCGGGTCTCCCATGGAACCTTCGTACCGCTGCAACTGGAGAAGCTGTTGGCCGTTCCCGACATCGAAGGACGCGACCTCTCGAGCCTCGACGCCTTCATGTGCTGCGGCTCGCCATTGGCGGTGGACATCAAGCGCGAGTTTCCGCGGCGATTCCATTGCCATTTGATCGAGCTGTACGGCCTGACCGAAGGGCTGTGCACCGTGCTCGCGCCCGAAGACTTCGAGCACAAACTCAAATCGGTGGGCAAGCCCTTCCTCGGCACCGACCTTCGCATCATCGGCGAGGATGATAAAGAGGTGCCGCAGGGCGAGACCGGCGAGATCGTCGGCTTGAGTCCGCTGCTCATGTCGGGCTACCACGGCAACGATGCCGCCAGTAACGATGCGACCTGGACCGATCCGCAGCAGAGGCGCTGGCTGCGCACCGGAGATTTGGGACGACTGGATGCCGACGGATTTCTGTACATCGTCGACCGCAAGAAGGACATGATTCTGTCGGGCGCGCAAAACATCTATCCCGCGGACATCGAGGAGGTCATGCGCACGCACCCCGGCGTCGCCGACGTGGCGGTGGTCGGCGTGCGCAGCCGCCAGTGGGGCGAGACTCCGGTGGCCGTGGTGGTCCCCGGGCCGAACGCAGAGCTCGACGCCCGAGCGTTGGTAGAATGGACCAACTCGCGAGTGGGCAAACAGCAGCGGATCCGTGCCGTCGTTTGCCGCGCGAGCCTGCCGCGAAATGCCAACGGCAAAGTGCTGAAGCGCGAACTGCGACAGGAGCTGGCCGACCTTGCCTACTGAACCGTATGCCGAAACCTACTGGCAGAGCCATGACGGCCTGCGCCTGTACGCCCGGGTTTACGAGGCGGCTGACAAGGGTGCGCCGACCGTGCTTTGCCTGCACGGCCTGACCCGCAACAGCCGCGACTTCGAGGATCTTGCGCCTGCTTTGAGCCGGCGCTATCGCGTCATCGCACCCGATTTACGCGGCCGCGGTTTCTCCGCGCGCGATCCGCAGATGCAGAATTACCAGCCGGCGATCTATGTGAAGGACATCGTCGCATTGCTCGACGCCGTGGATGCGCCTCGCGTCGCCATCATCGGCACTTCGCTCGGCGGCATGCTCGCCATGATGCTGGGGTACGGTTACGCCGGCCGCGTCGCCGGCATGGTCTTGAACGACGTGGGACCCGAAATCGATGCTCAGGGCATCGAGCGCATCAAACAATACGCCGGCCGGCTGCCGGCCCCGGGCACCTGGCGAGTCGCCGTGGCCCAGACCGTGGCTGTGTACGGCGAGGCCTGGCCGGGGCTGCCGCCGCAGCGCTGGGAGCAACTGGCGCGCCGCGGCTACCGCGAGGACGCGGCCGGCACGGTTCTGGCCGATGCGGATCCGAATATCGGCGAGGCGCTGCGCGCGGCACCCGCGGCGGCGCTCGATCTCTGGCCGCTGTGGAGGTCGCTGCGCGACATTCCGACCTTGAGTATTCGCGGAGCCCGCTCGGACATATTGAGCGCGGCTACGTTTGCGCGCATGAAGAGCGAGAATCCCGGCCTTGAGCAGCTGGAGGTCGCCGACCGGGGCCACGTGCCGCTGCTGGATGAGCCCGAGTGCTTGACGGCGCTGGATGATTTTTTGTCGCGAATTACATGAGCGCCACCCGCGCCGGCCCGGCGCCCCTCGCCTACCGCTCCTATGTACTCATGGTTCTGGTGCTGGTCTATACCTTCAACTTCATCGACCGCCAGATCGTCGGCATCCTCGCGGTACCGATCAAGTCCGAACTGCACTTGAGCGATTCGCAGCTTGGGCTGATGGGCGGACTCGCGTTCGCGCTGTTCTACACCCTGCTCGGGATACCCATCGCGCGCCTCGCCGACCGAGTCAGCCGGACCGGTATCATGACCGCGGCGCTGGCGCTGTGGAGTCTCATGACCGCGGTCTGCGGACTGACTCAGAACTTCGCCCAGCTTTTCCTGGCGCGGGTGGGCGTGGGGGTGGGTGAGGCCGGAGGAGTGACTCCCGCCTATTCCCTGATTTGCGACTACTTTCCGGTGAAGGAACGGGCGCGGGCCTTGAGCGCATACTCCTTCGGCATTCCCATCGGCAGCGCCGTCGGCATTGTGCTCGGCGGTTTCATCACCAGCATTATGAGCTGGCGCGCCGCGTTTTTTATCGTGGGGTTCGCGGGCCTTTTGATCACACCGCTGCTGAAGCTCACCGTGCGGGAACCCGAGCGCGGCATGCTGGACCCCGCGCGAAGCGATGCCGACCGAGCCGCCGGCGCACCCTCTCTGTTCGCCATCATCGCCGTGCTGGCGCGCAAGCCCAGCTTCTGGGGATTGTCGCTGGGTGCATCGTGCGCATCCATGATGGGGTACGGCTTGTTCTTCTGGGCACCGTCGTTTCTGGTGCGCAGCTTCCACTTGAGCCTGCTGCACGCATCCTTGGCCTACGGGGGGCTGGTGCTGGTCGGCGGCCTGCTCGGCATCTGGCTGGGAGGAGTGCTGGCCGATCGCTATGGCGCCGCGCGCCGCGGCATGTATGCCTTCATCCCCGCGATTGCCTTCATCGCGACACTGCCCTTCTATGTCGCGGGCGTGCTGTCGACGACGCTATGGATCAGTTTTGCCGTGCTGCTGGTCCCCACTGCGCTTGGACTCGCGTGGCTGGGCCCGGTGCTCACGGCCGTCCAACACCTCGTTCCCGCCCACATGCGGGCCACCGCCTCCGCGCTGTTCCTATTCATCAACAATCTCATCGGTATCGGCCTTGGGTCCACCCTGATCGGGCTGGTATCGGACTCCATGCGCCTGCGCTTCGGCGCCGAGTCGCTGCGCTATGCGATTCTGGGCGGCACCGGGTTCTATCTGGTCGCCGCGGCCCTGCTTATCTTCGCTGGGAGAAAACTACCCCGGGATTGGGTGGGGTAGCCTCCACATTGTTGCCAGATTCAGCCTTGCGCCCGCCTATCAGTTCCACTTTCGCGAAATTCCCGGGAAATGGGTTCCGATGGATCAACCTCCGGTCATTTGCGCCACAAGGTGGGAGTAAACAGCACCAAAATCGTGAAAACCTCCAGTCGGCCGAGCAGCATGGCCGCCGAGCATACCCAGGTCTGGAAGTCGCTCAATACGCCGTAGTTGCTTCCGGGGCCCACCAACCCCAAACCGGGCCCTGCATTGTTGATGCAGGCGACGATGGACGAGAGAGCGGTCATGAAATCCAGGCCGCTCGCGAGCTGTACGAAAATCAGCGTCACCGTGCACATGAAGTAAAGAAACACGAAGGCCAGCACCGCGAACACCACCCGATTGGCAATCACCGTTCCGCCCACCTTGAGCGGACGCACCATGTTCGGGTGGACCAGCTGATTCAGCTCGCGATGTGCCTGCTTGGCGAGCACCAGGGTGCGGATCATTTTGATGCCGCCGCCCGTCGACCCCGAGCTCGCGACGATGCAGCTCAGGAACATCATCCACATGGGCGCGAATATCGGCCAGTGCGAATAGTCCTGCGTGTGCAAGCCGCTATCCACGGCGATGGACACGAGATTGAAGGTGGTGTGGCGCAGCGAGGTGGGATAGTCCGAATAAGTGCCCTTGAAGTACAAGAACAGGGAAATGCCGATGATGCTCGCTCCGAGCACGCCGAGGATGGCCTTGGCCTCGGCATCCCGGAAATAGGCCATGACCCCGCGCTGGCTCCAGGCGAGATAGTGCGTGGCGAAATTCAGTGCCGCCAGGATCTGGAACACGGTGAGCACCATCTCGATGGGCAAAGAGTTGAAATGCCCGATGCTGGCGTCGTAGGTGGAGAAGCCGCCGAGGGCGAGCGCCGAGAAACCATGGCAGACGGCGTCGAACCAATTCATGCCGACCATTTTCAAGGACAGGATGCAGGCCAGCGTCAGTCCTGCGTACACCGTCCATAGCAGCTTGGCTGTCTGGCCGATGCGCGGCGTGAGCTTGCTGTCCTTCATCGGACCGGGCATTTCGGCGCGATAAATCTGCATGCCGCCCACGCCCAGCATGGGCAGGATGGCGACGGCCAGGACGATGATGCCCATGCCTCCCAGCCAGCTCAGCAAATGGCGCCACAGATTGATGGAGCGGGGCAGGAATTCAAGACCCGACAGCACCGTGCCGCCGGTGGTGGTCAAGCCCGAAGCGGCCTCGAAGTAGGCGTCGGTGAAATTGATGGGCAGAAAATGCCACAGCGGAAAACCGGCGACCGCGGGCAGCGCCACCCAGGTCAAGGCCACCAGCATGAGTCCGTCGCGAGTCTTGAGCTCGCGCTTGAAGCGGCGGGTGGCGAGCCACAGCACGGCGCCCAGCACGAAAGTGGCGAGCGCGGAAATGACGAAGGACGAGAGCGCCGGATCGAGCGCCCACACCGCCAGGATCAGAGGCGCGAGCATGGTCGCGGCAAACACCATCATGACGAGGGCGAAGACGTGAGCAACCGGCAGTAGGATGTCTTTCACAAGAAGGAGGCGGAGCCCTGGAACAATTTCTCGACGGCTTCGATGTGGCGCCGATCCGTCAGGAACAGGATCAAGTGATCGTCGGGCTGCACGGTGGTGTCGTGATGAGCGATGATGACGTCCTCGCCGCGCACCACGGCTCCCAACGTCGTGCCTTCGGGCAGGGCAATATCTTCGATGCGGCGCCCGATGACCTTCGAGCTGTCGGCGTCGCCATGTACCACGATCTCGAGCGCCTCCGCGGCGCCGCGGCGCAGCGAGTGCACGCGCACCACGTCGCCGCGCCGCACATGCGCCAGCAGCGAGCCGATGGTGACGGTCTGCGGTGAGATGGCGACATCGATGGAGCCGCTTTCGATCAATTCCGCGTATGAGGGCTTGTTGATCAAGGCCATGACCTTGTGAGCGCCCAGGCGTTTGGCGAGCATGGCCGAGAGAATGTTCGCCTCCTCGGAGTTGGTCAGCGCGGCGAAGACATCCGCACTGTCGATGTTCTCCTCGAGCAGCAATTCCTCATCCGCCGCATCTCCATGCAGCACAGTGGTGCTCTTCAATTGCTCGGAGACCTTTCTCGCCCGTTTGCCGTCGCGCTCGATGAGCTTGACCTGATTCTTGTTTTCCAACACTCCGGCGAGCCGCACGCCGATATTGCCGCCGCCCGCAATGACCACCCGGCGCGCGGGGGCTTCCTCGCGGCGCATCTCTTTCATGACCACGCGGATGTTCTCGCGTGCCGCCAGAAAAAACACCTCATCGCCGTCCGCGATGACGGTGTCGCCCTCGGGTTTGATGCTCTTGCCGGCCCGGTAGATGGCGGCGACCCGGGCGTCGGCGCTGGGAATGTGCTCACGCAGGGTGCGCAGCTCCTGACCGACCAGGGGGCCCCCCTGCAGCGCGCGGATACCCACCAGGCGCACCCGTCCGTCGGCGAAATCCAGCACCTGCAGCGCGCCGGGGTAGCGAATCAGGCGTGCGACGTACTCGGTGACCAGCTGTTCGGGGCTGATCCACACATCCACCGCCACGGCGTTCTCGCCGAACAGCTTGTCCCGCTCGGTGAAGTCGGCGGAGCGCACGCGCGCGATTTTCTTGGGTGTGCGATACAAAGTCCACGCGATCTGACAGGCCAGCATGTTGACCTCGTCGCTGTTGGTCAGCGCGACGAGAATGTCCGTGGAAGCGATTCCCGCCGCCTCGAGAATGCGCGGACTCGCCGCATTGCCGTTCACCGTGCGAATGTCGAGACGATCCTGCAGATCGCGCAGGATGTCCTCGTTGATGTCGATGACGGTTACATCATTCGCCTCCTCGCGAGAGAGGTGATACGCCGCCGTGCGGCCGACTTGCCCTGCGCCCAATATGATGATTTTCACGGTCTAAGATTACTCTACACGAACGAGATTGGCGTAAGACAGCATCAGCCACTTCGTGCCCTGCCTTTCGAAATTGACCTGGATCCGGGCGTGCGGCCCGTTGCCCTCGAAATTGAGCACCACCCCGTCGCCGAACTTGGAATGCCGGACCCGGCTGCCCATGCGCATGGCAGGACTCGGCGATTCCTCGAGGGATGCGCTGCGCTTGACGAATACCGGCCGGGACACCTGAAGGCGCGGCCGGATCTCCTCGACCAGATCGGCCGGCAATTCGCTGATGAAGCGCGACGGCTGGCCGTAGGTATCCACCCCATATAGCCGCCGCTGTTCGGCGTAGGTGATGTAAAGCTGGCGCATGGCCCGGGTCATGCCGACATAGCACAGGCGGCGTTCCTCCTCGAGACCTGCCAAATCGGCCACCGAGCGCTGATGCGGAAACAGCCCGTCCTCCATCCCGGCCAGGAACACCACGGGAAATTCCAGGCCCTTGGCCGAGTGCAGAGTCATCATCTGCACGCAATCATCGTAGGGGTCCGCCTGGCCTTCGCCGGACTCCAGCACCGCATGCGCGAGAAAGGACTCTAGCGGCGACAGTTCGTTTTCCGCATCCGTTTCCGGCGAGAAGCCCCGCGCCGCGCTGACCAATTCCAGCAGGTTCTCGACCCGGCCCTCGCCCCGCTCGCCCTTCTCCTTCTTGAAGTGTTCGATGAGCCCGCTCATCTGAATGACGTGATCGACTTGGCTCTGCAGCTCCATTCCCTCCACTTCCCGTGCCAGCTTGTCGATCAGGTCCATGAAGGCCTGCAACGCCAGGGCCGCGCGCTGCGGCAGAGCGTGCTGCACACAGTGCAGCGCACCGTTCCACAGCGAGGTCGCGTGGCTGCGCGCATAGTCGCGCACGGTGTCCATGGTTTTCGCGCCGATGCCGCGCACCGGCATGTTCACCACCCGCTCGAAGGAGGTGTCGTCCGCTCTGCTCGCGATCAGCCTCAAGTAGGCGAGCGTATCCTTGATTTCGGCACGCTCGAAGAAGCGCAGCCCCCCGTACACGCGATACGGCATGCGCGCATTCAGGAACGCCTCTTCGAAAACGCGGGACTGGGCATTGGATCGGTACAACACCGCGACTTCGCGCCGGGCTCCGCCGTGAGCCACCCAGTCGCGAATCCGATTCACCACGAAGTCGGCCTCGTCGCGCTCGTTGAACGCGGCATACAGCTTGACGCGCTCGCCGTCCGCGCCGCTGGTCCACAGGGTCTTGCCCAGCCGGCCGGCATTGTTCGAGATCAGCGCGTTCGCCGCCTTCAAGATCGTGCCGGTGGAGCGATAATTCTGCTCCAGCTTGTACAGCACCGCCTGTGGAAAATCGCGCCGAAACTGCTGCAGATTCTCGACCCGCGCGCCGCGCCAGCGATAGATGGAATTGTGCGTGACGACGCCGCCCGCGATGAAGTTATGGGTGCGCTCGACGTTGATGTCGTAGACCTCGGCATCGTAGGTCTCGTACTCGATGCGCTCGACCACGTCGAACCGCCCGGAATCGACCACCATGACCATGCCGCTGCGGATGCTGGCCGCCGCAATGAAGGGCAATGACTTCTCGAGCATGTGCCCCTGAAGAACGTAGCGGCAGTCGAGCCGCTCGCGGATAGCGCGTGCAATCGACATCAGCTCGCCGAAGTCGGCGCGCACGGTCTCGAAGCGCCAACTTAAGGATCGTGCCTTGGCTGCACGGACCTTAAGCCCCATGGCTTCAAGGACGGCGCGATCGTTAAGCGAAACACCTAGCACGGAAATACGATGCATCGGTGTGCCGCCGCGCCGGTCGCCGCACAGCGTGATGACGATGTTGCGACGGCTGGAATTGCGGCCCTGTGGCTGGTGGTGCGGTCGGTCGATGTCCAGACCCACTTCTTCCAGCAGGCGTTCGGCGGATACTAGTGTGTCCAGCGAATTGAATATCCGCCGCAAATGGCCGGCATCGTGTACGAAACCGTTGCCGGCTTTGCCTTTGCGTGGGACGAACGGGCAGGTCGGCAGGCCGAAACGCAGCGACGTCACCACCTCGTCGATACGTGCTTCGATCTCGCCGGCGTGGGTGCGGACGATCCACAGCGCGTCGGCATGCTCCTGGAGGGAGCGTTGCTTGAAGCCCACCATGGGCCTCGCCTGGCCCTCTGTGTATACCTGCGAGGTGCCGAGCCGGTAGCCCACACCGTCCTTGTGCATGAGGTACAAGAAATAGGTCTGGGGTGTCTCGCCAAGTACGTACCCGGCGAAGTGCACGTGCTCGGGGGTGCTTTTGATGACGGCGCCGGAGCGCAGATGCACGCACACGAGCTGTCCCCTCCGGCGCTTTGCGAAGCACGCGGTCACCCGGGCCGGACGCAGATCACCGCCGCCGTGGTTCGACAGCACGGAATCGCCGGGGACGATCGACTCGATGGCGCGCTTTGCGCCGTCGCCCATCGTCACCTGGGTCCCGGCTGCGAGACATTGATCGTCGTCGCCCACCACGAAGGGCATGCCGCCGCCGGCGGTCAGCAGCATCAGCCATTTATACTGAATCGCATTGGTGTCCTGGAACTCATCCACCAGCACATGCCGAAAGCGCGCGCGATAGTGCTCGAGCAGCGGCGCATTGTCGCGCCACAATTCATAGGCTCGCAGCAGCAGTTCGGCGAAGTCCACGACGCCGGCGCGCTGACACGCCTCCTCGTAGGCCTGGTAGATCTTGATCAATTGGCGGCGCGTCGGATCGCCGTCATCCTTGATGTGCTTGGCGCGGTGACCCTCGTCCTTCTGCGCATTGATGAACCAGAGGATCTCACGCGGAATCCACCGGGTCTCATCCAGCTCCAGTGCCTTCAACACCTTGCGCAGCACCCGCGCCTGATCTTCGGAATCCAGAATCTGAAAGCTCTGCGGCAGGCCGGCTTCGCGCCAATGGATTCGCAACAGCCGATGGGCCAATCCATGGAAGGTGCCCAGCCACATGGCCCCGCTCGGCAATCCCAACAGCGTCTCGATGCGGCTGCGCATCTCGGCGGCGGCCTTGTTGGTGAACGTGACGGCGAGGATGCTATTGGGAGACGCGCCTTCGACCTGGATCAACCACGCGACCCGATGCACGAGGACCCGGGTCTTGCCGCTGCCGGCGCCGGCCAACACCAGGGCCGCGCCCAAGGGCGACGCGACCGCCTGCCGTTGATCGTCGTTGAGCCCGTCCAAAAGATGAGAAACGTCCATAGGGGCGCGAATTGTACTGTAGCGGGGGAACGGGTAGCGGACCCCAACGGCCGCCGGGTGTCAAGCGCTCCGGGGACCGGTTTCCTCGGCAAATTCGATTAGGGCAAGCACCAGGGAAAGCACCACCGGCCCCGCAATGACGCCGATCGCGCCGAACGCCGGAATCCCGCCAAGCACGCCGATGAACACGGCCAGCGCCGAAATCCTAGCTCGGCCGGAAATCAGCATGGGGCGCAAAACGTTGTCCAAGCCGCCCAGCAGGAATCCCCAGGCCACCATGAAAATGCCGAAGCCCCAGCGGCCGTCGACGAACAGCCAGATCGCGGCCGGTCCCCACACGAACGCCGATCCGCCCACCGGAAGCATGGAGAGCAGGGCCGCCAGCACCCCGAACACCACCGGCGAGGGCAGGCCGGCGATCTTGAATCCGATGCCGATCAATATTCCCTGCAGCAGCGCCGTGAGGCTGGTTCCGACCACGATGGCACGCGTCACGCCGCTCAATTGCTGGAACAGCCGCTCCTTGCGCACTTCATCGAGAGGAATCAAGCGGCGCGCGCGCAGCATCAAGGAGTCCCCGTCGCGCAGGAAAAAAAACAGCAGAAACAACATGATCGCGAATGCCAACAGCGAACCCAAGGCGCCCAGAAAGAAGCCGCCGCCCATGCTGGCCGCCGTTCTCAGCACCTCGCGCGTGCCCGAGACCAGCCACGCCTGAAACTGCTCCGCGGATATCCCCGCATGCGCTTCCAGCCAACCGTTGATGCGGGCAATCCAGGGGAATTGCTGCAGATCCGACAGCGATTTGATATCGAGCTCGGCTGCGGACTTCTGCAGCTTCTGCATCAGAACGGATATCTGCGCCACGAACTCGATTGATAGGGCGCTCAGGGGCAACAGGATGACGATGGGCGCAAGCAAGGTCAGCACGCCGGCCGACAGGCCCCGACCCGACAATCGGCGCCGCAAGCGCAGGTTCAGCGGATACAACAGGAACGCCAGAAAGGCCGCCCACACCAAAGGCTTTATGAACGGCGCGAAGATCAGCGTCAGCGCATACCCTAAGACGGCTGCGACGACGAGCGCAAAAATACGCGGATAAAAGCTCGATGTCGGCATTGCCATATCCTACGCGAACCCGTCCCGCGGGTCGTCTCCTCAAAATTCCGGGATACGGGTACCATGGCGCGATGACGACAATAACCGTCAATAATCGAATGGTCGACGTCGATGCCACGCCGGACACCCCCTTGCTGTGGGTGCTGCGCGATCACCTGGGGATGACGGGCACCAAATTCGGGTGTGGCATGGCGCTGTGCGGAGCCTGCACCGTGCACATCGATGGCGCGGCGACGCGCTCCTGCGTTCTTCCCTTGAGCGCCGTGGCGGGCAAATCCATCACCACGATCGAAGGGCTTTCCCTGGACAGCAGCCACGCCGTGCAAAAAGCCTGGCTCGAGATCGACGTACCCCAGTGCGGCTATTGCCAGTCCGGTCAGATCATGTCCGCCGCGGCGCTGCTCAAATCCAATCCAAAGCCCAACGATGCCGACATCGATGCGGCGATGTCCGGCAACATATGCCGCTGCGGCACCTATCCCCGAATCCGCAAGGCCATCCACCGGGCCGCGGAACTGCAGCAAGCGGACGCGGCGAAGTGACGCCGGCGTCCAGTCTCAGCCGCCGCGATTTCTTGAACGCGACGGCCACCGTAGGCGGCGGCTTGGTCATCGCGCTGACGCTTCCCGGGCCCGCGGCCAAATCGAATTCGGCAGCGGCAGCGGCAGCGCCGGCGTCGCTCGAGGCTGTGCCGGGCGCCGTGGCCGGCGCCGCGCGGCCGGGCAGCCAATTGAACGCCTGGCTGAAAATTGCCCGCGACAATTCCATCACCATCATCGTCGATCGTTCGGAAATGGGCCAAGGGGTCTACACGGCGTTGCCCATGCTGCTGGCCGAAGAGCTGAATATCGATTTCAACACGATTCACATCGTGGCCGCGCCGGTGGGCGATGCCTACATCAGTCCCGGAAACGGCGGACAGATCACCGGAACCAGCAACAGCGTGCAGGAATCATGGGAGAAGCTGCGCATGGCGGGCGCGACCGCGCGCACCATGCTCGTCGCGGCCGCCGCGCAAGCCTGGCACGTCGATCCGGCACAGTGTCACGCGAAGAACGGCATGGTCGTCAACCTCCGCGGACAGGTGCTGACCTACGGCCAGGTGGCCGACGCAGCGGCGAAGCTCCCCGTTCCAAAAGACGTCAAGCTGAAACCCAGGAGTGATTTTCAGACCATCGGCAAGCCGCGATCGCGAATCGACACGCCGTGCAAAGTCAACGGCAGCGCCGAGTTCGGCCTCGACGTGAAGCTGCCGGGAATGCTGTATGCGGCGCTCGCTCAGAGTCCGGTGCTGGGCGGCAAGATGCTGACGCTCGATTCCGCCACCTCGGAGAAGATGCCCGGCGTGCGCAAGGTGTTGATCACCGCGAGCGGAGTCGTGGTCGTCGCCGATCATTTCTGGCAGGCCCTGAAGGCTCGCAACGCGCTCCGGGTCACCTGGGATGCCGGCCCCAACGTGCGGCTCGATAACGCCGCCATTCGCGCGCTGCTGAAGAAAACCGCCGCGGGCGGCGACGGTCTGTCGGCGCGCGCCGATGGCAACGCGGCAGCCGCGCTCAAATCCGCGAAACAGCAGCTGAGCGCCGCCTATTATTTGCCGCTGCTCGCGCACGCCACCATGGAGCCGATGAACTGCACCGCGGACGTCAAGGCCGGCGGCTGCGACCTGTACGTGGGCACCCAAGTACAGCAGGTTGCGCAAACCACCGCTGCAGAGGCCGCCGGACTGAAACCGGAGCAGGTGCGGGTGTACACCACTTTGATCGGCGGGGGCTTCGGCCGGCGGCTGGACATCGACTTCATTCCCGCGGCGGTGGAGGCATCGAAGGCAGTCGGCGCGCCGGTCAAAGTGATCTGGACGCGCGAAGATGACATGACCCACGACACCTACCGCCCGCCCGCCTATGAGGAGGTCAGCGGTGGTCTCGACGAGGCCGGCAAACTCGTCGCCTGGAAGCTGCACATCACCAGTCCCTCGATTACCGCGCGCATGTTTCCGCCCGTCAAGGGCGTGGACGATTCGGTGATCGAGGCTGCAGTGAACAATCTTTACGATGTGCCGAATCTCGCGGTGAGCTACTCACGCCAGGAGATCGGCATCGATGTGGGCTACATGCGCTCCGTGAGCCACGCACCCAATTGTTTCGTCATCGAAAGTTTCATGGATGAGCTTGCGGCAGCGGCGGGCAAGGACCCCTTCGATTTTCGGATGCAGCATCTCGGCAAAAAGCCACGTCAGCGCCACGTGCTGCAATTGGCAGCCGAGCGCGCCGGATGGGGCAAGGCTCCGTCGGGACGATACCTGGGTCTCGCGCTGATGGAAGGCTATACGACACACCTGGCGCAGGTGGCGGAAATCTCCATCGTCGGCGGCGAGCTCAAGGTGCACAGGATGGTCTGTGTCGTCGACTGCGGCCAGATGGTCAATCCGCGCATCGTCGAATCGCAAATGGAAAGCGGCATCGTCTTCGGTCTCACGGCCGCCCTGTGGGGCGAAGTCACACTCGTGGGCGGCCGGGTGCAACAAACCAACTTTAACAACTACCGGTTACTGCGCAACAACGAAGTACCCGAAATCGAGGTACATCTCGTCGACAGCGACGAGACGCCCGGCGGCATCGGCGAAGCAGCCGTGCCCCTGGTGGCGCCCGCGGTCTGCAACGCCATTTACGCCGCGACGGGTAGGCGCTTGCGGGAACTGCCGATCGGCTTGCAGAAGCTGGTCAAGGCTTGAGCGGCGTGGCTTACCGCCTCCCCTGAATTTCCCAATACTGGAGATCGCATGAAACTTCGAGCCGCCTTTGCACTTTCCGGCCTGCTTCTACTGTCGCATGCCACATTCGCCGGTCCGTACACCGACGACCTATCCAAATGTCTCGTCGCATCGACCACGCCGACCGACAGGGTGGCACTGGCGCGTTGGATTTTTTTCGCATTTTCGGCGCATCCGAGTGTGGCATCTTATAGCGCGGTGAAGGCCTCCGATATCGAAAGCGCCAACGTCGAAATCGGTGCTTTGTTCATGAAGCTTCTAACCAATTCCTGCCGCGAGAAGACAAAGGCCGCATTGCGGTACGAAGGTCCAGCCGCAATTCAACTCAGCTTTCAGACTCTCGGCCAGGTGGCTGGAATGGAACTCGCGTCGAACCCTGCCGTGCAAGCCAAGATGGCGGGATTTGCAAAGCAGATCGATGAAGCGAAAATCAAGGAGCTGGCAACCGAACCGGCCGCCCCCAATGCAACCGGCGGTGAGCCCAAGTAGGGTCATCCCTGAAGTTGGTCGTGCGCAAGGAACTGCGTTGAGCGCACGGTCGTGACAATCAGTCTCTCGCGAGTCCTGTCCGTTCTGGTCGTGGCAGCGGCTTACGTACGCGGATATTGGATCCCCTCCGGATTTTTGCTGGTAACGTTCGTTTCCGCCCCCATACTCGCTTTGATCTGGTTCCCCGAGCAGATCGATGATCTCACCTTCGGTGCTTGGTACCAGGGATCCCAGGTCGACCGCCACACGCCTGCTGTCGCCGTCGCGGCGCTGGGGTGGGTCTTCCTACTCCTGTTTGTTTTGGTGCTGTTCCTGGCTCGCATTCACAGCAAGTGAACAAAGCTCAACCTCGTCGTCGGGGATTGCCGATTTCATGGGCCCGCGTAAGCGCCGTTATATCCGGCCCGAAGGTATCTCCGAACTGCCGCACGGGTAGCGGCGGCGGCGGATAACGGCCCATTTTGGAATTCCAGTACGCCCAAGAGCGGGCATCGATGATCCCTGGCGGCGCGCGCTCAAGCGCATCGCGCAAGTCATCGTCCGACACATAGCGACGCAACACCCGCATCTCTTCATGCTTCGCGTAGGTCATTGCGTACGCCATGAATCTCACTGGATCGGAGAGCGCTTCCGCTGGTGGTTCGAACCAGATGACCCTCGCCGCGATGGCAGCCGTTTCTTCATTGAGAGGGATTGGGTTCATGAGGCGCGATGATTCAAGATTGGCAACTTGTCGAGATCGACATCTCTCGCAGCCGCGGCCAAACGCGCTTTGGTATCCTCCGGTAGCTTCCGCAGATTTCCGTCCTCGAAGTACGATAATGCTTTGAGAGTGATCTGTGGATTGAAGGATTCGCCATAGAGCGCCTGAGCGGCTGCCAACGCCATCGCAAGAGTGATCTCACTCTCGGTAATGATAAAGTCCAGATCGAGATAGTCCCGCACCTCCGGCCGCACTTGGACGACTGAAGCCTTGGTACCCGCAAGGTCAAGTAAAGCTGCGACCTTGAGACCGTTGTCCTCGCATACCATCGGCGGAACGAGGCGCGGCAGATTTGGCACTCCAAAAAACGACACCACCACTGGAGTCTCTCGAATCAAGATAGCAGTCAGCGTGTCTCTCTCATTCTGTGTGACTCGAGCTTTCGCCAGAAAGGGAATCGAAGCCTGAAGTGTTCCCGGGTCGAACGAACGGCTGCCGAAGAAATCAAAGTCGGCGGACTGGCGATGCCCTAGGTGCAAGGCGATTGCAGTACCGCCGTATAGTGTGAATTCCGGCGGTACCTGACCTAATTCCATCCATAGCTGCCGCTGAGCCGGGGGCAGTATGTCCAGGCGGGGGAGGAACCTATTCATGCGCAACACCGATGAGCTGTCCTGACTCCGGACGTTTCCGCGGAAACGTCACACGACCCCGGGAAGCCCGCTGTCGCGGCTATTCCCTGAACAAGAAATAATGATCGACTATCAGCGCGGCGAACAGCAGCATCAAGTACGTGATCGAGAACCTGAACGTGCGCATGGGCAGCTCGGGCCTGTTGCCCCGCTGCAGCGCCAGCACGTAGTAGAGAAACCGCACGTTGAGCACGATGGCCATACCCAAGTAGATGAATCCGCTCATGCCCGTGAGGTACGGCAGAAGCGTGGTCAGCACCAGCAAGATGGTGTAGAGCACGATTTGCAGTCGGGTGTACGGGATGCCGTGAGTCACGGGCAGCATCGGGATGCCGACCTTGGCGTAATCGTCGCGCCGCGCGATCGCGAGCGCCCAGAAATGCGGCGGAGTCCAGGTGAATATGATCAGAAACAGGAGCAGTGCGTGGGGGTCGATGGTGTTGGTGACGGCGGCCCAACCGAGCACCGGCGGTGCGGCGCCGGCAGCACCGCCGATGACGATGTTCTGCGGCGTGGCGCGCTTCAGCCACATCGTATAAACCATGGCATAGCCGATCAGCGAGCAGAAGGTCAGCGCGGCCGTGAGCGGGTTGACGAGAAACCCCAGGATCAACATGGACAGAAGTCCGAGCAGCGCGGCGAACACGATCGCCGGGCGCATCTGCAAATGTCCCGTAGGCAGCGGCCGGCGCCGCGTGCGCGCCATTTGCTCATCGATGCGGCGGTCGAGCACGTGATTGAAGGCGGCGGCGGACCCGGATGCCAATGCAATGCCGACGGTGCCGAATAACAGCGCGGGCAGGGGCACCAGGCCCGGAGACGCGAGCACCATGCCGACGATCGCCGTGAACACGATCAGCAGGCTGACCCTGGGTTTGGTGAGCTCCAGAAAATCCCGCCATCGGCCGAAGCCTGCGAGGGATATGGGCGGGCTATCGGGAAGAGTCGGCACGATGCAAGGGTACCACGCCGATCGCGGGCGCCGGCCAAAGGGCGCGCAGCAGCCGCACCATGCTCACCACCAGAAAAGCGGCGCCTGCATTGTGTAAAGTCGCCAGCGGCAAGGGCACGCCCCAGTGCACGGTCGCCACCCCGATGGAAATCTGCAGTGCAACAGCGACCACCAACAGGAGCCCCGCCCGCCGCACTCTTCGGCTCGCGGCGCTTCGCGGGCCCGCGGCCGCCAGGGCACCTAAGACGATCAATATCGAGCCCGCGACCAGGGCACCTAAGCGGTGCGTGAAATGAATGGCCACACGCGCGGGATTGGCGAGCACACCGCCTTCGTAGTCGATTCCGAGTCCGCGCCACAGTACGAACGCGTCCCGATAATCCATCTGCGGCCAGAAAGAGTGCTGGCAGGTGGGAAAATCCGGACAAGCCACCGCGGCGTAGTTGGTGCTGGTCCAACCGCCGAGAGCGATTTGCAGTATCAGGGCCGCGAGACCGACAAGGGCGTACCTACGCAGCGCCGCCTCGCGCGGGGTTATCTCCCGCGTCTCCGGGTTCAGCGACAGCCAGCACAGCAATCCCAAGGTGGTGAGGCCGCCCAAGAGGTGCGCCGTGACGATCAGGGGCTTGAGCAGCAAGGTCACCGTCAGTGCGCCCAGCGCGCCCTGCAGACACACGACGACGAACAGTAGGGCGACGGGAACCAACGGCTGGTCGCGGCCCTTGCGGAAGCGCACGGCCCATCCGAGGAGCACCACGATGACCAGCCCCAACGTGGTCGCGAAGTAGCGATGAATCATCTCGTGCAGCGCTTTGGCGAATCGAAAGCCGGCCTGCGCTTCGGCGTGGCCGGCATTCGGGTAGGCATGCCCATAGCAGCCCGGCCAGTCGGGGCAGCCCAAGCCCGCATCCGTGAGGCGTACCCAGGCGCCGAGCACGACCACCGCCGCTGCCAGCAGTGCGCCCGCCAATGCCAGCCGTCTGAACCAGAGCAAGCGTCGTTGTGGATGCATGCGTCAGGTCAGCCTATGGAGGACAGCCGCAGTAGGCGTTTCATGTCTTCGAGCATACCCTTGGGTGCAACGTCCGCTGCATAGAACATCATAAGATTGCCGAGAGGGTCGATGAGATAGACACGCCGCGCCGCGCCGTCCAGCCCCGGCAACAGCGCAAGCAGAGGCGCCGCGGCGGGGGTTGCGCGAATCGCGATCAAGTCCGGATGCTCCTCGTGCAGGAAGCGTGCATCGCAGCAGCCGTCTTCGGCCACGAGCACGCGCTGCACGCGATTCATGTCGCGATCCAACGCCAACCGAATCTGCCGCGTGTCGTAGAGCCGGCGGCGGCAGCTCTCGGTGCAATTGCCCGTGCCGACATACAACAGCGTCCACTTGCCCTTGAGAAAATTCGGGTCGGTGCTCCCCTCGCTCAAAAGCGGCAGGGCCAGCGCCGGCACAGGTCTCACCGGCGTGATGAGCTCGCCCGCATTGACGTGTCCCCCCGGGTGCCACGTCCCGTGGCCGTAGTACAAATAGAAGGCGAGCCCTAGCGGAGCAAAAAACAGCAGCGCCAACCCGATCAACAGCCGCCGCTGGCGGCGATCGTGAACAGTGCGCTCGTTCATGGCGGTGCACCGGGCGCGCGAGCGGCGGTTGCCATCCTGCGCGTATTGGTGACCAAGTAAATCACCGCCAAGGTCAGCGCCAGGGCAAACCATTGCACGGCGTAGGCAATGTGGCGCATGGGGGGAAATCCCGGCGCCGTCCAATGGCGCACGTATCCGTCGGGCTCGCCGGGATCGAGCAGCACCAGATCCGTCGCGAAAGTCCAGGAGGACTCGCCGAGCAGCTGCGCAATTTCCGCGCGGCTGGGAAAGCCCGCAACGACTGGGTATGGCGGCTTGAGCTCCGCCTTGGTGCCCATTTGGATGCCGGGACTCGGCATGTGATCGGCGCGGCCGCGCAGCCGCCGCTCGACGCCGGCGACCGGGATGGCCGGCCGCTCGGCCCGGCTCGCTCCCAGTGGAACCCAGCCACGATTTACCAGCATCCAGCCGCCGCCCGCGAGCGCGAACGGCGTAATCACGTAGTAGCCGACGCGCTCGCCGTCAAACATGTTGTCTATCAAGATTTGCCGTGTCTGATCGTAGTGGCCGGCGGCCTCCAGGTGTTGATAACGCCGCAGCGGTGGCGTCGCGAGATCGATGGACAGCGTGGCGTCCGTCCCCGCAGCGAACGAATCGAACAGCACACGTTTCTCTTCGGCGCGCCGCAATTGCCACCGCCCCAGTGATACCAGGAACGCGATCAGCACGATGGTCAGCAGCGTCGTGAAGATGCCGGGCGAGAAGATGCGGGAACCGATTTTGATCGACACGATATACTGTGAGGCCCTTCAACACGGGACGGCTGTGGTGTTCAAATATCTCGTCATTGCGATGCTGGTGCTGATATTGATCAGCCTGGGCAAGGCGCTGTTCCACCTGACCAGCCGCAATCCCGACGATGGCGCCAAGATGGTCAAGGCATTGGCCTGGCGTATCGGCCTGTCAGTGCTGCTGTTCGTGCTGCTGATCGTCGCCTATTACAGCGGGTGGATCGAGCCGCAGCGCGTGGTTCCGGGCTACAGCCAGTAGACGAAGGTAAACAGACCCAGCCACACCACGTCGACGAAGTGCCAGTACCACGCCACGGCTTCGAAGCCGAAATGCCGCTGCGGGGTGAAATGGCCCTTCATCACCCGGAACCAGATCACCGTCAGCATGATGGCCCCCACGGTGACGTGCAGGCCGTGAAATCCCGTCAGCATGAAGAACGTAGAGCCGTAGATGCCGGTACCGAGCTGCAGCCCGAGCTCGGTGTAGGCCTCGTGATATTCCGTGGCCTGCAGGCCGACGAAGGTGAAGCCCAGCAGAAACGTCATGGCCAGGAATATCTTCAAGCGGGTCCGATGCCCCGTGAGCAGCGCATGGTGCGCGATGGTGACCGTGACGCTGCTCGACAGCAGAATCGCGGTATTGACGGCCGGAAGTCCGAGTGCCGGGATGGTTTCAAACGTGCCGTTGGCGCGGGGGCCCACCGCGGCCGGACCGTTGGTCGGCCACACCCCGCCGTAGTCGTTCCATAGCAGGAGCTTGGTGAAGATCTTCACACCGTCGCCCGAGAGCCACGGCACCGAGAAATTGCGCGCATAGAACAGCGCGCCGAAGAAGGCGCCGAAGAACATCACTTCGGAGAAGATGAACCACATCATCCCCAGGCGGAACGACCGGTCCACCTGCATATTGTAAATGCCGGCCTGATTCTCGCCGATGACGGTGTGGAACCAGAAAATGAACAACAGCGCGAGCATGACGAAGCCCGGAATCAGGGCATAGGCCGGCAGCCAGTCGTCGAGCGTGGCGATGGCCCCCGACATCACCGTGAAGAGCGTTATGGACCCGAAAATGGGCCATGGGCTGCCGTGAGGGATGTAGTACTTGTCTGCGTCCGCGTGCGCTTGCGCCATGATTTGAGAATCTCTATCTAAACGGTGAGTTGAAACGCTAGTTTAAATCGTTTGGTCAGGGCCGTGTTGCCGACTGCGTCGTGTCGTAGATGGTATAGGCCAATGTGAGCTTGTCCACGGTGACGGGCAATGCCGGGTCCACGATGAAGCGCACCGGCAGGTCGCGTTGCTCACCCGCCGCGAATTTCTGGGGGCTGAAGCAGAAGCACTCGGTCTTATGGAAGTACTTCGCCGTGCCGGTGGGCGAGATGCTGGGAACGGCCTGGGCGACGGAGGCCACATTGGTCAGATTCCTGGCGATGAACGAGGCGTCGTAGAGCTTCCCCGGATGAATCCGCATGGACGCGACTGTCGGCCGGAAATCGAAGCTGCCCACCGACGCAGGCTCGGCGATGAACTCGATGGTCACTTCCCGATTCGGATCGATCGACTCCACGGCCGTCGATGGGCCGGCCTTGGCCTCCGCATTGCCGATGCCGGCGGCTTTGCACAACACGTCGTACAAGGGCACCAGCGCCCAGCCGAAGACGAAGCTGCCGGCGGTCATGATCACGAGCGCCCTGATCAGCTTGCCGTTAGCGGGCTTTTTTTTCGGGTCGATCGGATCCATCAGTGATGACTGCGATACACCAGCAACGCGATGAAGCCAAAATAAAGCGCCACGGCCACAAAACCCAAGCCCAGCGCGCCGTTGCGCACGCGGCGCCTCAGCGAGGTGTCCTTGACGGACGTGTAGCTTGCGCTCATTGGATCACGGGCGCCGTGGTGAAGCTGTGATACGGCGGGGGCGAGGGCAACGTCCACTCGAGACCCGTGGGATGCGTACCCTCCCAAACCTCGGCAGTCGCCTTCTTGCCGCCGCGGATGCACTGCACGACGACGACGGCGAACAGGATCTGCGACAGCCCGAAGGCGAAGCCGCCGATGGACGACACCATGTTCCAATCGGTGAACTGCACCGCATAGTCCGGGATGCGCCGCGGCATGCCCGCCAATCCCAAGAAATGCTGCGGGAAGAACAGCACATTGACGAAGATCGCCGACAGCCAGAAATGCCACTTGGCCAGCGCCATGTTGTACATGTGGCCGGTCCATTTCGGGATCCAGTAGTACACCCCCGCCATGATTCCGAAGATGGCGCCCGGCACCAGCACGTAGTGAAAGTGCGCGACCACGAAATAGGTCTGGTTGTACTGGAAGTCCGCGGGGACGATGGCCAGCATCAGGCCGGAGAAGCCGCCGATGGAGAACAGGAACAGGAAGGCGATCGCGAACAGCATGGGAGGCTCGAAGGAGAGCGACCCGCGCCACATGGTCGCGGTCCAGTTGAACACCTTCACGCCGGTCGGCACCGCGATCAGCATGGTCGCCATCATGTAGAACAACTGCGCCGCGACCGGCATGCCGTCGGCGAACATGTGGTGGCCCCACACGATGAACGACAGGAACGCGATGGACGCGATGGCGTAAATCATCGAGGTCGCGCCGAACAAAGGCTTCCGGGAAAAGGTCGGCAGGATCTCCGAAATGATGCCGAAGGCCGGCAGCACCATGATGTACACCTCGGGATGCCCGAAGAACCAGAAGATGTGCTCGAACATCACCGGGTCGCCGCCGCCCGCCGCGTTGAAGAAGCTGGTCCTGAAGAAATGATCGGTGAGCAGCATGGTCACCGCGCCCGCCAGCACCGGCATGACGGCGATCAAGAGGTAGGCGGTGATCAGCCAGGACCAGGCGAACAGCGGCATCTTCAACAGGGTCATGCCGGGAGCGCGCATGTTCATGATGGTCACGATGACGTTGATCGCGCCCATGATGGAGGAGGCGCCCATCATGTGAATGGCGAAGATCAGCATGGGGAAGCTGTCGCCGGTCTGCAGGGACAGGGGCGGATACAGCGTCCAGCCGCCCGCCACCATGCCGCCCGGCACGAACAGCGTGGACAGGAGCAGGGTGAACGCGAACGGCAGAATCCAGAAGCTGAAGTTGTTCATGCGCGGCAACGCCATGTCGGGCGCGCCGATTTGCAGCGGAACCATCCAGTTCGCGAGGCCGACGAAGGCCGGCATCACCGCGCCGAAGATCATGATCAGCGCGTGGTTGGTGGTCATCTGATTGAAGAACACCGGATCGACCAGCTGCAGGCCGGGCTGAAACAACTCCGCCCGGATGACCATGGCCATCGCGCCGCCGATGAAGAACATGATCAGGCTGAACACCAGGTACATGGTGCCGATGTCTTTGTGATTGGTCGCGAACAGCCATCGCTTGATGCCGGTCGCCGGCTGATCATGATGGTCATCGTGGTGAGCGGTGTCGCTCGTGTGGGCATGCGCCATAGTGCTGAGGCTCTCTTGTGTTGCGATACTTTAGTTGGCTGCTTTCGACAATACCTGCGCGGTCGCGGGCGGTGCGGCGTCGGTCGGTGCCGCCGGTGCGGCCGGTGCGGCCGGCGCCGCCGCCTGCTTCACAGCCGCCTTCTGCTCCTCGACCCATTTCTTGAAATCGTCGGGCGTGCGCACATCCACGACGATGGGCATGAAGCCATGGTCGCGCCCGCAGAGCGCGGCGCACTGGCCCCGATAGATCCCTTCCTTGCCGGGATCGACCCTGAACCACAATTCATTCACGAATCCCGGAATGGCGGAACGCTTGGCGCCGAAATCGGGAACCCACCAGGCGTGAATCACGTCCATCGAGGTCAGCAGCAGGCGCACCTTGGTGCCGCTGGGGATGACCATGGGTTTGTCCACTTCCAAGAGATAGTTGGGCACGGTCTTCGGATCGATGCCCGAACGCAGCTGGCGCGCGAAATTCGAGTCCCGCGCCAGGGTCGAGAAGAAATTGACCCCCTCGCCCGCGTCCATGTACTGGTACTGCCACTTCCACTGATAGCCGGTGACCCGGATCGATAATTCGGAGTTGCGCGTGTCTTCCATGAAGAGAATGACTCTCGCGGCGGGGATGGCCATGGCCACGAGGATCACGACCGGAATGATGGTCCAGATGATCTCCACTTTGGTGCTATGCACCAGCGTGGTGTCGGCGACCGCGCCCTGGGAATGGCGGAATTTCACCAGCGCATAGATCATCACTCCGAACACCACCACCGCAATGGCGACGCAGACCCAGAAGACTTCCATGTGCAGGGTGTAGATGTCACGGCTCAGTTGGGTGACGCCGATCGGCAGGTTGTAGCCGTTCGAGGTGTTCGCGTGGGCCGCGGACCCCCACCCGAGGGCGGCTAGAATGAGCGCTCCCGCCCGGGCCAGGCCGTTCGGCCGAGAAGTGCTGTCGTCGTGGTCGCCTCTGGTAACGCTCATCAAAACGGATCCCCTAGTTTCTATCGATTTCAAGCGGCGGCGACTCGTTCATCCCGCCGATCAAGTAACGTAAACGCTCCGCCAGGCGACGGCGATCTTCCTCGGTGAGAAAACTGCCCACTTCGCAAGCCCGTCCTCGGCTCTCGATGGTCAGCTTGCTCAGGCCATGGCGCCTCGGCGGACTGCGAAGTCTAACCTTCGCCCAATGCCGCGCAAACTCTTGTTTTTGCGCCCCGTGCCGCGAGCGCGTGACCAGGCTGATTTGCGAGTCCGTAATCAGCACCGTCTGCGTATAAGTCCCGCTGCGCATGCTGGCCTTAAGGGCGAGCCCTAACGCCAGCATCTCGAGCGCCCAGAACGGCAACACCGGCCAAAAGCCCTGGAACACGAAGAATAAGGCAAAACCCAGAGAAAACAGACAGGTAGAAACGAAAAAAAGCACGGCGCCTGCAGGTTTCAGCGAACAATTAGGCTGCAGCTCGATGCGCTGTTCCATGGTCCTAGGATAACTCAGCAGAAGCCCCGCATGCATTGCGCCGGGCGGCCGTCATCGGCCACGCCGCGCCTGCAGTTGCCGTTTGATCTCTTCGAGGGAAACGGTGGCTGGATCGGTGTCGCCGCGCCGGGCCGACCCGGCCGGACACCACGCATGGCCGAAAACCACCTCATAGGTGGCCGGCAAGCGGCCTTCCTGCCGGAAGACTTCGTAGGCCGCCTGCAACTCGGCGAACCCTCTCCGTCCGGTGAGGCCTCGGGGCCTCCCCGCCGTCGCGTTGCGGGCGCCGGTGTGCTTGAGATCCGCGGCGAGCCGCCCGACATCGAGGTAGGTCAGCGTGTAGCGCTCGACATCCAGCACCGGGGAGGAGAATCCGGCACGCACCAAACCATCGCCGATGTCGTGCATATCGATGAATTGATTGACGTGGGTGCGCGAGTCCACTCGGCTCCAGGCGCTGCGCAGCTCACGCAGGGTGTCCGGCCCGAAGGTCGAGAAGCAGAAGAGCCCGGAAGGCGCGAGCACCCGGCGGAATTCCGCGAACACGGAGTCCGGATCGCACCACTGCAGCATGAGATTGCTGAGAATCAAGTCCACGCTGCCGTCGGCGAGGGGGAGCCGCTCGGCTGCCGCCTGCACGCGGGCAAAGCGGCGCAGCCACGATTGCCGGCGTCCGGCCGCCTGCAACATGCGCCGCGAGAAGTCCAGAGCGATTACCAACGCCGCGGGGTAGCGGCGCTTGAGGGCGCGGGATGCGTGGCCCGTTCCCGCGCCCGCGTCCATCACGACTCGGGGCGCCAACGTCGTCAAATCGAGGCGCGCCAAGAGATTCTCGCGTACCTCGGCGTGCAGAACGCCCGCGGCATCGAATGTGGATGCCGCGCGATCGAAGGAGCGCCGCACGCGGGAGGCGTCGAGCGCGTAGGCCGCGATGTCGTCCGCCGCAGCGCCCGGCCCGGATTTATCCGGCGCGTTCACATCGTTGCCGCGGAGCTCTCCGCATGAGATGCGCGCAGCGCCGGCGGACCGCCCGCCGCCTCGGCGGTTATTTTCAGCCGCCGAAACAGCGCCTGATCATGCGCAGTATCCGGATTACCCGTCGTCAGAAGCTTCTCGCCGTAGAAGATGGAATTGGCGCCCGCCATGAAGCACAGCGCCTGCAGCTCATCGCTCATCTCGCCGCGTCCCGCCGACAATCGCACATGACAGCGCGGCATGAGAATGCGCGCGACGGCGATGGTGCGCACGAAATCAAAGGGATCCAGCGGCGCTGCATCGGCGAGCGGAGTGCCCGCGACTCTCACCAAGCGGTTGATGGGAACGCTTTGCGGGTGCTCCGGCAGAGTTGCGAGAACGTGCAGCAGTTCAGCGCGGTCCTGAGGCTCCTCGCCCATGCCGACGATTCCGCCGCAGCACACGTTCATCCCGGCACTGCGTACGGCGTGCAGAGTGTCGAGCCTATCCTGGTAGGTGCGGGTGCCGATGATTCTCTCGTAGTACCGGGGCGAGGTATCGAGATTGTGATTGTAATAGTCGAGCCCGGCGTCCTTGAGTTCCTGCGCTTGGCTCTGCGTCAACATCCCCAAGGTCGCGCAGGTCTCCAATCCCAAGGACTTCACTTCGCGGATCATGGCCAGCACCTTGTGCAGATCCTTCTGCTTGGGCGAGCGGTAGGCCGCGCCCATGCAGAAGCGGGTGGCGCCCGATTCCTTGGCCGAGCGCGCGTGAGAGGCGACTTCCTCGAGCTCGAGCAGCTCCTGCGGCTTAAGGCCGGTGTCGAAGCGCACGCTCTGCGGGCAATAGGCGCAATCCTCGGGACAAGCCCCGGTTTTGATGCTCAACAGGGTGCTGATCTGCACGGTGTTCGGCACAAAAAAGCGCCGATGCACGGTCTGCGCTCTGAACACCAAATCCATGAACGGCAGCGCGAAGAGCTCTTGAACTTCCGCGAGCGTCCAGTCGTTGCGTACTGTCATCAAAACCCCTCGTGAGTGCCTCGCCGAATCGCCCGCACCCAGTATTCGGCGGCCCGCACTCTTAGTCAACCAAGAGGCCTCCGCAAGGTTGACGAGGGGGCGATGCTCACATGCCCGCGAATAGATACGCGAGCATGAGCCCTATGAAAACCGCCATCCCGAAATAGTTGTTGTTGAGGAAGGCGCGCAGGCAGGCGTCGCGATCGCGCGCGCGTATCAGCCACAGCTGGTAGATGAAAAAAATCGCGCCGCCCAACAGCCCCAGGTAATACCAATAAGTCATGTGGAGTGTATTGCCCACCAGCGCCAGAGTGAGCAGGGTCATGACTTGAAGCACGGCGATGATGTGGCGGTCCGAATCGCCGAACAGAATGGCGGTGGAGCGCACGCCGATCTTCAGATCGTCATCGCGGTCCACCATGGCGTACATGGTGTCGTAGACGGTGACCCACAGCACATTCGCCAGCAACAAGAGATAAGCGACCCGCGGCACCTGTTCGAGCTGCGCGTCGAATGCCATGGGTATTCCCCAGCCGAAGGTGAGGCCCAGGTACATCTGCGGCACGGCCAGGAAACGTTTGACGAAGGGATAGCTGATCGCCAGAAACCCGCCTATCGACGCCAGCAGCAGCGTCGAGCGGTTCAATTGCAGCGCGAGCACGAGGGCCGTCATGGACAGCACCGCAAACAGCACCAGCGCCTCGAGCGTCGAAATACGCCCGGCCGCCAAGGGTCGGTCGCGGGTGCGCGCCACGTGCGGGTCGAAGCTGCGGTCCGCATAGTCGTTGATGGCGCAGCCGGCGGAGCGCATGAGAACGGTTCCAACCACGAAAATGGTAAAAATGCGCGGATTAGGCCGTCCCCGGCCTGCGATCCACAGCGCCCACAAGGTCGGCCAGAGCAGCAGCCAGATCCCGATCGGGCGATCGAGCCGCATGAGCCGGGCGTAATCCAAGAGCCCATCGAGGATTCTCGGGAGTTCGTGGGTGGTCCAGGGATGGAACCGCACGCGGTAGGCCATCCATCGCCAACGTTCGGCGATCCTCTCGATCAGCTCGACTCCTGAGCGCGGCAACTGCTCCATCAGGTCAGCCCTACACGCGGCCCACGGCCGGCAGGAAGAGCTCCTCCATCAGCAAAGGCGCGCCGCGCAGCGACGCCCGCGAACGGCGCGCCCAAAGGCCGGCCGGCTTGATTTCGGCGTCGCGCAGCGCGCGCGCCGTCACGGGATCCGACACCGGCAGCCACGCGTACTCGTAGGAACTACGCTCCACTCCGGACAAGTCACTCAAGGTCTCGCCCAACGCCGTGTCTCCGAGTTCCGCCAGCCAGGAATGCGCGCACAGCGTCGAGTCGGGAATCACCGTCTGCGCGAACACCCAAACGTTGCCGCGGTGGGACATTTCAACGTCCCTGAACAGGCCGGCATTGTCCTGGATGCGCAGCGCCGACCGGTGCGCATCGTTGAGCAAACCGGTCCACTGATCGATGAGCTGCAGCGTGAAATGCTCGCCGCAGACGGCCTTCATGCGCACGGAGACCAGGCCCTTGCCGATCAACCAAGCCCGGGCTTGGTGCTCGATGGTCAATTGCCCCAGGCGCTCCGCGGGCAGCCATTGAATCGAATCCACCGTGCGGGTTTGTTCCAGAGTCATGGGGCATTCTAACCGACACGGCCGTATTGCTCCGCATGACCCACCCAGCGGCGGACGAGCGGCGCCACGTGCAGCGGCCACTCGCGCAGCAGGGTCTCCGCGGCGATTTGCACCCGGGGCAGCAAATCGGCGTCGCGTAATAAATCGGCAACACGCATCTGCGCGAGACCGGTCTGGCGCGTTCCGAGCAGCTCACCCGGCCCGCGCAGTTCCAGATCGCGCCGCGCGACCTCGAACCCGTCGTTGGTGTCGCGCATCACGGCCAGCCGCTCCCGCGCCAGCGGCGACAATGGCGCGCGGTACAGCAACAGGCAGGAACTGGCATGCTCGCCGCGGCCCACGCGGCCGCGCAGCTGGTGCAGCTGCGCCAACCCCAGGCGCTCTGCATTCTCGATGACCATGAGCGTGGCGTTCGGCACGTCGACTCCCACCTCGATCACCGTGGTTGCGACCAGAAGCTGAATTTTTCCGTCCTTGAAGCGCCGCATGGCGCTCTCCTTGGCGCGGGCAGGCATGCGGCCATGCACCAGCCCGACGGAGAGCTCGGGCAGGGCGGCGGCCAGTGCCGCGGCCGTCTCTTCCGCGGCCTGGTACGGCATTTCTTCGGATTCGTCGATCAGCGGACAGACCCAGTAGGTCTGCCGTCCGGCAAGACAGGCGGTTCGAATCCGCTGCACCACCTCGTCACGGCGCGCGTCGTTAAGGACCACGGTCTTCACCGGCGTGCGCCCGGGCGGCAGCTCATCGATCACCGAGACATCGAGGTCGGCATAGGCGGTCATCGCCAGAGTGCGGGGAATGGGGGTCGCGGTCATGATCAATTGATGCGGCTGATGGCCGCCGGCCGCCCCCTTCTCGCGCAGGCTCAGGCGTTGATGCACGCCGAAGCGATGCTGCTCATCCACGATGACCAGCGCGAGCGCGGAGAATTCGACGCTCTCCTGAAACAGCGCATGCGTGCCGACGACGATGGCCGCGTGCCCCTCGCGAATGCCCTCGAGGGCGGCATCGCGCGCCTTGCCGCTCTGCCGGCCGGTCAGCAGCGCCACGGCTACCCCTACGGGCTCGAACCAGAGCCGAAAATTCTGCGCGTGCTGGTCGGCCAGCAATTCGGTCGGCGCCATCAGCGCCGCTTGCCGGCCGGCTTGCACGGCCTGCGTCGCGGCCAATGCGGCGACCAAGGTTTTGCCGCATCCCACGTCGCCCTGCACCAGGCGCAGCATGGGTTTGTTGACCGATAAGTCGGACTCGATCTCGGTGAGCGCCCGCTGCTGTGCCTTGGTCAGCCGAAACGGCAGCTTCGCCAGCAAGCTTGCCTTCAGGGTTCCATTCGATGCCAGGGGCCAGCCGGGATCACTCTGTATGCGCTGCCGCAGCAGCTTGAGCGACAACTGGTGCGCGAGCAGTTCTTCGAAGGCCAGCCGGCGCTGCGCCGGGTGCCGGCCGCTCAACAACAAATCCACGGGAGCGTCCGCCGGCGGACGGTGCACATACAGCAGGGCTTCGCGCAGGCTGGGCAAGTGCGAGTCGGCCAGAACGGCGGTGGGCAGCCAATCCTCGATGTCGCCGGCAGCCGTCTCATCGAGCGCCGAGCCCACCAGCATTCGCAGGCGTCCCTGGGTGACGCCCTCGGTCAGCGGATAGATCGGCGTCAGATGATCCGTTGGGGCCGCGGCGGCTTCGGGGTCAATCCGCCGATATTCCGGGTGCACGATTTCCAGTCCCATCGGACCGCGCCTGGCCTCGCCGAAGCAGCGGATGCGCACGCCGCGTGCCAGGCCGTTTTGCTGCTGCGCCGTGAAATAGAAAAAGCGCAGCGTCAGAAAGCCGGAACCGTCCGCGATTCGGCACAGCATCTGCCGCCGCCCGCGAAATACCACCTCCGTGAGCTGAACCTCGCCCTCCACCGCCGCGCGCTGACCGGCGCGCAGTTCGCCCAAGGGAACCACCCGAGTCCGGTCCTCGTAGCGCAGCGGCAAGAGAAACAGGAGATCCTGAGTGGTTTCAACCCCCAGGGCGCGCAGCCTTTGGCTAAGCGCCTCGCCGACGCCGCGCAGAGCCGTGACCGGCTTAAGTAGCGACAATGCACTCCACTTCGACCTGCGCTCCACGCGGCAGCGTGGCGACGCCGACGGCGGCGCGTGCAGGATAGGGCTCGCGGAAATACTCGGCCATGATCTTGTTGACCAATCCGAAGTGCGACAGGTCGGTGAGGAACACCGTCGCCTTCACGACGTCGTCCAAGCTCGCACCGGCCGCAAGCACGATGGCTTTCAAGTTGTCGAATACCCGGCGTATCTGCGCTTCGATATCGCCTTTCACCATTTCCTTGGTCGCGGGGTCGAGCGGAATCTGACCGGACACCCAGATGGTGTTGCCCACGCGCACCGCCTGCGAATAAGTGCCGATGGCGGCCGGCGCGTCGGCCGTCGAGATGATCTGTTTGCTCATAGTTTCAAGCCAAGGTGCGAAAGACGCGCTGCACGTCCGGCATGCGCCTGATGGTTTTGATGACCTGCGCCAGGTGTTTGCGGTCGCGCACCTGGAGCTGAAATTTGAGGGAGGAGCTGCTCACGTCGCGTTCTTCCAGAGATACCTGATCGATGTTGGTTTCGGTTCCGGCAATGCTCGAGGCCACCGCCGCCAGCACGCCCACCCGGTTGTTGATCTCGAGCTGGATCTCGCAGCTGAACAAGCGGCCTTCCGTCGCCTCCCAAGCCACCGACAGCCATTTCTCCGGTTGCTTGCGGTACTCGGCGAGGTTACCGCAATTCTGGCGGTGAATCATCACGCCGCGCCCCGCGCTCAAATAAGCCATGATGGGATCGTTCGGGATGGGGAAGCAGCAGCGCGCGTACGTGACCAACAGCCCCTCGGTGCCCGCGATCATCAAGGGGCCGCCGTGATTCCCGGGGTGCTGGCCGCCGTCGTGCGAGGGTTGCAAACGGCGCGCGACCAAGGGCGCGAGACGCTCGCCCAAGCCGATCTTCTCGTACAGCTCGTCGGCGTCCTTCAGATTCAGCTCCTTGACCACGGCGGCCAAGTCCGCCGCAGGAACCTTCTTCAGGTTGAGCGAAAATTCCTCGAGCGCGAGTCCGAGCAGACGCCGGCCGAGCTCCAAGGCCTCGCCGCGCTTGAGATTCTTGAGGTAGGCCCTGATCGCGGCGCGCGCCTTGGCCGTCACCAGGAAGCTCGACCACGAGGGATTCGGCGTCGCGCCCTTGGCGGTGATGATCTCCACGGTCTGCCCGTTGCGCAACGGCGTGCGCAAGGGGACCAGGCGCCGATCGACCTTGGCCGCGACGCAGCGGTTGCCGACGTCGGTATGGATGGCGTAGGCGAAATCGACCGCGGTGGCGCCGCTCGGCAGGCGCAGTATCTTTCCCTTCGGAGTGAACACGTACACCTTGTCCGGGAACAAATCGACCTTGACGCTCTCCAGGAACTCCTCGGAGCTGCCCCCTTCCTGAATCTGCACCAGGCTCGCCAGCCACTCGCGCGCCCGATCGTGCTCGATGCCGCCGAACGTGTCTCCGCCGGATTTGTACTTCCAGTGCGCCGCGATTCCGGATTCCGCGACGCGATGCATCTGCTCGGAGCGGATCTGAACTTCGATGGGCACGCCGTTCGGTCCGAACAAGGTCGTGTGCAGCGACTGGTAGCCGTTGACCCGCGGGATGGCGATGTAATCCTTGAAGCGCCCCGGCATGGGCTTGTAGACGCCGTGCACCAATCCTAAGGTGCGGTAGCAGGTGTCGGCGCTGTCGACGATGATGCGGAAGCCGTACACGTCGACCATCTCGTTGAGCGAAATTTTCTTGTTCTGCATCTTCTTGTAGATGCTGTACAAGTGCTTCTCGCGGCCCTCCACGGCTCCGGTCACTTGCGCTTTCTTGAGCGTGGCCTTGAAGGTCTCGGCGATCTTGCCGATGAACTCCTTTTGATTGCCGCGCGCCCGCTTCAATTCCCGCTCGAGCACTTTGTAACGGTAGGGGTACAGGGCTCTGAAGCCCAAGTCTTCGAGCTCGAGCTTCACCGCATACAGCCCCAGGCGTTCGGCGATCGGCGCGTAGATCTCCAGGGTTTCGCGGGCGCTGCGGCGGCGCTTGACCGGCGGCATCACTCCCAGGGTGCGCATGTTGTGCATGCGGTCGGCGAGCTTGACCATGATCACGCGGATATCGCGCACCATCGCCAGCAGCATCTTGCGGAAGCTCTCGGCTTGAGCCTCCTGGCGATTCTTGAACTGAATCTGGTCCAGCTTGCTGACGCCGTCGACCAGCTCGGCCACGACCTGGCCGAAGATCGACGCTATCTCCGCCTTGGCGGTCGGCGTGTCTTCGATGACGTCGTGCAGGATGGCCGCGACCAGCGTGTCCGCATCCAGGCGCAGGTCGGCGAGGATGTCGGCCACCGCCACCGGGTGGGTGATGTAGGGTTCGCCCGAGACGCGCTTCTGCCCGCGATGCTTCTCGGCGCCGAATTCATAGGCTTCGCGCACCCGCTCCACCTGGGCGGGCGACAAATAAGCTTCGAGTTTGTCTAAGAGCTGGCTGATCCCGGTGGATCGTCTTCCACCAGGTAGGAAACCAAGTATGGAAGACGCATAGTCCATCGCCGCTCTTGAATTTGGCCGGTCTTAACTAGTCCCCTAGGCCGAGCTGCGGCGCACGGAAGTCCGAGGGCATGTCGAGCTCGCTTACCGCCGGCTGAACCGGCTCTTCGGGCTCTTCCAACATCTCGAGCGTAATGTTTCCGGCGGCAATCTCGCGCAGCGCGACCACGGTCGGTTTATCGTTCTCCCATTCCACGGTGGCTTCCGCACCGTTTGCCAGGCGGCGGGCGCGCTTGGCGGCCAACAGCACCAGATTGAACAGGTTGGGTTCGTTTTGCAGACAGTCTTCGACAGTGATACGCGCCATACTAAGGTTCCGTTAAAGGGATTGTAAGAGTAGCAGAAAACGGCTGGATCGGCCTAATAGTGCTTCTCCTTAAGGCTTCCCCGCAGCCGCGCCCCCGAGCAATTCCGCCGCCAGCCGCACCACTTCGGGGCGGTTCGCGCTCAAGCGGCCGCCCCGGTCCTGTGCGATGTCGAGCAGATCGCCGAGCGCCTGCTCGAAACGGTCGTTGACGACGACGTAGTCGAATTCGGTCCAATGCCCGATGTCCTCGGCCGCGTCGCGCAAGCGGCGCGCGATCACCGCGCCGGAATCGGTGCTGCGGTCCTTGAGCCGCTGCTCGAGCGCGCCGCGCGACGGGGGGAGGATGAAGACGCTGCGCGCCTCGGGCAGGCGTGCGCGCACCTGCCGCGCGCCCTGCCAGTCGATCTCCAGCAGGAGCTGCTCGCCGTTGCCCAAGGATTCCTGCACGGCGCGCAGACCCGTCCCGTAGCAATTGTCGAAAACCCGCGCGTGCTCGAGGAACTCATCGTGGGCCACCATCTCGTCGAAGCGCTCCATGGACACAAAATGATAGTCGCGCCCGGGGATCTCGTTGGGCCGCGGCTTGCGCGTGGTGTAGGACACGGAGAAGCGGATTCGCGGCTCGCGCTCCATCAACGCCTTGACCAGGCTGGTCTTGCCCGCTCCGGACGGTGCGGATATCACGTAAAGTCGGCCGCGCTCCATGAGGCCGTTACTCGATGTTCTGCACTTGCTCGCGCGAAGTGCAGTTAAGGCATTGATTCATCATGACATCCAGAGGGCACTTAGGCCACCAGCTACGAATTTAGCTACAAGCTATCTGGCGCCAGCGCCTAGGGAGAGCGCTCTTGCATCCGCGAATGATTGCAGCGTTTCAGAGTTCTTGCAGGATAGCCCCGCGCTTACTCTCAGGGCCACATTGTGCCCCAAAGATTGCGGCTCGAAACCAGCGAGGCGTGCATTTCGACGGCGCGAGCGCTGTTGAGAATCGTCGCCGCCATGATTGCGCCACGTTCTGTGAAGACTTACGGCAAGTACTTGCGACGCTGGCAGCGGCCGGTCTTTAAAGTCGCAATTTGCGACCTTAAAGAAATGGTCCCCGCGGCGTTTACGGATGCATGCCCATGCAGGTCGGAGCGCTTGGTGCTCACCCCGACACTGAGGACTGAGTTAGGACTCCGCGATGTGTTTGCGCGCTTGTTGATTCTGCGACTGACGCTGACCGGCCCTGCCGGTCGCTGTGCTGAAACTCTCCGCCTGTAAGCGGACGTTCGACACTTGAAGTAGGATGGGCGAAAGTGCAGCGCGTCTAGAACTTGGAAACCGGTTGATGTGTGATCCATTCGCAGCCCGGCAGCACAAATGCTGATCCAATCCTTAATGCGTCTGAGAACGCGACGTACCCTGCTCCGCGACACGTTCCGCAAGTCGCAGGCATCTTATCTTGAGTTTGTGGCTACGGCCGAGCAGTGCGCGTTAAGGCTATCGCCAGATTTCAAACTAGCCTGGCAAAGCGTGTATCAGTTGCAACGCTTGCTAAAGGAACAGCAATCCATTCGATTTGAGTATCTGTTGAAGGCTCGTCATTTGGATTGTTCGCGTTTTGAGTCCCTGGACGCCATCGCGCGGCGTTAAGGCATAGGGGCGTTCGGCCGCTGTTGTCATGCAAATGCCGCCTTCGCTACACCTTCTCGCGAAGATCGGCGGTGAAGCCGATAGGCCGGCGCTTTGGCACAGGCGGGTGCATGAGCTGGCGAATGGCAGCGAGGATGGCGGCGATGGCTTCATCGTGGATGGTGAGCTTTTTGTCGAGCCGGGTTTCGAGCTGTGCGAAGCGACGGGCCAGTTCCCTGTTTGAAGCGAGCATCTCGCGCAGCTGAACGAAGGCACGCACCACATAAACGCTCATTTCGACGGCGCGCGGGCTGCTTAAGATCGTGGCGGTCATTATGGCGCCATGCTCGGTGAAGGCGTAGGGCGTAAAACGCGGATCGCGATGCTTCTGGGAACCGGTCGCATTTTGCGACCGGTTCAGAGCTACTATCTCGGTCCGGGTCAGGCGGAATATGAAGTCCGCTGGGAAGCGCGCGGCATTGCGCTTGACCTGCTCGTTGAGGCGCTTGGTAGTCACGCCATAGAGGGCGGCGAGTTCGGCATCGAGCAGCACCCGATGGCCGCGTAGCACGAGGATCGCGCTGGCGATCTGTTCGGGGGCGACTGATTTGCGCATGGATGCTTCCTAAGCTCCGGCGTTACGAGTTGGAGCGGCGGGTTCGCATCGGTGCGACCTTTCGCTCTCCGCGCTCGATTTCCAGTAGGAGCGCCGTCCACGTTTCGAGCGCGGCTTTGCGCTCCGCAAAATAATCGTGCGTGTTGTAGACGCCCTGGAGGCCGGGCAGTTTGTGGTTGAGGCAACGCTCGGCGACCTCGCTGCGAATGCCCAGGGAGGACAAATGCGTGCGCATGGTGCGCCGTAAATCATGAATCGTGAATTCGTCCAGGCCGTGATCCACGCCGGCGAGAGCGGCGTTCAAGGTGTCTATGCCGACATGCAGTGCACGTTGCCGGCGGTCTCTGCGCCGCTTTGGAAGTACGAATTCGCCGCCGCAGGCGACTTCGCGCAGGGCCTTCAGCCATTCGACCACCGCCGGCGCCAACGGGATCGACAAGGGCGCCACGGTCTTGGTGCGCTTGGCCGGCAGCCGCCACACCGGACCCAAATCCGTCGCGCCATCGAGGTCGAATTCACTCCACTTGGCGCCCAGCAATTCACCTTTGCGCACGCCGAGGGCCAGCAGCAGTTTGACAGTCAGCAGGTTAGTGCCACCGAAGTTCGGTGCGTCTCGCAGCGCCTTGAGCAGTTTCTCGAGTTCGTCGCGGCTCAAGGATCGTTGCCGCGCGGACTCCTTGCCGCCGGCGTCGCTGAGATTGAAATCAGCTACCGGACTGGACGCAATCAGACGCCTGCGGACAGCAAACCGGAAAACGCGCCGCATGTAGCGCAGCAGATCATTCGCTGCCGTCGGGGCGTTCTTGGCTACGCGTGCTAGCAAACGGGCCGCCATGGCGGGCGTAATGTCTGCGGGCACGGCACTGCCGAACTCGGGAAGCATGTATTTGTCCAGATATCGGCGCGGCACAGCCGGGTACTTGAGGTGTCCGCCTTCGATCTCGGTTTCGTACCAATCCTCGGCCAGCTCCTTGAACTTGCCCCGTGCCTTCTTCGCGGCGCTGGCTTTGAGTTGCGCTTCGACCTCGCTCTGCTTCTCCAGCAGCGGGTCACGGCCGGCATCGACCAACGTGCGTTTGGCGCGCGCGGCCTTGCGGGCCGCCGCCAGCTCCATGTCGGGGTAGCTCCCGAGCGCCATCCACCGATCCCGGCCGCCAAAGCGGTAGCGCAGCGTCCAGCTTGTGCCCAAAGCCGATTGCTTGCGCAGATAGAGCCCCGCGCCGTCGGGAAGGAGTACGGGGTCCCCCTTCTCATGCGCTCGCTTGACCTGCAGCGCCGTCAGTCTATCCCGCGCCATCGCCACGCCTTTGTAGCTAATCCAGGAACACGCGCTTCCTCTCGACTGTAGCTAGTGTTGTAGCTACACACCTAGCAACAAACTTTAGCGCGGCAGCGCCTGGAAGTCCACGGACGGCAGTTGTCAATAATTGCTTGATTTATAGAGAAATGCGGGGCCCGGTCCGGCGAGCCCAAACGGCTCCGGGTGCTACTCGATGTTCTGCACTTGCTCGCGCATCTGTTCGATCAGCACCTTCATATCGACCGCTGCGCGAGTGGTTTCGATGTCTTGAGACTTCGAGGACAGCGTGTTGGCTTCGCGATTCAGTTCCTGCATGAGGAAATCCAGGCGCCGCCCGGCGGGCTCCTGGTCGTCGAAGGTTTTGCGGACTTCCGCCACGTGACCGCGCAGCCGGTCGATCTCCTCATCGACGTCCAGCCGCTGGGCCAATATCGCGAGTTCCTGCTCGAGCCTGTCGTGGTCCACGTCGGCGACCAGCTGCGCGACGCGCTCCAGCAGCCGCGCGCGCATGCGCGCCCGCACCTCCGGCAGGCGATCGGCGACCCGAGCGGCGAATTCGACCAGTCCGCCGCAGCGCTGCTCCAGGGCGTCGCGCAGGCGGCCTCCCTCGCGGTCGCGAAAGCGCGCGAGTTCCGCCAGCGCGTCGGCGAGCAGCGCCTGGGCGGCGGCGACCATCGGTGCGTGATCGCGAGTGGCGTCCCGGATCACTCCGGGCCAGCGCAGGAGGTCGAGGGCATCGATGCGTGCCGCAGGGCCGGCTTGCGCGGCGATCGCCTTCGCCCGTTCGTTGAGCGAGGCGAGCAATTCGGCATCGACTTCGAGCGCACCGGCTCCGACGACAGCAGGCCGAAAATGCAGGGAGCATTCGACCTTGCCGCGGCGGGCCGAGGCGGCCACACTTTGGCGAAAATCCGCCTCTCCGACCCGAAACTCCTCGGGCAGGCGGAAGCTCATTTCCAGAAATCGGTGGTTGACCGTCTTCAGTTCCCAGGCCAATAACCCCTGTGGGAACTGGCGCTCGCGTCGCGCAAAGCCGGTCATGCTACGAATCATAGGGGTCTGCGCTAAAATCGGCCATAATCCTTGAGTTGAAGTTTATCAGAAGCCTAGGAGCTGTCATTGCAGATCGAGACCGCGGATGTCAGCCTCATCGGCCACCGCGAGGAAAATCAGGACCGAGTTGCAGTAGCCGCCGCCGATAACGCGGTGCTGTTGGTCGTGATCGACGGCATGGGCGGCCACGCGGAAGGCGCGCGCGCCGCGGAAACTGCTCTGGCGACGTTGCTGGAAGCTTTCTGGCAAACGCCGCATCCCATCTTCGATCCGCTCGGTTTCCTGCATTTGTCGCTGGGCCGCGCGCACGAGGAAGTGGTGAAGCTTGGGCACGGCCTGAGCGTCGAAGCGCGCCCGCGCGCAACCTGCGCACTGTGCCTGGTGCAGGACTCCGCCGCCTATTGGGCGCATGTCGGCGACAGCCGCGTCTATCAATTGCGCCAGGCGCAGGTGCTGGAGCGCACGCGCGATCACAGCCACGTCGAAGTGCTGCTGCGCGAGGGCCTGATCACCGAGGCGGAAGTGCACGGCCATCCCATGCGCAACTACGTCGAGTGCTGTCTCGGCGGCGATGCAGCCCTGCCGGAGATGACCATATCGACGCGCCGCAAGCTCAAAACGGGCGATGTACTGCTGCTGTGTACCGACGGATTGTGGGCCAATTTACGAGATCAGGATTTCGTGCGCTTCGCGCAGACCGTTGCCAAACCTCTGCGCGAATCCCTGACCGATCTCGGTACGCAGGCCGTGGAGGCGTCCGCGCCCTACAGCGACAACACCAGTGCGGCCGCGCTGCGCTGGCGGGCAGCGTGAGTATTCGACCGAGCGGCCGGGCAGCCGACGAGTTGCGCGAGGTGACCTTCGAACGCGCCTACACCAAGCATGCGGAAGGCTCGGTGTTGGTGGGATTCGGGGCGACCCGGGTGCTGTGTACGGCCAGTATCGAAGACAGCGTACCTGCGTTTCTGCGCGGCCAGGGTCAGGGCTGGGTGACGGCCGAGTACGGCATGCTGCCCCGAGCCACCCATACGCGCTCAGGCAGAGAGGCGGCCCGCGGCAAACAATCCGGCCGCACGCAGGAGATTCAGCGGCTCATCGGCCGGGCACTGCGGGCGGTGGTCGATCTGAAGGCCCTGGGAGAACGCACCGTGACCATCGACTGCGATGTGCTGCAGGCGGACGGCGGTACCCGGACGGCGGCCATCACCGGCGGCTTCGTGGCGCTGGCGGATGCCGTCGACACCCTCCTCAAGCGGCGCGCCATCAGCTCGAACCCGCTGCACGGGCAGGTGGCCGCCGTGTCCGTCGGCATCTACCGAGGCACGCCGATGCTCGACCTGGATTACGCCGAGGACTCGAGTGCCGAGACCGACATGAACGTGGTGATGAACTCGGGCGGCGCCTTCGTCGAAGTGCAGGGCACTGCCGAAGGACATGCGTTTCGCCGCCACGAACTCGACCAATTGTTGGACCTCGCGGCCTTAGGGATAGCTCGCCTGCATGCCGCGCAGCTCGCCGCCCGTGCCGCGTAAGCCGCTGGTTGTCGCCACCACCAATCCGGGCAAGTTGCAAGAATTTCGCGCCCTACTGGCCGGCTTGCCCTTCGACATCCGCAGCCTCGGTGAATTGGGTATCGCTCCGCCCGAGGAGTCCGGCACGAGCTTTCTTGAAAACGCCCTGTTGAAGGCGAGGCATGCCGCCGCGGCAGGAAACGCCGCGGCCATCGCGGACGACTCCGGGCTCGAAGTCGACGCGCTGGGCGGCGCCCCGGGCATTTATTCAGCCCGGTACGCGGGGCCGAACGCCGACGATGCCCTCAACAACGCAAAACTTCTGCGTGCTCTTCGGGGCGTACCCCGTGAGCGGCGCCGAGCACGCTACCGTTGCGCCTTGGTGTTCGTGGTCGGCCCCGCGGACCCGGCGCCGTTGATCGCCGAGGGCGTGTGGGAGGGGCTCATTCTCGAATCGCCCAAAGGTGAGGGCGGCTTCGGCTACGACCCCTACTTCTGGCTTCCGGATCTCGAGTTGACGGCGGCGCAGCTCGATGTGGCGGACAAGAATCGGCGCAGTCACCGCGGCATCGCGCTGCGCTCCTTGGTTGCGCAACTGGCGGCGCGGCCCGCCGATCTCGCGGCGCAGCCTACCCAGGCGGTGCGCCCATGAGCCGGCCGCCGCTCTCCCTGTACGTGCACATGCCCTGGTGCGTGCGCAAGTGCCCGTACTGCGACTTCAACTCGCATCAATTGAGGTCGGCCGCTCCTGACGGCTCGTACATCGATGCGCTGATCCGCGATTTCGATTTGGAATTGCCGCTCGCGATGAGCCGGCGGATCGACACGGTATTCTTCGGCGGCGGCACTCCCAGCCTGTTCCAGCCTGAGGACTTCAACCGTCTGCTCCACGCGCTGCGGCAGCGTATGGCGTTCGCCGACGATGCCGAGATCACGCTGGAAGCCAATCCCGGGACCATCGAACGCGGCCGATTCAGCGGCTATCGGGACGCTGGAATCAATCGAGTGTCATTGGGGGCTCAGACGTTTGGAGCGCGCGCGCTCGAGCGCCTGGGCCGCATTCACTCGGCGGAGGACACCCATCGTGCCGTGGACGAATTGCGCGCGGCCAAGCTCGACAACTTCAACTTGGACTTGATGTACGCCCTTCCGGAGCAGACCTTGGAAGAAGCCGTCGAGGATGTCCGGATCGCCTGCGCGCTGGCACCGGCGCACATTTCTTATTACCAGCTCACGCTCGAGCCGGGGACCGTATTTCATGCCCGGCCGCCGACACTGCCGGACGAGGAGGCCGCCTGGGCTATTCAAAGCGCGGGTCAGGCGCTCCTGGCCGACGCGGGGTATGTGCAGTACGAAGTGTCGGCGTACGCGCGGCCTGCAAAGCGCTGCCGGCACAATTTGAATTACTGGCTATTCGGCGACTACCTGGGGCTGGGCGCCGGTGCGCATGGAAAACTCAGTCTGGAACTGCCGCAACGTATCTTGCGTACCGTCAAGCCGAAGCAACCGCGCGAGTATCAGGATCAGGTTCGCCGCGCCGCCGATCGGGAGGGAGGCGCGGGTAGCGAGGGAGGCGCGGGTAGCGAGGGAGGCGCGGGTAGGGAGAGAGGCGTGGGTGGCGAGGGGGGCGCGCAGCCCGGAGCTGCCATCGGCGAGAGTTCGTTCATTGCCCCGGCGGATCTGCCGTTCGAGTTCATGCTGAATGCTCTGCGGCTCAATGAGGGCTTCTCGATCGACGATTATCGGCAGCGAACGGGGCTCGAAATGGACTCGGTGGAGCCCAGACTGGCCTCAGCCCAAGAGCGGGGTCTTCTGGAAAGCCGGGAGGGGGGCTGGTGTCCGACGGAGTTGGGGCGCCGCTTCCTAAATGATCTCCAAGCAAGTTTTCTCGCCTAAGCTTATGCACACGGGGGCCCGGGCCCCGCACAAAGGGGTACCTACAGCACATTGCGCTTAACGTAGTTCAGGTGCGTGCCGTAATCTCTTGATTTGTAACTGAAAAGCAACTTGTCTATTTTTTGACCAAGTTAACAATTACTCGAAATTCCGCTGGCTGAATCAGGCGAGCTGAGGCTCATCCACAGACTTATCCACAGTTATTGTGGACAAGCGCGCAAGAGGTTGTCGCGCAAGCATTTATGTCAAAGATATTGTGGCAACAAACCCCATCGGATATGATGATCGGCCCGGTTGTGGGCGTTGGCCACCCAAGCAACAACAGGGGAAATCAAGGCGTGGCGATGCGCAAGGGACTGCTCGTCGATTCTGCCGCTACCGACACTCGAGGTTCCCATGAAAGCCGGCATTCATCCTGAATACAAACTGATCAACGTCACCTGCACCTGCGGCAACACGTTCGAGACTCGCTCGACCATCGGCCAGGATTTACAGGTGGAAGTCTGCTCCAACTGCCACCCGTTCTATACCGGCAAGCAGAAAATTGTGGATACCGGCGGCCGCGTCGATAAGTTCCGCAAGAAGTATGCGGTAGCGGCGAAAGCCTAAGACTCGCAGGTTTATCTTCGTCGATAGCGCGCTCGAGGCTTTGGGCCTCGAGCGCAGCGTTTGCGCGCGCGCTGCCAAATCAAATGCGCTCCCTTGATTCCGGTGTACGGCCGTGCAAGGCTGCGGGCACTGAAACGTACCCAAACACCCCGTCGGAAAGGCGCATGAGCACGAAATACGAACTCAAAAATCTGGCGACCGGCAAGACGAGCGCCCTGAAAGCCGTCTCGGGAACGATCGGACCCGAAGCTCTGGACATTTCGAACCTGACCAAGGAACAAGGCATATTCACCTTCGATCCGGGGTTCATGGCGACGGCAAGCACCGAAAGCAAGATCACCTACATCGACGGCGACGCGGGGACACTGTTGTACCGCGGCTATCCCGTGGAGCAACTCGCGGAGAAATCGTGCTTTCTCGAGGTCGCCAATCTGCTGATCAACGGCAGTTTGCCGACCAAGTCGGAACTGTGCGCGTTCCAGAACTCGATCACCCGGCACACCATGGTGAACGAGCAGCTGCTGCGGTTTTTCCAGGGTTTCCACCACGATGCGCATCCCATGGCCATGGTCTCCGCCGTGGTGGCATCGATGGCCGCGTTCTATCAGGACTCCACCGACATCGAGGATCCGCGGCAACGCGAGATCTTCTCGCATCGAATCATCGCGAAGCTGCCGACCATCGCCGCCGCGGCCTACAAGCACACGCTCGGTCAGCCGTTCATCTATCCGCGCAACGATCTGCGCTACTGCGCCAACATGCTGAACATGTTCTTCGCGGTTCCCTGCGAGCCCTATGCCATCGATCCGGTCGCGGCCGAGGCGTTGGATTTGTTGTTCATCCTGCACGCGGACCACGAGCAAAACGCCAGCACGTCGACGGTGCGCCTCGCCGGCAGCACGGGCGCGAACCCCTATGCCGCCATATCCGCCGGCGTATCCGCTCTGTGGGGGCCGGCGCACGGCGGCGCCAACGAAGCCGTGCTCGACATGCTGGACGGCATCGGTTCGGCGGCCAACATCGATAAATTCCTGGCGCGGGTCAAGGACAAGAGCGATCACGTGCGGCTGATGGGATTCGGGCATCGTGTGTACAAGAACTTCGATCCGCGCGCGAAGATCATCCGCAGCATGTGCTACAGGGTTCTGGAGAAGCTCGGCAAAACCGACAATCCCCTGTTCGAGCTGTCGCTGAAATTGGAGGAGATCGCCCTCAAGGACGAGTACTTCGTGTCGCGCAAGCTGTATCCGAACGTAGACTTCTACTCCGGCATCATCTACAGCGCGCTCGGCATTCCCCGCTCCATGTTCACGGTGATGTTCGCGATCGCGCGCACCGCCGGGTGGGTGGCGCAGTGGCAGGAAATGGTGTCCGATCCGCATATGAGAATCGGCCGGCCGCGGCAACTCTATACAGGACCCACCCAGCGAGACTACCTGTCCATAGATAAGCGCTGATCCATGGGGCCGCCAGCCTGTGCGACCTGGAGCATATTGGCGTTGCTGCTGGGCGGCGCCGCGGATGTCGCCCTCGGAGACGTCTGCCCGGATGCGCCGGAACCCGTCGCCCTCGGGAGTGCGCAGTGGAACGGCTGGGGCCACGGCCCCGACAATACGAGATACCAGCCCGAACCCGCGATTCGCGCGAGCGACGTGCCGAAACTCGCGCTCAAATGGGCATTCGGCTACGCGGGCGGCACCGAATTCGGCCAGCCCACCGTCGTCGACGGACGCCTGTTCGTGACCAGTTCCACCGGACGCGTCTACTCGCTCGATGCCAAAACGGGCTGCAGCTATTGGACCTATGACGCCGCGGCGGGCAGCAGAACCGCGGTGCTAATTGGCGAACTGGCGCGAGCCAGAGTTGCGGCGCTGCCGCGGCGCTTGAAGCGGACGCTGGCACATCTCGATGTCATCAAGGCGCCGAGTGCCGCGTTCTTCGGGGACGATACTGGAACGGTGTATGCGCTGGACGCCCAGAAAGGCACTCTGCTGTGGAAAACCCAGGTCGAAACCCACCCGATGGCGCGCATCGTCGGCGCGCCGACTCTGAATAACGACCGGCTGTACGTGGCCGTGTCCTCCACCGAGGACGCAGCGGCCGCCGATCCGGGCTACGGCTGCTGCACTTTTCGCGGCAGCGTCGCCGCGCTCGACATCGCCGGCGGCAGGATGGTGTGGAAGAGCTACACCGTGCTCGAGGCGCCGGCACCGACCCGCAAGAACGGCGCCGGGGTGCAGGAATTCGGCCCCGCGGGCGCCGGCATCTCCTCCTCGCCGACTCTCGATACCCAGCGCAATGTGTTGTACGTCGCGACCGGCGGCTCGCCCACCGGCATCGAGCAGTCGCTGACGGACGCCGTCGTGGCATTCAATCTCGACGACGGCAAGCTGCGCTGGGTCAAGCAGCTGAGCCGAACCGATGCCGGAACTTTCGGCAGCGGCTTTTCGAGCTCCCCCGTTTTGCGGACACTGGCGACCGGCAATCAAGTACTCCTGGCGGGGCAGAATTCGGGCGTCGTCTACGGCCTCGATCCCGATCACGGCGGCGATACCCTGTGGCAGACGAAAATCGGCGACGGCGGCACGGGTGCCGCCGGCCTCGCCAGCAGCGCCGCCGCATCCGGAGTCACGAGCGCAGTCGGACCGCCCGGGGTCGAGGGCAGCGCCGGCGGGGTTGCCTGGGGCAGCGCCGCGGATCACCGCAATCTCTATGTCGCGACCAGCGGCGGACTGGTGCAGCCCCCGAACGCCGCGGGCAGTTTGACCGCGCTCGATTTGAGGACCGGCACCGCCCGCTGGCACACGCCTTCGCCGCAGCCGGCATGCACCGCAGGCGTTCACAACTGCTCGCATGGGCAATCGCAAGCGGTCACGGTCATGCCGGGGAGCGCATTTTCCGGATCGATGGACGGCCATTTGCGCGCCTACTCGACCATCGACGGCAAGATCCTCTGGGATTACGACACGGCCAAGGATTTTCAAACCCGGAACGGCGTCAAGGCGAGCGGCGGCCCCTTGGATCACGGCGGCGCGACCATCGTGAACGGCGTCGTCTACGTCAATTCCGGCAACACCCTGCTCGCTTTCTCGGTCGACGGTAAATAGGGACACAAACAGTGAACATGAAAGGACGATCTGCTCTGCTCGGATTCTGCCTCCTCTGCGGTCTTGCATCGGGCGCCGCTGCGGCCGCCGATGCGGCGCCGCCGATCGAAAACTCCGTGGTGAAAATCTTTGCCACCATGCGCTACCCGGATGCGTTCAAGCCGTGGACCAAACAGGCGCCCAGCGAGATCACCGCCTCCGGCGTGGTGATCGAAGGCAAGCGCATTCTGACCAATGCCCATGTGGTTCTGTACGCGAGCCAGGTGCAGGTGCAGGCGAATGCCCAGGGCGACAAATTGCCGGCCACGGTGCTGGCCGTTGCGCCCGGCATCGACTTGGCGGTATTGCAGCTCGACGATGCGTCGTTTTTCGATACGCATCCGCCGGTGGCGCGCGCCGCCAAGCTGCCGCAGATCAAGGACGCGGTACTGGCGTACGGATTTCCGACCGGCGGCAATTCCCTGTCCATCACCAAGGGGATCGTCTCGCGCATCGAGTTCGTGGCCTATAACTATCCGGTCTCCGGCCTGCGCATCCAGATCGACGCGGCCATCAACCCCGGCAACAGCGGCGGCCCGGCGATCGCCGGCGACAAGATGGTCGGTCTCGCGTTCAGCAAGGCGGGCGGCGACACGCAGAACATCGGCTACATCATCCCCAACGAGGAAGTCGAACTGTTTCTGAATGACATCGCCGACGGACACTACGACGGCAAGCCGGCCATGTACGACGAATTGCAGACACTGGAGAACCCGGCGCTACGCGAATTCCTGAAACTCGATAAGAGCGTCGAAGGAATGGTGGTTCATCGTCCGGATAAGACCGACGCCTCGTACCCGCTCAAGGAGTGGGATGTTCTGACCCGCATCGGCAACATTCCCATCGACAATCAGGGAATGATCAAACTGGACAAGGATGTGAGAGTCAGCTTCGCCTACCAGATCCAGCACCTGGCCAACAACGGCAAGGTGCCGATGACGCTGGTGCGGGCCGGCAAGACCATGCAGATTCAATTGCCGGTATCGGCGGAGCACCCGACTCTGCTCACCGACCTGCACGGCAGTTACCCGTCCTATTTCATCTATGGTCCGCTGGTGTTTTCAACGGCGACCTGGCAGTTCGTCGCCAACTTCGAGAGGAACGTGAACCTGTTGCGGGCGCTGGGCGCGATGAAGAACCCCTTGGTCACCCGAGCCCTCGATCCGCCGGACGCGGAAACCGAGGAGTTGGTGGTCATTTCCTCGCCTTTCTTCCCGCACAAGCTGGCCAACGGCTATTCGAACGCCGCCGGATCGGTGGTCCAATCCATCAACGGCACGCATGTGCGCAGCCTCAAACATCTGGTCGCGCTGCTGCGCGATCTCAAGGATCCCTTCGTCACCATCGAATTCGATCAAAAGGGCAACGAAGCGCTGGTGTTCTCGCGCACCGCGATGCTGGCGGCCACCGACGAGATCCTGACCGATAACGGTGTGCGGGCACAGGGCTCGCCGAACATGATGGAGGTTTGGCAGGCGAAGGGCGCCAACTGACGCGCCCATCGCCCACCCATCCATCTCCCTCTCAGACTAGAACCGGTAGGTTCCAGTGACTCCCACGGTCCGCGGGGCGTAGCCGCGGCCGAAATAGTTGGTGTTCAGATCCGGCAAGCCGTATGCCGGCGCATTGAAGTCGCGCGACACGAAGATCGGCGTGTGGTAGTCGAGCGCGTTGTTCGCGAACAATGAGACATCGACGCCGTTGAAGCGAACGCCGGCGCGTAGGTTCAGGACTCGGATCTCAGGCAGCCCCGGCAGCGTCGCATCCGCATTGGGATTGTTCGCCGGGTCCGTGTAGGGGATGAGGCTTCTCTGCGGGGTCGCGTACTGATAGTCGAGGCGCAAATAGGGTTTCACCTCGGGCCCGGTCCAGACGTATTCCCCCTGCAGGTCGAGATTCCAGGGAGAGGCCTGCAAGTGGTCTCCGGCCGTGACGATCCGGTCGCTGGTTCCGAGTACGACATCGTCGTCGAAGGAAGCGTCGGTATACGAGGCGGTGACACCGAGCGTGAGAGCATCGAGCGGCCGCCACTGGATCTCGAGGTCGCCGCCCTTGCCCGTGACTTCACCCGTGTTGTAGTCGATGCCGAGGCCGCACGCCAGGTAGACGAACTGCTGGATGTTCTTCCACTTGATGTAATAGATCGCCGCGCTGACGGTCATGCGACGGTCGAACAGCGTATCCTTGGTGCCGATCTCGTATTGCCACAATGAATCCGAGGAAAATGGTGCTGCCGCCGCCTGCGGCGAGACGCCGGTGCCGGCAAAGCAAGCGTCCGGAAGCGTCGTGTTGATGCCGCCCGGACGGAAGCCCTTCGCGGCGCTCGCGTAGTACAGGCTGTCGGTGTCCGGCTGGTAGTTGAGCACGAAGCGCGGCGTCACCGGTCTCGAGCTGCCTGAGCTGGGCGTGTTCACGTTGAGGGTGCCGAACAACCCTTGCTCCTGCTCCTGTACCACGCCGTAGTATTGAAGATCCGAGTAGCGCAGCCCGGCGGTGAACTTCAATACATCGGTGAACTTGTAGCTCGCTTCACCGAATATGGCGGCTTGCTTGTCGAGCATGGAAAAGCGCGGCTGCAAATAGGTTTCATCGCCCGGGGGTAATCCCGGTGCGCTCACGGGACAGGTATTGCCGGCGCAGGCCGCATCGCTGACCACGTACTCCGTCGAGTCCTCGTTCGTATGCGTATAGAACAGGCCCGCGGTCCACTGCAATCGCGAAGTCGCATCCACCGAGCTCATGCGGATTTCTTCGTTGAGGTTGTTCTGATGGTCGGTGAAGTAGGAGCTGTTGACCTGTCCGACCGGCGGGTACTGGTTATAGAAGAATACCGTGTCGAACCACTGCGAGTAGTCCGAGACCGAGTGCTGCTGACGGTCGAAGTACGAGGTATTGGAGACGATGGTGGCCCACGGCAGGTTCCAGGTCACCTTGACCGCGCCCAAGTACCAGGGATCGGTGCTCGGATCGCGCTGGGCGTTGCCGTTGTTGTAGACGTTGTCCGACGGATCCGAAATGTTGAGCCAGTACGCCGCGGTGTCGTTGATGTGCAGCGTTTGCATGTAGATCGACGGTTCGACGGTGAGCCCATCGACCGGTTGCCATTTCAGGGCTGCGCGAAAGGTCTGCGTATCGTGCCAGTTTGCATTCTTTTCGGTCGTGTCCGTGACCACCGGGTTGCCGCTGTAGAGCGTCGCGCCGCTCGCCGGATCGATGGTGCTGGGCGGACGGGTGTAGTCCACGCGGTTCACCCAGCCGCCATCCTCGCGGAACGAGGCGCTGATGCGAAAGCCGAGCACGCCGTCGATGATCGGCCCGCCGAAGGCGGCGCCCGCCTCATAGTTGCTGCCGCCGCCGTCGATGCTGCCGTATTCCGCGCGGGCGTAGCCCGAGTACGTGGTCAGGCTCGGCTCCGGCGTGATGAAACGGACGGTGCCGCCCTCCGAGCCCGCGCCGAACAGCGTGCCCTGCGGTCCCTTCAATACTTCGACCCGGTCGAGGTCGAACAGGGCCGGATACGGGTTGACGGTGCCGAAGTTGAGGTGACGGGTCTGGATCGGCGTGTCATCGACATAGATCCCGGTGGTCGCGGCGCCGGCGGCCGAGTCGATGCCCCGGATGGAGATATCGGAGTCCTCGTCGTTGTAGTTGCCGCTCGAGCTCATGCCGTTGCGCAGGAAGGTGACGCCGGGCGCCACACGAGTCAGGTCATCGACCGAGCGTACGCCCTGTTGATCGAGACTCTCCTGGCTGAAGGCCTGGATGCTCATGGGCACATCCATGAGCCTTTCAGTGCGCCGCTGCGCGGTGACCACGATCTCTTCCAGGCCGCTCGGCGCCGTATCCGCATCTCCGGCCGCCGCCGTGGAAATGGCCGGCCATGCCAGGGGGCCCATGACGGCCATCAGCCATAAGCATCGCTTGATTGCATCCCAACGCATTGCGCACCCCTTCAAATGTTGCCTTTTCCCCACAAACCGAGACCAGATTTTGTTTTGGTTCTTCCGGCCGTCCGTGCGCTTGAGAAGCCGGTCTCGTCCGCCAGCTTAATACTTATCTTAACGGCCGTTCAAGAAAATTGACCGTGGATAAACACGCCGCCGCGCTGCAGGGAGAGCACGGGCGCAAGCGAGTCCCCAATCCTCGCCCGCAGGTTCAGTTCGGGCCCACGAGCTCCGCCACTTCCCGGGCGTCCGCCCGCTTCATGGGCTTGCCGTCGACGGGGGAGTACGGCGACTGCCGGATCCCATCGATGGGGAACACGGTGGCGTCGACGGTTCGGCCGTTGGCCTCGAAACGCAGGGCCGGATAGTTGATGCTGCGCTCGGCGTCCATCTTCACCCGCCGCTCGTAGAATTCATGCGGTACGCCGATTTCGAGCAGACGCATGGCCACCGATTCGGCGGCGTCGGCGAACAGATGCAAATTGATGTCGCTGTAGTTGGTGGCGGTGCCCGTGAGCACCGACCCCACCAGCCGCGGCTGAAATTCCTCCAGCATGCGCATGGTGTCCAAGGCGATGCGGCGCTGTTCCTTCAAGGTATGGTCGTGCGAATCGCGCCCGAACAGTCTCTGATGCGCGCGCAGCGCCGCTTCGATTTCGACGTTTTTCGGCAACACCGCGACGTCGTTTACCCCGAGGCGGTCCGCCGCCTTGCGCTTGGCCTGAAGAAAATCGCCGATGCCGTGTTCGGCCATGATGCGCGCCGCCTCCTGCGCGAGAGCGCTGCGCAAATCCCCGGCACGCTGAGAGTACTTCTTGGGCATGGTCTCACTTCTTGTGCGAAGGTTTTAGAATAGCGGTTTATCGCCCTCGTTCGGGTTTTTATCCGGCCCTTCGTAGAGTTCGGACTTGGGCAGGTTGCCCTCGATGAACTTCTCCATGATGCCGTTGGGATTGTCCGAGCTCGCAAGCAGGCCCGTTTCGGGCGAAATGCGCGCCGCGACGATGCCGTCCGGCACCGGGACCCCGTGCCTGGGCGCACCCGCCAGCGCCTCGTGCATGAAATAGGTCCAGGCCGGGATGGCCGTACGGCCGCCCTGCTCACCTTCACCCAGGGAGCGATCCTGATCGAAACCCACCCACACCGTCGTCATCAAGTCGCCGTTGAAGCCGTTGAACCACGTATCGTGCGCATCGTTGGTGGTTCCGGTCTTGCCGGCGATGTCCTCGCGATTGAGGGATCGGGCACGAACTCCCGTGCCCCTGCGGATGACATCCGCCATCATGTCGGCGAGCAGATAGGCGATTTGCGGCCTGATGATCTGCGGCGCGAGGTTCTTCTCCGAAATCATCGTCTTGCCGTCGTGCGGCGCCTCGTCGAGTACGCTCGAGCGGGCTGCGCCGGCCGCGCCTCTCGGTAGGGCGGGATCCGTGATGCGGCCGCAATCGGGGCAGGCGACGGCGGGATTGGCCTGGAAGAGCACCTTGCCCGATGCGTCCTCAACCCGGTCGATGTAGTAGGAGCTGACCTTGAATCCGCCGTTGGCGAAGGTCGAATACCCGATGGCCACCTGCAGCGGACTCAATTCCGCCGTGCCCAGCGCCAACGTCAGATCGTTCGGCAGTTGCGATTTGTCGAAACCGAACCGGGTCACGTAGTTCCAGACGTAGTCGCCCCCGATGGCGCGCATCAGGCGCACCGACACCAGATTTCTCGAATGCACCATCGCTTCGCGCAAGCGCATCGGGCCTGCGAAACTGCCCTCCATTTCTTTCGGGCGCCAAGCCTGTTCGGTGCCGGTCTCGTCGATGACCACCGGGGCATCCAAAACCACGCTCGCCGGCGTATAGCCCTTGTCGAAGGCAGCCGCGTACACGAAGGGTTTGAACCCCGAGCCTGGTTGCCGCCTGGCCTGAGTCACGCGATTGAATTTGCTTTGAAAATAGTCGAAGCCGCCGACCAGGGCGGCCACGGCACCGTCGCGCGGGTCCACCGATACCAGCGCGCTTTGCGCCTCCGGCACTTGCACGAACAGCAGCGAATCGGCCGTCCTTCCCACCGTGTAGATCACGTCGCCCCGGGTCAGGATCTCGGAGGCCGAGGTCGGCGACCGGTCGACTTTCTCGTCGGGTAATTCACGTCTCGCCCAGGTGAGCTTTTCCCAAGGCAGGGTCGCTTCCCCGATATCCTTCACATAGATCGTGGCGCTTTTTGCCTCGACCTTCTGCACGATGGCCGGCCGCAGGCCGCCGATCACCGGAAAGTCCTCCAGCGGGCCATCCAGATCCGCACGGGTGGCGAGCTTCGACAGATCGACCTTGGCGGTGGCGCCGCGATAGCCGTGGCGCCGGTCGTATTCCAGAAGGCCCGTGCGCAGCGCCACCGTGGCCGCGGCTTGCAGGCGCGAATCGATGGTGGTGTAGACCTTGTAGCCGGCGGTATACACCCCGTCGCCGTACTTGGCCTGCATTTCATTGCGCACCATTTCAGCCACATAGGGGGCTTCCGCCTCGATGGAAGAGCCGTGAAGCCTCGACTCCATCGGGCTATTTCTCGCCTCGTCGTACTCGGCCTGGGTGATGTAGTTGAGTTCCAGCATCCTTCCCAACACGTGTGCGCGGCGCGTCTTGGCAGCGTCCGCATTGGCGACGGGATTGACCAGGGAGGGAGCGGTGGGAATCCCCGCCAGGGTGGCCATCTCAGCCACGGTCAGCTGGTCCAGGGTCTTGCCGAAATACACCTCGGCTGCGGCCCCGACCCCATAGGCGCGCTGCCCAAGGAAGATCTTGTTGACGTACAGGGAGAAGATCTCTTCCTTGGTGAATTCAGCCTCCATCAGCAGCGAAATGTAGATTTCGCTCATTTTGCGTTTCATGTCGCGGCGCGGCGTGAGGAACATGTCCCGCGCCACTTGCATGGTGATGGTGCTCGCTCCCTGGCGAATGCCGCCGGCTTTGAGATTGGCCATCGCGGCGCGCAAAATCCCTTCCCAATCAACACCATGGTGCCTGAAGAAGCGATCGTCCTCGGTGGCCAGGAAGGCCTGGATGAGCCTTTTCGGGAGCTGGTCGTAGCGCACCGGGATCCGGCGCTGTTCGCCGATGGCCGCGATCAATTTTCCGTCGCGGGTATATACCCGAAGGGGCACCTGCAATTGGACGTCCCGTAGGGAGTTGACGTCGGGTAGCGCGGGCCTCAAGTAGACATAAGCACAGACATTGGCGAAGACAATGACCGCAATTACGCCGACTAGTACGGCACAAATGCGCGAGATGAGAACTAGGTAACGTTTGGCCACAGAAAACCGTTCTAACTTATTGCACCGGCGATATTGCACATGCATATTACCGCCGGACACATGGGCATACTCATCGAAAGATGAGGACGCAAAGCTACCGGTCCTCCAAGGCTTCGAGCCTCAAAGGACAGCGGGGTTGCCAGACCAAGATTAACCAATCGCCCGAAAGTTCCGGGCGGAGAGGTCTGATCGGATGAATCGACGCCTTCGTCAATACCTGCGGATTCGCCGTGGATCCCAATTTGGGCAGCCGCCGCGGCTCGGGCGCTCATTACCGTGAGTAGCTTCACGTTCTATTTAACAGTTTCTTGCTAAGTTTGCGTGGGCTAAGTTAATCTCGTGCACCAGTTTCGACCTCCAAGGTACTGACTGAAAAAGGAAAAACACAGTGTGGTCCTTCGGTAAAAGATATCGTCCGCTATTGGGACTTGACATAACTACCTCATCGGTGAAGCTCATTGAGCTTTCGATGTCGGGCGGTCAGTACCGCGTCGAGTCCTATGCGGCGGAACCCACTCCGCACAACGCCATCAACGAGAAGGCCATCGTCGATGCGGAAGCGGTCGGCGAGGCGATTCGCCGCGCGGTGAAACGCTCCGGCGCCAAGAGCCGTCTTGCCGCCATCGCGATCAGCGGCGACGCCGCGATCACCAAAGTGATTCAGATGCCGAAGAATCTCGGCGAGAACGAACTCGAAGGTCAGGTCGAGATGCAGGCCGACCAATACATCCCGTTTCCCATGGAAGAAGTCAGCTACGACTATCAAGTCGTGGGCCCGTCCGAGAAGGATCCGGAGATGATGGACGTGCTCTTGGTCGCGACGCGCACCGAGAATGTGGAGCAACGCCAAGCGGCCGTTCAAGCGTCGGGACTCACCGCTCACCTCGTCGACGTCGAGGCATTCGCTCTGGAAAACGCCTGCGCACTGATGCGCCATCAAATGCCGGACGGCGGACTCGACCGCACCGTCGCGGTGGTGGATTTCGGCGCCAGCAGCACGACGTTCAGCGTACTGCGCGACATGCGGGTCATCTACACGCGGGACTTCGCCTTCGGCGGCCAGCAGCTCACCGAGGAAATCATGCGCACCTACGGGCTCTCCATGGAAGAGGCCGGCCGCGCCAAGAAGGAAGGCGGCCTGCCGAGCAACTACCAACCCGAAGTGCTCGATCCCTTCATCGACGACATGACCCAGCAGGTCAGCCGCTCGCTGCAGTTCTATCTGGCATCCGGCAGCGGCCGCTCGCAGCCCGATCAGATCCTGATCTGCGGCGGCTGCGCCAACATTCCCGGAGTCGCGGAAGTCATCTCGAGCCGGGTCGGTGTGCCGGCGGACAAGGGTGACCCGCTCGGCAACATGAAGGTGTCGTCGAAGGCCAAGGCGCAAGCCGTCGGCCGCGATGCCACTGCGTTACTCACAGCCTGCGGCCTCGCGCTGCGAAGCTTCGATTAAAGAGCTGCCATGCCGCGTATCAATCTACTTCCCTGGCGCGAACAAGAACGCAAAGTCCGACGTCGCGAGTTCATGGTCGCAGCGGGTGGCGCGGTATTCGCCGCCATCATCTTCACCCTGGGCGGCAAGCTTCTGTACTCGAGCTGGACCGACTCCCAGAACGAGAAGAACACGCTGCTCCGGAATGAAATCAAAAAGCTGGACGCCCAAATTGCCGACATCCAGGATCTCGAGAACCGCAAGCAGCGCCTGGTCGCGCGCATGGAAATCATCGAGAGACTGCAGCGCAAGCGGCCGGAGATCGTGCATCTGTTCGACGAAATCGTAAAGACGGTGCCGGAAGGCGTCTATCTCACGAACATCAAGCAGTCCGGCAACAAGCTCGAGATTCACGGCGTTGCGCAGTCCAGCACGCGTGTCTCGACTTTCATGCGCAACATCGACGCGTCGGTGTGGATGGATAACCCGGTGCTGCTGGTGGTCGAATCCGCCAGCAAGGACTCTGCGACGGGCGGCTCGAATTTCACCCTGACCAGCGACGTGGTCGGCGTGGATCTCGAGAACGGCGGTGAAACAACGATCAAGAAGGTTGCCGCGAAATGAAGTTTCTCGATCAACTCCGTGCTCTCGATCCGCGCGATGTCGGCCGATGGCCGCTGCCGGTACGCGGCTTTTTCATCGCACTGATATTCGCCGTGGTCGCGGCCTTCGCCTGGTACATGTTCGTGTGGAACGACGATCGTCCCATATTGCTGAAGGCCGAGGCCGACGAGCAGGATCTGCGTTCGCAATTCGAGAGCAAGCAGCAGCGCGCGGCCAACCTCGATGCCTACCGGGCGCAGCTGGCGGAAATGGAGCGCAGCTTCGGCGCCATGCTGCGGCAATTGCCCGGCAAGACCGAAGTGCCGAATCTTCTGGTCGATATTTCCCAGACCGGGCTGGCCGCGGGCCTGCAGGAGAAACTCTTTCAGCCCGGCAGCGAGAAGAGCAACGGCTTCTATGCGGAACTGCCGATCAAGATCAAACTGGTGGGCACCTATCACGACTTCGGCAATTTTGTCAGCGGCATCGCCGCCTTGCCGCGCATAGTCACGCTGCACGACATCCAGATCTCGCCGGTGGATCCCAAGAGCTACGACACTTTGACCATGGACGTGACCGCCAAGACTTACCGCTACATCGAAGATGAAGGCGGCGCGCGTCCGGCGAAGAAGAAGACGGGAGGCGCGACGTGAGAAACTTGCGCAACGCGGGCGTGGTATTCGCCGTGCTCGCAGGCTTGATCCTGGCCGGATGCTCGGGCGGGCAATCGGATCTGCAGAAATGGATCGCGGATACCAAGAAAAAGCCCGGCGGCCGCATTCAAGCGCTGCCGGAAGTGAAACCCTACGAGACCTATGTCTACAGCGCCGGGAAGTTGCGCTCGCCGTTCCAGCCGCAGGGCTCGAGCAACGGCCAGGCGAACTTGCGGCCGAGTTCGCGGCGCAACCGCGAATTCCTGGAGAACTTCTCGCTCGACACGCTGAGGATGGTCGGCACCTTCAAGGTAGGCAGCAATTTCTACGGTCTGGTCCAGTCCAAAGACGGCCTGGTCCACAAGGTTCAGCCCGGCAACTACCTTGGGCAGAATGACGGCAAAGTGACGGAAATAACCGGCGGGAAAATTAGCCTCGTCGAAATCATACCGGATGGTCTCGGCGGCTATATCGAGCGACCGGCCTCATTGGCATTGTCCGATTGAGGCCACAGGGAGAAGAGAGCATGATTAGAATCAAGACAAGAACGGCGATGATCGGCGCGATGGCGCTGCTCGTACTGGGCGCAATCAGCTTCACGGCGCGTGCCGATGATCCGCTGAAGCTCGAGTCGGTCGACGTTCAGACCTCGGGTCAACAAGTGCTGCTGAAGCTGCACCTGAGCGGCCCCGCTCCCGAGCCGCTGCCGTTCACCATCGACAAGCCGGCGCGCATTGCGTTCGACCTGCCCAACACCACTCTGGCCCTGGCGACGCGCCGCTTCGACGTGCGCTCGGGCGGAGTCGATACGGTGCTTGCGGCCGAAGCCAACGGGCGCACGCGCCTGGTCGTCAACGTGGACTCCTTGATGCCGTACACGACCAAGGTCGACGGCAACAACATCACCATCACTCTCGGCAATCAGCCCGGGGCCGCAGCCGCCCAGACGGCGCAGGTGCGGGCGGGTTCCGGTCAGAGCGCGTCGCCGGTCGAACGCAGCATCCGCACCATCGATTTCCGCCGCGGCGCCGACGGCACCGGACGGGTGATCGTGCAGCTGACGGATCCGCGCACCCCGGTCAACGTGCGCCAGGAAGGCAATCAGATCGTCGTCGATTTTGCCGGCACGTTGATGCCGAAGAATCTCATGCGGCGCTACGACGTCATGGACTTCGCGACGCCGGTGCAAACGGTCGACGCGCTGCGCGTGGAGGGCAGCTCGCGGCTGGTGATCAGCGCGCAGGGCGACTTCGAGCAGCTCGCCTATCAATCCGACAATCAGTACACCATCGAGATCAAGCCGTCTCTGAAGCGTGCCAACGCCGAGGAGAAGAAGGAATACACCGGCGAGCGCCTGACGTTGAATTTCCAGGACATCGACGTGCGTTCGGTATTGCAGCTGCTGGCCGACACCAGCGGCCAGAACATCGTGGTCAGCGATTCGGTCACGGGCAATCTGACCCTGCGGCTGCAGAACGTGCCCTGGGATCAGGCTCTCGACATCGTGCTGCGCACCAAGGGCTTGGATAAGCGCCGCCAGGACAATGTCATCATCATCGGCCCGACGGCGGAACTGGCTTCGCGTGAAAAGGCCGAGCTCGCGGCGCGCAAGGAAGTGCAGGAGCTGTCGCCGACGCGCACCGAATTCATACAGGTCAACTACGCGAAGGTGACGGATCTGCAGAAGCTGATCAAATCCACCAACGCCAAGGATTCCATGCTGTCGCCGCGCGGCAGCTTGTCGGTCGACGAGCGCACCAACACCTTGCTGGTGCAGGACACGGCGGACAAACTGGCCGATATCCGCCGCCTGGTGCAAACCCTCGACGTTCCCGTCAAGCAGGTGCTGATCGAGGCGCGCATCGTGATCGTGAGCGATACCTTCGAGCGCGATTTGGGCGCCCAACTGGGCATCTCAGGATTCACCACCAACGGGCCGGGCAGCCTCCTGACGGTGTCGGGTACGAATGTGGGCACCGATTCCATGCTTAGTTCGGCGTTTCCGCCGTCAGCGCCGCCTTCTGGGTACATCAATTATCCGACTCTGACCAACCGCTACAACGTCAATCTGCCTGCGTCGAACGTCAACGGCAGCATCGGCCTGTCGCTGCTCCAGGGCAAGCACCTGCTCGACCTGGAGCTGACCGCGGCGCAGAACGAAGGCAAGAGCGAGACCATATCCTCGCCCCGCGTCATCACGGCGAACCAGAAGCAAGCCAGCATCATGCAGGGTGTCGAGATTCCGTATCAGGAATCGGCATCGAGCGGCGCCACGACGACCCAGTTCAAGAACGCTGTGCTGTCTCTCAAGGTGACTCCGCTGATCACGCCCGATAACCGCGTGATTCTGGACCTCGACATCTCCGACGACGCCGTCGGCCAACAGGTGACGAGCGCCACCGGCGGCTCCGTCCCCTCGATCGACACCCGCGAGATCATCACCCAGGTGCTGGTCAACGACGGCCAGACCGTGGTGCTCGGCGGCATTCTCGACACCACCAAGTCCTTCGCGGCCAACAAGGTGCCGTTCTTCGCGGACATCCCGGTGCTCGGCAATCTGTTCAAGAGCACGATAAAAATCAACAACAAGACCGAACTGTTGATCTTCATCACGCCGAAGATATTGCGCGAGGGATCGAATCTGTATTGATGTCGAGGGTCCTTGCCGCGAATGAAAAAACCGCCCCCGGGCGGTTTTTTCATTTAGATTGGCCCGATTTCGCGCGAATTCCCTGCCTTCCGCGAATCAAACCGTACAAAATGGAGCGATGCTCGGCAAAGGAAGTATCTTTCTCATCGGCCCGATGGGTTCAGGCAAGACCGCGGTCGGCCGGCATCTCGCGCGCATGCTGCACTTCACCTTCCATGACAGCGACGCGGACATCGAGGCGAGGACCGGCGTCGATATCGCGTTCATTTTCGAGAAGGAAGGCGAGCCGGGGTTCAGGATTCGCGAGAAGGAATCCATCGATCGCCTGACGCTGCTCAAGTCGGTGGTGCTGGCGACCGGGGGTGGTGCGGTGATCGATGCGGACAATCGCCGCGTCCTCGCGCAGCGCGGCGTGGTCGTCTATCTCGCAACCTCGATCGATCAGCAACTCGAACGCACGCGGCACGCGCGGCATCGGCCTTTGCTGAACGACGTCGATCCCGAGCAAAAGCTCGAGGAGTTGATGCAGCGGCGTGCCCTCCTATACGCCGAAATCGCCGATTTCACCGTTTCCACCGACGGGCGGCGGGTGCAGCTGGTGGCCGAGGAGATTTACCACGAGCTTCGGCGGGCACTGCCTCGCTAAGGTTCGTATAATCAACTCGTGCAAACGCTCCAGGTAGACGTAGGACACTCGCGCTACCCCATCGCCATAGGCTGTGGGTTGCTCGCCAACCGTGAGGTGCTGGACGCGCACATTCGCGCCCGCGACGTGCTGATCGTCACCAACACGACGGTCGCCCGCCTGTACCTTGGGAAACTGACCGCGGCGCTGGCGGGAAGGAGGGTCGCCGAGTGCATATTGCCCGACGGGGAACAGCACAAGACGCTGCAAACCGCGGGATGGGTGTTCGACGCATTGATCGCCAAGAAATTGAATCGCGACGCGGCGGTGCTGGCCTTGGGGGGCGGCGTGGTCGGCGACATCGCAGGCTTTGCCGCGGCCTGCTATCAGCGCGGCATCGGTTATGTGCAGCTGCCGACGACGCTGCTCGCCCAGGTCGATTCGTCGGTCGGCGGCAAGACCGGCGTCAACCATTCGGGCGGCAAGAATTTGATCGGCGCGTTCTACCAGCCGCTCGGGGTGATCACCGACATCGACACACTCGCCACGCTCCCCGACCGGGAGCTGCGCGCCGGTCTCGCCGAGGTGATCAAGTACGGCTGTGTGTGGGATCCCCTGCTGTTCGACTGGCTGGATCACAACGCCGCCAAACTGCTGGCGCGCGATGTCGATGCGTTGACCTACGCCATCGGCAGATCCTGCGAAATCAAGGCGACCGTGGTCGCCAGGGATGAGCGCGAACAGAACCTGCGGGCCATCTTGAATTTCGGGCACACCTTCGGGCACGCCATCGAGGCGGCCACAGCCTATGAGACCTACTTGCACGGCGAGGCTGTGGGTCTGGGGATGCTGATCGCCGCGAATTTGTCGCACCGCCTGGGGTTGATCGACGGCGCCATCAAGGATCGCGTGCGCGAGGCCTTGAGAAAGACCGGGCTGCCCATCGAGCCGCCGCGGGTCGGGGCCGCCAAAATCCTGGAGCTGATGCAAATGGACAAGAAAGTGCTCGCGGGTTCAGTGCGCCTGGTGCTTCTGGAAAAACTCGGGCGGGCCATCGTCACGTCGGACTACCCGCAGGCGGCGCTCGATGCGGCCTTGGCGGAGTCCTTCGGGTGAGCGCCCTGGCCGCCTATGCCGCGCTCGAGGAGCATTCGCGGGGCCGCCGTTACGCGGAGCCGAAGCCCGCCTATCGTTCGGAATATCAGCGGGACCGCGATCGCATCGTCCATTCCACTGCGTTCCGCCGGCTGGTCTACAAGACCCAGGTGTTCGTCAATCACGAGGGCGACCTGTACCGGACGCGGCTGACGCATTCGCTCGAGGTGGCGCAGATCGCGCGCACGATCGCCCGGGCGCTCAAGCTCAACGAGGTGCTGTCCGAGGCGATTTGCCTTGCGCATGACCTGGGGCATACGCCCTTCGGGCATGCCGGACAGGATGCGCTGAACGAATGCATGAAGGATTTCGGCGGCTTCGAACACAATCTGCAGTCTCTACGGGTGGTCGACGAGCTCGAAGAGCACTACGCGGATTTTAACGGGCTGAACCTCACTTTCGAATGCCGCGAAGGCATTCTGAAACACTGTTCCTACAACAATGCGATTCTGCTCGGGGAACTGGGCGAACGCTTCGTCAACCGACAGCAGCCCGGACTCGAGGCGCAGCTCGCAAACTTCGCCGACGAGATCGCCTACAACAACCACGACGTGGAGGACGGCATCCGCGCCGGCCTGATCACGGTGGATGAGCTGTTGGCGGTGCCCCTGTTCCGCCGATATCACGCAGAGGTCCAGGCAAGATATCCATCGCTCGCCGGCCGGCGGCAGGTGTATGAGATTCTGCGGCGGATGATCAATCATCTGGTCACCGATTTGATCGATTCCTCGGCGGCTCGGCTCGAGGCGTCCGGGGTGCGGTCGATCGCCGAAGTCAGGGCGCACCCGGGCCCGTTGATCGGCTTCAGCGATACAACGCGCGATCTCAACCATGATCTGAAGGCGTTCCTGCGGGAACAGGTGTACAAGCACTACAAGGTGCGGCGCATGACTGCCAAGGCGCAGCGCGTGATACGCGAGCTGTTCGAGGCCTTCTTCAACGATCCCGCGCTGATGCCCGACGAGCACGAGGCGACGGGTGTGCGGCAGGAATCCGCGCGGGGTCCGGCGGGACGCGCCCGTGCCGTGGCGGACTACATCGCGGGCATGACCGATCGCTATGCCATTCTCGAACATCGCCGCCTGTTTGAGCCGAGTGAACGGACCTGAGCCCTGCCATGAGTGCGACCCTGAAGAACGACTTGCTGCTGCGCGCCCTGCTGCGGGAACCCGTTCCACGCCGCCCGATATGGCTCATGCGCCAGGCGGGCCGCTATCTGCCGGAGTACCGCGCGACCCGCGAACGCGCGGGCGGTTTCCTCGCCATGTGCACCACTCCCGACATCGCCTGCGAGATCACGCTGCAGCCCGTCGACCGGTATCCGCTGGATGCCGCGATCTTGTTCTCGGACATCCTCACTATTCCGCATGCGATGAATCTCGGTCTGGAGTTCGAGGCCGGCGAGGGGCCGAAGTTCGAGCGCCCGGTGCGCAGCGCGGCCGATATCGCCAAGCTCGGCGTGCCGGATCCGGGACGGGACCTCAAGTACGTCATCGACGCCGTGGCGCTGGTGCGCCGCGAGCTGGCCGGACGCGTACCGCTCATCGGTTTTGCCGGAAGTCCATGGACGGTCGCCACGTACATGGTGGAAGGGGGCGGCAGCAAGACCTTCGGCCGGATCAAGCGCATGATGTACGAGGCGCCGCGGGATCTTCATCGATTGCTCGAGATTCTCGCCAAGGCGACGATACTGTATTTGAACGCGCAAATTGCCGCCGGCGCGCAGGCCGTCATGCTGTTCGATACCTGGGGCGGCGTTCTCACGCCGGCGCAATACGAGGAATTCTCGCTGCGCTACATGGCCGAGGTGGTGGACGCCCTGACGCACAAGTCCGACGGCCGCCGCGTGCCCAACATCGTCTTCACGAAGGGCGGCGGCGCGTGGCTCAGGAAGATCGCCGCCATCGGCTGCGATGCCGTGGGAGTCGATTGGACCACGGACCTCGCGACGGCGCGGCAGGCCGTCGAAGGCCGGGTCGCCTTGCAGGGGAATCTCGACCCTTCAGCCTTGTTTGCGCCGCCGGAGGTCCTGCGCGCGGAGACTCTGCGCGTGCTCGCGAGCTACGGCGAGGGCGCCGGTCACGTCTTCAACCTGGGCCACGGCATCACGCCGGACGTCGATCCGGACCGCGTGGCGCTGCTCGTCGACACGGTGCACAACTACTCTTGCTAAGGCGCTCCGCGCCGGGATTGATAATTAAAGGACGGGGCCGCATCGGCCCCGTTGACAGTTGCGCGAAGCGCATGATCAAGCCGGCGCGGGGTGGGCGGCGGCGCGTAGTTCGTCGCGCAGCGCGCGGCGCAGGATCTTGCCGACATTGGTCTTGGGCAACTCGCTGCGGAAGTACACATGCCGGGGAATCTTGTAGCCCGTCAATTCGGTCCGGCAGAAGGCGATCAGGGCCTCCGCCGTGAGGTTCGGATCCTTCTTCACCACGAATAGTGCGACCACTTCGCCGGAGTTCTCGTCCGGCTGCGCAACCGCGGCGACTTCGAGCACTCCCGGGTGCTCGGCGACGACGCTCTCCACCTCATTCGGATACACGTTGAAGCCGGACACCAGAATCATGTCTTTCTTTCGATCCTCGATGAAGACGAAGCCCTTGTCGTCGATGTGGCCGATGTCGCCCGTGCGCAGCCAGTCGCCGAACATCACCTGCTCGGTTTCATCCGGACGGTTCCAGTAGCCGCGCATGACCTGGGGGCCGAACACGCAGATCTCGCCGGTGCCGTTGGTCGGCAACTCCTTGCCGGCATCGTCGCGGATCGAGACATCGGTCGAGGGAACGGGCAGCCCGATGGAGCCGTTGAAATCGAGACCGGTCGGATTGGCGGTGGCGATCGGCGAGGTTTCGGTCAGTCCCCACCCTTGAGTCACGATGCAGCCTGTGACGTCCTTCCAGCGCGCGGCCACCACGCTCTGCAAGGCCATGCCGCCCGCGAAGGTCACGCGCAGCGCGCTGAAGTCCACGGTCTCGAAACCAGGCGTGTGCAGCAGCGCGTTGAACAGCGTGTTGACGCCGCTGATGAAGTTGAACTTGTATTTCCTGAGCTCGGCGACGAAGGCCTTGAAGTCGCGGGGATTCGTGATCAGCACGTTGCGCGCGCCCAGGGTGAGAAAGGCCAGGCAATTGCTGGTGAGCGCGAAAATATGATAGAGCGGCAGCGCGGTGATGACCGTGCGTGCTTCGTTGGCCTTGAGCGATGGGGTGATCCAGGCCGAGGCTTGCAGCACGTTCGCCACCATGTTGCGGTGGGTGAGCACCGCGGCTTTTGCGACGCCCGTGGTGCCGCCGGTGTACTGCAGGAAGGCAATGTCCTCCGCTCCCAGCGCGACCGGGTCGAGCTTGAGTCCGAGACCCGCGCCCAGGGCGCCCTTGAAGGTGCCGGCCCCCGGCATGCTCCAGGGCGGAATCTGCTTACGCACATGCTGGAGCACGAAATTCACGATGAAGCCGCGCGGAAACCCCAATAGATCGCCGATTTTCGTCACCAGCACTCTTTTCAACTCGGTATGCGGCAGCACCTGCTGCAGCACATGCACGAAGTTCTCGACGATGACGATGGCCTTGGCGCCCGAGTCTTTCAGCTGATGTTCCAGTTCGCGCGCCGTGTACAGAGGATTGGTGTTGACCACCACCATGCCGGCGCGCAGCACTCCGAAGAGCGCAATGGGATATTGCAGAATATTGGGCATCATGAGCGCGACCCGATCGCCCGCCTGAAGGCCCGACTTTTTCTGCAGCCAGGCCGCGAACGCCCGGCTCAACTCATCGAGCTGCACATAGCTCAGGGTCGCGCCCATGTTGGTGAAGGCGGCCGCGTGTCCATGGGCGGCGCAGGCCTGCTCGAAGATCTCCCGCAGCGAGGCGTAACTGTCCGGATCGATGTCCGCCGGCACCCCGGGGGGATATTGCTGCAACCAATTGCGATCCATAATTTGTTATTTCCAGAGTTCGCGCATCGGGCACCGATCAGGCGGGGTCGCCTCGACCCCGTTGATAGTTGCGCGAAGCGCTCAACAAGACTAGGAAAACCGATCCGGCTGTATAGCATCCGTCGGCGAAGCCAGCAATGTTCCGGTCCGACCGGAGTAAACTAGCTCGATTGATTGCAGGAGGCGGTGTCGTTGAATATTTGGCGATGGTCATTCATTGGGGCGTTCTTGGGACTCTCGGGCTGCGTCTTGGGCTATGGGCCCTGCCTGTTCCAGCAGCCCGTCAAGAACACCCTCACCGGACACGTGCATTTTCGCGACTTCCCGAACGCTGAGGGGATCGACAATGTGCCGGTGCTGGCGCTGGACAAGACCGCCTATATCTACTCCCCGGCAGAGAGCCATCTTTGCCTGCCGGCGAATGACGTGCAGCTGATCGGGGTTGCGGAGTTTCCGCAGAACGTCATCGAAAATTCTCATGTCAATGTCGACGGCAAGCTGTTTCCAGCGGGGTCGAGCCGCCAGCACACTCAGTTCGTCATGAACGTGACGACGATATTGCCCATCCCCACCGCCCACTAGGAGCCTGTCCGACAGGCGATGCGCCGGCGTCTGATCAGCTTCGATGGGACTACAATCGGGTGGTGACCGACAAACCCGGGAGTACGATCATGAAAAATACAAATCTCGTAGGACTCATTGCGGCGCCTTTAATGGTATTGGCGCTGTCGTTGCCCGCCTGGGCGGATTCGACCGCCACCACCACCTGCAAGGACGGTACGACCTCCACGTCCACCGGCAAGGGTACTTGCAGCGGCCACGGCGGCGTCCAAAAGGCGGCCGGCACCGCCGCTGCCTCTGCGGCGCCCGCTACTGCCGCTGCGCCAGCCGCCGCTCCTGCGACCCCTGCGGCGGCCCCAGCAGCGGCCGCAAAGGCTGCCCCTGCGGCCACGGCACCGGCTGCTGCCGCCGCGCCGGCCGCGCCTAAGGCGGCTACCCCCTCGAAAACAGCGCCCACGGCCGCGGCGGGCAACACCGATCCGACCGGTGCGACAGCCAAGTGCAAGGACGGCACCTACTCGAAATCGCAACACCACAGCGGGACTTGCTCCAGCCACGGCGGCGTCGCCGAATGGCTGACCGCCCAGTAGCCGCCGGAGGGGCGGGCGGTGGCTTCCGCCCGCCCCCAGGCTGTCAGAGCGCCTCCGCGGCCGCCGGCAATGCTCACCTGTGGCGCAGCAAGGGCGCGAGCATGGGCCAGACATTGTCCAGCAATCTCGGCTGTCCCAGGGCGTTGGGATGAATATCGTCAGCTTGCATGAGCTCAGGCTGAAGGGCGATGTCCTTCAGCAGGAAGGGCACCAGCGGCAATTTCCTGTCGCGCGCCAGATCGCTGTAGCACAGGCGAAATTGCTCCGTGTACTCCAGGCCGTAATTCGGCGGCATCCGAATTCCGAGCAGCAGCACCTTGGCGCCCGCCGCCACGCTCAAGTCGACCATGCCCGCGAGATTGGCGCGCATCTGCGCCGTCGGCAGCGCGCGTAAGCCGTCGTTGCCGCCCAATTCCAGGATGACGATGGCGGGGCGATGCAGCGACAGTGCGCGCGGCAGGCGCGCGAGCCCGCCGGCCGTGGTCTCGCCGCTGACACTGGCGTTGACGACTTGGTAACCGTACTCTTGATCCTTGAGCCTCGTCTGCAGCAACGCCACCCAGCCCTGATCTACGCGCTCCAACCCGTAGCCCGCGCTGATGCTATCGCCGAACACGAGAATCACCGGTGTCTCGGCCTTGGCCGAACACCATGCACCGATCAACACCAACAGGACGAAAAGCCGCTTCACAGGCGCTCCTCATGCAAGATTCAATCGTTCTCGAAGCGAAAAATGTATCCAAGACCGTCGCGAGTCCCGAGGGACCGCTGACCATTCTCGCCGATGTCAGCCTCAGTGTGCGAACCGGGGAGACATTGGCCATCGTGGGCGCATCCGGCGCAGGCAAGTCCACTTTGTTGGCCTTGCTCGCGGGTCTCGATTCTCCGAGCACCGGCCGCGTGCTGATTGCAGGCGTGGATCTGACGGAACTCGATGAAGACGGCCGCGCCGCGATTCGCGGCAAGCACGTGGGGTTCGTGTTTCAGTCGTTTCATTTGATCCCCTCGCTCACCGCGCTCGAGAACGTCATGCTGCCCCTCGAACTCGTGCAGCGGCGCGATGCGCGGCAGGTTGCGGTCACCGCGCTCGCACAAGTGGGTTTGACTCCGCGCCTCGCGCACTACCCGAAGCAATTGTCGGGCGGCGAGCAGCAGCGCGTGGCGATCGCGCGCGCCTTCGTGACCCACCCGGCCGTGCTGTTCGCGGATGAGCCCACGGGCAATCTGGATACCGCCACCGGACAGCGCATCGTGGACCTCTTGTTCGACCTCAATCGCAGCACGGGCAGCACCCTGGTCCTCGTCACCCACGATCGCGCACTGGCGGCCCGCTGCAATCGCGTGCTGGAACTCGACGCCGGCCACACGGTGAACTGATGCAAATCGCACGCTTCGCGTTTCGCAACCTTTGGCGCGATCTCAAATCCGGCGAGCTCTCGGTGCTGCTCCTGGCCCTGACCGTGGCCGTTCTCTCGTTGACGGCCGTCGGTTTCTTCACCAGCCGGATCTCGCAGGGAGTGCGGGCGCAGGCGGCTGAAGTGCTGGCGGCGGATCTGCGTCTCGAGTCCCCCAACCCCATTCCGGAAAAATACTTTGCGCAAGCGCAGCGCCGCGGTTTGAATAGCGCGCGAATCCTGACCTTTCCCACCGCCATATTCAGCGGCGACGAGAGTCAATTGGCCGCCCTCAATGCAGTCACCGCGGGCTATCCGTTGCGCGGCCACGTGCGCATCGCCGACCGTCCCTTCGGGGTCGCACGGGCCACGTCGCGCATTCCTGGGCGGGGCGAGGTGTGGATCGACGCGCGTATCGTCGCGCAATTGAAGATAGCGCTGGGATCTCCCTTGAGAATCGGCGCAGCCTCGTTTCGGGTCACTCAGGTGCTCGACTACCGTCCGGATCAGGGCACCGGTTTCGTGAATCTCGCCCCCGCCGCCCTGCTCAACTATGACGATGTGGCATCGACCGAGCTGATCCAGCCGGGCAGCCGGGCGACCTACACAGCCCTGTTCGCCGGGCCCCCTGAGCCGATCAACGCTTTTCGCGAATACTTGGTGTCGAGCAAGGCGCCGGGCGAACGATTGCGCGAGATCGACGAATCGAGCCGCCAGCTGAATTCCGCCATCGACCGCGCGACTCGATTCCTGAACCTGGCGAGTCTTGCTTCCGTCCTGCTTGCGGCCGTGGCGGTGGCCATGGGCGCCAGGCGCTACGCCACCCGGCATATCGATACCGTGGCATTGATGAAGTGCATGGGAGCGTCGCAAGCCTTCGTGCTCGCGATTTCCATCATCGAACTATCGCTGCTCGCGGTCTTCGCGGTGGCCGTCGGAGCGGTCTTGGGCTTCTTGGCGCAGTCGGGTCTCGCGTGGCTGCTGCGGGATCTCATACGCACCGAGCTGCCCCCGGCCTCGCTCGCTCCGCTGCCCATCGCGCTCGTCACCGTCCTCGCCATGCTCATCGGGTTTGCCCTGCCGCCGCTGCTGCAATTGAAGAGCACCCCCCCTGCGCGGGTGCTGCGCAAGAGCGTGAGCGCGCCGCCTCTGCGCTACGGCTCGAGCTATGTGCTCGCCCTCGCGGCCCTGTTCGCGATCCTATGGAGCCTGGTGCGCGACGCCGAACTCGTGTTCTCCTTGCTCGCCGGCGTGTTGGGCGTGGGAGCGGTGCTGACACTGGCGGGATTCGGGTTGGTGCGGCTCACGGGCCGGCTGCGCGGCGGAGTGGGAATCGCGTGGCGCTACGGGCTGGCCAATGTATCGCGGCGCGGAGGAGACAGCGTCGTCCAAATCGTCGCCTTCGGTTTGGGTTTGATGGTGCTGTTGCTGCTGGCGGTGGTGCGCGGCGATCTGCTCGCCGATTGGCGGCGCAGCCTGCCGAGCGATGTGCCCAACAATTTCCTGATCAACATCCGGCCGGAGGAACGCCAGTCCCTGCAGGCCTTCCTGCAGTCGCACGGCATGGGGGAGCCGCAGATGTTTCCCATGGTGCGCGCGCGCATCACCGCCATCAATTCGCAGCCCGCCGAGTCCTTGAAACCGGCGGGCGATTCCGGCCGCGGCTTCCTGGAGCGGGAACAGAATCTGACCTGGTCCGCGGGATTGATGGAAGACAATCAATTGATCGCCGGAACGTGGTGGACGAGCGCGGACTCGGGCAAGCCGCTGGTGTCCATATCGACCGAGTATCAGGAGGCGTTGCGCCTGAAATTGGGGGATAAGATCACCTTCGACGTGGCGGGCGAGGCACTGACCGTGGAAGTGGCCAGCATCCGCAAGATTCGCTGGGACAGATTCCGCCCGAATTTCTTTTTGGTGTTCCCGCCCGGGCTTCTCGATGGCGCCGCCGGAACTTACATGACCAGCGTGTATCTGACCCCCGCGCAGCGGCCGTCGCTGGCCGACCTCGTGCGCCAGTTTCCGACCGTCTCGGTATTCGACGTCGATGCCATTCTCAAGCAAGTCCGCGACATCATGGACCGCGCATCGCTGGCGGTGCAATACGTCTTCCTGTTCACCCTGGCGGCGGGGGTCGTCGTGTTGCTGGCGGCGGTGCAATCGACGCGCGACGAACGCCGCTACGAAAGCGCCATGCTGCGTACGCTGGGTGCGAGCCGCGGCACGGTGTTGCAGGGCGTGGCCGCTGAATTCTCGGCGCTGGGGTTTCTCTCGGGTACCTTGGCGGCCTTCGGCGCCACGGGCGTGGGTTGGGTATTGGCGCGGCGCCTGTTCTCGCTCGAGTACACGCTCGACCCCTGGGTGTGGGTGGTGGGGTTGGTCTGCGGCACCGTGCTGGTCGGCGTGAGCGGCACACTGGCGACGCGCCGCGTGGTCGACACGCCGCCCATCCACACCTTGCGCGACGAATAGAAGGCGGCGGCGCTCAGCGTATGTCGAGGACGAGCCAACCCACGGGCACCGGACTGCCGCGATCCGGCAGCGCTTCGATGCGCACGTTGTAGATGCCGGCGGCGAGTCCCGTGGAGTTCAGGGTCATGTTCAAGTCGCCGTTCGAATCCTTGAGCAGATTGTTCAGCACCAACGCGCGTCCCTGGTCTTTCTTGTCGACGAACATGCGGAATTGCATGAGCTTGTTGGTGTAGCTGAGATCGATGTGCACGGTCATGAGCACGGGTGCGCTGCGGCTCAAGCTGATCCGCGCTTTGTCGATTCCCTCGGCATGGTCCGGAGTCACACTCATTTCGCGCAACGTTGCCGGCTGCACCAGGGATCCTTGGTTCATCAAGGTCTTGGTGTCCTCGAGCTCACCGCGCAGCAGCACGTACTTTCCCACCAGCACCCAGAAGGCGACCAGGCTCACGAAAGCCACCGCCCCCAGGCCGATCGGCACATACACGGTCTTCCACCAGGGCGGCCGCGCCTCGCCCAAGTCCTGCGGCTGGCCGCTGTTCTCGAGCAGTTTGAGGCTGGCATGCGCGCGCTCGGTCAGCTTGAGCTCGTTGAGGTAATCGGGATTCGCGCGGCACCAATTCTCGAGATCGCGCGCGCCTTTGTAGGGCAGCTTGTTCTCCAGGTATCGCTCCACGAGCTTGTGGTCTTCGATGAATTTCCGATCGAAGCGCGGCTGCGCAGTCGGCTGATTCGCTTGCGATATGGTGCGGGCGTTCATACTCGGGTGTCCTTGACTACCCGCATCATGACGCTTCGCTCGCGCGGAATATGTGAAATAATCGGCAAATGATCAGCCCCGCTTAGCCCCGGCAAAGCGGGGCCGAGACGGCCGTCACGATTTTCCGCTTTTGTGGGGAGGAGGGTCCTAGGGGAGGGTCCTAGGGCGCCATGACTCGATCCACCACGTCGCACACGGCGGAGATCGCCGGGATGCGCGTGCTGGTTTTGCGCCACACCGCGCCGACGGTCCGGTGCGGCACGGGTTTGGCGAAGCGCCGCACGGTGAGTCCGCGCTGCGAGCCGAACGGCGACTCCACCGCGAGCTCCGGCAGCAGAGTGATGCCGAGGCCGGCGACCACCATCTGACGCAGGGTTTCGAGACTGGTCGCGCGAAAATCCTCCGCCTCGCGCACATCGACCCGGCTGCACACTTCCAACGCCTGATCGCGGAGGCAGTGGCCGTCCTCCAGCAACAGCAACGTGTGCCCCTTGAGGTCCTGCACTTTGATGGTCGACTTGGCGCCGAGCGCGTGATTGTTGGGCAGCGCCACGGTGAAGTCCTCCTCGTAGAGCGTCCGCGACTCGATCCCATCCTCCGAGGTGGGCAGCGCCATGATGCCGAGATCGATTTCGCCGTCGCGCAGCCGCGTCAGCAGCGGTTCGGTTTGATACTCGTACAGCATCAGACTCAAAGCAGGCAGCGCCTTGCGCAGCTTCGGCATGACGCGCGGCAGCAGGTACGGTCCGATGGTCGGAATCAGCGCCACCTTGAGCTTTCCCGCGAACGGATCGGCGTTGTTGCGGGCGAGCGCGACGATCTCGTCGCCTTCGTTGAGCATGCGGCGCGCGCGCGCGACCACCTGCTTTCCGACCTCGGTGAGCTGTACGTTCTTCGGCCGCCGCTCGACCAACTTGACCCCAAGATACTCTTCCAGCTTCTTGAGCTGCGCCGAGAGAGTGGGCTGACTCACGAAGGTGCGTTCGGCCGCCCTGCCGAAATGCCCGGTATCCGCCAGCGCCACCAGGTATTTCAGATCCTTCAGATTAACCATAGATGCAGTCTATCAAAACCATCGTAACTATCAACTTCTGCAATGAGTGCCCGCCTGCTATGGTGGCCCCCTGAATCAAAACTTGCTCGAGGATCCAAGCCATGTCTCTGATCAATACTGAAATCAAACCCTTCAAGGCCACCGCCTACCACAACGGCAAATTCGTGCCGGTGACCAAGGAAAGCCTCATCGGCGAGTGGTCGGTGCTGGTGTTCTACCCCGCGGACTTCACCTTCGTGTGCCCGACGGAACTCGGCGACCTCGCCGACAATTACGCGGAATTCGAGCAGCTGGGAGTCGAAATCTACGGCGTGTCCACCGACACGCATTTCGCCCACAAGGCCTGGCACGACTCATCCGACACCATCAAGAAGGTGCAGTACCCGCTGATCGGCGATCCGACCGGGACGCTCGCGCGCAACTTCGAGGTATTGATCGAGGACCAGGGGCTCGCGCTGCGCGGCACCTTCGTCATCAACCCCGAGGGCGTGATCAAGGTCATGGAAGTGCACGACAACGGCATCGGCCGCGACGCAAAGGAGCTGCTGCGCAAGGTGAGAGCGGCGCAGTATGTGGCATCGCACCCGGGTGAGGTGTGTCCGGCGAAGTGGACACCCGGAGCCGACACGCTGTCGCCGTCCCTGGACTTGGTCGGCAAGATCTGATCGGAGAGACGTCATGCTCGACGGCAACTTGAAGGCGCAGCTCGAGGGCTATCTTTCGCGGATCTCGCAGCCGGTGGAACTGGTCGCGAGCGTGGACGACGGCAGCGGGTCGCGCGAACTGCTCGAACTGCTGCGCGACATCCAGTCCGTGTCGGGCTCGATCTCGATCGACGTGCAGCGCGGCGATGCGGAGCTCAAACCTTCGTTCGCTCTGCGCCGGCCCGGAGCCGAGGCGCGGGTGCGTTTCGCAGGTCTGCCGATGGGGCATGAATTCACCTCGCTGGTGCTCGCGCTGCTGCAGACGGGCGGTCATCCGCCGAAGGCCGACCCCGGCCTCGTCGAGCAAATCCGCAATCTGGATGGCGAGTACCGCTTCGAGACCTTCGTCTCGCTCACCTGCCAAAACTGTCCGGACGTGGTTCAGGCGCTGAATCTCATGGCCGTGCTCAATCCGAAGGTGCGCCATACCATGATCGACGGCGCGTTGTTTCAAGACGAGGTCGCGAAGCGCGGGATCTTGGCGGTGCCGGCGGTTTACCTCAACGGCGAGCCCTTCGGACAGGGCCGTATGGAACTCGCGGAAATCGTCGCCAAGCTCGATGCCGGGTCAGGCGCGCGCGCAGCCGCCGCCTTGAGCGCCAAGGCGCCCTTCGATGTCCTGGTGATCGGCGGCGGTCCGGCGGGCGCGGCGGCGGCGATCTACGCGGCGCGCAAGGGCGTTCGCACGGGAATCGCGGCCGAGCGGGTCGGAGGCCAGTTGCTGGACACTGTCGGCATCGAAAACTTCATCTCCGTGAAGGAGACCCAGGGTCACGCCCTGGCCGCGGGCCTCGAGGGGCATGTTGCGACCTACGACGTCGACGTCATGAATCTACAGCGGGCAGCGGCGCTCGTTCCGGGGGACTTGATCGAAGTGAGGCTGGACAACGGCGGCGCCTTGAAAGCGCGCTCGGTGATCATCGCGACCGGCGCACGCTGGCGCGAAATCAACGTGCCGGGCGAGCGTGAATACCGCAACCGCGGCGTCGCCTACTGTCCGCACTGCGACGGACCTCTGTTCAAGGGAAAGCGGGTCGCGGTCATCGGCGGCGGCAATTCCGGGGTCGAAGCGGCCATCGATCTTGCCGGGCTCGTCAGCCACGTCACGCTCATCGAGTACGACGCACAACTTCGCGCCGATGCGATACTGCAAAACAAATTGCGCACTCTGTCCAACGCCACCGTCATCACGGGGGCGCAAACCAGCGAGATTCTGGGGGACGGCGAGCGCGTGGTCGGCCTGACCTACAGGGACAGGCAGACCGGCACGCCGCACACGGTCGAACTCGCCGGCGTGTTCGTTCAGATCGGGCTGGTCCCGAATACCGACTGGCTGAAAGGCACGGTCAAGCTCTCGCCGCGCGGCGAAGTAGAGGTCGATGCGCGCGGCCGGACATCCGTGCCCGGCGTTTTCGCCGCCGGAGACTGCACCGTAGTACCGTACAAGCAGATCGTCATAGCGGTCGGCGAGGGGGCGAAGGCGTCGCTCGGCGCGTTCGACCACCTCATCCGCGCGCCGCTGTCCGCGGCCGCGTAGCACGCCGCTGTCCGCGGCCGCGTAGCACGCCGCTGTCCGCGGCCGCGTAGCACGCCGCTCGAATACTTGGGGAAGCTCCTGGTGTAGTCTGGGGGCCGCGGGCGGTACGCCCGCACGCGGAGTGTAAGGATGTCATCGAGTGCCCCTCCCCATCGGCTGTCCTCGGGCGTCGTCGTGGTTAGCCTGCTGCAGCGGAAACTCAAATACCTGTTGCTCCGGGCGTACCGCAATTGGGATTTTCCCAAGGGGCTGGTGGAGGCGGGCGAGGAACCGATCGACGCGGCTTTGCGCGAAGTGCGGGAAGAGACGACGCTCGACGATCTGTCTTTCGATTGGGGCCTCGAGTTCATGGACACGGGCCCGTACAACAAGGGCAAGATCTCCCGCTACTACATCGCGCGCAGCAAGCGGTCGGAGGTGCTGCTGCCGGTCAACCCGGAACTGGGCAGGCCGGAGCACCACGAAGCGCGGTGGGTGGATTTTGCCAAGGCGCTGACCATGGTTTCGCCGCGTCTGCAGCCCGTGGTCCGGTGGGCTCATGGCATCATCAATCGGGAGCCCGTCCCCGCGGCATCCACCGGCAGCCAGGATCGCGCCTAGGCGCGACCCTGGTTCAGCTTACGGCCGGACCACCACAACCGGCGCAGGCGCGACCACCGCCACACGGGGGCCGTAGTAGTACGGGCGGTGATAGTAGCCCGCCGGGGCGACCACGCAACCGGTCATGACCGCCGTAATTATACTTAATGAAATCAAAGTCTTAACTAAAGCTTTCATGCCCGTTCTCCTTAGAAAATTTGCGTCTCAGGGAGAACAACGCGGGCGGTTGGGGAGGGGATGACAGGATGAACAATCCTTAAGCCAGGGAATGGAACACCTTCTGAACGTCATCGTCCTGTTCGAGCTTGTCGATCAGTCCCAAGACCTCGGCGGCTTGGGCCTCGGGCAGCTCGATGGGCACCGCGCAGATGTATTCGTGCTCGGCGGACAGAGGGGTGATGCCGCGCTTCTCCAGAGCCTCCTGCAGTCTGCCGAAGTCGTTGAACGCGCCGCGTATCACCAGTTGCGCTTCACCCTTTTCCCCGGTGCTCTCACCCATCTCTTCGAGGCCATGATCGATCAGGTCGAGCTCGAGTTCGTCCTGATCCTTGACGGCGGCGGGATCCAAGCGAAACACGCCCATTTTCTTGAACAGGAAGCTGACGCTGCCGGTGGTGCCGAGATTGCCCGCGCCCTTGGCGAAGATATTGCGCACACTGCCCACCGTGCGGGTGGGATTGTCGGTCGCTGCCTCGACCAGCAGGGCCACTCCATGCGGCGCATACCCCTCGTAGATGATTTCCTGGTAATTGGTCGCCTCCTTGCCGGAGGCGCGCCGGATCGCCGCCTCAGTCTTGTCCTTCGGCATGTTGACGGCCCGCGCATTCTGCAGCACGCGGCGCAACGTGGGATTCGACGCCGGGTCGGGGCCGCCGGCGTGCACCGCAATAGCGATATCCTTGGCGACGCGGGTGAACTGCTTCGCCATGCGGTTCCAGCGGGCGAACATCGCGTGCTTTCTGACTTCGAATATACGTCCCATGCTGCACATGGTAGCAATACCCCGACAAACCGCTAGACTTGCCGCTCCCTTCTCGAGGCGATTCCTTATGAGTGCAGTTCCTGCGGAAGAAGTCCCCAGCACCCCGAGCTTCCGCGACCTCGCACTGTCGGACCCGGTGCTCCGTGCATTGACGGACGTGGGCTACGAGGCTCCTTCTCCGATTCAGGCCGCGACCATTCCGGTGCTGTTGTCCGGAGTCGATATGCTGGGGCAGGCGCAAACCGGCACCGGCAAGACGGCGGCCTTTGCCTTGCCGGCACTGACGCGCATCGACTTGTCCAAGCACGAACCGCAGGTTCTGGTGCTCGTGCCCACCCGGGAGCTCGCCCTGCAAGTGGCCGAGGCGTTCCTCAAGTACGCGGCGCATCTGAAGGGGTTTCACGTGCTGCCCATCTACGGCGGCCAGAGCTACCAGCCGCAGCTCAACGCCCTGCGGCGCGGCGTTCACGTGGTCGTGGGCACGCCGGGGCGGGTCATCGATCATATGAACCGCGGCACCTTGAAGCTGACGGGATTGACGCTGTTGGTCTTGGACGAGGCCGACGAAATGCTGCGCATGGGATTCATCGACGCCGTCGAAAGCATTCTCGAACAGACGCCGCCGCAGCGGCAGGTGGCCTTGTTCTCCGCCACCATCCCCGCGCCGATCCGGCGCATCGCGTCCAAGCATTTGCGTTCGCCGGTCGAGGTCACCATCAAGAGCAAGACCAGCACGGCGACCAACATCCGCCAGCGGTACTGGATGGTGAGCGGCATGCATAAGCTGGACGCGCTGACGCGAATTTTGGAGGCGGAGCGCTTCGACGGCATGCTGGTGTTCACACGTACCAAGCAATCGACCGTCGAACTGGCGGAGAAACTCGAGGCGCGCGGCTTCGCAGCGGCGCCGCTCAACGGCGACATCCCTCAACCCCAGCGCGAGCGGACCGTGGCCCGCCTGAAGGCCGGGCAGATCGACATCGTGGTCGCCACCGATGTGGCCGCGCGCGGACTCGATGTCGAGCGCATCGGCCATGTGGTGAACTACGACGTACCCTATGACACCGAGTCCTACGTGCATCGGATCGGGCGCACCGGCCGCGCCGGACGCAAGGGTGAGGCCATCCTGTTCATCGCACCTCGCGAGCGCAATATGCTGCGTGCCATCGAGCGCGCAACCCGGCAGGTCATCGAACCGATGAATCTGCCGACGGTCGACACGGTCAACGCGCTGCGAATCGCGAAATTCAAACAGCGGGTCATCGAGACTGTCCCCTCGGGCGCCGCCGGCGCCTTTCGGCCCATCCTGGAGCAGTTGGAGGCCGAGACCGGTCTGCCGCTCATCGACATCGCCGCCGCCCTCGCGAGCCTGTCGCAGGGCACGACGCCGCTGCTATTGGAGGGCAAGCAGGAGCGGCCCGCAGAAGCGCGCGCACCGGACCGCGCACATTCGCAGTCCGAGGGCGCGCCCGTGCCTAAGCGTGCGCCGCCGGCCGATGGGCCGCCTCTGTCCAAGGGCGCGCCTGTGTCTAAGCGGGCGCCTAGCGCGGGCGGACGCGGGGAGCACGCGCCTGAACCTCACGCGGCGCCTGCGGACGCCGACAGTGCGCGCAGGGTCAAGCCCAAGACCGCCGCCGCCGGCTTGATGGAAACTTTTCGCATCGAAGTAGGGTCGGTACATGGAATCAAGCCCGGCAACATCGTGGGCGCCATCGCCAACGAGGCGGGGATCGAGGGCGTGCACATCGGCCGGGTGGATATTCGCGAGGATCATAGCTACGTCGACTTGCCGGAAGGCATGCCGAAGCAGATATTCAAGGAATTGCAGAAGGTGCGCGTGGTCGGCCGCGAGCTTCGCATCAGCCGGGTGGGCGAAAAGCCGCCCAAGCCGCCGCGGGATTCGACCGGCCGGCACGGCGAGCGCAAAATGTTGAGCCGTCGCAAGACGAGGAATTGATACTTATCGAGTTGACCTAGCGAGGAGCGAGTCATGGGCAAGGGTATGGATCGAAAGAAAGAGGAAAAGAAGAAACCGACCAAGACGCTGGAGGAGAAGCGCGCCGCGAAAAGAGAGAAGAGGCAGGCCAGAGGCTGAACGCAGCCTGTCTTAAGACAGGCTCCCGGCGCCGCTCCATCGATTTCAATCGACCCGTGAGCGGCGCCCGCCCCTCCGGAATTCCGCGATATTGGCGGCCATCTCATCGACGCAGCGCTGCCTGGCCTCCCGCGCCGCCCACGCCACGTGCGGGGTCACGATGAGGTTCGGTATGCCGGGATCGAGCAGGGGATCGTCTGCGAGCGGCGGCTCATGCGACAGCACGTCGATGCCGGCGCCGCCGAGACGATGGGCTTTGAGCGCCGCGGCCAATGCGCGGCCGTCCACCAGCGCGCCCCGGGCCGTGTTGATCAACAGTGCGTCGGGTTTCATGAGCTCGAGTTCGCGCGCACCGATCAGCCCGCGGGTCGTAGAGTCGAGCGGGCAATGCAGGGAAACGATGTCCGATAGGGCGAGGAGCCGCGGCAGCTCGACCCGATCGGCTTCGGCGTGCTCTCCGCGCCGATTGGCGACGATCACCTGCATACCGAAGGCCTCGGCCATTCGTGCCGCGCCTCGGCCCAATTCGCCCCAGCCGACCACGCCGAAAGTCCGGCCGGAGAGTTCGCGGATCGGATGCGCGAGCACGGTTTTGGTCTCATCCCGGGTCCATGAGCCGTCGCGGGTCAAGCGCGAGTAGCCGGAAATATGCTGGGTGAGACTCAGAATCAACGCCCAGACATGCTGCACCACCGACGAGGTGCAGTAGCCGCGCACATTGCACACCGCCACCCCGAGGTCCCGCGCCGCTGCCAGATCGATGTTGTTGGTGCCGGTGCCGGCGACGGCGATCAGCCGGAGCCTGGGCGCGCCCGCGAGCAGTTCGCGCGTCAACTCGACTTTGTTGGTCATGACGATTTCGGCGCCGCGAATGCGCTCCGGCGTGGCCGCATCGTCCGTACCGCAGAGAAGCAGATCGTCGACGGCCGCGCGCAGGGCCGATTCGTCGAGGTCGCCGGACGACACCGTGTCGTAGTCCAAAAATACCGCTTTCATGAGGAGTTCGCCTTCGTGATCTGTAGAATATGCGGCCAGACATGAGATCTTCCGCCGTCAAAATTTTGATCATCGCGAATGTGGCGGTGTTCCTGCTCCAGAACCTGTCGCAGGAAGTGCTGGAAGGGTTGTTCGCCCTGTGGCCTCTGCAGCGCATCGACCCCCGGTGGCATTTTCAGGTCTGGCAGATAGTTACCTATGCGTTTCTGCATGATACCCACAACATGGCGCATCTGGTGTTCAACATGCTGGGCTTGTGGGTGTTCGGCACCGGCATCGAGCAGTACGTGGGGCCGCGCCGCTTACTCGCGTGCTACTTCGCCTCGGTGGTCACCGCCGCCCTCACCCAGCTGTTCGTGCCCACGCTGTTCGGCGCGTCGCCGGCGGCCACGATCGGCGCTTCCGGCGGAGTGTTCGGTTTGATCCTGGCCTATGCCGTCATGTTTCCGAAGCGCAAGGTCGCGGTGTACTTTCTTATTCCGATGCCGGTGTGGCTGTTCGCAACGCTGTATGCCGGAATCGAGCTCTACCTGGGAGTTACCGGGACCGCGGCCGGCGTCGCACATTTCGCCCATCTGGGCGGGATGGTGGGTAGCGCGCTGGTGATCATGCGATGGCGGCGCGCTCCCGCCGATCGTTTCCACTAGGCTAGAAATATGAATCTCCGTAAACCGAATATCGCCGCTCTCCTGGCCGCGCTCGCGCTCGTGTGTGCGGCCGCGCCCGCTAAAGCGGAGTGGGTGCGGCGCATCACCGACGGCATCATGGGTACGCGGATCACCGTCGAACTATGGGCGGACGACAAGGATAAGGCCGAGCAGGCGATCGACGGCGTGCTCGATGAAATGCGGCACATCGATGAGACGATGAGCACCTACAAGCCCACCAGCGAAGTCTCCCTGGTCAACGCCAAGGCCGCGGACGGCCCCATGCACATCAGCAAGGAGCTGTTCGACTTGCTGGTCACGGCCAAGGAGTATTCGGTCATCACCGACGGGGCCTTCGACATCACCTATGCCAGCGTCGGCTACATGTACGACTTCCGCAAGCACATCCACCCGGACGAGGCGCAAATCGACAAGGCCTTGCCGGCGGTCGACTATCGCCATGTGCTGCTCGATCCGAAGAATCAGACGGTGCAGTATTCGCAGAAGGGGGTGCGCATCGACCTGGGCGGCATCGCCAAGGGCTACTCGGTCGACCGGGGCATCGACGTGTTGAAAGCCGCCGGCTTCACGCGGGCCTATGTCTCCGCGGGCGGCGACAGCCGGGTCATCGGCGATCGTTTCGGCAAGCCATGGATAGTGGGGATTCGCGATCCGCGCAAGGGCGAGGGCGAGGTGATCGCCCGCATTCCCTTGGTCGATGCGGCGATCTCGACCTCGGGCGACTACGAACGGTTCTTCGAGGAAAACGGCGTGCGCTACCATCACATCATCGATCCGCGCACGGGCCACTCCGCGAGCAAGGTCCGCAGCGCCACGGTCATCGGTCCGTATGCGACGCGAACCGACGGCCTGTCCAAGACCGCGTTCGTGCTCGGCCCCGAGAAGGCCATGGAAATCTACAATCGCCTCGACGATATCGATGCCATCATCGTCAAGCTGGACGGCACCGTGATCTACTCCAAGGGCATGGAACCCGCGCGAGCCGTACCCGCCAAGTAACCCTGCGCATTGGCCTCGCTGAATTTCAGGCCGACGGCAAAACGCCGCGAATTCTGCCGCGCGCAATAGATCACTTCGGCGCCGGTTCGAAAGCTGACCAGCGCATCGCTGATGATCACCCGTTTGCCCGCCGGCCAACGGCGGCGCGTGATGAGGCGGGCCCCATGCTCGCTGATGTTTTCAAAAACCACGGTTTCACTGATCAGCGGCTCCTCCGCTGCCTCGAGGTTCGCCACGGTATTGGTGGCCATGCGGGGTTCGGCTCGTCCGACTTGTTGCATTACCACTCACCCCCTTGAGACCGCCGCGGCAGCTTCGCCGAGAACGGGCAGAATGGAAGCGCCGCCGGCTCGCGCCGGCGACGTCAAATTCGCCGCGGCGAGACCCTCGGGTACCCGCCTGGTCTTGCGTCTTTGCCGATATAGCGCGGCATCGGCCTGCTTCATGAGCTCTTGCAGCGTCGCGGGCTTCTCGGGATCGAAGTGAGCCACGCCGACGCTGAGCGACAAGGCATAGCGGCGTTCGGCGCGGGAGCACTGGGCCAGATGCGTCTGCAAGCGGTTGCAGATCATCTCCACGCTGCGCCCGGGCACCTCGACGATCAGGGCCACGAATTCATCGCCGCCCAATCGTGCAGTCACGTCGAATCTGCGAAAGGTCTCCTTGATTGACGCTGCCGCGAGCGATATTGCCCGATCGCCCTCGCCATGGCCGAACCGGTCGTTTATCGCCTTCAGCCCATCGACATCTGCGAAGACCAGGGCCAAATGCTGGCCTGTGTCGCGCGCCCATTGAAGATACCGCGTCGCAAGCGCCGTAAATCCACGGCGGTTGTGCAAGCCGGTCAAATCGTCCCTCAATGCCATTTGCAGAAGCGTGCGCTGCAGCCCGAGCTGACCGTGGGCGTAGCGTATGGTTCGCGCTATGGTGTCGGCCGCGATCAGACCACTGTCCAAGCCTTTGCCCGTCCGGGGACCCGCCAAATCCGGCGTCTGTTCCAAATCACCAGCAGTGTCGGGCAGCTCCAGAATGTCGGGCAGCTGCACGATCGGCAAACCCGGCATCCGGTAGCGCAATTGAGTGACCATGCTCGACACGAAACTCGGCGCCAAGGTTGAATCCAGCAACAGCACATCGGGAGTGTGATCCGCGATCATGCGCAGTGTGCCGTTGAGATCCTCCATGTTCACCGGGAGGCTCTTGACGTCGAGCAGGTGGCGGTCGATCGACTCATGAAATCCCCCATTCAAGAACCAGGAATTTTCACGGCCGTCCAAAACGACGAGCACCTTGAGTAGTTTTTGTTTCATATCCCCCGTTTAGCCTCATTTGCTGACCGACTAGCTAGACAGCATAGACTCCGCAGCGGGGCGCACAATCGGGTGAATCATTGATGGCTCCGGTAGGAAAGACCGGATGCCGTGAGTGAAATGCGCGAATGCGGGCGTAGGACGATTCTGACTAAGGCTCCAGCAGGCCGTTGCGAATCGCATAGCGGACCAGCCCGGCGGTCTGATGAATATCCAGTTTTTCCATGAGCTTGGTACGGTGCGTGTCCGCCGTCTTGACGCTGATACCCAGCAATGAGGCGATTTTCTTGGTCGAAAAGCCTTCGCCCACCAGTTGTAAAACTTGCCGTTCGCGCACGCTCAGTTGTCCGCTGGGTCCTTCTGCATTGTTCAGATAGGCCTGAACAACGGCCTTGGAAATCTTGGGACTCAGGTACACCTCGCCCCGATCCACATGCTGGATTGCGGCCACCAAATCCGTGCTCGCCTGCGTTTTGAGCACGTAGCCGCGCGCGCCGATGCGCAGTGCCTCGACGGCATAGGGTTCTTCCATATGGCGGGTGAGGATGATGGCGCGTGTCTGCGGGCTCACGAGCGCCGCTTCGCGCAGCACGGCCAACCCGTCGAGGCCCGGCATGTCAAGGTCGATCACGGCAATTTCCGGGCGCAGCTCCCGGATCAGGCGAAGCGCCTCGGGACCGTCCGAGGCTTCGCCCAATATTTCGATGCGCTCCTTCTCGAGCACCAGTCTCAGGCCCTGCCGGACAATGAGATGATCGTCGGCGAGAATCAGGCGAATCGGCATCTCATTGCTCCACTGGAATGGATATCAACAATTCGGTCCCGCTGCCGCGGGTTGAGTCGATCTGCAGGTGCCCACCGACGACATTCAGGCGCTCGCGCATTCCGATCAGGCCGAAGCCCTGTTCGGTTTGACCGGCGGCAATCGAGGCAGGGTCAAAGCCCCTGCCGTCGTCGCGTATGGAACAGACGATAGAACCGGCCGTGCGTTGAAATCGAATCCAAACCCCGGTTGCCTGGGCGTGCTTGACCACGTTGTGCAGAGCCTCTTTCGCGATTTGGTACAGGGTGGTCTCCACGCGCCTCGGCAGGCGCTGCTCCGGCACCGCGTCGATGCTGATCTCGAGCCTGGACCGCTGTGCGAGCCCCTCGAATAGGTAGCGCAGGGCCGGTACCAACCCCAGGTCGTTCAACAATGCCGGCGTGAGCTCGTGCGACAAGCGGCGCAGCTGAAATTCGATCTGATCGAGCAGTTCCGTCACCTTGAGAACCTGCGGCTGAACCGCCGGCACCTCATCGGCCAGGTTCTGCAGCGCGATGTATACCGCCACCAGCAACTGTCCGGCCTCATCGTGAAGTGCATTGGAGATTCGCTTGGCTTCCTGTTCCAGCACCTCATTGAAGTGGCGCAGGGCCGTATTGGCTTCGCGAAATCCGCCGTATGTCATCTCGTAAGGCGAGACGCACTCGGCGAAGAATTGCGCGGCGCGCATCAAGATGCGATCGCGTTCGTCATTCGCGAGCGTCTGCGTCATCAGCGTCCGCAGACATTCATGGTGAATGTCCGCAATCGCAACCAGGCCCATGCCGGCTCCCAACGCCTGGCGCCCGATTTGATACGCCTGCTGCAGAGCGGATTCTCCGGCGCCGCCCAGGTAATCGTGCAGCGATGCCGGATAGGCGGTGGCGGTGTCGTTCACGGAGGCGTCGTTCACGGGGTTCCTCGATATCGAGAAACCAAGACCAGGGCGTCATCCGTGCCCTTGCAGGCGCTGGCCAGTATTCCATCCGCCATCGACTCGATACGGCCGTCCATGGCGACACCCAGCACATGCTCGGCGGTCACCCCGTCCGTGACCATGGTCAATATGTCGCCCGGCTGGACAGCCACTGACTCGGTTCGAAGCGTGGGCAGGTGACTGCCCACGACGCCATTGCGCAGCAGTAATTTGTCGGGTGGCTGCCCGGGATCCCGGTGCAGCAAGGTACCCTCGACATTGCCGACACCGAGCCACGTGAGAATTTCGTCCTCGACATTGAACGCTGCGAGACTCATGGCCACGCCGCGCGTTTCGCGCAACGCCCGGTGGCAATGACGGATGATCTCGACCAGCGGCTCGCCGGCATGCTGCTCCAATATGGCGATCGCGATGTCGGCCGCCGCGGCCGCCGCCTGTCCGTGACCCAACCCGTCGATCACCGCGAATATCATTCCATTGGAACCGGAACCGGCCCAGTATCGATCGCCCGATTCGGCTTCTCCGGGCATCGTAGCGGAGGCAATGCTCCATTCGAGACCTGCCGCCTTCATTTGAGCCACTTCCTGACGGTGACCACCGTTCCCTGCTGCAGTTCCGATTCGATGGCGAATTCGTCCATCAACCGCCTGACGCCGGGCAACCCTAAGCCCAATCCCCCGGAGGTTGAATAGCCGTCGCGCAGCACGTCGTTAATACTCCGAATGCCCGGCCCCTTGTCGCGAGCACAGATCAAGACACCCTTGGCGTGAGCGGACTCCACGCCGCGCATCAGCACTTCGCCCTGCCCCGCATAGGAGACGATATTGCGCGCCAGCTCGGAAATGGCCGTCGCGATCAACGTCGCGTCGGTCGCGGAGAATCCGATGCTCGCGGCCAACGACCTTCCATGCTGCCGTGCCACCACGATGTCCGCGTCCGAGCGGATGGCCACCACAATATCTTGTAGCACTGGCATTCGCTTAAATTTTGCCGGCTGCCCGCTGTTGCAGGTGCGCGAGACCCTCCTCCAGATCGAGCGCGGTGGCCACACCCTCCATGGTCAGGCCCAGCTGCACCATGGCAAAGGCCACTTCCGGCTGGATGCCCACGATGACCGTATCCGCGCCGCGCAGACGTATCATGTTGGTGATGTCTCGAATCGTGCGCGTCGCAAAGGAATCCATCACATCGAGCGCCGTCACGTCGACGATCACGCCCTGCGAGCGGAATTGGATCACTTTGTCGATGAGCGCCCGGCGCAAATGGAGCAGATCCGCATCCGAGAGAGCAGCCTGGATGGTGGCTATGAGAAACGGCCCCTGCTTTAAAATCGGGACTTCCATCGTCCGGGCTACGTCGAAGCAGTATCTGCAACCGGAACCACCTTGTAGCCGAGCAGCCGCTCCGCTTGTTCAATGCCGCCCTGCAAATCGCCGACGGTATTCATCTTGCCCAGATCGACACCGATGGTGACGATGGTTTGGGCGATTTCAGGGGACAGGCCGGTCACGACCACGGTGGCACCGAGCAGCCGCGACGCTTCCACGGTCTGCACCAAGTGATTGGCGACGGTGGCATCCATTGCCGCCACGCCGGTGATGTCGATCACCACCACCTTGGCGCGGTTCGTGCGGATGCCGCGCAGCAGCTGTTCCGTCAACTGACGCGCGCGCTGCGCATCGATGACGCCGATGATGGGCAGGATCAGCAGCCGCTCGCGCACCTGCAGCACCGGCGTGGACAGTTCGCGGATGGCCTCCTGCTGCTGGCGAATGACGCGTTCGCGCTCCTGCACGAAGCCGACGGCCACGGTGTTCGCAATGCGATTGGCCGCCGGCTCATACGCGTCCAGGATGCGATTGAGCATCGTGAAATCGCCTTGATACTTGGCGAACAAGGACCTCGCCAACACGTCGCGGAGCAACAGCACGATTCCCACGACTTCGTGGGTCTCCACTCCGCGCGGAATGATGCGTTCGGACAAATTGCGCGCGTACGCCTGCAGGGCTTCGAATGTGCCGGTCGCGAGCGCCTCGACGTAGTTGTCGTACACGGACGTCGCTTCGGCGAACAGCTCTTCCTTGGTCATCGCCGTTAGCAGCTGTGCCTCGGTGATGCGGTTGGCCCATTCCTCGCGCAGCTGGGTGCGATTTTGCCGCAGGTGCGCCACGAGTTCCTGCAGCAACTCGGTTGATTGCGCAGCGGTTCGTTGTAATTGGTTGGCAGATCGTTTGCTCGACGACATATGGTCACTCCTCCCTTCAGACTCCCTGGGGTATCCGGACTAATGTACAGGGAAAGGTCTGATTGCCTTATCGGGGAAATACCTGAGCGCTTGGCGGACGGGCGCCACCGGGCTCTCAGCGCAGTCCCTGCCATAGGGCCTCGAGCAACTCACCGCTCGGGTCCAGGCTTTGTTCCCAGTACATAATGCCGCCCAGGTGCATGGCCTTGACATAGGCGGCCTTGGCCGCGAGCGACTGCGGATCATCATAGCTGATGAACCGGCGCGCCTCTTCATTCCACAGCCAGGGCGCCTGCGCCTCGGCATCCCAGTAGCGCACATAGCCGCCCTTGACGATGTAATCGCTTTTTAGCTCCGGCCACGGATGTTCGCCCTGGTAGCGGCCATAGTGCTGGTACAGGCCTTGATGATCGGTTCGCACGTCGGCGAAATCGCGGCCATAGAACGCGGCGCCGATCACCAGCTTGTCCGCCCGAACGCCGGCGTTGCGGAACTGCTTCACGGCGCGCTCCGTGGTGCGGGCATCGGCGGGCGCAATACGGGAGGCGCCCAGCGCCGTATGGTGTCCGGTGAGCGGCGTCTGGCTGTTGACGAAGTCGTACGTCATCAGATTGAACCAGTCGAGGTAGGGCGCTATGGCTGAGATGTCCACGCCGCTGACGAAGGGACCGTCGGCGGCGGCAATGCTCAAGGTGTAGTGATGGCCGCCCGTGCGGCCGCGGGCGGCGCCGGCCTGGTCCAGGGCGGCGCGCACCGCCCGCAGCAGTGAAGTGAAATGCGCGCGGTCCAAAGGTGTTGACCGGATGCCCGATTCGCCGTGCCCCGGATATTCCCAGTCGACATCGAGGCCGTCCGCATCATGCGAGGCCACGAGCCGTGCGGCGCTGTCCGCGAACGCTCGGCGGCCCGCCTCGCTGCTCGCGGCTTCGGAGAATCCCCCGGCGCCCCAGCCGCCGACCGAGATGGCCACGTTCAGCTTGGGGTACGTCGACTTGAGCGCGGTGAGCTTACTGAGACGCTCCTCGCCGGCCGCATCGAGCGTCACGCGGCCGTCCACGACGCTTGCGAAGGCGAAGATCAGCGTGTCGATCTTGCCCGCGTCTTCGGTTCGCGCCGCGTCCCAGCGGGTGGCATACCCGATGATTCGAGGGTGGACCGATGCGGCGGCCGCGGCGGTGCCGCACCCCAACATGGGGCAGGCCACGAGCAGCAGAACGGCAACCAAATATCGCAAGGGGCGGACTTCCGGCAACAGGGGAGCGCATTTTCGCAGCCCAAGGGTTCTCTGCCAACCACCCCATCGAAAGGAATAAAATGCACCCGTGACGAGTCTTACCCCTCATGGATGACAAGCGCGCCCGATTCGAGGCGCAGGTTCTGCCGCATCTGGACGCCGCGTACAGATTCGCCCGATGGCTGTCGCCCGCGCCCGGCGAGGCGGACGATGTCGTGCAGGAGGCAATCCTGCGCGCCTTTCGCGGCTTCGATGCCTTGAGAGGGTCCGATGTGAAGGCGTGGCTGCTGACGATCGTGAGAAATTGCCATTCGACGGCGCTCAAACAGCGGCAACGCCGCGGCTTCGTGCCGCTCCCGGAGGAAAGCGATGCACAAGACGGCTACGCCATGACCGCGAAGACACCCGATCCGCAAGACGACACCATCCGCCGGGACGAGCAGCGCACGCTCGATCGGCTGATTGCCGCATTGCCCGAGGAACATCGCACGGTGCTGATGCTGCGGGAAATCGAGGAAATGGACTATCGACAGATAGCGAACGTCACGAATGTGCCCATCGGTACGGTGATGTCGCGGCTCGCGCGGTCGCGCGCCGCGCTGAAGGAGCGCTGGCTGCAGGAAGTGGAGGGAGAACCGCGTGCAGTGCGCTGAATCTCTGCGCGTGCAGGCCTATTTCGACGGCGAAGTCGACGCGATTGCGGCCGCCGACATCGAGCGCCATGTCGAGCACTGCGCAGAATGCACGGCGCTGCTGCAGGATCTCGAACGGGTACGCAGCGCACTTCGCAAGGACGTGAGCGTGGAGCGCGCCCCGCCGGAGCTTCGCGCCAAGATTGCGTTGGCACTGGATCGGGAGAGCGCCGCCGAGGTCCCGCGCCCGATGGGCCAGGACCCCCTTAAGGTCCCGGACCCGCGGTTTCGGCGCGTGCGTCCGTTTTGGGCGGGCGCCCTCGGCGGAGTGGGCGCCACGGCGTTGGCGGCCTGCCTCGCGATGTTTCTGCTGGTACCGCGGTTCGCCAATCCCTTGACCGACGAGCTGGTGAACGCCCATGTGCGATCGCTGATGCCGGCTCATCTCATCGATGTGGTATCCACCGACCGGCACACGGTGAAGCCCTGGTTTGCGGGACACGCCGACGTGTCGCCGGTGGTCGCCGATTTCGAAAGCCAAGGCTATCGGCTCGTCGGCGGACGCGTGGACTATCTGGATCACCAGCGCTCGGCGGTGGTGGTGTATCAGCACGGCGCGCACGTCATCAATGTTTTCAGCTGGGCGGCCAACGGACACACATTGCCCGGGAATGCCACGCGCAGCGGCTACCACCTGGTCTTCTGGAAGACGGGGGACCTGGCCTATTGCGCGATTTCGGACACGGGGCTGGACGAGCTCGACGGGTTGGTGCGGCTGCTTCGGGAATAAATCGGCGCGACGCGAAGTCTTCTCTCCTGAACTCAACAAGGAGACGACCGTGTCGAACGATAAACTGCTGCAATCGCGGCGCAACGCCCTGAAATGCATGGCCTATGGCGGAGCCGGCACCCTGTTCGCGCTGTCGGGCGGCGTGTTCACCCCCATCGATCTGGCCATGGCCGGTACCGATAAACGCGGCGCGGCCGCACTGGGCAAGCCGCTGTTCGTCCAGATCAGCGATACGCATATCGGGTTCAACAAGGACGCGAATCCGGACGTCAACGGAACCCTCACCCAGACCATCGACATCGTCAACGGCATGTCGGATCAGCCCGCCCTCATCATCCACACGGGCGACATCACGCATCTGTCGAAGCCGGCGGAGTTCGACACGGCACAGCAGCTGTTTTCCCGACTGCGCACAACGGAGATGCATACCGTGCCGGGCGAGCACGACACCACGGATGCGACCGTGACGGAATACTTCAATCGATTCGGCAAGGCCTCCGGCAACAAGGGCTACTACAGCTTCGATCACGCCGGCGTGCATTTCATCGCGCTCATCAATGTCCTGCAGTTCAAGCCGGGCGGCCTCGGCACCCTGGGCGCCGATCAAATCGCCTGGCTGACCGCCGACTTGAAAGGAAAATCCTCGAGCACGCCCATCGTGGTCTTCGCCCATATGCCGCTCTGGACCATTTACGAGCCCTGGGGCTGGGGAACGGGCGACGCGGATCAGGTGCTGACGCAACTGCGCCGCTTCGGTTCGGTCACCGTGCTGAACGGCCACATTCATCAAATCGTTCAGAAAGTCGAAGGCAACATGACCTTTCACACGGCGCGCTCGACCTCCTATCCGCAACCTGTCGCCGGCGTGGGCTCCGGGCCCGGACCTCTCAAGGTAGCGGCGGATCAACTTCCCCGCATGCTCGGGATCACCAGCGTGTCCGAAGTCAGGCATCCGCGCTCATTGGCGCTCAACGACACGACGATTGCCTAGGAGGGCACATGCACACGACACTCCGGCGACGGCAATCGCGGCGGGCGGCATTTTACGCAGCGGCACTGTGGGGAATTGCCCTCGCCGGTCCATCGGCCGCGGGAACCCCGGATCCGAATCGGATCGTGGTCAAGGATTTCATGTTCACGCCGAATTCATTGACGGTCACAGCGGGCTCCACCGTGACCTGGGCCAACATGGACGATGAGCCGCATACCGTCGTCAGCGACACGGGATTGTTCCGCTCCGGTGCCATGGACACCAACGAGAGCTTCACGTTCAAGTTCGACAAACCCGGCACGTATCATTTCACCTGCTCGATTCATCCGCGCATGGTCGGGACGATCATCGTCCAGTGAAACCCATGACGTGCGCGGTCAGAATCGGCGCGGCGGCCGCCGCGGCGCTCGCGGCAGCGGCGATCGGCGCCGCCCTGTTCATCGGGTCGGGGTACTACGACATCGGCGCGGACGATCACCACACGAAAGCCGTGCTCTACCTGATCCAGCAATTGCGCGACCGGTCCATCGAGGTGCGCGCGCGCAAAATCGACGTGCGCTATGTCGTCGATCCGGCGCGGATCGCCTCAGGTGCGCAGCGCTACGCGGAGCTCTGCGCCGGCTGCCATCTCGCGCCCGGAGTATCTAAGTCCGACATTCGGCCGGGACTCTATCCGCATCCGCCGAATCTCGCGCAGGAGGAGATGCAGCCGGCCCAGCGCGCGTTCTGGATCGTCAAGCACGGCATCAAGATGAGCGCGATGCCGGCCTGGGGAAAAACTCTGGACGATGCGCAGATTTGGGACATCGTCGCCTTCGTGCGCAAGTTGCCGGAAATGAGCCCGGAAACCTACCAGGAATTGTCGTCGCGACAATTGTCGTCGCGACAATAGTCGCGGGGGCCGGCGCCGTAGCGAGTCCATGCCGGAAGGGGCGGCCCTTCCGGCCGAGTTCTGGGTCAGTCGCGAAAATTATTGAATTGCAGCGGCACCCCGACGTCCGCCTTGCGAAGGAATGCAATGGCTTCCTGCAAATCGTCGCGCTTCTTGCCCGTGACCCGAACTTTCTCGCCCTGGACCTGCGCCTGTACCTTGAGCTTCGAGTCCTTGATCAGCCGCGACACCTTCCGGCCCGCGTCGGCGTCGATTCCGTGCTTCAGTATCACCTGCTGCTTGGCTCTGGCGAGATTCACCTCGGGATCCTTCACCTCGAGGCAGGCGATGTCGATGCCGCGCTTGGCGATTCGAAGCTTGAGGATGTCGAGCATTTGCTTGAGCTGAAAGTCGGCCTCGGCAATCATGGTCACCGTGGTCTCTTCCAGCTCGTATGCCGCATCGGTGCCCTTGAAGTCGAAACGCTGCCCCAGCTCGCGGATCGCCTGATCGACGGCATTCGTCAATTCATGAGTATCGATTTCCGAGACCACATCGAACGACGGCATCAGGACTCCGAGAGCAGCTGATTGAGAGTGGCTTTGACTTCGTTCACGAACTCCGTGTAGTGAGCGCCCGTGGCCGGGCCCGAGAAGCCCGTGTGGATCCTGCGCACATTGCCCTTGCGGTCGACGAAGATGGTCGTGGGAAATGCGTAGACCCGCTCCAGCATCGGCAGCTTCTTGGCCGCCTCGTCCTTGTCGGAAATGCCCGCGATCAGGGTGGTGTACTCGATGCCGTAGTGATCGCGGAATCGCTGCGTGGCCGCCGCGGCCTGCGGGAAGTCGCCGAAGTGCTCGAACATCAAGGAGACGATCTCGACGCCCCTGCCGCGATATTCCCGGTACAGAGGCTCGAGAAATGCCGCCTCGTCATGGCAATTGGGACACCAGCTGCCCGCGAGCGCGACGATCATCACCTTGCCTCGAAACGCCGGATCCTGCGAGGTCACCGTATTGCCGGCGAGATCGGGGAAGGAAAAATCGAAATGCTTGGCGCCTGAGTGCATGTTCGTGAGCGCGTAGGCGTCGGACAGTGCGGCATTCGCATCGCGCTTGCCGGTCCATCGTTCGTGATACGCGGACCCCGACCAGAAATCGCCCGAGAGCAGGCCTTCGGGAGTGATCTTGGCCTTGTACAAATAGGCGTGGGCGCCGTCGAAGGTGGACAGGTACAGCTCGTCGCCCCTGACCTGGCCGGCAAGGTAGCGATGATCGCCGGTGTCGGTGAGGAAGGTGCCGGTGACGGTATCCTGCAATTGCGAAAACTCGCCCACTGCCGCCTCCGGCTTGCCGGATTCATCTGTGAATGTGACCGCCCAGCGCCCCGATACATCGGCGTTGTTTGCCGCGGCGGTCTCGAAGAAGCGAAACGCCGCGCCGCGCCGGGCATGCAGCGGGATGTGCTGCTGCTTGCCCCCCAACTTGACCAAGATCACCTCGCCCTCGAGCTCATCGCCCTTGGCATCGGCGATGAGGCGGTTTTCGTAGCCCGGCATGCGAATTTCCAAATGGGAGCCGGCGATCGTCACCTCGTCCAACCTCAATCGCTCGGGGCCATTCTGGAGATACCCCACCGTGGCCGTACCCTCGCGCTCGAGATCGAGCCCCACCGGTAATTCGCCGCCCGGCAGCGTCAGCACCGCGCGGTACAGCCCCGTGGGGACGTTCGGTGCCCCACGGTGGCAGCCGCTCAACACCAGGGCGCTCAACGCCAAGACGCTCAACGCCAAACCTAGGCTGCGGCGCATCCCTGTGGTGGAAGAATTCATGGCCTTAACGATACCCGCGTGCCTGCAAGGTGAATAGTTTCGCATAGCGGCCGTCGGCCGCCATCAAGGACTCATGGCTGCCGCGCTCGACGATACGGCCTTCCTCGAGCACCAATATCTGGTCGGCCATGCGCACCGTCGAGAATCGATGCGAAATGACGATGGCGATGCGGTTGCGGGTGAGTTCGCGGAAGTGTTCGAACACTTCCGCCTCGGCGCCCGCGTCGATGGCGGCGGTGGGTTCGTCGAGCACCAGGATGTCCGCCTCGTTGCGCATGAAGGCGCGGGCGAGCGCGATTTTCTGCCACTGACCGCCCGACAGCTCGCGGCCGTCCTTGAACCATTTTCCGAGCTGAGTGTGATAGCCGGCCGGCAGTGTCTCGACGAATTCCGCGGCCAGGCCCTGGGCCGCGGCGCTGCGCCAGCGCGCCTCATCCTCGAAGGCGCGCACATCGCCCGCCCCGATGTTCTCGCCGACCAGCATCTGGTAGCGCGCGAAATCCTGAAAAATCACGCCGATCCGCTGCCGCAGCGTGGTTTCGTCCCAGTCCTTGAGATCGAGCCCGTCCAGCAAGATTCGTCCCCGAGTGGGTCGGTACAGTCGGGTAAGCAATTTGATCAGGGTGGTCTTGCCCGAGCCGTTTTGCCCGACCAGCGCCAGGCTCTCTCCGGGCCGCACGTGCACATCGATGCCGGAGAGCGCGGGGGCGGTGGCGCCGGGATAGACGAACTCGACGTTCTCGAAGCGGATGCCGTCGCCCGGGCGAGGTCCCAGCGTGGCTTCGCCGCTGCTGCCGCCGGTGGGCTGCTCCAGGTATTCGAAGAGATTCGACAGATAGAGATTGTCTTCGTACAGACCGCTGACCGCCGACAGGGCGGCGCTCACCGCCGTCTGGCCCTGACGAAACAACATCAGATACATGGTCATCTGGCCCACCGTCATGGCACCCAACACGGTCTCCGCGGCGATCCATGCGTAGCCACCGTACAGCGCCGCCGTGCCCACCAACCCTAAGCCGAATCCCCAGGCATCGCGGCGCAGCGTCAAATCGCGATCTTCCCGATACAGACGCGTGAATATGGCGCGGTAGCGATCCAGCAGGCGGGGACCGAGCTCGAACAGCTTGACCTCCTTCGCGCTGTCCTCGCGCGCCAGCACCGATTCCAAATAGATTTGCATACGCGATTCGGGGGCGCGCCAGCGGAACAGGCGAAATGCCTCGCCTGAAAATTTCGCCTCCGCCAGGAAGGCCGGCAGCCCGGCGAGGATCAAGAGAGCGACGGCCCATGGAGAGAAACGGATGAGCAGGCCGCCGAAGGACACCAGCGAGATGGCGTTTTGCAGCAGGCCGAATGTGCGCATCACCAAACTCAAGGGGCGGCTCGAGGCCTCGCGCCGCGCCCGCGTCAGCTTGTCGTAGAACTCGGAATCCTCGAATTGCGTCAGATCGAGCGTCAGCGCCTTTTCCAGGATCATGACGTTGACGCGCTGGCCCAATTGCGCGCGCAACAGGGATTGCGAGAGGGAGATGCCGCGTTGAGCCATCGACGTCGCGGCCACCAGCAATGCCTCGAGGGCGACATACTTGACCACCGGGGCGAAGAGCGTCGCGCCGGTGTGCCGGTGCACGTCGGCGGCGTGAATGACGGCGTCGACGATTTGCGCGCCCACATAGGCGATCGCCGCCGGCAACATGCCTGCCACCAGGGTCAGCAGCGCAAGCCCGATGCTGAGCGCCTTGTTGGTGGTCCACACGAGCTCGAGCGCGCGTCCGCCGTAGGCGAACACACCGAACATGCCGCGCTGCAAGCCGCTCGGATCGGCCGCCGGCTTGTCTAAGGTTGGGGGGTGGGCCGCCAAGGTTCCTCTATAATGCGCAATTGATCATTATCCCGTATGGCGGAGCACTCGTGAAATTCAAGCCCTTGCTCGATCGTTGGAAGAAAGATCCCGCACCGGTGCGTACGGCGAAGGAGTACTCGATCCGCCTAGATTTGGACGATGCCGCGCGCTTGCACGCCTTGGGTGAGTTGTTCCCCGGGCAACCCATCGAAGGCATGGTGACCGACCTCTTGCATGCGGCGCTCGACGAGATTGCCGCCGCCATGCCCTACGAGCGCGGCCCGAAGGTCATTTCGCGCGACGATCACGGGGATCCCCTGTACGAGGACATCGGCCTTACGCCGCGGTTCGTCGACCTCACCCGTCAATTCAAGAAGAAACTCAAGACCTCCGGCTAGCGGCCACGGGCGGCGGCGCTACGGCCGACGGCGCCACTCGAAGCGCCGCCGCTTGACGCTGCTTACTCGGGAAGGCGATACTCAGCGCATGTCGACCGTCCGCATTTCAGGCAAGGCTTGGTGGTGGCGCAACCGCTCTTGAGGCGTGGGCGCTGGTCGGTCTTCTTCATCTAGTTCGTCGGTATCCAGAACCCATCTCCGCCTCAAAGCCGGTGGTGGGTTTTTTATTGTCCGCAGGATTCGCAAAGGTCGCACATGAAGCCGCCGTTTGACATCGCAGCCGATCTCGATACTCCGGTGTCGGCGTATCTCAAGCTCGCACCGTTTCGGCCGAGATTCCTGCTCGAAAGCGTCGAGGGGGGAGAGCGGCTGGCGCGGTACTCTTTCATCGGATTCGGCGATTGCCTGGAAGTGCGCCTGGATGCCGCGGGCTTACATATAGGCGGCGAGCACTTCCCCAGGCCCACATCCAAAATCGAGCTCTTGAACGGACTGCGCCGCGCGCTGGCCCTGGCGCCGAAGCCTCTGCCGGAAGTGCCGGGCGTGCCCTTGCTCGGCGGGCTGGTCGGCTACACGGCTTACGATGCGGTCCGCTACTTCGAGCGGGTGCCGGGCCGCAACCTCGATTCGACCGAGACGCCGCACGCGCACTACGTGGCGCCGCGGTCCCTGCTGGTGTTCGATCACCTGACCCGCACCGTGGCGCTGCTCCACGACGGCAGCGAATCCGACCGGCAGAGCCTGCGCGGGGAGGTAATGCGGGCGTTCCGCGGTGCGATCCCGGTCTCCCTCGCCGCCGGGCGATTCACGCCCGCGACTCCGTCTCTGACCGAAGAGGCGCATGCGGCCCGGGTGCGGCGGGCGCAGGAATACATTGCCTGCGGGGATGTTTATCAGCTGGTGCTCGCGTCGAGATTCGAGGGGCGTCACCAACTCGCACCCTTCGAGGTGTATCGGGCGCTGCGGCTGCTCAATCCGTCGCCCTACATGTATTTCTGCGAGCTGGGCGATATCACGGTGGTGGGTTCATCGCCCGAGGCCCTGGTGAAATGCCATGGCGGATTCGTCCAATTGCGGCCGATCGCGGGCTCACGCCCGCGCGGCAGTGATGCGGACCGCGACGCCGCACTGGAAGCGGAACTGCTCGCGGATCCGAAGGAAAACGCCGAGCACGTGATGCTGGTCGATCTGGCGCGCAACGACTTGGGAAGGGTCGCGACCGCGGGATCGGTGGTCGTCGATCCCTACCGGGTCATCGAGCGCTACAGCCACATCATGCACATCGTCAGCGGCGTCAACGGGCGATTGGCGGCAGGACAGGATGCCTTCGATCTCTTTGCCGCCACGTTTCCCGCCGGCACTCTGGTGGGCGCGCCGAAGGTGCGCGCCATGGAAATCATCGACGAACTCGAACCGGTGGGCCGGCAGCTCTACGGCGGAACGGTCGGCTACTTCGGCCGGCGCGGCGACATGGATCAGGCCATCACCATCCGCACGCTGGTGTTTCGCGGCGACTCGTACAGCTACCAGGCCGGGGGCGGCATCGTCGCCGACAGCTCCCCTCGAGCCGAATACGATGAGCTGATGGCGAAAAGCGCCGTGCTGCGGCGTGCACTCGAGCTCGCGGCGGAGGGACTCTGATGAGACCCAAGATCTTGTTGATCGATAACTACGACTCCTTCACCTACAACCTGGTGCAGGCATTCCTGGTGCTGGGAGCCCAAGTCGACGTCCATCGCAACGACGCCATCAGCGTCGATGAGGCCTTGGCGCAAGATCACACCCACCTGGTCGTCTCGCCCGGCCCGGGAACGCCGCGGGACGCGGGAGTCTCGATGCGCATGATTGCGGCATTTGCCGGACGGATTCCCATATTCGGTGTTTGTCTGGGTCATCAATCCGTGGTGGAGGTATTCGGCGGCAAGGTGGTGCGCGCGGCGCGGCTGATGCACGGCAAGGTGTCGCCGGTGACGCACGACGGCAAGGGCGTGTATGCCGGCATGCCGCGCAAGTTTGACGCCGGCCGCTATCACTCGCTGATCGCCGAGGAGGACAGCATCCCGTCCCTGCTCGAGGTGACGGCGCGTACCGCGGAAGGGGAAATCATGGGTGTACGGCACCGAACGCTGCCCATCGAAGGGGTGCAATTTCACCCCGAGAGCGTGCTCACGCCGGACGGTCCGGTTCTGATGGGCAATTTCCTGAAGACTTGAGCCATGACGAGCCCGCGCCACACTCTCGACCACCTCGTGCAAGGCCGCGACCTCTCCGAAGCCGAGGCCGCGGCGCTCATGAGATTGCTCACTACCCCAACGCTCGATCCGGCGATGGCCGGCGCGCTGCTCGCGGCCTTGCGTACCAAGGGCGTCACGGCCGATGAAGTCCGCGGTTTTGCGGGCGCCATGCGCTCGCTGGCCCGCAAGCCCGATCTGCCGGCGGGGCTCGATGCCATCGACATCGTGGGCACGGGCGGCGATGCCTCCGGGAGCCTCAATCTATCGACGGGAGCGGCGTTGCTCACCGCCGCCTGCGGCCTGCCCGTGATCAAGCACGGCAACCGCTCCATCACCAGCCGCAGCGGCAGCGCGGATTTGATCGAAGCGCTGGGGTTTACCCTGCCCCTGGACGAGAGCAGAGCCGCACGCTGCTTTGCGGCCGCCGGATTCACGTTCTTGTACGCTCCCTATTTTCATCCGGCGATGAAGGCGGTGGCGCCCATCCGCGCCGCGCTCGGCATTCGCACCGTCTTCAATCTGCTGGGGCCGCTCACCAATCCGGCGGCGCCGCGCTTCCGCTTGATCGGCGCCTACGATGCACCGACCGCGGAGCTGATGGCCGGCACACTGTCGGGGATGGACATCGAGCGCGCCTGGGTGGTACACGGCGCCGCGGGTTGGGACGAAGCGACCCCCATCGGGCCCTTCCTCGCATTCGATGTCACGCCCGGCGCGGTTCGACGCATCGAAGTCGATCCCGGCGAGTTCGCGCTCGCGCCGTGCCGCTCGAGCGACCTATCCGGCGGCGATGCCGCGGCAAATCTTAAGGCATTGATCGATGTGTTCGAGGGCCGCGACCGGGGCGCGCATCTTGCGGCGCTGACGCTGCAGAGTGGTCTCGCCCTGTTCATCGCCGGCCGCGCGGCCACCATCGCATCGGGAATCGACCTGGCCCTAGGGTGCGTGGACAGCGGCCGTGCGCGGGAGTGGTTGCGGCGCCTGCGGCAATTCGCGGCGGTGAACCCATGATGTCGCAGGCCATCACACCTAAGGGGACATCGTGAGCGGCTTCTTGGACGACATGGCAAGGGCGAGCGCGGCACGCGTGGCCGAAGCGTTGCGGCATGAATCGCTCGAAGCCTTGGAAAGACGCGCGCGGCAGGCGGTCCGCGCTGTGCCGCTGCGCGTGTCAGTCTCGGGCTTCGACGTCATCGCAGAACTCAAATTGCGTTCGCCGGCCGCCGGCGTGCTGGGCGACGAGAGTCAGGATTGGTTGGGACGCGTTGCCGCTTACGCGCGCGGCGGCGCGGCCGCGGTGTCGGTTCTGACCGAGCCCTCCCGTTTCGACGGATCGCTCGAGCATTTGCGCCGGGCGGCCGCGGCGTTGGCGCCCCTCGGCGTGCCTGCGATGCGCAAGGATTTTCTGGTCGATCCCTACCAGGTATTGGAGGCGCGCGCCGCGGGAGCGGGCGGCGTCCTGCTCATACTGAGAATGCTCCCGCGCCGAAGGACCGAGGAGTTGTTGGACGTTGCGGCCGAACATGGACTGTTCGTGCTGCTGGAGGCATTCGATGAAGCGGATTTGGAGCTGGCGCGCGATCTCTCGGCGTCACGCGCGCAGGCCGACGGCCGTCTGATGATAGGCGTCAACAGCCGGGATCTGCAGACCTTGAAGGTGCGGCAGGAGCGTTTCGCGGCACTGGCGCCGTGGCTTCCGCCGGGGCTTCTGGCGGTGGCGGAGAGCGGCGTCGCGTCGGCCGCCGATGCACGGCACATGCGGGAGCTGGGTTATGGCGCGGCGTTGATCGGTACCGCGCTCATGGCTCGCGCAGATCCCGGCGAGCTGCTGCGCGAAATAATCGATGCGACCCGGACAGTGCAACCCTAAATGGCTACACTCGGCGCCATGTGGATCAAGATCTGCGGCATCACCAGTGCCGACGGCGTCGCTGCGGCCGCCGAGGCCGATGTCGATGCCATCGGTTTCGTCTTTGCGCCCAGTCCGCGGCAGGTCACGCCCGGCCAGGCGGCGCAGCTGGCCGCACTCGCGCCGCCGGGAATTTTGCGAATCGCGGTTGCACAGCACCCGTTGCAAATGAAGGTCGACGAGATCTGCCGAATACTCAAACCGGATTACTTTCAAACGGACGTCGAGGATCTGCGCGAACTGAAGATACCGGCCCACATCAAAGTGCTTCCCGTCGTGCGCTTCGGCCGCAAGACCCCGAGCCCGCTGCCGGCGCGCATGTTGTTCGAGGGCCCGTCGAGCGGCATCGGCGAACTGGCCGATTGGGGACGCGCGGCGGAGCTCGCCCGCCAGACCGAGGTGATATTGGCCGGCGGCCTGTCCGCACAGAACGTGGCCGAGGCGATCCAGGCGGTGCGCCCGTTCGGAGTGGATGTGAGCAGCGGCGTCGAGGAAGTGCCGGGAGTCAAGGATCCGGCGAAGATTCACGAGTTCGTGCGGGCGGTGCGCGCCGCTGCGGCGAGCCTGGAGAAGGACCAATGAATTCACAACTGCGAGAGTCTGCGTCGAACCCCGAGTATCCCGATGCCCGCGGCCGCTACGGCGCCTTCGGCGGGCGCTACGTTCCGGAGACCCTGGTGCCCGCGCTCGACCGGCTGCAGGCGGGCGTTGCGCGATATTTGCACAGCGCCGAATTTCAGGCGGAATTCACCCGCGAACTCGCGACCTGGGTGGGACGCCCCACCGCCCTGTCCCATGCGGCCAACTTGAGCAAGCGCTGGGGAGCGGAGGTCTGGCTCAAACGCGAAGATCTGGCTCACACCGGCGCGCACAAAATCAACAATGCCGTGGGGCAGACGCTGCTGGCCAAGCGCCTGGGCGCCAAGCGCATCATCGCCGAAACCGGGGCGGGACAGCATGGCGTGGCGAGCGCCGCCGCCGCCGCGCGCTTGGGAATGCCCTGTGTGGTGTACATGGGCGCGGTGGATGTGGAGCGGCAGGCGCCCAATGTCGGACGCATGCAGTTGCTCGGCGCCACGGTGGTGCCGGTCACCGGCGGCGAGGCCACCTTGCGCGCGGCCATCGACGAGGCCTTGCGCGATTGGGTGTCCGATCCCGACGGCACTTACTACTGCCTGGGTTCGGCGGTGGGGCCGCACCCCTATCCCTACCTGGTGCGCGAGCTGCAGGCGGTGATCGGGCGCGAGGCGCGAGCGCAGATGCTCAGCCAGGCGGGCGGCTTGCCGGATGCGGCCGTGGCCTGCGTGGGCGGCGGTTCGAACGCCATCGGCCTGTTCCATCCCTTCCTCGCCGATGAGGCGGTGACACTGATCGGCGTCGAGGCCGGCGGCCGCGGCCCGGGATTGGGGGACAACGCCGCATCCCTGACCTTCGGAACTCCCGGAGTGCTGCAGGGTAGCTATACCCTGATACTGCAGGATGCCTACGGTCAGGTGCGGGAGACCCATTCGGTGTCCGCCGGGCTCGATTACTCGGGCGTCGGCCCCGAACACGCCTACTTGATGAAGACCGGACGCGTCAGCTACGAGTCCGCGATGGACGACGAAGCCCTGGACGCGCTGGCCGAGTGCGCCAAGTTCGAAGGCATACTGCCGGCGATCGAGAGTGCGCACGCGTTCTTCGGCGCGCGGCGCTACGCCCAAGCGCACCCGGGTGCGCGCATTCTCATCGGCTGCTCCGGCCGGGGCGACAAGGACATGCCCATCCTGCAGCGGACCCTCCTGAAGGATCTGCAGGGATGAGCGGGGCGCTGAATGTGGCGCCGCGCGACACGATTTCCGCGGCGATTCACGAGGCCGCGCGAGAGGGCCGGCCGGCCCTGGTGGGCTTTCTCACTGCCGGATTTCCGACGCGGCGCGCCTTCAAGGACAATCTGGCCGCGGTCGCCGAGGTCTGCGACGTGGTGGAGGTCGGTGTGCCCTTCACCGATCCCATGGCGGACGGCACTACGATCCAGCGCGCGAGCTTCGCGGCTCTCGCCGACGGGGTCACCCTGCCGTGGATACTGGAGGAGGTGAAATCCTCGAGGCAGCGGCATACCGTCCCCATCCTCCTCATGAGCTATTTGAACCCGCTGCTGAGTCTGGGGATGGATGCGCTGCCGCGGGACGCGGCGGCGGCCGGGATCGCCGGCTTCATCGTGCCGGATTTACCGTTCGAGGAAAGCGGCGATCTCAAACAGGCGCTCGCCGCCCGCGGCCTGGCGTTGGTGCAGATGGTGAGCCCGGTAACGCCGCCGGAACGATTGGCTGTGTTGTGCCGCGAGGCCGAGGGCTTCGTGTACGCGGTGACCATGACGGGTACCACCGGCACGTCGAAGGGGAAATCGGCAGAGGTGCCCCAGGAAGTGCTCGACTACATGGATCGAGTCAGGCGCTGCTCGAATGTCCCGGTGTGCGCGGGCTTCGGCATCCGCTCGCGGGAGCAGGTTGCGCGCTTCGCGGGGCACGTCGACGGGGTGGTGGTGGGCACCGCCTTGGTGGAAGTGCTGGAGCAGGGCCTGGACGTCAGGTCATTTCTTCGGTCGTTGCGTGCATGAAGCGCGTGTTTCGTGCCGCCTCTCTGATCCAGGTGGCGCATGCGCGCAACCTGCTCCTCACCGCGGGAATCCAAAGCGAGCTGCGCAACCAGTACCTCGCCGGCGCCCTGGGCGATTTGCCCATGCTCGAGACCTGGCCGCAGCTCTATGTCGACGACGCCGACGAGCAAGCGGCGCTGCGGGCGCTGGCCCGGGCCGCCGAGGCGCCGACAGGCGCATCCTGGACCTGCGATGAGTGCGGTGAAGCGCTCGAACCGCAGTTCACCAGCTGCTGGCGCTGCGGGGCCGTGTCGGACAAACACTGACACGAAATGGCGCGAATTCTGAGACGAGGTTCAGCGCCTGCCCCTGGCGACCGCCGGGTGCACAGGTTACAAATCCTCCATGCTCAATGTAGCGATTGCAGGAGCAGCCAGGAGGTTTTGCAATGAACACCGTCAGCCATGAATTCTCCCAGCAAACGCCGCTGTCGACGGCCGCGGGCACTTTATTGGGCACCTCAGCCGTCATGCAGGAGGTATTCCGGCTCATCGAACGGGTCGGGCCCACCGACGCCTGTGTGCTGCTGACGGGCGAAAGCGGCACCGGCAAGGAATTGGCGGCCCGGTCGATTCACGAATACAGTCCGCGCTGCAGCGGGCCCTTCGTGGCCATCCATTGCGGCGCAATGTCGGCCGGGCTCTCGAACGCCAAGGTGTTCGAGCGCGCCGAGGGCGGGACGCTGTTGCTCGACGAAGTGACCGAGATGCCGCTCGACATGCAGACCCGGCTGCTGCGCGTTCTCGAGACGCAAAAATACGATCGCGTCGGAGCGAGCAAGGAATACACCTGCGATGTGCGCGTCATCGCGGCAACCAATCGCTGTCCGCTGCAGGCCGTGCAGAACGGGCAGCTTCGCGAGGACCTGTTGTACCGGCTCGCCGTATTTCCGGTGCGCATGCCGCCGCTGCGCGAGCGAGGCGACGACGTGGACCTCTTGGCGGGGCATTTCCTGGCGGAGCTCAATGCGCGGTCGCGCACCCAAAAGCGGCTGTCGGCCCTTGCCCGCATGACCTTGAGGCAGCATTCTTGGCCGGGCAACGTCCGCGAGCTCAGGAATTGCATCGAGAGAGCCTTCATTCTCGGCGACACCGTTCTCGAATTGGCGCCGCTGATGCAGGGGTCGATGCGCGACGCCGAGCGGGTTTCCGAGGACAAGCGGCTGGATATCCGGGTGGGGTCGCGCATTCACGACATGGAGCGCTCGTTGATCGAGGCGACTTTGGACTACTTCCATGGCAACAAGCGCCGCGCCGCCGACGCGCTGGGCTGCAGTTTGAAGACGCTGTATAACAAGCTGAACGGATATTCGCAGAGCCAAGAGTGCGCCAACACTTGAGGGCCATCGCAACGGAGAACAAGACGTGTCAAGAGTACTGATAGCGGACGATCATGCGGTCGTCCGCGCCGGATTCAGACAATTTCTGGAAGGCGACTCGACCATCGACGGGGTGGGTGAAGCGGCGAGCGGCAATGAGACTCTCGACATGCTGCGCGCCCAGGATTGGGATCTGGTGCTGCTCGATATCCACATGCCGGATCGCAGCGGCCTGGACATCTTGAGACATATTCAGACCGGCCACCCCAGCGTGCGGGTGCTGGTGATGAGCGGACTGCCGGAACAGCAGTACGCAGTCAATGTGCTGCGCGCCGGCGCCAGCGGCTATCTGTCGAAGGACAGCGCCCCCGAGGAATTGATGAAGGCGGTTCGAACGGTATTGTCCGGCCGGCGCTACGTCAGCGCGGCGCTGGCGGAAATCCTGGTGGCCGACCTCGACGGCGATCCCGACAAGCCGATGCATGCCCGCCTGTCCACCCGCGAATTCCAGATATTCTGTAAATTAGCGGCCGGGCGGGGCGTGTCGGACATTGCCAATGAACTCAGCCTCAGTGTGAAGACCGTGAGCACCTATCGAAGCAGGATCCTGGAGAAGATGAGCTTCACGGCGAACGCCGACATCACGTCCTATGCCTTGCGCAACGGGCTCATCCAATAAGTGATAAGTGAAACCCTGTGAGAAATGTCCTACAGCAGAACCTGCGAAGCAGTCGTGGCAACTTCAACGGCCATGACGCTAAACTGCGACAGGCATGCATACAATTACTTCGGACGCGATGTTTATGGCGCAAAGCTTGAGAGTCTTACTGGTCGAAGACTCCAAGGTATTGACGGAGCGATTGACTGAAGCTATTCGCCAGATCCCTCAAGTGGAGTTGATCGGAACCGCGGACACCGAAGCAGCGGCCGTTGCCTCCGCCAAGCGCGACTCGATCGATGTCATCATTCTCGATTTGCATTTGAAGCAGGGCACGGGATTCGGCGTCATGCGCGCGTTGGCCACGGCACAGCTCAAACCGAGAATCGTCGTCCTGACAAACTACGACCTGCCCGAATACAAGAATGCGGCCATCGCCCTCGGCGCCACGCATTTCCTGGACAAAGCCCGCGACTACGGCCGCCTTCCGGAAGTACTGCACGACATCCGCGAAGCGCATCTCGCCAAACACTGAACCCGCTTTTGCGGGTAACCCCCGGTCTCGAGCCGACCCTGAACCGGGCGAACGAGCCGGGCGAACGAGCCGGGCGAACGGTGATGCCAGCGGTCAGGCGACCTCGGTCAGGAGCATTCTCGGCAGCGGAATCAGCGCGGTCACGACGGTACCGCCGCCGCCGACGGTGCTGCGCACGTCCCAGCTGCCGCCGAGCGCAGTGACCCGGTGGCGCATGGATGCAAGGCCGTGCGATGCAATGGTCTGGAGCCGGCTCGGCGGAATTCCCTTGCCGTCATCGGAGATGCGCAGCGCGAAAGTGTCGCCCTCGATTCCTATCGACAGATCCGCGGTCCTCGCCTCCGCATGCTTGAGAATGTTGGTCAAGGCTTCCTGCGCGATTCGGAAGACTCCGATGGCGGCGTCGGGATTGAATCGGGGTTCGGACTCCGGAATGGATTCCGTGCACTTGAGTCCGGCGCGCCGGCAGGTTTCCCTGAACTGCCAGCGCAGCGCCGCGAACAAGCCCATGTTGTCGAGCAGGGTGGGCCGCAGTTCCTCGACCACGCGGCGCTTCAAATCGACGCCGGCGCTCAAGGATTCGTGGATGCGCCTGAAGCGCTGCTCGATCGCCGGATCGCTGGTGGGCAGCCGCTGCTGCAGCCAGGATAAATCCATGCGGGCGGCCACGAGCAGCCCCCCTAGTTCATCGTGCAATTCCCTCGACAGCGCGGATTTTTCCAGCTCCGACACTCCCTGCAGGTGGGTGGACAGCGCCGTCAGTTCGCGCGTCCGTTCATCGACCTGGTGTTCGAGTTCCTGTTTCTGATCGCGCAGGTTGGTGGCCTGGAGCGCGCGCCGCCGCATGTCGCCGTAGACGAGACGGCTTGCGAGCAGAACGAGGCCGATGTTGAGGATGACGCCGGCCGCGGACACCCAGCGCGACACGCGGAAATCCGCCTGCCACTCAGCCGTGGCGGTGGAGAGTTCCCGTGCCTCCGCGAGCCGCATCGACCCGACGATCCGCGATATATCGTCCATGGTGTGCTTGCCCACGTCGGTGCGCACGACGTTCACCGCCGGAGAAGTACCCCGTCTCTTGAAGAGCGCAAGGGTATCCTCCAGCTCGCCGAGCTTCTTCCCGGTCAGGATGCGCAGCTCCCGGAATTCGCGGCTGTCGTCCTCGCCGCCATAGGCCTCGTGCACGCGATCGAGCGCCGCCTCCACCTTGCCCACCGCTTCGGTATAAGGCTGCAGATAGGAGCTTTCGCCCGTGAGGAGGTAGCCGCGTTGACCCGACTCGGCATCCGTGATGAGGGCGATGAACTCGCTCAGGGCTTGCTGGCGCAGCTGCGAATCGTGTACGCGCTCATTGGCCGCATTGAGCCGCGACTGCCCGGCCGCCGCGAGGAAGAACAGGCCGATGAGGAAGCCGATCAGGAGCAACGGCGGCAAGGCGATGTACCATCGGCCGATATCGCCCAATTCCTCGCCCAAAATCTTCATATGTCGGTCCGCGCTATGGCCGGTGAAGTCTACCATGTGGGGCGAGTCCTACAGGGAGGGCCGAGCGCAACCGCTGGTGTAGGTCGCCCGGCGCTGTCAAAATAGGGCCGACACCGATCTTCCGTGTTCTATCAGGAGATGAGAAATGGAATCCACATTCGACCGGGCTGCGGCGGGGGTGAGCGATGTCAAGGCGGCTGCCTCGGTCGAGATCAGGAACTTGATTGCCGACGTCGAAGATCTGATCGCGCGAATCGCCGACTTGAAAGATGCGGATGTGGTACGCGTGCGCAGCAAGGTAGAGCGTGCGGTAGACGCAACGAAGCAAAGCCTTTCGGACGGCGCCGACGCCATTCGACAGCATGCGCAGAACGCGGCGAGCACGGCGGACAGTTATGTTCGCGAGAGCCCATGGCAGGCGGTGGGCATTGCGGCCCTGGTCGGCGCCATCGTCGGTATTCTAGCGACCCGCCGTTCCTAAGGGATTCGGACGGTGCGACTGCTGTGGTCACTGCCGAAGGCGGCGCCGGCTCTGCTGCGCCACCTTGCCGCGTACGCGGATCTTGCGGGCCTGGAATTGGCCAGGGCAGGGCGGGAGATTACGGCGCAGATCGTGGCATCCGCCATCGTCGGCATCTGCGCCTTATTTGCCGTAGGGTTGAGCTGCCTCGCAGTGATCGCCTGTACCTGGGACACGCCTCACCGCGTCGCCGCCATCGCCTGGATGGCCGGCGGTTTCCTGGGATTGGCCATTGCGGCGGCCGTATATCTCGTCCGCGCCGCCCGCTCGAGATCGCAGTTTCTCGCCTCGGTGCGCCGCGAATGGCTCGAAGATCGAGTGCTCCTCGAGCGCCTGTTGTCGTCGGATCAGGATTGACTCCATGAACACCACGGAAGAAGCGCAGCTGGCGGCAATTCTCGCGAGACTCGCCGAGTCGAGGGAGGAATTGCGGCGGGTGCTCGAGCCGCGGCGGGAGGCGGAGGACCCGTCCGATCCCGCCCCGCGCAACGCCGGGTTTCCGCGCAGCCGTACCATGCAAATGCTCATGACCGGCCGGGGACTCGGAATAGTCGGGACGGTCGCCGCCGGTCTTTTCGTCGCCCGTCCGACGATGGTGTTGCGGCTGCTGCGCATGCTGCCGGCCGGCGCGGTCGCTCGCGTGCTGTTGTTGCGCGTGTTTGCCGCGCTGCGGGCAAAACCGCAACCACCCCGCCGAGGTCCTCCTCCCTCAACCTAGGGTGACGAGCCCATGGTGGTGGCGGCCGTCATCGATGAGCGCGATTTGGCAAGGGCGTCCCGATATTTCCGCGCCATCGAGAGACGCCCGCACGATGCCGCCATTCACCCCGTTCGGGTTCTCCACCGCGATGCGGTAGCGCGCTGCGCCGTATTTGTAGGTGACCTCGAAACCGGTCCATGCGCGAGGGATGCAGGGCTCGATGACGAGGGTCCGGCCGCGCAAACGGATGCCCAGGATTGCCTCCATGGCGGTGCGGTACATCCAACCGGCGGAACCCGTGTACCAGGTCCAGCCGCCGCGCCCGATATGTTGGGGGGCCGAATAGACGTCGGCGCACACGACATAGGGCTCGACCTTGTAGCGATGAATGCCGGCGCGAGTGCTCGCGTGATTGATGGGATTGATGATGGAGAAGAGCTCCGCCGCCCGATCGCCGTCGCCCAGGAGCGCGTAGGCGAGCACCGACCATAGTGCCGCGTGCGTGTACTGACCGCCGTTTTCCCGCAGTCCGGGCGGATAGGCCTTGATGTAGCCGGGGTCGTGCTGGGTGTGATCGAACGCCGGGGTGAATAATCTCACCAGGCCGTCGCTGCGGCTGACCAGCTGTGCGTTGACCGCCGACATCGCACGCACCGCGCGCTCGCGCTCGGCGCCGCCCGAAATGACCCCCCAGGACTGGGCGATGGAATCGATCCGGCATTCATCGCTCAGAACCGACCCCAAGGGCGTGCCGTCGTCGAAATAGCCGCGCCGATACCAGTCCCCATCCCAGGCTTCGCGCTCGATGGCCTGCTGCAGGGCATAGGCATGTTTGCGCCACACTGCCGCCGTGTCCGCCGCGCCGCGCCGTTCAGCGATGGGCGCAAACTGGAGCAGCGTCGCGTGGAGAAACCAGCCGAGCCAGACACTTTCGCCGCGCCCGGCCACGCCGACTCGGTTCATGCCGTCGTTCCAATCGCCGGTGCCGAACAGCGGCAGGCCGTGCGAGCCGATGGCAAGACTCACGTCGAGCGCGCGCACGCAGTGCTCGAACAGCGGGGCCGTGAACGCCGTCGATTCGGGCGCCGAGAAGCTCTCCAATTGGTCAGCGGCCAGCGGAGGTGCCACCAAGAACGGCAATGGCTCATCGAGCAGGCCGAAATCCTCGGTCACCTCCAGGTAGTGGGCGACGACGAAGGGCAGCCAGATTCGGTTGTCCGAGATGCGCGTCCTTATGCCCTGGCCGGTGTCGGGAAGCCACCAATGCTGCACGTCTCCCGCCTCGAACTGGCGCGCCGCCGCGCGAACTATCTGCGCGCGAGCGATCTCCGGCCTCGCAACGGCCAGCGCCATGACATCCTGCAGCTGATCCCGAAAGCCGTAGGCTCCGCTCGACTGATAGAACGCGGTCCGCGCCCACACGCGGCATGCCAGCGTTTGATACAAGAGCCAACCGTTGAGAAGAATATCCATGGAGCGATCCGGTGTCGCGACCTGCAGGACGCCCAGGGTCTCATCCCAATAATCCGTCACGCCTTTCAGCACCGCATCGAGATCGAGAGTGCGGTAGCGTTCAATGAGGGCAACGGCCGCGACGGACGATGCCTCCTGGCCGAGCAGGAACCGAAGCTCGATTTCCTCGCCCGGCCGCAGGGCGATTCTGGTTTGCATCGCACCGCAGGGATCCAACCCGCCGCCGACGCGATTCGTCAATCCGAGCGAGCCGAGCAGCGCCGCCGGCTCGGCGAGAGATCCGTGGCGGCCGATGAATTCCGCGCGATCCGCCGTGCAGGTCTGCTGCCGGCCCGCCATGTCCATGAACGCCACCCGGGATTGAAATCCGTCGCCCCAGGAATTCCGCGCCAGGAGGGTGCCGGTCTTCGGATCGATTTCCGTCACCGTGAACGGAGCCATTTTTGCGCGCTGATTACCCAACACCCAATCCAGATAGTGAGTGACGGACAAACGCCGGAACTCACCGGAAAGGTTGACGATCTTGAGCCGCGATATTTTGATCGAATCCTCGAGCGGCACGAACTGCAGCAGATCCAAGCCGATGCCATGCGAGGTGTGCTCGTAGCGGCTGTAGCCGAACCCGTGCCGGACCACATAGGTCTGGGACGGCACGCGGATGGGCAGCGGGGTTGCGCTCCATAGATTCTCGCTTTGCTCGTCGCGAATATAGATGGCCTCCGCGGGTGCGTTGCCGACCGGATCGTTGGACCATGGCGTGAGCGGGTTCTGCTGCGCGTTCAGCGACCAAGTGCTGCCGGATCCGTCCGCCGATGCCAAAAACCCGAATTGCGAATTGGCGATCACGTTGATCCAGGGCGCCGGCGTCCATTGTCCCTCGTCGAGAATGATGGCGTATTCGCGCGCCTGCTCTGCAAAACCGCCGAGCCCGTTGAAGAATTCGGACGGCGGCGTGATGCGCTGGCCTAAGTCCCGCGGCTTCTCGACGGCATTCCGCAGCCGCCGCCGCGGCGCCGGCTCCGGTTCCCGCAGCCGAGCAAGCTGTTTGCTCAAGGTGCCGCGCCGCGCGACGAACACGGCGCGCGCGGCCGTTTGCAGCAGGTCGCAGATGGACGAGGGCAGCAAATCGGCTCGCAGCGAGAACACGGCTCCGCGCAGGGTGCCGTCCTCGCTGCGGCGGGCCTGGGAGGTTCTGATCGCCGAATCCAGCTGTTGCTGCAATTCCGACGCGTAGGACGGCGGGCGGTCGTTCAGGATGACGAGATCCACCGCCAGCCGTTTCAGCCGCCAGTACTCGTGAGCGCGCAGCAACTGCTTGACGATCTCAAGATCGTTTTCGCTGTCTATGCTGACCAACACGATGGGCAGGTCGCCGGAAATGCCATGGGGCCACAAAGCCGATTGTCCCAGCCGGTTCCTCTCGAGAACTTCGCGAGGCGCGCGCAGCGAGGAGTCCGAGTACAGCACCCGGTTGGCAATGCGTTGAAATGCCTGCGCCTCGTCGAAATCGATGCCCAAGTAGTGGAGCTGCACTTGAGCCTGGGTCCACGCCAGGGTTTTCGCACGGTCGAATGCCGCCATGTCGCGATGCTTGTCCACCAGCGCGAGCGCCTGCTCCCGGCTGTTGCCGACGCACGTCCAAAATGCAATGCGCGCCGTTTCGCCGGGCGCGACGCGCACGCGGCGGCGCAACGCCAGTACGGGATCGAGAACCGTTCCTGTGGTATTGGAAAGCGGATGGGCGTCCACGATCGAAACGGCATTGCGCAAATCGCGCGCGCGGCCCAGAAAGCGCGCGCGATCGGTTTCGTACTGCAATCCGCCGACGCCTTCTCCCTCCAGCACGCTGACATGAGCCACCCAAACGCCCGGGTCCGCGGGATCACGGATTCGGCGCGTGGCCAGCAGCGCGCCGCTCTCCGCGACGAACTCGGTTTGCACGAACATCTTGGAGAAAGCGGGGTGCGCGGTATCGGAGTCGGCCGTCGCCAGCACGACCTCCGTGTAGGTGGTCAATTCGATTTCACTGACGCGGGTGCCCTGGTTGGTTATGGAGACCCGGCGGACCTCCGCATCGTCTTCGCCCGACACCAATATCTCGGTCGACGTGAGGATGGGGCCGTCCCGGCGGGATATTTGCGCGTGGTCCTCGAAAAATGCCACCTCGTAGCTGTCGGGCTCGCGCCCCACCGGCTGGTATCCCGCCGACCAAACCTCACCGTTCGCCACATCGCGCAGGAATACGTAGAAACCCCAGGGGTCGCAGGTCGAATCCTCGCGCCAGCGCGTCACGGCGATGTCGCGCCAACGGCTGTACCCGGAGCCGGCGGCGGTCAACATCACGGAGTAGTGTCCGTTCGACAGCAGGTGGGTGCGCGGCGCGACGTGGTGCGGCGAGGTGAAGCGGCGCGGAACGGCAGCCGCCAGCTCCCGCAGCGCCGGCGCCGATTGCATTTCGTCGACGTTTTCCCTAGTCCGATCAGAATCGCCGGGAGTTCGTTCCTGCAAGAGCAGCTCGGTTGCTTGAATGATGGAATTGGAATGAAACCATGTGCGAAACATACCGTCTTTCAAGACGTTGGCAATAGCCACCAGGATCATCCCCTGGTGATGCGCCATGAAGGCGCGCACGGGCGCCATCGCCGCGCCCTCGGGCAGGCGCGCAGGCGAGAAATCGAGGGCCTCGTACCAGCCGTACGGGCCGCGCGCGCCGAGTTTCTGCAAGCGGTCGAAATTGCGCATGGCGGCCTTGGGGTCGATCATCATGGCAAGCCCGGTGGCATAGGGCGCCACCACCGCCTCCTCGCCCAAACCGCGCTTCAAACCCAGTCCGGGGACGCCGAAGCTCGAGTACTGATAGGTGAATTCCCGGTCGCGTGCATTGAAGGCAGACTCGGAGACTCCCCAGGGTAGATTGCGTTCGTTCCCATACTCGATCTGACGACGGACCACCAGCCGCGAGGTGTCGCCGAGCAGGCTGCCCTCCGGCTCCCGCATGACGAGGACGGGCATCAGATACTCGAACATGGAACCCGTCCACGAGACCAGGGCCGAACCTCTATCGACCGGCGTCAGCATGCGGCCCAATCTGAACCAATGACGAACCGGCAGATCGCCCTTGGCGATCGCCACGAAGCTCGCGAGGCGCGCCTCCGACGCCAGAAGATCGTAGCAGCTGGGATCCTGCGCGCGATCCAGCGGCCGATAACCGATGCTCAGCAATTGTCGCGTCGGATCCACCAGAAACCCGAACTGCGCGGTCATTGCAAGGTCCCGCGCACGCCGCGCGAGCTCATTCAGCCGTTCGGTGAGCAGCGCCGCCGCGGCGGGGTTCGCTCCCAAGTCGCGCAGGCGGCTTTGAACGTTGGCGCGCAGCATGTCGGACCAGTGCAGCAGCGGCACGTTGCCGCCCTTGGGCCGTTCATCGGTCAGTGCCTGGGCCAGGTCGCAAACACTGTCGACCCGCCGCAGTATCGCGGTCAGCGCCGAAGCCTGATCGGCCGAGTCGACGGACTCGAGCGAGGCATGGAGGGCATCGACCGCGGCGTCGAGTTGACGCGGCGACACGCCGTAGTTGCGCCGGCCGTCCTCGAGTATCCGTGCGACCTCCCGCAATTGTTCCAGAGTGTCCAAAATTCCGCTGACGTCGAGCAAAGCCGGCGACGACTCGCTCGACCACCGGCGGCATGCGCCTTCGAGCGTCAGTAGATGAGCCGCCAAATTGCCGCTGTCCACCGTCGAAACGTATTTCGGATCGAGTGGGCGCAAATCGTGCGTGTCATACCAGTTGTAGAAATGCCCGCGATACCGCTCGAGTTTGTCGAGGGCGGAGAAGGTGGCCTCCAGCCGCTCCACGGCGTCAATCGTGCCTATCCATCCGAATTCCCGGGCGGCTGCGACCGATAGCAGGTACAAACCGATATTCGTCGGCGAGGTGCGATTCGCGACCACGGGATTCGGTGTTTCCTGGAAATTGTCCGGCGGCAACATGTTCTGCTGCGCCGTGACGAAGGTATCGAAGAAACTCCAGGTTTGGCGCGCCATGATGCGCATCCGCCGCTCGTCGTCCGCAGTCAACGCTTCCCGGCTCACCGGCCGCGCGGGCAGGCTGACGTATCGCGCAACCAACGGCGCGCACAGCCATCCCAACAGAAACGGAACGGCAATCCAGGGAATGCCGCCGCCCGCGAGCACCAGCAGCAGAGTCAGACCCGCAATCAGAAGGACGCCCCCGGACATGCCCCGGTAGAACCCCCACACGGTGGAGCTCGCATTGAGCTTCGATTGCGCCGCCGTAGTCCATTCCAGGAGATTGCGCCGCGAGATCGCCAACCGGTACAAAGTACGAACGATGGCATCCGTCAGCATCCAGGCCTGATCCGCCCAGAAGATCAGCCGCAATGAAATCAGCGACACCGTCCGCCGCCCCTCTTTGCGCGCGGAGCGCAGATTGATCAAGAACGGCAGCAGCACCGGCAGAACGATGGTTCCGAGAAAGAACAGGCTCCAGGCAAGCGCGGCGGATTCCACCCAGCATAGAGCGAACCCCAAAAGCACCGCGGGCGGCAGCAGGGACCGACGCAGATTGTCGAACATCTTCCAACGCCCGAGGATGGCCATCGGTGCGCGCGCCCCCAGCACCCACGGCAGCAGTTGCCAGTCGCCGCGCGTCCACCGATGCTGCCGCGCCGAGGCCACGTCATACCGTGACGGATATTCCTCGACCACCTCGATGTCCGAGGCAAGGCCGCAGCGGGCATATACCCCCTCGAATAGATCATGGCTGAGCATCCGGTCGTCGGCGACGCGACCCGCCAGCGTCGTCTCAAAGGCCGCGACGTCATAGATTCCCTTGCCGCTGTACGAGCCCTCGCCGAACATGTCTTGATAAACGTCGGAGACGGCGAATGCGTAAGGATCGATGCCGCTCGATCCGGAAAACACACTTTGGAATATCGACCCCTCGCCGCCGACGGGTAGCGACGGCGTCACTCTCGGCTGCAATATTCCGTATCCCGCCGTCACCAACCGTTTGCCGGCATCGATGACCGGTCTGTTCAACGGATGCGCCATCTTGCCGATGAGCGCCACCGCCGCGCCGCGCGGCAGGCGCGTGTCCGCGTCCAAACTGATGACGTAACGCACGCCGGCGGGCCGCTGCGGCGCCCGCCCGCCGACGGAGACGAAGCTCGTGTCCGCCGAACCGCTCAACAAGCGATTGAACTCGTGCAGCTTGCCGCGCTTGCGCTCCCACCCCATCCAAATTCCCTGGGTCCGGTCCCAGAGACGTTTGCGATGCAGGAGCAGGAACCGATCGTCCCCGTAGACGCCCCCGTGCGCTCGATTCAGGCGCGCAATTCCGGCGGCCGCACGCTCGAGCAACGCTTCGTCTTCCGGGGCGGTCTCAGTCGTCGAATCGACCCAATCCGTCAACAACGCGAAGCGGACATCGCCGTCCTGCGCGCCCAGGTAGTGAACTTCGAGGCTGCGGACGTGATCATCGATATCCTTATCGGAGGTCAGCAGGATGGGCACCGCAATGATGGTGCGCAACTCGGTGGGAACTCCATCCACAAGTTCGAGGCCGGGCAGCACCTTCGGGTTGCAGAAATGGTTTACCCAAAGGTTGACGACGGTGATTCCGATATCGGATGCGGCCAACAGGGCGAGCGTTACCAGCCCTACGGTCGACACTGCATTGAAACCGGGCGCACCGGCGGCAAATATCAATGCCGCCGTCATTGCGATGCTCAAGACGGCAATCGCGCCCGCATAGCCGCCAATGCCCCCGGCACGCGTCCCCCGGGCGAGGCGCTGACCCCAAGGAATGCGGTATGCCAATTCCCGCTCCAGCTCCGGGCGTCCGGCGGACACCAGGTAGTAGCCGGGTTCGAAAGCATGCCGGGGTTGGCCATCGGCAGGGCGAGCACCGCGAAGTTGGGCGGTCTCTCGGGCCCTCGTCAAGGCGAGCTGCACCACCTCGAGTTCCGTATGGCGCGAGCGGCGCGAGAGGTCTTCGATCGCGTGCCGATAAAGGTCGCGGGTCGAAAAATCGAAACTCCCGTACGAGCTGCGCTCGCGCAGCAATTCGTCGACCAGACTGACGCTCTCGAAGAATTTAGCCCAGTCGACCGACGATATGAGCCGCAAACTGGTGATGATATTGCGGACGCTCACGTTGACCGCGCCTTGGCGCAAATGCTCGGCGTGAACGACGTCGTCCGCCGTGGTGTGTTGGGCGGCAAAGGTCCGATGCAGCCACTTGAGGGCCGGCACGGTCTCGGGATCGCGGTCGCGCAGCCGCTGAAACAACTGCACGCCGAGCGTCTTGGGAAGCGTCTGGCCCTCGAAGGCCCGCAGGGCGTCGTCGTGCGGCGCCTGCGCCAGCTCGTCGGCCAGCCACCCATCGGCCAAGTTATCCGCCCATTCGCGCTGCCGCATACGCAAAACGATGCCGGCCGCCAGGCGGTTCAGATTTTCGATCAGCAATACACGCAGGGTGATGGCGATGGCCCACAACTCGCCGATGGTGAGCGGTTGAACGCGCTGATACGCGCGGCAGAACCGCACCAGCGTATCGAGTTCGAAGCAGTTGTCCGAGTGCGCCACGATGGCCCACGCCAGACCGTACACACGCGGATAGCCGCGCAGGAAGCTGTTGGAGAGCTTCGGCAACTGCTTGTAATATCCGACCGGGAGGTCACGCCGCACGGCGCGGATGTGCTCGTCGACGATGTAGTAGTTGTCCACCAGCCATCCGGCCGCGGGGGTCATCGCGTGCCCCTTGCGCATACCTTCAATCAGAGTGTGAAAGGCGGCGCGCAGTCCCGCCGCGTTGGTTCGCAAGCGGCGGCGCAAGGAGATGCCCGCGGATTGCGTCGGCCATACTTCCTGCGCCTTGGCCAAACTCTCCGCGTGCTGTTCGAGCCGCTCGACGCTGAAAATCTCCGCGGAAATCGGCTCGTCCATTTCCGAGGGCACGTCCAAGAGCACGCGTCCACGGCCGCCCCAGCGGAAATATTTCAATGGCACCTCTGTGTCGGGTATGCGTCGCAGCGCGACGAGCGTGAGGAGCGGCGAGAATAGCGCAATCCGCTGCGCACTGCCGTCTTTGTAACTCTTACCGACTGCGCATCATGGGTTCAGTTTCCAGATCGTGAGATTCAGCCAGGTCTCCATCCCGACCCAGATCAGGTACGGCGCGAGCAGCCACGCCGCGCCGGCCTTCACGGCCGCGAACTCGCGCATGGTCCATGCGATCGACAGCCACAACGCGACGATTGCGAACAGACCCGCGCCGATGTTGCGGGCGCCGAAGAACAAGGGCGCCCACGCGGCGTTGAGCAGCAGCTGGACCCCGTAGATGACGAGCGCCGCGTTGCGCCCGCGGTGATAGCGCTCGCGCCAAACGAGCCACGCGGATGCGCCCATGAACACATAGAGTGCCAGCCACACCGGACCCATCCAGGCGCCGGGCGGCGACCATGGGGGCTTCGCCAGCCCCTCGTACCAATGCCGGGCAGCCGGCGACGCGGCCGGCGAGAGGAACGCCGCGAAGGCACCCGCGGCCAATGCGACACCGATGAAGGCCGCGAGGACCAGCCAATTGGGCCGCGAATTGCGGCCACGATAGCTCGTGACGCTGTCGATCTGAATTCTCATGCGCCGCGCGGCTTGGAGGCGCGAGAATCCTTGGATGATCGGGAGGCGATGAAGAGCACGATGGCGGCGGTCATCTGCACCCATCCCAGCCACGGAATCTGCGTCGAGAAGGCGAGCCATACCAATCCGCACACCCAGAGCACGGCCGCCGCGAGGGTCAGTTCGCGGCGCGAGTCGCGGCGCAGCTTCTCCTCGCGCAGCCCCGCCGCGCCGACGGGATCCACCGCGACGCGCAGGCGCCCTTCGGCGGCATCGCGCACGGCGGTCTGGAACACTTGCGGCACCGCCTGCAGCGCGACCATGAGGTCGGGCAGCTGCGAGCGAACCCGCCGCAGCACGGATCGCGGGCTCATGCGCTCGCGCATCCACTTGCGCAGGTAGGGCTGCGCCGTCTGCCACAGATCGAGTTCCGGATAGAGCTGCCGGCCGAGGCCTTCGATGTTGAACAAAGTCTTCTGCAGCAGGATCAGCTGCGGCTGCACCTGCATGTCGAAGCGGCGTGCGGTTTCGAACAGCCGCAGCAGCACCTGGGCGAAGGAGATCTCCTTCAAGGGCTTGTTGAAGATGGGTTCGCAGACGGTGCGCACCGCCGACTCGAGCTCATCGACCCGCGTACCCCGTGGAACCCATCCCGATTCGACGTGCAATGCCGCCACGCGGGCATAGTCCCGGTCGAAGAACGCCATGAAATTCTCGGCCAGATAGTGCTGATCGCGCGTCTGCAAGGTGCCGACGATGCCGAAGTCCACGGCCGCGTAGCGCGGATTCTCGGGGTCGTCGATCTGCACGAAGATATTGCCCGGGTGCATGTCGGCGTGAAAGAAATTGTCGCGGAACACCTGGGTAAAGAATATCTCCACGCCGTTTTCCGCGAGCTTGCGGATGTTCGTGCCGCGCGCACGCAGTTCCTCGACATTGTTGACGATGACGCCGTGAATTCTCTCCATGACCATGACGTCGACCCGGCAATAGTCCCAGTGGACCTCGGGCACGTACAGCAGCCGCGAGCCGGAAAAATTGCGCTTCAGCTGCGCGGCATTGCCGGCCTCGCGCAGCAGATCCAGCTCATCGAGAATGGTCTTGCGGTATTCGCGCACGAGCTCGATGGGACGCAGACGGCGCGCGTCCGCCCAATACTCATCGGCGAGCCTCGCGAGAGTGTCCAGCACTTCCAGATCGAGATCGATGATCTCGCGCATCCCCGGACGCAGTATCTTGACCACCACCTCGCTGCCGTTCTTGAGCGAGGCCACGTGGACCTGGGCGATCGAGGCGGCGGCAAGCGGCTTGGGCTCGAAGCTGCCGAAAATGTCGCTTAAGCGCAGTCCAAAGGCCTTTTCTATGGATGCGATGGCCACCGCGCTGTCGAACGGCGGAACGCGGTCCTGCAGTTTCGCCAGTTCATCGGCGATGTCCGCAGGCAACAGATCGCGCCGGGTCGACACGGCTTGCCCGAATTTGACAAAGATCGGCCCCAGCTCCTCCAGAGCCAGGCGCAGCCGCTCGCCGCGGGTGACGCCGACGCTGCGTTGAAACCACGTCCATGGCGAGAGATAGACAAGAAACCGAAACGGCCGGTACAGGTGCGTCGCGCGCACGAAATCATCGAGTCCGTTCTTGACCAGGGCGCGTTGAATTTGCAGCAGCCGGGCCAGGACTCGCAAACGCATCAAGCCGTACCCTTGAGGCCGGTGCCGTGGGGGCCGGTGCCGTGGGGGCCGGCGCCCTGGGGACCGGCGCCCTGAGGGCCGGCGCCGTTGAGGCGCGCTTCGAGGCGTCCGAGCCGGGTGCCGACTCGATCGGCGGTATCCCGCAATTCATCGACGCCGCGCAGAAACTCCTCGAGTTCGGTTTTGTTGACGAGGTCGCGGCCTTCCTCTTGTAGGTACTCGGCGATGTTCATCGCCGCCGTACGCCGCGCGCGACGTGCCCACTCGAGGGCGCCCGACGCGAATTGCGATACCCGCCGCGCAGGCAGGTCGCCGATCCATCGGGAGAGTTCCTCCTCCGGGTCCGGCCGCGCCAGCGCGATGAGCTCTCGATATCGGTCCGCGATCTCCGCATCGCCGCGGATCTGCGCCGCGGGCGGCGACCCCGCGCCCCTGGAGGCCGCGGCCTTGAGCAATTGCAAAAGCGCCGGCAGCGATCCTGAAATCACGGCATCCGCGGCGGAGTCGTCCCCGGTGACCAGCGCGAGCCTGCCCCGATGCGCACTCAGGCGGATGCGGATGATTCCGTCGACGTCGATTTGCAGGGACGTGCCCTCGAGGCGCTGCGCGAGGACCTCCGCCCGCGCCGATGAGTCGATGCATCGATTGAGCAGGGCCTCGGCCGACGCCAGCCATGCAGGGGTCGCGGGCATGTCAGATCTTGTAGCCGCGGTGCACGGCGACGATGCCGCCGGTCAGGTTGTGGTAGCGCGTCTCTCCAAAGCCGGCGGCGTTCAACATGCCGAGCAGGGTTTCCTGGTTCGGATGCATGCGAATGGACTCCGCCAAATACCGATAGCTGGCCGCGTCCTGTGCGACCACGCGGCCCAACAGCGGCAGTACCTTGAAGGAATAGGCGTCGTAAATCGGCTTGAGGCCCGGAGCCACCGGGGTCGAAAACTCGAGTACCAGCAATTGACCGCCGGGCTTCAGCACACGGTGCATGGATTTGAGCGCCGCCGCCTTGTCGGTCACATTGCGCAGGCCGAAGCCGATGGTGACGCAATCGAAGGAGCCGTCCTCGAAGGGCAGGCGCTCGGCATCGGCGACGATGCACTCGACATTTGCGGAGAAACCCTTGTCGAGCAGCCGGTCGCGGCCGATCTCCAGCATCGCGGGGTTCACGTCCGACAGCACCACCCGGCCCGATTTGCCCACTTGCCGCAGCATCCCCGCCGCAAGATCACCGGTGCCGCCCGCGACATCCAGCGCGTGCTGCCCCGGCCGGAGGCCGGTGAGGGAGAGGGTGAACTGTTTCCACAGTCGATGGACGCCGAACGACATCAGGTCGTTCATGACGTCGTACTTTCCGGCCACCGACGCGAATACCGAGCGGACGCGCGCGGCCTTGTCGCCCCAGGCGACTTTCTCGAATCCGAAGTCGGCTTTTCGGCCGGAGTCTTCCATGGCGGACCTCACAAGGTGTCGGCCCCCATTGTAGCCGACCGGGAGTGGTGCCCGGCCTTAAAGCTTCGGCTTCCCCGCCCGCCCGCCGGCATTTCCGGCCTCGGCGCAGCGTTGCAGATAACGGGCCCAATTCGCATGGGCGTCGCGCCCCAGCTCGTGTAAAAGGCCCCAGGTGTACAGGCCCGTGTTGTGGCCGTCGTCGAACAATAGGCGCAGGGCGTAGTTGCCCACCGGTTCGACGCCGGTGATGCCGACGTTTTGCTTGCCGGTCTGCAGCACGCCCTCGCCGCCGCCGTGACCCTTCACCTCGGCGGATGGGGAGAATACCCGGAGGTACTCGAAAGACAGCTCGAAATGCGATCCATCGTCGAAGCGCACCTCGAGCAGCCGGGACTGAGTGCGCAACTTGATGTCGGTCGGTTGAGGCATTAGAGAATGTACCGCGACAGGTCTTGATCCTTCACCAATTCGCCGAGGTTGCCCTCGACATATTCGCGGTTGATGACGATCGAGGTGCCGTTGCGGTCAGCGGCGTCGAAGGACACGGATTCCAGCAGCCGCTCCATCACGGTGTGCAGACGGCGCGCGCCGATGTTCTCGGTGCGCTCGTTGACTTCGAAAGCCACTTCCGCGAGCCGTTGCACGCCGCTCGCGGCGAATTCCAACTCCACGCCCTCGGTGGCCAGCAAGGCCTTGTACTGACGGCACAGGGACGCGTCGGGTTCGGTCAAGATGCGGACGAAGTCCTCGACCACGAGCGGCTCGAGCTCGACCCGGATCGGCAATCGCCCTTGCAGCTCCGGTATGAGGTCCGAGGGCTTGGACATGTGGAACGCGCCCGAGGCGATGAACAGCACATGATCGGTTTTCACCGCACCGTACTTGGTATTCACGGTGCATCCTTCCACCAGCGGCAAAAGATCGCGCTGCACGCCCTCGCGCGACACGTCGGCGCCGGCCGTTTCCTGGCGGCGCGCGATCTTGTCGATTTCGTCGATGAACACGATGCCGTTCTGCTCGGCGTTCTCGACGGCGCGCAGTTTCAGCTCTTCCTCGTTGATCATCTTCGATGCTTCCTCGTCGACCAGAAGCTTCAAGGCCTCCTTGATCTTGAGCTTGCGCTGGCGGGTGCGGCTCGCCCCCAGGTTCTGGAACATGCCCTGCAGCTGCTGGGTCATTTCCTCCATGCCGGGCGGCGCCATGATCTCCACGCCCATGGGGCTCGCGCGCACTTCGATTTCGATTTCACGATCCTCCAGATGGCCCTCGCGCAGCATTTTCCGAAAGCGCTGCCGGGTCTCGTTGTCCCGCGGCGTCGTATCGCCGGTGAAGCCCGCTGAGCCCCTAGGCAGCAGCACGTCGAGCACGCGCTCCTCGGCGCTGTCGGCGGCGCGGTGGCGTACCTTGGCGATTTCCTCCTCGCGCGTCATTTTCACGGAGATCTCGACAAGATCGCGGACGATCGAGTCTACTTCGCGTCCAACATAGCCTACTTCAGTGAATTTCGTGGCCTCCACCTTGAGAAAGGGCGCCTTGGCCAGCCGGGCCAAACGCCGTGCGATCTCTGTCTTACCCACCCCGGTGGGACCGATCATGAGGATGTTCTTCGGGGTGATCTCGGCGCGCAGGCTGCCGGTAACCTGGCCGCGGCGCCAACGATTGCGCAGCGCGATCGCCACGGCGCGTTTGGCGGCCTTCTGGCCGACAATGTGCTTGTCGAGCTCCTCGACGATTTCACGCGGGGTCATCTGCGACATCGCCCTACAGCTCCTCGATGGTCAAATTGCGATTCGTGTAGATGCAGATATCGGCCGCGATGTTGAGCGAGCGCTCGACGATGTCGCGTGCGGAGAGATCCGTGGACTGGCTGAGCGCGGTGGCCGCGGCCTGCGCGAAACCGCCGCCGGAGCCGATGGCGATCAGATCATGCTCGGGTTCGATGACGTCGCCGTTGCCCGAGATGACAAAGGTGCTGGTCTGGTCGGCGACGCAGAGCAGCGCCTCCAGCCGGCGCAGACTGCGGTCGGTGCGCCAATCCTTGGCCAATTCGATGGCGGCCCGGGTGAGATTGCCGTATTGCTCGAGCTTCGCCTCGAAGCGCTCGAACAGGGTGAAGGCATCCGCGGTGCCGCCGGCAAAACCGGCGATCACTTTGCCCCCGTACAGGCGGCGCACCTTGCGGGCATTGGCCTTCATGACGCTTTGACCCAGGGTGACCTGGCCGTCGCCGCCCACTGCCACCCGGCCATTGCGCCGCACGGCGAGAATGGTCGTGCCGTAGATTCGCTTGGGGTCGTGATTCATTGAGGGAGGGTGGGGCCTACCTAAGGCCCTTTCAAGCACTGCGTCGGCGGCGGGCCCGCGGATGTGCCGCCTCGTAGACCGAGGCCAGGTGTGCGAAATCCAGGTGGGTGTAGACCTGGGTGGTGCCGATGTCGGCGTGGCCGAGCAGTTCCTGGACGCCGCGCAGATCGCGGCTGGATTCGAGCAGGTGCGTCGCGAAGGAGTGCCGGAACATGTGGGGATGGACATGCACACCCAGTCCCATACGGCGGCCCCAAGCGGCGACGCGAAGCTGCACGGCGCGAACCGACAACGGCCGGCCGTTCTGACCCACGAAGAGTGCGTCGGTGTCGGTCTTGACCACCAGGGCGCGCTCCTTCAGCCAGGCTTTGATTGCGCCGATGGCCTGGCGGCCGACGGGTACGATCCGGCCCTTGTTGCCCTTGCCGATCACGCTCACGGTGCGGTCAGCCAGGTCGACCGCACCCAAACGCAGGTGCACGAGCTCGGACAGCCGCAGTCCCGAGGAGTAGAACAATTCCATGATGGCCTTGTCGCGCGCCGACAGAGTGCCGTCGACCCGAAACGACAGAAGCCGGCCCATCTGATCGGGGTCCAGCGTGGCGGGCAGGCGCTTCTTCTGTTTGGGCGCGCGCACATCGCGGGCGGGATTGCGTGCCCCGTGGCCTTCGCGCATCAGGAATCCGTAAAATGTCCGCGCCGCCGACAGCCGCCGCTGAATGCTGCGCGGACTCAAATTGTCGCCGTGCAGGGCGGCGGCGAAGGCGCGCATCTGCGCATGATCGAAGCCGGCCCAGGCGGTGAGCTTGCGCTGCGCGCCGAATTCAGCCAGTTTGAGCAAATCGTGCCGGTACGCGGCAACCGTATGGCTGCTCACGCGCCGCTCGAGCGCGAGGTGGGACAGAAATCGATCGATCCATGCGCGCTCGCCCGAATCCATCATGCCCTCGCAGCCATCAGCGCATCAGGGCGTAGGTCACGAGCTCGCCGATACGGGACAGAAACTCCGTGCTCATGGCCGGATGGAAGCGCTGGGCGTCGCTCGCGCCGATGGCCAGAATTCCGAGTTCACCCTTGGGGCCCAAGGGGGTCAGGGCCACCGAGCCGATCTCGAGCGAGTCCGTGCCGAAGAGATAATCGCGCTGCGCGTCGCGGACTTGTCCGCAGCGGGGCTTGCCCGATTGCAGCAGCGTCTCGAAGGACTTGATGTCGGCATCCGCCGCGGAGCCTGCGCGCAGAAAGCGGCCCGGGACGCCTTCCACGGTGCGCGCCTGCTCGAGGAACAGCACCATCACCGAATGCATGGCGTCGAAGTCCTCGCGCAGCGAGGTTTCTACCGCATTGATGGTCTCGGTGAGACTGTGCGCGCGAATCAGGCGCTGACTCAGACGATGAATGCGAACGGCCAGCGCGTCATTGGCGCGGGCAACATCGACGAGTTCCTTCAACTTGCGTTCGAGCGACTGGTTGCGCTCGCGCAGCACCTCGACCTGGCGCTCGACCAGGCTCACGGTGGCGCCCACATCGCGCAGATGCGGCAGCCGCAGCTTGGCGAGCAGCGCAGAGTTGCGCTCGAAAAAATCCGGATAGGTCTGCAGATATTCCGCGACGGTGGTGTCGTTGAGACCCTCGTGCTTGATCCCGCGCGCCTGACTGGTGGTCATTGTTAACACTCCCCTACATCACGTTATATCGATCGATCCCGTAAACACCGTCGTCGCAGGGCCGGTGAGCCACATGTGGCCGCCCTGGTCGCTCGAGGAAACCCATGCCGTGCCGCCCGGCAGATCGACTCGCACCTCCGAGTCCAGCAATCCGCGCCGGCGGCCGACGGCGACCGCGGCGCACGCCCCGGTGCCGCAGGCCTGGGTCTCGCCCACGCCGCGCTCGAATACCCGCAATTTCAAGTGGCTGCGATCCACGATCTGCATGAAACCCACATTGGCGCGCTTCGGAAAGCGCGGGTGATTCTCGATACTAGGCCCAAACCGCGCGAGCGGCGCGATTTTTACGTCGGACACCTGCAGCACCGCATGCGGATTCCCCATCGAGACCGCGCCGATTTCGATTTCCGAGCCGTCGATCTTCAGCGAATAGGTGGGCGCCTCGGCGTCCGCCTCCATCGGCAGGGCGCGCGGATCGAAATTGGGCGCACCCATGTCCACCGAGACCAGTCCATCGTCTCTGACGCGGGCATGGACGACTCCGCCCGAACTCTCCATCAGGAAGTCGCGGCCCAGTTGCGGCGCGCGCGCGTGCAGGAGAGCGGCGATGCAGCGCGCGCCGTTGCCGCACTGCTCGACCTCCGTGCCGTCGGAGTTGAAGATTCGATAGAACACGCGGCTCGATGCATCGCGCGGTCTTTCCAGCATCAAGGCTTGATCGAAGCCGACGCCGGTGTGCCGGTCCGCGAGCGCGCGCAGCTTGCTTCCGTCCAACTGAGAATCGGCGGCGGGTGCGTCGAACACGAAGAAATCGTTGCCCAGCCCCTGCATCTTCAAAAACTCGATGCGCATACGGACAGAGCATAGCCGATGCGACAATTTGTCGCGAGCAGGGGTTGCGCAATCCATCCTCGAGTTTTACCTTACGGTGAAAACAACAACACCGGGGAATTATGCGTCACGTAATGGTTTTGAACGCGAAGGGCGGATGCGGCAAGAGCACTCTGGCCACCAACATCGCCGTGTTCTTCGCCCGCGACGGGAATCAAGTGTGCATTGCGGACTACGACCCGCAGCGTTCCAGTCTCGATTGGCTGGCGCAGCGGCCCGCCGATTTGCCGGCCATCAGCGGCGTCGCTGCGTTCGAGGAGGGTCTGCGCAATGTGCCGCGCTCCACCGAAGTGCTGGTGATCGACGCCCCGGCCCGCGTGCACGACACGGAGCTCAACGAACTGGTGCGGCGCGCCGAAACCATCATCGTCCCGGTTCTGCCTTCGAGCATCGACATCAAGGCCTGCGGCCGTTTCATGGCGGAATTGCTCGAGATCGGCAAGGTGTCCCGCCGCCAGGCGCGATTGGCGGTTGTTGCCAACCGCGTGCGCGAATACACGCTGATCTACGAGGAGTTGGATCAGTACCTGAGCAAGCTCAAGGTGCCCTATCTTGGGTCATTGCGCGAGGCGCAGAATTACGTGCGGGCCTACGCGCGCGGCATGGGGGTGCTGGAGCTGCCCGAATATCTGGCGTGGCCGGACTGGAAACAATGGGAGCCGATCGGCGAATGGCTGGATAGCAAACGCAGCCAGCCCGCGGCCTAAGTCTCCCAGAGGCCCTCGCGCGCCTCCGCGGCGGGGCGCAGACTGGAACTCTCGTGCGTATCAGATTATCCGGGTCCGATTTGAGTTTCAGCGCCGCGCCCGGCCAATCGCTGCTGGATGCGGCACTCGACGCCTCCTTGAATCTGCCGCACAGCTGCAAGGGAGGCAATTGCGGCTCCTGCCGCGCGCGGCTGCTCCAGGGCGAGATCGACTACCCCAATGGCCCACCGCTGGGCCTGTCCGATGCGGAAATCGCCGAGGGGTACGTGCTCCTGTGTCAGGCGCGAGCGCGCACCGACCTCTCCATTGAGACCCTCCGGATCAGCACGCCCGATCAGATTCTCACCAAGCGCCTGCCGGCGCGGATCGAGCGCGCGGTAGCCTTGTCGCACGACGTCATGGGCCTTTACCTCAAGCTTCCCGCCGCTGAAGCCTTCGAGTTCAAGGCCGGTCAATACATCGATGTCATGCTGTCCGGCGGGCGCCGCCGCAGCTTTTCGATTGCCTCGCCGCCGCACGACTCGCGGCTGCTCGAGCTGCACGTACGGCGGGTCGAGGGCGGCGAATTCTCGGCTCCCCTGTTCGATGACGAGAGGCGCGGCACGCTGCTCACGATCGAGGGTCCTTTGGGACAGTTCGCCTATCGGGATGGCGCGTCGCCGATGCTGCTGGTCGGCGGCGGCACCGGACTCGCACCCCTGCTCAGCATGATGCGGCATGTGGTCGAGAACGGCATCGAACGCGACCTTAAGCTGTATTGGGGCGTGCGTGCCGAGCGCGACCTGTATGCACGCGCCGCGCTCGAAGATCTGATGAAACGCGCCCGCGCGGGTTTATTCCGCTACGTGCCGGTATTGTCGGAGGCCTCGCCCGAATGGCAGGGGCGCCGCGGCTTCGTGCACCAGGCCGTGCTCGAGGATGTCCAGACCATGGAAGGGTACGAGGTGTATGCGGCGGGACCGCCGGCGATGATCGAGGCCGTGCGGCGCGATTTCGGCCGGCGGGGAGCCGCGCCCGACCGATTGTATTTCGATTCCTTCGACTATGCGCCGGACTCGCTCGACCGCCAGCGGACGAGCGCGGTCACCAAATCCTGATCTTCAGCCGACTCGGCCCGCAATAGCGGCGCCGATAGCCCGAGGTCCCGTACACCGACCGCGACACGCTCGCCGGGTACCAGCCAATGCGCGCGCTCGAACTCACTGCGCAGACCGGGCGTCGCAACCTTCAGCAAATTGCCCGCGATCTCCAAGCTGGTCGCGGTGATGACCTGCACCGCGCCCGCGGTGAAGCGCGCCAGAAGATCCGCGAGCGCGGCATCGCTCGGCGCCGCCGGCACGCGCCGGTACACATCGACCGCCGCCACTTGGGCGCCACGACGTGCAAGTTCCTGTTCGAGGAACGGCCGACCGTCGCTGCCCTTGATGATGAGGATGCGGCGGCCCACCGGATGTTCGAGCCGAGGGTGCCGCAGCAGGCTTTCGGAGTCGAAGGTTTCGCTCGGCTGAACAGCCACCCGGTAGCCTGCTTGATTGAGGGCGCGCGCCGTCGCGGGACCCTGCGCCGCGAGGCTAAGATCGCGCTTCTGATCCAGCAACGAAGCCCCGAACCGCACCGCATTGGCGCTGGTGAAGATGATGACGTCGAAATCCGTCAGGGAGCCGAGGCGCGCCGCCATCTCGCGCCTATGCCCTACGGGCTGGATCTCGATCGCCGCCAGGCGATGAGTGCTCGCGCCCTGTGCTTCCAGCAATCTGCACAGCGGCATCGCTTGCTGTTCGGGCCGAGTGACCAGGACGCCGACGCCGTGCAATGCGCGCATGCCGTTAATGAGCGCGCAGGCGCTCGAGCAGCACATCCGCGCCCGCGGCAAGAATGCGTTCTGCCAGCAGCACGCCGAGCGCGACCGGATCGTCGGCGCGCCCTGTGGCGGTGTCGCGCAACAGCCGCGAGCCGTCGGGTTCCGCCACCAGTCCGTCGAGGATCAATTGCAGTCCCTCGAGCCGCGCGTGCGCCGCGATGGGCGATTGACAGCTGCCGCCGAGCCGGTACGCAAAAGCCCGCTCCGCGTCCATGGCGATGCGCGTGGCCGGATATTCCAGCACGGACATGAGCTCCCGCGTGCGCTCGTCGGCGGCGCGGCACTCGATCCCGATCACACCCTGGGCGACTGCGGGCAGGCAGATCTTGGGATCGAGGCGCGCGGTGATGCGCGATTCCAAACCCAGTCGAGTCAGGCCGGCGCAGGCCAACACGATGGCATCCATTTCACCCGCATCGTGCCGACGCAGGCGCGTATCCACGTTGCCGCGCAGAGTTTCTATTTTAAGGTCGGGCCGGGCGGCCAGCAATTGCGCCTGACGCCGCAGGCTCGAGGTTCCCACGCGACACCTAAGCGGCAGGCCGTCAAGGTCGGCGGCCTTGGCCGTGACGAGCGCGTCGCGGGCATCCGCCCGCTCGAGCACCGCGGCGATGATGAGCCCAGGGGCCAACTCGCCGGGCAGATCCTTCATCGAATGCACGGCGATATCGGCGCGATGTTCCGCGAGCGCCGTCTCGAGCTCTTTGATGAACAGGCCTTTCCCGCCGATGGCGGCCAGAGTGCGGTCCTGAATTCGATCGCCCTGGGTCACCATGGGCACGAGCTCGACTTCGAGCCCGGAGTGCGCCTGGCGCAGCAGCATCGCGACGTGCTGCGCCTGCCAAAGTGCAAGCAGGCTCTTGCGTGTGGCGATGCGCAGCGGCGCAATGGACGTCGTGTTCACGTGGTATCGGGTTTCGCGGGAAACAGCGCCGACTTCAGCCGATAGATGGCGGAGATGTCCTCGTCGCCGAAGCCTTGGATGATGAGCTGCGCATACTGCGCCAGCGTGGATTCGACCACCGGCAGTTGGGCGCCGTGCCGCGCCGCCATCTCGCGGCAGATCCGCAAATCCTTGGCGTGCAGCCGCACGCGAAATCCCGCCGGATAGGAATTGTGCGCCATGTAGGGAGCGCGGTTGACGAAGTACCAGCTCGACCCTGCGCCCTTGCCCAGCAGCTCGATCAACCGATCGAGCGGCAGACCTTCGGCGTGCGCGAAGGCCATGGCTTCGCCGACTGCTTGGATTATTCCCGCGCACATGATTTGATTGGTGGCCTTCGCCGCCTGACCGGCGCCGCTCGGGCCGAGATACGCGACGTTCTTGCCCATCGCTTCCAGGATGGGACGCGCCCGCGAGAATACCGCCTCGTCGCCGCCCACCATGATGGCGAGCGATGCCGTGCGCGCGCCTTCCACGCCGCCGCTCACGGGGCAGTCGAGAAAACCGACTCCGAGTGCATCAAGCCCGGCATGGATCTGGCGCGCCGTCGCCGCGCCCACGGTGGAACAATCCATCACCACCATGTTGGGATTCAATCCGGGCTCGAGGGCCGCAACAACCTCGCGCAAGTCTTCGTCGGCGGACACGCAGATCACCACCGCTTCGCAGTTGCCGGCCAATTCGGCTAGGTTCGCGAAGGCGATGCAGTGAAGTTCCGCGGCGAGCGCCGCAGCCTTAGGCTGGGTGCGATTCCAAACGCCCGTCAGCAGCCCTGCGCGGTGAAGGCTGCGCGCCATGTGAGCGCCCATGGCGCCCAATCCGACGAAACCTGTTTGCATACGCGTTTCCCGACCGATGGTGTGTCAGTGGCGTATTCTGCGGCTTTGCGCAGCGCGCGGCAAAGCGCGTGAACAATCGTCGGCGGCCTTACGTCGAGCTATTGCAGGTGGCGTCGACTTCACGCTTCGCGTTGAGGCGCTCGGTGTCGATTTCATCCGAGGTGAGGTACTGCCGTTCGCCGTCGGCGCCGGTCTTGTAGAGCTTCCGGCCTTCGATCAATTTCTTGTAGTGATCCTGCGCGTCGGCGCACTGCTTCTGGCGGGTCTGCTCGACGTCGCTGTCGACGGTTTTCTTGTCGCTGTTCTCCTCCGGCGTCCCTGGGGTACGCGGCGACGGCGACGAGCTGGTGGTCCCGGTCGACGCGGTGCGGGCGACGTGGGTACCGAGCAGCTCGACGACTTCCGCGTGGACTCCGTCCGGCGGCCGGTCACCGTATTGCACCTTGCCTTGCGCGTCGACCCATTTGTAGACGACGGCCCCGGCCATGCCCGACCAGGCGACCAAGGCGGCGAACAACAGAAGGCGTTTCATTGTCCGATCCTCGCTAAAAAAACTATGCATCATCACTACAAGGCGCGCGATCCGGCTTCACCGGTGCGGATACGCACCGCTTGCCCAAGCTCTGCAACGAATATCTTACCGTCGCCGATCTTACCCGTGCGCGCCGTTTCAATGATGGCTTCCACGACCCGGTCCACTTGCTCGTCGTCCACCGCCAGCTCCAGCTTCACTTTCGGCAGGAAGTCGACGACGTATTCAGCTCCTCGATACAGCTCAGTGTGGCCTTTTTGCCGCCCAAAGCCTTTGACCTCTGTCACGGTAATGCCTTGCACCCCCACATCGGCCAAGGCGGCGCGGACATCGTCAAGTTTGAATGGTTTGATGATGGCGATGACCAATTTCATGCAGGCAAACTCCTCGATTCGAGTAAAGACGCAGTCTAGCAGCGGAATTGGCGCGAAATTGTTGCGCTACAGCATAGAGTATTGCGCGAACCTATTGTATAAACCCCAGGGCGTCTTGCGCCGGGCGCGCGATTAAAAAAACGGCACGGGTCCTTTTGGGGACCCGCGCCGCGGGGATATCGCACCGACGGGGGAGTTGGCTGGCTTGCCGGCGCGAGATGCTCCTAAAACGTTAGAAGATGGGCCTCGCTATATCGGGCGAGGCCGAAGACTGTTAAATGGCGTCCGGACCGCTCTCTCCGGTGCGAACGCGCAACGCTTGTTCCAATTCCAGTACCCATACTTTGCCGTCGCCTGTTTTCCCGGTCCTTGCCACGTTGCAAACCGCTTCCATTACCTGCTCGGCGATCGAATCGTCCACCGCGAGCTCAATCTTGGCCTTGGGCAAGAAGTCGACACTGTATTCGGCGCCCCGGTAGATCTCCGTGTGCCCGTGCTGCCGGCCGTATCCATGAACTTCGGTGACGGTGACCCCCTGAATACCGATATCTGCCACCGCCTGGCGAACCTCATCCACCTTAAAGGGTTTGATGACGGCGGTGATCAGCTTCATGCATTTGTCCCCGCTTTCACCCGTTAAGACTTGAGCCTCCGATCTTGCTTGCGCGTACTATGTGTGCAAGTAATTGCAGCTTCCGTGCCAGAGGGTAATGGTCCGTGGAATCAATGAGTTGCGCAAAACACGGGTGGTTTGATGCACCGACATGGCGCGATCCCTAGCCCATGGTGCGTTATGGAAGTGCGAGGCGCGCGCGGATCTTCCGGAGGGTCTCATGAGCTTTATCAATTCGAGCGGATTGGATGAACTGGCGCGGCGTCTCGCGGATTCGGTGCCCGAATCGGTGCGGGCGTTCGGGCGTGATTTGGAGGGTAATTTCAAAGCCGTCCTGCAGGCCCAACTCAGCAAGCTCGACCTGGTCAGCCGGCAGGAATTCGATGTCCAGGCCGCCCTTCTGGTACGTACCCAAGCGAACCTGACGGCCATGGAAGCGCGGCTGAAAGAGATCGAAGCCAAGCTCACGCCGCAGTAACCCACTCGCCCCGTTAACGAAGGGTCTCCCGTTGACTCACAAGGACGTGAGCACGGCGTTGAGCCGGGCACCTCTGGGGCTCGCGGCGCCCCAGGTTCGAGCGGAAGTCCATTTGGGACCCGGGCTGCCGGCGTTCGCCCTGGTCGGCCTGCCCGAGGCCGTGGTCCGTGAGAGCAAGGAGAGGGTACGCTCCGCCCTGCTGACCACCGGCTTCGAATTCCCTGCGGGCCGGATTACGGTCAATTTGTCGCCCGCCGACTTGCCGAAAGAGGGCGGGCGATTCGATTTGCCGATCGCCGTCGGCATCCTGGCCGCGAGCGGAGAATTACCCGCGCACCTGCTGAAGGGACGCGAGTTCTACGGCGAGCTCTCTCTGGGAGGCGAGCTGCGTCAGACGCCGAAGCTGTTGCCGGCGCTGCTGGCAGGATCGCGCACCGGCAGAGAGTTGATCCTGCCCCTCGCCAATGCGATCGAGGCGGCCTTGGTGCCCAATGCCAGAGTGCGGCTCGCCGACCATTTGCGGCAGGTCTGCGACGCACTCAGGGGCAGGGCGGCCTGGTCGGTGGCGAGTCCCGCGGCCCGCGCAGCCTGCGCCGATCTCGCGACGCTCGCGGAGGCCCCGGACCTGCGCGAGGTGCGCGGCCAATTCGCCGCCAAGCGTGCGCTCGAGATTGCCGCGGCCGGCGAGCATGGGCTATTGATGATAGGGCCACCCGGTGCCGGCAAGACACTGCTCGCGCAGCGATTGCCCGGGCTGCTGCCGCCGATGGCGCCCCTCGAATCCCTGGAGGTCGCCTGCCTGGAATCGGCCGCGGGGCTACGCCTAAGTCTCGGCTGCCGGCGGCCGTTTCGCAGTCCGCAACATACCGCCTCGGTCGCGGCGCTGATTGGCGGCGGCACCATGCGACCGGGCGAACTCTCCCTGGCGCATCTCGGAGTGCTGTTCCTCGACGAGCTGCCGGAATTCGCGCGCAACGCCCTCGAGGCGCTGCGCGAGCCGCTGGAGAGCGGTGTGGTCAATCTCACGCGGCTCAAGCGCAGCTGCGAGTTCCCGGCCAGATTTCAGCTGGTCGCCGCGATGAACCCCTGCCCCTGCGGATACGCCGGCGACGCGAGCGGACGATGCCATTGCACGGCCGAACAAGTCGCCCGCTATCGCCACCGGCTCTCCGGACCGCTCATCGACCGAATCGACATGCACGTCGAATTGACGGCGTTGCCCGTCGAGCACCTGCTCGGGGTTGTGCCCGCGGAGACGGAAAATTCAGCCACGGTCGCCCTGCGAGTCGCCGCCGCACGCGATGCGCAGATGCGCCGCCAGGGCAAGCTCAACGCGCGGCTCACGCCGGCTGAGGTGTCGAGATTGTGCGGCCTGACCCGAGAGTCGCGAGTGCTGCTCGGCACGGCGATCGCGCGCATGGGCCTGTCGGGCAGGGCCTGTCACCGGGTGCTCAAGCTCGCGCGCACCTGCGCCGATTTGGCGGGGCAGCCCGAGATACGCAGGATCGACGTCGCCGAAGCCGTGCAGCTTCGCGTGCTCGACAAGATTACTTGTTGAGCGACACCATGTAGTCGACGGTCATGCGGATGGTCGCATCGGGCCAGTTCGTGCCGCCCTTGGGCGGCATATTGCCCTTGCCCGAGATCGCATCCTTGTAGAGCGTTTCCTTGCCCTGAGCGATTCGCGGGCCCCAGGCCGCATGGTCGCCGATCTTCGGCGCACCGTTGACGCCCGTCGCATGACAGGCCGAACAAACTTTGTTGAAGGCCTGCTCGCCGCTGGTCGGCACGTCCGCCGCCGCACCCGCCGCCGGCGTGCTCACCACGGCCAACGCCGAATTATCCTTCCCCGCAATGGCCTCATGCGCAAAGGGCGCGATATTGCTGTCCACTTCCTTGAGGTGCAGAGGCTCCAGCAGCACCGCCTCCCCCTGAGTATCCGCGCCGATGGAACGCGCCACACCGAACAAGATGATCGCGAACACGATGAGGATGCCCAGCACCACACTGAAGGAATTGAAGAAATGGGTATCTGAAGATTCGGGGTTGGACACGGTAACTCGCTGAAATTCGATGAAAAAACATCCCGGGAGCGGCGCTAGTATAGCCATAGCGCGCGAATCACGAAATAGCCATCGCTAGCGATCCAAGGGACTTCTCACGCCCATCGCCCCCTTTCCCAGCACATGGGTGTAAATCATCGTGGTCCGCACATCCGCATGCCCCAATAGTTCCTGGACCGTACGGATGTCCTGTCCGGCCTCGAGCAGATGCGTCGCGAAGCAATGCCGAAAGGTGTGACAGCTCGCCGGCTGCAAGATCCCCGCCTTATGAACGGCGGTGCGGACCGCACGCTGCAGGATTTTCTCATGCTGGTGATGGCGCACGAGTTCGCCGGTGTAGACATCCCGGCAAAGCGATGCCGCCGGAAACACCCACTGCCAACCCCATTGAGTGGGAGCCAACGGATACTTGCGCGCCAGGGCTGCCCCTAGCGAGACGCCGGGTTCTTTGAGCTTGCGCTGCTGCTTGAATCGATCGAACAGCTTCGCCAGATGCTGGCGCAGCGGCGAGGCGACGGTCTCGGGCAGCACCGTCACCCGATCCTTGCCGCCCTTGGCATCGCGGACGATGAGCTCGCCGCGCTCCATGACGAGATCCTTGACGCGTAGACGATGTGCCTCCATCAACCGCAAGCCGCTGCCATAAAGCAGACTCGCGATCAGCCAGCACGTGTCGTCGAGCTCCGCCAATACCGCCCGCACTTCCGTGGTGCTCAGCACCACCGGAAGGCGCTTCGGCCGAGACGCACGTGTCACGTTCTCGAGCCAGGGCAACTCCACATCGAGCACGTGGCGATAAAGAAACAGCAGAGCCTGCAGCGCTTGATTCTGAGTAGCCGCACCGACCTTGGCGTCGACCGCCAAATGAGTCAGGAAGGCCTCGACCTCCGGCGCCCCCATGTCCCGCGGATGCCTGCGGCCATGAAAATTCACATAGCGCCGCACCCACTGCAGATAAGCCTGTTCCGTTCGAAGCGCCAAATGGCGAGTGCGAATCTTTTCCCGCACCACCTCGAATAAGCCCCGTCCCTCGGGCATATAATCGTCCCCGGAGTACTACACGACACCAGCGCAATCTGACCCCAAGGAAATCAGGAACATGTCAGAACGTACAGCGGCATATGTACCGGCTTCGTCCCAATTCTCGCCCTCCAATAAATAGTTAGACGACACCTGATGTATCAGCGCATCTCCAGCGAGCGCACGATTGACTGGCGTCGCAGTGACGACGGCTGCTTTGCTGCTGGGTGCCCTTCATGTGCGATCCCAGTCGAAATTCTGGCCCAACTCGCATCACCACCCAGCTTCCTGGGCGGTCATATCGGGCTGGGTGTTTGCCGCTGTCGTGGTCGGAAGTTTCCTCGCTGCTACTTTCGCCTTCTTCATCTTCCCGGAAATGCGCCCGTCTCGGCGAACGATCCCGTATTTCCTGGGGTTGGTATTGGGCGCCCTCTTAGTACTAGGCGTCGGTCCGATGATCATATAATGAGCGCCTTGGCGCCAACGTCTAACAATCGGTTCGAGCGATCGCGGGTTGCGTCTTCGGTAAGCCAAGGAGGGAGTCGATGATTGGGATAAAGCAGCTTCGTTTGGTGTCGGCGCAACCCCGCGTCGCTCAACCTCATCGTTAGACGACACCTGATGTATCAGCAATTCACCCAGAGCGAAGCGTGCCGGTACATCCGGCGTCGTTTCGGAGCCCAACTCCATGGAGGATCATTACGGTGCAGGTTCACGGTACTCTCGGGAGCCGCTTCGATTGAAGGTCCTCATGAATTCACTTCTGAGGCGGCTTCGTTGGAGGTTGTGCAATGGCCACCGTCAGCGCTACCGTCTAACAATCGGTTCGAGCGG